>FWPU01000029.1_pt1 | contig 402189 bp, 367 predicted proteins | sample 2228361 | NCBI WGS metagenome assembly FWPU01 (sample SAMEA103939777, study PRJEB20133) | metagenome
AAGGCCGGAGCTTGTTCCGAGCTTGCCGAGGAACGCGAGGCGGGGTCGCGACCGAGCGAAGCGAGAGTTGTGACCGATTCCTCCTGGGCCCACCAGAGTTCGTCCCGACCGGAGCCGGGACTACATACGGCAGACCAGATCGTAGTGAAATTGTGCCAAAAGCGCTTCATAATAATTTTAAGCAATGTGCCCCGCGGAAGTTGGCCCGAAGTGAGGCTTTCCGTGGTGTGCACGATGTTGATTTTTGGCTCTTACCAACGGCAGACATACCGTTGGTTACGTGACTGATATCCGAATCAAGCATCAGGCAAGATAAGATTTGAAAGATATCTCAAAGGGTTTTTTCTGATTTGGCTTTCAGGCATAAAAGATTGGTGAGGATCGTCTTTTAAGATACTATGCGAACAATTACGCTGATTTTAGTCATTCTTGGCTCGTCTTTGTCTCCCCTTGCTGCCTTTACCCCATCTCCTTTGGGCAAGGTTCGCGTTGCGGGCTTTCTTGAGTCGCCCTCCCCATCATCTTTTCAGATTCAACAATATCCCAATGATCCTCGTTTCTTTTCCCAGTGGTATCTTTCTCGCATCAGAGCGCCGGCGGCTTGGGATAAGACCGTCGGCGCCGCTTCGACCCTGATCGCCGTGGTGGATACCGGCATCAACTTCTCCCACGAAGATCTGAAAGACCGGCTATGGGTCAACAGCGACGAAATTCCCAACAACAGCTTGGACGATGATCGCAACGGTTATATCGACGATTACCATGGCTTCAATTTTTTGGAAGGCAATCACGACCTCTCTGATCTTAACGGTCACGGTTCCGGCATCGCCAGCCTCATCGCCGCCGCGACCAATAATGGTGTAGGTATGGCCGGCCTTAATTGGCGAGCGCCGTTGATGATTTTAAAAGCTCTCAATAGTGCCGGCAGCGGCGATTACTCAACAGTGGCGATGGCTATTCGTTACGCCGCCGACAACGGCGCGAAGGTGATTAATATGAGCTTTGGCACCGAAACCGACAGTTCGGTTTTGCGCCAAGCCGTGGATTATGCGGTGGACAAAGGCGTGCTCGTGGTGGCAGCGGCGGGCAACGGCCGCGGTCCGGTTTATTTTCCGGCGGCCTACGAGAAGGTCATCGCCGTCGGGTCAATTGACCGCTACGATCAAAAACCCTCTTTTGCTAACTTTGGCTACGGTTTAGACCTAGTGGCTCCGGGGGTGGATATTCTGGTCGCCGACAATCGCGGTAGCTCTTCTTATGCTCTCGCCTCCGGCACCTCTTTTTCGGCTGCCCAGGTAAGCGGGGTGGTGAGTCTTCTTCTGGCGCTCAGGAGTTTGGATGGTGGTGCCGCTTTGTCTTTACTCCGAAACACGGCGGACAATTTGGGCGATTCTCTTTTGTTCGGCAGCGGTGTGGTGAACGCCGACCAGGCTGTGTCCGCTCTTTACTCCACCGCTCCTCTTTCGGCTGAAGTGTCGCTTTCAGCCGAGAGAGCACCGGCCGATGGGATAAGAACGATTCAGGCGACCATGACCCTCAAAGACGGAGGGATGCTTTTCGGTCAGGAGGTTTCGGTCGCCGTGGAAGGAGAGAACAATATTCTCAATCAGCGCTTGGTCGCTCCTGCTCAAACGGTTCAGCTGGGCGTGACTAACAGTTTGGGGATGATTAGTTTCAGTTTGGCTTCCACCGCTGCCGGCAGGAAAAAAGTGACCGTTAAAAATCAACATCAGACGATCACCGAATTTTTTGTTGAATTTCAAGCGATTACCCCGCGCTGGCAAGCCCAGTGGGTTGGACAGTCGGCTTATCCGACCCTGAACCTCAATGATGAAACAATTCTCACCCTTCAATTGAGAAACACCGGCAACGTCGCTTGGTTGGGAGAGGGAGCAAGTTTAAGAGGCCAGGTGCGCCTCGGGACTGATCGTCGGCGAGATCGCGTCAGTCGTTTGGCGACTACTACTTGGCTTACCCCCAATCGACCAGCTGTAGTTTCTCCCGCCATCGTTTTGCCGGGGGAGATCGGCAACTTCACTTTCAAAATCAAAGCCTCTGCCGCCGGCCGCTTCAGAGAGTATTTTCGACCGCTGGCCGAATATCTCGCTTGGATGAACGACCTCGGCATCTACTGGGATATAACCGTTAATCCGGTTTCGGCTTACAGTGCCAAGCTAGTTTCGCAGGGTTCCGTTGCGGCTGGGGATCAGGTTTTTTTCTGGGCCGATCTCAAAAATACCGGCACCGCCACTTGGCTCAAACAAGGGAGCGGCATCGGGGAGGTGAGACTCGGCACCACCGATCCGCAGGATCATCCCAGCTTGTGGTTCTCTTCCACTTGGCTTTCAGCTAATCGGGCTGCGGCCTTACCGCAGGAGGTGCCGCCCGGTTCGGTGGGCCGGTTCGCTTTTACAGTCCATCGGTCAACCAGTACTTCACAATCGGAGAATTTCCGGCTGGTAGCTGAATACCTCACTTGGTTCGGCGGCACTCTAACCTTCGTTCTGCCTTGATGGATAAGCTTTGGCAAAGCGGTCTTCTGGGTTTGGTTCAGGGCTTGACTGAATTTTTGCCGATCTCCTCTTCCGGCCATCTGGTTTTAGCCGGGGATTTGCTTCAACTGCCGGAGGAAAATTTTCTTTTTGATGCGATACTCCACTTGGCCACTTTGCTAGCGGTCGCCGTCTATTTCCGGCGGGAGATCGGTTTGCTTTTAAAACCTTCCTCTTGGCGCCAGCAAGAAAGGGGGCAGCTTTGGCTTCAGCTCACTTTGGCTACCCTGCCGGCTTTGCTGATGGGGCTTTTTTTTCTGAATTTTATTGAATCCTTTTTCCAAAAGCCGCTGATTGTGGCTGGTCTGATGATTTTGACCGGCCTCTTCTTGATCGGTTTTGAACGCTTGGCTCTGCCGGAGAAAATCCCCCTTTCTCGCCTCAAAATTTGGCAGAGTCTAGGCATCGGCCTGGCGCAAGGATTGGCGCTCTTGCCCGGCATTTCTCGCCTAGGTCTGACTTTGGGCGCCGGGATTTTTTACGGCCTCAAAAGAGAAGAAGCAGCTCGTTTTTCACTGCTTTTATCTTTACCGGTGCTTTTGGCGGCCGGTTTGCTTTCTCTTTGGCAAGCTTGGCGGAGCGGAGCTTTATCAGACAAGCTCGGCCTTTTTATGGCGGTTGGATCCATCACGGCTTTTCTTTCCGCCCTTCTGGTCATCAGTTTTCTGATGCGCTATATCAAACGCCATTCGCTTCTGCCTTTCGCTGTTTATCTTTTTGTGGCTGGTTTAATTTTCATCGCTCTTAAATTTGTCCCCGCTTTTCTTTAAGTATCTTTTAGTTTTCGGTCTCTCTCTTTTGCCGGTCGTGGAGATGCGAGGAGCTTTGCCGTGGGGAGTCTTGGCCGAACGATTGCCTTTCTGGCCGGTTTTTCTGGTGGCCTTAGTCGGCAATTTGGTGCCAGCCATTCTGATTCTTCTCTACCTGAAGCCTTTTTTACGTTTAGTGCGGCGTTTCAGTCATTTAGGGTGGCTGGATGAATTTATCACCGTCGTGCTTAAATTGTCTCATCGTCGGCATTCCCGTCATTTTGAGAGATGGGGGAATTTGGCGCTTTTTCTTTTCGTGGCTATCCCCCTGCCCGGCACCGGCGCTTGGACGGGAGCGCTCTTGGCCTTTCTTTTCAATTTGCGTTTCTCTTTGGCCCTTCTTTCGATCGCGGCCGGCGTTTTGGTTGCTGGTTTCTTAGTTACTGTGTTAACTTTAGGGGGGATTAATCTTTGGAATTTTTTGGGATGAGCGTTGCTTTTCTTGTCTACGGTTTAAGTTTTTTGGCTTTGCTGGTTTTCAGCGTGCTTTTGGTTTATCATCTTTTGAGTTACCAACTCCATCGGGTCCTCCACCTGCCTGATGGGCATACCACCCCCGCCACCAGAGCTGCCGGTTGGTATCTGATTCTTGCTTTCACTTTCTGGTTGCTGTCGTTTCTAGCTGGGCTCTATTTGATCTTCTATGGAGGAGCATAAGCACAATCAGCCGTCAATTATTCTCCATCGTCATCCGGCCGAACTCTTACCCGTTATCTTGATGGTTTTGATGGCTTTTTTGGCCGGGGGGCTCCTGGTTATCTTTCTGCCGCTTTTGGGCCTGCCCTTTTCACCTGTTCTTGGGGGCTGGGTGGTGCTTTTCGGCGGACTTTACTTGATCGGGCTTTTGGGGAGCTTGGTTTACGAATGGATGGTCTGGTATCTTGATTTCTGGCTGTTGGTGGATACTCCAGACGAAATCAGTCTGGTTGATGTGGAGCTTTTGGGTTTTTTTCGTCACCGGATAGCCGAGCTGCCGCTGGCCGCAGTGCAGGATGTTTTGGTGGAGAGGCGGGGATTTTTGGCCAATCTTTTCCGTTATGGCGATATCAGGGTTCAATCGGCCGGCAAGGAAGGTTTTTTTCTCTTAAGATCGATCTCTCAACCAGCCAAAGTGAGAGAAAGGATTTTGGAGCTGGCGAGCCGGGCGAAGGCACGGCTCGCCGAGCAGCAGATGGGTCATGCTCCCACGATTGCCTCTCAAGAGGCAGCTTCTCCTGATGATGAAAATCTCTCCCACTTTTAAGACGTTCTTTCTTTTTCTGCTGGTGCTGGCGGGGGGGATGGCTTGGGCTGCGCCGGCCGCGCCTCAAGTTTGGAAGGTTCCCCTGCCAGCGCTCTCTTTAGTGCCTCCCAGGGTTGATCTTATCTTTTATCGAGTCCCTTCGGGTTTGCCGGAGGATGTCGCGGCCTATTGGCGGACTCGCGATGCTCTGCAAAAAACCTCTGTTTACCGCCGTGATATCGGGGAGGGGATCTACCGCGATTTCGCCCGTCAGCGGTTTATCGCTGACGGGAGTCTTTATGGCCAAGCCTTTAACAATGGTCGGCTGCGAGATGTGGCGGTGGATTATCGTTTCGGTATTTTCCTGCGCAACAACACCACCAAACCGGTTCTTTTCGAGCTGGGCGGTTTTGGCTCTGATGATCCCGGCATTCAGAACTGGCATTACGCTCTTTGGTGGTATGGAGGAGTTGATTTATCTCAACCTTTTGGCCAAAGGAAAATTTTAAAGCTGGTCGCTGATGACAAGGAGATTCGGATCGAACCCCAGCTTGACAGATTACTTTTCCCCAGCGAGCCAGTTCAACCCGGCGAGTTTATGGCTTTGGAGTTTGAGGTAGCGAACCGGGCAAGCCTGGGCGGCAATGATCGCTACATCTTGGAGAGACTGCAAAGGCAGATCCAAGTTCCGCAAACTCTTGATCTCAGAACTTTAACTTCCCAACTCCACAATACGATAGTTGTCTATCCGGTGTCTCGGGCAGAGAGGGGGGAGAAGTTCCTCCGCCTGAGGGTTGATATGTTCTTGGACACCCGTCCCGATCATGAGCCGAGATTTCATAGCCCCCTCTTATCCCGGTTTGGAGGGGGTTATGCGGATATCGGTGAGGTGGGAGTCAAACTTCATTTCTCTGATTCAAACTTTTGGGACAGAGTCTTGAGAAAGCTCGGCTCTAGTTATAAGGAATTTACTAGTTTTGAGCCGCCGGCTTTCCCCCTTCCCCAAGGGGCAGAGGCGGACGCGGACCCGGTTTCGAGTTTCCAGGATCTGGTCACTGACCCGCTGCCAACTCTTGGCAGCGAGGCAGTTGCGTCGTCCGGGAGGAATTGGTTGGAGCGGTTGATTGGATATCTTAAGTCGCTTCTCACCCGTTTTCGCTCCCAGAGGCGATCCGAGAACTCTTCTCCAGCGCCGACTTCGCCAGTCCGTTTTCACGTCGCTTCTCGCACGTTCACCTATAGCGGCTCCTTGCCCTCCGCCGACAAGGCTCTGACCACAAATGATTACCAACAGTTCTTGGAGATCGCTAGTCAGGTTTTTAGTGAACGAACCGGTCGGAAGCCAGTAAGCCTCAAATGGGATCTTCAAAGACTTTCGGCTTTCCAGCACGGGGTCATTATCTTGGTGATTGATTATCCCCTGGAGCCCCGGATGCTTTTCTTACCTGATTTGATGGTCAAAGAGGCGGGACATTTGCCTCCCGCCGCCAGATCTCCAGCTCTTTTCTGGCGATCTTGGGAGATAATTCTAGAACGCCTAGGGACCAAGAGGAGGGAGAACATTTTGGTCTCCTATGCGGATAGTTTGCCGTTTCCCTTGACTGCTGCTTGGATTCAAGAGCAACTTCAGGAGCCCTTCCTTGTCCTTGAATACCCTGCAGGGCTGGGGATTTAAGGCTGGGACTTGACAATTTAGCGCTTTTGTAGTATAATAATTTGTAAGCCTGTTAACAAGTAAGTCAGCGAGCAGGCTGGAGACAAAAACAAATACCCATGATTCAATTCTTCAGTCGTTTTAAGAGCTTTTTCCTCGGTTTGGCTCTGAGACTCAGGGGTTTTTGGGCTAACCCCGAGAGAAGGCGGCGATTCTTTTTGTTTGCCATCGGTGCCATCACCCTTTTGGGGGCGGTTTTCTTATTTGTGGGGGTGGAGAACCTACTGCGGATTTTTCGGCCGCAAGCGGCAGTGACCGAAAATTTGAACTGGAGCTCGGTGACTTCAATGTCGGACAAACGGAGCGAGGGGGCTTTGGTGGAAGTGACTCTCGGTCAGGATAAGTATCTTTATGCTTTAGGGGGTTTGGTTGAGGGTTCCGACGAGAGCGGCAACAAGATCTTGCGTCCACAAAAGACGGTGGAGAGGCTTAAGCTCGGAGCTGACGGAGCACCGACTGGTAGCTGGGAATCGGTGGCCGAGATGCTTTCTCCCCGCGCCGGTTTAAGGGCGGTTCAGATCGGTCAGTACTTGTACGCCGTCGCCGGTGATTTTCACCTCCCGCCGGGGGGAGAGTTCGGGCCTTATATATTTTCAGGGCCGAATCAGATCACCCGCGACAATCTTTTGACTGACTTGGTCGGGGCCGGCGTTTATGATAATTCGCAATGGGAGCAGCTGATAAGTGATGGTTTAGTGTGGTTTAGCGCAGTGAAAATGACTGGGGATTCTTGGGAGAGTTTAGGTTATTTGGAATATCCGACCGGTTTCGGCGGCTGGAAAAATCTCCGGGATGACTGGAATGATTATTCTCTTGATGATAAGTCAAAGTTGGCTGTCCTGGTCAAGCTCTCTTTGCTGACTGAGGGAGAGTTGGGCTATCCTTTGCCTTATTCGACGGTTGAGCGCCTGGATCTTCAAACCGGCCGGTGGGAACCGGTCGCCCGGCTTTTGGATCTTAATTATTATCCCGAAATCATTGTTAAGGATAACGAGCTTCAGGTTGTGGGGGGAGTTTACGGCGATATCTTTAACGTTCAGCCGACTGCGGCTTATTCGTTTAGCTGGGGAGACTCTTCCCAAACCACCGGCGGCACCGGCGGCACCGGCGGCACCGGCGCCGGTGTTGAAACAGAGCCTGGCCGCTCCGGCGGCGGCTTGAGCTTTCGCTGGTTGGGTCAGCCCCAGCGGGCTTTGGCGGCCGAACTTAAAAGCCTCGACGACGAGTTGGGAACTTGGTTTAAGTTCGGCGGCTCCAACGGCCAGATTGTTGGGGTGAGCGGTAGCTCGCTCTATCTCCCCAACCCCCAAAGGAGCATTTGGAGCGGTAGCACTTGGGGAAGAGGGCAGCTCTTCGGACCGGTTTATCTTCGCTGGCGGGAGATCGATTTGGGGGATGGGAAGAAGCTCCGTTTCTTTTTCTTCTTCTCCATCTCCGAAAACTCTAATGCAGGGATGCCGCTTCTCCCGCCGGCCGACCCCCGCCTGACTTATGCCGCCTCTCTTATCCAAGGCCATTTCTTTACCACAACTTCGGTTCATTATCGCCTCAAGCTCGACAACAACCAGTGGTTCGCTTCAGAGCTGCCAGAATCAACAGATTATGCTAAGTCTCCCGGCTATGACACCGATTTGGCCCAGTGGGAAGAAGACAATCGTTTTAAGAAATTCGGCGCCATCCGGTTTCAGTACAGAGAGAGCCCTTGGGATCTTTTGAGCAGTCAAGGGGGACAGGTGGTCGCTTTGGCCCAAGGCCGCTACGGCCACCGCTTGGCTCAACTTAATAATCAGCTCTATCTCTTCGGCGGAGCTTCGGTCGGAAGCGCTTTTTTGGTGCCTAATTGGCAAGGCTACGGCACCATTCCCCAAATCTACAGCCCTTTTTGGGTGATTGAGGATGGTGACCACCTGATCTCAATACCGGATGGTCTTGACGTCTCTCGCAGCTATACTTATCGCACTTTTCCCTCTCTAAAATGGACTAACGAGACTTGGTCTTCGGCTCCTTTCTTTAATCAAGTTGAGTCACGCGCCTTTAGCGGCCGGGCTTTTCATACGATTGTCGAACTCAAAAATGACGAGCAGGCATCGCTTCTCTTAGTAGCGGGCGGCTTGGCCAATGAGTATTATTTGTCCAATAGGCTGGTTGTAAGCCCCACCAACCAAGCGGAAAGTTTTGACGGCCAAAGTTGGAGTCGAAAGGCAGCTCTGCCGAAGCCGGTTTATTCTCTGACCGCGATGGCGGCCGGCAATCGAGCGGTTTTCGCCGGCGGGGCGGCGAGCTTCCCGCCTTCCTTCGATGTCTACACGACCTTTGACTTGGTGCCTCATCGAAAGGCCCAGGCTGCCTCCGGCACTTATCTCTGGGACGGCGAAGGGTTCAGTCCTCTTCCATCAGTGATGTCACCTCACGCTGATTTACTCGACTACGCTTGGGCGGTCGTTCAAACCGAGGATGCTTACAACAAGCACTTCTCGCTCTACTTGGCCGGCGGCGGAAGCTGGAGCGACGGAGAGAGCGGTGTTCCCCCTGCGCTGACAGCCAGCAAAGCGGTCTCTCGCTTCGGGCCGCTCTTGGAAAAGATTCCAGCCAAACTCTCCTTTGCCACCTCCACCATCGGTGTTTATCCGGATACGATTCAAGCCGATGGCCAAGATCGGGCCACAGTGACGGTGACCTTGAGAGACAGCCGAGAGGACCCGATTACCACCGGCGGCTATGAGGTGAAAGTTTCCTCCAGTCTGCCGCCTTATGTCACATCCAGCGCTTACGACAGAAAAAATTTTTACAGCACCACGGTGGATATCATCAGTCCCAATACTTGGCAGGCGATTTCGCCCAACGGCAGCTCTAATTTTACCGTCCGTTCTCTCCAGGCCAGCTCGCCGCAGGAGTGGGTTTATCTCCATTACGAAGTTAGAAAAAGCGACACAAAACAGCTGCTCGACCCGGGAGAGCTGGTTTACACCACCTACACCAAACTACGGGTCTTGCCGATTTTGGAATCGGTTTCTTCAAGAGAGGCTTATGTCGGCGATCTGGTGCCGATGGTGATCGGCGTGCGGGGAGGGCATTTAAGCAAGGAAGAGGAGAGAGAGATCGACGGCAAAGTATGGCGACAGTGGCCGACTCAAGTGACCTTCCGCCGTTTGACCGGCAGCCTGACTTTGGCGGCTGAAAGAGACAGTTTGCCAGCCGACAACCTTTCCCAAACAACCCTGACGGCTCGCTTCACCGATGAACTTGGGCAGCCGGCGCCGGGGATTTATTTAACTTTCACCGCCAGCGGAGGTTTTCTGCGGGCCGAGAATGGCGATTGGGTTGACAGCCTTACGCGGCCGACCTTTCAGGATGGGACTGCTTCGGTGGCTTATAAGACCGATGATCAAGCTGGCCTTTCGACCGTGACGGTCGTCAGCGGCGGCGGGAGAAGCGCTAGTTTTGTCATTATTAAAACCCCGCTCTTATCTTCGCCGTATGGTTTGGTTTTAAAGAGTGATAGCTCGGAATTGATTCTTGATCCTCAAAGCCAGCCGTCCCTGACGTTAACCGCTTATTATCTGACTCAGAGTGTTCCCCAGAGCGGGAGAGAGATCTTTTTTGTGATTAGCGGCGAGGGTGCGGTCGGGACCGTTACTCCCAGCTCCGGTAAGACTTCCGAGGCCGATGATGATACCCTCCCTCAGCTTATCGCCAGCTATCAGCCGGACAGCAAGACTTCTCCTCAAGTTATCAGTCTCGTCGCTTACAGCTTCGATAACGAGAATTTTGTCGCCGCTCGGCTTTATCTGACCTTGAAAGAAAAGGAAGGAGAGAGCTTCCTAACCGTACCGGATAGTGAGATTGAGATCACTTCTTGGGATTCGGACCGCCAGCAGGAGCTGCGCTTCACCCTCGCTTCGGCTCAGACCGACCAACTTCTTGCCGGTCTCTATCGGGTTTTCATCTCTTCGTCCGGAAGCTATGGGCGGAGCGACTATTATGCTTGGTCTTGGGGGGAGCTTTTGACCTTTGATTTTAATCTTCTGCCGAAGGATGCCTTCCGAAAGAAGATTATCTCCCTCGAGCCTGATTTTGGTTATCAGGGGGATAGCGATTTGAAAGTCACGGTAATCGGCGGGCGAGATACGGTCTTCGGCGATGAATCCGTGGTAACTTTTACCCCCGTCCCCAGTCCTTACCAAAGTGATTTCCCCGGCGAGGTGGTTGCTGAAGTGGTAGAAGGCAGCAGCCAGCGCATAAATTCCTTGTCGCGGATGGAGATCTTGCTTGATATCTCTCTTGATGCCCTGCCGGGTTTCTGGAATATCAAAGTGACAAGCCCCGACCGCAGTCAAACTTACGAGATGGATGGCGATGAAGATTTTGAGGTTTTACCCAAAGGTAACGCCGAATACTTGATGAAGTTGAAAGCCGAGCCCAACGTTTTAGTGGCTGGGAGCGGGAGCACTTCCACGATCACCGCTCGTCTCTTCCGCTATGATGACCAGTTGCATTCTCTGGCGGTGGTAGCAAACACTCTGATTGAGTTTAGTCGGAGCGGCGATGACGGCAGGTTCATTGACGGCTCGCAAAAGTACACCGACGGGAATGGCGAAGCGACTGCGACCTATAAGGTCGGCGAGGATTCAACATCCCAGATTATTACAATCACCGCTACAGCCAAAGACGATGAAGGTCGGAGCTTGGTGAGCCAGTCAGTTGATATTCAAAAGTTGAGCGGCGATGAGGTGGCGATTGATCTGACTGTCAATTTCTCTCTCGAGGCCCGCAACTACGGTCAAGTTTGGGTGATGATCAAGCGGGCAGGGGACAGCGGCGCCACGCTGGACCAGGTGACGGCGCTGCCGCCAGAGGGGCTTAACCATCAGTTGACGTGGGACGATCTTTATCTGCGCCAGAAGAGCACTTATACCGTCTGGGTCAAAGAGCTTCATCATTTAGCCAGAAGGGGCAACTTCAGTACCGGCGACAGTGGCGAGGAGATCTCGGTGACGTTGCCGCCGATGCCGATCGGCGATATCGGCGGGACGCCGCCGCCCGGCTGGCAGAGCAATAGCAATTTCTTAGATAACACTATCAATACAGCTGATTTCACCGTTCTGCTTGGACAATGGGGGTGGGGCAACGGCACAGCTGATTTTAACGGCGACGGTAAGGTCAACAGTCTTGATTTTGTCTTTATCCTCAAGAACTGGGGGAGCGGTGAGGGACAGCCGTAATCAAGGGTAAGCGAAGACGATGAGAGAATTTGTCAGAATTAATCCAGGCATGCTGTCGGTTATCATCTTGGGGATGGTGCTGCTCTCTTCGGTCATCGTTTTCCACGAGAAAATCAATCTTTACCTCGACGAAGATCCCCTCACTTCAGCCGCTGCGTCCTTGGCTGATTCTCCCGAGGCCGAGTGATATTGGGAGAGCGCAGATAGAAGGGGGTGAGGACTCGAGTTTTTTGTTTGAGACGGGGAAGACCCAGCCGGCAGAGAGTGAGGAGCTCTTTTTTTAATTCGGCCGTTGCAGGCGTCTTGGCCGGGTCGGTCAGGTTGGTCACGCCGGCGATTTTTGTCCCCAAGGCCAGGCGGAAGCTGTTGGCGATCGCCGCGGCATGACGCAGGGAGGTGAAGCTGCCCGGCCCTCGGTTGACAATCACCCCCGCCAGCTGATGGGGTTTGACTTGATTTCGCTTCAGCAATTTCTCTATCTTCACCAACGGATCCGGCGGGCGGAGCGGCGAATGGCGGAAGCTCAGCCAGTCAATCAACTTTTTTTCTTGAGCCAGGCCGAGAGCCTGTTTTTTGCCGGCGGTGTGAATCAGTAAAAAATATTTCATTTGAAGGACGAGAGACAATATTCTTTGTTTGGGGGTAAGGCGAAAGTGAATGCCCTTATTTTTTCTCCTCGCTCTTGAATGGTAACGAGAATCGCATCTTTCGGCAGAGTGTTTACTCTTTCCGGCCATTCAATCGCGACGACACCTCGGCCTAGAATTTCTCGGAGGTCCAAATCCTTCACTTCGGCAGACGAAAGCCGGTAGAAATCATAGTGAAAAAGAAAACATTTTTGGCCGCGATAGATTCTTTGCAAAACGAAAGTGGGGGAGATCACTTTCTGTTTGATCCCCAACCCTTCGGCCAGCCCTTGGATGAAAGTGGTTTTGCCGGCCCCCAAGTCCCCTCTCAGAGCCAGAATCTCGTCGCCTTTTAAGCGAGAGGCGATTTTTTTAGCCAGAGCTTTGGTTTCGCCCGGCGTTTTGGTGATCAACTTCTTTAACATAAAGCAGGTAAAGCAAATGCAAGGCCAAAACTAAATTGAGCCAGCCCAAGGGCGAGCCGGTGGCGGGCAGAGAAGCAGGCAGCGCGGGGGAGGTTGGCGCGGTTTCGTCATTTTCTTCCTCTTGGGCCGAGAGCATCGCTTGGGTGATAATGAGGTTTGTTTCTCCCGGTGTCGTCTCCACCGTCCAGTAGTATTCTCCGTCAGCCCCCAAAGCGAGACTGACCCCCTCGGGGGCGCTTTCGCCATAACTTATTTGGCTGATCACCGTTCCATCCGGAGCCAGGAGATAAAGGCTCTCTGGTCCGGCGTTGTTGAGATAAATTTTGGTCAGGGTTTGGGTGAGAAACACGATGCCGCCGGCCGGGATGAGGGCGGCAGTTGAAACTTGTTCGCCGATGATGAAAGTTTTACCGGCGGCGTCTTTGAGTTGATAACCCTTCAGTTCGGCCGCTTCCGGGCCTCGATTGATCAGTTCGATGAACTCTTCTTCCCCCTCCGAGGGGTTAGGCAGGATTTCATTGATAGCGAAAGCAGCCGGCTGAAGGGTGGGAGGGGAGAGAGCGGCGCTTAAGGTGGTGACTTGGATCAGTGCACTTTCCCTCTCTCCCCCTTCTTGGAGGGCGGCTTTGAGCTTGAAGTAGTAGGTGGTTTGGGGCAGAAGATTTTTGACTTTAAAATCAGTGGCCGTTGGCGGGAGGTCGGTCAGTTTGAGGGGCGAGGCGGTAAGCGCACTCTGTTGCCAAAGCGAGAGGGCCTCGATTCTCTCCCGACCCGAGATCGTCCAGGAGAGAATCAGGCTCTCGGTTTGAATCTCGTCAGCTTCCAGCGAGAGCTCCACCCCTGCTTGATCCACCACCAAGGTGTTGGCGCCGCCGGGAGTCGGCAGTTGGGTCCACTTGAATTCGCTGCCAAAAAGCGCCCAGGCCCGACCCGCCTTGGCGGTGCCGTAGTTGGGGGTGCGATGGGCTTCGGTGCCGTTGGGTTTGATGAGCCGACCGCTATCGCCAGCGTCGTTCAGAGCGATCTTGGTTTCGCTTTTGTGGAAAGCAAGATAACCGAAGGCAGCAATAATAAGATCACTTTCGATTTGAAAAGGATGGCTGCCCCCTTCGCTGTCGTCGATCTGCCAGCCTTTAAGATTGACCGGACGGGCAAGAGTGTTGTGCAGCTCGATGAACTCGTTCTCGGCTCCGCTTTCAGGTTGAGGCAGGATTTCACTTACCAAGATGCCGTCGCTGTTATCAAAGCTGGTTGGTTCGCTGATGATTAAAGCGGCGGGCAGCTTGCCTTCTTGCCCGTCCGGATTGCGGACAATCAGGTCGTAGATTCCCGTCTCAGCGCCGGTGAGATCAAACTGGACGCCGGAGATGAGGGTGGGAGTGATATTTTGAATCGTTTGGGCAGAGATGACCAGAGAGCCCTTCACCAGTTCAATTTGGGGTTGGGGCTCAACAGAAAAAGCCTCACCGCTTATCTCTTCTAGTTCAAAGAGAGTCTCACTTTCGGCTTCGGTCGGGGAGATGGCGTTCACCTGCGGCGCCGGCGGCGGGGGAGGAGCTTCGGAGTTGGGAGCTTTGGGTGTGCCGAAATCCGGCACGCCTTCATCAAAATTAATCGCTGAGCTTGCCTCTTGCCAGTTAGCCGGCTGATCACCAGGCAGAGTCGGGTCTTTTCTTTCTATTGAGATCCCTTTGGCTCCCAGAGTCGGTACGCTTCCATCCCAAGCAACATCCACCACCTCGCCGGCGGCGTTGGTCAGCGTGATGGTGAAACCGCCGTTGGGGATGGAGAACTGTTTGCCCTCGCGATCCAAATCCACCGCTATATTCAGGACGGAATCACTGTGGTCATCTTTGTATTTAGCAATCAAATAAAAGCCACCCGCCGAGAGGTAGCTTTCAGCTGGCAAAGTAACGGTTAAGGTATTGATGGTGATCTGCCAGTTGCTTAGATCTCGGGTGTCGGCAGTTGGATTATAAAGTTCAATCCACTCGTCTAGGCTGCTTAGGCTTCCCCCCGCCCAAGCCACCTCGTTAATGACCACTGGAGGGCTTTCTGCCTCGGCGGCTTGAGGCGCGACGGGAGTACCCACCCAAGCGCTGATTAAGAGCAGAACAACGAGGTAGTGGTTCTTCCCCCTCATTGGTTGTATTATAACCTGCTCGCTCCAGAGATTGATGTTCAAGGCTTTGGGGATTATAATGATCTCTAGACGGGAGAGCCACCTTTTCTCGTGCTGGGTTTGAGAAAGCATCCATCTTATTCAATTTGGCCTCTCGCAGAAAGATCAGTTGCTTTCGGCCCCCTCAGAATCTTGGCCGCTTCATTTTCCCCTCCTTGAATCTCTTTCATCTCCAATCGATCAATCGATTTTTTGGTCCAGTTCTCTTGGACTAGGATTTCTTGTTCTCAATTTTTTCTCGAGAGGTCTGCCTTAAACTTTTGAGGAGGCGCTATGGTTGTCTATTGGTTGTATCTTTTCCTCTTGCTTTTGGGAGCTGGAGTTGGTTACGGTGTCAGGCATTATCTAGCCCGCCGCCGGACTCTCTCAGCTGAAAGCGAAGCGAGTAAGATTATCAATCAGGCTAAGGAGAGGTTAGAGGCCGCCGCTCGCAAGGAGCAGGAGATTTTGCTCAAAGCTAAGGAGGCGGCGGCGGCGATCCGGGAAAAAGCCGAAAATCAGGCCGAGAAAAGACGGGCCGAACTCTCCGAGCTGGAGGGGAGACTGCTCAAAAAGGACGAGCTTTTGGACGGGCGTCAGGAAGAGTTGGACAAGAGGAAAATATTTTTGGAGACCCAAGACAAGGAGTTGCAAGCCTTAAAACAGGAGATTTTAGGCATCAAAGAAAAGCAGGAACAAAAACTGCAGACAATCGCCAAATTGACCAAGGAGGAGGCCAAAGCCGAATTGTTGAAGAAAGTTGAGCAGGAACACCGGGACGATTTGCTGAAAGTTATCCATCAGGTGGAGGCCGAAACTCAGGAAGCGGCCGAAGAAAAAGCTCGGGAGATTATCAGCTCGGCGATTCAGCGCTACGCTGCCGAAACCGCTGCCGAAACCACCACCGCCACCGTGGCCCTGCCTTCCGATGAGATGAAAGGCCGGATTATCGGCAAGGAGGGGCGTAACATTCAAGCTTTCGAGAGAGCCGCCGGCGTGGACGTGATTGTTGACGATACTCCCGGCGTGGTCACCATCTCAACTTTTGATCCGGTCCGCCGGGCCATCGCCAAGAGGGCGCTGGAAAAATTGGTTAGCGATGGCCGAATTCAACCGGCTCGGATTGAGGAGGTGCTGGAGAAAGCCACTCGCGAGATCAATCAGGAGATCAAAAAAGCCGGGGAGGAAGCCATTCTGGAGCTGGGCTTGACCGGTCTTCACCCCGATTTAGTGAAACTGATTGGGCGAATGAAGTTTCGTTCTTCTTACGGCCAGAATCTTCTGCGGCATTCTTTGGAGGTGGCTCATCTAGCCACGACCCTCGCTTCTCAGATCGGGGCCGACAGCCGAACAGTGAAATTGGCTGCCCTTCTGCATGATATTGGCAAGGCATTGGATCATGAGTTTGAAGGGCCTCATGCCGATCTCTCGGCTGAAGTGGTGAGGAAGTTCTCTTTGGGCGAGAGAGTGGAGAAAGCGGTCGCTTCCCATCACGAGGAGTTCGGCGGCCCCAACACACCAGAGGATTTTGTGGTGATGGCGGCTGATGCGATCTCCTCCGCCCGCCCGGGTGCCCGCCGGGAGAGTCTGGAGCAGTTCCTGAAGCGTCTGGAGGATTTGGAGGATATCGCCACTTCTTATCCCGGCGTAGACAGGGCCTTTGCCATTCAGGCCGGGCGGGAGATTCGGGTGATGGTAGAGCCGAAAGAGATTGACGATTTGGGAGCTTATCGCTTAGCCAAAGAGATTGCGGCAGAGATTGAAAAAAGGCTCTCTTATCCCGGCACGATTAAGGTTACTGTCATTCGGGAAGTGAGAGCCGAAGAGACGGCGAAATGAACGCTCTCTCATCTCTAACCCAATGAATCACCAATGTCCGCATATCTCGGTGCCTGAACTGAATTTAGCCTCGGAGTGTGATGGGGTATTAGTCATTTATCCTTGTTCTTGAGAGCTGCCTTATGCCGTATCCCTCTTTCAGCTATCATAAAAAAGTTTTGCCCAGTGGTTTAAGAGTCCTCTCTGTCCCCCTTAAAACTACCGGCGCGGTGACAGTTTTAGTTTTGGTGGGGGCTGGTTCTCGCTACGAGACAAGAAAAAATAACGGCCTGGCTCATTTTTTGGAACACCTTTTCTTTAAAGGCGGTAAGCGCTTTCGGGACACCCGAGCCGTTTCGGAGGCACTCGACGCTGTCGGCGCCGATTTCAACGCCTTCACCAGCAATGAATATGCTGGCTATTATGTCCGCTTGTTGGCGGAGGAGACAGAACTTGCCTTTGATGTTCTCTCCGATATGCTGCTGCATGCCCGCTTGCCCGAGGGGGAAATTGAAAAAGAAAGAGGGGTGATTCTGGAGGAATACCGGATGCTCAACGATACGCCGACGAGAAAAGTCAGTGATCTCTTTGAAAATCTGATTTTTGCCGGTTCTCCGATGGGTTTCTCGACCATCGGTGAGCCCCGGGTCATCCGCCGGCTTGCCCGCCGTGATTTTGTTGAGTATCGAGAAGCTCTCTATACGCCGGAGAATATCGTTTTGGTAGTGGCTGGAGCGATTACTCCCGACGCAACCACCGCTTTGGCCGAGAAATTCTTCCGGTTTGAGAAGAAAACCAAAGCCTTAAATTCACCGGCCACCCGTCTGCCCCAAGAATTGGGTTTTAGGCTTCTGACCAAAAAAACCGAGCAGGCCCATCTGGTTCTTGGCCTGCCGGCCTTTCCCGCTTCTGATGCTAGGCGCTATGCCCTCAAGGTGCTAACCACCATCTTGGGGGACGGAATGTCTTCGCGCCTTTTCTTAAATGTCAGGGAAAAACACGGCTTGGCCTACTATATCCACTCCAGTGATGAACTCTACACCGACGCCGGTTATTTCGCCACTGCCGCCGGCGTGGATTTAAGGCGAATTGAGCTGGCTCTCAAGCTGATTTTGGAGGAGTATCAGAGGATAACCAAGGAGCCGGTTCAGCTCAGGGAGATCAAGAAAGCCAAGGAGAGAATTAGAGGCAGCCTCATTTTGAATCTGGAAAATCCGAGCAATGTGGCCGGCTATTTCGGGTTGCAGGAGTTGCTTTTGAAAAAAGTGGAGACGCCGGCTGAAAGATTAAAAAAGATTGAGCAGGTGACCGCGGCGGAGATCCAAAAGGTGGCCCAAGAACTCTTTAGCGGGGGCCGGGCTTTGCAGCTGGCCTTAATCGGGCCCTATACTGATTCTCGGCCGTTTCTTAAACTTCTGAGAGATGCGCGAAAGAACTTTAGTTTTGATTAAACCGGATGGCACAAAAAGGGGGCTTGAGGGCGAAATCAAAAAGCGCCTTTTGGTGGGGACGGGCGGCCAAATTATAGCCGAGAGAAGGGTGCCGCAAGTGGCTCTTCAACTGGCCGAAGAGCATTATTTTGACTTGGCCGAGAGAAGAGGGGAGGCGACTAAGCGGAGAATGGTCCATTTTCTCACCTCTGGCCCCGTGGTGGCGATGGTTCTGGCCGGGGAGGGGATAGTAGCCAAAACTCGGGAGGTGGTTGGAGCTACTGAACCGATTTCGGCTGCCCCCGGCACGATTAGGCGGGATTTAGCCTCTGACAGCTTCGCTTTGGCTGAGGCCGAGGATCGGGCGGTGGAGAACCTGGTCCATGCTTCGGCTACCCCCGAGGAGGCAGAGAGGGAGATCAGGCTCTGGTTTCCGGAATGAGTCCATTCGTCATTAGTCATTCGTCGATTGATGTACCTTGTCAGCCTTGATCCAAAAGGTTATCATAGTGTTACAAGGTTAGATGACTGCTATCACCTATGACGAGCCTTAAAGGTTATCATGCCTTGATAAGGTTTGGCAGAAAGATTACCACAACCCGGCAACCTTGGCCAACAGAGAGGGAGTGAGAGTTTTTCTCTGGAAGTCCAGGAGATACTCTACCCGATATCGGAGACGGCCAGGCTTGTGGGGATTTCGGAGTCCTGCTTAAGACACTGGACCAAGAATTTTGGTGAGTTTTTGGAGAGCCGACGGAGCGAGGGCAACTATCGCCTCTTTACCCCCAAAGACTTAAAAACTCTCCGGAGAATCAAAAAGCTTTGCCAGAGCCGTTTATATACAGCCAAAGGAATAAAATTGAAATTATCTGGTCGGGAAGAGGATAGCTCCGCTCCACATTTTACAGCCCCACCTTTGGATAAGAGGCTTTTAGAAGCCCAAGAAAGGATTTTAGAACATATGAATCTGATGTTATCTGAATTTCAGCATCTGCGGCGAGAAATGCGAGATGATATCATCGGTAACATCCGGGCCGATATGGACCATCTGAAACTTCTTTTGTCCCCTCGCCGCCGACCATGGTGGCGTTTCTGGCATTGATTTTTATGGCGGAATATGGTATAATAAAAGATAATAATCTCTTGCCACGATTCCCTAAACTATTCGCTTCCTAGCCCTTGAGCTATGCTTTGTGAAAACTGTCAACAAGGCGAGGCAACTGTCCAAGTGACCTACAGCTCCGGCGGCAAGACGAAAAAAGCCAACCTTTGCGAAATCTGCGCCGCCGAATTGCAGATGACCCCGAGCTTCGGTTTGGGTGATTTTGGTTTTGGTCAGGATTTCTTCGGCGATCTCTTTGAACGGCTGGCCGGCTTCGGACCAACTTTGAGGCCTTCCCGAAAACGGGAGCAGGTCAATATTGCCGATTATTTCTCAGAGGAGACTAACGAGGCTTTAAAGCAAGCTGACAGAATGGCTACTGCCTCCCGCTCTTCCTTGATTGACACCGAGCATCTGCTTTTGGCTTTATTGGAGGAGAAAAGAATTCAGTCTTTGCTGGCAAAGGCCGGTTCTCGGGCCGATGAATTGAGGGCTCAATTGACCGCCCAGCTCACCAAAGGCGAGGGAGGGAAGTCTCCTGAACTCTCCCCGCGGGTCAAGAAGGCACTGGATAGTGCTTTTGAGGCGGCGATGAACCTCGGCCACGGCTTTGTCGGCCCGGAGCATCTTTTGATCGGACTTTTCGAAGAGGGGGAGGGCTTGGCCTTTCAAGTCATGAGTGAAGCCGGTCTCACTGCCACCGCTCTTTATGATGCCGCCCGCGAGCAGTTGGGCAAAGGCAAGGGGGCCGGTGAGAGTTTGGGGATCCGTCCTCGCAAGAGTGCCACCCCTGTCTTGGACCAGTTCAGCCGCGATCTGACTTTGATGGCAAAATTGGGCAAAATCGATCCGGTCATCGGGCGGAGTGATGAGGTGGAGAGGGTGATTCAAATCTTATCGCGTCGGACCAAGAACAATCCGGTCTTGGTCGGCGAGGCGGGAGTTGGTAAAACTGCCATTGTCGAAGGCTTGGCCTCCCGGATCGCCAACGGCAACGTGCCGGAGCCTCTGCGCGGCAAGAGAGTGGTCGCGCTTGATCTGGGGGGCTTAATCGCCGGTACCAAGTATCGGGGGGAGTTTGAAGAGAGACTGAAGAGAATCCTCTCAGAACTGGAGAAGGCCGAAGGGGAGGTGGTTTTGTTTATTGACGAGCTGCACACTTTGGTCGGTGCCGGCGGCGCCGAGGGGGCAATCGATGCCAGCAATATGCTCAAGCCAGCTCTGGCCAAGGGGGAGCTTAAGATGGTCGGGGCGACCACCATCAACGAATACCGCAAATATATTGAGAAAGATGCGGCGCTGGAGCGAAGATTCCAGCCGGTGATGGTCTCCGAACCTTCGGTGGAGCAGACGATTGAGATTTTAAAAGGCCTTAAGGATCGCTACGAGGCTCATCATCGGGTGAAAATCGATGATAAGGCGCTGGTCGCTGCCGCTGAACTTTCCGACCGCTATATCTCCGATCGCTTTCTGCCGGACAAGGCGATTGACTTGGTGGATGAGGCGTCGGCCAGAGTTCGTTTAAGGACGGTTTCGGCCCCCGGTCGCCTGCGTGAACTGGAGAAAAAATTGGAGAAAGCCAAAGCCGAACTCTCGGCGGCCGAAAAGTTAGGCGAGAAAGAGAAAGCCAAGCTCTTAAAAGAGCAGATTCAAAAAGACCAGATCGAGATGGAAGAGATGACTAAAAGCTGGACCAAGGACAAAGCAACCGGTCTGCCGGCAGTGACGGTGGAGGATATTGCTCAGTTGGTTTCCAAGATGACCGGGATTCCGGTCAGCGAGCTGGCCGAGGAGGAGAGAGAAAAACTCCTCAAGCTGGAAGAGAAACTCCACGAGCGGGTGGTGGGGCAGGAGGAAGCGATCCGCGCCCTTTCCGAAAGCATCCGGAGAGCTAGAGCGGGTTTGAAAGATCCTAACCGCCCGATCGGTTCGTTTATGTTTTTGGGTCCGACCGGTGTCGGCAAAACCGAGTTGGCCAAAACCCTGGCCGCTACCCTCTTCGGCAGCGAAGAGGCATTGGTCCGGATTGACATGAGTGAGTACACCGAGAAGCACACCGTGGCTCGCTTGATTGGGGCGCCGCCCGGCTATGTTGGCTATGAGGAGGGGGGACAGCTCACCGAGGCGATTCGCCGCCGCCCCTATGCGGTCATTCTCTTTGACGAGATTGAAAAAGCTCATCCCGAAGTCTTTAATCTGCTGCTGCAGGTTTTGGATGACGGTCGGTTAACTGACGGCAAAGGCCGGACGGTGGATTTTAAAAACGCAGTTATCGTTTTTACCAGCAATCTCGGCTCGGATATGATTCAACGAGCCGCCAAAAAAGAAGAGACGGAGGCATCTTATAAGAAACTGAAAGAGATGATTTGGGAACTGCTTAAAGGGAGCTTCCGGCCGGAGTTTCTTAACCGTTTGGATGAGATTATTCTTTTCCATCAGCTCAAGCCGGCCGAGGTGGCCCGGATTGTGGATTTACTGCTGGGCGAAGCCCGGCGCTTGCTTCGAGCCCAAGGGATTGAACTTTTGATAACCAAAGAGGCCAAAACTCATTTGGCGCTTCTGGGTTTTGACCGGGAGATGGGAGCCAGACCTTTGAGAAGGGTGATCCAAAAAGAGGTTGAAAATCCTTTGGCTGACAGAATTCTCAAGGGCGAGTTCAAAGCCGGCGACAAGGTAGAGGTGGGTTACGAGGGGGGGCAGTTTTCCTTTAGAAAGACCTGAAGCATGTCAAATCTCCAATCACCCATCCCCCATCAAAAAAAGCCCAACTCCCAATATCAAAATTCAGTCGTTGGAGCTTGGGGCTTGATTAGAGATCGGCGCTTTGTCATTGGCACTTCCGGGGTTTCTTGTGTTCTCTCAAGATGCAATCAAGAAGTTGCTTGAAGATGCTCAGGGAGGTCGGATAGATGCTTTCGACCGCCTTTTCAATCGGCTCTCAGACCGGCTCTACCGCTTTTTCTTCTTGAGGCTGCAAGATCAGACGGAGGCCCGGGATTTGCTGCACGATCTTTTTTTGGAGCTCTGGCGGTCTTTGCCGCGTTATCGGGCGAGAGCCGACATCCCTTTTACCGCCTGGATTTACAAAATTGCCCGCCGGATGCTGGCCGATTTTTGGCGTACAAAACAAAGGAGAAAAATCATCTCTTTGGACGCTTTGATCGCCGCCGGCCGCGAGCCGCAAGCTATCGGTTCCCCAGGCGACTCCCGCTTGGAGGTCCGAGAGATCCTGGATTTGATAACCAAACTTCCCTTGAAGGAACATGAAATTGTCACACTCCGCTACCTTGAAGGGATGTCTCATACGGAGATCGCCAGTATCCTTAACCTTAAGCCGGCTCATGTGCGCCAGCTGGCCCATCGGGCCTTGAAAAAGCTGCGAAGCTGGCTGGAGAACCCTCCTGGTTAGCCTGAACTTGCTTCAGGTTTCAAGGAAGATTCCGCCGTGAGTTCGGAATGACAAAATGGTTTCCGAGCCAGAACTAGCAAGGTTACTCAAGAGGGCCGGAGAGAAGATAACTCTTCCCGGCAAGGCGGAGTTAAGGGAGAGGATTTGGCGATCGATTCAGGCCGAAGCTGTGAGGTCGGGCAGCTTCCCATCGCTATATGCTAAACGCTATACACTAACCCCTGTTCGTATGCCTATTGTCGCTTTAATTGCCGCTTTGGTGCTGGCCGGCGGCGGAATGACTGTCGCGGCGGCTGACAAAGCCATCCCCGGCGATCCGCTTTATGGGCTGGACCAGGCAATAGAGAAACTGCAGGCCAGATTGACTAGCTCCCCCAATCTCCCGGCTTTCGCCGTGGCGCGGGCCGAAGAGCGCTTGAAAGAGATGGGGAAGCTGAAGGAGAAGATTGCTCAAGCGAAGGCCGATGGCGACTTCACTGAAGAAGAGAGGCTGGAGATCTGGCGGGAGAAGCTCGCCGAGAGATTGGGTCAGCAGATTGAGAACGCCAATGAGCAGATTGAGCGCTTCCGGGAGTTGCTCGAAAAATCTGATGATCCCAAGCTGGAGGCCCGTCTCACTACCATGATCGCTCGCCTGGAAAGCTTGATTGAAAGTCGCGAGGCGCTGAAGGAGAAAGCTGAGTCCGGTGAGCTGGGCAAAGAAGAGATGCTTGAGATGATGCAGGACCACAGGGAAAAGCTGCTGGAGAAAAAGCGCGAGTTGCAGGAGCAATTCAAGGCGACCAAACAGAAGATAATGGACGAGACGGAGATGCCGGTGATCGATGGCAGGCGGGAGCGTCTCAAGGAGATTGAGGAGGAGCAAAGAAGAAAGGGCGGCTGGTGGATTCTGCCGGCTTTTCCGGAGGATGCCGGCATCAAGCCGTCGAGTTTGCCGCTTTCGCCCGGTGAGAACGAAGGAAGCGGCTCTTAGGCGCTCTTTTCAGGATTGCCGTTAGTCCCCCAAGATTGGCGATGAGCCGAGCGTTTTCTTCGCTTGGCTCATCTCTTAGTTTTTTCTCCGCTTTCACTCTCTTTTTCTCCTCCTTTTTCTGCTACACTTGTATGAGAGATTGTCGGGGGAGGAAGTTATAGGCAGTTTTTGCGCTGGGGGAGCTTATAAGAGGTGGATTCTGTAACAAAATCGCCGTTTTTTACGTCTTAATCTATGTCAAGGGAGAATCCCCCGTTCTTTAATCGTCTACTTAGGCTTGCCCAAGCCGGTAGCAGGGAAGCGTTCGGCGAGATTTACGAGCTTTGGGCAGAGCGGATTTTCCGCTTTTGTCTCAAAAGAACAGGTGATCGGGAGCTAGCGGCCGATCTGACTTCCGAGATTTTTTTGAAAATCTGGCAAAAACTTCCCCAGTTTAAGGGCGACCATGCCTCTTTTGATTTTTGGGCTTACCAAATCGCCCGCAACACTCAAAACGACTATTTCCGGAAAAAACAGATGGCCTCGATTCCGCTGGACGATCTGCCGGAGATGGCGGCAGAAATAAAGAATCCTTTTGAAGCGGCCGACATTATTTTTGACCGCCGCTTGGAAGAAGCTTTATCAAGTCTTTCGGATGAATTCCGAAGGGCGATAGAACTCAGATACATAAAAGACCTCACCTTCGGACAGGTGGCCAAAAGCATGCGCAAGAAAGAAGGTACCGTCCGGGTGATTCTCTCGCGAGCGCTTCGTGCTTTGCGGGAGAAGCTTAAGTAGCAGGTTAGCAGGTCAGCAGGTAAGTAATTAAGTCAAAAAGCAAAGGCACTAACTGACCCGCTTAGTCCCTAACCCGCTTACCGGTTATGTCAGCATCTGAGTTCTTTAATCTGGAATCTGCTTTGCGTGCCCTTAGGTTACAAGGGAGGCTTTCTCATGCCGAAAGACGGGCGATTCGCGACTCTCTTTTTTTGAAGATCGGCTCTTTGACCCCGCGAAGCTTTGGCGAAGTGAGGCTGATGCCTCGTTTAGCTTGGTTGGCTGCAGTTCCCGCCGCGATTTTTGCCTTGTTGCTCTCCTTGGCCACCGGTGTCATCGCCCAGCAGGCGGTCCCCGGCGAGCCGCTTTTTGCTTTGAAGAGAGTTTTTGAGAATCTTCAGCTTTTCACCGCTCGCGATCCCTTGCAAGCCGCCTCGGTTCGCCTGCAGATCGCCGATGACCGGGTGAGGAGTTTGACCGCCATCAGTGATGCCGGGGAGTTGGACAGGGTTTTGAGCGCGACTCAAGTGGCGCTGGGAGAGGCGCGGCAAGCGGTTTCGGCTTTGCCTTCCGAGATGGCCGAAAATCTGGTTAATCGTTTTGAGGGGCTTCTGGAACAGCAGAACCTCCTGCTTGATCGCTTGAGCAAAACCACTCCCAACGAGGAGATTAAAGGGAAGATCGTCGCGATTAAGGAAGAGGTGAGGAAGGGGGCGGGAAGCGGGAAGCAGGAGGCGGTGAGCAGAGGACAAGCCACCGCCACGGCTCCGGCCGAAGTCACGGCTGCGCCTGCCAGTCCCGCTCTTTCTACCGGGCCAATTAGCTTAGAGGGGAGATTAATCACCTCTAACGCCCGGCCAGCAGTTGTTTATGACAGTCAAATCTATCTTTTAGATACTCCTGTCAACCTTTTCGGTGCGGTTGGCAGTCTTGTCTTCCTCAAAGGAGATTTCGATGGAGCGGTCATCAAGATCAGCTATCTTGTGACCGAGGGTGGGCAGGTTCTTATTAGTCCCAATTTATCAACTCAATAAAATTTATTATGTTGAGAATTGGCTTTCTCTCTTGGGGGATTTTCGTTTTAGAAGTTGCGTTAGCGCTGGTTTTGGTTCTTCTCTTCGGGGCGGGTAAGAGCTTTGCCCAGGAAAGTTTGGAAACCAGAAGCGGTATCCTGATTACCAGCGGAGGGCAGTCGGCGATTAATGTTAGCGGTGCTTTTTATCAATTCAGAGATGTGCCGCTGAATGCGGTCGGTTTCAAAATAGGTTTTCAAGCAGAGGTGAGCGGCTTTTGGCAGGAGGATTTAGTAGAAGTTCAGTCGGTGACAGTGACAGAAGGAGCAAGAGAAACAATCTATTTCAAAGATGTCATCTCGCCAACCGGCGGTACCAATCCCTCCCCCTACGCCCTCTCCGGCATCTTAGCAGTTCGTTCGATGAAACCGGCAGTGATTTTGTCTGGTCCCGGCTTTTTCGGCTACCAGAGTGTAGCGGTTGTCGGTCCGGCGCTGGAAGACGTTCAAACGTATCTTGGCCGGCCGGTCGCACTCACTGGTGATGTGGCTGAAGGACTAGGTATGATTGCTGTCAAAGCAGAAAAGATTATCATGAACACTCCTGAAACAGAGATTATTTATGAGGCTTAGTTGTTTTCTGAATGGGCGAAGAATGCTCACCCCGTCAAGGGGCGGGGTGGGAATTCTTGGCCTCATTGAGAAGGCCTTCTCTCATCAAAGGGTCGAGCCCGCAAAAATCTTCTGGGCGATGGGAGATGAAACTCAAAACAAAGGTCGTTTTACAAGTTAAATCTAAATTCTAGAACCAAAAGTTATGCACAATAGATTTACTCGTATAATCGCTTGGGTCGCGTCCGCTGGAACGGCTTTGGCTTTTGCCTTGCCGGCTGGGGCGATTGAGTTTTTCCCAACGCCTTTCCGGTACCAGTGGAAGTCCCAAAGCGGAACGGTGGAGGGGGACGCTCACGTTGTCCGCGCCAACGCTGGCGACACGGTGGCGATGAGCTTGACCATCATCAACCGTTCAACCGATCCGCGAGCGCTGACCATCTACGGCAAGAGCGCGCTTCTTCCCGAGGCGTCGCCTTACCAGGGCGCTCACGAGCTTCGCTTGGGCACCGCCCGCCCGCACGACAACATCCCTTCCTGGGTGGATCCATCCAGCTTCATCAGCAACCCTGATGGGGCCTCCAACCGTTTGGCGGTCTACGACGGCCCAGCGGTCAATCCCGGTGGAGACCTGACCTTCAACTTTAATCTCAAGATTAAAGCTGACGCAGCCAACGGCACCTACGACCTCTACCTTGGGGTCGTCCGGGAATTTGACGCTTGGGCAAGACAGGTTGATTCAGCTGGCCGATTGCTTGCTTCCGAAGATATCTTCTGGAGATTCATCATCGGCGGCGGAGCAGCAACCACTGCTGGCGCATTGAATGTCAGCTTGTCTTCTCTGACCCCGGCAGCCGCGAGCGTGGCCACTGGTGCCAACGCCAACTTTACTCGCTTCACTCTGACAGCAGCGGCCGGCACCACCGTCAAGATCAGTCAGATCCTGGTCACTCGAGATGGGCTTTCGGCTGATTCTGACGCAGAGAACATCAAGCTGCTGGATGCCGATGGAGTTCAAATCGGCGGCACAGCTGGCGGCTTCAATGCTCTTCATCAGGCGCAAATCTACATCAACCCGGCCTATGAGCTGACTGGCTCTAAGGATTTCTATCTGCGGGCTGGCATTGTCAGCACAGCTACGGCTGGCATAACAGTGCGTCTTGGTATCGCCAGCAACAGCGATATCATCAGTAATGCCACCTCCACGACCGGAGCTCCGGTCTACGGCAACTATATGACGGCGGTTTCAGTCACAATCGGTTCAGTCACAGTCAGTGAGGACGGTTCGGTCACTGACAGCACGCCGGATGTCGGCGACACTGATGTCATCACCAACACCTTCAAGATCACGGCTGGTTCGGTTGAACCGATTACCATCGAGCGGATTACCGCTATGAAGGCTGGCAGCGCCGAGACCTCCGACACCACCAACATCGAGTTGTGGGATGTCACTAACAACAAAACTCTCGGCACCGTCACCAGCTGGACCTCGGATGGCAAGGCCTCCTGGCCGGTCAACCTGAAGTTGGGTAAAGGAGAGAACATCCGTCTTAGGATCCAACTGGACGTGGTTGATGGGGTTGGCTTGACTGTGAACTCTGATATTGCTGACGGGAGCGACTACCTCGTTTTCGCTAAGGGTGACACTTACGGCTTCTACATCACTCCAGCGGCGGCTGCGGCCGCTAACTGGTCGGTTGACAGTTCGGGTAGTAACAACCTCGGTCAAGGCGATAAGAATCAGACGATCAACTCTGGTTCCCTCACCATCAGCAAGAGCGCTTCCACGCCGGCAACCGGCAACATCACTGTTGCCGACAACCAGCTTCTGGTGGTTTACGACTTTGATGTCCGGGGCGAGTCGGTCAGGATTAGCGCTGTTCACTTGGATGTGGCTATCACTGACGCTGACGCTGGTGGGGAAGTCACTTACGCTGACTTAACCAACGCTCGCTTGGTGGATATGGCCACCGGCAACATTCTCTCTGGTCCGGTGGATGGTTCAGCTGATGGTACCGACCCAGATGAGGAGTTTGACTTTACCAACACCTTTGTCTTGGGGGTGGGTATCTCCAAAGTTGGTTTCAAGGTTCGCCTTGGTACCGACTTTGAGAACAGCGACACCCTAGCGATCTCGCTGGATGCCGCTGGCAATGTAACGGCTAAGGGGTTGATTACCAACAACTCCATTAGCCCAACCATCGCTTCCGGCACAGGTAACACCCAGACCGTTAAAGCCGGCGCTTTGGAGGTCAGGGACCTTGGGGTTCCACCCAGCGGCAAGGTAGTGGCCGGTGCAGCCGACTTTACCTGGGCGACGATGTCGCTTGACGCCTCCGCCTCCGGTGAAGACGTCTTGGTTTCTTCCATCACCGTGGGTGACAATGTTAATGCCACCGGTAACATGGCCGACATTGACAACGCCGAACTCTGGGCTGACCTGGATAGCAACGGTACTTATGAAACCAAGGTGAGTCAAACCGAGCAGCCTGACGGTTCAGCCGGGACTGACGATACCCATGCCTTCACCCTGACCCAGACCATTCGGGTCCCCAAAGGTGGATTTATCAAGCTCATCTTTGTGGCCGATCTCTCATCCAGTGCGACCGCTAATGGTACTCACCAGATTGGTATAGTGGATAGCACGGTGACGGCGGCTGACGTGACTGCGACTGGAGCTGATACCGGTAACGATATCAGCGAGTCCGATTCCGGTGGCTCCGGCACGATGACTGTTTCGGCTGTCGGAGACGTGACGGTGGCCTTGGATGGTTCCAGCCCCACTCCGACCATTATGTTGGCTGGTACCACCGGTAACGTGGCAGCCAAGTTCAAGCTGACGGCGACCGACGAGGCCTTCACCGTCCGGAAGATTAGAATTATTCTGGATAACTGGGGGGGCCCCTCTCTGGATCAGTGGGATTCGATCAGCAAGGTGACGATTGAGTATCCGAAGCAGGACGGCACCACCGGCAGCAAGTCGCTTTCGCCGAGCGACGTCTATGCTCAGTTCGACAACCTCGATATGTACATCGGCAAGAACACCAGCGCGGTGGTGACGGTCAAGCTTGACTTTTGGAATATCGCCACCGAGTCGGCCGACTTTGGTGACCAGATTAAGATCGGCTTTGACGTTAACTCGGGCGGCTTTGATGCGGTTGGTCTCTCCTCCGGCACAGCTATCACTAATGCCGGTAATAATGATGTCACCGCTGACACCCATGTTCTCTACAAGACACTTCTGACGGTGACCAAGGACACCACCGGGATGAGTAGTGTGCTGACGCCAGGCGCGACTAACGATCTCTACAAGTTCAAGATCACGGCTGACAGCCGCGGCAATGCCGCCTTGAAGAGGCTGACTTGGTCGATTACTATCACTGATAACGGTACCACTTCGACAGACACTGACTTGGAACGCTTCACTCTCGTGAAGGACAGCGTTGATCTGACGATCCCTTCCGTCTCGCTGGTGGGTGCGACGGGTAACGCCAACAACACCGATATTGCCGCCCGCCTTTCGGTTGAAGGTAGCAATAATGACATCGAAGCAGGTACTTCATGGGTAACAGCCAACTTCGGCTCTACTGTTATCGGTGATACTGAAAACAGCATCCCGGCCGGTACCACCACCAGCTGGGTTTTGCGAGCCACCGCCGGCACTGGCTATGCAGGGGCTGATGATGACTCTGTCTCAGTTGAACTCGTGGGCGATACCGATGCTCCAAATAACGGCGCCTTCTACTTGGAGGACAACGATGATGATCCTGACCAGTACGCTCTCATCTTGGCCGCTTCAGATGGCACCGACGATGCTGAAGGCGTGTCGTTCATCTGGTCCGATCTTTCAGCGATTAGCCACTCGGCTAATGTCCCAACGGATACTGGCGATGCGACTCCAACCTCCTCGGCTGACTGGGCCAATGGTTGGCTGATCAAGAACTTCCCGCTGGGTAGTTGGAGCTTGATCGCTTAATTCTGACCAGTCTGACAATTCGCTTGGGGGGCTCTATCTCAGGAGCCCCCCAATGCAATCAGCCGAGGTCGTTCCGGAACCCGGCCGGAATCCGGACGAAAATGAATCTCACGTCGCACCCTCTGGAGACCGCAACCTCATCAGAGATTCCGGAACCGGTTCAGAATGGCGTAAAATAAATCTATGGCTCGAAAAAAGATTCATCAGCTTGAACCATTCAAAGATTTATTCCGGGATTACAAAACCCTCTTTATTGTGGCCGGTCTTGTTCTGATCGGACTTCTAGTGGTTGTTTTCTGGCTGACCCGCCCCGAGACCGTTCAAGTCTCCGGTTATCCAACTTCACCCAAAACAGAGGAGGCAATGAGGCTTTATTCTAAGAACAAGCTAACTGAAGCCGAGAACATCTATGAAGCAGTAGTTGAAGAGGAGCCGGGAGATTACGTTGCTTGGAATGGCCTAGGGAATATTTTAAGAGACCAGGGAAATTTTCAAGAAGCGGAGGAGGCCTACTTGAGAGTGATTAGTCTCAAGCCAGCTTTTGAGTTTGTCTATCGCAATCTTTTGACTCTTTATCGGCTTTGGCCGGATGTCAGTGAGAGGGATGCCAAGCTGGAGAGTTTTGGGGAGATTATTCAAAAAGGACTCTCCGCTAATGGCAGGTCAGTTAATATCTTGGACGCGGCGGCCAACTACTATCGTTTGATAGGGAATGAAGCCAAAGCCAAAGAGATGGAAGAACAAATCTCTCAGTTATCCGGTAAAAGCATCAGACTGTGAAAGATTTTGGATCTCGCTTGGGTCCTCAAAAGGGCGTAGCCCTGCTGGTGGGGGGATTAACCCTGATTCTCATCATTATTGGTGTCGCTAACTTAATACTGGGCTCTACTCAACCGGTAGAGGAGCTTTCTCGTCAGGCCTCGGAAGCGAGACTCGGGGGGGACAATGAGAAGGCTTTAAAACTTTACCGGCTTGTCTCGGCCCGTTCCTCGCCTTTTGATTACAGTTCCAATTACGAGTTGGGTAATATCTATCAGGAGAGAGAGGATTGGGGGAAAGCTGCTTATTATTATCGCAAGGCCGCTTCCAATCCTTCCGCGCCGGCGGGCGTCTTCTATCAACTTTCCGATCTCTATCTCAACCACCTGCAGGCTCGGGCTGATGATTTCATTCGGTTTATGGAGAAGCAAGCCGGAGCAAGACAAGATGACGAGAGTATTCGCATTGTTTTGGCTGATTTCTATCGGCAGCGCGGGGACAAGGACAAGGCTCTGGAGTGGTACAGAAAAGCCTTAGAACTGACACCCAATAACGAGGCTATCCAACAAACCATTCGGGAATTAGAGGGCAGCTTATGAAGCTGAGAGAAGTTTTACGTCTGACGGATGGCAATCTCCTCAGCGATCTCTCGCTGTGGTTGATTTTGCTTTTGCCCCTGATTCTTTACACTGATGTTTACCAACCGTTCGTTTTCGGACGGTTCTTGCTCTTTATGTTCATCCTGCCTTTTCTCTTGGCGGGAGTGGTTCTGATCTCCCCTTGGCGGGCTCAAGGGGCTTGGTGGAGATCGCCGCTTCTTTGGCTGGCTATTTTTTGGTTTGTCGCTTCAGCTATCAGCGCTTTTTGGGGAGTGAATCCTTATCGCAGTTTTTGGGGAAGCGTCAATCGCGAGATTGGTCTGCTTTTCTTGGGCGGTCTATTGGTGACGCTCGTGATGGTTCTGGTAGCGGTTCAGACTCAGGCAAGATGGCTCAAGGTTTTTTCGGTTATGAGCTGGGTAGGCAGTGTTTCTGCCCTGATTGCTCTTCTGCAAAAGGCCGGTTTCGATCTCTTCTTCAGGGTTTCGCCGGAGGAAAGACTGGGAGGACTGATCGGCAACCCCATTTTCTTGGGGATGTTTTTGCTCCTGACCTTTTTTTTAACTCTCTATTTTGCTTTGGGTTCCGCTGGTTGGAAGCGCTGGTTTTATCTCTTGGGGTTGCCTTTGCAACTAGCGGCTTTATTTTTCACCCTCTCTCGGGGACCACTCATCGGCTTGATAGCCGGTTTGGCGGTTTTTGGCTTGGGGCGGCTGTTGATAATTCGCAGGGCAGGGCTTTCTCGCTGGGGCTTGGGGTTGGCAGTTGTTTTGGCGGCGGTCTCTCTTTTCTTGCTTTGGTTTGAAAGGGCGGCTTTTGCGCGGCTTTTTCAAATCAGTCTAGCCGATACTACCTTACAAAGCCGCCTTTTGGCTTGGAAGATTCTTTGGCAGGCGGCGCGGGAGAGAACCTTTCTGGGCTGGGGGCTGGAGAATACCACTGCGGCTTTTAATAAGTTTTATCAACCCGGCTTGGCTTATCTGGGGCAAGCCGAGACCGTTTTTGATCGGGCCCATAATCTTTTTGTGGAGCAATGGGTCGCTAACGGTTTGGTGGGTTTGGTTTTATTGTTGTTTTTTGTTTTTTTGTTTCTTTTTCTCCTGATGCGTTCCTTTCATCGCTCTCGCCGGGCAGGGGATGTTTTGCAGTCGCTTTTGTTCTTGGTTCTTCTCTCTACCGGGGTCGCTTATTTCTTTTCTTTGTTGACGGCTTTTGATGTCGTGACCACCCTGCTTTACGGCATGATTATTCTCGGCGGGGTCATTGCTCTCACCGCTCCAGCCTTGCCGAATATTTTTCGTTTCAATTGGCCGAAGATTGTGCCTCTTTTGGTTTTGCCGATTCTTTTGGTGATTGATTTGCGCTATTTGGTTCCCGCCTTCTCGGCTGGTCGCTGGGCTGTGTGGGCGCTGCGGGCGGAGAAAGCTCAAGCTTATGAGGAAGCTTATAAGGCTTATGTTCAAGCTCAATATCATCCCAATCCTTATCTCTATTTTTTGCTGAGGAATTTCCCCTCTTTTGCTCGCCGTTACGCCATTCTTCTCATCCAAGACAAGAAACTGGTTGCGGCTCGCGAGATGGCGGTAGGTGGCTTGGGGATTTTAGAAAGGATTAAAAAAGTCGATCCCGACAACCCAACGGTTTTGATGGACGAGCCGATTCTCTATACAGTCCTGTCCTACTTTGAGCCTCAATCTTTTGAGAGAGCTCAAAGTGCATTTGATTCCCTTATTCGAGCCAACCCCAAGCGCGAATATCTTTACTTTAACTGGGCTAGAACTTTGATGGGAGTGGCCAGATTCGATGAGGCAAAAAAAGCCTTAGATCAAGCGGCCGCTATCCAACCCTCACCCAAAGAGCTAGAGTTCTGGCGCGCGATTTGGGGGATTCAATCCAGGCAAGCCAAGGGAGAGCAGATTTTGGCTGATTTGAGGATGGCTGTGGCCAGGGGAGTTCTTTTCTTTGTCGGCGATAAAGATGTTTTGCAGCAAGCAGTAGCTTTTTTGGCTGGTTTGCCCGATTGGCCAACCGCTCTCTATTATCAGAAGGCCTTGGTTAATCTTCAGCCGGAGGATGTCCAGGCGAGAATCAATCTTTCGGAGATCTATAAAAATCTGGGGAGATACGACGAGGCGGCTCAGGAAGCCAGGGCAGTGGCTCGACAAGCCCCGGAGCGGCTGGAAGATGTCAAAAAATTCCTCCAGAGCATCGGCCGGAGTCTTTAAGGTATAATCAGGATGAATATTTTTTCTCTCCCAAGATTATGGTTAATCAAAGTCATCCCTGGCGGTTGGATTTCTTACAAGTGGCAGCAGTAGGTCTGGTGGTTATCCTGGGTTTCTCTCTGACCGCTCTTGTCTCAAGCCAGAATTCAACAGCTCAAACGAAACCCGGGCCGGTGATTCAAGCCGAATTGGCCGAGACCCAACCCAGCCAGATTATCCAAGACAGAAATCAATGGTTGGCTCGTTTCAAATTCAGCACGGAAAGCATTGACCCGGTGGCTGTGGAGGGTTTGGTCTTTTATCCCCAAGGTACTCTTCAATTCCAAATCAATCGTTATTTAACCGTTTATCCTCTGACGGTGAGAATTAATTCTCAGTTGGTTGGCAAGGGGGAAAGCTGGTTGCGCCAAGACGGCTATCTGGTGCAAGAGGTGCGTTTCGCTCATCCTCTTAAGGTAGACCTACTTCACCCCGTTCAAGTGGACGTCTACGCTGATCTCTTGGGTCAATACCAGGAAACTTTCGGACTTGGGTTGATGAGCGTTGAGAGCTCGGTTCCAATCCAAGGACCGCCCTTGCAAGGAAAGCTCTTCGAGATCAAGGAAAGGTTTTAGGTCAAAGCCTAAGAGCAGCTTGGACTATTCACATCCAGAGCGAGTTTCCTCTGGACTAGTTAGAATAGGGTGTTATTCTGAGGCTATGGGAAGATTCAAGGTGATGACGGTGGTAGGGACCCGACCAGAGGTAATTAAACTCAGTTTGATTATCAAGAAACTGGATGCGCTCCGGGAGGTGAAGCATGTTCTAGTTCACACCGGCCAGCATTATGCGCCCAATCTCAAGGACGTTTTTTTTGAAGAGCTTGGTTTGAGACAGCCGGATCACTGCCTAGAGGTCAAATCTGACACCTTGGGAGGGCAGATTGCCAAGATCTTGGAGCGTTCGGAGGAGGTCTTGCGCAAAGAGCAGCCAGACGCTCTTCTGATATTGGGGGATACCAATAGTGCTCTCTCTGCCATTATGGCGGTGCGTTTAGGGATCCCCACTCTTCATATGGAAGCTGGCAACCGGGCTTTCGATCGAAGAGTGCCAGAAGAGATTAACCGTCGGATGATTGATCATATTAGCACCTGGAATTTTCCTTATCGAGATTATTCACGGGAGAACCTAATTCGGGAGGGGATTAACCCCAGTAAAATCTTTGTCACTGGCGATCCTTATATTGAAGTCTTGAAAACTTACGAGGACAAAGCTGACAGCCGGGTTGCTCTAGAATATTTCGGACTAAGGCCAAAGGAGTATTTTCTAGCCACGACTCATCGTGAGGAGAACGTAGAAGATGAAAACGCTTTGCGTAACATCATTGAAGGACTCATTCTGGTTGCCAAAGAATACAATAAAAAAATAGCCTGGAGCCTGCATCCGCGCACTCTGGCCAAACTAGGTACGCTGGGTGTTATTTTGCCGGAAAACATCCAAGTAACTGAGGCAATTGGATTCTTTGATTTTATTGCTCTAGAAAAGCACGCTTTATGTCTTATTAGTGACAGCGGTACCGTACCACAGGAGGGCGCTGTTTTGGGCGTGCCAACCGTTGTTATCAGAAACTCCATGGAAAGACCGGAAGTTTTGGAGTGCGGAGCAGCTATCCTAAGCGGTACCGATAGTGCCGAGACGATTCTAAGAAATGTAAAAGTAATGCTCGAAAGCCCTCGTACCTGGGAATCTCCCTACCATCATGAAGGGGCTGTTTCAGACAAGATGGTTAAATTCATCCTTTCCCATAAGCAAAAGCTTTATTAGATTGACTCTTATGCTATGAAAGTCTTAATTACAGGGGCAACGGGCACTTTAGGCAAGGCTCTTCTCAAGAGATTTAATCAGGAGTGGGAGATTGTAGCTTATTCCCGGGATGAACTCAAGCAGGCCCAATTAGAAGCTCTTTATCCAAACGTTAAGTTTGTTATTGGGGATGTGCGAGATTATCTCACCCTGCTTAGAGCAATGACTGGAGTGGATGCAGTGATTCATGCCGCCGCAATGAAAAGGATAGAGGTTTGCGAAAGAGATCCAATTGAGGCGGTGAAAACCAATGTTCACGGCACTGAAAATACGGCTCGGGCCGCTTTTAGTTTGGGCATCAAAAAGGCCCTCACTATCGGCAGCGATAAGGGAGTAGAGCCGGTTAACGCCTACGGTATGACTAAGGCGCTTCAGGAAAAAATTTTTGTCAGCTATGGTTTTAATTGTGTCCGCTACGGGAACGTTTTTGGTAGTCGGGGCAGCGTAGTGTCCTTATTCATGAGACAGGCTAAAGAGGGCATACCCCTGACGGTAACTGATCCTCAAATGACTCGTTTTATTCTCACTCCGGATGAGGCGCTTGAGCTTATTATGTTGGCTCTCAACAGCCCCATGCGCGGTGACATTTTTATTAAAAAATCTCCCGCCGCTAGGCTCATCGATATTGCTCATGCCTTCTCTGACACTATTAAGATTATTGGTAAGATGAGAGGAGAGAAATTGCATGAAACCCTCATTGCTTCGGAGGAATTTACGAGGCTAACTGAACGCCAGGATGGTTATGTGGTGATTGGCAAGGAAGAGGTCAGGCCGGATTATGGCGAACCCTATACATCGGATAAAGAGAGAATGCTGACTGTCAGTGAGATCAGGGATTTAGTTAGCAAGCTCTCCTCAGTTTAGTTTCTCTAATGGCGGGGACAGTAGCGAAAGCAAAGGTGGCCATCTTGGGCGCTACCGGGATGCTGGGGAGCGCTGTTTATGATGTTTTAAAAGATAAATATAATCTCATCCTGACAGTCAGAGACAAAAACAAAATTGAACTTTTGGAGGAGGCCTATGGCGGTACTCAGAATCACCAAGTGGTTGAGTTTGATGCCGATAGGGTTTACCAGGATTTTCTTGATAAAAAAGATTATCCAGGAGGATACTTTAAAAGTTTCCTCGATCAGATCAGGGATGCTGATTGGGTGATTAACGCGATCGGTATCACTATTCCCTTTGTTCTAGAGAATGAAGCTCTTACTTTTTTCATTAACTCTGTTTTGCCTCATCTTTTAGCGTGGGAGCTGGGTAGGAAGTTGATCCACATCACAACCGACTGCGCCTTTAGCGGCTTTGAAGGGGCACCTTACGACGAGAACTCTCCCAAGACACCGATTGATTTTTATGGCCTTTCGAAATCTTTAGGAGAACCCACCAATTGTTTGACGATCCGTACCTCTATTGTCGGGCAGGAACTAGAAGGTTTCACTGGATTGCTTGAATGGTTTTTGCATCAAAAAGAGCCAAGAGTGAGAGGTTTTATCAATCATTTCTGGAATGGAATTACCACTCGTGAGTTTGGCAAAATATGCGATAAGCTCATTAGCGGGGAAGTAACCTGTCCCGAGCCAGGTGTCTATCATGTCTTTTCTACTTCTGTGACGAAGTACGAAATGCTGGTTAAATTTCAAGAAAAGTTTGGTATGACTGTCGAGATTGAACCTTTTGCAACGCCGACAGCAGTGGATAGGCGACTTTCTACCATTAAAGAGTTTAACTCTCAGCTTCGCCTCCTGTCTTTTGATGAGATGGTTCAAGATTTAGGGGAAAGCAGATAAACTGCCAAAGAACTTGCCTTGGATATGATGGACTCTCGGTATCTTGATATTCTTCAGGCTCATACTTCTCGGCAAGGTCGTTTGTTGTTGGGTTCGAATCTTCCAAGCAAACTTTGGAGAAAGGTTTTAATATTACGTGAGCTACTTGCTGGGAAAGTCACCCTGCGGGAGGGGCTAAGAAATATTTTACCTGACTCTCTTAAGTCAAAGAGTGCCTTACAAAATCAAGAAGATTTAGACGCTAGGATTCTTTTTCAGACCCTCTTTAAAGATCTGCCCATTGAGCCACTTCGATTGTTTGATCTTCGGCTTTATTATTTGCCCTCTGGGGGCGCTTCTCTGAAAGAAGCCTATCTGAGGCTCTTTAGTGTGGTGGCGATGATCCGGGAGATCGTCTTGGCTGATCAGTATTCAGCAGGCGAGTTCATTCGCGACGGCGCGGTGGTGATTGATGCCGGAGCTAACTTGGGTATTTTCTCCCTTTTGGCTCACTATTTAGCGCCTCATGGCAAGGTCTATGCCTTTGAACCAACCTCTACTACTTTCGAGCTCTTGCAGAAGAACGTCTCAGCTAATCATCTTTCAAATCAAATTATGCCTTGCCGAGCTGGTTTGGGAAACCATCTGACTCATCAAAAGTTAATGATCAGCCGCGGAATCTTGCAGACTGATAATGTTTTAGCTGACAGTGCTTTTGCCCAGGGTAGAGAGAAGCTGTTTGTGGGCACAGAGGAGGTTGCTATGACCACTATTGATTCTTTTGTTGCACAACAGCAGATACCTCGGGTGGATTTTATTAAGATTGACACGGAAGGCTACGAGGCACGAATTATCGCTGGAGCAGAGAAAACGATCAAGCAGTTTAGCCCGGTGATAGCTTGCTCGGCCTATCATTTACCAACGGACAAAACACTTTGCCCAAAGATTATCCAGGCTATTAATCCTCGCTATCAATATCGGCTAGACAAAAAACATGAAGAGGTCCTAACCTTTTGGGTTAACGGATGAGAGGGGATTGTTCGAACTGGGCTTTCTCCTGTAATAGGAGAGAGCGGAAAAGCACTGCATTTTTGTCCGTGTTGTGGTTCCGGAAGAAAACTCTCTGAGCATTTTCAATGAATTGGCGGGTATAAGCTGGTTCAAGCAGAAGCTTTCTAATAGCTTCTTTTAATTGTTCTTTGTCTTCTTCATCCACCACCAAGGCGAAATTATTTTCCTTGGCATATCGGACTATGTAAGTAGAGGATGGGGCATGGATGAGTATAGGTCGGCCGGCAATCAGATATTCGGTTAGTTTCCCCGGAGAGGCGGTGTTGATAATGTCAGGGCTTTTGGTGCGCCAGGAGAGAGGTAGAAAAAGAATATCGGCTTGACTCTGAATCCTTGGCATCTCGGAAGGCGGCGCTACATCGAAGGTAATCTTTGAGCTGGTAAAACCAAGAGATTTTAGATATTGAGCGGTTTGGGGAGCGCAGATCTTAAACTGGATCTCGATATCGCTAATCTCGTCTACCGCTCGCATTAGATTTTTCAAGCTCTCAATCTGCGGCCAGTAGATATTACCGGTGAAAAGGATAGTGTAGGGTGCCTTTGGTTGGTAGGGTGTCTGGAGAGCCAGATAAGGTTTGGGGTCAACTGAATTGTGGATGACCACGGTTTTGGCAGTAATCGCTTTGCCGTATCTTTGGCGGTAAAACTCCTTGGTTCCTTCATTGGTCACAATGATTTTTTCTGCTTCATGGAAGATTTTAGGTTCAAAGATCTTGGCTAAAAGCCCGCCCGGGAAAGGGAAAAAATTGCCTTTGTAGACGTCAAAAAAGAACAAGAAAAAAGGTTTCCGAGTCATCTGGTGGAGAAGATAAGTTGAGATAGTTGCTGGTCCGTAGTCAGAGAATCCTACCAAGAGTTCAATTTTTTCCTTTTTGATGGTTTGAAGCCCTTGTCTGACCGCGGCTGAAATCTGGCCAGCAATAACATAAGGGCCAACCAGAATTCGTGCCCAACCTACTTTCTTGATTGCTTGCTTGATTTGAGCAGCGAAAGTTTTTTTAAGACTCATCTTTTGACCGCTTGCTTGGGCTTGGAAACTTTCTTTAGTGGCCTGAGGATTATCGTAGAAGATGTACTTGGCCGGCAGCCAAGTTCCAAGTCCGGCTGGAAGATTATCAAGGTTGTAAAAACTCGTCATAATGAAATAGGAATCGGCTGGCCACCCTTTGATGAGGTGGTAGATGTTCTGCCCGCCTCCGCTGATTGCAGGAGGAGCATACGAAGAGATGAAGAGAATTTTTTTCTTGTCCAGCATTTATGAATCAGCTGGCGGCGACCGGAGGAATGATCCTTACATCCCCGGTCGATTTTTAAGATAGTTTCTAATTCTGCGGTAGAAACGCCAGGGCAGTCTTAGAGGCCAGATTAGAATATTGCGGATGATTTTGAGGGAACGAGCCCGCCAGTAATTATAGGAATAACGTCGAGAAGCCCTGGGGAAAAGAGCGGTCTGGTTTTGATTATTCGCCAAGATTAGGATGAGTCTTTCGTCTCTATGGGAGCTCAATCTCTGCATTGGTTGGAAACCCGCCTTAGTTAGAGCCCGAACAATAGCATTCTCCTGCTTAGTCGGTATCTCAAAAACTACTAAATTACCTGCCTGGCTGATATTACCAAGAGCAGCGTGCAAATCCTGAATGTGGTGAAGCACGTTAAGCACTAAGATAATATCATATCTTTGTTCCGGTCTGAAGCGACAGATATCCGCTTGGACAAAGAGAGCTTTAGAGTTACGAAGCCAAGCTATGCGCTTAGCGACGTCTATGGCTGGCTGGCTGATGTCGATGCCCAAGAGTTCCCGAGCTCCAGCCTCCGAGGCCTTGAAAAGGAAGAATCCGTGAAAGCATCCTACATCCAAGACGCTTTTATCTTTGAAATCAATTGCTGTTGATAATCTCTTCCACGTTTCATTTGATTTAGAATAGCCGCTGACCCGTATCCCAGAGGGTAGCTCAATATCTTGGTAATACTTGTCATGAGGCATCCTATCTAAATCAGAGAGGAAATTGAGTTCTTGCCAGCGCTGATGCCAAAGAGCTGGAGAGATAAAATCAAAAGTATCACAAGTAGTATCTACCAAAAGAGGATTGGGGGAATCTAGTACAACGCGGGCTAGGGCGTAGACGGTTTCATTGACCTCTGCTTCCGCTCGCTGAGCAAGAATATGCTGTGGGCCTTTCTTGGCTTTTTGCCGCATTCTTGCTATATGCGGAGCAGCAAAACAAAGGCAAAGTTGAATCTCCAAGGGGAATCCTAATTTTTGCGGCAGATGTAGAGGGAAAGGGCCTTGATAGCTGTCTATCACGAAGAGTTGTCTAGGGCTCTGACAAATGAGATCTGCTAAACGATTCACAAAGCTTTCAAACCGCTGGGGGATTGGTTCAGTCTTGTTAAGCAGGTCATAATCAATGTAAAGACCGCCATAATGGTGGGCATACCATTTAGCAAAAGTAGTCTTTCCGGCTCCATAGTCCCCCAGAACTATGACTAGTTTTTTTGATTCGTCCTTTATGACCCCTGAAGAAAAAAATAAGCTAGAATATAGGAGAATTGTATTTTTGCTTGGTGATGTCAAAACCGAAGATTGCTTTTGTCATCCACAATTTTCTGGTTGGTGGGGTAGAGCGTTTTATCTTTGATCTTTTAGATAATCTTCTCAAGCGAAATAAGATTCAACTTAGTTTGGCTACTGTTTTTGGTGCTGGTCCTCTTGAAAAAAGATTCCGAGCATTAGGTATCCCGCTCTACTCGGCAGGTCCTTTTAAGGAGATCAAAAAGAAGCTGCCTTTCAAATTATACTGGTTTATTATAGCACCAGTAACACTTTTTAGATTGCTGATTTGGCTGAAACAAACAAAGCCCAATGTAGTAGTAACCTCGCTCTATTTGGCTGATATTTTAGGAATTTTAGCTGCCTACACGGCAGCGGTTCCCCACCGGGTAGTTATTCAGCACGATGTTCAGAGACTGGGAGGTTTAAAAAGTTGGTTGAAAAAATATCTGGCCCTTCGTTTGGCTACTCACATCGTAGCCAACTCGGAAACTACCAAAGAATTTTTAATTAAACATTTCGGAGTCGCGCCCGAAAGGGTAGTTCTTATTCCCAATGGGATTGACCTAACCCTTTTTCGGTCCGGTTTAAAGTCTTCTCCTCCAAGTTCAAGAGACTTGACTTTAGGTTTCGTAGGTCGTTTAGAGCCAGTTAAAGGTCCAATATATTTTGTGGAAGCTCTGGGGATCCTAAAAGATAGTTTTGGATTAGAGCCAAGAGCTTTTATGGTGGGTGACGGCAGTCTGCGTCCTTATCTTGAGCAGCAAGCTGTGCTTAAAGGCATTTCTCGCTTGGAGTTTTGGGGGCTATCAAGCGATGTCCCGACTGCACTACGGGAAATCGATATTTTGGTAGTGCCTTCTCTGGCTGAGGGTTTTGGTTTGGTAGTTTTGGAAGGACTGGTGGCTGGCAAGGTAGTTGTGGCTTCTAACTTGCCAGCAGTGCGAGAATTACTTGGTCCTGAGAATGAACTTTTGTTTCCACCAAGAGATGCCAGAGCTTTAGCCTTGCGTCTTGCTAAAGTGTTGAGGGATTATTCCCTCTTTCTACGCCTAAGGCAAGAGACAGAAAACTGGTTTCATCAACAGGCTCCCAATTTTGACATCCAAGCCGTGGCAGATCGGTATCGGCAGCTCTTCCGGTCCTGCATTAGTGCATGTTAATTTTTCGATACCCTTCACGATATTTAGCCATAGCAACAATCCTCTCTAAGAGAGGCTCCTTCAGGAACCACAGGGTTAGGAAATAGACAAAAATAGCCAGCGCGGTGATCCAATAGAGGTTTAGGCTTAACCATCGAAAAGCCATTATTGCCCCCCCCATGATGATGGTTGCCACGATGATTTTTTGAATCTTGGGTGCCATTGTGAAACCGACATACTTTTGAGCTGTATAGTACATCCAGAGATAGATTAAAAGTTGGGAAGTCACAGTGGCAATGGCTGCACCGGGAGCACCCCATTTAGGAATAAAATAGAGATTCAAGATTGAGTTCATTATTGCCCCGGTAGCCACATGCGGAATGAATCTTTTATGTAGATCGTGAGCCAAGATGAGATAACTCACAACCACTGAAGGAAAAGTAATGAAGATTAAGAGGGCAAGCCATCTTAAGATTTCAGCTGAGGCCTGATAACCCAAGCCATATAATAGAAGAGTTAGAGGACCATTCAAAAGGATCAATCCCAAGGTAAACGGGAGGGCTAAGAGAAAAGAGAGAGCCAGGGTTTGCTCCAGTACAGATTTCTGTTTGGAATCTTGTCGTTGAGCCAAGCGAGAGAGCGCCGGAAAAATTCCAGTAGCTATTACTCCCGGGATAAGCAGTAAGAATTGAACGGGTTTTTGAGCTGCTGAATAAAACCCTACTTCTGCCGGGGTGCGTAACCAACCTAACATGATGGTATCAACATAAGTTAGGATAGCGCCTAGAGAGCTCACTACTGCGAAGGGCCAAGCAGAGGAGAGAAGGGATTTCATCAATTGCCAGTGATAATGGGTCAGAAGTCCCGAGAGATAACGTCTAAGAGCAAAACCTACAGCGAGAAGCCCCAGGGCGCTCCCCGTAATGTAAACTACGGCTAGAGTGTAAGGAGTGGGATTCAAATGTAGGAGGATGAAGACTGCTACCAAAGTAGCTAGATTAGATAGGGTATTAATTCCTGCCTCTAGCTCCATCTGTTCTACTGCTCGCACTAGAGAGAACCCTAGAGCTCTCAGACCATCTAAGACTATGAGGAGAGCCATGAGGGGGAAAAGAACGGTTGCTCCGGGTATTGGCACTAAAGCGGGTAGGATCCCTACAATAAGAATGGCAATAATGACCAGTAGGACCCCTTCAGTCAGAAAAGCAGTCGAGAGATATTGGACCCGCAACTTAGGCTTGCTCGAGAGCTCCCTAGTGAGGATGAAGCTGATACCTAGATCAGCAAAGAGCGCCAAGAAAGTAGTCAGAGCCAGGGCGTAGGAGAAGATGCCATATCCTTCTGCTCCCAGAATGCGAGCAGCATAGATAACAACACCTATACGGAGTAAACGTCCGATTAGACCGCCGATAGCCAACCAGAAAGTATTTTTGAAGATTGTTTGGTCTGCGGCCTGGTTAGAGAAAAGAAAATTCTTTGTTCTTTGCAGCATCAATAGACAAAAACCAGCCTTGAAATGGTTCGCTCTAAGATTATCAAAATCGCTTCAAGTCAGCTACTTTGAGGCCAAGTTACCTTGCTGGCTAAGCGCAGGCTAATAATGAGATAACGAGCTTTAGGGGACTATTCTTAAAAAGGGCCATCTGATTGAGTGTTTTTGAGATAGTTTTGGGCAACATGGGCAGCGGCAAGACTACTTATGCTCGCTCTTTGGTGGGCTGCCGTTTTATTAGTCATGATGATGAGCTAGCGAAGGTTAGGTGGAACTGGAAGGCTGCCTTCCGTAATATCGTGGCTCAACTGGTGGCTAGACCAGAGGAGAACTTCGTCATAGATGGCTGGTTCTCAATATATAATTTGGATCCCCGGAGTGTCTTTCAGTTGCAGGAGGCGATTCCCCAGACGGTGCAGGTCACTGCTTTCTACGCTCCTTTGGATCACCTTCTAGTCAATCCCAGAAACACCAAGCGATTCATTCGCAAAGTTTATAACTATATTATGCGGTTTTATCGCAATGAGCTGCGGGATTTTAAATTTGCTTTTCGGGATTGGACCAGAGTTTATACATTTGAGGGTTTCTCGAAACTTGTTCGGCAGGATTTGACTGATGCCACTCCGCAAAGCATAGAGAAATTCCAACGGCTCTTGGAACAACAAACCCACGACAGGTATTATCAGACTATTCACTTACCTCTGGGTCAGCGCTTAGAAGGCGATGAGGATACAGAAGTTTTTTGGGACTGCCTTAAACAAAAGATAGCTTGGCGAGGCAAGACGGTTGTAGACATTGGTAGCTATCACGGCTATGTTGATTTTGGGGCTATCGATATGGGTGCTAAGTATGTGTTGGGGGTTGACAAGACGCCCCAAGCGGTTCATATAGCCCGGCTCTTAAAAAAGATCTGGGGATACCAGGATATTGATTTTATGCGGGCCGATATAGATCGTTACAGGATCAAGAGCGATTTTGATATAGCTTTATGTCTGAATACTATTCAATATTTTACTCAACCCTTACCTTCTGTCGGGAAAATTTTTCGATCGGCAAAGGAAGTCGTTTTTGAAGCTCAAGAGCACTACCTAGGGCTTTTAAATCAAGTTGCAAAGAAGACACAGCACCACTGCCGCGAACTGCTCGAATCACCGCGCTGGAAGGGGATTAAGAGAATGTTATATTTTTATGAGAGAGGAGTATAGTGGATTATTATGTTATTCGTAGACGATTTTCTAACGAGACGCTATTGGGATAATAAACCTTACCCGTTTGGTTTAGGCACTAACATAGAACTAAATTACTTGACCTTAGCAGTAGATAAGGAATTAAACGCCCTTCAAGCCTTAAGGAAGCGAGGAATAGAATTTTGCGTCTTTATGGTTGGCTATGTTTTGGATATGGCGCGAGGTAAGGTTGGCCGAGAAGGCTATGGAGGTAGTAGCGCTCAAGAGCTAAAAACAGCCGTAACTTGGCTTTTGGATAACCAAGTTAAAATCTGCGGGCATGGTTACTTCCATACCGAAAAGGAATATCGTTTAGGTTATAGAAACGTAGCCAAGAAAGTCAAGAGCCTGCTAGAGAGTTGGGGGCAAGAACCACCCCTCTGGTGGCGTTTTCCCAGAGAGCAGGTAACTAATGAAGCTTACATTAGGCATTTGGGGTTCACAATTCCAAAAGTAGATGGTTATTTGGATAATAAATTGTTGCTCACAAAGAACCTCGATTTCCTGGAAAAATACAAGAGGGGCAATTATGTAATTCATGCCCTCTATCTAGCAAAGGTCATTAATGAAGAACTTTAGAACTAGGATTTATTGGCGAGTAGGTCTCATAGTCGTTTTGGTGATGATTCTATTTGTTGGCGTTTGGTATTTTGACAGTCAATCAATGGCTAAAGCCAACAAGTTCATTCGAGAGCTACGGGAGGCAGAGAAGATTTTAAGAAAGGAGCCGGAGAATTTTGGGGCGTTAATGGAGGCTGGAGTGGCAGCTTATAATCTGAGGCGCTTCTCTGCGGCAGTGGATTATTATACAAGAGCCACCCAAGTCAAGCCGGAGGAGGCGGTGGTTTGGAATAATTTGGCCAATGTTGAGCGGGATCTGAAGCGCTTCTCTGATGCCGAGGACCACTATCGGAAAGCGATTGGCTTTGACTCTTCAGAGGCGCAGTATTACATCAATCTGGCTGACCTCTATCGGCTCTGGGCCAAGGAGGAGCCGGAGAAACAATCAGAGATCGAAAAAACTCTGCTGCAAGGGCTTGAGGTGTTGCCTAACCAGCCGGCCCTAATCCATCTTTTGGCTCAATATTACGAGGGGATGGGGGAATTGGCAAAAGCGACGGAACTCCGCCAGAGGTTGGTGAAGTAATTTTCTGCTCTTATTGTTCTGGATCCCGGGTCAAGCTCGGGATGATAGACGAATCAGGTTGCCTCCAAGCGCTTAACCCGCTCCATCACCGGGGCGAGGGCTTGGTCAATGCGAATGAAAATAGTCATTGCTTGGTTGGCATGTTGCGAAAACTCCTCCCTGGGTGAGTATCTTACTCTCAACGTTTTGCGCCCTTGCCGTCAGTTCCAGCAACTCGGCTATAATCTTGGCTTTATCCATAGGCCTATTGCGACCAAGCTTCTCCCTTGGGCTATCCTGACTGTCCCGCCTATCCGCCTAGCTGCGGCTAATGCTGCCCCGCCTTTGCCGCACTCGCCATTCGGCCCCGGCCCGTGAAGAGTGGATTTGTAAAGTCGCCTTAAGACACTTGGCGCAAACCCACCGGGCTTTTTGCATCCCGGGCAGCTCTTTTTTGATGAGGTTCGGTTTAAAGCGCCGTTTGGTGTGGCGCTCGCTGTGGGAGACCTTGAAGCCGGTTCTTGTTCCTTTGCTACAGATAGCACAAACTTTGGCCATAGTCGGAGTCATAAGTCACAGATTATAAGTTTTTCAGCTATACTTAAAGACAAGAGGTCCCCTCTTTCTTTTTGGGGCGGCGATGAGATTTATGATAACAGACAAAGATTAATTTATAAAGATTCCAGTCCTCATACCCCCGCCTGCTGCCTAACCCCTTCTTCGATGCTTGCTAGTCTTTTCTCCAATCCCCTTTCCTTGCTCTTTTTTGTTGTCGCTTTGATGGTGGCGATTACCGTTCATGAATTTGCTCACGCTCTTTTGGCCACCCTCTTGGGGGACACCACCCCGCGCGAGCAGAGGAGGTTGACCCTCAACCCTTTGGCTCATTTGGATCCCTTAGGAACTCTCACTCTTTTTATCGCCGGCTTCGGCTGGGGGCGGCCGGTCATCTATAATCCCTACTATTTGAAAGGCGGACGCTTTGCCGAGTTTTTGATCGCCATCGCCGGACCGCTGGCCAATATTATTGTCGCTTTTCTTTTTGCTCTCCCCGGGAGAATTTATTTTGCCACCAGCGGTGTTTGGCCAGAGACCCCTCTTTTTGATTTCTTCGCCGCTGTTGTCACCCTTAATCTCGTCTTGGCAGTCTTTAATCTTATTCCCATCCCTCCCTTGGATGGTTCCAAGATTCTTTATCTTTTTTTCGGCCGCCCCGGCATCAGTCCAACCACGACTTATTTGGAGCAGATTGGGCCGATTGTGCTTTTGGGGCTGATTCTGCTGGAGAGAGTTTTTAATACTTCTATTCTCTTTACCATTATGGAACCGCCGATCGCTTTTCTGCAGTGGCTGGTGGGCGGAACGATACTGCCGTTTTAACCTTCAGCCTTTTTCTTTTTGAAAAAAAGGAAAAGCGCTGTGCACAAAAGAAAAACTCGGGGCGTTCGTTCTCTCGGGATCTTGTAACCCCATAGAGCGCTTATTTTGAAGATCGATGGGCAGCTCTCTTCGACCGGAGCGTCCAGGCCAAACCAGCTTTTGTCAAGGGGTCAAAAAGTTTCTCCCAAAAGGCGCTTTCCAGTGGGGGAGCGGCCAGCGGGCTTATAATGAAAATGCTCCATTACCTTTCGCCTGCTCTTTGCGACCCTACACTTTAAATGTTTCGGGAGCCCTAGATGATTTCGGTCTGCGGATCGGAATTGCGGGCACCCACCTGGTTATCCAGGATCGCTTTGAGTGGCGAAGTAATGGAGTTGCGGTACAATATGTTTCTCTTATTCTAACCGCTTCCCTTAAGGATCAGACCTTCTTGAGGGAAGCGGGTTTTATTGGAAGCTATTTAGCCAATTCCAGGTAGATTTCGCCCTTGCTCTCGTCCCCCCTCAAGCGGAAGGGGAATTTTTCTTTGAGCTCAACCAAGATTTTCGTCTGATTCTCGGTCGGACCCAGCGTTGTTTGAACTTTGAGCAGGGGGCCTTCTTGGGGTGTGAGAGTTTGGGCGGGGCCGGAGAGCGTCGTGTCAGTCAAGATCAGCTCCACTCTCAATTCCTCGCCGCTCTCCACCAAAGCCGCTCTCGTCAGAGGCAGGGCCAGTTTCTCGCCCACCACTTCTCGTTCCATAGAAGTCGGGATGATCAGGCGGTAGACTTCGCTAGTTGTCTCGAGACGTAAGTTGCCTAGGAGATGAAAACCGCCGATCTGGCCGATCTGTTTCGGTTCGGTGGTGAAACCGTCGAGCTCCTGGGTGATTTTCTCCACTTCGCCGCTCCTTTCTCGGAAAATCGGCAAGTTCTTGAGGTTAACAAAAGCGGCGTAAAGAACAAAAAACAAAAGAATGACCGAAGCGAAGCCCAAAGAAAATCTCTGTTTCATAGTGCCGATACTAATCTATAAGGGCATGTGCATGATACGAATAGAATTTTGCCTAACTCCGTTGTCTATTTTCTATTTTCCGGTTCCTGGCTATGCTCGGTGCTCTTTCAGAAACTTCACCAACTCTTCTACCGTCACCGGCGGTTCCTCGGTGACCTCTTTCACCAGCAGAGTGAGTTGACTCTGTATTCTATCAGGGAACGGCACTCTCTCCAAAACCATCTCGCCCAGATGAGAACGGATAATGACGTCGCCGAAACGAAGCAAAGCCGCCCCCCAGCCCCGCACCAGATAGGTGATCTCCTGCACTTGCTCCAAGGCGACCTCCTGCATCCGGCGATTAGCCAAGCTTCGGGTTGCAAAATGAATGATTCTTTCACTGGTGATGATTGCTCGGTCGGCCTGCCAAACTAAATACTGGTAAACGCTGTAGCCGGCCCAGAAAACCAGCCACAAAAGGTAGAGAAAAATCAGAAAATTGAAACTAAAAAGAAACAAACCCAAAGCCTTCCACCAGAGGGGCAGGAAAAGTGAGAACAGAAACACCGCCAGAGTTTTGCCTAAAGGATAGGCCAGGAGCAGCCAGTGCTTATGGATGACCCAAATCACCGCCTCGCTCTCGCGGTGGGAAGGGAAAAGGGGGATGAATTGTCTAGCCGGCGAATTCATCGCTGAGAGTGATTGGTCGCGTATTCTGAATTTAGCGCCGACCCATCTCGAGCGAAATTGCTGACGCAATTTCGCAGAACTTCCCGAAATCCGCTCGGGCGGCGCGGGAAGGAAGGGCGTGGGAGGGAATGCCCGCGCCCACCCCCGCTGGGAAAAAGTTTGCGCCGACAGTTGCTAAAACAAATACAATTACAACTAAAGAGTAGCTGAAACAATTTGTTTTCGCAATAAATTTGCTCTTTGAAATTTTGAAAAAGAAAAAGGGACCGCCACTTTGTGATGACGGCCCCGGTTGGAGCTCGTTGCGAGCTACACTTTACTGTTCTTCGGTTTGTACCACAGCAATCCTTTTTCTGTTGCGACTTCAAAGTCGCCGAAAAGGTGAGGATAGCGCGCGCAGACGATTTGACCGACCTTGCCGAACACCAAGCGGATTTCTTCCTCCGCTGTCGGGTGAGTGCGCGCCTCCAGTACCCAACGGAGGGTCCGCAAGTTTGCCGACCATCCGATGGTTGTGGCGAGACCGATAGGAGCGATTCGCCGCATGGCCGATGTCACTTCCTTTTTGACTGCGAACGGAACTCCCTCATCGTCAAGACGGAAAAGCTCCGCTAATTTAACCTGAAGCCCCTCAAGATGCCGGAAGGCGTCGCCGAACATCTCAATCGCCTCTTGGTTTTCGCGAATCACGGTCGGCAACCATTGACCGAGATCTTCAAGACGTACGAATCGAAGCGATTCTTGGGAAATCGCCACGCCAGCTCGATGTCGAACGAGTTCGTGCGTGAAAACGCGGCTTACGTCAGCGAAGATGAAGTTTATAACCGGGTGCTCAATGACCGAGCCATGCTTGACGTTCAGGACATTCGCGAGATAGTCGCTGTTATGCTCGCGGATTTTTGTAACATTCCGGTTCATTCCGGGTTGGAAACTCCGGTAGCACAACCGACCCATCACTTCCACGATTTTCTCGCTGTCGGTCGGGGCATCAGACGTCCAGTCAGGAATACCACGATAATCAAGGTATGCCTGAAGCCCTTCCTCAATGATTCTTGTCTCACCGACGAGGAAGACTTGCGGTTCAACTTTGTGCATTTCTGCACCTCCTTTTTGGTTGGGAAAGTACCATGTGAAGCCCGAACATCGGGCCTTAATACTAAATTCACATTAGTTAAAATGTCAAGAAAAATCAAGCCAAAACGAAAAAAGAAACTCACAGAGTTTCTCTCCAATTCCTTAGTATTTTTTCTTTTTCTATCGGCGCAAACTTTTTCCCAATTCAGACGCTCAATGTCTCTTATGGTCGGGGTGCCGGGAGTCGAACCCGGGCTGCAAGACCCCCAGCCTCGCGTACTGCCGTTATACTACACCCCGAAGTTTGCTGCAGGCGAACGAGGGTGGATGTCAAAATTGGCGAAGCAAGTTTTGCACCCTACCCTAAAAGTTTTCAAGTATCCGCCTCGCCTCGATTCATCGGGCTTGAGATTTGACCTGCGCCCCTGGAGCCGGAGGTGGGATTTGAACCCACGACTTGCTGTTTACGAAACAGCTACTCTACCGCTGAGTTACTCCGGCCAAGAATAAAAGTTGGGGCAAAATTTTGCTCAGAGCTCACCCCGCGCTGATGGCATTGGGGTGGTCGGGGCGCCGGGAGTCGAACCCGGAGTCACAGGAACCCGAATCCTGCATGTTGCCATTACACCACGCCCCGAGTTCCGACTTGTCGGAACAAGGGTGGATGTCAAAATTTGCGAAGCAAATTTTGCACATACCCCCGAACGACAATCTTTGTAGTCATCCCCGTTGGATCGGAGTTATGCAAGAGTCTGGATGGAATCTTGCCTCAAAGGAGGCTCACCCAGTACGGCAAAACCAGCGAAACTGCTAAGATAATAATGAGCCAAAAGAAAACCTTTCGGAGAAAACCTTGCTTCATCAGCTCCTTCTATTATACCTATGCTTTATCATCTCTACACCGACGGCGGCGCGAGAGGCAACCCCGGCCCGGCCGGGGCAGGGGTGGTGATTAAGGATAGCGCCGGGCGCATCTTAGATGAGTTCAGTGCCTATTTGGGTCCGTTAACCAATAATCAGGCTGAATACCAAGCTCTGCTCCTAGGCTTGGGTCGAGTTGGCGCCCTCTCTCCCAATAAAGCCAAGACCCAAATTCAAGTTCATCTGGACAGCGAACTTCTGGTCCGACAACTCTCGGGCCAGTATCGGGTCAAAAGCAAATCACTGAAGATTCTTTACGAAAAAGTGAAAAAGATGGAGCAGGAGTTCCAGAAGCTCTCCTATGCCCACAGGCCGCGCGCCGAAAACAGCCTAGCTGACAAATTGGTCAATCGGGCAATTGATGAGGCGGGAAGCTCGTCGCGTCTAACTTGGCGGAGGCGACAGGATTCGAACCTGTGATCCCGATTGCTCGGGAAACCGCTTTTCGAGAGCGGCGCCTTAAGCCACTCGGCCACGCCTCCCAACAAAGCTGATTGAGGCTGGGCTGCTTTCCCGGCTAACCGGGATATCACCGACCACGCCTCCGGATAGCAGGGTTTCTCAAACCAGCGAAAAAATCCCGCAGCATTGTTTTGGTTGCCGGCACAAATTGTTGGTGTCTGAAAAATTTCAGACCCCGGTAGGATCCCTTATGTTTTTTACCCAGAACCGACCGAAAGGAGCCGAAAGTTGGCTCAGGCAAGATATAATGAATCTCCTTAATGCGCGAAAGAAGCGCCGCCCCCAGACACATTAAGCAAGGCTCAAGCGTAACGTATAACTTGGCACCCGCCAGCCGGAAATCGCCCAGTCTTTTCTGAGCCTTTTTAAGAGCCAAAATCTCGGCGTGGGCAAAAACATTCTTCAGGCGACGGGTCTGGTTGTAGCCCCGGCCGATGACCTTGTCTCCCAAAACCACCACCGCTCCAATTGGTACCTCATTCTTCCGAGCCGCTTGGGCAGCGAGCCTCAGGCTCTCTCTCAAGAAGGGACTCTCTTTGGCCATCCCATCAGATTTTTAAGAAACGGTTGAATTTGTCTACTAAGCTCTCTTCCCTCTCTTCCTCCGGTGCTTTCTTCTGCAACAGATGTCTCACCGCCTCAACTTTATCGGCAGGTATTTTAAAAGAGAGGGGAGGAACGAAGCGAAAATTAGGCAGAAAGTTCACCTTAATCTCTTCTCCTCTTTTAACAAACCAGAAACTTTTAATCGATTGCCAAGGAAGCTCTTTATCCCCCCAGCGCAGTTTCTCGTCATTCAGCCGGATTTCAATGACGCGGGGGCGCAGTTGTCCCACCCAAACTATCACTATCGCTGCCACGATTACCACCACCATCATCAGCCAGCTTTTAAGCCACCAAGCCAGAAGCAGCAGTAAGAAAGCCAGAAAGACGATCATCCAATACCAGCCCCGACTTTTGGGATAGTATTCGAACTCCTCAGCCTCCCAAATAATCTCGGACATCATCACTTAGTTACCAATACCCATAAATGATCTCTGGCGGCCGCAAGCCCGGCGAGTTGGGGCAGTTGCTTCTCAAAAATGGCGGTCGCGACCGGATTTGAACCGGCGATCTCCTCCGTGACAGGGAGGCGTGTTAGACCGGGCTACACCACGCGACCTCTTCTCTATCGTAGCAGAATATCTCCTGCATGAGCGAAGCACAAAAGATCAGAGATGCCGACGCTTCTGCCCAGTAAAAGCTTCCATTTCACATGGCTCAGCCGCGTAGAATCTCTGATTTTAACGTGGCGGAGGGTAGAGGATTCGAACCTCTAAGCCCCTTGCGGAGCCCCAGTTTTCAAGACTGGTGCCTTACCATTCGGCGCAACCCTCCATAGGTAATGGCGTAGAATACTTGAAATAGTCTTGGTGCCCTCGGGAGGAGTCGAACCTCCAACCTTCCCCTTAGGACGGGGCTGCTCTAATCCATTAAGCTACGAGGGCAATTATGTGATTATCAAATCTTGGAGCGGACGATGGGAATCGAACCCACACTTCAACCTTGGGAAGGTTGCGTACTGCCGCTATACTACGCCCGCCTAAACTTCTGGGAATTCAGCAAGAGCGGCGTTCCAATTTCGCCAGTTAGCGGATCACTGCACTCGCCCCGGATCTGCCTCATTATCACCCGCCCTCCGCTGCCAGCTACCTGCCGGTCGCTATTACCAGTATACTAAGATTGATGGAAATAAAATGGTTCGGCCATGCTTGTTTTCAGATCAGGGGCAAAGAAGGGACGCTTTTAATTGACCCCTACAGCGAAAAAGTGGGTTTGCAACTCCCCAAGCTCAAGCCCAATATCGTTCTCATCAGCCATCACCACTTTGACCACGACGACCTTTCGCGGATTGAGGGAGAGCCGCTTATTTTTGACACGCCGGGCGAATTTGAAGCCAAGGGCTTTTTCATTAAAGGCATCGGCACTTTCCACGACAAGGAGCGGGGAAGCAGCCGGGGAGGGAACACCATCTTTCTTATTAAATCAGAGGGGATCAGCGTTCTTCACAGCGGCGATTTGGGGCATCCTTTGGCTTCGGAGACGTTGGAGGCTTTAGGCAGCGTTGATATTTTGCTGATACCGGTTGGCGGCACCTATACAATTGACGGCAGGGAGGCGGCTGTCATCACCAAAGAGATTGAGCCCAGAATTGTGATCCCGATGCATTATAAAATCCCGGGCCTCGCTTTAGAGATCAGCGGCGCCGAAAGCTTTATCAAGGCAATCGGCCTCACGGCGGAGAAGGCAGATAAACTGACCATCAGCCATCGTTCTCAGCTGCCGGAGGAAGAGACCAGATTAATCTTGCTGGCTCCGGCCGTCTAGGCGAAACCCCGGTTCTAGCGAAACCGAGCTTGAAAACTTTTGTTGAGAGGTTTCCAGTAGCTCTGGCCTTGGGCGGTGGTTTTGACGAGATAGGGCCGGTAGGTTATCGTGCCGGCTTTTTGGGATTTCAGCTGGAACAGGACCCGCCCTTCTGCGTCGACCGCCTGAGCTGCGGTTTGGCCGTCTTCGCTGTAGAAGTCGCCTTGGCTGAATTCGGGGCTGATCAGTGTTGCCGGGCTGATTTTGAGTCCGACCCAGAACTTCTCGCCGCTCCCAAGACGGAGGCCCCGCAGGGCGAGAGTGGCCAAAATAGCGTCTTCTCCGTTAGCCTCTGCTTCGGTTTTATCGAGTGCGATCTCTTTGACGGCGGCCGAGAGAAGCGGCGCGGTTTTCAAGAACCCCAAAATCAGCCAAGCCGCCAAAGCCAGAATCATAATCGCCGCCAGCGCTCCTTTGGCGATTTTGAGGTGAAAAGTTGTAATTTTTGGACTCATAGACAACTCGACTTATAGACCGATAGGCCGCTGGGCTGATAGATGAATGGACGCGATACTTTATGTGAGCGATACGACTTGCTTCTATTGGCTATACCTCCGTGCCTCTATTGGCTCTTCGCCAAAACCGTTTTCTCATAATGTTCCACCCAAGCCAGAGCGACTGCGGCCAGCAAGGTAATCGCTATCAAGATTAATTGTAAGCCGTTGGGGCCGGTGGAAGGTAGGGTGCCGGGAGCGGCCAAGGCGGCGAGGTCGAGAATTTTCACCGAGGCCGAGGCGGTGCCCAGTTTGTCGTTATAAAGCGTGGCAACCAAAACGGTGTCGTTAAAGAGACCCAGCTCCTCGCCGGCGGTGAAAAGGGAAGCTGAGGAATCCTCCGGCAGGCCGGTTTTCATAATCGTCCCGCCGCCACCCACCACAAACCAGGCAAACTCGGCATTTTCAATCATCTCGCCTTCGGCGTCGTAAGCCGTGGCCTTAAACTGCACCAGGCCATTGGGGAGGGTAGTGCCCAGCTCCGGGGCAAGTTCAACTCTCTCTAAAATCCGGCCGGTCTCGTCCTCTACCTCTTCCAGCTCCTCCAAGAGCTCCTCTTCTTCGATGAGGGGACTAAGAATGGTCAGCACGGCAAAGCTGTCATTGTCATCAAAGGTGGTATCCGGCGAGGCGTAGAGTTTATGACTGCCGACGGTTGAATCTTTGAAGTAGAAACTTTCCGCATCGCCACCCGAACTGGCCAGCACCTGAATTTTATTGCTGTCGATCGCTTGAATAGAAGGGAGCGATGGCAGGAGGGCCTCCTCAATCGGATAGCGGTAAAATTTGCCAGTTGGGGAATTAGTCGCGAGATAGATCCTCTCATCCGGCTCGAAGCTGATCTGATTGCCTTGAGCGTCTCTTTTGACAATCACAAACTCTTCGCTGAACTCATCTTGCTCCGCCGCGTAAGGTCCTTCGATGAAAACGAGTGACACGCCCTGGATAATGAGTTCTCCCTCCACAATGACCTTTCTTTCAGCAGCGTACCAGTCGTCTAACGGATTAGTGACCCCTGCCCACTCGGCATTGTCTTCCGGGGGCGGAGGCGTGATGGTTGAGTCTTGATAATAAAAATCAAAATTACCGACTCCAGCAGCCAGAGTGATATCTTTAATCATCCATTCACCTGCCGCGCGGGCTTTATACGGCCCTTCTTCTTTTTCGGCAAAAAGAGCCGTTGGGCTGGTTGAAAAAAGACGCAAAGTAGTTTCTTTTTCGGTGGCATAATTTTGCCCACTGATCGCATCTTGAAGAGCGACTTGGAAGAGCTTAGGAGCATCTTTGGCGATTCTCACCGTTTGATCGGAGGGTTGAATAATCACCAGCTGAGGGGCTACGGTGGTGAAAGAAAAGCTAAAGCCGGAGAGAACATTGCCGTTTTCGTCATAGACGGCGTTCAAGATTAGGGTATAGGTTGCTCCTTGGGAGAAAGGATCGTCCTCGTGGAGAAAGGTAAGAGTTTTGCCATTAATCTCTAAAGTAAATTCGGGGATGTGGGCTCCCAGTTGTTCGGCCGTGAGTTCATAATCAACCGTTTGGTTCGTTTTGAGATTGTTGCTGAAGGTGATACCCAAAGTCTTATACAAAACAACACCCTTGGCGCCGTCGGCCGGGTCGGTGGACTCCACGTCAAAGAAAGGTTTGATTTTGATTTCAGCCGAGAGGGCGAGGGAATAGTTGGGATTGCCGAAAGTGTCGTAGTTGGTGAGGTAGACCGTATCAGTAATTTTACTACCTCTTAAGCTCTCTTTGGCATCAATTTTAAGGGAGAAAGTTAAAGTTTTGGTTTCGCCCGAGAGCAATTGTCCCTGCCAGGTGAGCTCATTTTGGGCTTGGTCGTAAGTGAAATCGCCTTGATCGTTGAGGGTGGTATTTTGAGGCATCGGGTTTTTGGCCCACAAATTGTCGGCTAAAGTTCGGCCGGTGTTTTTCAGAGCGAGAGTGAAATTAATAATCTCTCCCGGGTCGGCAAAAGCGGGAGAAGCGGTGAGGGCGGAAGAAGAAAGGTCGATCTCCAGCTGAACCGGGGTGATCGCCCTAATTGTGCTTATCTTTGGCTGGTCAAATTGCCAAGTCCAATAGGTAATGGTGGCCTCGTTGACGATGGGGTTGTGCTGGATCATCTCTTTGAGATCAATCTCAAAAGTCAGAGCGATAGTTTCGTTGGCGTCAATGCCGTTAATCGTCCAGCGGAAACCGGCCGGGGTGGTTTCGATCTGACTGCGAGGGGGCAGACCGTAAGGGAAACGCAAAGTGGTCGAGTCGGCATCGGTTGGCAAAACGTCTTCCACGACAATTTTGGTATCTTTAGGCGGCTTGAGGCCTCTGTTGCCGCCGCCGGCGTTGATGATTTTGATGGAATAAAGCATCGTGTCGCCGGGGCCGGCGAAGTCTTTTTGGTTGCCTTGATTGTCAAAAACCACCCCCTCTTTTCGGGAGTTGGAAAGGTTGGGATCCTGCGGCGGAGCGATGGTAAAGCTGAAAGGATTCGGCACCAAGCCGTCGGTTAGTGCCTGGCCGGATTGGTCCTGAGCATGAATTTTGATGGTATAAGTGGTGGCTTGGCTGAACTCAAAATCATGGCTCAAGGCAACCTGAATCGGATCTGGCTGGCTCCATTTAGCCGTCCAGCCGGCAGGCCAGCTCCAGTTGCCGCCGGGAGGATCGGTCGAAATGAGCTCTAACTGCAGAGAGTTCTCATCCATCGCTTCGGAAAAATTGAGGGTGATTGCGGCTTGAGTCCCTACCTCGGTTTGGCCGTCTTTGGGGTCAGTCAGGCGAAGATAGGGCGGTGAGCTATCCACTGTGCCGTTAGCTTCGTAGTAGTCGCTGTTTTTCGTGGGCGGATCCTCGGTGTTATCGGCGGCGTCAATCGCTTGAGTATAGAACTCGTAATAGCCCTGCTGAGGTGCTTGAAAATCAATCTTCCAATATTGGGCGGGCCCTGGCTCCAACTGGATTTTCAGTCCCTGGCTGCCTAAACCGCCGTTACCGCCGTCAGGATCAAAATCCATTAGCCCGTAGCGGGTCCAGTCGCTCCTTGCTTTCTGCCGGTACCAAAGCCAAACCTCTTTGACTCCGCTTAAGTCTTGCGTCCAGGCTTTGAGGGTAGAAGGATTACGGATAATCCAGCTGGCTTCCACTCGATCGTTATTGGGCTGTTCATCATTAGCATCGGTTTTATCTTCTACCCGGTAGATGAGGGAAGTCGGTTTCTCCGTATCGGGAGGAGGCGGCGGTGGGGATCCACCGCCGCCGCTGGCAAAACTGCCGATGTGAACATCGCCGGCGTAGGTGGTAGGTCCCCCGTCTCCCTCATAACCGACGCCGACATAAAATTTAGCCTCGACGGAGCGATCTCGGATAATCGCCCAGGCTCCTTTGGTTCGGTGGTCAGTCGGAGCGGGATTGTCGCTGGCCTCGTACCAGTTGTTCCCCCCGTTTAAGCTGTAGAGCACCAAGGCAGTTTTTACCGGTTCAGGGGGATAGGTGGCGATGCCGGCGGCAAAAACGCGATTTTGCGGGTCAAAGGCGATATCATTCACTTGGCGCATATAATTGGCGATGTTGAGGGAGCTCCAACTGCCGCTTTTTTTGAGCATGACCGAATCCTGCCCGCCGGCGTAAAGCGCATCATTTCCGTCCGCCTCAACAGTGAAAAGAGCAGTTGCGCTGGAAGCGTATTCGGCCGACCAAACATCTCCAGCCGCCGCAGCGGTCCAAATCCGTCCGTCGGAGACAGTCGCGCCGGCGGCATAAAGAGTGCCATCCGAGAGTTGGGTAAAATCGTAAATGGCAGTCGCCGAAGTGGGTTGGGTTGAAGCGTGAATTAATTGAACTGGGTCTGGGTCGCTGAGAGGAGTCTCGGTTCGCCAGATGGTGTTGTTATTGGTCGTATCGGAGACCCCAGCCAAAAGAAAACCATCGGTGGTAGTGAAGAAATCCTGGATCCTTTCGGGCTGGGGTGGGCTGAGTTCCCAAGTCCCCGCTCGCCAGGTGTTCTCATCGTCGGTGTAGTAATAGGTGGCGACGCCGCCATCGGCCCCGCCGACAAAAAGCCGGCTGTTGATTTTAATGACAGCCGTGAGGGTAGCAGTTGCCGGTATCGCGACTGGGTCCAGGGCACTCCAATTGGCGCCGCTGTCGGTGGATTTGTAGACTTTGTCGTCTCCCGCCACCGCATAGAGATTGTTGGAGCTGTCTTGAGCAAGGTCGCTCACCCACGCAACTGGGATACCATCCATCGTGTCGGAGGAGACGGTCCAAGTGAGACTGGCAGCGGAGGCCGGCGAGAAGAAACCGCTGCCCGGGAGGAAAGTAGAAACCACCAAAAGCCCGGTGGTGAGCCAGACAAAGATTCGCTTGGCCAGGTGGATTTTAGCTTCTTTCATCGTATTTGGTTTCTGTTTTGCTTGTCTATATTATATTATTATACTATATTTTTAGCTTCCAGTCAACTCTTTTTTCTGTGATTTAGGACGCTTTTTGTGTTAAAATTATCCTTGGGGGCTGATTGGCTTTGACGGAAAGCCGCTTCCCAAAGAGAGCATGCCGTCTTATCTCCGGTCAGGACGTTAAAGTTTCCGGAGAGGCCCATAGATGCCAATTCAAATCTAGCTTTCGCTTACGCCTAAATGCGTGAGCCGCTCCGAAGAGGGTTGTTCAGCAGTCTTTTCGCGGGCGTCACCTTTGCTGGACACGGCCGCCACCTGCCAAGGAGTTGCGGCTAAGACTTTTCTTGGCTAGATGGGCGTGCTTTGGCCCGCTTTTTAGCGCCCGTCGACACTTCAAAGCCGGCTAAGCATGTAGCGCTCTTTTGAGGCAGCTTTTTCGGACGGGGGTTCAATTCCCCCCAGCTCCACCACGAAAAAAATCCCTGCAGGGATTTTTTTCGTGGCAGGAAAGTGTCAGATTTTTTGAAAGCGGATGTTTTTGAATGCTATCTTAGCGCTCGTTTCAATTTCTGCCTTGCTGCTCGTTCTTCTTCCCGCCGCTTGATGATTGCCCTTCTATCGTATTTTTTTTTTCTGCGGGCAAGGGCGAGTTCAACTTTCACCCAGCCTCTTTGGAGAAAGAGTTTGGTCGGAATCAGCGTCAGTCGTTTCTCTTTCAGTTTGCCGAAAAGGGAAACAAGCTCTTTTTGACTGATTAAGATTTTGCGCGAGCGGGTTGGATTGTAATCCGGCTGATTTTTCGACTGATAAGGCGCGATGTGAGCGTTCACCAACCAAAGCTCGTTGCGAACGATCTTGGCGTAAGCGTCGTCCAAGTTCACGCGGCCGGATTTGACCGATTTCACTTCGGCGCCGGTCAGGACCAGCCCGCCGACAAAGCTCTCCAAGAGTTCGTAGTTGAAACGGGCTTGGCGGTTGAGAATCAGCATAGAAATTTTGGAAGAAAATCAGAAGGTCAGAGAATGAGCGGAAGAGAAGTCGCCGTGTAGGCGACCTCCCTTCCAGCCAGCTCTCTGGCCCCCAAGTTCTTAAAGCTTAATCTGGTAGATCTTTGTCCCGGCTTTCAAGAAGATTATCTTACTGCCTTCATCCACCCAAATCTCCTCCGGCTTATCCACCCCGGAGAAGATGTATTGAGCGCGATAAGCTCCCGTTTTATCAAAAACCAAAATACGGTTGTTGTCGGCATCCAAGAGGTACAGTCCGGAGGTGGCATTGTTGGTGAAAATGTCGCGGATTTTATCGAGGGCGGGCGTCGGCTGGGGGGGAGAGTGAAGCGAAAAACTGACTGGAGCGCCGGCATTATATTTCTGAAGCTGCCCGTCAACTAAAATGTAGATGTCGCCATCAATGGCGAAGTCAGTTGCTTTGGCCAGCTCTGGTTTGGTTTCAGCAAAATAGGGAGCGATATTAATATAATTGGCTTCTTGGGTCTGATAACGATAGCGCCAAATCTGGTCGTTGGCCGGATCCAAGAGATAGAGGGTGGAGCCGAAGGTGCCGATAGTTGCCGCGTTGTTGAAACTGGTGTTATCGGCAAGCTTCTGGGGGGTGAGTTGATTGGTGGCGATCTCCAGACGGTAGATGGCTGGCGGCACGGTGTAGAAAAGCAGATTATTTTCAAACGGAGCCGCGGCCGCCAATTTCTTATCGCTGCTGACTAGGGAGTTGACTACTCCCTCTTCCTGAGCGCGGCCGCCGTATTTGTAAATCTTGTTATTGTCGGTGTCAAAGCTATAGAGATCGCCGTTTAAGAAAAGAAGAGATTTGGCTTTGATTTCGCCGCTGCCGCCGGTTGCCGCCAACTGACTCTGCAAGCGGGCGAAATCGGCGATCGGGGTGGTAAGTTCCAGGCGGAAGACGTTGTTCAGCTGGTCCAACTGGTTGGTAACATTAAGCAGCTGCTTTTCCGCCTCGTCCTGAAAACGTTTGTTTTTGGCCGCTGTGGTGAGAAGATGATAGGCCTCCAGAAGCAGGACACCGGCCTGTTCCCGATCCTCGTAGATAAGAGCCGCTTTGGCCGCGTCCTGTTTCTCCAGCGCTTGCTCCAGCAGGCGGTTGGCGGTTCTGGCCGAGGTGCCGCCGCGGGAGCCCAGAGAAAAGCTGATAAACAGAACCAAAACCAAAATGGCCGCTCCCAACCCTAGGAGAATCTTGTGGCCTCCCTTGCGTTTTTTGATTTGGGCAATCTGGACAGTCAAAAAACCAACCAGCCAATCCAAAACGGTGAGTAAAAGAAGCCCCGCCCATTTGATCAGTTGCCAGAGGATTTTCCCGCCGAAGGCAAGAAAAGAGATCGCCTCGCGCGCGCTTTTTTGATCCACGGGCAGTTTTTTTAAGGGAGACAGAAGCGAGCGAGCTTTGGTCTTGGCGACTGGCTCTTGCACTGCCTCTATCTCCTTTTCTTTCACCGGCGGAGCCTTGGTCGTCAGGATCTGCTCGCTTTCAGCCTCCTCTTCCAAATCCTCAATCGCCAAAAGCTCCGGCATCGTGAATTCGGTAACTAGAAGATTTGTCCTTTCTACCCCCTCCTCGGCGGCCAATGCCTCCCGGATGATTTGGGCCGCTTTGGCCGGAGAGTTGTCTTCCAAAAGCTTCCGCAGTTTTTCGATTGAGAAGAAATAAAACAGCTCAGCGGTCGAGAGCAGAAGTTTATCGCCGACTTTCAGCTCGCCTTCGATCACATGGGCGAAAGTTGCTTCGGGGCGGGGTGATTCGCCGGGTGTGTAGAGCCCTTCGGTCAGGTGGCTGAACCTGCCACTTCTCAGAAGATAGGCCTCGCAGGTTCCCCGGTGAGCCAAAAGCAGTTTCTTGCCGGAGGTGGCGGCGATCAGTCCGAACAGTTTTCCGATCCAGCTTCTTTCACCCTCTTCGGCGATGATTTTAAGCTCTTCGTTGACCGCCTTGAGAGCTTTTTCAAAAGAGCTTTCAAACTCTTCCTCTTCGTCGGCGTAGAAGGTTTCCTCAAAGACCTCCATCAAGGTTCGGCCGACTTCGGTGGCAGTCCGCTCGTCTCCCCCGACATCCAAAACAAAGAAAAGATTGCCTTTGGCTTGCTTGGTGCCCCGTTCCGGCTCCAGTACTAAAGCGGTGGCAAAACCCTCACGGCGAGGGCCAACCGTAGTCACTTTGCCCAAGCGGTGGATAAATCTGGCAGAGGTTTTTTCTCTCACGGCCTTAGTTTTCCATAAAGAGCGATTTTAGGCAAGCCCCCGTTAGAGGTTAGAAATGGAGACGCGCTGTCCTCCTCTCTCCTTGTCGGACGACTTCTAACAGGGAAAACCCTCGCCTGTCTTGGGAGATCTTTGGGGTGAACCGTTCCCATTATCGGACCACACTCTCTTTGCTATTCTAAGAAGAGAATGAAGCGGGAAGCGGCGGCAGGCTGGACAATCTTTTGGATCTTTTTGCTTTTTGCCTTGGCGGTTGGGCTCCTCTCTCTTTTTTATTTCGGGAAGCCGTTGGTCCCCTCGCGAGGGTTTTTCGTCTTTGGTTTTTTCATCTCTTTTTACGGGCTTTTGGTGGCGGCGGCTGTTGTGGCGGCTTATTTTCTGGCCCTTGGATTTTGGCCCCGGGAGAAAAAAGTTTTTGAGGCCCTGCTTCTGCCGCTCCTTCTCGCTGGCGTAATCGGCGGTCGAGTTGGCTTTGTTCTGACCAATCTGTCTTATTACTTGGCGCAGCCGGCTGAAATTTTCTTTTTTCGACAGGGGGGGCTTTCGATTCACGGCGCGGCGGTGGCAAGTGCGCTGATGCTCTGGTTTTGGGCGCGTTCTCGAAAAATCTCCTTCTTGGCCTTGGCCGATAAACTGTCATTGCTTTTGGTGTTAGGGCAGGCGATAGGGCGCTTTGGCAACTTCTTTAATCAGGAGGCATTTGGCTTGCCCACCCAGCTCCCTTGGAGGATTTTTATTGAACCGGCCTTTCGTCCGATCCAATGGCAGAACGAAGGCTTTTTCCATCCGCTTTTTCTCTATGAAGCGCTCGGCAATCTTCTGATTTTCAGCTCTCTTCTCTGGTTTGCCCGCCGGCCGCTCCCGACAGGTTTCGTTTTTGCTCTTTATCTTATTCTTTATTCTCTTCTGCGTTTCTTTTTGGAATTTCTTCGCTTAGAAACTCTCTCTTTCGGCTGGTTGACTCTCGCTCAATGGGTCAGTCTTCTCTTAGCTTTTCTGGGATTAGGGTTGATAATGAGAAGGGGAATAAGGAGTGGAGCGTAAATAATAGGAGAGAGTGGAATGATGGTGACTTGGCTTTTAATCGGGATTATTGCGGCTCTGGGGCTGATCTTGCTCTGGCTTTGGTTCAATCGTCCGAAGGCGGTAGGTTCGCCGGCCGATCTGCCCTCTCTCCAGAACGAATTGCGGCAGATGCGGGAGGATTTGAGAGCCCTCTTGGGCGGCCAGGGGGAGAGTCAGGGGAGAGAAAGAAGTTTGGAAACAAGCGTGCGCCAGCTTTTGGAGCGTTTGGAGCGGTTGCGCGCTCAATGGGAGGAGGATCGCCGAGAAAAAGATAAGAAAGCCGAGGCCCAAACGGAGCTGGTCAGAAAAGTGGCCGGTGTTCTTCTAGGTTCGAAAAGTGCCGGCCTCCTGGGCGAGAATATCGTCGCCGAGCAGATGAAAAAACTTTTACCCAACTGGATTGTGACCAATTTCAAACTGGGCAATCAGACAGTGGAGTTTGCCTTGAAGCTTTTTGACGGCCGCATTATTCCGATTGATTCCAAAGTGGTGGCAGTGGACAAATTGCGCCGTTTATCAGAGACCACCGACGAAGAGGCAAAAAAGAAATTGGCCCAGGAGATTAACCGCGACCTAGAGAAGAAGGTTAAAGAAGTCGCCCGCTATCTGGATCCGCCCCGAACTTATCACAAGGCGATCATGGCCGTCCCGGAGGCGGCTTATGAGCTCCTCGATCTTAAGGTTCAGGAGGCAGCTTTCCGCAGCAATCTTTATCTCACTCCTTACAGCATGCTGGCGCCGCTACTTTTGACCATCTTGGAGATTGAGCGCAAAAGCCAAGCCACCTTAAGTCAGCAGCAGGTGGAGGCGTTTTTGAGCAACTTGCGCAAGGATCTTTACGAACTGAGAGGTCTTTTGGATGACAGCGTGGCCAAGGGCAGTAAGATGATCAGCAACGCTTACGATAAATCCACTCTCCTTGTGGAGAGAATTCTTTCGCGCTTGGCAGCTTTGGAGGCAAGCGAGAAAGAGATTGAGGAGCTGGAGAAAGTGATCTAATTGGCGATGGTTGGAGAAAGAGTTCGGGTCTATCTCACTATCCTGATTCTCGTCCTCGGTCTTTTAGTGGTGGGGACGGCCGGCTATTTAATCATTGAGGGCTGGAGCTTTTTGGACGCTTTTTATATGGTGGTCATTACCCTCACCACCGTCGGCTTCCGGGAGGTGGCCCCGCTTTCGCCGGCTGGCCAAATCTTTACTATCTTGCTTCTGGTCTTTGGGTTAATAATCGTCCTTTATGTTTTGCGCCTTTTCAGCGAGTATATAATAGAAGATAAAATCTCGGATGTTTTAAGAGCCGGCAAAGTTTCGAGAATGGTGAAGAGTTTGCAAAATCCGGTCATCGTGGTCGGTTTCGGCCGCGTCGGACGGCACGCCGCTTTGGAGTTAAGGGCAGCCGGCGCCGAGGTAGTGGTGATTGAGAGGGATAAAGCCACTTGTGAGAAAGCCGAGAGTGAAGGTTTTTTGGTCTTGCCGGGCGAGGGGAGCGATGAAGAGCTTTTGAAAACAGCGGGTATTTTGCGAGCCAAAGCTCTTTTGGCTGCCGCCGGCGACGACAGCGAGAACGTCCTCATCGCGATTACTGCTAAGGCATTGAATCCGAATCTTTTTATTGTCGCCCGCAGCAACAGCGAGGCCATCTCTCATAAACTTTTACGGATCGGAGCCAGCCGAGTGGTGACCCCTTCTCAAACCGGCGGCTTTCGCATGGCTTCCTTCGCCCTTTCACCAATGATCGTTGATTTTTTGGATGAGATGACTCACCCAGCCAAAAAGGAGGCGGCTGTGGCCGACTTAACGGTGAGGGCAGGCAGCAGACTGGCGGGTGGTACAATTAAGAGCGTGGAAGATTCAGGCGCAGTGGTTTTGGCTCTGCAGAGAAAAGGGAGTCAGGTTTTGATCAATCCCAAGAGGGAGCTGCCCATTCAGGCCGAGGATCGCTTGGTAATTTGGGGGGATAGGCAAGCGATCGGTTCGGTCAAGGAGTTAGCGGAATAAATCTCGAAGCCGATGGCTCAATATACGCCGCAGTTTTTAGAGGCACAGAAGGCAAGGCTCTTGGAAGCGGAGAAGAAGATTTTAGCTGACTTGCGGGAGATCGCCGTTTACGATGAGGAAACCGGCACTTGGACGCCGCTCTCGCCCGAGTATGATGAGGGTTATCCGGAAGATCCGGCTGACGCGGCTGAAGAAGCCACCGACCTAAGAAGTAACGAGGCGAGGGTGAATGATCTGACCGTCAGCCTGGAAGAGATTCGAAAAGCTCTCCAAAAGATGGAGAGAGGAAAGTACGGTCTCTGTGAAAACTGTGGCGAGTATATCGATGCACGGCGTTTGAGGGCCTATCCGGCGGCTCCGAGTTGTCTTAAGTGTTCCGCTTGATCTTAAGGAGGCTGATCGGTGTTGTTTTGGGCGCGCTTTTTTTGCTGGGCGCTGCCTGGCTGGCGCGGCAAGTTCGGCCAGACGGCTATCTCAACCCCGGCATCGCTTTCGGTCTGGTTCTGCCCCCACCCCTTCTTCTGACTTTAGTGCCGCTCTTTTTACTTTGGCTTTTCTGGCTGAGTTGGCAGCAGAAGGGCAGGGGTGTTTGGGGGTTTCAACTGATCTTGAGCGGGGGGCTGGCCAACTTGGGAGAACGGATGATTTTCGGCGGGGTCTACGATTTTTTCTCTCTGCCGCTGATTCCCGCTTTTAATCTAGCCGACTTAGCAATCAGCCTGGGCTGTTTTTGGTTGCTGGTAGTGCTCTTTTATGACAGAAGCCAATCTTCTTCCTAAAATTGAGGTTCTCTATGAAGGGAGCGATTATCTGATCGTCAACAAACCGGCTGGTCTCCTTTCGGCTCCGGTCGGAGGCGGTCAAGAGCCTTCTGTGATCGGGGAACTGCAGCGGAGAAAGCCAAAAAGCCATCTTTTTTTGGTCCATCGTCTGGATCGGGAGACCAGCGGCGTTCTTTTGGTGGCTAAAACAGCGGAGGCGGCTTTGCGCTTCAAGAATCTTTTTCGTCGGCGGTTGATGAAGAAAAGATACCTCGCCAAAGTGGAGGGGCGGCTTTTGCCGCCCGAGGGGGAGATTAATCTTCCGCTGAAAGTCCTCCCGCGTCTCGGCCGAACGGTGCCGGCGGCGGTTGGTTCAGCTCGCTGGGCGAGGACTCGCTATCAAGTCGAGAGGTATGAAGAAGGAGCCACTTGGGTGTGGCTTTTCCCCACCACCGGTCGGACTCATCAACTACGGGCTCATCTCTCGGCGATTGGGCATCCAGTGGTGGGGGATGTCAAATATGGTGCCAAGCCAGCTGCCCGTCTTTTTCTTCACGCTTCGGCTTTAAGCTTCAAGGACCCTAATGGCCAAGCAGTGACTGGCCAAGCCCCCCTACCCGTTGATTTTCGATGAAGAAAATCTTTATCATCACCGGTCCTTCGGCCTCAGGCAAGAACTCCGTTTTGGAAGGAGTGTCGGCCGCCTTGCCCTTGGTTCGTTTGATCACGACCACCACTCGTCCGCCTCGCGCCGGTGAAAAAGAAGGGAGAGATCATTATTTTGTTTCCGCTCAGCATTTCAAGACCCTCCTAGCCAAGGGTCAGTTGCTTGAGTGGAATCAATTCGCCGGGCATTTCTACGGCAGCACCAAAAAGGAATTCAGGCGGGTAGCTCAAAAAGGCCGGTCTTTGATTCTGGAGCTGGATCCCAAAGGGGCTGGAAAGCTGAAAAAGCTTTGGCCGAGAAAAGCGGTGGTGATTTTTTTGACGGCGACTGAATCCGAGCTAAAAAGACGCCTGATTCAAAGAGGGGGATTAAGCCCTCGGGAGATAGACGAGCGCTTAAAGCAATGGGCAAAAGATAAACGATTGGTGCGGCAAGCCGATTTTGTGGTGGCCAATCCCCGTTCCCGTCTGCGCTCCACGATCCGCCAAGTGAAGCAGATTATCAATGCTCTAATCTGATGAGCAAAAAGCGGGTTTTGCCAGCCGAATCTTTTCTGAACTCCGCTTGCAAAGAAGGGAGTTTTTTCAGGTCGTTTTTCAAGAGCATAACCGTGCAGGGATCGATCTCAAAAAAAGCCATTTTTCGCACCCAAGCTGGCAGCTCCTGCAAAACGCGGTGGATAAGAGCCGTGCCGTAGCGGGGGGCAAAAAGCGCTTCTTTCGGTTCATACCAGGTGGAAGGATGAAGATGACGACTGTCCTTCGGTAAGTAGGGAAGATTAGCAATTAAAAAGTCGCATTTTTGCCTAAGGCCAGCCAACAAATCTCCTTTTTGGAAAATAACGTTCTTGAGGTTTAAAAACTTTTGATTGGCGCGCGCTATCTTGAGAGCCAAGGTACTAGAGTCTAAACCAAGAACTTGAGCTTGGGGTCTCTCTTGGGCAATTTTGAGAGCGATCGCTCCCGAACCGGTGCCTAAATCCAGGACGGAGATTTTTTGATCGGCTGGAAGAAAACCCAGTGCCAGCTCCACCAATTCTTCGGTCTCCGGCCGGGGGATGAAAACCCCCGGCTCAATTTTCAGCCGAAGATCCATAAAATAAGCCCAGCCTTCCCGATAAGCTAAAGGCGGCTCTGGTTTAGGAGAGGGTTTGTTTGAGGGCATTGACAATCTCGCCGAGTTTGCCATTCAAAACCTCTTCTAAATTGTGCCAAGATTTGTTCAAACGGTGATCGGTAATCCGGTTTTGGGGGAAGTTGTAGGTCCTAATCTTTTCGCTTCTTTCGCCGCTGCCGATCTGCGCCCGTCTCTCTCTGGCCGTTTTTTTCTCCTCTTCTGCGCTGCGGTGAGCCAGGAGGCGGCTGCGCAGGATTTTCAGCGCTTTCTCTTTGTTTTGGCTTTGGGAACGTTCGTCTTGAACGGAAACAATAATGCCGGTTGGCAGATGGGTGATTCTCACCGCGCTATCGGTGGTGTTGACTGACTGGCCGCCATGAGAGGAGGCCCGGAAAGTTTCGATTTTGAGCTCCTTGGGGGAAAGCACTAAATCTTTCTCTTCGGCTTCCGGCAAAACCGCCACCGTGGCGGTGGAGGTGTGGATCCGCCCCTTGGCTTCAGTGGTCGGTGTCCTTTGCACCCGGTGAACTCCGCTTTCGTAGCGGAAGGTGCCGTAAGCTTCTTGGCCGATTATGCGGAAGACGATCTCCCTGATCCCAGCCCTGCCTTCACTCTCGCTTTGTTGGAGTTTCTCCACTTTCATCCCCAAGCTCTCGGCAAAACGGCTGTACATCCGAGCTAAATCCGCCGCAAAATTGGCCGCTTCCTCGCCGCCGGTGCCGGCCCGAATCTCGAGCAGGGCGTTTTTGCTCTCTTCTATCCCTTGCCGGGGAGAAAGCCAGCTCTCTAATTTAGTTTCAAGCTCGGACAGGCTCTTTTCCAAGTGTAGCAACTCCTCATTCGCCAAAGCCGCCAGAGAGCTGTCTTTTTCTTTCTGAACCATCTCTCGGTTGACTTGGATCTTGTGGCGCAAAGAATCGATTTTATCGCCCAGTTCGAGAATCTCTCTGAGTTGCCCCAGGCGCCGGAAGAGCGCTGTCTGTTCTTCGACGGGGAGAGTATGGATTTGGGATAAGCTTGCCTCCAGGCTTTTCAGCTCCTCTTGAAACGGTTGAAGTTTTTTATCCATAACGAAAAGAGGGCCGGGGTCAATCATCCCTCCTCATTGTACCTGAAAAATTTTTGCCTATTCTGCTTCGGTTTTCTTGTTCTTGCTGGCTCTCAGTTCGGCAGTTTTCTGCAGTCTCTTTTGAAAGCGCTCTAGCCGGCCGGCTTTATCAATTAATTTGGCTTGGCCGGTGAAGAGAGGATGGCAAGCAGAGCAGATTTCCACCCGGATCTCTTTTTGGGTGGAACCGACCTGGACGCGATGGCCGCAGGCGCACTCAATGACGGCGTCTGGGTAGTAGGTCGGTTTGGTTGGGGCTTCCTTAGCCACAGAGTCCAGTATCAGATCTTCGGTCTCGAGAGTCAAGGGCAAAAGCAAGAAACCCAGCGCCTCAAAACCATTGACAGCGCGGAATGGTTTTAGTATAATAATATAATACTTTGATAAAGATAAAACTAAAACGAAACTAAAACACAAGGTTATGAGAAAGCTTTTTGTTTGGTTGCTCTCTCTTGCCCTCCTGGCTTTAGGAGCGGTTTTACCTGTTTCGGCTCAAGTCAGTTATCAGAATAGCGGGGTGACGCTGACTTTGGAACCTGCCCCCGGCAGTCAACTCTCGGCCGGGAGTGATCGGAGTTTTCAGCTCTCGATCCAACTCAACAATCCTCAAAAACGCCAGATTGTCGGAGCGGAGGCATTTCTCAATTTTGACTCTAATCAACTGGAGTACGTCAGCTTTACCAAGGGCAATGTCATGGATCTCTCCGGCAAGCCGGGGACTTACAGCGCCAGCGCCGCCGCCGGTAGAGTTTCGGCCGTCGGTTTGGTTTATGTTGATCCTCTGTCTGGCGGCACACCGGTGACCGAGCCAGGCCGATTGATTACCCTGACCTTCAAGGTCAAGGATGGGGTGAGTTTGCCTGTTTCTGCTAGTTTTGACTTCGATTTCACTCCCGGGGTGACAACTGACAGCAATGTCGCTCTCGCCAACTCAGGCGGACAGGATATTCTCCAGGCGGCCACTGGTGGCAGTTATACGATCATTCAGAGCACGGCTCAAACTTATTCGATCTCCGGTACAATCTCCGGACAGGGGATCGCCGGCGTGACTGTGACCGCCGGCGGTTATTCAGCCATCAGTAATGCCAGCGGCGGCTACATCATCAGCGGCGTGCCGAACGGTTCCTACACCGTCACCCCTTCTTTGAGCGGCTACACTTACGCCCCTGCCAGCCGGTTGGTGGCTGTCAGCGGCGGCAATGTCACCGGTATTGACTTCGTCGGCTCGGTCGCCAGCGCCAATCAGGTTCTGACTTCGGTCGTTGTTCAGCCTCCTTCGGCCACGCTCTACGCCGGCTTCAGCCAGCCGTTCAACGCTATCGCTTACGACCAGAACAATCAGGCGATCGCCGGCCAGAGTTTCACCTGGACCATCAGTCCGAGCACGGGCAGTATCAGTCAAAGCGGCGTCTACACCGCCCCTTCGACCATTACCGGTCAGCAGACGATCACTGTGACCGCTTCCGCCACGCGGGGTGGGGTGACCAAAAGCAGCACCGCCACCATTACCTTGGCGCCGACTCCCGCGCCGACTCCCGCGCTGACTCCCATGCCGAACACCGGTTTGCCGATCTTCTTCTACCCGCTTTTGGTTCCGCTTAATGCAGTTTTGGCTTACTTCGCCCGGCGCCGAATTAAATTTTAAAAAGGCTTTGTGATGAGAGCGTTTTTCCTCAAGCTCATCTCATCGCCTCGCCAGATAGCGCTTTTAATCATCGGCGCGGCGGTTTTGTTTTTGGCGATCTTTTTTGCCAAAGATATTGCCGACATTTTCCGGGTTCTCTTTGGCCAGGCGGCGGAAGCAAAAAATGTAAGCATCCTCCAAAGTCAATGGGGTGATTGGGCTGACGCCAACGGTTTCCAAGGCACCAAGATGGATGAGGATGGTTTCTTAGTTATTGACTTTAGCCAGTAATTTTAAAAATGGCTAAAAGAGAAACCAAAAACAGACATCTGTTTGAACTTCTCTCCTTGAGCAGCCGGAGCGTTTTGACGCTTTTGGGTTTCGTCGCGGTAGCCGGCGGTTTTTATCTTTATCAGGGGGTCAGCCGAGAGGTCAAAGCCTTGGAGTTCTCTCCGCCAGATCTGATTACCCGCGCCGAACTCCTGCCTCAGAGTTCTAGCAACTCCTATCGCGTCAATGAAACTCTAACTCTCAAGTGGTATCTTAACCCTCAGCCGGACTTTCTTTGGTCGCCGGACAATGATGACGGTACAGCCGATTACACTCAGGCCCTCATCTTCATCGGCTGGAGTCTGGACGAGGGAGGAACCAACTGGTTGGTTGGCCCACCGCCCGAAGGAGGCATATCAGCCACCAACCTTGATTCTTACACCGGCAGTTATGAATTCGAGATTTCTCCCGCCATGCTCGGCTCGGTGAAATTTTATCTTGAACTCTCTGGCACTCCCACCGCGCCGGAGTATATTCTCGGTCCCATTACGGTTTCTCCGCCGGAGGTGTTTGTCCAACTCCCCCCTGGAGGGACTCAACTCACAATTGGCCAGGAGGCATTCATCAGTTGGACGATCAGCCCGACCGGTGATTGGAGCGATTGGTGGGTTGATATTGACTTAGTTGATGAGGAAGGGAACACACTCCAGGATATAGATCAGTTCATTTCGGCCGAAGCCAGCCCCTACTCCTGGGAGGTGATTGATAATCCCGGCCAGAGAGGCATCAAAGTTACTTTAATCACGCCTGATCGCACCCTTATGCCGGAAGCGACTGGCTTCAGCGGCGTTTTCACCATTCAAGATTCTGCGCCACCCCCTCCGCCCAATGACAGCAAAACCGGTATTTATCTTTCTAGGCCTTTGTCTTTAGTGATTGCAGAGAAGGAGGAGGTGCAAGGTTTGAGCGGCTTTTCGGTTAATCGTTACGGCAACGGGACGGCTCTTTTTTGGGTCCGGTTTGGTGGGAAGGAGGGAGGTTTCTTAACCGATTTTTTGGAGATCTCGGAAGAGACTCTTCCGACCGTCAATAATTTGAATCAGGTCACAACTGTTCAATTCAAAGTTCAACTGACCGCCAAGCCGGAAGACGGTTTAAAAATCCAATCCATCTCTTTGAGCTATACTGTCAAAACCGTGGAAATTCAGCAAGTGAAAGGTTTTTCTCTGGAGGTTCGTTCCATTAAGCCGTTTCTTTACGCTGCCGAGCCCTCCGGCACCACCAATCAAGCCGAATATCAACTTCAGCTGACATCAATTAACAGTTATAGCGGGCAGGTTGCTTTGGAGGTTTTATCTACTACTCTGCCCGTGAATGTGAAAGTTGTTTCTTTAGTTTCATTCGTGGAGTTGAGTCCCGATACCCCAACCACAGCTACTTTGCAAATCGGTATAGCCGATACCGATCTCGCTGCTCCAGTCGGCCAGTATGAGTTTACCGTTACCGCTTCTAGTAGTAATTCGGCCGTTGCTTCTGCGAGCGCGAACGCTCCGCTTTGGATTTTACCGGTCAGCGGGTCCGAAGGTGAAGAGGAGGCGGAAGTTTTTTCAGCTCAGCTGAAAACCATCAAGGATGCCTTAGACTCGCCGGGCAAGGGGGTAGATGATCAAGCTAGCTATCAAGTGGTGATTACTCCCCAAAAGAATTATCAAGGCTCGGTGACGATGGAGTTGGCCGGCGGCGATCTGCCTTCGGTTCTTCAACTCGCTCCCGCCGACAGTTTCCCCGTCACCCATGGCTTCAGTGACGATCAGATCTATTTCCGCTCTTTTGGTTTTTATCTGCCGGAGAGAGTGAAAGCTCCATTAGGGAAGTACTCTTTTTATCTGATTCTGACCGATTTTGAGACGGAGCCTCCGGTAGGGGTGGCTTTGCCCGGCGCCCTTCAAGTAGTTGCTGCTGCCGACCAGGCAGCCCCTCAGCTTACCCTCACTCTTGATCTCCAGCTGGAAGAAGGACCTCTAACGGCGGGGCGCAGTTTGCCTCTTTCCTTGAATCTCTATCTAGTGCCGGCCGATGATTTGGGGTCTGTTTCTTCTTCCACTTTTCCCACTTTCTCCGCCCTCAATCAAAATCTTTCAGGCAGTCAAGAGACCGTTCAGGCTACCGTGAGCGTGCCGGCGGGCCGCCTGTTCTTGGGCACAGCCTATGCCGCCTTTATTAAAACCAATCGCCATCTCTCGCAAAGAAGCACCAGTGATTTGACTGTCTCTGCCGGCACCACCAGCTATCAGCTGACTTTCCCCAAACTTCTGGCTGGCGATACTGCTCCTGCCGACCGCCCCGATGATCAGGTCAACAGCCTGGATTTTACCATCTTTCTCGCTGAATGGTCTAAAACCGGATCTGGTCTGGTGTCTGATTTTGACAACAACCTATGGGTGAGCGTTTTGGATGTTGATTTTATCTTGTCTAATTTCCTGAAAACTGGCCCCTTGTTGGATAATGGGCTGCAGCACTGGCTTAACTATGGAACAGAAACCTCTGCCGGTCGTTGAATCGCCGCAAGCCAAGAACCGCTGGGTTCGCTATTTAGCGGTTGCTTTAGTTTCACTGACGACGATGGTCAGTTTTCTTTTCTATCGCCAATGGGGCAGGGAGCTGTTCCGCTTCACTAAAGCGGCGCTGGAAGAAACCGTCACCCTCACCACCCTTGACGATTGGCGCACCGGCAGCCTCGGCCCCGGGGTGGCTTTGGGGCTGGGGGTGGTGGCAGGGGTCTTGGCCGATCCGGCGGCAGCCAAAGATGGTTTTATTTATCCTCTTCCCCCAACCCCCGCACCGACCGAAGGGGAAGAGGTGAGCCGCGGGGGAGCAGAGAGCGCTTTTGGGAGTTTGCCGGAAAATCCGTTGAGTCCGACCGCAACTGCCGAGCCGATTGCCGCTCAGCAGGCGGGAAGCTTGACCTACCAGACTCGGGTTCTGGAGTTAAAGACAGATGCCGTTTTTCTCACCCAAGTCAGCGTCCAAGAGTACTTCAGCGGAGACGATTCAGTCTCCATCTCTTACCGCACTGCCCAGACGGCGGCTGAGCTGGAATCCGCCCTTTTTCAGCAGTTGAGCTTTGAACGGCACCAAAACATTCAAGGCAGCCAAGCTCTGGAGCTTTCTACCGCTGGTGGTTTTAGGACCGAGGTTGGACGGTTGATTCAGTTTGAGATCCGTTTTGCCCCGGGGCCGGACGGCGCTTTTGACTCCCCTCTGCCGGCGGTTTATGAGCTCTCTTTCATTTACGAAAGAAAAACCGCAGCGGCAGAAGAGGAATCTGCTCAAATCCAATTGAATCTTATCTATCAAGCACCTAACGCGCCGACCAACGCCCGGCTTATTGTCTACGGCATTGAGCCGGAGGGGTTGATTTTGGAAAAAGATCATCTCAATCTGCGGGAGGAACAGGGTTTGGTCAGGCTTGATAATTTGGCATTGAAACCCGGTAGTTACAAAGTGGAGATTAACGCTTCTAATTATCTTCCGGTGCAAGTTGTTTTTGTGATCTTAGAAGGGGTGACCAGTTACACCGCCGATATCGGGGCTTTTTCTAAGTTGTCGGGCGCGGGAGGTGGCGGCCCCTCAGCCGATCTCAACGGCGACGGATTCGTCAACAGTTTGGATTTCTCGCTTCTCTTGGAACAGTACGGAAGGTAAAAACAGCCCGAAAGCTCGCAAGCCCGATAGCAGCAGGCAGCCCCCGGTTTTAAATCGGGGGCTGCCCATTCGCTATTTCGCTCTGGCGCTATCTTGGCTATCTTTGAATTGTGCTGATTGATGAGCTCTCAATCACGGTTAAAGCCGGCAACGGCGGCGACGGAGCGATCTCTTTCCGCCGAGAAAAATATGTTCCCAAAGGGGGGCCCGACGGCGGCGACGGCGGGGATGGTGGCAGTGTTTATCTTCTGGCCGATCACAACTTAAACAGCTTGGCCGATTTGGCGCGGCGCAAAATTTATCGGGCGGAAGATGGGGGCAAAGGCGGTTCGGCCCGCAAGAAGGGTCAAGACGGGGAAGATTTGGTTTTGAGAGTGCCAGTCGGCACTCAAGTTTTTGAAGAAGGAACGATTTTCTCCGGCCGGAAAAGAATTAGGAAAAGGCTCTTGCTTTTTGATTTGCAAGAAGACGGAAAGAAAGTTCTGGTCGCTCGGGGCGGCGAAGGAGGCTTTGGCAACGCTCATTTCAAGCGGCCGACCTTTCGGACCCCACGCTTCGCCGAATTGGGGGAGCCGGGTGAAGAAAGGGAGATTATGCTTGCCTTAAAAATGATCGCCGAAGTCGGCTTAATCGGTCTGCCCAACGCCGGTAAGTCAACCCTCCTTTCGGTCGTCTCGGGCGCCCGGCCTAAAATCGCTGCCTATCCTTTTACCACCCTGGAGCCAAACTTAGGGGTAGTGGAGCATCGGGGCAGAAGATTTATCGCCGCCGACATTCCGGGCTTGATTGAAGGGGCCCATCAAGGCAAGGGTTTAGGTATCAAATTCCTAAAACATATCGAGCGGACCCATCTTTTGGTTCATCTCATTGATGCGGGAAGCCCCGACCCCAAAAAAGATTTTCAAATCGTCAGCGGGGAGTTAAAAAGTTTCAGTCGCTCCCTGGCCAAGAAACCGCAGGTCGTGGTTTTTACCAAGCTGGACGCGGTGCCGGAGGCAAAGGTGACAGAACTCAAGAAGGTCCGGTTTGGCAAAACACCGGTCTTTCTGATCTCCGCCGCCACTCACCAGGGGGTGAACGAACTTTTGGATTATCTAGTTTCTCACCTGCCGAGCCGAGAGAAGTTTTGGCCAAGGGACGGGTTTAAAGTTTTTACTCTCCGGGATGTTCCTTTGCGCTATTATGAAGTGGAGAAGAAGGGCAAAGCTTTCGTCGTCCGGGGAGATAAAATAGAAAAGGTGGTTCGCAAGACCGATCTTGACAACGAAGAGGCGCTTGTTCGTCTTTATAAAGTGATGAAAAGATTAGGGATCCTTTCGCGGCTTAAGGCCAAGGGAGCGGTGGAAGGGGATAAAGTAGAGATTGCTGGTAAGACAGTAGGGTACAGGGAAGTTTAATATCCGCCATTTTCGGAGCGTCGCTTCTTTGCCGCGTTGAAGTTTAGTTATCAAGGGCTCGTCGTATAGTGGCATTACACCGCATTCGCATTGCGGAGACGCGAGTTCGATTCTCGCCGAGTCCACCAGCTTTCTCCAGGGCATATCGCTGAGGTCAGCGGCTCGAATCCCTTATCTTTGCCAAATAATTGACTAGGTTTGTTGTCTGCTCTTTATGTTATGCCCGGACTAAAAAATCAAGATATAGCCCTTTGTCTGCAGCAAGGGGGAGTGGGGGTTCTGCCGACCGACACCCTCTACGGCCTGGTTGGATCGGCCTTCTCAAAAAAGGCGGTTGAGAATATCTATCGTCTACGCCGTCGGGAGAGAAATAAACCAATGATCATTCTGATTGGCCGGCTGTCGGATTTGAAGCTTTTTAAGATTCAGCCGGACCGAACGACTCGAGAGCTGATCAGACGATTTTGGCCGGGCAAAGTGAGTTTTATCCTGCCCTGTCCGGCGAGGAGGTGGGCCTACCTGCACCGCGGCACCAAAACCCTGGCTTTTCGTTGGCCGGCCAAAAGGAGCTTAAGAGAGCTGCTGAAGCACACCGGTCCTCTGGTTGCCCCCAGTGCCAATCTGGCCGGCAAGCCGCCGGCCAAGACCGTCACCCAAGCCAAGCGGTATTTCGGCCAGCAGGTTGATTTTTATCTGAACGGCGGTCGCTTGGATGCCTTGCCTTCTACCCTGATCGAAATTAAGGCGGGTCGGGTAGTCATCAGGCGGGCTGGGGCTGTCAAGATTCACTAACCTCTCTGTCGGATGTTAATAGCGCCTCATTTTTTAACCGGCGCGGCGGTTGCTACCGCTGTTCCTGAGCCGCTTTTGGCAATTCCCTTGGCGCTTTTGTCTCATTTTGTCTTGGATCTCTTACCGCATCGGGATCTGGTCGGCGAACGGCATTTGGCGCCGGAAAATTTGGTTTTGCGCTTGATTGACGGTTTAACCGCTCTTTTTCTCTTCTTCCTTTTTGTGCCCGCCGCCGCAAAAGCCTATGCTTTTTTAATCGGAGCCGTGGCGCTCCTGCCGGATCTTCTGGTTTTGCCCAAAATCTTCTGGCCCGAGCTCCGTTTGAGCTGGCTGGACGCTTTCCAGCGTTTTCATTTTGACCTGCTTCAGAAGAGCGTGGTGGCAAGAACCGATTGGTTCTTAGGTCTTCTCACCCAACTGGTCGTGGTGGCTCTGGCATTGCTGGTGATCGCTTAGATGAAAACCGGCCGCTCTAGAGCGGCCGGTTTTTTGGGAGTCGATTTTTGCGCTTACTTTTTCATGAAGATCTCGTAGAGGCCGAAGAGGACAAAAAGAATGCCCAAGACCACGGCCAGCCAGAGAGCCCAAGATTGATTGATGAAAACAAGAATCAGGGCAACAATACCAATGAGAAGGTATAAGTAACTCATGATAAGTCTGAGAGATAGATAATGCCTTAAAGAGAGATTTTATCCTTCGACCCTTTGAGATTTTTTTGGAGGATAAAATCAATTTAAGTATAGCAAAAACAGGGAATGGGGAATAGGGCGCAGCTGAGAGGCTAGCGATCGGCAACCCTCTCGATCTGGTTGAGAAACCTTCTTTTCATAACTCATTGTCTAGTTGTCCGGTTCTCTTGCTAGTTCAAGGTGAGGCCGAGGAAATCTTTTTGCCCTCGCAGGAAATCTTGCGCTGCAAGCCGTTTTTTGCCTTCCAGCTGAAGTTCTAGGATCTCTAAAGCTTCTTGGCCCGTGCCAATCAAAAGACGGTTTTCTTTTTGAGCCACCTGACCCGATTGAAGGCCTAGTCCTTTTTGCACCCGGGCTCTGTGAATTTTGATGACCCTGCCGTTTTGGAGCGTCCAGGCTACCGGCCAAGGGTGATAAGCCCTGATTTCGCGGGCCAGGTGTTCGGCCGGTTTGCGCCAGTCAATTCTGGCCTCTTCTTTTTTAATAATTTTGGTGTAGGTGGCGGATTTTTCGTCCTGCGGGGTCTGTGGTAGAGTGCCGGCAAAAAAGCCGGGGAGGTTATCTATGAGGAATTGAGCGCCGAGGGAGGCGAGTTTTTGCGAGAGAGTGCCGGCGGTATCGTCGGCTTCAATCGGAACTGGTTGGCTTTGGGCCAAAATCGGACCGGCATCGACTTGGGGCACCATTTTCATTAAAGTAATGCCGGTTTCTTGGTCACCGGCGAGGATCGCCCCTTGAATCGGTGAGGCGCCGCGGTGGCGGGGGAGGAAGGAACCGTGGAGATTGAGCGCGCCGAAGACCGGCAGATCCAGGAGCTCTTGAGGCAGGATTTTGCCGTAAGCCACCACAATAATCAAGTCCGGTTCAAGTTTTTTTAATGTCTCTAAAAACTCGGGATTATTTTTAATTCTTTCGGGTTCCAAGACTTTAAGCCCTAAGCCCACTGCCCTTGGCTTGATCGGTGAGCTTTTGACTCTCTGCCCTCTGCCGGTGGCCTTGTCGGGTTGAGTGACGACTGCGACGATTTCCCAGCGGTTTTCAACCAAAGCTTCTAGTGAAGGCACGGCGAATTCCGGGCTGCCCATAAAAATAATTCTTTTCATCCCGCGAGAAATAAGAAATCTTCGCTAGAACGTTGCTGGCAGTTCAAGGCAAAGTGCAGTAGGTTGGTGTTTGCCATGTTTCTGCAATGGGGCAGGGAAGGCCCAGACAAGATTGCTAACGAGAGAGGCCCCGTTTACAGCTTAGCTCTCTTGATTTAAAATAAAAGCGTCAAATCCTTTCCTCCCAAAGCAGAGGGAAGGGTTCTTCCGGGGACGGAAGAGCGGTGGGTCTTTTGTTCCTTGCAATAAAGGCTTTGATAATGGCCTGTGTTTTGGGCGCGGAGCCCTACGATTCTGCCCAAAGGAAGGGAAAAAAGTATTATCTTCAAAAGGAGGCATCGATGCCGCAACAAATTATTCCTAGGTGTGATTTTTCACTACTTCCCCCTTCGCTCCAGGAGTTTCAGTCTCTCCTGGAGGAGGTGAGTTATCGGAACGAGAAGATAGAGGTCTCCTACACCTTCTGTCTGCCTACTCTAACTGCTTTCCAACAGGAGGCGCTCAAAGGTTTTCTTGCTTCCCTTCGCGCCTATCTCAATGAAGGGAGTCTACTCCTCCCGCCATCCAGCGATTGGCGAGAGGAGCTGGCTTATGCAGTGGCGGGGACAGATTTGGTGACCTTCTTGTCGTGGAACGATGAGATGAACCGGTTGGATATCCGGACAATCCAGCCCAAGGGGATACCTCATGTTCCAGTCCGCCAGGAGCTTTTAGTTCAGAGCACTGGCGAAGGTCAAGCCTAGAACTTATCAAAACCCACCGCACGGTCGGGGCCAGAGTATCTTTCTGGCCCCTCTTTTTTATACCTTCGGCGGCTCTTTTTTATTCTTGGGCAAGTAAGAATAAAGCTTTTTGGGATCACCGACGCGATCTAAGAAAAGAATGCCATTTAAGTGATCCAGCTCATGCTGAATAACGCGGGCAAAAAAACCGCGGGCTTTGAAGCGAATCTTTTGACCTTTTAAATTGAGCGCTTCTATCTCAATCTCCAAGGCTCTTTCCACCGGGCCGTAGATATTGGGTGTCGTCAAACAGCCTTCCTCGTCTTCCGTTTTTGTATCTGAACTGGAAATGTTTTTGGGATTTATCAGAACCGTTCTCGGTATTCTCTCTGCTTTGTGCTCTCCGCTCTCCGCTCTCGATTGAGTCTCCGGCTCGTACTCCATGACCACGAGTTGAATCGCATGCCCCACCTGTGGTGCTGCCAGACCTACGCCGTTGTTTTCTTGCATTAAGACAAACATTTTCTCCGCCAGCGCTTTAATCTCCGGCGTAATTTCTTTAATCTCTTCTGCCTTTCGCCGCACGGCTGGATGAGAAAGGGGTACGAGTTTCAGATCGGTTGCCTTCATGACGTTGGATACTACAACAAACTAACCGGCTCGACGTCCACAACAAACTCCGGAATCAATCTCTTGAGGTATGCATACAACCTGGGGGTTATCTCTTGAGTCTTGATAATAATATGATAGCGGTATTTGCCCCGTAGTTTTTCCAGGAAACAGGGGGAAGAGGTGATGGCGATGATTTTGCTGTCCTTCAGTTGCTTGAGTCGATTTTCGGTTTGAGCTATCTTCTCTCGGAGCCTCTTTGGGTCTTTCATCTCTAGCACCAGCCGCACCAGTCGAGTAAAGGGGGGCAGGGCGAATTTCTGCCGTAAGGCCAGCTCTTGTTGGTAAAAGCTTAAGTAATCCTGTTTGAGAGCCAGTTTGAGTAGGGGACTCTCTGGCGTGTGAGTCTGGACCACCACTCGTCCGATTTTTTCTCGCCGGCCGGCCCGGCCGATGACTTGGGCAATCAGGGCAAAAGTGCGCTCGGAGGCCAGGTATTCCGGCAGATTAAATCCGGGGTCAGTTGAGATGATGCCGACTAGAGAAACCCCCGGCAAATCCCAGCCTTTGGCAATCATTTGAGTGCCCACCAGAAAATCAATCTCACCGTCTATCAGTTTCTGATAGAGGTCAATGAGTTGGGTTTGGCTCTTGACTGTATCCCGATCCAACCGCGCCAGACGGGCTTTGGGGAAGAGATTTTTCAATTCCTGCTCGACTTTCTCTGTCCCGACGCCCAAGTATCTGAGCTTGGTGCTTTGGCATTGAGGACAGGTTAAGGGGGCCGGAAAAGAGAAATGACAATGGTGGCAGAGGAGATGATGAGGTTTGGCGCCCCGGCGGTGGTAAATCAGGGGCAGGTGGCAGTTGGGGCAGATGAGAGTGAAGCCGCAATCTTGGCAGGTAATGAGGGTCGCTGTGCCACGCCGATTGAGAAAAAGCAGAGCCTGCTCGCCTCGGCGGTAACCTTCTTCCAGGGCTAATTGCATAAGGTTAGAAAGAGAGGAACGGTTGCCGGATCTGAGTTCGTTGGTCATATCCACCACGAAAATCTTGAGCTTAGGTCGGCGGAAAATTCTCCGGGGCAGATTGACAAGGGTATAGCGGCCTTTTTGGGCTCGGTAGAAACTTTCCACCGCAGGGGTGGCGCTCCCCAAAATTAATTTGGCGCCAGTCAGAGAGGCGAGTTTTTCGGCCACTGGCCGCGCGGCGTAGCGCGGACTGCTTTCCTGTTTGTAGCTCCCGTCGTGTTCTTCGTCCACGACGATTAAGCCAAGGTTTTGAATAGGCGCGAAGAGAGCCGAGCGGGGGCCGATGGCGATTTTTTTCCTCTCTTCTTTTAAACTTAACCATTCGCGAAAACGCGCTTTCGGAGAGAGACCCGAATGGAGCACCGCTACCTGTCCCGGGAAACGCGCCTCGAAGCGAGCGGTAGTTTGGGGGGTTAAAGCGATCTCCGGCACCAGGATGATTGCCCCTTTGCCTTGGGCCAAAGTTGCCTCGGTCAGCCGCAGGTAGAGCTCGGTTTTGCCGGAGGCGGCGATGCCGAAGAGCAAAATCGGTTTTCGGCTGCGATTTATCTGTTGCAGAGCCCTCTGTTGAGCAGGGGTCAGTCTAATTTGGGCGAGGGGGCGGTGAGAAGCAGGGGAGGATTCTTTTGCCAGAAGGTTGTTTTTGGCTCTTCTCTTGGGAGTCATGGCAGCGATCACGCTCCCCAGAGAAGCTAGATACTCTCTTTGGATAAAGCGAGCTAACTCTAGTTGCTGAGGAGTGAGGAACGGCTCTTCGGCGAGCAATTCGGCCACCGGGCGCACAGCAAAAGACGGCTTTTGGCGATGCAGGGCAACGACAATCCCTTCCAGTAGCTGCTGGCGCCAAGGCACTCGGACCAGTTGGCCAATTTTGAGTTTGCCTTCCAATTTTTTTGGCACAGCATAAGTGAAGAGATCTTCAATCCCGCCAGTGAACTGCCGTAAAACAATATCAGCGTAGAGCATGATTCTTAAGGCCAGCTGGCTTTAGCCGCACTGAAGATTTATTTTATTTATGGTATAATGTGAGCACTCTTATTATAGAGGCGGGTTTGGGGTATTGACACGGTTCTCTTCTTCTTCTAAAATGAGGGTGCTCTAGGCAAAATGCCAAGAGTAGTTGAGCGGTGTTAACTCTTATCCAAATCTTTTCTTGTTTGATGTCTAATCTGACAAAAGCCTTTTTGCCTGCTTTTGTTTTGCCATTCTGTTTTGTGGGGACAAGCCCCTGACGTCAAGTTCGGTTTCATCCTTTTCGATGTAAAGCGAGGATGAACCTCGCTTTTTTGATGTTTTTTGTAGGGCAAGGAAAAATTTTTCATGGTTTAGCTCTTTGACAATTGAGCCATCTAAACATTCCGAACCTGTCTACCCAAAGAAGAGGTAGGAAGTTCTAAAGCAGTCGCGACTCATGAATTACGAAGGGCGCATGGTGGATGCCTTGGGAGAGATAGCCGAAGAAGGACGCGGTAGCCTGCGATAAGCCTCGGGGAGCTGGCAACAAGCTTTGATCCGGGGGTCTCCGAATGGGGCAACCCAGCCGCGTAAACCGCGGTTATCCCGCGCCAATTCCAGCGATACTTCTTGCGAGTTGAACAATTATCAGACGAGGCCGTCTGTGGCTGGCATCGCCGGTTTCATCAGGCAGTACCGCTAGAATTGGTGCGGGAAGGGTACTCGGCGAACTGAAACATCTAAGTAGCCGAAGGAAAAGAAAGCGAAGTTGCGGCTTTGTCGCGCTGGTAGCTGGTAGCTTGTGGCCGGTAGCTTTGGCTACCCGCCGCTTGCTGCAAGTTACTGGGCCGCGGCGAAGCCGCTTGCGATCCCCTCAGTAGCGGCGAGCGAAAAGGGGAGGGCCTAAACCCCTCCCCAGCTCTAACGGTACTTCTTCATTCAGTCATCAAGTCATCAGCGCGAGCCGTCAAGCAGCTTCGCCTGATGAAGTCAATTTTTAGAAGAGGTATCGTTGGAGCTGGGGAGGGGGGTTGTAGGGCAGAACCATTGTCCGATTTATCGGACAGAGCAGTCAGAAACTTTTCTTCTAGCCGAATGTCCCTGGAAAGGGCGGCCAGAGAAGGTGATAGCCCTGTAGGCGAAAGGGGAAGAGCTGCTTGGTTTTGTCCCTGAGTACTACGAGATAAATGAGCTTGTAGGAAGCGAGCCCAACCACGGGCTAAGGCTAAATACTATCTCTCACCGATAGCGCATAAGTACCGTGAGGGAAAGGTGAAAAGCACCCTAGGTAAGGGAGTGAAAGAGAACCTGAAACCATGTGCTCGAAATGAATAGTCGGAGCCCCGTCCGGCGCGGAGCGCTGGAAGTTGACCCCATCTCTCCAGTCTGGCCTGTTGAACCAGTCTGGGAAAAATAATTGGTGGAGATTGGGAAAATGGGATCAAATTGGTTAGATTTTCCGTCCAGCGTTGTGCGCTGGATGGGGTGACGGCGTGCCTATTGAGGAATGAGCCTGCGAGTTACTCTTATTGGCGAGGTTAACCCCGCACCAGTTCTAAAGAACCATCTTCTCTGATTCACGGCTCCAGCGGGGTTGTGTTGTGAGAAGCCGTTCGTTGGAACTGGTGCGGGGGAAGCCGTAGCGAAAGCGAGTCTCAAAAAGGCGCAACTCAGTCAGTGAGAGTAGACGCGAAACCGGGTGATCTAACCATGGCCAGGTTGAAGCCCCGATAATATCGGGGTGGAGGACCGAACTCACCGGCGGTGAAAAGCCGGGGGATGAGCTGTGGTTAGGGGTGAAATGCCAATCGAACCCGGAGATAGCTCGTACTCCCCGAAATATATTTAGGTATAGCCCCCGTTTTTAACTTGGCGGAGGTAGAGCACTGGATCGGCTCGGGCCTTTTCAGGTACCAAACCGAACCAAACTCCGAATACCGCCAGGGGATGACGGGGAGTCAGTCGGTGACGGCTAAGCGCCATCGACTAGAGGGCAACAGCCCAGACCACCAGCTAAGGTCCCTAAGTGGAGATTAAGTGTTAAAGGAAGTGGAAACGCTTCAGACAGCCGGGAGGTTGGCTTAGAGGCAGCCATCCTTTAAAGAAAGCGTAGCAGCTCACCGGCCGAGCGCTTCTGCGCCGAAAGATTCAGGGGGCTTAAATCTCTCGCCGAAGCTGTGGTCCAGCCCCAGTTCTTTAGAACCGGAGTTGGAGGTAGGGGAGCGTCCCGCACCTAGCGAAGGTTTGCCGCGAGGCAGGCTGGAAGGTGCGGGAGTGAGAATGCAGGCACGAGTAGCGATAATCCCGATGAAAACTCGGGACACCGAAAGCCTAAGGTTTCCTATCCGATGGCAGTCAAGGTAGGGTTAGTCGGTCCTAAGGAGAGGCCGTAGTTGGCGTATCCGATGGCCATCCGGTTAATATTCCGGAACTGCTCTTTATTCGTCCACGGCTAACCGGTTTGGTTGTCTTTCAAAGGAGCCAGCCGTCTTTGGCGGCAAGGTTCCTTGAAGGCGATCGCCGGGGCGCCGAGCTATGGGGTGACCTGAGGAACTGAGCTGAGCGGGATAAGGTAACGCCCGTCTAAACCGTAAGGTGGGATCGGCTAGGCAAATCCGGTCGATCATTTCAAACCGCCGGAGGTGATGGAAAGTTCCCCCGATTTATCGGGGGAGCAATTCAGCTGAATAACTCAGCCAGAAAAACCTCTCGCGAGAATAGAGAGCAGCCGTACCGTAAACCGCCACAGGTGGGCAGGTCGAGAAGACCAAGGTGTACGAGAGAACCCTCGGTAAGGAACTCGGCAAAACAGCGGCCGTAAGTTCGCAATAAGGCCTTCCGGCCCCAATTTCGCAAGAAGCTGGAGCCGGATGCAACAAAAGACTCCAGGCGACTGTTTAACAAAAACACAGGACCCTGCGAACTCCCAAAGAGGAGGTATAGGGTCTGACGCCTGCCCAATGCCAGAAGGTCAAGGCAAGCCCTGCATCCCGATTTATCGGGATAAGGGGCGAACCTAAGCCCTGGTGAATGGCGGCGATAACTATAATCGTCCTAAGGTAGGAAAGCTGCCTTAGTAAAATCTGGTCCTCTTACGCCGAGAGGCGATGGAGGATCCGCCGAAGCTTTACGCGGTGGCGGACTGTATGCTGGAAAATCTGGTGCATCTCAAGCTACCCGTTCAGTCGCAAGAGGAACGGGTAACAAAGCGGTGAGTGCAGACAATCAGCAGGAAAGACCCAGCCCCAGTTTTACGAAGCATAAAAACTGGGGGAGGGAATCCCCAGAGACTATACGCCAGATTCTCGATCGAGATCGGGAAAAGATATAGTCCCATCTGCATAGCGATATGCAGTCTCAAGAAGACAACTTGATCAGTTTCAAGCAAGACAATAAGCGAAATTCCTTGTCGTGTAAGTTACGACCCGCACGAATGGCGTAACGGTCTGGAGACTGTCTCACCGAGGGACTCGGCGAAACTACAATCCAGGTGAAGATGCCTGGTATCTGCAGCAAGACAAAAAGACCCCGTGGAGCTTTACTACAGCTTGACATTGAATTAGGGTTGGGCTGTGCGTAGCATAGGTGGGAGGCTTTGAGCCCCGACTTCCGGGTCGGGAGGAGCCGGCAGTGAAATACCACCCTCGCTCGGCTTTAATTCTAACCCCGCACCAATTTTGCTTCTCAAATGTTGGGCGGCGCTTGCTCGAATAGAGCGGGCTATGCGCTCTCGCGCCGCAAGCGGTGACCAGAACCTGTGGCTCGGTTTCAGCACTGAGTAAGTTTTGGGAAGCAGAATTGGTGTGGGGGACAATGTTTGGCGGGTAGTTTAACTGGGGCGGTTGCCTCCTAAAGAGTAACGGAGGCGTTCAAAGGTCGCCTTGGCGCGTATGGAAAGCGCGCTGAAAGCGCAAGAGCAAATGGCGGCTTGACTGTGAGGCCTACAAGCCAAGCAGGGCGGAAACGCGGATCTAGTGATCCCCCGACTCATTGTGGGATGGTCGGGGCTCAACGGATAAAAGCTACCCCGGGGATAACAGGCTGATCTCCCCCAAGAGTCCACATCGACGGGGAGGTTTGGCACCTCGATGTCGGCTCGTCACATCCTGGGGGCGCAGTCGCTCCCAAGGGTTCGGCTGTTCGCCGATTAAAGTGGCACGCGAGCTGGGTTCAGAACGTCGCGAGACAGTAGAACAATGTGCTCTCAAAGCACATTAATTGAGACCTTGCTGTCTAAACAGCCTGCTACTGGCTGTTCCATTTCTTGCCTAAAAACATGATGGGAGATGGATAAATCTAGCTATATGCTGGGAACTCTGGTCAAGCCCAAGCTACTATTACTATTCTGGTCTCTCTACGAGACAATCGAATAGTCAAAGTGACAATGCTCTGGGTACAGACAACCAGCAGGAAAGACTGAGTCACTACATTGCTGACTATATGTGGATGGGAAGGTAGCTTCCACGCATCAGCGGAGGGAGTTTGAGCAATTCGCGGAGGTTATGGAAGGCATGCAGAGAGGGGAACATTTGAGCATGCCGAGCCTCAAGGGATGAGCGCGAATAGCTTTTTCTTCAATGAACGCCCTAAAGACGATCCAGAAAACAGGACGTTAGTTGCGTTCTGAATTCTCTCGGCAAGCAGTGATCTCAGAATCCCCAGAGACTATACGCTGGATTCCGGCTAAAGTCTAAAGTCGGGAAAGATATAGTCCGAACTCCAACGCGAGTTGGAGAGCCTAGAGATGAAATATAATCTCTAGGCTTAAAAACGCAATTGTCGGTCTCTATCTGCTGCAGACGAAGGAAGCTTGAGGGAAGCTGCGCATAGTACGAGAGGATCTGCGCGGACGAACCTCTGGTGTACCGGTTGTCGGACTGACCGGCAGCGCCGGGTAGCTATGTTCGGCAGGGATAACCGCTGAAAGCATCTAAGTGGGAAGCCCGGCCCAAGAAGGCTTCGTTTTCAGGACCCCCGCAGACTACGGGGTTGATAGGCCACAGGTGTAAGCTCCGTAAGGAGTTCAGCCGAGTGGTACTAATCGTCCGAAATTGAGTTTGCCGACGATTTAGAACCTAATATCTTTTCTTGAGGCAGACAGGTTTGGAGTGTTTAGAAGTTAGACATATAGTCTAGGAGAAACATAGTTTGATAGACTAGTAGTGGGTCCGCAAGTCCATAAGCTCATTAGACTCAAGATATGCTCCGTTTTCGCATGTTGCTAGCTTTGGCACTGGTCCTCAAACTCCTCGGCTGGGTGGAACTTATCATCGGAGTGGTTTCAGCCTTCGGAGCGCTGTGGGCTCCGAATTTTCTGGCCAAGGCTGGCTTGGCGGTGGCGCCCGGGAGCAATTGGCTGGCTTTCTTCCTGATTCTTTTTTTCTCGCTGCTTTTGGCTATGGCTCTGATCGCTCAAGGCGAATTGATTCAGCTTTTCTTGGCACTGGAAAAGAACACCCGCCGCTTGGCCGAGTTTTGGGACAAGCATTGAAAAAGCGCTTCTCCAACTTAAAATCCCGGTGTTTTGAGTAGAGCGGGGACCCCCACCAAACCAGGCAGAAGTTGCTCGGCCGCCATTGCAACGTTCGATGGCTGCGGGGCAGGCACCTCACCGCTGGCACGCTCTAGATCAGTCTAGTGTCTTGGTGACTAGAGCGGAGGGGAAACACCTCTTCCCATTCCGAACAGAGCAGTTAAGCCCTCCAGCGCCGATGATAGTGGGACCGCAAGGTCTTGCGAAAGTAGGTCGTCGCCAAGACAGTGGGCTGATCGGCACAGGTCGGCGCCCTTTTCGACCGCGCCCCATATGTTCCGACTTGTCAGGACCACTATCGAGGACAGAGAAGTTAAGCCTTTCAGGGCTGCTGGGGCTGCCGCCGCCAGGCGGCGGGAGAGCCGGTCGACGCCGGGCTTTTGAGCCGAAGATCGCTTGGGAAAGCAAGATGGCTAAAAAAGATAAAAAAGTTTTCCGAGAGCTGGAGCGCCTGCAGGCGCTTTACTTACCTTCTTCTTCTGCGCCAGCGGCTTCTCCCGCGGCCCCGACCACCTCGGTGTCTGCTTCTAATCAATCGGCGCCAGCGGTTTCTTCTTCGCCGGTTGCTGCCGGCCGGGTGGTTAGGCGGGAGTTGATTTTTTTGCTTCTGACCGCTCTTTTGACTTTGGCTTTTCTTTTCTTGGTTAACTCTCTGATTCTGACTAGCCGCTTCGGGGAGGTTTTCCTGCAGCAACTTTAAGCTCTGGGGGAGAAAACTCTGTCCTCGATGACCACCCGATTGCGCCCCTTCTGTTTGGCCCGATAGAGAGAGCGATCGGCGGCGCTCACTGTTGTCTCTAGAAGGCGGCGTCGGCCCTTAAGAGGTAAGAGCTGTTCTTGCTTTAAAATTGTTCCTCCGATGGAGACCGTGATTTTTTCGCGGTCTTTTTGAATTTGCGGAAAATCGTAGATGAGAGTTTTGGCGATCTTGCGGCGGATTCGCTCGGCCACCACTCTGGTCCCTCGAGCGTCAGTAAAAGGCAGCAGGACCAAAAACTCTTCGCCGCCGAAGCGATAAATGTCATCTTCAGCTCTTTTGGCTGCTGCCTTGACTGAGGCTTTGATAATTCGGGCGGCTCGTCTTAAAACCGCATCGCCCACTAAGTGGCCGTAGCGGTCGTTAATCTCTTTAAACCAATCTATATCTAGCATTAAGACCCCGAGAGTTGGTGCCCGCCGCTTGGGAAGTTCTCCCTTAATAATCCGCAACAGGTCAGGGATAATGGCGAAACGGTTCTTTAAACCGGTCAAGCCATCGGTCTGGGCTTGGAGCTTGAGTCTTTTGACTTCTCTTTTCAGCCAAAGGTTCTCTTGCTCAAGCTCTTTGAGGCGGCTGGATTGAGGATTTTTCATAGGCTATTCTCTTCTTTGGGGCGATATTGTAGAGCTTCGGCTAAATCTTCCGGTTCAATTTCAGTTTTTTCGGCTAAATCGGCGATGGTGCGGGCGACCTTTAGGACTTTGGTGTAGCCTCTGACCGAAAGAGTAAAGGAGCGCATCGCTGCTTCCAGCAACTCCTGGCCGGTCCGGGAGAGACGACAGAATTCCTTGACCTCCTTGTTTTTCATCTCGCCGTTGATGGAAGTTTTGTGGCCAGCGAAGCGTTTTCTTTGCGCGGCGCGGGCTTTTTCCACTCGTTCTCGAACCATTTTTGAGTTTTCCCCCGGCCCCTTTTCAGCGAGCTGGCGGTAGCTAAGGCGCGGTAGTTCTACACAGAGATCGATCCGATCCAGTAGGGGCCCGGAGAGTTTTTTGCGGTAAGCGAGAATTTGACCCGGTGTGCAGCGGCAATCTTTCTCTGGATCGCCAAAGAAACCACAGGGGCAGGGGTTCTGCGCTGCCAGCAGGATAAAGCGGGCCGGAAAGGCCACGGTGCCGGCGGCGCGGGAGACGGTGACCATACCTTCCTCCAGCGGCTGTCTTAGAGTTTCCAAGACATGGCGGGGAAATTCCGGTAGCTCGTCCAGAAAAAGCACTCCTCGGTGAGCGAGGGTGATCTCACCTGGCTTGGGGATATTACCGCCGCCGATCAGGGAGATATCGGAAGCGGTGTGGTGAGGATGGCGGAACGGCCTTTCGGTCACGAGCCTTTTCTCCGGCAGGAGTCCGGCGGCGCTGTAAATGCGGGTCACTTCCAAGATTTCGGAGAGCTCCATCGAAGGGAGGATAGAAGGGAAAGCTTTGGCCAGCATCGTTTTGCCACCGCCCGGTGGGCCGATGAAAAGAAGATTGTGCCCGCCGGCTGCAGCGATTTCGAGCGCTCTTTTAGCTTGTTCTTGTCCTGCCACCTCGGCTAAATCTATTTCATACTCACCCTCATTTTTAGGCGGGAGCTGAGTGGATCTAGGCAAGAGAATTTTTTCACCCTTCAGGTGCCAAACCACTTCCTTGAGATGCCCGGCAGGAATCACCATCACGCCGGGCACGATCGAGGCCTCGGTTGCGTTCTTTTGGGGCAGAAAGATTGTTTTGAAACCTTCCTTTTTAGCCATCAAGGCCAGGGGCAGTGCGCCGCTCGTTTCGCGCAAACTGCCTTCCAACGAGAGTTCGCCGGAGAAGACCGCCTCGCTTGGAATTTTGACCTGTTCGGCCGCCGCCAAGATCCCCAAGGCGATCGGCAGATCAAAGCCGGGGCCCTCTTTCTTGAGATCGGCTGGCGCCAGATTGACGACGATTTTTTTGTCGGGGAAAGAAAGCCCCGAATTTTTGATCGCGCTTCTCACTCTTTCTTTCGCTTCCTCCACCGCTTTGTCGGGCAGGCCGACAATTAAAAGACCCGGCAAGCCGCCGGAGAGATCCACCTCCACCACCACAGGGAGAGCATCAAGACCGAAAATGGAGCCAGTTTGGATGCGGGAGACAGACATAAAAGATAGTTCAAAGCTCAAGACTCAAAACCCGGCACTCAAAGCTCAAAGGGTGGAAGGTCGGACTCGCTCGAGAACGAGCCTGGTGGTCTTGCTATCAGCGGTAACCTTCGGCTGCCAGCCGGCTTCGATTGGGATCAGCTCATAAGAAAGAGTGTGAGATTGATGTAAGGTCAGCTTAACCGCCAGACCCGTTTTGGTCCAAAAAGAAAACGGTTGCCAGAAAGCGAAGTTGCCAAGCGAGTAAAAAATCAGTCCCTTCCTTTCACCGGCTTTCTTATCCGCTGACCCATTTGCCCCGAGCGAAGCCGAGAGGCTACTATACTCTTCCAGCGGTTGCACTACATGCGGATGATGACCGATGACCACGTCCGCTCCGGCTGCGACCAACTGATGGGCGGTTTCAATCGAACGAACCGTCGGTTTGGCGGCGTATTCGGCTCCGTTGTGAAAAGAGACGATCACCAAATCGGTCTTCTCCCGCACGGACTCGATCCGCGGCAGAAGCTGGTCCAAATCATCCAAATGGGCGATGTAATCAGCTGCCCCGACTTTTTCGTAGCCGTTGATAAAATCGGTCAAAGCGAAAAAAGCGATTTTCCAACCGCGGCTCTCCAGAATCTTCGGTTCAAAGCGGCGACCGTCGGGCGCAGCGGAGGCCCCGACAGGCACGACGGCTTGGGCCTCCAAAGCGTTAAGCGTGCTTTGCAGCCCCTCCTGCCCGTAGTCCCACATATGGTTGTTGGCGACCGAAAGAATATCAAAGCCGGCTTGAGCGAGACTCTCGGCTCCTCCAAGCGGCCCGCTAAAGCGATATTCGTTAAGAGGGTCTTGGAAAACCGTCGTTTCCCGCAACTGGCTTTCCAGATTGCCGAAAGTCAAATCGGTTTCTCGCAGAAAATCATTAACATAAACAAAGGGAAAATCCAGATTACCCTTGGAGAGTTCCGCGCCGGTTCTGCGTCCCAAATTGATGTCGCCGACCGCCAAGATGGTAATCGGTTGTTTCGGCCGCGCGATCTCTCGCCGATTGGCGGCGGGGGAGAGAAGGAGCGGTTGCCAATTTGACCAAACCAAAGCGGCGGCCAACGCTATGAGGCCAGCCCAGAAAATGATTTTGCCCCGGTTTTTCATTGTGGCTATGCTTCTATGACTCTATCCCGCCGCATCTCCGTGTTCTTAGATTTTCTCCAGCGGCTCAATGCCCAAAAGTCGAAGAGTCAGCTCTAAAATCTCGCGGAAGGCAGCCACCAATCGCAAGCGAAAACTTCTCTGCGGCTCAGGAGCAGAGATCACCGGGTTGGTTTCATAAAACCTGGCGAAGAGGTTGGAGAGCTGCCAGAGGTAATCGCATAGAAAGGAGGGATCCAGTTCCCTGGCGGCGTTTTGGATTGTCTCCTCCGAGAGAGCGATTTTTTTTAGGAGCGCTTTCTCTTCCTCGGTCAGCAGGGTGGGGAAGCGGGGAGAGACGCTCTTTTCACCGGCTTTTTTGAGGATGTTGCTGGCTCGTGCGTAAGCGTATAAAAGATAAGCGCCGGTATTGCCATCGGTTGAAAGAGCGCTTTTGGTATCAAAGATTAAATCTTTCTCCACTCGCGAGGAGAGAAGATAATAGCGAACAATCGCCCGGGCAAGAGCCCGCAGAGCTTTGGCTGAGAGCTTCGGATTAATCTTCTTCACAGTTGCCTCCACCTGATCTAAAAGGTCGTCAGCTTTGACGCCGATGCCGGCCCGACCGGAGAAAGCAAACGCCTTTTTGTCTTCTTCCGTTGCCGTTGTTTTGTAGCCCAAACTCTGAAAAGTTTTCGGCGAGAGATAAACCACGCCGTAAGCCAGATGGTGGTAATTCTCGGCTTCTTTTTTAAAACCCAGCCGTTTTAAGACCTCTTTAATCACCGTTTGGGGATAACTTTGCCGCGTGTCAATCACGACGATCACTTTTTCGGCTTGGCCGAATTTTTTATCTTTGAGTGGACGGACCGGTTTGTCGGTGCCTTCTTTGGTCGTCCATAAAGCCGTTCCATTCTGCTGCCAGCTAAAAACGCCGTAGCGGAAATCACTGGTTGTTCGACCGAACTTCCACAGCTCGTAAGCTAAATCTTTGGCGGTGTAAGTGGTGGTGCCGTCGCTTTTAACCAGAATTTTATCCTCTCTCGGGTCGCTGCCGAACCGCACCACCCAGGCGCCGGCATTGGGACCGACTTTTTCTTTAATGACAATCCGCCGCTTCTTCAGGAGATTGAAAACTTTTTCCCAGAGTTTGGTTTTCAAAACATCTCCCTCCCAAACCAAAAGATCATAGAAAACCCCCAAGCGAGCGAGAGTTAAGAGGTGCTCTTTCACCACTCGCCGTGTCATTCTTAAGAGCTCTTCCGCCTCTTGATTTTGGCCCTCCTCTATTCTTTGGAGCAAACGGACCCGCTCTTTCAGAAGAGAGGGCTCTGCCTCGTATTCTTTTTGTATCCGCGGATAAAGCTCCCACAAAAGATGATCCAATCGTTGTTTGTTGCGGGCTAGCTGTTGTTTGTTGCCGAACTTTTTGAAAGCGAGAAACGAGTCGACCACCTGCACGCCGGTATTATCGATGTAATTAATCACCTCCAAATTGTGCCCCAAGAAGCGCAAGATCTTGGCGAGACTGTCGCCCAAGGCGGCGTTGCGCAAATGTCCAACATGAACCGCCTTGTTGGGGTTGACTTGGGTGTGCTCCAAAGAGAGCTTTGGTTTGGGCTTGATTTTTTTGGCCGGCGGAACCGGCTCTCTTAGGACGCTCTTCGCCAGGCTGTGGCTATCCAAGATGAAATTCAGATAACCCGGCCGCGTGACGGTGACCTCATTCACCCAGTCCGGCAGTTTTTTTCTTAAAATCTCCGTCCGGAGACGGGAGGCCAAAACCACAGGATCTTTCTTCAGGCGGCGGCTGATTTGCAAAGGCAGAGCGGTAGAAAAATCGCCGAACTCTTTCTGCGGCGGTTCCACCACATCAAAGGGCGGCAGAGAGCCGTAGACTTTCTGGCCGGCGTCAGCCACGAGTTGTTGGAGAGTTTCGCGAAGTCTCATAGGCGATAGGTCCTCAGTTCCAACTCAAAAGTTCGATTCGAAAACCAAAAATCAAGCCAAGCTAAAATCACTTTTAAGCTTGACTTGCTGGCTCAGAAGTAGCTTGTGATCTTCTTTAACTCCACCATCTGACTTGATCCTGATTTGCGGATGGTAAGCTCCACTTTTTTCTCATTGAGGGTCTTTTCGCTCACCACCAAACGATTGGGGATGCCCAGGAGGTCGGCATCGGCAAATTTTTCGCCGGCCGAAAAGTCGCGACGATCATCATAGAGCACTGCCACCCCTTTCCCTTGCAGCTCTTCGTAAATTTTGTCCGTCACTTGATAGATGTTCTCATCTTCGCCGACGGGAAAGAGATAAACATCATACGGCGCAACCGCCTCCGGCCAAACAATCCCTTTGGCGTCGTGGGAAGCCTCCACGATTGACGCCATCAATCTTTCCAGGCCGATGCCGTAGCTGCCCATCCAAACCGGCTGTTCTTTGTTCCTTGCGTCCTTGAAATAAAGCTTTTGCTTCTCCGAATACTTGGTGCCGAGCTGGAAAATGTTGCCGACCTCAATCCCGCGCTTGATGACAAAATCTTCGGCCTGGCACTTGGGGCAGCTAAATTTAATCTTTTCATCAGGGAACTCTTCTTTGGCTAGACCTAGCTTTTGAGCGTTGACCGCGTAGTCGCATTTTTGGCAGATGACCACTCGGTCTTCGCCGGCGGGGGAGAGCATAATAAACTCTTCGGCAAAAAGCCCTCCCATTGCCCCCGCTTCCGATTCCACTTTGATTGTTTCAATTCCGATTTTTTTGAAAATCTCGCCGTAAGCTTTGGCAAAGAGAGCGTAGGATTCTTTGAGCCCCGCTTCGTCTTGGTCAAAAGAGTAGGCATCCTGCATGGTGAACTCGCGGGTGCGGAGCAGCCCCCCTCTGGCCCTCGCTTCGTCCCGCACCTTGGTGTGAATTTGGCCGATTTTTTTCGGCAGATCCTTGTAGGAAAAAATCACCTTCTTGGCCGCGTCGGCAAAAACCTCTTCGTGAGTCAAACCCAAGACAAAATCTTCCTCAAAGCGGTTTTTGATCCGCCAAAGCTCCGGCCCCAGCTCAAAAAACCGCCCCGACTCTTTCCAGGTCTTAGCCGGCATCACCACCGTCATCCGCACGTCCTCCACTCCGATTTTGTTGAGCTCCTCTTGGATAATGAAATAGATCTTCTCCCAGACCCGGAAACCCAAAGGCAAGAGGGCGTAAAAACCGCTGCCCAAGGAATGGATGAAGCTGCCTCTTAGGAGCAGTTGGTGTGAAATCGCCTCCGCTTCCTTCGGGGCTTCTTTTGAGGTGACTGAGTCTGATTGGGAATAACGCATTGCCTTCTCCTGTCATTCTGCCTCCGCCAGCCGGCGGAGTTGCGGGATATCTGTTAGCCAGTATATCTTGAGCGTAGCACAAAATTGAATCACCGATGGATAAGGCTCTCGCGAAAAGGGGAAGGGGAAAGTATAATTAAGGCAGCGGGGTGTGGTGTAACGGCAGCACGCGTCCTTTGGGAGGATGTAGCCCGAGTTCAAGTCTCGGCACCCCGACCATCGATCCCGACTCGATCGGGAGTAACGCCTTGCCCTGACAAGCCTCGACCAAGGCAAGCCCCTTGACATTTCCTTCATTAAGGAGTATAATAGTTTAATACTGCTGAAATTGAAATGCTCTCTTGGGGAGCCGTGTCGAGCCAAACCCCTGCTCAAACCTAAAAACCAAAACAAAAATGCAAAAGGTAATCCGGCAATTATTGTTGGAAGATGTCACCAAGAGACGGCAGGTTATTGTCTCCTCGGTGGTTCTGTTTGTGCTTGGTATAATGTCTTTCTCTATTATTGAGGTGACCAAGGCAGCCAACACAGCCACCTCCAACGGCAGCCAGAATATAATCAACGGCACTTTGGCCATTGATAATGCTCCGGCCAATCTCAACTTCCCCGATTCGACTCCCGGTACCAATAATTCCAGTTACAACATTGATTCCGATGGGGTGGTCACTAACGACACTCGGGGGACCTTGGCTGGTTGGACCTTATACGGCTTCTGGCAGACCAACTGGCTCAAGTCCGGTGATGCCAATGTCCAGCTGTCGATGAACAATGATGCCACTGGCCGAATGACTTGGTTACCCGGGAGTGCCACTATCACCAATGTGACCGGCGACAACGGCGGGGCAATAGCGGGGGCGAACAATAACTTCTCTGGCATCAGCTCCGGCAATAACCTCACCCTGATGCAATCTAACAACTCTTCGGCCAATAACGGGGCGGGAGCTTACAATATGACCAATCTAGTTTTTCAATACGATATCACCACCGGTGCTCAAACCGGCAGCTACACTACCGTTCTAAACCTGACCATCATCTAAGTATCGTCCAGTCTCGAGCCTCAAAAAGCGGCTTTTTAAAAAGCCGCTTTTGTTTTGTTGGCCAACCGCCCGTATATAATGAAGTTAATGAAACGGAGATGGTTAAAAAGAACAGGTCTCTTGCTTCTCGGCGGGCTGGTCGTTTGTTTGCTTCTGTCCCCAATCCCGGTCTTCGCTTTAGTGGCCGGAGGCATTGGGGTCCTGCCGGCCAACCCCGATCCGGCTAAGCCCCTGACCCAAAGCTGGTTTATGTATGAGCTTAATCCCGGCGAGACCAAGCAGGATGCGGTGAAAGTTATCAATGACTCTGACAAGACCGTCAAACTGCATCTTGATGCCTTGGATGGTAGCATCTCTTCTGACGGGGGTTTCGGCATTATTGATGATCCCAAAAACAACGTTGATATCGGCAGCTGGATAACGCTTTCGGAAACCGAGGTTACCTTATCTCCCCGCCAAGTCAAGGTCATCCCGTTTACCCTGACGGTGCCCCTCGATGCTTACGTCGGGGACCATTTCGGCGGCTTTGGAGTTTATCAGGTTGAGGAAGCAGCCGAGCAGACAGTCAGGGTGGCGCCCGGGGCCACGGCTAAGGTGAGAACCAGAATAGGGGTCAGGATATATCTCACCGTCCGCGGGGAGAAAGTGTGGAGTTTAAAACTTATTCGGCGGGGTTTCTCCTCCGTCAAAAGGCAGCTTTATCTTTTGTTAGGTGTAGAGAATAAAGGCAACATCAAAGCCGATCTCAATCTTCGAGCCTCTATCTACGGGGTTTTCGGTTTTTACGACCAGGCGGAAGTGGAATTGGGGCAGGTGGCGCCCCAAAGAAAGTTTCTTAAGAGCCATCCTTGGCCCGGCGAGAAAGCCCCTTATCTTGGTCCCTACCTTTTGATTGGTACTCTAACCGATACCGCCCATCCGGACCTGGCTCAGCCGATTCGCGTGATTATTCCGATGTTCTTCCTGCCCCTCGGGCCCACCGCTCTGTTCATTCTGGTTCTCTTTCTTCTCTGGCTGCTTTATCAATTCCTGCTTTGGCGCCGAGCCTTAGTTTTGGCTAGCGCGCCGGTGGTGGTTCACCCGATCAAGCGCGGCGAGACTTTAAATAAAATCAGCGCCGAGTTCGGCCTCGATTGGAAAACCGTCGCCCGCCTCAATAATCTGGAGGCGCCGTATGATCTCTCCGGAGTCAAACAGCTTTACTTGCCAGATGCGCGGGGGGAAAGAAGAACCGACCTCAAAGTAGAGAGCTATTTCCATCAGATCGGACGGCCTTTCGCCATCTTCGGCGCTTGGGTTTTGGGCAAAGTGTTGAGGATAGAAAAATTCAAGCGCACTAGAAAGTCAGAGCCTCAGCGCAAGGCAGCCCCGATCAAATCGGAGCCGCCGATCGTCCGTTCTCCCGCTCTCTCCCGCGCTTCTTCTTACCTCACCGCCATCGTCGAGAAGGGAGATACCTTATCTTCCGTCGCCAAACACTTCAAAGTCTCTTCCAAGGAGATCATCCGGCTCAACGGTTTAAAGTTCCCGTTTAAACTCAACCCCGGCGATGAGATCAGAATCCCGCGGAAAAAGAAGTAGAAGGATTCTTTTCTGGTTGGCCGGGGTTTGGTGGCTGGCTTATAATTTCCTCGCCTCTTATTACTTTCCTTCCAGCCAGCCAGTTTTAGCCGCTGGGCCTTACAATCCTTCCTCCGAAAGCATCCTTACCGGTACCGGCATCTCCGGAAGCACCAGTAATTTATCTAGTGACGACAGTAGTTACCGCACAATCCGCGGAGCCGCTTCCGTTTACAACGCCGATTACCGGGTGACCGTCAGCGAGGCCCAGAGCCAAACCACCGTCACCAGTTGGACTACCAAAGTGACTGACACCTGGACGGTGCCGACAACCGACAACTACCTAATTTTGGCCACCGCCGAGATTCAACGCTCCTCCACCACCGCTGCCCGAACGACCGGCGTAACGATCGGAGTGGACGGCACTCCTGCCACTAGCGCAGGTATCTATCAGTCCTATAGCAGAAACACTGCAACCTATTTCAGCGTTGGGATTGTGCGGGTCGCCAGTCTTTCGGCTGGCTCTCACACCATTACCATCCTTTACCGCACCACTCACTCCTCCAACACCGCCTCCATCCAAAATGCCCGTTTGACGGTTCTTCGGATTGGTGGCGATTACCAAGCCGCTGAGCCGCCCGACGGCACCACTACTTCCTCTTCTTATACCGACATTGCCACTGTCAGTTTCACCCCCGAGCTGACTCAAGATTGGGTCGCCTTTGCTTATGCCGAAATCGGGAACTTCTCCGCCACTACCAACACCAACTATGTCAATCTGGATGTTGGTGGCGTCCAGCAAAGCGAATCAGCCCCAAGGAATTTGACCACCAACACCACCGCCGGCTTTGTGGGTGTTTTGCTGATCGACCAGTTTTCTCTGGCTGGTGGCGCTTCCCGAACAGTGAAGATCCAGATGCGAACCACCGGCGGCACCTTGACTTACCGTAACGTTCGGCTTTATCTACTCCCTGCCTCGCTCTTCAATGAAGTGCAATACAACGAGTCCGACTCGGAGGCAACCACCACTTCTAGTAGCCGCTCCGATAAAGCCTCTTTTACATTCACCCCGGCCTCTACCGCTGATTATCTTGTCATCGGCATGATGGCCGTTCACTCCCACGGCACAGCCGCCAACAATAACGGCTGGTTAGTTGTAGACGGCAGCGACTATGGGGCCAATGTTTTTCGTCCCACGGCCACTACTACCTCGTCTCCTTACGTACCTTATCCGGTTTTCACCTCCTCCAAAGTGCTTTCGCTCAACAACACTTCTCATACGGTCAAACTGCAGTATGCCAGCGCCAATAATTCGACCATCATTCGTGTCCAGTATTCCAAAGTGATCGCTATTCGCTTGCCGCCCGCCAGTGAATATCAGGTGGTAGTCGAGTATACCGGCAACAGCGATGGCGACAACTGGACCTCGCTCGTTTGGAAGGTGGACAGTTCCTGGAGTTTGGCTTCGGTGTCCGTCGTTCTTCAGCTCTACGATTTCAATGCTCCTGGCTATCCGAGCTCCGGCGACGGCTATATCAGTTACACTTCTAGCAGTACGCCCAATACTGATGAGCTCCAAAGTCAAACGATCAGTACCAATCCGACCTATTTCCGGGGGAACGGCCCGCTTTATCAATGGAGGGTCAAGGTGACCGGCACCATCTCTTCCACTTCCTGGGTCAACTGGAACGGTGACTGGATCTCTTTCGAGCCGCAGACCCAGTCTTTGAGCATCAGCTCTCCCGCCTCGGTTACTCTCAACCCCGGCAATCCCGGCACCACCACTAGTCCTTATACTTTCACCACCGGCGAATATGTCACTGTCAGCAGTAATGGCTATACTGCCTGGACCCTCTCTGCTCAAATCACTCTCCCTCCAGTCGAGATCCCCGCGGCTAACTGGGAACTGGGGACCGATGGCAATATGAGCAATATCCCGACTCTAGTTGATTCTCCACCGGCTGGGGTCAGTGAACCCAATAACGGCTATTTAGGTCTGGACTCTTCTCGTACCGTGGTCAGTTATTCCGGTGGTAGCGGTTCTGTTACCGCCGACACCCGACCGACCTTAAGAGTGGTTATTCCTCCTTCTACCCCTCCCAACGATTATAATGCTAACTTGAGGTTCACTGTTGTTTGAAATGTTTTTTATTTCCCTTACCTTGTCCTGCCCTCTGTTGTCCTCTTCTGTGTCTGAGATAAGCGATCGCTTAAAGTTCTCACTTTTGTCTTATCAGCGCCTCCTCAGATTTGCCCTAGTGAGAAAAAAACGCGATCGCGTTTTTTCTCACTTTCTCTCAATCCCCAAAGTTGCTAGACTGACCTTGATGGTTCGAGGCAAGGATTTTTCGCTCGTTTTTCTCATTGGCCTTCTTGTTGGCCTTTTTCTTTTGCCGGTCGGTGAAAATTTGAAGCTGTCTTTCTGGACGCCGACCCGCCTCCATTCCCTCTGGCTCGTTTTCGGTTTTGGTCTTTTGGCCTTGCTCGCCTTATGGCTAGCGTCGGTTTTAAGCCGTTTTTGGCCGGCGGTTTTCCAATTCGCCAAATTCGCCGCCGTTGGGGCGCTCAATACGGCAATGGATCTTGGCCTTTTCAATCTGATGCTCATCCTTTTCGGCTTTGGTTGGTTTCGCTACAGTTTTTCTTTGTTTAAGGCAATCTCTTTCGTGCTAGTCGTTGTGAGCAGCTACCTGTGGAACAAGTTTTGGGTCTTTGGGGGCAAGAGCAGGAAATACGCCCGCGAGTTCGCCGTTTTTTTGTTGGTGAGCGTCGTCGGTTTGCTGCTCAACGTCGGTTTGGCCTCTTACGTTTTTTTGCGCGTCCCGCCGCTCTTTGGCGTGAACGAAACGCTCTGGGCCAATCTGGCCGCTTTTTCGGCGATCGTTGTCTCGCTTCTCTGGAACTTCTTCGGCTACAAATATCTCACCTTCCGCCGCTATACCTGACTCTTCTCCCGCCTTCGCTTCGGGAAGGGGAGGGAGATATGGGCCCTATGAGGCAGTGCGGATTATGAGATTGTGAGAAAATTATGCGATCGCGTTAAATTCTCACTTCTACTCGCGGAGAGGAATAACAGTTTTGCCGGGGTAGTGTCAAGTATTGAGCGCTAGCTGTTATGATGGAGAGGGAGCGGCGGCGGTGAGAAAAAAATGCGATCGCATTTTTTTTCTCACCTCTCTTTGGCTTTTGGGGCTTAAGCTTTGGATTAGATACTATAAAGCGGAGTTAGGCTTGGAGGGGAGAAAGCCCACCAAAAAAAGTCTTGACAAAAATTGGGTTTTGTGGTATCATAAAATATAAGGCTGAGAAAGCAAAATAAAACCTCTTCCCCTCAAACAATCAATCAAATAAGAAAATGTAAGAAAATGAAAACGCCCCGAAACACAAACCCCAAAGAACCCTATCTTTCGATCGTTATCCCAGCCTATAACGAAGAGAAGCGGTTGCCTAAGAGTTTGGCAGAGATTCGGTGTTTCTTAAAGAGCCAGCCTTTCTCTTATGAAGTGATAGTTGTCTCCGATGGCTCTCAGGACGGAACGGTGAAACTAGTGCGTCGGTTGGCCAAAAACCACCGCGCTTTACGAGTGATTGATAATAAGGTTAATCGCGGCAAGGGGGCAGTCGTAAGAGACGGGGTGCTCTCAGCGCGCGGCAAGTATATTTTAATTGCCGATGCCGACAACGCCACGCCGATTGAGGAGCTTAATAAATTGCTTGTTTGGGTGGATAAATTCCCAATCGTTTTCGGTTCCCGCCACAAGCCAGGGGCCAAGATTATGGTCAAGCAGGGTTTCTGGCGGGTTTTGCTTTCACGAGCCAGTAATTTGCTGATTCGTTTTCTCCTCCTGCCGGGGATTTATGATACTCAATGCGGTTTCAAGCTATTTGAGGCCAACGCCGCTAAGACAATCTTCCCGCTCTCGACAATTGATCATTTCGGCTGGGATTTTGAAGTCTTAGCGATTGCCAGGGAACTGGGCTATACCTTTTTTGAACAGCCGATTGTTTGGTACAACGATCCGGAAAGCAAAGTCCGGGCCGGCCGTGATGCTTTTCGCACCCTACAAGATCTTTTGAAGGTCAGATGGAATATGCTCCAAGGCCGCTACTACCAGCCGCTTTTGCGGCCGGCGCCTAAGATGGCTGGGTTTTGGAAATAAAGGCTAACATTTAGCATCCAGCGTTGAGCGGTGAGCGGGGAAAGAGGCCGCCCTTAGGAGCAGCCTCTTTTTGGCTGATTCTCTTGCGCTCTCATTCTCTGAACTTCTAATTTTTCACAAACTCAGCCACCAATTTTTCTGCCTCGGGCCAGGCTTTTACCCAATGGATCCTTTTGTCCCGCCTGAACCAAGAGAGTTGCCGCCGGGCGTAGCGGCGGTGGTCTCGTTTCATCAATTCGACAGCTTGGGCTTTAGTGATTTTCTTTTCAAAGAAACGCTTGAAGTGCTCATAGCCGAGAGCAGTGAAAGCTTGGGTAGAAAAATCATAACCAGCTCGCCAAAGTTCTCTCGCTTCCTCCAATAAACCTTGAGTCATCATGCTATCAATCCGCTGATTAATCCGGCGGTAGAGCTCGTCCCGGGGCCACTCAGGAGCGATTTGCAGAAATTCATAATTGGCCGGCGGCTTCATGCCGCGTTGCTGGCTAAGCGGCTGACCAGTTGAGAGAACGATTTCCAGCGCTCGGATGATCCGGCGTTTATTTTTCAAATCCACATTGGCGGTGGGGTCGAGTGCCAGCAGTTTTCTTTGCAACTCCTCCAGACTTTTTTGCTCTAGTTCGGACCGGAGATCTTTGTTGGGCGGGACGCGGGGGATCTGCAGGCCGTTGATCACTGCTTTGATATAGAGACCAGTGCCGCCGACCAGGATGGGGAGTGTCTTCAAGCTTCGGCGGGTATTTTCACGAGCCAGTCGATCCAAGAGGTTGTAAACGGTGCTTTGATAGATGGTGACAGTGAATTCTTCATCCGGCTCGGCGATATCCAGCATATAGTGGGGGAGCTTGCCCAATGCTGCCTTAGTCGGCTTGGCCGTAGCGATATTTAAGCGTTTGTAGATCTGGCGAGAATCGGCGCCGATCAGAACACCGTTGAACTTTTTAGCCAAACTAATCGCCAGCTCAGTTTTGCCCGAACCGGTTGGGCCAACTATGGCAACCACTTTCTCTTTAGCCGGTCTTCTTGTGAGGAAAGACAAAAGCGCCATCGGTCTTGAATTGAGAGATCGCTCTCTGCCTTTTGTTTTTCTTCACTTTGAGATTTTTGGCATTGTTGAGAAAAGCTTTCATCATTTCTTCAGTTTCTTGGGGTGTCGCGCCAAAAGCTCTTGAATTAGAAAAACGCTTCTGCGATTATTAGGACGAAAGCGTTTTTGACGCAAAAGCTTCTTTTCTCTTAAGAGGGCTTTTTTATCGTTATCTTCCATCAGATGTTTGAGAGGGAACGAGTCTCGACAGAAGTCTTCTCGGACACTTCAGTCGAGGGGCTGAGCAAAAAGGCTGCTGAAAGGGAACAGATTTTGCAGGAGAAACCGGACCCGGTTCTGGCCAGAGAGGTGGCCGAGCTTTTTTACCGAGCCGCTTCTCTCATGGAGCAGCAAAAAGATCCCAACTTGCTGACACTCTTTGAACTCTATCATCGCGGTTTTGAAGTGGCTTGGAAAGGCACTCTGGTCGCTTCACCGACGAAGGAGGAACAGACCAGGTTGAGTGGTTGCTTGGGCCACGGTTTAGTGAGTATGACCCGGCTGGCTTGGGAACAATTCAGGCGGGGGCAGGAATACGCCGGGGGTAGATCGATAGCGAAAAGGATGGTAGAGAGCTTGACTTTGGTTTGCTTGCCAGTCATTGAGGGATTCAAAAGCCTGCCCAGCGATTGGCAGGGAGCTTTAGTGTCGTTGAGGGAGTTGCAGCGAGAGGTGCACCAGAAATTTGAGTAAGGTATAAGCCCTAGTTTGAGGTCGGCCCAATTTTCTGACAGCCAGTTTTTGGCTTCTGACTTCCTTTTCCCCAATCACCAGGATATAGGGGATTTTTTGTAGTTCGGCGTTTCTGACTTTCTTTCCGACTGTTGTATCGCTTTTATCCACTTCCGCCCTGAAACCGGCCGTTTTCAGAGTTTGAGCCGTCTTCTGGCTGAAAGCTAGATGTTTTTCTCCCACCGGCAGGAGGATGACTTGAAGGGGGGAAAGCCAGAAGGGCAGGGCTCCGTCGTGGTGCTCCAGTAAAATGCCGATGAAGCGCTCCAAGCTCCCCAAGAGCGCCCGGTGAATCATGACCGGTGTTTGTTTATTGCCCTGCTTATCAATGTAAAAAGCGCCTAACCGTTCCGGCATGGAGAAATCAAGCTGAATGGTGCCGAGTTGCCAGGAACGGCCTAAAGAGTCCTCCACATGGAAATCAAACTTCGGCCCGTAAAAAGCTCCTTCGCCGACATTTTCTTGAGCCTTCAATTTTTCTTCTTTGACAATTTCTTTCATAACTTTCTCTGCCATCTGCCAGATGGCATCAGAACCGATCGATTTCGGCGGACGGGTCGAGAGTTCCAGATGGAAAGTTTTGAAGCCGAAGTCGCGGTAGATTTTTTGAATCAGCCCAATCAGGGTTTTGATTTCTCGTTTAATCTCTTTGGCATCTTGGGCGCAGAAAATATGAGCGTCGTCTTGAGTGAAAGCCCGGGTGCGGAAGAGGCCGTGAAGGACGCCGGAGAGCTCGTGGCGATGGACCAAGCCGAATTCTGAGAATCTCAAGGGCAGATCGCGGTAGGAGCGCATCCTGTCTTTGAAAAGAATCACCGCGCCGGGACAATTCATTGGCCGGACAGCGAAGCGCTTACCCTCTATTTCGGTGAAGTACATATTCTCCCGGTAGTGCTCGAAATGGCCGCTTTTTCGCCAAAGCTCTTCGCTTAAGATGAGGGGGGTCCTAATCTCCTGATAGCCGGCGGCGTTTAAGGTTTGGCGCAGGTAATCAGTGATGAGGTTGATTAAAGTAGTCCCTTTCGGCTGCCAAAAAGGAAAAGCTGGTCCTGTTTGATGGAAGGAAAAAAGCTCCAGTTTTTCGCCTAAAAGGCGGTGGTCTCTTTGTTTGGCTTTTTCTAATTTTTTCAGGTAATCCTCGAGCTCGGTTTGGGTCGGAAAAGCAGTGCCGTAGATGCGGGTCAGCATCGGATTTCTTTCATCGCCCTTAAAATAAGCCCCGGCCAAAGAAATCAACCTGAAAGCTTTAATGTCGCCAGTCTTTTTCAGGTGAGGTCCGGCGCAGAGATCAGTGAAATCGCCGGAGGCGTAAAACGAGACTTTTTTCTCACCGGCTTTTTGCAGATCCTCAATGAGCTCCTCTTTGAAAATCTGCCCTTCATCCCGCGCCCATTTCAGCGCCGCCGCAATCGATTTTTCGGATTTTTTAAAAGGGTGGTTCTCTCGGATGATTCTTCTCATCTCTTGCTCAATCTTGGACAGTTCCGTTTCAGAGATCGGATTGTCAAACCGAAAATCGTAATAAAAGCCCTCCCTGGTGGCCGGACCGATGCCGAGACGGGTTTTGGGGTAAAGGCGTAGAACCGCCGCCGCCAGAACATGGCTGGCTGAATGGCGGAGTTTGGCGAGGCTAGATTGTTTCTCGATTGGCCTGCCTTTTCTGCGGACTTTAGCCATATGTTTCTATTGTAGCAATAAAAACAAGGAGGGTGTTTGGCACCCTCCTTGTGATCAAGAAGGTAATCTTCACAAGAGTGGGCCCGGGGCAGATCAGGCAGGAGCGGGAGAAAAACGTTGCTTTTCTGCCCCGGGCGTAAGCTCGGCCTTGCTAGCCAGTTGAGTAAGTCCCGGGATGGCATAAGGCCACTTATCAACTGAGAGCGCCCCCTTTTTGCTCGGATGGAACGGCTTTGCTGAAAAGATAACTTTTCGGCCGTCAAGCTAGAGATGGGGAAAGGCCGGAGCACGAGACGAGAGACGACAAGTTCTGCATTTGAGGCTCTCTTGGAGAGCCGCTTCTCAATCGATCTGGAAACGCACCTCTAAGAGATTCAATCTCATAAACTCATCACCTCCCTATTGTTGATTCCCCATGATAATCACTTCCTCCCGGGTAGAAAGAAATTATCGTAAGATAAAAATCATAGGGCAAATTCAAGGTGCAGAAACTGAAAGGCGCTCATCCCGCTTCAGGCCAAGGGGAGATCACCTCACCTTGATTATATCGGATGACATCTCTTCCTTGTCAATCCGAGAGTTTGTTATGATGATGGTTGGTGTGAGTCTCTCTTCGGGCGTGTAGCTCAGCTGGTTAGAGCGCTGCGTTCACATCGCAGAGGTCATAGGTTCGAATCCTGTCACGCCCACCAGGCATAAAAAGCGCCTTCCGAGGCGCTTTTTCAACACCGAGTGCCGGTGCTAAGAACTGGACACCCCTCCCAAGACTTCCTTAATCCTCGCCCTGACGACCTCCAAGGCGGTGTTCAGTTCCTCTAGACTTCCGTTGTTGTTGATAACTAGATCCGCTGCCTCTTTCCCCGGCTCAACATATTTGTCGTGCATCGGCTGAGCCGAAGTCAGGTATTGATTGAGCGATTCTTCAAAGGTGCGGTCTCTTTCACCGACATCGCGCAGGAGACGACGGGCTATTCTGATATCCGGTTCAACATCAATGAAGATTTTGAGATCAAATATTTGGGCAATCGCCGGGATGGAGAGAATCAAAATGCCGTCAAAAATCATCACCGGCGTCGGTTTGACTTCGCAGGTTTCTTGCTTGCGAGTGTGGGTTCCGAAATCATATTGGGGGATGAAAGCGGTTTCATTCCGTTTCCAAGCTTTTAAGTGAGCCAAGAAAAGATCGTTATCCAGCGCTTGCGGCTCGTCGTAATTGAGGGTTTTGCGCTCCTCTAGGGGAACATCGCTTCTGTCTTTGTAATAGTTGTCGTGGCCGATAACCGAAACTCTCTTGGGGTCAATTTTTTGAAGCTCTTTGGCGATATAAGTTTTGCCGGAACCGGTGCCGCCGGCGACGGCGATGAAATAGGGGGAAGGAGTCATCCTTGATGCTTCTTGAGTGGTTGCTTTCGTGAGAATGGCTGCTTCAGGCATTATTACTATTATATCATAAAAGTGCATTTAGGTCAAGAAAAACCCCCTGAGATTAGTCTCAGGGGATTCTTCCTGCTCCTTGCAAACTATAAGCCGGATTCTGTTTTCCCGATTCCATCGGAAATCGGGAAATGCAATCATCTCTCTAGGTCCCGATTTGCACCGGGACTCAAGCGTTGGGGTCTTTCTAAGCCCAGCCTGAACCCAACCTGTTGGCTTAGAAAGCCCAGCCCAACTTGCACCGGAAAGGGTTTACCGGGACATTCGCCTCACGGCGAAGCCTGACGGGTAGCTTGGCGATCTCTTTCAGGTTTGGCCTGAAAAGAAAATCACATTGACACCCCGTCACTTTTCACCTTTCCCCAATCCCCAGTTTTGAGCTCAAAATGGATGTTGCCCTAAGCCCAAAACTGGGGATGGGTAGTATCGTCTCTGTGGCACTTTCCCTATCCATCTCCAGTTTTTGCCAACTTAAGGATGGATGGCCGCCGTTAGCGGCTTTCCGGGTTCAGGGCGGTGTCCGGACTTTCCTCCCCCGATTAGAATCGGGGGCGATTGCTCGTTTGCAAGGAGCTAATCCATGATAGCATGAGTGCTATCAATGATCAAGATTTGCCAGGCGGTTTATTGTTGGAGGCGGTTTGAGAAGCGTTTGGGGAAGTGAGAAAAAACGCGATCGCTTAAAATTCTCACTGATTTTAATTTTGGCTGGCGTGGGTCAGATAGAGTTGTCGGAGGTCGAAAGAGAAACCGGACTCCTTTATTTAGAACGATGAATTACCTATTGTATAAGAGGAGATGAACAAAACCCGTCTTTGGCTGACGCTGCTTCTCCCTCTTTGGGATTTTTTACTGCTTTTAGCTGCTTTTCTCGCAGCGTACTCTCTGCGTCTTGAGATCGCTTTTGCTCCCGGGGCCTATATTATTCCTTTTGGTAGTTTCTTAAAAATCGCCGTTGTTACTTCAGCCGGCGGGGTTTTGATTTTGAGCTTCTTTGGACTTTATCGAGAGGGGCATTTCACAAGCTCTTTTGAGTTTTTCGGTCGTCTTCTGGCCGGCGTTTCGGTTTCAGTCGCCCTCGGTATTATTTTGCTTTTTCTTCTGCGCGATACTTTCTTTTCTCGTTTGGTAATCATTTATCTCTGGGCGTTCGCGCTGCTTTTTCTCTCTTTGGGGCACTTTATCTTCAGCGGCTTGGTCGCAGCCTTGGCTAAGTGGGGGATTGGGCAGGAGAGAACCGTTCTTTTGGGCAACAATTCAAAGTTGATCGCCGAAGTGGCTGCTTATTTCAACCTTCATCCGGGACTGGGAGTGAAAATCATCGGCTATTTATCAACCAGCAAGGCGCTTCCCGATCTTGAATTGCCCTTTTTGGGTGGGTGCTCCGAATTGGGACAAATCCTGCGGGAACATCAGGTTGAACAGCTCATTTTACTGGATGAGCTTCCAACCCGCGAAGTTCTAGAGCTTCTGTGGGTTGCTCGCGCCGCCAAAGTCCGCTTTCGTTATCTGCCGTCGCTTTTGACTTTACCGGCGGCCGGCCGCGCGATCGTAGAGGCGGCCGGCTATCCGGTGGTGGAGCTTTTAGCCACCCGCCTGACTGGCTGGGGGAGAATTCTCAAAAGGGCCTTTGATCTGATCGTTTCGTTGCTGTTGTTGCTTCTTCTTGCCCCGCTTTTTCTGATTATTGCTATCTTGATTAAATTGGACTCCAAGGGGCCGGTTTTTTACAAGAGCAAGAGAGTAGGCCTGGATCGTCTTTTTGAGATGTATAAATTTCGGACGATGTACGCTCATCTTTCGGTGGGGGAAGGGTACGGCGGCAAAAAAGCGGAAGAGTTTTTGGAGAAATTGAGGCAACAGAACGAGGCAAGCGGGGTTTTGTTCAAAATCAAAGAGGATCCGCGGGTGACCAAGATTGGCCGGTGGTTGAGAAAAACAAGTTTGGATGAACTGCCTCAACTTTTGAATGTTTTTAAGGGAGAGATGTCTTTGGTCGGCCCCCGGCCGCCTTTTCCGGAAGAGGTCGAAAGATACGAGAAAGAATATTTCCGCCGTCTTTTGGTCAAGCCCGGGATGACCGGCTTATGGCAGGTTTCCGGCCGGGTGGATCTTCCTTTTGAGGAATATATCCGTTTGGATATTCACTATGTGGAGCACTGGTCGTTCTGGCTGGACTTGTGGATTTTACTGAAAACTATCGGGGTGGTACTGGGAAGAAAAGGAGGGTATTAAGGCGGCCTTTAGCGGATTAGCGGAGGGGGCACAGCAAAGGGCAGGGGCGGAGGGAGTAGCCTTCCTTTTGTCTCGACCAGTCGGGAGGCGTAGAGCGTATGGGCTGGAAGAGCGCGATAGGGCGGTAGCTTGGAAGGACACTGATCGCGATTTGGAGATCGCTGTTCCCAAGAACGATCGCACTCCCCAGAATGGCGCCTACGCCATCTGGGTGTGAGAGACGGTGGAGGCTGAGCCTCAGCGCAAGAACCGCTCAGCCAACTGGTTAAGGCAGAAGAACATTCCTGGCATCACTCTGCTGGAGCGCTTGCTGCTCGAGCTTAAGTACTTTCTGGAGACCGGTAAGCACCTGGATATTCAGAATGCTACGCTCTGTTCGGGCTCTCGCCTCGATGACGGCAATGTGCCGTACGTGGGCTGGGACGACAGCCAGCTCAAGGTCAGCTGGTGCTACCCAGACGATGCTCATGACGCTCTCCGTGCCCGTGAGGTAGTCGCGGACGCGTAAGCGGCCGCTTTCCCTAGTCCCTTTTTCCTCGTTCACTCTCCGGTCTGATGACGTAAGTCGTTAGGCCGGATTTTTTATTCGGACTATGTGGCGGAGGTATAATAACTATGGCTGATACAACCGGACTTATGGGTTATCGGTTTGCCATGTAGTTTAGAAACTACTTGCCGGGTTTCAAATAAGGTCTGGCGCCACTTTTTACTGATGGCGTTAGTGCTTTGTAAAAGTTCCGCTTAGGCGGCTCTGCTGATGGTTTTGACTTTTAAAACCATAGACACAATTGACGGAAAACGGCAAAATTATCGGGCTCTCGCAACGATGACGGCAATGTGCCGAACGTGAACTGGAACGACAACCAGCTCAAGGTCAACTGGTACAACCCAGACAATGCCAATGACAATCTGCGTGCCCGTGAGGTAGCTTCTGCCAGAATAATCCCGGTGTTACTGGGATTATTTGGTGAGGTATTTTATCCACCCGCTGATCATTTTAGAAATGATCTGGAGTTCCTGTTCCGACTGGAGGTATTGTTTGAGATTAACTATACCAATTTCACTAGCAATGCGGATTAACAACTTGAGAGCTTCGGTTTGAATGCGAGCGGTTTCTAATTTAGATAAGTTTGTAAAACACCAACTAAAAGCCAGATACTATCTCCGGTATGCCGATGATTTTGTGCTGTTAACTGATAACCTCACCACCTTGATCGGCTACTTGGTGGAGATCGCTCGTTTCTTAAAATCTAAGCTCAAGCTCCAACTTCACCCTGACAAGCTTATCCTAAGAAAACTGGCATGGGGGATAGATTTTGTGGGCTATAACGTCCTGCCTCACTACAATCTGCCGAGGAGGAGAACGGTTAGGCGGATTATGAAGCAGATTATTCTCTGGGTGAGGATGGGGGATAAGGGCACACTAGCTAAGGCGATCCCATCGTATTTGGGATATCTAGGACATGCTAATGGGTATAAAATATCCTGTAGATTAGAGGAGTTAATGACACATAAGGGGTAAGGGGGATGGATGGGATACACTCTTGGTAAGAGGATTTTTGTTTGTGTCTGGATTCCGGGCCAACCAACTTCGCCAAGGCTACGCTGGTCAGGAGCCCAAAATGACGGGAGGGAAATAATGAAGTTCAAACTCAAATCATCCTTAAAACCCGCCGGCGATCAGCCGGTTGCAATTAAAGAATTGATGGCCGGCCTGCAGAGAGGTTATCGCGACCAAACGTTGCTTGGAGTAACGGGGTCGGGGAAAACCTTCACGATGGCCAATATAATTGAAAAGGCGCAGAGGCCGACCTTGGTGATCGCCCACAACAAAACGCTGGCGGCTCAACTGGCGAGCGAGTTCCGGGAGTTTTTCCCCGAGAACGCCGTCCACTATTTCGTTTCTTACTACGATTACTACCAGCCGGAAGCGTACGTTCCCCAAACCGATACTTATATTGCCAAAGACGCCGACATCAATGAGGAGATAGACCGTCTCCGCCACGCCGCCACCCAAGCGTTGCTCACCCGCCGCGACGTTTTGATTGTCGCTTCGGTTTCCTGCATCTATGGTTTGGGTTCTCCGGAAGATTATCACTCAGTCAGCGTGGAGATCAAAAAGGGAGGTTCTTATCGCTTGCCTTCGCTTCTGAGGAAGCTTGCCGATATCCAATATAGAAGAAACGACCAGAATTTTGTCCGGGGCACTTTCCGAGTGCGGGGGGATATCTTAGAAATCTTCCCCAGTTATTCCGAGACCGCCCTGAGAATTGAATTTTTTGGCGACGAGGTAGAGAGAATACGTGAGCTAGATTCTTTGACCGGTGAGCTGATTCAGGAGCTGGGCCGGCTCGAGATCTATCCGGCTAAGCATTTTATTACACCCAAGGCGCGTTTGGAGAGAGCCATCCGCGAGATTGAGACCGATCTCAAAAAACAGCTCGCCCTTTTCAAGAGCAAGAATAAGCTTCTGGAAGCGCAAAGATTAGAAGAGAGAACTAAGTATGATTTAGAGATGCTCCGCGAGGTCGGTTATGTTTCCGGGATCGAAAACTATTCCCGCTACTTTGACGGGAGGCAACCGGGCGAACCGCCCTCCACTTTGCTGGATTATTTTCCGGATGACTTTCTTCTCTTTATTGACGAATCACATATGACTTTGCCCCAAATTCGCGGCATGTATCATGGTGACAGAAGTCGGAAAGAAATTCTCATTGACTTCGGCTTCCGGTTGCCTAGCGCTTTGGACAACCGGCCGTTGAAGTTCGACGAATTTGAGAAAAGGGTGGGTCAGCGAATCTATGTTTCCGCCACGCCGGATGAGTACGAATTGAAAAAAAGCCGCCAGGTAGTCGAGCAGATTGTCCGGCCAACCTATCTGGTGGACCCGGTCGTGGAGGTTAGAAAGACTGCCGGGCAGATCGACGATTTGATAGCAGAGATAAGAAAGAGAGTGGAGAAAGGCGAGAGAGTTTTGGTCACCACTCTCACTAAAAGAACCGCCGAGGATTTAAGCGAATATCTCTCTGAACTGGGGGTCAAGGTGACTTATCTTCACTCCGATATTGATACTTTGGCAAGAGTAGATATTTTACGCTCGTTGCGTCTTGGTGAAGTGGATGTTCTGGTCGGGATTAATTTGCTTCGGGAAGGCCTCGACCTGCCCGAAGTTTCTTTGGTTGCGATCTTGGATGCCGACAAAGAGGGATTTTTGCGCTCCAAGACCTCCCTTATCCAAACCTTTGGCCGGGCCTCACGGCATCTGGAAGGCAAAGTGATTATGTATGCCGACAGGATTACCCCAGCGATGAAAGCAGCCATGGCGGCAACTGAACGGCGGCGGGCTAAGCAAATCGCTTATAATCAAGAGCACAAAATCACACCGCAAGGCATCAAGAAAACTATCCATGACATCCTAGAGGTTTTGCCCCAGAGGCAAGCGGAGAGAGAAAAGAAGGAAGGGCTCAGGAAAGTCCAGAGCTTTGCTGCAAAAGCATCAGTTGAAGAGCTGCTTCAGTTAATCAGTGAGTCGGAGGAGGAGATGGATCTCGCGGCCAGAAATCTTGAGTTTGAGAAAGCGGTAGAGTTGAGGGATCGCGTTGAGTTCCTGAGAAAAGAACTCAGTAGAGTGAGAGGATAGCGGTTAGAGCTTAACAAGAAGAAGCCCGCCGTCTCAGCGGGCTTTTGTCTCAACTCGATTTTCTAGAGTCTAGCTTCTAATCTCTCTCCGGCTCGCCAAACACCAGCCACTCTTCCAAGATGACATAAATCACCAAAGCGACCGGAATCGCCAGAAGCATACCGATAATCCCCATCAGTTTGGCGCCGATTAAGAGAATAATGATGATGGTGACCGGATTCAAGCCGACCGAGTATTGCATCACTTTCGGGACTAGGAGCTTGTTTTCCAGTTCCTGAACAGCGATATAAAAAAGGGTGACCAAAAGAGCCATCATCGGCGAGACGGTGAAAGCGACAATAATCGCCGGGATAGCGGCTAGGATCGGGCCCAGAACGGGGATAATCTCAAAGACGCCAGCGATTAAGGCCAGAGTCAAGGCATAAGGAATCCCCATCAGGCGCAGACCGACGTAAGTGATAAGGCCAACCGCCAAGGCTAAAATCAGCTGTCCTCGGAGCCAGCCGCCCAGTTTGAGACCGATCCGATTGGCGATGCGGGCGATGCGAGCCTTCTGCTTAATCGGAACCACCGAGAGAAAAAATTTCTTGATGCCGTTTTCCTCCAGGAGAAGATAGAGAGTCAGAATCAAAATAGTGGCGAAGGCGGCGGCTCCGCCGAAGAAACTCAAAGTCGTGGCAAAGAGGTTGCCAAAGATGCCGCTTAGGAAACTCCCGAGAGCCGGCTGGTTAGGAAGACTGCTGCCAGTCGCTTTTCGAAGCTGTTCAAGGAAATCAGTTACTGCCGTGAAGTAGGCCGGGAGTTGAGAGATAAGTTGGCGAAACTGGATGATGACCGGCGGCAGGACGAAGTAGACGAAGGCACCCAAAAGGATGATGATGACAAAGTAAAGCAGGATGATAATCAGGGTGCGGGGCAGGCGGTGCCGCTGGAAATGATCAACGATCGGCGAAAGAGTGGCAGCTAAGACTACGGCGATAAAAAGAATCGCGAGCAGGTCCCGCATGACAAACAGGAGCCACAGAGCCAAGAGGATCGCCAGGGCCCGCAAGAGACTACCGGTAGAAAGATCAATCAGAAATCTTTTTTCTTTGGGAGATTCCGCCACACTTATAGCATAAAGCATCTGGTGTCTAGCATCTAGCATCTGAAAAAGAGACAATAGATTTGTCTTCTTAGACTGGCGAGCCTATGGGTTATAAGGTCCCGGGGCGAGCCGCATCCTATATTTTCTCTTTTGGCGTCGCATTTTTGCTTTTCTTACAAGCAAAAAGCGAGTTTATCCGTGGACGAACACTACGCTTGGCTGGCCTGGAGTTTGCTGCCCAATATGAATTGGCAGAAGGTTCAGCGACTGCTTTCTCGCTTCCCCGATCTAAAAACGGCTTGGGAGGAGGCCGACGGGAAGATTTTAGATGAGCTCGGTTTGGATGGTGCCCTTTCTGATGCTCTGGCCCAAGCAAGACTCGAAAAGCAATGGGAGCAGACTGTCTTGGAGTTGGGGAGGTTCAATCTCGGTTTTGTCGCTTATCCGGATGAGGATTACCCCTTGATGTTGAGAGAGATCGCTGGCCCGCCGCTCGTTCTCTATTTCTGGGGAGGGTTGAAGGAAGAGCCCAAGGCCAATGTGGCGGTCGTTGGCTCACGCAAAGCTACGACTTACGGCCTCTTGGTCGCTTCCGATTTGGCTCGGGTTTTAGCCCAAAACGGCGTGGGGGTGGTTTCGGGTTTGGCTTACGGCATCGACAGCGAAGCCCACAAGGGCGTTGTGGAGGTCGGCGGCTGCGGCATCGGGGTGATCGGCGGGGGTTTGGATAGAGAAAGTTTTTATCCGCCGATTAATTTTCGTTTGGCCCAAAGGTTGGTTGAGAAAGGGGGCGTGATTTTCTCCGAATATCCACCGGGTACACCGGCCCTGCCCCATTATTTCCCTGCCCGCAATCGGATTATCGCTGGCATCAGTTCTGCCACGGTGGTGGTAGAAGCGGGAGATGAGAGCGGCGCCCTCATCACTGCCTTTTTAGCTTTGGAAGAGAATAGAGACGTTTTCGCCGTGCCGGGGAGAATCACCGATCGGGAGGCAGCCGGAGTCAATCGCCTGCTGAAGTTGGGTGCCACGCCACTTCTTTCCAGCTTAGATCTTTTGGATCATTTAGGTATCCCGGTTGCCCTTTCGCCCCGGGCCCGGGTTGCAGCCGATGAAAAGGAAGAGAAAATCTTGGAGCTTTTGGCGAACGAAGAGAAACATATTGATGAGATCGTGCGCCATCTTTCCCTTGACACCAAAGAGATGCTTTCTAAACTGACCTTAATGGAGTTGCGCGGATTAATCAAAAGCCGACCGGGAGGGTTTTATACAAAATCCTAAGTCAAAAACAAAAGTCGAAAGTCAAAAATTGCAAGTCAAAACTTAGAAGTGATTTTAATTTTGTTTGCTTTTGACTTTTGGATTGAACTTTTGGATTTTGAGTTTTGAATTTTGACTTTACCAAGCAGTGGCCAAAAAACTGGTTATCGTTGAGTCCCCCACCAAGGCCCGCACGTTGAGCGAGTTCTTAGGCAGAGATTACAATCTCTTTGCCACTACGGGACATATCAGGGATCTACCCAAAAGCAATTTGGGAGTGGAGGTGGAAAAAGATTTTGCTCCACGCTATGTCATTCCGGCCAAGAGCCGCAAGATCGTCTCGGAACTGAGGAAAAAAGCCGCTCAAGGGGGAGAGATTTTCATCGCCACTGACGAAGACCGAGAGGGCGAGGCGATTGGCTGGCACGTTCTGGAGCTTTTGGGGCTCTCGCCAGCTGAAGTGAGGCGGGTGGCTTTTCATGAGATTACCAAAAGAGCGGTGGAAGAGGCGTTTCGACACCCTCGCCAATTGGATTTAAATCTGGTTGACGCTCAGCAAACCCGTCGGATCCTGGATCGTTTAGTCGGTTATCACCTTTCGCCGCTCTTGTGGAAAAAAATCTTTAGAGGTCTTTCAGCCGGCCGAGTCCAATCGGCAGCCTTGCGCTTGATCATCAAGCGAGCGAGAGAAAGGGAGGCTTTCAAGCCCGAAACATATTTTACCGTTCAGGGCTCCTTTCAAAGCGAGAGAAAAGAAAAATTTTCAGGCGAGCTCATCCGGTATCAAAAAGAGAAAGGCAAAATCCGCGACGAGGCGCTTCTCTCGCACCTCTTGAAGAGTTTGCCCAAGGCGAGTTTCAAAGTGGTTGATTTCAATGAAAAAGAAAAAGAGCACTTGCCTTATCCGCCTTTCACCACCTCTACCTTGCAGCAAACCGCCTCTAGTCTTTTGCGTTTCCCGGTGAAGAAAACGATGATACTTGCCCAGATGCTCTACGAGGGAGTGGAGATAGATGGTAAAAGGTTGGGTCTGATTACTTATATGCGCACCGATTCGCCTCACCTTTCTCCTTTGGCTATCTCGGAGATGAGGAGGACTATTGCAAAGGAGTTCGGCTCCAAGTATCTCTCGGCCAAACCGCGCCAGTATGCTGCCCAAAGCAAGAGGGCTCAAGAAGCGCATGAGGCGATTCGCCCGACCCACCCTCATCTGACGCCTGAAAAACTGAAAACCTCTCTGACGCCGGATCAGTGGAAACTCTACAATCTGATTTGGAACAGGGCTCTGGCCACTCAAATGGCTGCTCTCCAAACCCTTGTCCGCCAAGCCAAAATTGAAGGGGGCGGCGCTTCATTCTTGGCGCAGGGAGTCAAAATCGTCTTTGATGGTTTCACTAAAATTCTTCCCCGCAAAATCGAGGCAGGGGAGATGCCTGTCTTGAAGACGAATGAAGCTATCCAGCTGTTGAAACTGACGTCCGAGGAACATACCAGTGAGCCACCGCCGCTTTACAGCGAGGGGAGTTTGGTCAAAGCCATGGAGAGACTGGGGATCGGTCGGCCCTCAACTTATGCCCCGACCATCTCAACCATTATCAGTCGAGGTTATGTCAAGCGGGAAAAGGGTTATCTTCATCCTCAGGAGGTAGGCTTCTTGGTCGACGATTTCCTGACCCAGCACTTTCCTGAGATTGTGGATTTTAAATTTACCGCTGAGATGGAAAGGAAATTAGATGAAGTGGCCGAAGGAAAAAATAAAATGGTGCCGATTTTAAAGGCCTTCTTTGGGCCGTTCAGCGAAAGGTTGAAGAAAACAGAAGAGAAGGCCGAGAAAATCAAAGGAGAGGAGATCAATGAAAAATGTCCGGAATGCGGCGGTCCCTTGGTGACCAAATTCGGCCGCTTCGGCAAGTTTATCGCCTGCAGTAATTTTCCAACCTGCCGCTATACTAGAAATATCAATGGTGGGAATAGTCAGAATAGCGCTCCGGCCGAAAAAATTGCTGAACTTTGTCCCATTTGTGGCAGCCCGATGGTCATGCGGGAAGGACGCTTCGGCAGATTTTTGGGCTGTTCTCGCTTCCCAGAGTGTCAGGGAATGAAACGGATCACCAATCTCTCATTGGGTCGCAGATGTCCCCGCTGTCGAGAGGGAGAGCTTCTTTTGCGGCAGGATAGAAAGCGGAAGAGAATCTTCTATGGCTGTTCTCGCTTCCCCGAATGCCAGTTCGCCGCCCGGGAGAGACCAATGTCAACTCCCTGCCCTACCTGCCGCGGGGTGATGGTCTGGTCAAACAAAAAGGGCTATGCGGTCTGTCAGGACTGCGGCTATGAGGACAAGAATAAAGAGGTGGGAGAGTAGGGAGTGGGAGTGAGCGCAGAGCGATGAGCATTGAGCGACAGGTTGTCGCCTCGGCGACCTTCTATTCGTTTCGGTGCTGCCGCGCTAGTGAGCTATTGCTCCTTCTCAAGCACTTGAAACTTAGGGTCTTTCCCGTATAATGAAGAGCTAATATGGCTAAGAAGAAAGGAGCGATAACTCACCGTCATTTTTCTCTCGTTCATCTTTTGAGCCGGCTATTCCTGACATTGGTCTTGATTTTGCTTCTAGTCCTAGCCGTTTCTTTTGTTTTGGCAGCCGATGGGCAAGGATTATTCCTCAGCTCTATTCAGAGCTTGCGAATGGGCGCTCTTCTGGTTGCTACCCCCCTAACTGCCTTGATGATTGTCATTGCCGCCTATCAATATATGACGGCGGCTCTCGATCCGGATCAAGTGAAACAAGCTAAGGAAACAATTGTCTATGCCCTCGGCGGTTTAGTGCTTTTGATTCTAGGCTTTCAAATCTTGCAGGGTCTAATCTATGGTCAAGGTTCGCCACTGGAGCTTTTGCGCAATATCTCCCCCTTCCCTTCATCTTTGCCCAATGTCTCCCTCTTCCCCTCAGCCTTCGGCTCCTCTCACGCCCGTCTAAGGCAATCGAATGCCCACTAGTTCGTCTTCCCTATGTCCTTCATCCGAGTTCGCGGAGCCCGCGAACATAATTTAAAGGGTGTCGATTTAGAGATCCCCAAGGAGAAGTTGGTAGTTTTGACTGGCGTCTCCGGCTCCGGCAAATCCTCTTTGGCTTTTGATACGATTTACGCCGAAGGGCAAAGACGCTATGTGGAGAGTTTGTCCGCTTATGCGCGGCAGTTTCTTGGTTTGATGGAAAAACCGGATGTAGAGAGTATCGAAGGTCTTTCACCAGCGATCGCCATTGACCAAAAAACTGCCAGCTCCACTCCCCGCTCAACTGTCGGGACAATCACTGAAATTTACGATTATTTGCGCCTGCTCTATGCCAGAATCGGTGTTCCTCACTGTCCAGTTTGCGGGGAAAGAGTTGAGAGGCAGTCGATTGATCAGATTATCGAGCAGGTTTTCAAGACCAAATTTGAAAAAATCCTCATCTTGGCGCCTCTCTCTGAGGGAAGAAAGGGGGAATACAAAGAACTTTTCGCCGCCCTAAGGCGGCAAGGTTATCTTCGTTTAAGAGTAGATGGCAAATTAATCGAACTCGGGGCGGCCGATCCAGCCCTGGATAGAAAAAAGAAGCACAAGATTGAAGTGGTGGTGGACCGCTTGGTTTTGAGGGGGAAAAAGGAAAGTCGCACTCGCTTGGCTCAGTCGCTGGAGCTAGCCCTGCGCTTAGGAGAAGGTTTTGTCAAAGTGGCTGAAGCAGAGAGCGAGCGCGAGAAATTTTTTTCAGAGGAGCTGGCTTGCCCCCGCTGTGAGATCTCTTTACCCAAGCTTTCGCCCCAACTTTTCTCCTTTAATTCTCCCCAGGGGGCTTGCCCACGCTGTACGGGGCTGGGGATGGTGCAGGAGATTGATCCGGCACTTCTCATCCCCAATCCTCGCCTCTCGCTTGCCGAAGGAGCAATTAAACCCTTGGCCCAAGTCTTCACTCATCAGAGTTTTACCGCTCGCCTTTTCGAGGCGCTAGCTAAACGCTATGGCTTTTCTTTGAAAAAACCAGTCAAGACTTTGCCTCAAGGGGCCTTGAGAGTTGTTCTCTATGGCACCAAAGGAGAGCAGGTGCCGGTGGAGTATTTTGATGATCGAGGTCACAACAACACTTACTGGCACGAATTTGAAGGGGTTATTCCGCAGCTGATGCGCCGCTTCAAAGAAACCGATTCCGATTTTGTGCGTAGCGAAATCAGTCGCTATATGGCGACTAAAACCTGCCCGGAATGCCGAGGCACCCGTTTGCGGAAGGAAGCGTTAGGGGTGAAGATCGCCGGCCGCTCCATCGCTGAGATAGTAGAGCTTTCTATCCTTAAGGCCGATAGATTTTTCAGCGGTCTTGAGCTGACTGATAAGGAGAGATTCATCGCTCAGCAGGTTTTAAGGGAAATCAAAAAAAGACTCTCTTTTCTTTTGCAAGTGGGCCTGCCATACCTGACTTTGAGCCGGATGGCTTCCACGTTAGCCGGCGGAGAGGCCCAGCGAATCCGGCTGGCGACCCAAATCGGCTCGGGGCTTTCGGGCGTGATTTATATCCTGGATGAACCCTCCATCGGTCTTCACCCCCACGACAATGCGAAATTGATTACCACCTTAAAAGATTTGCGGGATCTAGGCAACACGGTGATTGTGGTGGAGCATGATGCAGCCATCATTAGGAGCGCTGACTATGTGGTGGATATGGGGCCCGGCGCCGGTAAGCGAGGGGGAGAGATAGTCGCTTGCGGCTCATTGGCGCAAATCATGAAGGCTAAAGGTTCCTTGACTGGGGCCTATCTGGCGGGTCGTAAAGAGATCGCCGTGCCGAAAAGAAGAAGACAAGGCAACGGAGCTAGACTGGAAATAATCGGCGCTTCTGAATTTAATCTGCGCAACATCAGCGTCAGTTTGCCTTTGGGCACCTTCATTTGTGTCACCGGTCTTTCCGGTTCCGGCAAATCAACTTTGATTCTTGAGATTTTGGCTAAAAAATTAAATCAGGTTTTTTATCACGCCAAGGAAAAACCTGGTGCCCATAAAGAGATTAGAGGCCTGGAGAAGATTGATAAGGTCATTGACATCGATCAATCGCCAATCGGCAGAACTCCCCGTTCTAATCCTGCCACCTATACCGGTGTTTTCACTGAAATCAGAAAACTCTTTGCGGAACTGCCGGAAGCCCGCTTGCGGGGTTATGCGCCGGGGAGGTTTTCTTTCAATGTCAAAGGCGGGCGCTGCGAACATTGCCGAGGAGATGGGGTGATTAAAATCGAGATGCATTTTTTGCCGGATGTTTATATCCCTTGCGAAGTTTGCAAAGGCAAACGCTACAATCAGGAGGCCTTGGAGATTCGCTATCGAGGGAGAAACATCAGCGAGGTTTTGGAGATGACGGTAGATGAAGCTCTTCTGCTTTTCGTCAATTTGCCGCTCATCAAAGCTAAGTTAGAAACCTTAAAAAGGGTGGGCTTGGGCTACATCGAACTCGGTCAGCCGGCTCCGACTTTGTCGGGGGGCGAGGCGCAAAGGGTAAAATTGGCAACCGAGCTCTCCCGCCGCGCCACCGGCAAAACTTTATATATCCTAGACGAGCCGACGACCGGCCTTCATTTTGAGGACATCAAACATTTGCTTCACGTTCTCCACGAGCTGGTGGAGCGGGGGAACACAGTTTTGGTGATTGAACATAATCTGGACGTCATCAAAACCGCCGACTGGATTGTTGACCTCGGCCCCGAGGGAGGGGATAAAGGGGGAGAGCTGGTGGCGGCGGGCACACCCGAAGCAGTGGCCAAGGTCAAGCAGAGCTACACGGGGCGCTATTTGAGCCAAGTACTCAGATGAGTGTATAGCATCGAGTCTTTCACCTTGAGCAGATAGCCAATGTTATTCTCCGGCAGAAATTGGGGTGCTTGATTCACTTCGCCACTTGGCTGGCCGCGTGTTCTTATGCCTTGATGTTGGAGGCGGGGGGATGAGAAAATTATGCGATCGCATAATTTTCTCACTTTTCACCCCAGTAGTTGCCCGGCGACGGTTTCTCTCACTTGTCTCGCCGCGCATAATAGAACTATGAGCCAGATAGATTCCAAAGCCATTCCCCAAAGTCCAGGGGTTTATTTTTTTAAGAATAAAAAGGGGGAGGTGCTTTATGTAGGGAAGGCGGTGAATTTAAGGCATAGACTGAAAAACTATTTTGGTGGCCCTGCTTCCTCCCGATTGAAATCAGGACTTCGCGGGTTCTCTCTCCCAGCCGAAGCCGGGATTCTAGCAGGCAGCCGGCGGCAGGTCCATCCAAAGATTCAAGCGCTCTTGGCGAGAGCGCAGAAAGTTGAGTGGATCGAAACCGACAATGAAACCGAAGCTTTACTTTTGGAGAATAACTTAATCAAGCAACACCGCCCGCCGTTTAATGTGGTTTTGAGAGATGATAAGAACTATCTTTATTTAAAGATTACCCTTGCAGAGGATTACCCCCGACTGCTGTTCGCTCGCCGACCAGATCATTCGGCAGGCCCAGGGCAGGCCGGAGCCCGCTTTTTTGGCCCCTACACCTCGTCCCGCGATCTGCGCCGCACCCTCTCTCTTCTGAAAAAGATCTTTCCTCTCTGCTCCGCTAATTATGAGATTCGCGAGGCCGATATGAGGTCTGGGAAACAGAGGAAAAAACCATGCTTAAATTATCATTTGGGGAGATGCCTTGGTCCTTGTGTGGGGGAGGTAACTAGTAACGAGTACAGAAAAGTCATCGCTGAAGTAATGCGTTTCTTGGCAGGGGACTATAAGGGGGCTTTGCTCCGACTGGACAATGAGATGGAAAAAGCGGCACAGGAGAGAAGATTTGAGAGAGCGGCCTACTGGCGAGACCAAAAGAGGAGTTTGTTGCGTTTAATGGAAGAGCAAAAAGTTGTTTTGCCGAACGCCCAAATCTCCCGCGACATCTTTGGCTTAGCCCGGGCTTTGAGTCAAGTGGTCGTCGCTATTTTGGTGGTCCGGCAGGGGAGACTTCTGGACCAGAAATTGGTGGCTTTCGAAGATAGATTCAAAAGCGGCGAGGGAGAAATCTTGGAGCAGGCTTTATATGACTATTATCAACGTACTGAAGATTTACCCAAGGAGGTTGTCTTACCAGTTGAGGTGGGGGAGAGTTTTAGGCTGTGGCTAGGCCAGAAGGCTGGCAGAAAGGTGAAATTCAATGTGCCAAAATATGGCCCGTTGAAGAAAATGGTGGAACTGGCCGGCAAAAACGCCGCCCACCAGCTTTTTGCCCTCTCCCGTCATCTGACCCAAGCGAATCTGGAAGAAGAGATGGCCGCTTTGCGCCAACTCTTGAAAGTTAAGCGGCTTTCTCGGATTGAAGCATATGATATTTCGCATCTGGCTGGCACCAACGCCGTCGGCTCGATGGTTGTTTTCCTGGATGGTCTCCCCGCACCAGCCCATTATCGGCGGTTTAAGATAAAACTGGCTAAGCCCGCCGATGATTTCGGAGCCATTCTGGAAGTCTTAAAACGCCGCTTTAAGTATCCAGACGCTAGTTACCAGTTGCCAGTGGCTGCAAAGGATGCCTCCTTCGCCGCCTGTCCCAACCTGGTTGTAGTCGACGGTGGCAAGCCGCAACTCTCTGCAGCTCTCACGGCGCTGAAGAGTACTAGTTCCCAATCCCCAGTTCCTAGTTTCAAGTTTCTGGCCCTAGCTAAAAAACAGGAGGAGATATTTGTGCCGGGGAGAAAAAAATCAATTAAATTACCAGTTGCCCATCCAGCTCGCAGACTTCTCCAACGGATCCGCGATGAAGCCCATCGCTTTGCTGTTAGCTATCATACTCAACTTCGCCGCCAGGCAGTGAGCAGTGTGTTGGAGAGAGTGCCGGGAGTGGGGGCGAAGACAAGAAAGAAATTAATAAAAGCATTTGGCTCGCTGTCGGGAGTGAAAAAAGCCTCCCTGGGTGATATAAGTAAAGTGGTGGGCCTTTCCAAAGCCAAGACCATCCAAGATGCTCTGGCCTAGAAAGACCTTCTCCATCTTGTCCCGCCAGGGCGGAAAGCAGCTTTTATTATGAACAACAAACTTGTGAAATCATTTTCTCTCCTCGCCGGCTTCGTTTTGGTGGTCGGTTTGATGGCAGTGCTTTGGCAAAACATTGTCCTCCGTTCAGGTGTTTCAGCCACTCTGCCTTTGGGGGGACAAACGGTGGTGATGCCGCGCTATCTTTGGGAGGATTTTCAGAGACGACTTGAAGAGTTGCTTGTTGATGTGGCGCAAGATAGCCGTTTTCAATCCCGAGTTCAAGCTGTTGAGGATCTCCTCCAGCAAATAAAACCGCTCTAACGGCCATAAATTCCCTTTTTCAGCCCTGCTCACCTGGCTAGGCTAGCCCCATTGACAAGATGGGGGATTTGTGATATAATTAACGATAGTCTATCCATCCCATCAGTCTATTGAGTGTCCAGTTATTATCAAGTCTATTTATCCATAAATCTGTTAGTCTATCTTATGAGTCCAGCCAAGAAACAACTTCTCCCCTCTGATTTGGCCGTGGAGGCGTTCTCGTCTTTGCGAGAACGGGAAGCGGAAGTGATGAGATTGCGGCTGGGTTTTAACCAGAGCGGCCGGCGTTTGACGCTGGAAGAGATCGGCCGAGAGTTTAAAATTACTCGCGAGAGAGTTCGCCAAATCGAAAATGAAGCTGTCCGACAACTGACTCAACGACCGACCAGGGCCCTGAAGAGATTTTTTGAGGCATTTCGGGCTTTTATGCGCGAAAGGGGAGGCCTTATAACTCTCTCCGAAGCGTTCTCTTTCTTCCCCGCGGTCAGCTTGCCTCCCGCTCTCTTGGAGGAGAGCTCCTTAAGGCTGCTTTTGAGGCTGAATCCCCAAGTGAGTGCACTCAAAGGCTTGAGCGGCGAGCAGGAAAGTTTTTATTTAACCGAAGTGCTGACGTTGGAGAGAATCAAAGAGCTGGCTAGTAAGATTGAGGAGGCCTTGAAACAGGCTTCTACTCCACTTTCGGCGGCCGAGGTAGCCAAAAGGATCTCCGAGGCGGAAGTGGTGGTTCGGGGGATTCTCTCAGCGATCGGTCTTTTTGGTCAAACCAGAGATGGCCGTTTCGGTTTAAAAGATTGGCCAGAGATTTCGCCGAAGCGGATTGGGGATAAAATCTATCTAGTTCTCAAGGAGGCCGCCTCGCCGCTCCATTTTCGCCAGATTGCTGAAAGGATCGGAGATGCTCACTTCAGCCGCCGGCCGGTCCTCTCCCGAACTGTCCACAATGAGTTGATTTGTGACCCCCGTTTTGTTTTGGTTGGCCGCGGCATTTATGCTCTTTCAGAATGGGGCTATCAGCCGGGCGTAGTGGCGGAGGTCATTGAAAAAGTTCTGCGCCAGGCCGGCCGGCCGCTCCAACTGCGAGAGATTGTGGAGGGGGTCTTAAAAGAAAGATTGGTCAAGAAGAACACGATTGTAGCCAATCTCCAAGCTAAGAGGCGATTCAGGAGAGTGGGGAAAGCGACCTATGCGTTGGCAGATGAACAAGAGAACAAAAGAACCGAAGAGTGAACTAGTGGAGGATTGCCTCGGGCGATCTTCTTGTTGCTAGTGCTCTCATTTGCCTCAAAACTTTTTCGCAATGAACCTCTTCCTCTACATCTTGCTCATCATTGTCGTCCTCGGCTGGCTAGGCCTGATTTATTTTTTGTTCAAGGGTTTGCGCCGCCTTCCTTCGACCGCCAAGGAGCAGCTGGGCCGACCTGCTTTCCCCGGCGAGGAGGGAGTGGTTTTGGCGATTGAGGTGCCCAAGGAAAATGAGAAAACTCCCGCCGCGGCGGAGCTTCTTTTCTCCAGTTTACACGGTATCTCCGATCGAGTGAGCTTTGAGATCGAGGCAAGAGAAAAGGCGATTCGTTTTTATGTTTGGGCTCCTAAAGCATTGAAAGGCTATGTGGAGGCCCAGATTTATGCCCAGTACCCGGAAGCCTCTATCTTTGAAACCAAAGATTACTTTCCGCGCACGACTGGAGATTTAGTCATAGCTGCTACCGAGCTGAAATTTGCCAAAGCCGATTTTGTCCCGATTAAAACTTTTCTCAACTTCGAGGCCGATCCAATCGCTGGTCTCACCGCCGCTCTTGGCAACTTGGCGGGGTCGGAGAGGATGTGGATTCAACTAGTGATTCGCCCCACGAACGAAAATTGGCGTCGGCAGGCGGTGCGTTATATTGAGGCGGTCAAGACCGGCCGGCTTTCCGGGAGTCTGGCGGGAGAGGTTATGAAAGGGGTAGCCGGTTTGGTCGGCGAGGCGGTCAGGCAGGCGGTCACTGGGCCTCCCACCACTCAGACCCAGAAAGCGCCGGTGGCGCTTTCACCGGGCACCGAGCTGCTTTTGAAAGCGATTGAAGAGAAAAGCGGCAAACTCGGATTTGAAACCAAAATTCGCTTGGCCTCTCTGGCCTCAACCCCAGCAGCCGCCAAAGCCCGCTTGGATCTCCTCTTAGGAGCCTTTCGGCAATTCAATGTTCAGAGCCTCAATAGTTTCGTGTCCGGAGCTTATTGGACTGACGCCCTTGCTGTTCTCTCTCTCTTGCGTCGGAGAAATTTTGCTTCGCCCGGCATTATTCTCAACACCACCGAGCTGGCCAGTCTTTACCATCTGCCCAATGCGTCGGTGGCCACGCCGAATATCGTTTGGGCTGGCGCCAAGAAGGGGGAACCGCCGGCTAATCTGCCGCTTCTTTCCGCCACGCCGCCTGAAGAACTGACGATCTTGGCCAAAACTAGTTTCCGGGGGGCGGAGGAGCTTTTCGGCATCAGGAATCCGGATCGGAGGCGGCATATTTACGTCATCGGTAAATCGGGCGTAGGGAAATCCACCTTGCTAATGAATATGAGCATTGCTGACATCAGGGCGAACCGTGGAGTAGGTATTATCGATCCTCACGGCGAATATGCCGAAAAGATCTTGGACTTTGTCCCCAACAGCCGAGTCAATGATGTCGTTCTCTTCAGCCCCGCCGATAAAGAGTATCCGGTGGCTTTTAACATTCTAGAGCTTAAGGACCCGGAACTGAAAACGGTGGTCGCCTCCGGCGTGGTTTCGGTTTTCAAGAAGATCTTCGGTTATTCTTGGGGACCTCGTCTAGAATACTGGCTGAGAAACTCTATTTTGGCGCTTTTGGATTTCCCCAATGCCACTCTTTTGATGGTGCCGCGCCTACTGACTGAAAAAGAATTCAGAAGGAAAGTGGTTGAGAAGATTAAAGATCCGGTTTTGAAAAGCTACTGGTTGAATGAGTTCGAAATGATGGATCAAAGACAGCGCAATGAAACGATCGGACCAATTTTGAACAAAGTCGGCCAGTTTATCTCCTCGCCCCTCATTCGCAACATCGTCGGCCAGCCTCATTCCACCATTGATTTCCGAAAAGTGATGGATGAAAAGAAAATTCTGGTCGTCAATTTAAGCAAAGGGACCATCGGTGAGGATAACGCTTCACTTTTGGGTTCACTCGTTATCACCGCCCTGCAGTTGGCTGCTCTCTCCCGCGCCAACGTGCCGGAGGCAAAGCGAGAAGACTTTTTCCTTTACGTTGATGAGTTTCAGAATTTCGCCACTGACTCCTTTGCCGTCATTTTATCCGAGGCGCGCAAATATCATCTCTCCTTGACGATTGCCAATCAGTATATGGCTCAACTGCCGGAGGAGGTGAGAGACGCTGTTTTTGGCAACGTCGGAACAATTATAGCTTTCCGAGTTGGGGCAGACGATGCGGTGTATCTCAAACGGGAATTCGCCCCGGTTTTTGATGAAGAGGATCTGGTCAACTTGGACGTCTTCAGCATCTATGTCAAACTCTCGGTGAATGGGATTACCACCGCCGCTTTTTCGGCTAAAACCCTGCCTTTGCCCCAAGACACAACCGGCAACAGGGAAAAGATTATTGCCCTCTCCCGCGAGCAATACAGCAAGCCCCGCCAGTTTGTTGAAGAAAAAATTCAGGCAACGATGGTGGAGCGGGCAGAGGCAGCCCCGGCGGCGCTCGGCGGTGAGAAGATGACTCGCTTTCAGCCGGGCGACTTCGGCCCCACTGCGCCAAGGTTTCGTGCGGTCTCGAAAAGAGCCCCCAGGCCCAAGCCGAAAGAATCTCTCTTGCGCCGACTGATTGAGGGGATAGAAAAAGAAAAGCAAGCAACTCCACCTTTGGAAGAGCAGTTGGAGGAGATCAAGAAACAACTGGAAAACCAGTCTCCTCGATCAGCTCCCCTCGACTCCGCTTGGGACAAGCAAGGCAGGCAGAACAAGCCTGTTAGTGAGTTGAAAGAAGGAGAGGAAAAAGAGATCGGGAATTGATACCCGAGCCTCATGACCCCATGACAGATGGGGATGGAGAGTAATATAATTTGAGGTGTCAGGAGGAAAGAACCTTAATTTTTTGGAAGCAAAGTGAGAAAGACCCTCTCCTTGCTCACAGCTTTCTCTTCAACACAGGCAAGGGTTTAAGAAGATTTTGCGGTGAAGTCAAGCTTGACCCCCGTCAAGCCGCCTACTCCTTACTTTTAAACCCTTGCCCTGTTCTCATCCCTATCTTACCTTCCGAGAGGCAGGAGGCCGAATCCTCCAACCTCCTGCCATCTCTGCTTAGTAAAACCTTCATCTCTTCAGGGAGGGGAGTAGGTTTCGGTTTTGCCGTGACCGACTTTCGGTTATCGCTTCCTGCCTTTAGGCTATTGAGCCTCGTCGCTCTCTTCCCTTCGCACGGAACTTGTTTTTCATTTCTTTTCCTCCTGGCGGGGGCGGGAGTAAAATCCCGCCCTCGTTTTTTATAATGAAGACACTGAGCCCTCTCTATTCATCGCTGCCTACCAACCCCATGCGTACCGGCATCGCCAATTTTGGTCTCGACTGGGGCCGCTGTCCCAGGTGGCTGTTTGGGCGGATGGTGCGGCTTGCCCGCATCATTGGCGTGGCTATCATTCAGGAGTTCGGGCCGGAGGAGTTTCTGCGGCGAATGAGTGATCCCGTTTGGTTTCAGTCCTTCGGCTCGGTTTTGGCTTTTGATTGGAATGCTTCGGGGCTCACGACCACCACTCTGGGAGCTTTGAAAGTTTAGTGATGACTCCCGGGGTGGGTGGCAAAACCATTCGGGCTCTTGCTTTGGTGGCTGAAATTATTGACGGCGCCCAACCCTCTTATGAGGACCCCGCTCGTTACAGTTTTGCTCACGGCGGCAAGGACGGCACGCCTTATCCGGTTGATCGGAAAACTTACGACTCGACTTTAAGGATAATGGAAAAAGCTCTCTCTCGTGCCTATCTGCCTCTGGCTGAAAAGAAAGCTGCCTTAAAAAGAGCGGTTGAGTTTTACGCTTAAAGAGGTTATTTGCTCTCGAAGCGGATTTTCGGCCTAAGCTTTAGATGATAAAATAAAAGGGTGAGGGCAACCGATGCGAGGAAGAGAATTGAGAGATTGGTGGCGGAACTCAACCGCCATAACTATTTGTATTACGTGCTTGATAAGCCAGAGATTTCAGATGCCGAGTATGACCGGCTTTATCGAGAACTTCTGGAACTGGAGGCACAGTATCCAGCTTTAGCGAGGGAAGATTCTCCGACCAAGAGAGTCGGAGCGCCGGTTGCGGGCGAGTTGGCAGAAGTTCGCCACGCTCGGCCGCACCTTTCTTTAGATAACGCCTTTTCGCTGGACGAGCTTCGGGATTTCGAGAAACGGGCAAGGAAAATCATCAGAGATTCTCGTTTGTGTGGGAATAGCGGCAGAGGGGATTTTGCTTATCTTTGCGAGCTGAAGATCGACGGCCTGCAGGTGATTTTGACTTATGAAAAAGGCCTCCTGAAAACCAGCGCGACGCGGGGAGATGGCGTGATGGGAGAGGATGTCACGCATATCATCAGGACAGTTCGGGACATTCCCCTTAAACTTACTCAACCGCTTAACATTACCGTGACTGGTGAGATTTACATCAGAAAGGATGATTTTGAGCGAATCAACTCTCAATTAAGAAAAGCCGGCAAGCCGTTGTATGCTAACCCCCGTAATCTCGCCGCCGGCAGTGTCAGACAATTGGATCCCAAAGTGGCGTCGGAGCGGCGCTTGCGCAGTTTTGTTTATGAACTGGAAGGCGCTAATGCCAAAGTGGGGAGTCAAAAGGCAACCCTGGAGAAGCTGAAAAAACTTGGTTTTGCAGTCAACTCTGAGTATCGCTTTTGTCAAACTCTTTCCGAGGTAGAGCAATATATCGACGAGTGGTTGGCAAAGAAAGAAAAGCTGCCTTACGAAGTGGATGGAGTGGTGATTAAGATTGATGATTTTGGGCAGCGGGCAATTCTAGGCTCAACTGCCAAGGCCCCCCGCTGGGCGATCGCGTACAAGTTCCCAGCCGAGGAGAAAGCAACGCGACTTTTGGATATTGTTGTTCAGGTCGGGCGCCAAGGCACTTTAACGCCGGTGGCGATTTTAGAGCCAGTCAGATTGGCTGGCACCGTCGTCAAAAGAGCCACTCTTCATAACGAGGATGAAATTAGAAAATTGGATGTGCGAGTGGGCGATACGGTTTTGGTGCGGAAGGCCGGTGAGATTATCCCAGAGATTGTGGGGGCGATAAAAGCCAAAAGACCGGGCAACACCAGGCCGTTTGCGATGCCCAAGAAGTGTCCGGTTTGCGGCGGGCCGGTGGAGCGGATTCCCGGCGAAGCGGCCCATCGTTGTGTTAATAAAAGTTGTTTTGTTGTTCAGTTGCGCAAGCTAGAGCACTTTGTCTCCCGCGGCGCTTTTGATATCGAGGGTCTGGGGAAGAAAATTGTTGAACAGCTTTTTAACGCCGGGCTGATTCGTGATGCGGCTGATCTTTTCAGCCTGAAAACAGATGATTTGAAGCCCTTGGAGCGCTTCGCCGAAAAAAGCGCCGGGAATTTGATCTCCGCCATTCAAGCGCGTAAGAAAATTCCTTTGGATAAATTCCTCTTTGCCTTGGGTATTCCTCAAGTTGGCGCTCGGACGGCACAGGATCTGACAGAGCATTTGGGGAGTTTAGAGAAGATAAAGTCCGCTTCGCTCTCTGAATTGGCGGCAGTTTATGGGGTAGGAAGGAAGGTAGGCGAGAGTATTCATCAATGGTTTAGAGATAAGAAAAATCAGGTGTTTTTAGAGAAACTGTCTCGGCAGGGTGTCCAGATACTCAGGGCCGAGCACCGAGCACCAGGCACCAAACTTACTGGCCAAACCTTTGTCTTCACCGGTATTTTCTCCCGGCCTCGGGAGGAGTACGCAATGCTCGTCCGTAGCTTGGGCGGTCGGGTTTCAGGTTCTGTGAGCCAGGGAACTAGGCCTCTGGTGGCGGGAGACAAGCCCGGAGGTAAATACCAGAAAGCCAAAGATCTGGGGGTGAGGATTCTAGACGAAGCAGAGTTCAGAAGATTGATTTCATGATCTTATTGCTGTGGCTGTCGTCATCCCGAACTCGTTTCTGAATCCAGACAAGAACAGAAATTTGTTCTTTTTCCGGCTTCCGACCTCCGCCAGCTGGCGGAGGTCAGAGTGACCTATTGAGGTAACAAAAACCCCCGGAACGGGGGCGAAGGCGGGTGGGAGATTCGAACTCCCATCTCCGGCTTGAAGGGCCGGCGTCTTGACTCCATTTGACTAACCCGCCGATTCTTTTCAGGAGATACAAAAAGCAAGGAGCGGCGGGTTTGAAGTGATGATGCTTCTTCCAAGGCGGCGGCCCGAACTTTACTTGAGCTTCTTGGCTTTTTCTGTCTCGGCCAGAAAACCCGGCGAGATGGGAGGCGGCTGAAGTAGCTGATGGGTGGGCGGCAAAGAGAGCAGTGTCTCTGGTTGGGGAGGTTCTGGAGAACGCCACGGCCGGGGCCAGAGGACAAAGGTGAGAAGCAAAACAATGACTATACCGAGGCAGAGTGAGACAATAGTTCGGGCATCGGGACGGATGCGAAAATGCCATCCAGCGGTGAGTAAAGCCACCGTGGGGGCCACCCAGATGGCTTCCGGCAGGGTATCTTCAAAGCGGCCGGTGAAGGTGATGATGAGAGGTGCAGCGGCCAAGACCAAGAGCAGGGTCAGAAGAGCCACCCAGGGTCTGGGAGTGGAGAGGCTTGTATCCAGGCTTTTGAGAGTCGTGAACCAGAAGACTCCCCACGCCACCGTCAACCCAAGAAGCTCAAAAAGGAGCTTTAACTCCAAACCAAACATGTAAGGTACCTCCTTCAAAAATAGGATAGGCTTAGCCTAGCACAGAAGTCTGTCTCTGTCAATATTCTTGGCTTTCAGAGCGTACTTCTTGACTTTTGTTTTGAAGGTTGGTAAACTAGGGGAGTTATGGAACGGGCGAAAAATTTTGAATTGGTGCCCCTGGGCAACGAAGAACATGGGGAGGCAGAAGATATCCCCCAGGGTCCTTGGACGGGCGATCCTTTGGCCGAAGGGGAGGTCGCTTTGCAGAGAGCAGTGGAGCAAGACGAGGCATGGAGAAGGCAACAAAAGGCCAAACTCCGCAAAGGTCTCAATAAACGCTAAAAGAGTTGTCAAGGCTGGCTGCCTCGGTTTTGCACCGAGGCTTTTAGCGTTTCGTTCGGAGGAAGCTTTTTAAGCTACAATAAAATTATGGCGAAACACTTAACGCCAGTTTTGCTCACGCATTTAGCCGAGATGGCGCGGCTTTCTTTGTCGCCGAAGGAGAAGAAGGAATTCTTCAAGGATTTAAATAAGATTTTGGAGGCGTTTTCGGAGATCAAAAAAGTATCTAGCGTTCGGCATCTGGCGTCTGGCAGTGTGGTAAAACTCTCTCAGCTCAAGCCCAAGAAAGCCGTCAGTTGCGTTTTGGCGGATGAGTTGCTTGAGAGAGCGCCGGATAAGAAAGGGCGGTATTTTAGGGTGCCGAAGATAGAAAGACCGGCATAGGGGAAGAACCGATGACTCATGTGACTCATGTCAAAGATCGTGTTGAACTTATGAGCATATCGATCCGCGAAGCCATTAAGAGAGCCAAAGCCGATAGGTTGAAGGCGGTGGTTGAGGTGCTTGATCGGCCTCACTTCGTTCCGACTCAAGCCGGTGCTCCACGAGGTGTCCCGGGAGTTTCGCTCTCGGGCATGCCTTATTTGGTCAAGGATAATATCCTGACCGGCGAGGGGTATACGACCGCCGGTTCTAAAGTTTTGCAGAACTTCCGCGCGCCGGAGGAGGCCACTGTGATTAAAAAATTGAAGGAGGCTGGCGCGGTTTTAATCGGCAAAACGAATCTAGATGAATTTGCCATGGGTTCGTCCACCGAAAATTCCGCTTTTGGACCGACTAAAAATCCTTACGACAAAACGCGAGTTGCCGGCGGTAGCTCCGGCGGCAGCGCCGCGGCTGTGGCGGCCGGCATTGTCCCTTTTGCTCTGGGCAGCGACACCGGGGGCTCCATCCGCCAGCCAGCGGCTTTTTGCGGAGTGGTAGGTTTAAAACCGACCTACGGCCGGGTTTCCCGTTACGGTTTAATCGCCATGGCTTCGTCCTTGGATCAGATCGGGCCGATAGCGCAGGATGTGGCAACGGCAGCTGATGTCTTGGCCATTATCGCTGGCCGAGACGAAAAGGACGAGACAACGGTTGAGAAACCCAAAGATTTTAAAAGGGACTTCAAAAAAGGCGCGAGAGGCTTGAGAATCGGTTTAGTGAAAGAGTTTTTCGGCCAAGGACTCGATTCTCTTGTCAGGCAAAGGGTGCTTGAGGCGGCAGAGGGCTTGAAAAAAGAAGGCGCAAAGATTAGCTGGGTCTCTCTCCCCTTAGCCAGACTGGGCCTCTCAATCTATTACCTGATTCAGCCGGCTGAAGTTTCGGCCAATCTGGCGAGATATGATGGGGTCAGGTATGGGCTATCCATCCGGCAGATGAGTGGGCTGGCGGGTAAGCAGGTCAGCAATGTGGATGAGATGTATCGGAGGGTGCGGACGGAAGGCTTTGGACAAGAGGCCAAACGAAGGATTATTCTGGGCACGTTTGCTTTGTCGGAAGGCTATCAGGATAAGTGGTATTTAAAGGCAGTGGGGGCAAGATATGCTCTGACCAAACAGGTAGAAAAAGTTTTTAAAAAAGTGGATTTATTGCTGAGCCCAACGACTCCCACCGCTGCTTTTAAGATCGGCGAAAAAAGAGACCCCCTTTCTATGTATCTTTCAGATATTTACACCGTCTTGGCTAATTTGACTGGCATCCCGGCGATCTCGGTGCCGGTGGGATTCGCTCGAGGTTTGCCGGTCGGTTTGCAACTGATGGCCAGAAGGTGGGACGAGAAAACGCTTCTCAGGGGGGCAGGGGCGGTGGAGAGGTGGAATCTGGCCAATAATAGAAAGTAGAAAATAAAATACGGCATCATCCCGAATTTATTTCAGGATCCAGACAGGAACAGAAATTTATTCTTTTTCTGGGTTCTGAATCGAGTTCAGAATGAGGGGAATGGTGGGTTGGTTTTTGGTCGCGGTTTTGGCCTTGGGTTTCTTGGTCTTCCTTTGGCTGGAAAAGAAGAGAAAAAAACTTTCGACCCAGGCTAGGGAAATGTTTGAAAGAGAATGGCAGAGGATCGAGCTGTTGGCTGAACGGGATTTGGAGAAAGCGGTTCTCTTGGGCGACAAACTCCTGGATGCGGCTTTGAGGAGAAGAGGAGTAAGAGGCCGAACGATGAGTGAAAGATTGAAAAAAGCACAGGGGTGGTTTTCGGATCTTCGCACCATTCGAAAGGCTCATTATTTGAGAAACAAGATTGCTCATGAGACGGATTTTAAGTTGAGAGAGGAAGAAGGCAGGAACGCCCTCAACGGCATTAAGCGCGGGCTAAAGGACTTATGGAGTTGATGCCTAAAATCGGTTTGGAGATTCACCTTCAACTTGCGACAGAGCACAAAATGTTTTGCCGCTGTCCGCTGCCGAAAGCCGCCACTCCGCCCAATACTTTTATCTGCCCGATCTGTCTCGGTTACCCGGGGACTTTGCCGCAACTGAACCAGGAGGCATTTTTGAAAGGCATGATTTTGGCGCGAGCGTTGAAGGCCAAAATCTCCCCTCGTCTTCGCTTTGACCGCAAGAATTATTTTTATCCGGATTTGCCCAAGAACTTTCAGATCTCCCAGAAAGGAGCGGAATTAGCTCAGGGGGGCGAACTTTTGGTGGTTTATCTTGCCTCCGACAGAAAGCGTTGGGGGAGTTTCCAAGTTGCGTTGAATCATATTCATTTGGAAGAGGATACAGGCAAGTTGGTGCATGAGCAAGAGACCGCGCTCGTTGATTTTAATCGTTCGGGAGTTCCGCTGCTGGAGATCGTGACCGAGCCGGTTATTCATTCCCCTCAAGAGGCGCGGTTGTTCGCGCGGGAGTTACAGAGGGTAGCGCGTATCTTAGGAGTTTCTGAAGCCGATATGGAGCTTGGTGGCCTAAGGATAGATGCGAATGTGTCGCTAAGTAAAAGGCGCGAAGCGAGAAATACCAAGCCAGGAGTCAAGGTGGAGATTAAGAACCTAAACTCTTTCGTGGCATTAGAAAAAGCGCTGAGTTATGAAATCGAGAGACAGAAGAAGTTGCTCAAGCAAGGCAAAAAGGTAATGCAGGAAACCCGCGGCTGGGATCAGCGAGGCAATAAAACTTACGGTCAGAGAGCCAAAGAATACTCGGCTGATTATCGCTATTTCCCGGAGCCGGATCTGCCGGAAATTATTTTAGATAGGCAATTGAGAGTCTCAACTAAGCTACCGAGCATGCTGAAAGACGAAGCAACCCGGAGAGGGCTCTCGCCAGCCAAGGTCAGCACATTAGAGGACCTGGGTCTGTTGGGCAGATTTTTGGAGGAGTTGAAAAAAGGCGGCGAGCGATCAAAAGGCTGGGAAGATGATTTGGCGAATACCTTTGTGAAATATGGAGCGGCGGTGGGTAGACAAGCAAAGATCAAGTGGCTGAGCGAGGGAGGGTATCTCTTTAAAGCTCCCGGCCATAGGTACGTGGGAGGTGAAAAGCCAAGCCGGCTCTATAACATTCTGCCTCCTGATATCGATCGAATTGTCAACCGGATACTGGCCAAAAATCCGCGTCAGGTCTATAATTTCAAGCGGGGCAAGAAAGAAGTCGTAAATTTTTTCGTCGGGGAGGTTTTGAAGAAAGTCAGGGGAGTGAATCCAAGAGAGGTCAGGGCGCTGATTGAGAAAAAACTAGCTTCCTGATTGACAAAATGGAATATTTTGTGGTATAATATTAAATAAATGGCTGATCAGGAGAAACAGTTCAAGCCGCTGTCGACCGGGGAGAGAGGAATGACTCCCGCCGAGAGGGCAGCGGAGGCGCAAGAGAGAAAACCGGACGAACGGCCGGGGATTAAGATTGAGGTGATCGAGAAGCCTCAGCCTCCGGTTATCCCCCCGGCGGCCTTGGAATTATTAAAAGGGCCGGCGATGGGTTCTGTTGCCCCAGGGGGAGAAAAGGAGCACCAAGGCATACCCTTTATTGCCCTAGTGGGAAAAGGCGGGGCAATCCTGCGCAGAAATCCCACCAGCGCAGAGGTTTGGCACGTGATGCGGCAGCTTTCTCTCGAAGCTAAGCGGGAGTCAAAATAAACGATGCTTCTTTGGGGGATTGTTATTTTTATCGTTCTGGCCGCCGCTTGGGGCGGGGTTTTTTGGTTATTAGGCAGAAATACTCAGGCCCTTGGCCTCAAAACCAGTTCCGAGCTTTTTGTTTTTTCTGTCCAGCTTCCCAAAAAGGAGCTCAAGGCGGGAGAAAAGAAGGAGCTCCAAGAGTTCATCGCGCCGATGGACATCTTTTTTCAGAACCTCTACGGCTTGAAGGAGAGCTTGCAAGGAGGTTTTTTGGGTTTTGAGATTGCCTCGTTTGACGGCTTGGTCAATTTCTATTTTGTTGTCCCCAAGAGTTTGGGCGGGGCGATTGAGAAGCAAATCACCGCCCAATACCCGGAGGCGTGGATTGAACCGGTGGGGGAATACAATCCTTTTCCTAAGAGGGGAAAGGTAGCGGTGGCCCAGCTCGCTTTGCGCAGAAGCTTTGTTTTTCCGATTGACACCTATAAAAAATTGGAAACCGATGGGCTCAATGCTTTAACCAATGCTCTTTCTAAATTGGAAGAAGGCAAAGAGGCGGCTCTGATCCAGATTTTAATTAAGCCGGTAGACGAGACCTGGCAGAAAAAGGCACGGGCAGTTGCCCGCGAGATGCAGCAGGGCATCAAAAAAGAGGGATTTGCCGCCGGTTTGCAGAAAGAGTTGCTGAGGAAACTCATCGGTCCGGGCGGCGAGAATAAAGAATCTCCCAAAGAGCCGACCAAACTCACTCAGGGACAGGAGGAACTGATTCGGGCGATGGAGGAGAAAGCCAATCATCCCGGCTTTGAGACTCAGATTCGAGTTCTCTCGGTTAGTCAAAACCAGGCTTTGGCCCAGGGTTTGCTTTCAGGTGTTTTGGCCGCTTTCAATCAATTCACTTTTGATTTGGGTAACGGTTTCGGGGTGCTGAAAGAAAGAGGTCAGGAACTGGCCAAAAATGTTTTATTCCGTTTGTGGGGAAAGCCAGAAAAAAAAGTGATTCTTTCAAGTGAAGAATTGGCAACCGTTTTTCATCTACCCACTCCTTTAACGGAGACGCCCAATATCAACTGGTTGAAAGCTCGCCGTCTGCCGCCGCCGGTGAATCTGCCATCAAACGGTCTTTTGGTTGGCAAAAATGTTTTCCGTGGTCAAGAAGCGCTCGTGCGGATTAAGGAAGACGACCGGCGACGGCATTTCTATGTCATCGGACGCACCGGCACCGGCAAAACGACTTGGATGCAGAATATGGTTCTGCAAGATATCAGGGAGGGCCGGGGAGTCTGCGTGATTGACCCGCATGGTGATATGATTAACTGGCTTTTGGAGAGGATGCCTCGGGAGAGAGCTGAGGAGGTGATTCATTTTTACCCGCCGGACATCGAACGCCCTTTGGGTCTTAATATGTTGGAAGCCAAAAACGCCACTGAGAGAGATTTAGTTTCTTCTGAAATGATCGCGATTTTCCAAAAGCTCTTTGACCCCACCGGCTCACTGGGCATTACCGGTCCGGTTTTCGAAAGGAGTATGAGGAACTCGATGCTGGCTTTGATGGCTGACCCGGCGAGTTCGGCCACTTTAATTGAGATTCCTCGCCTGTTTGTCGATGAAGAGTTCCGCCGGCAAAAACTTCAGCACGTCAGCGATGAGAACGTGCGGGCTTTTTGGGAGAAGGAATTAGCAGCCGTTTTGAAAGGTAGTCAGGCCGGCGAGCATATGACTTATGTTCTTTCCAAATTAGACCGTTTTGTTAGCAACGAACTGATGCGCAATATCATCGGCCAAGGCAAGAGCGCAATTAATTTCCGGGAAGTGATGGATAAAGGCCAGATTCTTTTGATTAATTTGGCCAAGGGACTGGTAGGTGAGGTTAACAGTAATCTGCTCGGCTTTATCATCGTGACTAAACTTCAGATGGCGGCGCTCTCCCGGGCCGATCAGCCGGAGGAGAAAAGGCGCGATTTTTATCTCTATATTGATGAGTTCCAGAATGTGACCACCGACTCGGTAGCAACGATTCTTTCTGAAGCGCGTAAGTACCGCCTCAATCTGACGATTGCCCACCAATTTATCGCTCAATTGGAGGAAAAAATCAGGGACGCCGTTTTAGGCAATGTCGGGACGATGATGGCTTTTCGCATTGGGCCGCAGGATGCCGAAATGATCGGTAAGGAGTTTGAACCGGAGGTTTCGCAGCTCGATTTGGTTAATATCGAAAACCGAAACGCTTATCTCAAGCTGATGATTGACGGGGCGACCAGCCGGCCTTTCACCATCACCACTCTGCCGCCGATGGGGGAGGGGAATCCTAAGCTGGCGCAAGCCATCAAGGAACTCTCCAGGGTCAAATATGGCAAGGATAAACGCTTAGTGGAGGCGGAGTTGAAGGGAAGACTGGCGGCAATTAGAAATTTTCAGCTCTAGGCAGTGAAAAGTAGGGGATTGCTTTTTCAGTTTTTATCTGCTAGATTACTCCCGTTGCTCCCAAAATCAAAGCCGAGAAATAAACAGAGGACACTTAAGACACAATGGATAAATTAAAACTAGAACTAGCCAAACAGCTTTTAGAGCAGACCTCCGCCAACTTAGCGGCCGCTAAGCAGCTTCTCTCTGAAGCGACCGGCACCAATTTTATGACCGACTATCAAGGCAAAGCGGCCTCGCTTTCGATTTCGCCCGACGGCAAGATCATCGAAGGGATTTTTGACGGCGAAAACATGGTGGACAAAGAAGGCAAAAAATACCCGGTGCCAGCTAATTACGCCAGCAAGAGCAAATTGGTGGAGGGGGATGCCTTGAAACTTACCATCGGGGCGGACGGCTCCTTTATTTATAAGCAGATTGGGCCGGTGGAGCGGAAAAAGCTGCTTGGGACACTGGTTTTTGAGGACGAGGAATACAAAGTTGTGGCTGGCGGTCGCTCCTACAAGGTGCTTTTGGCCTCAGTTACTTATTACAAGCTCAAAGAAGGGGATCAATTGACAATTTTAGTGCCCAAGACGGGGGACTCCACCTGGGCGGCGATTGAAAGCGCAGTGATTGAGCCGGGAGCGGTAGAGATTCCGGAGGAATCTTCCAAACGGAAGAAAAAATCTCTCTAAACAATTAAGTGGAATGTTGCGAAATCTCGCCTCAGGATGTTCGCCAAAGATGTAAGGCGAGATTTTAGCGATATTGGAGAGAGGGTTGCAAAATCTCGCCAGGTTTTGCGACGTCCGCTCAGGATGTTCGCAAAACCTACATTGTGCGTCATTCTGTGTATCTTGGGAGTAGCTCTCTTCCCTCATCTTGGGCTACGATATTTTTGTGCTCAACTATAAGGCATTAATTGAAAAACAGAGAAGGTTGGCTCAAAGAGTCGTTCTCGAGGACCGCTTCTCTTCTCCGCTTCGAACCATTGCCGGCGTGGATGTGACCTTTCTTGACCACCGCTGTTGTCCTACCATCGGCTTAGCAGCGATTGTGGTTTTTTCTTATCCAAAGCTCGCGATCCTTGAGAGCGCGGTGGGCAAAGCCAGAGTGCCAATTCCCTATATCCCCGGCCTTTTGGCTTTTCGGGAGCTGGCACCGATTCTTGCAACTCACAAAAAACTGACTACCAAAGCCGATATTTATCTAGTCGACGGCCAGGGGATCGCCCATCCTAGAGGTGTGGGCATCGCCTCTCACCTGGGCGTTGAATTAGGGATTCCAACGATCGGTTGCGCCAAAAGTTTACTCTACGGCATTTTTGACACACCTCCCAAGAACGAACTGGCTCTCTCTCCCCTGCTGGATAAACTGGGCAGTCAGATCGGGAGTGTCATTCGCCCCCGCCGCGGCGGGCGGCAATTGATCTTTGTCTCCCCCGGCCATTTGGTTTCGATTGAAACAGCTACCAACCTAGTCAAAAAGCTTTTTGTCCACTCTTTGCCCGAACCGATCCGAGTGGCGCACAGTCTTTTGGTTGAAGAACGGCGGCGGATGCTGGGGCAAAAGGCATTGTTTTAACAAGGAGCCAGCCTCTGGGCCAACTCCAGAGAGTAGTAGAGTCTCTCTATGCTGCGCTTTGGGCGATGAAAAATCAAGCCTTATTCTCTCTTGGCTATTGCCCCGACGGCCTGATTTAACTCTCGGAAGGCCTTTTCTAAGTTCCCGAAATCGATGGTTAAGCACAATTTATCCCCTTCTATCTTGCCCTCCGCTGGCAAGATTTGCTTGTTGATTTGTGGTTTGTGAATCAACTCAAAAGTAACAATGTGGTCTTTTGTGCCACCTCGTACCTCCCGCTTTTCGCTACCCGCTACAGGTTTAACTGCCCTGATACTCTTGATCATCTGACTTTTTAGCGCCCTGATCTTCAGTTTAATGATTTCGAGTAAGTTTTTGATCTCCGTGGGCGGAGGTCCGTAATCTTTTTCCATCTCGACCCAGATTTGGAAAAGCTCTTTTTCATCGCCGGCTAAGGCCAGTCTCTGATAGAGCTTGATTCTTGACGACTCTTGATCGATGTAAGTTACCGGGATAAAAGCGCTAACCGGCAAATCCAGAGTGACAGTTTCAACTACCCTTCTTGTCCCGGTTTTAATCTCTTCAATTGCCGCCGCAAGAAGCTTCAAATACATCGGCAAGCCCACGGCTTGAATGTGGCCGTGCTGGCGGGTGGAAAGGATACCGCCGGTGCCGCGGATCTTCATATCCTTGAGGGCGATATTCATCCCCGAGCCCAAAGTTGTTTCTTCGGCGATCGTTTTTAAGCGGGCGATCATCTTAGGGGTGAGACTGCCTCTGTGATAAAAGAAATAAGCTTTGGCCTGGATATGGCTCCGGCCGATTCGTCCCCGCAGTTGGTGGAGCTGAGAAAGACCGAAGCGGCTAGCATCGTCAATGATGAGAGTGTTGACCCGGGGATTATCCAAACCATTTTCAATGATGGTAGAGGCGACCAGGACATCGAATTCACCCGCGTAGAATTTTTCCATAATTCCTGCTAGTTCTTTCTCCGGCATCTGGCCGTGAGCCGCAATAAATCTCACCTCCGGCAAGAGAGTTTCCAGACGATGCTGAACCGTCGGGATGGTGTGCACCCGATTGTGAACGAAATAGACCTGTCCTCCCCTTTCCACCTCTTCCCGAATCGCTTTTTTGACTCTCTGCCAATCGAGCGGCAGGACAGAAGTTTCGATCGGTACTCGACCTAAGGGAGGTGTTTCGATGACGGTGATATCGCGGATGCCGGACAGGGCCAGATTGAGGGTACGCGGAATCGGGGTAGCGGTCATAGAGAGAACGTTGACCGAAGAGCGCATCTCTTTTAAGCGCTCTTTTTGCCTGACGCCGAAGCGCTGTTCCTCGTCAATAATTAAAAGTCCTAATTTGGCGAAGCCCACATCTTTGGAAAGCAGTCGGTGAGTGCCGATGATGAGGTCCAGTTGATGAGCTTTGAGTTGAGCGAGAAGCTCTTTCTGCTCGGTTTTGCTTTGAAAACGGCTAAGGGCAGCCAGTCTGATTTTCAGCGGCTCCAAGCGGTTTTTGAAAGTTTTGAGATGCTGCTCTACTAAGATAGTGGTAGGGGCCAGCAATGCCACTTGGTAGCCGGCGGAGATAACCTTGGAAGCAGCGCGGAGAGCCACTTCGGTCTTGCCAAAACCAACATCAGCCACCAAGAGTCGGTCCATCACTTGGCCACTTTCTAAATCCCGATAAACTTCTTCAATCGCTCGGGCTTGATCTGGCGTCTCCTCGTAGGCGAAAGTGTTGCCTACAATCTCTTCCCAGAAATCATCTTGGGGATAAACCACGCCCGCAGCCAGGCTTCGTTTGGCATAAAGTTTAAGCAGCTCTTTGGCAAATTCCAGAGTGTCCTTTTTGGCTCCAGCGATCGATTTCTTCCAAGCATCGTTCGACAGCCGATTGAGTTTAATCTCCCCTCCTTCCCGGATAAATTTGGTAATCTTATCGATCTGCTCCACTGGCACATACAAAACATCATTTTGAGCGTATTCCACCACTAGGTAGTCCCGCGTGATCTTGTCAACGGTCATCTTCTGAAAAGCTTTTAAGATACCCACGCCATGCTCGCTGTGGACAACGTAATCTCCAACCCTAAGCTCCGCCAGGAGCAGTTTTTGAGTTTTTAAGGAAGTGCTTTTGGTTGGGGATGGTTCCTGGCGAAAAAGCTCGTGGTCGGTGAGAAGAGTTGTTTTTAATTCCCGATGAAGGAAACCCCGCTTGAAGAGTGGAGCTAAAACTTTAAGCACCGGGAGTTGGGCCGATTCTCCGCCCGAGACATGAGAGAGGCCGGCCTCTTGAATGAACTTTTCCAACAGTTTGGGGTTGTGGCGGCTGGCCAGAAGAATTTCATAATCACCATGCTCGGCGAGAAATCTGACTAGCTTGGGCCAGTTCTCAGCGAAGATGGGGGCCGGCTGGAAGCCAAAATTAAGCGCGCCGGTGGTGGCCAGGCTTTCAATCTCCACTGGCTTAAGCGACTCGATTAAACGATTTAAGGCGGCCAGCTCCCGTTGGAGACTCTCTTCGGTCAGAAGAATCTTCTTCGCTATCTCGAAACTCTCTTCAGGAGAGAGCAAGAAAAGATAAGGTTTAATTGGCAACCTCTCCAGAAAGGAGGTTAAGGTTCGGTTCTTCTGCCAAAAGGCGAGTTGAATCTCTTTGACCTCTTTTTGCCAGGCCTTGGTCAGCGGATCAAAAAAACCAAGCCGCTCAATTTTGTCGCCGAAAAACTCGATTTTTAAAGGGAGTGACCGGTGAGGCTCAAAGAGTTCCAGCGTATCGCCCCGCCAAGCGAGATCAAGCGGCTGAACAGCGTTATCCACCCGGCTGTAGCCCAATTCAATCAAAGTGTCCACCAGGGTCTGGGGCGAGAGCGCGAGATTAGGCACAAGACGAGTGCCTTCCTCGACTGTAAAACCCGGTAAAACGAGATCCGCCACCGAGGCTAAAACCAACCCCTTGCTGTTTTTTAGGATACTCTGAGCTCTCATTTGAGAGGTTAAGATCTGGGGTAAGATCTCCTTTCTCAACTCCGGGATCATCACTGTGGCATAAGAAGCGATCGGGTGGACGGTGCCCTTGAGTAATTCTTCCAGCTCTCGGTTTTCTTGCGGGGAAGGGGTGAGAAGCAAAAGCGGCTTCTCTCCCCTTCTCCGTCGGACAAGTTCGGAGAGAAGCCAGACAAGGCCCAGAGGATGAAGATTTTTGAGCCTCATCCCCTCTTTGCCCAAGCTTTGGAAAAATTCTTCTGTAACTGGGAGCTCTCTAATTTTGTCAGCTAGCTGCATAGTGGCAGGATGAGAAAAATCTCATCCGGGAGTATAAAAACTCTTGACTGGATCAATCAACTTTGATATAATAAATAAATACCTTAAAAAGGTGTAAGCGGCGAGGAGATGACCTAGTGAGGCATTGAGCGCCTGGGGCATCTAGGGCAACAGGGAGATTTCTCTGTTCGCTATTATGCTCTGCGCGCGCTATATGTTATCTTCTAGTTTATCTTCTCCCTGCTTACCCCCGCTCATCCTGCTTGGCTATTTTTTGAAAGACTCCAAGCGGCAAAAATCTCTTTAACGCCACCAGTTAGGGAGAGATGGGTGGGGGTGCTTGGGGGAGCTTAGGGTGGGTATCTAGCGTATAGCGGTTAGTATCTAGCGCTTAGGAGCCAAGGCGCTCGCTCTGCTTGACGCTAAATGCTTGATTGCTTCCTGGGCTGCCTCTTCTAAAATCCGAGGCAGTTTTTTCTTTTGCTCGGCAGCAAATTTGCCTAAAACATATTTGTCGGGAGCGATTTTCGGATCGCGGCCGACGCCGATCTTAAGGCGCGAAAATTTATCCGTACCCAGAGCGCTGATGATCGATTCAAGGCCTTTATGCCCGCCACTTGAACCTTCCCTCCGAAAGCGAATTTTGCCGAACTCCATATCGATATCGTCGCTCACCACCAAAATGTCATGAGGTTTGATTCTGTGAAACGAAGCGATCGCCCTCACCGCTCGGCCGGCAGCGTTCATGAAAGTTTGGGGCTTGGCCAGTAATAAAGGGTGCAGAGTGTAGGGCGTAGGGCGTAGGGTCAGGAGTTCAGCGCTGAATCGCGTCTCTTTTTTGAAGCCCCCCGCTCTTTGCCCTAAGCTTTTTGCCAACTTGTCCAGTACTAGAAACCCGATGTTATGCCGACTCATAGCATAACGCCGTCCTGGATTGCCAAGACCGACGATCAGTTTCATAACCAACTTCTTGCCCCGGAGGGGGCATTGTCCCTAGTTTAACACTCGGGGATGTAAGAGACAAGTCAGGAGAGCATCTAGAATCTGGCAAGTAGAATCTAATGAGCCTGAGCTGATTCTATTTTTTCCCTTTTCTGGACTCTATTTTCTTGAAACGGAAAAACACCGGTGTTCCGATTAGCGAGTCTAATTTCTCCCGCAACTGATTTTCCAGATAGCGTTTGTAGCTCTCGTCCAATCCCTCTTGGTTGGCGGTCAGCTGAATAGTGATGCTGGGACCTTTGATCTGCTTGGCGTAATAAATTTTGACCGGCTTGCGCCGAAAAATTGGACGGCGCGAGAGAGTGGCTTGCTTGATGAAATCGGTTAGTTTTTTGGCGGGAAGTTTTTTTTCACGAGCAGTTTTGACTGCAGCGATTAAAGGAATCAACTTTTCCGTCCCCTGACCGGTCAGCGCCGAGAGGTAGATTTGGGGGAGATAGCAGGCAAAGGCAAACGCCTGCCGCACCGTTTCTTGGTACCGTCTCATGGTTGTCTCGTCCTTTTCGGGCAGATCCCATTTATTAATCACTAAAATGAGGCTGCGGCCTTCTCGCAAAATATAACTGGCGATTTGCTTATCTTGCTGGCTAATCTCTTCGGTCGCATCGATCAAAAGCAGACAGATCTCGGCTGCCTTAATAGCGCGCAAGGAACGGAGGGAGCTAAAAAGTTCGGGACCAGTCTTCATTTTACCTTTACGGCGCAAACCGGCGGTGTCGATGAACTCAGCCTTGAGATCACCGAAAGCGACAACCTCGTTAATCAGATCGCGGGTCGTGCCGGGGACGGGACTGACCACGCTCCTTCTCTTGCCAAGCAGACGATTGAAAAGGGTGGATTTGCCGACATTGGGTTTGCCTAAAATAGCGACTTTGATGGCCGTTGCCCGTTGCCTGCTCCCCGCCTGGCGTTTTTTCGGCAGCCTTTTGACTACCAGATCTAATAAATCCCCCACTCCTCTGCCCTCGCGGGCAGAGATCGGGAGCGGCTCGCCGAGCCCCAGTTGGTAAAATTCCGGCAGAGCCGCTTGGATTTCTCTCTCCTTCTCCGCTTTGTTGACGGCTAAGATGACTGGTTTGGCTAGCTTTCTGATTTTCTCTGCTGCTTCTTTGTCCTGGGGTTGAATCCCCTCTCGCCCATCAGTCAAAAAAATAATCAAATCGGCTGATGCCAGCGCCTCTTCAGTTTGCGCCAGAATATCCATTTCTAAGCCTTTCTTCTCAACTAACCCGTTCACCTGCTGGCCTGCTATGCCTGCGGTGTCCACCACTGTCAATCTCTTACCTCGCCAAATTATTTCTTCCGCCAAAAAATCGCGAGTCGTCCCCGGCTCATAAGCCACCACCGCCTGTTTTCTGCCGACCAGACGGTTGAATAAGGTTGATTTGCCGACATTGGACCGACCGACAATGGCAATTAAATAGGGCATAGAACTTAGAAAAGAGAAAGTCAAATCTAAAAGGCACTCGCTACATCATCCCGAACTTGTTTCAGTATCTAGTCTGGCAAGATTTTCAAACCCGGCAGTGGCCCGACCCATTCGATCAACCCGGCGTTGCCCTTCAGCAGCGCTGGAGGACGGCCAGTCGTGGCACTACGGGTGGGTGTTTACGCTTTGAGGATCTGAAGACGGCCTATTGCACTCGAAGGGCTCCCATGATTTCGGAGCTTTTTTCTTTTCTCCCCTATCAGGATTTGGGCAATGAGATTTCTCAATGAGCCATAGAACGGCTCATACTTGGTCCGATATTCTTGCCTACTCCCTATAACTTTCCAATCCAAATATAATTCTTCAGCGCCCAATCAAGCAGCCTCTCGGCTTCCCTGAAGCGATCGGGGCTGTTTAAGAGGACAGTGATGACCACTTGATCGGATGGGCCTTGAGCTGCCGCCACTAGCGAGGCACCGTTTTCTAGTGTCCCTGTTTTAACGCCGATGATATTGTCATAGTGGGCCAAAAGTTGGTTGGTGTTTTTGAGGTTGTGGACAATTGTGCCGCTTAGGTCCTTGACCGTGGTTTGAGAGATTTTGACGATCTCGGCAAAAGTTGGGTTCAGCAGTGCCTCGCGAGTTAGAAAGGCTAAATCCAGGGCGGAGGTCTGATGACCGACCTCCGCCAGGCCATGAGGATTTTTAAAATGAGTTTCAGTTAAGTTAAGAGCTTGAGCTTTATCGTTCATGAGGCGGACAAAATCGGCCTCACTCTCTCCGACTTCCAGCGCCAAAGCGAGTGCCGCATCGTTGGCGGAGACGATCAGCATCCCCTTCAAGAGATCCTCGGCCCGAATTCTTTCGCCGGCGACAAGATGCATTTTGGAGCCTTCGACTCGAACCGCTTCCTTCGGCACGGTCATAATGGTGTTAAGATCCAGGTTCTCCAACACCACCAGGGCGGTCATAATTTTGGTGAGGGAGGCGGGGTCAGTCGTTTGATCGGAGCTTTTTTGAAAGAGAATCATCCCTGAGTCCTGATCGATCACAACTGCCGCTTGGGCAGAAATAGCGGGGTTTTCCACGCCGTTTTCCCTGATCGGCAATAAACTTACTCCGAACGACAGAGAGATCCCTCTAAGGGGTAGAACGCTCCCGCTCTCTGCTGTCTTTACAACCTCCTGTTCAATACCGAAAAAAACGTTGAGGAGGAGCGAGAAAATGATGGTGAAGAGGGGAATAAGACTCATAGGAAGTGGAAAACGGCGGGTCAATTTCTACGATCTCATGACTTCTCTCAAGAGACACTCACTTTGCTCATAACCCAAGCGGGAGGAAAGCGCTGTAGCAATCTCCAACTGACCTTCCCAATTCAGAGCCAGAACCAAAGATCAACAACAACCGTTCTTTCTCTTTACGACGGCATCCGCGATAGCCCTCAGCGATGTTGGGCAGGATAGAAACAGCGGCTTGTCTCACTGCTAGATTTTATTTTCCACTTTTTAGATTCTTGCGTCTCTTCTTTAGGGCTAAGCCGATTTCTGTCAGTTGTGCTTTGTTGACCGCTCTCGGACTCGCCGTCATCGGCTCTCTAGCTTCGGCGGTTTTAGGGAAAGCGATGACTTCCCGGATTGATGGTTCATCCAGCAGTTTGGCAATCAGTCTGTCCAGACCGACGGCGATGCCGCCGTGAGGCGGCACGCCGTATTTAAAGGCTTCCAAAAGATGGCCGAAATTTTGCTCAATCTCTTTTCTCTTGTGTCCTAAAATTCCCAAAACCGCTTTTAAGACCTTTGAGTCGGAAGTACGGATGCTCCCACCGGCCATTTCGTCACCATTCAAGACCAAATCATATTGGTGAGCCCGGACCTTGAGAGGTTCGGTTTTAAGCTTGGGGATATCTTCCTCCAGCGGTGCTGTGAAAGGATGGTGCTTGGCCGCCATCCCCTTTTCGGGCGTTGCTTCAAACATTGGGAAATGATTAACCCAAGCAAAACCAAGTTCGTTTTTGTCTTGATTTTCCCTGATGTCAAACTTATCTGCGCCGTATTTGGCGACGGCCTCCTCGTAAGTCAGCCTTGGCCAGGGGGTTTGGGTGATTTTTTTCTCTGGGAAAAGCTCCTTTACTAAAGCCGTGAACAGCTCCTCTGTCAAATCCATCACCGCGTCCTCGTCTACAAATGACATCTCCATATCGAGTTGGGTGAACTCCGGCTGGCGGTCTCCTCTTAGATCTTCATCTCGAAAGCATCTGGCGATCTGGAAATATTTTTCAAAAGAGGCCACCATCAGAAGTTGTTTGTATTGCTGGGGACTCTGGGGAAGGGCATAAAAATGCCCCGGAAAATTACGGGCTGGCACTAAATAATCCCGCGCTCCTTCGGGAGTAGAAAAGGAGAGAATCGGCGTTTCGATCTCAATGAAGCCTCTCTCGGTTAGGAAGTGCCGGATGAACTGAAGAATCTGATGGCGCTTTTTGATGTTGTTGTGCAAACGCTCGCGGCGCAGATCCAGGTAGCGGTATTTGAGACGGGTTTCTTCCGAGACCTCTGTTTCTTGGTCGAGAACAAACGGTGGTATCTCGGCTTTGCTGATAACAGTCCAATCTTCCAGCATCAGTTCTATCTCGCCAGTTGCCATCCCTTTGTTCTCGTTGCCCGGCGCCCTCTTTTGGATCTCCCCTACCGCTTCAATCACAAATTCAGGCCCCAGACGCTTCACCGCTTCGACAAGAGGTTCTGATTTGGCCACCATCTGGATGAGGCCGGTGTCGTCGCGCAGGATGATAAAAACCACTTTCCCCAATTTGCGGATTTGATGGATCCAGCCTTTGAGGCGAACCGTTTCTCCCACCTTATCGATAGTGTTTTTTACCAACGTTCTTTCCATACAAGCTTCAACTCAAAAATCAAAATTCAAAGCGAGTTTATGCCTCAATCCCCATGACCAATCAAAGCCAAAATTCCAATGTCAAACCCAAGTCACCTGAGCTTGGAACCTGATTGGAGATTGGAGCTTGGACATCGGGGCTTACTCCTTGGCCTTTCGATTTGATTTATGGATATATTCTATGAATCGTTCTCGGAAACGGGATCGTTTCCCTGATATGATGGGTTCCCGTCAGCCAGGCCACCAAACGTTCCAAGCCTAAGCCAAAACCGCCGTGGGGCACTGAGCCGTATCGCCTCAAATCAAGATACCACTCAAGATTTTTTCTCGGCAGTTGGAATTCTTTGATCCGTTTCTCTAGGGTTTTCAAATCTGAGATTCTCTGTGAGCCGCCGATGATCTCGCCAAAACCTTCGGGTGCCAAAAGGTCGGAACTTAAGGTCGTTTTAGGCTCTTGCGGATCCGGTTCCATATAGAATGCTTTCAAATGAGCTGGGAAATGAGTGACAAAGAGCGGCTGAGTTCTTTTCTCTGTCAATTTGACCTCTTCATCAGCCCCTATCTCCTCCCCCATTTTAATTTTCACCCCCAATTTTTGTAAGCGCTTAATGGCTGCTTGATAAGTTATTCTTTCGAAGGGTGCTTTGATTTGAGCTAAGATTTTCCGGTTTCTCTTGAGAAGCTCCAACTCTTTTTTATTTTCTTTCAAAACCTGTTGTATGGCATAAAGCACCGTTTTTTCCTGCAGAGCGATATTTTCTTCAAAAGTCATAAACGACGCCTCCGGCTCCAGCATCCAGAACTCGGTCAGATGCCGACGAGTTTTGCTTTTTTCGGCTCTAAAAGTTGGCCCGAATGTGTAGCTTTTACCCAGAGCCGCTGAGGTTGCTTCTTGATAAAGCTGGCCCGATTGAGAGAGATACGCTTTGCCTTCTTTGAAATAACTAAGCTCAAATAAAGTGGCGGTGCCTTCGACCGAACTGCCGGTTAAAATCGGGGAGTCGGCGCAGATAAAACCCTCCTGATGCATAAGCTGGCGCAGGGCTCGCACGACGGTGTCGCGGATTTTCATCAAAGCAATCTGCTTTTCGTGCCTTAACCAAAGATGGCGGTTTTTGAGAAGAAAATCTGGCCCGTGCTCTTTCTTGCCGATCGGATATTCTTCGGCGATTTGGAGAGGCTCTAAATCAAGCAGCTCCATTTCAAAACCGGAGGGAGCTCTTTTTTCTTTTCTGACTTGGCCGGTGATCGTCACTGAAGATTCCAGCGTCAGTTTATTGGCCGCCGCCCACAATTGGGCCGGCGCTTTATCCTTTCTAACCACCGCCTGAATGGTCCCTGTGCCGTCCCTGAACTGCACAAAAAGGATGCCCCCGGAGCTTCTTACATTAAAAACCCAGCCGGCTAGTTTGACTGGCCGATTCAAATGTTTCTCTGCTTGTTGAATAGTCAGATACATCGACTCAGGCATTCAAGAAGGGGCTTGCCTTAAGTCAAAAAGCGAGCGTCAAAAGGCAAAATTACAAGTCAAAACTTAAAAGTCTTTTGATCTAGTTTTCTCATTTTGACTTTTGAATTGAATTTTTAAATTTTGAATTTGAAATTATGACTTGCCAAGGAACAAGGTGGTTAGTGAATCAAACAGGTTTTTTAAGACCGGCAAAACGCCGGGGAAAAAAACGAAAAGCAAAACAATCCAGATGATGTTTCTCTTGATTAGCTGCCAAAGGAACGAAGCCACCACCAAAACAATGATCAGCGAAACTATCCACTGGTATTGCTCGGGGAAAATCCCGACAAACTGATTGTAGAGAATGAAGATCTGCTTGATTAAACCTTTGCCGCCTTCTTCGGTCAGTTTTTGGAGAAACTCACGCTGCATAGCAACACGATACTAATACGCATGGGCGAATGCTGCGAACGGAAAAGCTGCCAGCCGCCTGTCGAAGACTCCGTGAAGTCTCGCTTTCAAGTGGGACGAAGTGGGGCTACCCGCTCTTATCCCAGTCTATCAGCCTCTCCGTCTCTTCGTCTATTTAGACTCGGCCATAGTCATCAGCACGGCGCTCAATATCCTCTTCTTCATGAGTCCCGGCCGTTATCTCCAAAACGATTAACCCCTTCTTATCGCTCGGATTTTCTAGTCTGTGCCAAGCCCCCAGAGGGATCTCAACCGATTCCCCTCTTTTGAGGCGATATGCCTGTTTAATCGCTTGCCCTGCCTCCAAGTATTCTAACTCCACTTTGGCTTCGCCGCTTATGATCCACCATTTCTCGGAACGTTTAAAGTGCCGCTGGTCAGAAAGACGAGCCAGAGGCTTGACGTGGATCGTTTTGAGGGCGCCTTTTTCAGTTCTCAAGTAAGTGATGTAGCCTCCCCAAGGCTTCTCAAAGTTGACCTCGACGGCTTTATTGCCTCCTTCCTGTCCTTTCTCTAGAAGAAGAAGCAATGCCTTATTAAGCTGGTCGTTTTCTTTTTCCATCTGCCTATCAGTGCCTTAATCCATTAGTCCGCCAGTCTTCTTAATATCTGGATATTCTTAAGATCTTCCTTGAGATCGCCATTCTGCGGCGTTTCCAAAACAAAGGGAATGTTTTTGAGTTTGGGATGATGGAGAAGCGCCTTGAAGCCGGCCAGTCCGATTCTCCCTTCACCGATATGCTCGTGGCGGTCCAAATGGGAGCCCAAATCACCTTTAGAATCGTTAGCGTGAACGACATACAGTCTGTCTAAGCCGATCGCCTTATCAAATTTCCTCATCGTCGCCTCGACTTGAGCCTCGGTTCTGATATCATACCCAGCCGCAAAGATATGGCAAGTGTCCAAAGTAACGGCGAATTGAGGGTGATGGCTAACGCCAGCTAAAAGCTCGGCGATCTCTTCAAAATTATCCCCTACATGATTGCCCGGCCCGGCGTCAGTTTCCGGGAGAACCTTGATCCCTTTGGGCAGCTCTTTTCTGATCGCCTTAAAAGCCTCAATTACTTGCCTTATCCCCTCGCGCCGGGAAGGATTGGCCCCGAGGTGACAATGAACCCCATCCAATCGCAGCTCGTGAGCTTTCTGAATCAACCGGATAAGGTAGCTCACTGAAATCTTCCAGAGTTTTTTATCTCCCGAGGCGGGGTTCGGCAGATAAGCGGCATGAACCACAATCGGCTGAAGATCTAATTCCTCCCTCCCCTTTTGGAAGCGCTCAACGTCCTCTGGCGTAAACTGACTCAGCTGCCAGGTGTGAGGCGGCCCTAAAAAAATCTGGATTGTGTTGCAGGTCAAAACCCTCGCCTCCTCGATGGCGGTGGCAAGTCCGCCGGCGATGGAGACATGATAGCCAAATCTGCGCATCGTTAGAATTTTGGAATCTAGAAAATGGAATTTAGGAACGCGGAATTGTTTGCCCTTTCTTGTATTATCTACTTTTTCTTGCTGCTTTCTAGCTCCTCGAGCGTTTTGGCTTCCCTGACATCAAATTGTCCTATCTTAGTGCGGCGGAGCGCGGTTAAATAGCCGCCGACTCCCAATGCCCGCCCGATATCTTGGGCTAAAACCCTCATATAAGTGCCGGAAGAAACCGAAGCGCGAAGTCGCAGTTGGGGCCATTCATAATGCAAAATCTCAAGCTCCTTCACTTCTATCTCTGTCGCTTTTCTCTCTATCTCTTTCCCTTTTCGCGCCAGCTCGTAAAGCTTTTGACCCTTCACTTTCTTGGCCGAATACATCGGCGGAATTTGCCTCTGTTTGCCCAAAAACTGCTTTAAGGTCTTTTCAATCTGCTCATCTGCTAACTCGCTCACCTGCTCGTTCGCCGTGATAATCCCTTCTGTGTCCCCGGTTGCGCTTTCTGTCCCTAGTCTCACTGTGGCGGTATATTCTTTGTCTAATTTTGCTAATTCGCCAAGTTTTTTAGTTGCTTCTCTCCCCACTCCGACAATCAAAAGGCCGGTGGCAAAAGGATCCAGGGTGCCGGCGTGCCCGACTCGCTTGACACCAAAAAGCCGCCGCACTTGCTCGACTACTTTGTGTGAGGTTAAACCGGCCGGTTTATCGATGAGCAGAAAGGTTGGTGGTTCAAGAGAGAGAGAATCAAAACGGCTCATATTGCTTGGGTTCTGGACTCTATTTCCTCTTGTCTAGATTCTAACAACCTCGGAGTTTCGACCACCTCAATCTCCGGCTCAAGCTCTATCCCCCAAAGCTCTTTGACAATTCGCTGGACAATTCTCATCAGGGTCACGAAATCGGTGGCGGTGGCATTTTGATAGTTGATGATGAAGTTGGCGTGCCGTTCGCTCACCTTGGCTCCGCCCAGGCTCATCCCCTTGATACCGGCTCTTTCAATCAAAAAAGCCGCCGGCACCTTGCCGCCCCAGTCGCTTCTGACTCTTGCTTTGATTGAAGGAAAAAATCTGATAATTTTCCTGACCTCCTCTCGGCGAGTCAGGTTTTTGAAGACGGAGCCAACATTGGGAAATGCCAGAGGGTGTTTTTTACGGCGGAAATCTATCTTTTCTTGAATCATCTCCCAGCTTCTTTTCGTATCTCGGCAGGGCGAAAGCCGCAAGACAGCCGAGAGGATGATGAGTGGTTTTCGCTTAAAACAACTTGCGCGATAAGCGAATTGGCATTGCTCCCGGCTGAACTTTCTGATTCTGCCTCGATGATCTATAGCTATCACGCTGCTGAGGCTGTCTTTGATCTCACTACCGAATGCTCCGGCGTTGCCCCGGACGGCTCCGCCGAAAGTTCCAGGCAGGCCCCCTGCCCATTCCAAACCCGAAAGTTTGAAGGAGAGCATCGCTTCTAAAAGTTCCGCCATATCAGTGCCGGCTTGAATCTCAAGCGTTTCGCCTTCTGGCTTGATGCCGCGATTGGCAATTCTTATCACTAAACCAGGCCAGCCCTCGTCCGGCAGGAGGAGATTGGTGCCGCCGCCCAAAACCAGAATCGGCCAATTGTGCTGGTTAGCCCAAAGGACGGCTTCTCTAATAGTGGTTGCGTTCTTCCCTTCGACAAAAAACTTGGCTCGACCGCCAATCTTAAGATTGGTCAGTTCTTTCAGGTGGACGTTACTTTCAATCTCCATCTCCTTTTTAAGCATACCTCTTTGGATTGCCTTTTTAATGTCTCTTCAAGCGGCGGCTTTCAATCTTGTATCATTCCGCGACATCCTCGAGAATATAAGAATCGCGATCTAGGGGGGTAAGAGTGCAAAATAAAGCGGCGAGGAGAGGAAATCTCGCCGCCAAGGGGGTTGAATTTGAGTAGCTAAAGAACTGGGGAGCCGAAGAGCAGGCGGGGGTTTTGACGGCTTTGAGGCCAAGAGATAAACCCTTGGCGGAGTTGCCGCCTGAAGCATGTCGCTCTCAAAAAGAACGACCGCTGCCCGCAGGGCTAATCGGCTCCCGATAGGTCAAGAACGGAGAAAAGAATCAGTTCTCTCCCCGTTTTGGCTTTCCAAGGTTCAAGGAAAGCAAGAGCAGGGCATGACCAAAAGAGTCTCCTATGCGCTTTGAGAGGCACCATGTTGCCTCTAGGAACATAGAGGCACTCTTTTAAGGTTTTGCCCGCTCTTGCTCCGAGCTAGGCCTGCCGGAAAGTGTTTTCGGAATAGATCTCGCGGCTTCTTGCAAGGAGGTAGCTCCTTGATTAGAGCCGGTCATAAATCGTACTCCTAGCCCAGCCATCCTGCTCTGGGCCATTTCCGGCAGGCTCCGAAGCGCTAATCCGGCACCCTTCTCCCGATCAAATCGGGTAGGGCCAGGATGGAAATGGAATATGCCGGGGACTAATTTTCAAGGGAGAAAGTCGAGTTGGAGATTCAGGATGACTTATTGTTCTATCTCTCTCGAAAACCAATAAGTCTATCTCCGCCCAACTTCCTCCCGCCCCATAACAGACGGGGCTTTGTGTCTATGGCAAGCGGTTTCTATCTTCCAGGCAGGCATATAGCTTGCCAGGATAGAGAGATAGGACAGAACCGCTGATGAGGATAGCTTAATATAGCCGCTGTTTTGTTGTCAATACCCGCTCGGCAAAATCTGGTAGAATTCCATTAGAAGCCCCCATCGTCTAGTGGTTAGGACGCTAGGTTCTCAGCCTAGTAACACCGGTTCGAATCCGGTTGGGGGTGCCATTTCGGAAATAGCAAGTCAGAGAAAGCCGCCTCGCTTCGCTCGGCGGCCAGTTTGTATTGAATTTTCGGGGTAAAAACGAATTGGCGATTTTGGAAGAAAAGAAAAATTTTTAATCCAAACATCCAAACCCGAGCCCCTCGCAGAACACGTTTCTGCTTGGGGCTCTACTTTTTTCTAAAATTGAGATTTTCATAGAAATGTTTTGTTATTTATGTATTCGCTTTGAGATTCTTGGATTGAATGCCGCCAGAGAAAAACTTGAAATTGTCAGCGGTGCGGCTCCGCCGCCTTTCCGGATTTTCGCGAGGGCATTTCCTCGCCGCCGCAGGCGGCGAAATGCGTTTGGGCTAATTCAAGGATACTGTGCCACTTGACTCTTAAGGCTCGGCTCTTGATACTTTAAGGTAGCTTACCATTAAGCTGTTTTATAGGGGGTTTTTCATGGCTGAAAAGTTGATTGGGAAGGTTACCCATTACTACGACAAGCTCGGCGTGGCGATTATCGAGCTCACCGGCAAACTGAAAATCGGTGATAAGGTGAAGTTCAGGAAAGGCGAGAATGAGTTTGAGCAAGAGGTTGCCTCGATGCAGATTGAAAGAGAGCCGATCGAAACCGCCAAAAAGGGCGATGTCATCGGCCTCAAAGTCGATCAAGAAACGAAAGAAGGGACACAGGTGTTCCTGGTCAGTTAGCGGATAGTATTTAGCGTCTAGCGGTTAGCGAAAGCCGTTTCATATTCTCCCTGTCGTTCTGAATTTATTGCAGGCTCTAAGAAAAAAGCCCCAAAGGGGGCTTTTTCTGTTCTTATCCCTTGTTATCCCGTAGCGAGCGTCAGCAAGTTCATGCAGGATTCTCCTCGGCCGGGGCCTCTCCTTCAGCCCCTCCGGCCTCTTCGGCCGGGGTTTCAGCTGTCTCCTCGCCACCCTTCTCTTCAGCCGGCATCGGCTCGGAAGCTGGGGCTTCGGTTACTTCGCCCGTTCTCTCTTCTGTCTTTTCTTCCTCGGCTGGCGTCTGAGTGTCATCTTGAGGTGTAGGAGTGGTGTTCATCTCATCTTGAAACATATTGACCTCTCTATGGATTTAAGACTATTTTAGACAGCGCTTCTCCTGGGGTTTATTTCAGCCCAAGTCAAAGCGAAAAATCGACCTGGTTGTCCAGCTGCTAGTTTAACGCAAACGAAGAATGTCTGTCAAGAACTCCAAAAGCCCTAAAGTGCCTGATACTAGGTGCTAGGCACTAAGCGCTGGGCGTTTTTCTCTAGCCTTTCTTCAAGATCGGCAAGCCGGTTCTTTTGCTCTCCATCACCTTGTAGCCGGCAGGAAGAGCATTCAGTGCGCCGGAGCCGGCGGCTTTGGCGAAGTAGTAGATCATCTGCTTGCGGCCGCCCCTTAAGGTGACATTCTTGCCGTGCAGGAAATAGGTATTCCCTTTGCTGTTCCGGTATGAGTAAGCCATAAGAAAGCTCCCTCCTAACTCTTAATGATATAAAACCACCCTAGGCGGTAGTTATCCCCAGTGTATCAGATAAGATACTCCTATGGCAAGGGGAAAGAAACTAGAAAGAGGATGTAGCCCGTCTTCGCCCCAACCAGTCGGGACTTGGGATGACAGATTCCTACCCCTATTCCTTACTCCCTCTTGACAGCGAAGTCGAATGAATTCGGAACGACGTTTTCTGAAGCGAGTTCAGGCCGGCAGAGGAAAGGTTGATCCCTAACCCTTCGTCTTAAACAAAAACCAGTTCTTGCCTTTAAATTGATAGAGAACGTAGATGCCTTTGAGTTTTTTGCCGGAGAGCTGAAATTTGTAGGCCTTGGGAGTGCGCTCAATGAGCCGGTAGGTGCCGCTATCCCAGATTTCAACTTGGCCGGCGCCATACTCCCCTTTTGGGATAGTGCCGTGAAATCTGGCATAAGCCACTGGGTGATCTTCAACTTGAACCGCTAAACGTTTAATCCCCCCTTTCTCGGGTATGCCTTTCGGCACCGCCCAGGATTTCAAGACGCTGTTCATCTCCAAACGAAAATCGTAATGGAGATGGGTCGCGGCGTGCTTTTGAACGACAAAGCTCGGCGCTTTGGCGCCTGGTATCTTGCCTCTGGCAAGGCCGCTGGGTTCGGGGGTGCGGGTGAAATGGCGCTTGTGGCGATAAAGTTTCAATCCCATAGTACGAGTGCTGGGCGCTTGGCGTGTTTCGGAAAATCTCATCCCGAATTTGTTTCGGGATCTCAACCAGTCTTTCTCTTCGGGATCAATTTGTTGGATTAAGTTGATTTTCCACTGCCTGTGCCAATTCAATGTTTTTGGACCCCAGAACGCCTAGGAGGCATTTTTGACATTAGGGATTAACAGGCAAGCCGATCTTTTGTATTCTCACTCTCTCCGGCCTGGCCTGCTCTGGCTTGAAGCTCAAAATCTCGTTCGTCCGCAAGGGTGCCGACACCAAGCCCGTTTTCGGGTGGATGGAATACGGGCTCCTAATCATGCCGTTTTTATGGATAATTTGCTCGTCAATCAGGATCGATTTTTTGTGCTTTTTGTCAGTTGAACTGGTAACAATAATCGGATCTGTCTTGGGGATCAAGTGGTAAAATTTGCCTTTGTACTTGGCTTGCAAGACTTTTTCCAACTCCCTCGCCCAGCTCCTGACCCGCTTTCTTAATGAAAGCCAATTCGGCGCGGTCTTGCCCAAACTCCAGAGAAAATGAAAGCCTCTGTTGCCAGAAAATTTAACTAGGTGCTTGATGGTTTTGCCGGAGAGCAACCGGCTCATCTCGTAAGCGGCGATTTGGACCAAGGGAAAGGCTTTCTCTATCCGACCGTCGATATCCATCACAAACCAGAGATCGCGATCGCCGTTCAGGTGAGGATGGAAAGAATAGGTATGAAGGCGCGCCCACTTTAAAATATCGGCGGCGGAATTAATCTCAATCCAGCCGATCCTGTCCGGCAGGCCTTTGCCGCCGTGCCGGCGGTAGAGAATCTTGCCGTCAAACATTTGCTGGACGGCCACTTTTCTGTTTGTCAAAAACGGCAGTGTGGTTTTTGCTGCTCTCTGCCAATATTGAACTAGCCATTCAATCGGCATAACAGCTCTATTATAAACGTTTATCAAGCGAGCCAGTTCGGCCTTGGTGTAGAAGCGTTGGTGAGTGTTGTTGGTGAGTGTTGAGGAAGTCAACGACAGGACCACCAATCTGTTCTCCCCTCGTCTCTTTTACCTGCTGATCGGATGAGTAAGATACCGATTTTGCGATTACAAGATGAGGGGAGAAAAAGCCAACTGGGGCCTTCCATCAAAGGTTCTGACTTTCACCTTCATTTTGATCACCTCCTTTGTGACGAAGTGTCAAAGGACAAAAGCCTGCTTTGGGTACAGACAAGAAATCGGTTCTGTCAATGCGAAAAGCTCGCCTTGGCGAGCTTCGTTAACTCATGCCCTAGCACACTGACAGTGCTAAGTTTTGAATAAGGCCGGTTCCGCTCTGGTAAATAAAGGACAAAATATTGAGGAGTCAATTTACCAGAGCGGAGAAGAGATAAGTTAGCCAGTGTCCGGATCGGAAGAGAGATCAGCACGAACGCCGTGTTCGTTGCAAAAGATGCAAAAATCTGCTCCCCGACTCCGTATCACTCTCTCGACTGTTTCAGCGTTGTGCGGCAGGACACCGAGTTCAAAGACGATATAGTGGTTCAAAGCTGGATCGCGGGTGTCATCGGGGGTAAAGTAACGCCTGATCTTGAGACGCCCTTCGTTGCGCAGCTTTTTCAGAAGTTTCTCGGTTGCTCGGGCCGCTTTGCCTTTGTGAGCCCTAAGATAGTAGATCCGAATCTGGCCGTTGTTGGAAGGCTGAATTGTGTCTTCCAAACTAGTTTCTCCCTCCAGCAGCGATCCCTCCTCGGAGCAGTCAGAAATTACCCGGTTCTCCATTTGGGATCACCTCCTTTGGCGGGTTTGGAGAAAATGGGTATAAAAAATAAAAGTGCACCCCTCGTTTCACCATTCTACTATGGTGGCTTAGGCTGTCAAGTAAGAAGGGCCTATCTCAAGCGCTCGATCTCTCGTTGAGCCAAGGCCTTAAGAGAGGGTTCCAAGAGCTGCCTGGCTTGTGTGTAAAGCGTCTCCATTGTGTATCTTTGGGGCAGACTGGTGAAATCGTTCCTTTCCCTCACCGCCTGCACCGAAGCTTCGACCGCTGCTAAGTCCGCTTTCTCTGTCAAAGCCATCTCCAACTGAGCCGGATTTTTCATTAGCATTAAGCGCAAATATGCCCAACCGGCAAAATAAGTGTTGGCGGCATCCTGACAGATGCTTTGATCGCCGGCTTTTTCCGAGCTAAGACGGGCTTTCATGTCTGCTTGGCCGATCTCCTCGCCGGCCCGAATTGGATCATCAGAGTATCGTTCCACGATCTCGCGAACCTGCTGCGGTGCCAAAACCGACGCTTCTAGACGAAACCGTTTGTCTCCTTCCGCTCCTTCGAGGGAAGGGCCTTTCTCATTCATAGCCCCAGAGTAGCAAATTTGGCGCACAATGTCTCATGTCGAAATCCCAATGTTCAATCCAATCTAAGTTGAGTGGCGCCATTTAGTTATTAGGGCATGATTCAACATTGGTCATTGATCATTTTTTATCTAAATTTCCTTCACCACCTTTCTCGCCTTCTTGTCGGTTCTCAACCCCAAATAAACCGGCATACGTAGAAGACCGTCCTTGGTCCATTCAACAAACTTGAACTGCCCGACCAGAACCGGTCTGACCCAAGTGATTTCTTTGAGTGTAGGCGGATTTTGGAAGGGGGAGCTGGCGATTTTAAAGCGAGATAGCTTAGCCCTAAGACTTCTTCTTTCCTCGTCAGTGTAGCCTGTGCCAACTTCACCGGCAAAAATCAGGTCATCACCCCGGTAGTAGCCGACCAACAAAGCGCCGAAACTGCCGGCCACCTTACCGTAACCGCGGGTAAATCCGCCGATGACTAATTCCTGTTCCAGAACCGCCTTGATTTTCAACCAGCCGTATCCCCGCTTGCCCGGGAGATAACGGCTGGTCTTCTTTTTAGCCACAATCCCCTCCCAGCCGAGTTTTTTGGCTTTCTGAAAAAGAGCCTTGCCCTCTTTTTCCCGATGAGGCAAAAAACGAACGACTTGATTGCGTTGGAGAAGGATTTTCAAGAGTTTCTTCCGCTCCAGCAAAGGACGAGCCAGCAGACTTTTGCCGTTTATCGTCAAAAGGTCAAAGACCTCATAAACTGCCGGGTTGGCTCGAGCTAATTTCTTTATCTCTTCGGCGTCTTCTTGCTGGACACGGGGCTGAATCAGTTGAAAAACCGAACCCCCCTTTTTGTCATAGACCACCGCTTCACCGTCCAGTACAAAATTGCCCGGCCACTTCCTCAGTACAACGGCAATTTCAGGGAACTGCTTAGTTCGGTCTTTGCGATTGCGGGTCCAAAGAACGACTTTGTTTTTTTCTTTGACAGCGATTAATCTCACCCCATCCAACTTGCGCTCAAAAACAAACTCACCGCTGTCAAACGGCTCGGGAACGAGCTGAGCGAGCATGGGAGGAATGAAAAGCATGATCAAAATGACAAATAACACAAACCCAACGACCAACTCAAGCCAGAACCCCTAGTGTCAAAATTAAGTTATTTGAGCTTTGAGCTTGATTGGGTATTTTCAGTTTAGTCTTGAAGGCTCCCGACTAACCCAAAAGTCTGGGTTGGTGGGCGGCGTCGCTCTTTTCTTTTACTTCTCCATAAATCGCATATGGCTTATTCTTGAGAAGCGCCCAGAGGTGATCGCCGTAGGACCAGTGCCACCATTTTGGCGGATAATTAACAAAACCGGCTTTGGTGAGCGCTTCAATTAGAATCTGACGATTTTTCTTAATTGGTTTATGGAGCCTTGGATAATCGGTGGTTTGTTCCTTCCAATTCTCCGCCCTTTGTTCTCTGCCTTCCGCCCCCGGCTGCCTATTCACCATCTCCACTTGCCTGCCGGCCGGACTGATTAAAGCCAGATCCACCGCTCCGCCCGTCAGGTGAAAGGGTAGAATGGGGCCGCGAGTCGGCAGGGACAAACTGCTGGTCATCCGGATCAGTTTTTCTCGGGGGAAGCGGGGATGCCGACGACGCAGTTTTTCATAGGTCGTTTCCCAAATCGCTTCCTGTTCTTGGCGATCTCTGAAAGCGCTGTCGATTTTCAGCTTATAGCCTGGGGGCAGGTAAGAGGCCGCTTTGAGCAGCATCTCGGCCGCAGTGCGGCGCAAAAACAATCGCCTTCTGCCCCGAAAGCGAGCCTTGTTTTTCAGAATCGCCCTCAAATCCACCAGCGGTTCCCCGTTGTCCTTGAAAGGAATCCGGCTGAGTAAGTTCAAGAGCTCCGCCATCTTGCCTCCCTAGGCTTAGTATCTAGTATCTAGACAATAGAATCTAGGAGGAATGGCTGAACAGAGCCTCTCCCGATTCGATCGGGAGAGGCTCCCGTCTGCTAGCACTCTTATTCTCTACTTTCTAATTTTCTAGATTCTCCGTCTTTATCTTCTCTTCCTTGCTGGTTTGGCGCTATAGAAGTAGTTATAGAAGCTGGCAAATATCCAGCTGGCAATGGCGCCGTAGACAAAAGACAAAATCAGGCCCCAAATGAAACTACCAATTGTTAGCCAGGTGAAGCCGGGGAAAAGATTCATTAGGGTTTTCTGGTGAACATCAAAATCGATCAGGCCGGGGAAAACGTAACCCCAGAGAAAGATACAAATCAGGTAGAGGATAACGGAGAGCCAAGCGGCTGCCCAAACGAAAGCGCGAATGTTGAACATCGTCAGGAGATTTATGGACTAATAGACTAATGGATGAATAGACCGAGTTAGGCGGGCGATGCGTCTCGACCCACAGGGCGCAAGGCCCACAACTTCATTATACCCTAGAACAGCCCTAGGTGGTTGGCGGCGAAGAGGGCATAAACCACCAGGAGAACCAGCCCTTCTTGCCGGCTAAGGACATTCTTAGACCACATAAAAAGCCCGAAGAGCGCTGCGACGACCAGGAGAAAAACAGCCGAAGCGAAAACCACCGCTGTCTGGGAGACGGCAAAAGGCGCAAAAAGTGCCAAGAGCCCCAAGGTCGGGGTGTTGAGAAGAACATTCCCCAGAAGATCGCCCAAAGCTATCTCCTTTTGGCCGCGGCGGCTCTGGGTCAAGACCAAAGCGAATTCCGGCAAGTTGGTGCCGATGGAGAGAACAAGAAGCCCAATCAAAAGCGGTGCAACGTTAAGCGCACGGGCGACGAAAAGAGCCGAATTCACCAAGAAATAAGAGGCGGCCAAAAGAACGACGAGAGAGAGGAAAAGGATCCAAGCTTCCTGGCCCAAATGAGCTTTCTCCTTGCGGGACCTTTTGAAATGTTCAGGGTAGCGCTCTTTCTGTTGATGAAAATGAAGTAGGAAATAAAGATAAGCGGCGATGAGCATTACCCCGTCCAATCTTGAGAGATAACCGTCTGCCACTGCCACAACCGGCAAGACCGTCAGCGCCAGATAAATCAAGAAATCTCCGCCGCGGAAAAACTTTTGGATACTCAAACGCCCAGCCAGAATTGAAGCCAATCCGACCAGAAGCGAAAGAACGACAATGCTTGCCCCCAAAAGATTCCCCAAAGAAAGCTCCGGCACACCTCTCCAAGCTGAATTTAAAGCCACCGTAATCTCCGGCGCCGAGGTTGCCGCCGCCAGAATTAGGAAAGCCATCAGAAAATCGTTGCTCCTAAAATGTCTCCCCAGCCGATGAAGGCTCTGACCGACAAACCCGGCCGCTCGGCCGAGAACGTAAGAAAGGATAAAGAGGAGAAAAAGATGAGCGAAAAGCATGAAAAAGGCTTAGGGACTATGGCTTTTTAGGGAATAGCGATAAGAACCTATAATTTAGGATTGATCTTCCATTATACCATATACAAGGAAAAAAGTCAATGGTGGGTGGGCTGAAAAAAATAAGGACAGCTCCCTGTCCTTCCAACAGATCTTTGCTCGCTTGCTGACCCGTCCGCCAGAACTGTGCAAATTGGCTGCGGGGGGTGGATTCGAACCACCGATACCTGATCCAGAGTCAGGCGTCTTGCCGCTAGACTACCCCGCAAACTGACAAGGTTATTTTAAAAAGAAAGGGGCTAGAGAGAAAGCTGGGGCTGCCCTCATGCATGCCGGTAGCAGATTAAAACCACACCGAAAGATAAGGATAGAGGATAATCGCCGTAACAATCAAAGAACCCACGGCCAACATCAGCGTGAAACCGGCCATCATATCTTTAGCTACTCGCCAGCGCGGGCTGAAGCTCTTACTGATGCTGTCCAGGGTGGTCTCAAAGATACTGTTCATGACTTCGGCCGAGAGAACAAAAAGGATGAGCATAAAAAGGACAGCCTTCTCCGCCCCTCGAATTTTCAGGAAGTAAAGAATAATAGTAGCTACAACTGCCAGGGCCAATTCCAAGCGGATATTTTGCTGGCCCAAGACAAGTTCTTTGATCCCTCGCCAGGCGTGAATCAGACTGTTGCCGAATCTCCGCCAATTCATAATCATATTATCTCATATCCCGAATTTTCATTCGTACGTTCGTACGAATGTACCTTATCAGCCGTCAGTCCGGCACTCATTCAAAATCGCTTGAAGATCTCTCGCAGGAGATTGCGATAGGGTAATTGAGGATTGAGGCGAAACTCAGCATATTTCGAGCGTTGTCCCCTTTCAATTAACCCAGCGTCTAGGAGCACCCGGAGATGTTTGGAAGTGCTACGGAAAGCCAGATCAATTTCACGACTCATCTCTACCAAACTGGCCGTCTGATTGTCTCTTAAGAATTTTAAGATCGCCAATCGGCGCCGATTGGCGACTGCTTTGAGGAATTTCTCCAGCTGTCTCATACAGATTGGATTCTATCACAATTCGCACATTCGTACGAATGTGCGAGGGAGAGAGCAAAAAGGAGAACCGGACAAGGGGAAGGGTTAGATAATCTCGCTGACTAGCAGAATGACCAAAATAGCGGGAATAAAATAGCGAGTGAGAAAACGAAAGAGGGCAAAAAGATTGCTTTGGGGCGACCAGCGAAGCTCTCGGGTGATGTCCTCGGGCTTGATCACCCAGCCAACCAAAAGCGAGGTAAAAAGAGCTCCCAAAGTCAGAAGATAACCGCCGGCGATCCGATCAGCCAAAGCAAAATCAAATCTCGTCCAAAAAAGACCAGCCAAATAAATCAGAACCCCTGTTCCCCAAACCGCCGCCAAGCGGCTGATTTTCCACTCATCAATCAAGTGGGTGATAACAACTTCCAGGATGGCAATCGCCGAGGAAAGCCCCGCGACCGTCAAAAGGAAAAAGAAAACAGTTGCCCAAAACTCTCCCCCCGGCATCAGGGAGAAAAGGGCCGGCAGAGTGATGAAGGCCAAGCCCGGACCTGAGGCTGGCGAGAAGCCGAAAGAAAAAACAATCGGGAAGATCGCCAAACCGGCCAGAACGGCAGTGGCCGTATCAAGGAAACTGGTCACCGCCGAAGCAAAGGTTAAGCTCAATTGAGGCGAAAGGTAGCTAGCATAAGCGATCATATTGCCAGCTCCCAAAGAGAGAGAAAAAAGTGAATGCCCCACTGCCAAGAGGATAATGACTGGTGTCAGCTTGGACCAATCAAAACTAAACATAAAAGAAAAAGCCTCGCGCGCACCCGGCGTGGAGAGAGCAAAACCAACCATGAGAAGAAGGAGAAGAAAGAAGAGAATCATTAGCGCCCGGTTCCATTTTTCAATTCCTCGCCGAATTCCGCGGCTGACAACCCAAACCGTCAAAAAGAAAAAAACGGAATAGCCCAGCGCTTGAGATAGCGGACTGCGAATCAGCGTCTCGAAAAGCAGGCGCGAGTTCTCGGAGCTTTCGGGCAGCTGGCCAAAGAGGCTGATGACGAAATAACGCAGCACCCAACCGCCAACCAGCGCGTAATAGGAAAGGATAAAAGCTGAGGTTAAAACACCCAAAGTGCCTGCCCAACCCCAGAGGCGGCTGCCGCCGGACAGTTTTCGATAAGCGGTGGCAATGCCGGCTTGAGCTCGCCGGCCAATCAAAAACTCTCCCAGCATTATTGGAAGACCCATCAAGAGAACCGCCAAAAGATAGGTCAGAATAAAAACCCCCCCGCCAGAAACCCCGGCTAGATATGAGAAGCGCCAAAAATTCCCCAAGCCGATCGCCGAGCCGGCCGCGGCGAGGATGAAGCCCAATTTAGTCTGCCAATGTTCTCTTGGCAGTTTTGCCATCATAGTCTTTGCCGCCGCGCCATCTCTTGGCCACCTCTACCAAAAACGCTACCCCGACGCCGAAGGCTCCTTTGGCTAGATATTGCCCCTCAAGTGTGGTCATCATCGGCGCGATATCCAAATGAATCCAAGGCCAATCCCCGACGAACTGCTTTAAGAAAGCCGCTCCGGTAATCGCTCCACCGTATTTGGTTTTGCCTAGATTGACTATATCGCCGAAAGTGCCTTTAATCTCCTCATCGTACTCCTCCCAAAGCGGCATCGGCCAGGCATAATCGCCTGATAGCTCCCCTATCTCTCGGCCAAAAGCATAAAGTTTTTCTTGGTTAGTGAAAAGAGCGTTGGTTCTTTGCCCCAAAGCGACCATTGCCGCGCCAGTCAAGGTGGCTAAATCAACAATTAAACTGGGCTTGAATCTCTGAGCGTATCCCAGAGCATCAGCCAAAATAATTCTCCCCTCAGCGTCGGTATTGAGAACCTCAACGGTCTTACCGGTGATGGTTTTGATAATGTCTCCCGGTTTGTAGCTCTTGCCGGAAGGCATATTTTCCACAGTCGGGATAAGGCCGATGACGCGAACCGGAAGTTTTAAGCGGACGATCGCCGCCACCGCATGCAAAACAGCCGCCGCGCCGGCTTTGTCCATGTGCATATCGGTCATGCCGGTCTCTGACTTGAGATTGAGCCCGCCAGTGTCGAAAGTCACTCCCTTGCCGACAAAAACCAGAGGTTTTTTCTTACTTGAGCCATATTCAAGGATGATAAATTGCGGCGGCTCATCTGAACCCTGGGCCACACTCAAGATCCCTCCCATGCCGAGCTTTCTCATCTCAGATTCTCCTAGCACCCTCGCTTTGAAACCGTAAGTTTTAGCCAAATGTCTCGCTTTCTCTGCCAACTTTCGCGGAGGCAACATCCCGCCGGGCAAATTAACTAGCCGGCGGCAACGATTCATTTCTTCCCCTAGGATTAAACCTTCCTCCCAAGCCCTTTTGAGAGCGGGGGTAGTTTCGGTGATCAGAAGCACCTCCTTAATCTCTGGCCAGCCCTCTTTTGGCACCTCCTTGTATTCGGTAAATTCAAAATCGGCCAGCAGGATATTTCTAACAATCAGAGACAGGATGTCGGAGGAGAGCCCGAAACCTTTCGGTTCGCCTATTGCCCAAGCTGCTGTGGGCAGATGATGATCTTTGAGCGAGCGAATGGCTCGCCGCACGGCCGAAACCAACCGGCGGTTGTGCCACTTTTTTCTCTCGCCCAAGCTTAGAAGAAGCATTGATTCCTCCGGAGCAGAGGGGAGGGTAATCAGCCGCGTCTCCTTCTCGGACCACTTCACGGCAGAGACGACCTTTTTCAGGTATTTTCTATCCGTTGGTAAGAGTGATTTCCAAATACTGCTTTTCTCAATCTCCTTTGTCTCGAAAAACGGGACAATAAAAACGCCTTTAAAGTTTTGGGGCAATCGACTCAATAGACTGAGCTCCATAATTTTAGAATACACTAAAATAGAGCCCTTGAGCTTCCGGTCTCGTCGGAGCTGATGAGAGCTGCCAGAAGCAAGAATGGGTGCCCCGACACATCGGTGGCCCTTGCCATTGTCGTTGTTGCTGTTTGCAAAACATTAGGTGATCCCCTCGCTATGGAAGATGCCCGGGCATTGGCATAACTCGGACCGGAACTTTCGGCTCAGCCAAGTACCAAAATCAGGACAACAACGGAAAAGCCCCCGCTTCTCCAATAGAAACAAACTGGAGATAGACACTGGGCTCCTACTAGATTCTATTTTCTAGATACTAGATTCTGATACAACTTCTCTGTCTCTTCCACCATCTGCTGGGCCGAAAATCTCTTAAGGGTTTCCTGACCCTCGCGGATGAATTTCTTCTGCAGTTTCTGATCATTGCTAAGCCGCATAATGGCAGCGGAGAGCTCCTTGGGATTACCGGGAGCAACCAGGAGTCCATTCCGGCCGCTCTGAATAATCTCCGGAATGCCGCCGACTTTCGTGGCAATCACCGGCACATTGGCTCGCATCGCTTCCAGAATCGTCAAGCCGAATGATTCAGAAAGGGAGGGCAGGACAAAAATAGAGAAAATCGGCATCAAGGCATCAATCTCTTGAACGAAACCAGTGAAGACAATGTCGTCCGAAAGTCCAAGTTTAGCGGTCAGTTTCTCTAGAAATTTTCTCTTCGGCCCTTCTCCCACAATCAAAAGCTTTCTCCTCTCTTTCTTTTGGATGATGCGCTTGAAAGCGTGAATGAGAGTGGCCGTATCCTTATGGTCATTCAGTGCTCCGACGGTGCCGATGACGACAGGATTGGCCGGCAGGTTCAATTTGGCTGCCAGCTCTCTTGTTTTCTGTTGGAATTTATGAGGAGAGAGCGATTCCACACCGTTGTAAATCACCTTCACTTTCTCCGGCCGACTGATCCCTTTTCTAATCAGCCATGCCCTAACAGCTTTGGAAACCGCTATTGTTGCGTCAGTGAATCTATCCAAGTACTTCAGAGCCCGCAGATGACTCCATTCCAAAAACGGATTCTTGAGACGAAACTCCGCCACCCTTAAGTGTTCGGAGTAGACAATCTTGGCTCCGCTCCCGCGAGCGGCCACCCGCCCCAAAAGCCCCGCTCGATTGCCGTGAGTGTGGACAATCTGGGGCGAATATTTTTTGATCAGACGGGCAATCGCCGCCACCGCTGAATGATCGGCCCTGCCTCGCATTGGCACCGGGCAAAGTTTGACCCTTTTGACCCTTCGGAACTCCGGATAAAGCGGGCCTTGGGGCAAAATGACAAAAACTTCAAACCGAGCTTTGTCCAAACCGCGCACCAAGGTCAAAAGGTGGCGCGGCGCACCAGTTAAGGTGCTTTCGCCGATAATCTCGAAAACTCTGATGCGTTTTAATGCCATATCGTCATTCTGAATTGATTTTCAAATCTAAGAAAAGGAAATAAATGTTTGTCAACTGGATCCTGGAACAAGTTCGGAATGACGTTGCCCGAAGCTCCTCCTTCATCCCAACTAGGCGGAACTATGGGGGCTGAGCAAGCTTAAGACGAAAGACGAGCAATGGCTTCCCGAATTCTTTTAAGCGATTTCTTTTTCCCCAAAACAGCCAGAATCTCCTCCGGCGGCGGGCTTTGTTTTTCACCTGTCAAAGCCACTCGCACCGGCCAAAAAAGATCGCCGTTTTGGAGCTCGCTCTCTGCTACCACCCGGCTTAAATTTTTCAGAATATTTTCTTTCCGCCAACCGCCCTCTTTTAAGCCGTTGAGAACCTTTTCAGCTGCTTTGAGCCCCTGGAGAGTTGCGGCTTTGGTGCTTTTCTGAAAAATCAAAAGCGAAGCAGGATAAGATCTCGGTTCACGAAAGAAGAAAGAAAAAAGGGCCGGAGCATCGGATAAGAGCTGAAGCCTCTCTTGCATCAGGGGGAGAAATTTTTTAACGATCACTCCATCCGCTTTCAATGCCTGAAGATGCGGCCTAACTAGTTTTAAATATTCGTTCGGCGCCTTCTGCCTCAGATAGTAATGGTTGTAATGCAGCAGTTTAGGATAATCAAAAACCGCACCGGCTTTTTGGACTCTGTTTAAATCAAAGGCGGAGGTCAGCTCCTGGAGGGTAAAATATTCCCGGCCTTTAGGATCGGACCAGCCGAGTTGAACCAGAAAATTAATCATCGCCTCGGGCAGAATTCCCTTTTCTCGATAAGCCGAGAGCCTGACTTCACCCGAACGTTTACTCATCTTGCTGCGATTGGAATTTAAAATCAACGGGATATGGACGAAATAAGGGGGCCTCAAATCAAGCGCTCGGTAGAGAAGCAAATGAAGCGGAGTATTGGAAAGATGATCTTCACCTCGGATAACGTGAGTGATTTTCATTAAAGCATCGTCCACTACATTGGCAAAATGAAAGGTTGGCGTGCCGGTGCCTTTAAGGATGGGAAAATCTTTGAAAGCCCGGCTCCTAAAAGACACTTCGCCGCGAATCAGATCGGTGAAAACAACCTCTTGGTCGACCGGGATATGAAAATAGATGGCCCCTTTGTCTTTATAAGCCAGATCTTTTTTGAGCAACTGATTCGCATATTTTTGATAGATTTTTAGGCGTTGGCTTTGATAATATTCCTCGTCCCATTTAAGGGCAAGCCACGAAAGCCCTTCTTTGATATCGCCGATATATTCTTTCTTACTGCGCGCCTCATCAGTATCCTCAAACCGCAAAAGAAAATCGCCTTTGTTCCGCTTGGCGAAGAGATAATTAAACAGCGCCGTTCTCGCCCCGCCGATATGCAGCGGACCGGTCGGGCTCGGCGCAAAACGAACGCGTACTTTAACCACAAAACTATTATACCCTCTTCCTCAATCAGCCCCCTCCACCTTTTTCTTTCTCGTCTATTCTCGAGAATCTGGTCAGCAAGAGGGGCCTTAAGAAAATATCTCAAGATCCCTAGTTGTCGGAGGGATCAAGCGGCTTGGGAGTTTCAATTACCGCGTGGAAGAAAGAAACCGCCTCTGTGACTAGCTCCTCTACCATCTTTCTTCTTGTCAGTTTCGCCCAGAGATCAGGATCCAAACGAATAGTCTCATCTTTTCGTGAAGCTCTCTTTAACGATCTCTCCCGTAAAGCGGACAACCGCTTGAAAAATCCGCCCCGCCCGCCAAGGTTGCTTAAAAAGCCGCCAGAGCCACTCTAGGCCCCGCTGACGCATCCAGTAAGGGGCTCTGACCGCTTTGTACTTGCCGGTCGGATCCTGTAAAGCGGTCGCGCCGACGATGAAATCCAGCGCGCCGCCGATCCCCATGGTGCAGCTTTGAGGTAGAATTTCTCGAATTTTCTCCGTCCACTCTCTCTGCTGACTTTGAGGTACAGCCAGAAAAATTAAGTCGGGTTGAGCATCTTTAAGGAGAGCTAAAGCAACTGCTTCGCTCTGAAATGGTGGCCCAGCGATTGCGCCAACCACCCGCAGACTGGGGTAGAGGAACTTCAAGAGCCGTGAACTTTTCTGCGCCACCCCTTCTCCTCCGCCGAAGAAGAAGACCTTATATTTTCTTTGCGCGGCGAGCTTGGTGAGTTCAACTAGAACATCGGCACCGGAGAGCCGTTCGGGGATAAGACAAGTGATTTTTTTAGGCGCCAAGATAACAGTCAAAAACGACCAAGGTAGCCAAATCAAGGTCAAAAGAAAGCGACCCAATCTGCTCCTGGGCCACTGAGCGCTTTGGAAATAAGCCGCCCACAAAAGCCCCACCCCGTCCGCCAAAGAAAGATCGGCACAATTTAGCCATTCCCGAAACGCCGTATCCTTTTGTGCCTGCATCACGAACTCGGGATTCGGAGTGACAATGTAGGCAAAGCGCGGGGATGCAATAAACTGGTCGGCTCGCTTTAGGGCCTCGGGTAGGGTCAAGGCATCAACTGTCACACCCAAGATTTGAACGCGTCTATTCACTAGATTCAAGACTCACAAGCGAAAAATCAAAAGGACAATAAAAACGCCTTGAAATTATAATTTTGACCTTTATGTTTTGCCCTTTGACCTAGCCGACACATTGCTTAACAAACTCTCGCATCCTCTTCTCGAAAATCCTCTCCGAAAATCTCTCAGCATTTTGACGAATCTTACGATAATTAAAATCTTTTTCCAGTCGAAGAAACTCTTCCAGACCTTCTTCCAGTGAAGCAACAGTCGGTTCTTTGAAAAAAACGCCAGTTAGATTGGGAATAACAGTTTCAACTGCTCCACCGCCCCAGAGAGCGATAACCGGTTTGCCGGCGGCTTGTGCCTCCACTGCCACGATGCCGAAATCATCCTCCACCGGAAAGATAACCGCGCGGGCATTCTTGAGGTACTCTATTTTTTCTTCCTCCGGCAAGAAACCCAGCAGCTCAACCGTTGGCCCAGCTAACTCTTTCAAACTCTCTGCCTCTTCACCTTCCCCAACCACTTTCAGGGGCAAGCTTCGATTGCTGAAGAGTTCAACTGCCACCCTGACATTTTTGTAAGGCGACAGGCGCGAGATAATCAGAAAATAACCTTCGTTTCCTTTTTGGGGTTTGATTCTCTCCACCTCCACCGGCGGATAAATCACCCTGGCTTCTCGCCGATAAAATTTCTTGATGCGGCGAGCGACGTTCTCTGAATTGGCGATGAAATAATCAACCGCTTGAGCCTTCTCATAATCCCAAAGGCGAAGGTTAGAAAGATAACGCTTAAGATAGAAAAGGGCGAAATTGGGCAGATAAAGCCGATTGACATAGTCGTGATAGCTGTCCCAAAGCCAGCGAGTGGGACTGTGACAATAGGAGATATGAATTGTCCCCTCTGGTTGTCTGATGCCCTTGGCAAAAGAATGGCTGTTGCTGATGATGAGATCAAAACCAGCCAGATCAAACTCAGCCATCGCTTGAGCCATCTTCATTAAAAACAGCTTGGGGGAGCTGATCCGTTCGTAGCCCCTCTGTAGAGAAGAAACGATGATCTCGCGGTGGGGGAAGTATTCATCCAATTTGTGATCATAGAAAAGGGTATAGATCGGAGCTCGAGGGAAAAGACGAGCTAAAGCCAAAAGCACCTTCTCGGCGCCACCGATTTTAACCAAAAAGTCGTGGATTAAAGCGATTTTCATAGGGCAGATAAGAAAACTAGAGGATAAGAGACTTTTGGCAACAGGTACCCACTAAAAGCGGATTTCTATTTGTTTATCCTCACATCCTCTCGTCCTCTCCATTATAGATTCTCAAACAGCGCTTTGAGCTTCTGGGCTGCTTTCACCCAAGAAAAATCCTGCAGTCTTTTTTTGCCGCGGGCGATTAAAGCCTCCCTCAATTTAGTATCTTCTTCCAGGCGTCTCAGGCCGGAGGCGATCTCTGCCACACTGTAGGGATCAACCAGAAGTGCCGCGTTGCCCGCCACCTCTTTAGTCGCGCCGAAGTTCCCGGTCAAAACCGGGAGAGAATAACTGAACGCCTCCAAAATCGGCAAACCGAAGCCCTCGTAAAGAGAGGGAAAAACGAGAGCCTGAGCATGGAAATAAAGACCGTTCATCAGATTCTCCTCAACAAAACCCAACGTGACAACATTCTGTAGTTTCAGTGCTTTAAGGGTTGAGAGAAACCTGTCATAACCAAAACCGGGCGGGCCGGCGAAAATCAGTTTACTTTGGCCGCCTTGTTTTTGATAAAGACTGAAAGCCTCTAGGAGGCGCAGGATATTTTTCCGCAACTCAACTCTGCCAACCGTCAGAAAAAAATCTTTACCCAAGGTGGCTGGCACCTGGCCAGCACGCTTCAAGTAGCCTCGTGGCGGGCCGTGATAGATAATCTCGATTTTACTTTCAGGCACAGCAAACATTTTTCTCAAATCCTCTCCGGTGCTTTCGCTCACGGCGATGATTTTGCTGGCTCGTCGGGCAGCCTGCAAAGCGGTCAGATAAGACAAAAGAGTTTCTTTGAAGGGATAGAGACGGGCAAGCCTAAGAGCCGCTAGGTCATGGATGGTCATCACCACTTTCAAAGGGAGTTTCAAAGGCAAAATGTTGCCGGGTTGAAAAAAGAGATCGGGATTCTCTTTGTCCAGCGCCTCTCCCAAGCGCAAAAAAGTCCAAAACTTACCCGGCGCAACAATCACCTCTCGCAAGTTGGGCGATAGCCAATCGGCAGGTAACCGCCGAGGCGTGAAAAGAAGATATTCGTTGTCCTGATCAAGCTGAAAAAGATGGCGCAAAAGGAGGGCGGTGGCCCGTTCCACGCCGGTGGGATTCTTCGCAACTAATTTGCTAGCGTCAATGGCTGAGCTCATAAACTCGTAGGTCGATAGACGCGAATAGACCATTAGCCCATAAGCCCATCAGTCTTGTCTCCTCAGCTTGGCTCCCAAGCTCCTTAATTTCTCATCTATCTTTTCATAACCCCGATCGACCACTTCGAAATTATCCAGCACGCTTCGACCGGCAGCGATCAGGGCCGCCAGAATCAGTGTGGCGCCGGCCCGAATATCCAAACTGTCAATCTCCTTGCCCTTGAGGGGCGTTGGGCCGACGATTTGCAAACGGTGCTGGTCCAGAATCGTCACATCGGCTCCCATACGGAGCAGTTCCAAAGCATAAACCAGGCGCCCGGTGTACATTGTTTCAAAAATCAAGGAAGTGCCGGCGGCCTGAGTGAGCAGGACAGCGAACGGCGCTTGCAGGTCGGTGGGGAAACCGGGATAGATATCGGTTCTAATTTTGACCGGCTTGAGGTAAGAGCTGTGCTTGACACGTGCCACCTGACTATCCAGAATCTCTAAATTGACATTGGCTTCCCGCAGAGTGTTAACGACCGCATCCAGATGCTCGGCGACAAAGCCGCGAATCAGTATCTCACCTTGAGTCATCGCGCCGGCGAGGGCAAAAGTCACCGCCTCCAGACGATCCGGGATGATTTGGCTGCGACCGCCGGTGAGTTTTTTTACCCCTTCTACTCGGATCACATGGGTACCGTCCCCTTCAATCTTGGCCCCCATGGAGCGTAGGAAGTTCGCCAAATTGACAATCTCCGGTTCAGCGGCGGCCAAGCGGATTTCGGTCACCCCTTCGGCCAAAGTCGCAGCCATCAAGAGATTCTCGGTCGCTGTCACCGAGAGCTCGCTCAAAACTACTTTAGTGCCGCGCAACTTTCTGGCTTGCAAATGATAAGTGGTAGAGTCTGTTTTGATCTCGGTCCCTAGAGCCTGTAGGGCTTTAAGGTGAGTATCGATTGGCCGAGGTCCAATCCGATCCCCGCCGGGGTGCGGGATAGAAATCTCACCGAAACGAGCGAGGAGCGGCCCGATTAAAAGCACCGAGCCCCGCAGCTGCTTAATCAGTTCAGGCTTGGGGGAGCCGCCGGCGACTTTACTGGTATCTACCGAAAGCGTACGATTATCAAGAGATACCTCCGCTTTTAAGCCCCGGAGGGCGTCTTGAACGACAGTGATATCAAGCAAATGAGGTACGTTCTCAATGACCGAAACCTCCTCGCTCAGAAGAGTAGCGGCTAAGATTGGGAGCGAAGCATTTTTTGAACCGGAGATCTGAACCTCGCCCCGAAGGGGTTCTCCTCCTTCAATCACCAATTTACTCATCCTATTTATTGTATCCCATTTACTCTATGGTCTGGGCACGGCGAACCCTAGTCTATCTTGGCTACTTTTTAGCTATTATTCTCTTTATTACCCTCGCAGCTTATGCCGTCTTGATTGCCAGCGGCTATAAAATCAACTGGCAAGAAAAGACCCTCACTCAAACCGGGGTCTTGGCCATTAATTCTTCGCCTGGGAGAGCCACCGTCACCTTGAATGGCAAAACCCTCTCCCGCTTAACACCACTCAGTTTAAAGTATCTTCTGCCCGGCGAATATGAAGTGCGGATAGAAAAAGAGGGGTTTTTGCCTTACCGCAACCGAGTGGAGGTCAAAACGAAGCTCATCACTGACTTAAGGGAAACGCTTCTTTTTCTGGAAGAACCACCCAGCGAGGAGATTGAATTGGCTTTCGCGCCGCGGGCGGTAGTGGCCTTTGGCCGCGATCAATTTCTCCTGGCAGATGACCAAGGCAGAGTTTTCCTTTGGGAGGGGCAAAAAGCCGTGCCTTTCTTGGCCGCTTGGCCCAAGAACCTGTCTTTCTTGAAAGAGATGGTTTTGAGCGAGGCCAAAGCCAGTGCCAGCGGTAAAACTGCTGTCTTGTTTTTTACTCAAGGGCAGAATAAACGCTTCGTTGTCTGGCAAAACGGAAAACCTCCTCGCCTCTTGGACAAAGTCGCGCCTTCAAGTTTGACAGAGGTCGAGGTGGAAGATGACCGCCTGTATTTCTTCGCTCAGAATGCCATCTGGGCTCTGGAGCTGAAAAATTTCATCACCCAAGCGATCTTCAAAAATGCTCTGGGTTTTGGTTTTTCGGACGGCAAGTTTTTAACCGTCCAAAAGGATACGGCGGGCCAACTCAAGTGGTTGGAACTTTCCAGTCAAGGTGGGGTTTTGCGAGAGCTGACGGGAGATCTGCCAGTCGCCAACCATTATAGGTTCTTTCACTTCGGAGATTATGGCTTTGTTACTGCCCGAACATCTCGTGCCTCAACATTGTGGTTCTATCCAATGAAGAATGGCGGTAGTTTTGAGAAACTCATCAGCGATTTCACTGGTTCGGTTTGGGAGAGCAACAAACATCTCATCTATCAAAGCACAACCGCTCTCTACGCTTTCAATAGAGAAACAAAAGAGCAAGCCCAAATTATCTCCCTGGCGACACCGATTACTTTCATCGGTTCTTTCCGCCGCAATCTTTTCTTTCTCCAGGGAAGTGCTTTAAGAACGGTTGATCTTCTGGGCGGCGGCTTGAACACCTTGCTGACCTTAGAGCCAGCTCACGTTTTTGTCTCGCCCGATGCCAAGGAAGCGTACGCCTTGGTGGGAGGAAAGCTCACCCGTTATCAGCTAAGAGCGGAGAACTAAGGGCGGAAATTGGAAGCAAAAATGAGAGAACGAGCCAGAGGCAGGTTGCCTGCGGCCACCTTCCGATCACTCATCGCTCAATGTTCTTACTGCAACGGCAGTACCGCTGGCAATCTTTCAAGCCTCTCGCCGACTCCTATCGATAGCGGGGCGGTGATTAAACGAGATCTCACGATTAAGCGGCGCAGGTTGGTTCCCAAAGGTACACAGGTCATCAGAGTCAGTTGCGGGTCCGGTGTGGGATTCAAAACTTCCGTTTGGGTTGGTTTAACAACGAATTCGTCATAAACTTGATAAATAAACTCCCGCCCGCCGTGGTAAAGGTAAACTAAATCCCCCGCCTCTAATTTATCTAGATTGGCGAAAATCTGATTGTACTTGCCACCGCTCCACCAATAGAACGAGGAATGGCCGGTGATAAAAACATTGCCGATCTGTCCCGGGTAAGCGGTGCCGGGATAATGGATAACGCCACTTTTCAAATCCTCTAAGATGGCGACATTATCGGTTGACTGGCTGTAGATAATCGGCACCTCAACATTGATTTTAGGGATGATAAGTCGATCATCCTGCGGGATGACCCGATCGGCGGTCAGAAGAGTTGCCAGCTCGCTCTGCGGCCGATTGGCGATCACCGGCAAAGAAGCAGTGAGCTTGGATTTCTCCTGCAACCCCACCAAGTAGCTGACGCGGGCGACCAAAGTTGGAAACATCACAATCGCGAGCGAGACGGTGAAGAAGAAAATAAACAGTACCAGAAACTGGAAAAGATTGATAAAAAAACCCCTATTTTTGACAGGGGTTGGGCGAGTCATCCGGTTGCTCCCGTTCCAATCAGTCATTTTAAAGCATTGAATCAATTATAGCACAGATAGAAGAAAAAGTCAATGACGGGAAGGAGAGGGGTCAAACTCTTATCTCGATTGGCCGGGATATGATCTTGCCTGTCCGCCGAAGCAATATCTCCATGGCCAGAGAACAATTACCAACCTGTGATGAGACTGAGCAACGGCAGAAATCGTAAGCGCTCTCTGGACAACCTTTGGTGGCCGGGGCGGGAGTTGAACCCACATGTCCTTGCGGACACACGATTTTGAGTCGTGCGCGTCTACCAGTTCCGCCACCCGGCCACGACATTCTGCGGGATCAATCTACTCGTTCCGCTACGTGCCTTCAAACTTATTGTAGCAAAAAGCGCCCGCTTGGATTGGCTACCGCCCTCAACATTAAATGGAGTAGAGCTTCTCCCTGCCCGTCTTCGACCCTCCAATCTTCTCAAAAGGTATATTGGAGCTCCCACTCCCCTTTGATTTAGGGAATAGGGAAGCTCAAAGCCAATTTTTTCACCCGCGCGGCGATTTGAGTCAGCTCGGCTCCCTGTCCCTGTTGACGAAGAGTTTCATCAATCAAACGGGCGAGCATCATAAAGTCTTTTTCCTTCATCCCCCTGGTGGTCATGGCCGGCGTGCCAAGACGCAGACCGGAAGGGTCGAGCGGCTTTCTCGGATCGCCGGGGATCATATTGCGATTGACAATAATACCAACCTTTTCCAGCAATTTCTCCGCCTCCCCCCCACTGATCTCTTGATTGCGTAAATCCACCAGCACAATATGGTTGTCGGTTCCGCCAGTAGTTAAAACATAACCCAAACGGGTTAGCTCATAAGCCAGCGCCTGGGCATTGGCGATCATCTGCTTGGCGTAGCGCTTAAAAGAGGGTTTCAAAGCTTCTTCCAAGGCAATCGCTTTAGCCGCCGTGACGTTATTGTGCGGTCCGCCTTGAATCCCAGGGAAAATAGCACGGTCAATTTTTTCAGCCAGTTCTTTCTGGCAAAAAATAATCGCTCCCCTTGGCCCCCGCAAAGTTTTATGAGTGGTGGTGGTGGCGACGTCATAATACGGCACCGGATTGGGATGAAGGCCGGCCGCTATCAGCCCTGCGATATGGGCGATGTCAGCCATGGCATAAGCCCCGACCTCCTTGGCAATTTTATAGAAGCCGCGAAAATCAAGCGTCCTCGGATAAGCCGAAGCGCCGATAACCATCAGTTTCGGCTTAAAAATCTCAGCCATTCGACGGATCTCCTTCATATCCAGGAGACCAGTTGCCTCGTCCACCCCGTACTGGACAAAGCGCCAGAATTGGCCGGAAAAAGTGATCTTGTGACCGTGAGAAAGATGCCCACCGGCAGCTAATTTCATCCCCATAGCGGTCTCTCCTGGTGCCAAAAGGGCGCCGTAAACCGCCAAATTGGCTGGGGTGCCAGAATACGGCTGAACGCTGGCATGGGGGGCTTTGAAGGCCCGTTTGGCCAAATCGATCGCTTTTCTCTCAATCTCGTCAATGAACCTGTTGCCACCGTAGTAACGCCGACCCGGATAACCCTCCGAGTACTTGCTCGAGAGAAGGGACGAGAGAGCTTCCCTTACTTTCTTGGAAGGATAGTTTTCCGAAGCGATGAGGTTGATGGTAGCTTGTTGTCTTTTCTCTTCCGCTCGGATCAGCTCAATTGTGCTCGCCATTAATCTAAGTATACCAGTAGGCGAAAAATGACCAACGCCCAATAACAAATGTCAGGTTGCCAAAACAATTTCTCAATTTCAATTTTGCAGTTTGCAAATAAGCGTGGATTGAAGGCTGAACATTATTTTGACACTGGTCATTCGTCACGAGAGATTACTCTGTTCCCCTTGATACTTGACTCTTGGCACCTGATACTAACCCTGTGGCTTTGTATGCCTTCATTTTGGGCTCTCATCCAATCCTTTCCTACGCCGAGATCATCAATCTCTTAAGAATCAAGGGTATGATTTCTCGCGAGCTTTCTTATAATCCGGAGTTCGCCTTGCTCTCGATTGAAGCGCTCGAGCCCTCCTCTTTTCAGGAAGCTCTAGGCGGGACAATCAAGATCGTTGAGATCAAGGCAAGGGGCTTGAAAAATCTCTACCAAATAGAGGAGCTTTTGACCGAAGAGAGACTGTTTCGGGATTTTTTGGCCAAAGAGAGCGGCAAGATCACTATTGGCATCGCTGCTTACTCCTTGCGGGAATGGAGTGGGAGCGAAAGACGCTTCTTGAAAATGCTGGGCATCAATCTCAAAGAGCTCCTGAAGGAGAAGCACCGGGTGCGCTATGTTCTAAGCCCCGATTTTAATCTGACTTCGGTAGTGGTGGCTGATTTGATTAAAGACGGAGCGGAGATTGTGATTTTGAGAGAAGGCAGGGAGATTCTCTTGGGGAAAACGGTTAGCGTTCAGGATGTGCGGCGCTACAAAGAAAGGGATTATGACCGGCCCGAGAGGGATTTGCTCTCCGGCATGCTGCCGCCAAAATTGGCGCAGATGATGATTAATCTCGTCCGGACAAAAGAAAGTCAAACGGTTTTTGACCCTTTCTGCGGCAGCGGTGGGATTCTGCAAGAGGCGCTTCTTTTGGGCCTTGAGATTTACGGCTCTGATATTGATGAAAAAGTGCTCCAAGGAGCTCGCGATAACATTCGCTGGGCGCTGAAAGTGAAGGAGAGAAGAGCTCCGGCTCATTTCGAGAAAAGATTTAGAGTGGCTGATGCGACATCGCTGAAATGGCCGGCTCTCAATAAAAAAGAAACGATTATTGTGACCGAGCCGTACTTGGGCCCGCCGCAAAGAAAGATGATGCTGCCCAACGAAGCCGCCAATCTGATGAAAGAGTTGAAAAAAATCTATCTCGGTTTTTTTAGGAATCTGGCTAACCATTTCTCGCGGATCAAAAGAGTTGGCCTTGTCCTGCCGATCTTTAAAACTACCGCCGGCTTAGTTTTCCTAGAGATGCTTGACGAGGTCAGGCGTTTGGGTTATAAAAAAGTAGCCATTTTGCCGGAGGAGCTTTTGAAAAAAGAGAGCGGTCTTACCCGCCGCGGCGGCTTCCTCTACTCCCGGCCGGATCAGTTCGTTTTAAGAGAAATTTTTATTTTTGAAAAATGAAGCCATACCAATATACGAATGGCATAGGAGTGATACGAAAAACTGGTGAGCTTACGGGTTAACAGCTTTGCTTTTAATAAGTCCGGCCATCGCGAAGCAGCGTTCTGAATCGACAAGATTTGCTCCAGCGAGTCCCTCGATAAGCTCCTTTTGAGAGCGAATCAGGGGCAAGCAGGCAAGGATTTCGCCAGATGAATAGCTGCAAAGCATCTGGCCGGCCGGTTTGCGCCGCTTTGCCGGGATAAAGCGGCGAAAGAATATGGCTCATGTCAAAGGCGCAGGCACAGCGAAAAACTTAAAGGACTCCCGCGGCAAAAGATTGGGAGTCAAATTGTTCGGCGGACAATCGATTCGAATCGGGCAGATTATCGTGCGTCAAAGGGGACGCAAATTCAGGCCTGGGCAAAACGTCGGCATCGGAATAGACCACACTCTCTTTGCCCTTAAAGACGGCATCGTTCTCTTCCGCCAAAAGTCGGTTAACGGGATCGGGGTGAAAAGAAAAAAAGCCATCCTTGTTGAGGTGATCGACAAGGAGCAAGTTAGCGGGTGAACGGGTTGGTAAGTAAGAGAAAGAACCGGCCGGTGAGGCAGTGAGAAAATTATGCGATCGCATAATTTTCTCACACTGCCCGCCCCCAATCAGTCCAGTTCATTCCACCCCACCCGCCAATGCACTCACTCCCTAAACGAGGCTTTTCGTTTCAATCGCCGCTTTAAGAAATGCCTTAAAAAGCGGATGGGGCCGGTTGGGGCGGGATTTGAATTCCGGATGAAACTGCACCCCGACAAAAAACGGATGGCCGTGGTTCAATTCAAAAATCTCAACCAAATTTTCCTCCGGATAGACGCCAGAAAAAACAGCCCCTTTCTTCTCAAACGCTTTGCGATATCTGTTGTTGAATTCAAAACGATGGCGATGGCGCTCTTCTATCAAACTCTTGCCGTACGCCTGCCGCACTTTATTGCCAGCTAAAAGTTTACAGGGGTAAGCGCCGAGTCGCATTGTCCCGCCCTTTTTGACGATCCCTTTTTGATGCTCCATCAAATGAATCACCGGATCGGGAGTTTTAGGATTAAACTCCTCGGAATGGGCTTTGTGAAGGCCCAAAACATGGCGAGCGAACTCAACTACGGCGATCTGCATCCCTAAACAGAGACCCAGAAAAGGCAGTTTATTTGTTCTAGCAAAAGTCGCAGCGCGGATTTTCCCCTCAATCCCCCGACTGCCGAAACCGCCAGGCACCACGATGCCGTCACAGCCAGCCAAAAGCTCCTCTGGTTTTATCTCTCTCTTTTCCAGTTCCTCGGCGTTAATCCAGCGGATTTCAACATCATGGTCGTTCGCCCAAGCAGCGGCTTTAAGCGCTTCAAAAATTGAATAGTAGGTATCGTCCATCGTCGTGTATTTTGCCACCAAGCCGATAGTTATTTTCGGTTTAGGAGCGAGGATTTTCTCCACCAAGCTTCTCCAGTCGGCTAAATCTGGTATTTTAACCGGAAGATTGAGTCTTTCATCTAAAAAGGCGCCGAAACCGCTGTCTTCTAAGATCAGAGGCACTTCATAGATCGTCCGGCTGCTTGGCATGGCCACTACCGCCTCATCTGGTAGAGAAGCAGCTTGGGCGACTTTTCTTAAAACATAATCGGGTACACCGTGATCGGCCCGGCAGAAAACGGCGTCCGGCGAGATACCGGCGCTCTGCAATTCCCTGACTGAGAATTGCGCCGGCCGGCTTTTAATCTCCTTACTTGCCTCGATAAAAGGCAAATAAGCCACGTGAATGAAAGCCACCTTCAGATGGCCCAGCTCCCGCTCCAACTGTCGCGCCGCTTCCAAAAAATAAGCTCCCTCCAGATCGCCGACTGTTCCGCCGACCTCAACCACGCTGATGTCAGCCTTAAAACGTTGAGCTCCCCCTAGAAGGAATTCCTTCACCTGAGCGGTTAAGTGAGGAATCACTTGAACGGTTTTGCCCAAGAATTCTCCTTGACGCTCTTTTTCGATGACGGTGGAGTACACCCGGCCGCTCATAATAGAGGAATCTTGGGTAAAATTTTCGTCCAGAAATCTTTCGTAATGGCCAACGTCCAAATCAGTTTCAGCACCGTCATCGGTCACAAAAACCTCGCCGTGCTCGCCGGGATTTAAAGTACCGGCATCATAATTCAAATAACGGTCGAGTTTCTGCATAAAAACTCGATAGCCTCGGGCTTTGAGCAGTTTGGCCACCGAGGCAGCCGCAATCCCTTTACCGACACCAGAGATCACCCCTCCTGTGACGAAGATGAACTTCACGGCCTAGTAGAGGTTGGCAGGGAGCTGGTGAGGAGATAAAGAGAACAAAAAAATAATGCCAAATAAAATCTACCTACCGCTATCCCTTAGCTCCCCTCCCTGCCCTTCTTTTTACAAATAACTCCTTCATCAGAATATAGGAGAGGAGAGCGGGAAACAAGGTAGAAGCTAGGCGGTAAAGAGAATGAGAAAGCTAGACAATAAGCGAATGGCAAGTCCCGATCGGCCAACTGACGGATTGGGACTTCTTCTGGCCCTCCGCTACGTACTCCCCTTGCCGGCCAAATACACCCGCGGAATATGATCCGGAATGCGGGTGACGATTTCATAATTAATCGTCTGGGCCCAATCGGCGACATCTTGAGCGGTAATCTTTTTGCCTTTGCTCTCTCCAATCAAAACCACTTCATCCCCTACTTTGGCTTTTGGTCTTTTACTGATATCCAAAATCGTCATATTCATACACACTCGACCGACCACCGGCACAACAGCTCCTTTAAGCAGGGCGAAACCTAAATTGGAGAGAATGCGCGGATACCCCTCGTAATATCCAACCGGAATCACTCCAACCACCATCGGTTTCCTTGCCTGAAAAGTCGAGCCGTAGCCAATATAAGCCCCGGCCGGGATTCGACTTTTATGGATCAATCGAGTTTTGAAGGCAAGGGCTGGTCTAAGGTGAAGTTTGCGAGTTTTCTTTGTTTTTTTGGCCCAAACCTCCACTCCGCGCGAGGGCCAAAGGCCGTAGACCTCAATCCCCAGCCGCACCATATTGTAGCGGCTTTCGGGTATCATCGTAGCAGCGGCCGAAGCAGCGGTGGAGATAAGAGGTACCTGAAGATTCATCTTTTGCAGCTCAAAAAGTGCCCGTTCAAATTCCAGAAGCTGACTTTTGGTATAGCTGCTATTGAGCTCTTCCACCGAAGCCAAATGGGTGTAAATCCCCTCCAGGAAAAGCGAGCGCTCATTTTGCCAGATGAACCGAAGCGCCAGAGGCAATTCCTTCAAACGGAACCCCAAGCGATTGATGCCGGTTTCTACTTTGAGATGAATGGTGGCTTTCTCTCTCAAGGCCTCGGCGAATTTCGCCACGGCTTTGAGAGATTCAGAATTATAAACAATCAAAGTCACTCGCTGGCGAATCAGGGCAGCGATATCATCTTTGGCCACTCCTCCCAAAACGATGACCGGCCGAAAAATCCCCTTGCGCCGCAGCTCCAGCGCCTCATCAGCCGTGGCCACTCCCAAATAATCAACGCCGCTTTTGAGCGCCTGAACGGCGACATCAAAAAGCCCGTGGCCGTAAGCGTTGCTTTTGACCACCGCCATCAGTTTCACCCCCGGCTCAAAGAGCTTTTTAAGCTCTTTAATATTGTGGTCAATGGCCCGCAAGGAGATTTCCACCCAAGTCAAAAGTGAGTCCTGGAGAGGCATATAACTAGCGTATAGCGTATAGCGGTTAGCGTCTAGGGACAGGAGGTATTGGTCATAAGAGATTAGGCATTGCATGGACTTGACGTTCTGTGCTATACTATACTTGAAAGGTTGTTCAAGTATTCTCGACAGCCTGCAACCCTAAAACAAAGGAGGTGACAGTCAGCATGAGTCGCAGTAAGAGATTTTGGCTCTTGACTGGTTCACGCTTGGAAGGTCATCGCTGCCCCAGCTGCAGCGGCGCCTGAGCCCCGCGAGACACAGCTCACCCCAAGGTCTGCGGTTTCTAGCGGGGCTGATGTTCTTTCTTTAATGATGGTTGAGAGAAAAGGCTGAAAAGTGATGGCTAAAATTACCGGCAAAAAGCTTGCTTTGTGCACCCAATGCTTTTGTGTTTTGGGCGATGCCACAAGAATGAGAATTTTTGTCTATCTCCTGAAACACCCTCAAGCGCCAGTCGGTCAGATCGCCAAGAGTCTCCGTCTTTCGCTCTCGACCACCTCGCACAGCCTGGCGAAGCTTCTGGCTCAGAAATTGGCCGAAAAAGAGAAAAAAGGGCGATCCGTCCTCTATTCTCCCACCCGTCATCCGATGAGCCGAATGCTTCGCCGGGCGCTTCTTTCGTAACCATGCGACATCATTACTCCCAACCCCCATCCCCTACCTCGGAACACCGACTAGATAAACACGCCGGCCACCGGGCGGAAGTTTTCCTGCAAAAGTTTTGGGCGAGCCTGCTTCTGACCATTGTCGTCGTGCTTTACTCCCCCCTACCCCAAAAACTTTTTGGCTGGCAGGCGCCCGTTTTTGCCGGTTCTTCTTTGATACCGCTTATTTTCGGCTCCATTGTTTTCTTCTACGGCGGATGGGTTTTTCTGATCGGCGCTGGGCGAGAGATTAAACACAGATTGCCAGGAATGATGACTTTAATCGCTCTGGCCATCTCGGCGGCGTATCTTTTTAGTCTGGCGGTCACCCTTCTCAACCAAGGCGAAACTCTATTTTGGGAGCTGACAACCCTGATTACCATTATGCTTTTGGGGCACTACCTGGAGATGAGGGCGGTGGCCGGCACGCAAAATGCTCTGGCTGAACTGGCCAAGCTGATCCCCAACACCGCCGAAGTAGTGCGGTCCGATGGCACAACCGAGAAAGTGCCTCTGGCGGAGATTCGGGAGGGAGATCTGGTCTTGGTACGCCCCGGCGGTCAGATTCCGGTCGACGGCGTGGTGGTGAAAGGCGAATCGGAAGTCAACGAAGCGCTGGCGACCGGCGAATCCAAACCGGTGGCCAAAAAGAAAAACGACGAGGTGATCGCCGGCACGCTCAACGCTGATGGCGTTCTCACCATTAAGGTTTCTAAAATCGGCGAAAAAACTTTTTTGGCGGGCGTGATGAAGCTCATCTCCGAAGCCCAAAGCACCAAATCCCGCCTGCAGATTTTATCCGACCGAGCCGCTTTTTATTTAACCGTCGTCGCTCTGGGCGCGGGCGCTTTGACTTTAATCGTCTGGCTCTCGCTCGCCTCGCCCGTTTTCTTCGCGGTGGAAAGATTGGTGGCGGTCTTGGTCATCGCCTGCCCTCACGCTTTGGGCTTGGCGGTGCCGCTGGTTGCTTCGATCTCAACTTCCATGGCAGCCCAGAACGGCTTTTTGGTCAGAGACCGCTTGGCCCTAGAGAAAGCCCGCGAAATCGAAGCGATTTTGATCGATAAAACCGGTACCTTAACCAAAGGGGAATTCGGCTTGGAGAAAATCTGGAGTTTTACAGAACAAAGTGAAGATGAGATCTTGCGGCTGGCTGCTTCGGTTGATGCGAACTCCGAACACCCGGTTGCCAAAGCAGTTGTCAACGCGGCCAAGAGCCGCGGGCTTTCTCTCTTACCAGTAGAAAAGTTCACTAAACTCCCGGGGGCTGGTTCGCGGGCTGAAATCGAAAACCAAGAGCTTCGCGTTGGCGGAAGGCGGATTATTAATGAACTAGACTTGACCGTACCGGCTCACAAGGCGAGCGAGATTGAGATGGAACAGCAAAAGGGCAAAACGATTATTTTTGTCGTGCAGGAGCAAGTTGTTCTCGGCGCTCTCTCTTTGGCCGATCAGATCCGCCCCGAATCAAAAGAGGCGATTTCGGAACTTAGGAAAATGGGCTTGAAAGTCGCGATGCTGACCGGCGACAGCGAACATGTCGCCGCTTGGGTCGCTTCCGAACTATACGTGAATGAATTCTTCGCCCAGGTTAAACCGGAGGAGAAGGTGGAGAAAGTAAAACTCTTGCAGGAACGGGGGTTAAAAGTCGCCATGGTGGGAGATGGGATGAACGACGCACCGGCCTTAACTCAAGCCGATCTGGGAGTAGCGATCGGCGCCGGCACCAATGTGGCAATCGAGTCAGCGGGCATTATTTTAATCAAAAACGATCCGCGGGATGTCGTCAAAATCATTCGCCTCTCCCGCTTGACCTACAGCAAGATGCTCCAGAATCTCTTCTGGGCGACCGGCTACAATCTTGTCGCTTTACCTTTAGCCGCCGGCGTTCTTTTTTCGCAAGGGATTGTCTTGCAACCGGCCTTGGCAGCGGTTTTGATGTCTCTTTCCACCATCATCGTGGCACTCAACGCGTTGTCTTTGAGAAAAGCTGAGATCAGAAAATAAGAGAACGAAAAAAAGCAGAGCATGGATGCAAAGAAGCCCCGACTTGGACTGGGGCTTCTATGCTATCTTCAAAAGAATGCCCTCGACTAAATGTCGAGATTTTTGACTGCCTTGGCATGAGCTTGAATAAATCTTTTGCGCGGCGCGACGTCGTCCCCCATCAAGGTAGTGAAAATTTCGTTCGCCTCTTCAGCATCCTCCACGGTGACTTTTAAAAGCACTCTTTTGACCGGATCCATTGTCGTCTCCCACAACTGCTCCGGATCCATCTCGCCCAAACCTTTGTAGCGCTGGATGTTGGCGATTCTTGGCGAGTTGGAAGCGGGAAGCCCGAGGCTTGGAGTCTCTTTTGCATCTCCCTCCCTTTGATCTTCTCCTTTCGGTTGCCTGCCTCGCGCTCCCTGCTTCGCGCTTTCCGTCAACTCCTTCAAGAGCTCCTCCTTCTCCTCGTCGCTGTAAGCATATTTTACTGCCTTCCCTACCTGAATCCGGTAAAGCGGCGGCTGGGCGATATAAAGATAGCCCTTCTCAATCAGCTCTCGCATATAGCGGTAGAAGAAGGTTAAAAGCAAAGTTCTGATATGCGCTCCGTCGACATCAGCATCGGTCATAATGATGATTTTGTGGTAGCGTACCTTTTCCGGTTCAAACTGATCCCCGATGCCGGTACCTAAACCGATAACCAAAGATTTAATCTCCTCATTGCCAAGCATCTTGTCCAAACGGGCCCGCTCCACGTTCAAAATCTTTCCCCGCAAAGGCAGGATGGCTTGGGTTTTCCGGTCCCGCGCCTGTTTGGCGCTGCCGCCGGCACTATCTCCCTCAACGATAAAAAGTTCCGATTTTTCGGGGCTCTTTTCGCTGCAATCGGCCAACTTGCCGGGCAAAGCCAAACCCTCCAAAAGACCCTTTCTGATAACCGTCTCGCGGGCGGCGCGGGCGGCTTGACGGGCTTTGGCGGCGAGTAGCACTTTGCCAATAATCTTTCTCGCTTCGCTTGGGTGTTCTTCTAGAAAAGAAGAGAAGTAATCGTAAATCACCTGCTCCACCGCCGTTCTCGCCTCTGGATTACCGAGTTTGGCTTTGGTTTGGCCTTCAAATTGAGGATTGGGTAATTTAATGGAGATAACCGCCGTCAGACCTTCGCGGACATCCTCGCCGGAAAGACCATTGTTGCCGTTGCCGTTTTCTTTCAGAAAACCGGCTTTCTTGGCGTAAGTGTTGATGGCGCGGGTCAAAGCCGCCCTAAAGCCGACCAAATGAGTTCCCCCTTCCGGGTTGATGATGTTGTTGGCGAAAGCAAAAACAGTTTCGGTGAAATCCTCGACATATTGAATCGCCGCCTCCACTTTGATGTTCTCTACCTCCTTGTCAACGTAAAAAGGTGGAGAAAAAAGTTTTTCCCTCTTCTCATTCAAATGCTCGACATAAGAGCGCACCCCGCCTTCAAAGTAGAAAGTGTAAGTTTCGTTGATTCGCTCATCACGAACAACAATCTTGACCCCTTTAGTCAAATAAGCCTGCTGGCGGAGATGCTCTAGAATCGTTTTCAAATTATAAGCCTTGGGATTTTCTAGAATCTCTGGATCAGCCTGCCAAATCACCTTGGTGCCGGTCCCTTTGGCTTTGCCTTCCTCTTTGACTTTGGTGGTGGGCTCTCCCCTTCTGTATTCTTGGGCGTAAAGTTTGCCGTCTCTTTTGACCTCCACTCGCATCCAGGAGGACAAAGCGTTAACCACCGAAACCCCAACGCCGTGCAAACCGCCGGAGACTTTATAACCAGCGCCGCCGAACTTGCCGCCGGCATGCAAAGTCGTCATCACCGTCTCCAACGCCGACTTTTTCGTTTGCGGATGTTTCTCCACCGGAATGCCACGACCGTCGTCTTCCACCGAGACCGTTTCGCCATCTTTATGGATAACGACAACGATCTCCTTGGCGTAGCCGGCCATCGCTTCGTCAATGCCGTTGTCCACCACCTCCCAGATCAAGTGATGCAAACCTTCCGGCCCGGTTGAACCGATATACATCCCCGGCCGTTTTCTGACCGGCTTTAAGCCCTCCAGGACCTGGATCTCTTTGGCGGTGTACTGCCCAGCTCCGGTTTGAGATAAACCAGAGGTGGGCCGACTAGCAGCCAGCAGCGTGCGGCTGGCGACCCGCCTGTCATCCCGAACTGGTTTCGAGATCTTCCTAACTGCTTGCCGCCGGCTCTTTGTCTTCTTTTTCATCTGGCCAATTTATACCCCGTTAGAGACCGTCCCGGCCTGCCGTGATGCAATCTCTAAAAATGGGGTTGACAAACTATTCTTAATATGGTATAATTAAAGGTTCTGCCCTTCATCTAGGGCTCCCCTATCCACACCCACATTCTACTAGAAAAAGAAGGCTTTGAAAACAGAGGAAAAATGGGGCTAGGAACAGAAAACTTAAGCGCCCCAGAACGAGTTCATGGCGACTCTGAGGGAGAGCAAAGCACGCTCTGGACAAGATGGGAAAGTCAAGTATAGGGATAGGCGTATTGAAAGAGAAACCAAGCGATGACGAGGATGAGGATGAATAAGCAACCTTTAGCGAGCGACTCTTGTTCGCCTTCTCCGTGATAATCGGTGGCGGTAGGTCTTGGTTGCTACAAGCGACCAAACTACAACCGCTAATCAAACAGCAAAGAAAATCCAAAAAACCACCCTAGACAATCTGTCAGTTATCGGGGTTGTCCTTTGCTAACCGCTAAATACCAGATGCCAGACGTTGTTGCCCCTATCCTCTTATCTCTCCCCCGATTTTTTTAAGTGCCCGCCTGATCGCTACTGCAACTTTCTCTCTATCTTCATCGGTCAATGTCCTTTCGTCCGAACGCAAGACCAAATGATACGCCAAGCTTTTTTTGCCGGCCGGCAACGGCGCTCCGCGAAAAACGTCAAAAAGCTCTAGTTTTTCCAAAAGCTTGCCCCCTGACCCGCTGACCAGCTCATGCACTTCTTCGGCCCTGACTCTCTCGTCCACCACGACCGCAATATCAAACTTGGCGGCGGGGAATTTGGGAAGAGGTCGCATCTGAAAAGCAGTGCCGGCTTGCTTGATCAGTTCGTCAAACTCAAGCTCAAACACCGCCACCCCCTCCCGTTCGATCTTATGGGCAAAAGCAGGGATCAGTAAACCGATGCCCCCTAATTTTTCTTGGCCGCTAGACAAGTAAAGTTTTGTCTCAAAACCCGCCCTCTGATCGGAGCGCCACTCAAAAGGAATCTTCATCGCCGCAAGCACACTCTCAACCGCTCCTTTAATTCGGCGAAAAAGAAGCTCTTTATGCCGCCCCGCCACCGCACCGGCAAGATGCCAAGGCTGATGGGGCACCTCCGCTTTTAAGGCAGGCGTAAAAACGGCGCCAAGCTCAAAAACCGCGATCTCCTCTTCGTCGCGATTTTTTTGCATCACTTCCAAAAAATTCGGCCAAAGAGCGGTTCTTAAAACTGAACGCTCGCTAGATAAAGGATTGGCCACCTCAAGAAAAGCTTTCTCGCCAGCAAAGGCAGCGTAGAAAGAACGATCAACCAAGGTGCGGGTGTAGATCTCATCGAAACCGGCGGCACGCAAAGCCTCTCGTGCGATCTTGCCCCACTTCAAACGAGGATTTTCAGCCGGCGCAGAATTCAGTTTTAAATTAAGCCGCGGTTTGACTTTCTCCAAACCCCAAAAGCGCAAGACTTCCTCGGCGATATCGGGGAAACCGTCAACATCAAAACGAGAAGCGGGGGCGATCACAGTCAGCTTCTTGTCTGCTGATGATGTGACTTTAAAATCGAGAGTCGTCAGGATTTTTTTGATTGCGGCCACAGGCATCTTAACCCCTGTCAGTCGCCTCAGCTCATCCAAAGAAAAGCTTATTTTTGGGGGCGCCGGGAGAGGTTTTTTGAATGTCAAAATGCCCGGATGGACAACGGCTCCTGCTGCGATGCTCGGTAATAAACTCAAGAATCTTTTAAGCGCAATTTCAGGCAGAAGCGGCGAAAGACCCCTTTCAAAACGGAGAGAGGCATCGGTTTGAATCCCCAGCAGTTTACTGCCGCGGCGGATGATCTTGGGGTCGAAAGTCGCCGCCTCCAAAAGAATGGAACTAGTTTTGTCAGAGATCCTTGAGACCAACCCACCAATGATGCCAGCTAAAGCCAGCGGTGATTTTTTATCGGCAATCACAAGCACTCCGGTTGGCAGAGTCAATTTTCTGTTGTCCAAAGTAGTCAGTTTTTCCCCTGCTCGGCTAAGCCGAACTTCCAATCCTCCTCTGATTTGGGCGGCATCAAAAGTATGGAGCGGCTGACCGGTCTCCAGCATCACCAAATTAGCGAGATCCACTAGGTTATTGACGGAGGCAAAACCGGAGGCCTCCAGTGTCTTTCGCAGCCAATCAGGCGAGGCCTCCACTTTGATGCCGCTTATCAATTTGCCCAAATAGGTTGAGGTATAGCGGCCGTCTACCTGGAGAGTCAAAGTAGCAGTCACCGGCCGGCCCGCCTCGGGAGGCAACTTAATTGCCGGTAGTTTTGGTTTTTCACCGATCACCAACCCAATCTCTTTAGCCAAGCCAAAGTAAGCAAGGTATTCGGGACGGTTGGATAGGATTTTAAGATCCAAGAGAATATCGGCAGAACCAACGACATAGGGGGAGCCGATTGTCAGATTGGGCGGTAAATTCAAAATGCCCTCACCGTCGTTCCCCATGCCAAGCTCCCTGGCCGAAGCGAGCATCCCTTCGGAAAGAACGCCGCGAATCTCTCTCTTCTCGATTTTGAACCCGCCGGGGAGAGTCGTGCCCGGCAAAACCAAAGGCGCCACCATCCCCTTAAAGATGTTGTTGGCCCCGCAAACAACCTGAACCACTTTTTTGCCAATCCTCACTTTCACCACCGAGAGCTTGTCGGCACCGGGATGCCTTTTGATTTCAAGGATCTTCCCGATGACCACTCCTTTTGCTCCGGCAGGACGCTCAACGCCCTCCACTTCGGTAATGTGAAGATTAATCAATTCGGCCAGTTTCTCTGGCGGCGGAAGTTGCCTGAAATAGGTTTTGAGAATGTTGTAGGAGAACTTCATCCCGTTAGAGTTAAGAAACGCTTGAGGCGGTTTTTGAAATAACGTCTGCCCACGCCGGCTTTGAGAGGCTTTGTCCGCACCCGGGCATCAGACTCATTGAAGCAGACTTCATAGTAGATACGTTTGAACAGTTTTGGGTTTTTTAGGGGGAGGTATCTGACCGGCGCTATGCGCTCCAAAGCGTTCTGCAGGTCTTGGATAGAGCCAGTCACCTTTCCGGCTTACGGAAGATAAGCGTAAAACATGATCCACAAACCCTAACGGGATCAATCATCTAAACTGCTTCACAAACCTTATATCCCCGCTTAAAAACAAGCGGATATCATCTATGCCGTATTTGAGCATCGCCATCCGATCAATGCCGGCGCCGAAGGCAAAGCCGCTATATTTTTTCGGATCGATACCACAGCTGAAGAGGACTTTGGGATGAACCATGCCAGCCCCCATCAGCTCCAAAAAACCCCTCGACAACCCGGCAGCAAGCATATCTACTTCAAACGACGGCTCGGTGAAGGGGAAAAAGCTGGGGCGCAAACGAAAGCGGCTCGTCCCAAACATCTCTTTTAAGAAATACTCAATGACGCCTTTTAAGTCCGCCACTGAAATCCCCTCATCCACCACCAAACCTTCCAGTTGGAAGAATTCGGAAGAGTGGGTTGAATCTTCAGCTTCATAGCGGAAGGTTCGCCCCGGAGCGATAATTTTGATCGGCGGTTGGTGAGTTTTCATGTAACGAATCTGGACCGGCGAGGTGTGGGTGCGAAGCAGAAGTTTTGACTCTTGACCCTTAGCTTTTGATTTAATCCAGAATGTATCCCACTCGTCCCGAGAGGGATGGTCGGCCGGAATGTTGAGAAGATCAAAGTTGTTGGCTTCGGTTTCGACTTCCGGGCCTTCAGCCACTTCAAAACCAAGCCGAGCGAAGATGGAAACCAGCTCGTCGGTGATTCTCGTAATGGGGTGAATCGCCCCGAGCACGGGCGAGATGCCCGGCAAGCTTTCGTCTATTGCACCTTCTTTAATCCCTAGCAGCTCGTTCTCCTTTTGTTTCAGCAACATCTCTAACTCCTTAATAGTGCGGTTTAAGAGGGCGCCTTTGGTTTTCCTTTTCTCCAGAGGCAGTTTGGGCAGCTCTTTCAGCATCGCCTGCAACTTGGATTTCCGTCCCAAAAGCTGCCCGCGAAACTCGATCAAGGCCTGCCGAGAGATAATGCCGCTCAATCTCTTTTTCGTCTCCTGAACCAATTGTTTTAAGATCTTCTCCATCCGCTCAACGCTAACCACTATATGCCAAAGGCTATTTCTCCTCTACCTTCACCCACAAATAAAACTCCAAGCCAACGATTAAAGCTAAAAAGAAAAGAAAATTCCACCAAAAAAGAGCCTCAATCGCCGAAAGCCATAAAAGAAGCAGAAGAAATACAATACTCAAAGTCGTCCGCCTCAAGAAGACGGGGCTCGGGGCGCTCTCGACGACTAGTTTTCTGCGTCCCCGCAAATGTTCGAAAAGAATAACCCCGCCCCAGAGAAAGAGACCGAGGGAGAGCAGAAAAAGAAAGAGTCCGAGGCTGCCGGCCTCGAAGGGATCAATATAAAAAAGAACCAAAATAAAACCTAAGAGGCTAATCGGTGTCAGGATTTTCGCCGCCGTGACAATCTCCTGCAACATTAGATTTATTATAGCTTACCCCGCACCAATTTTACGGAATGATCATATGGCAAAGTGCTTCACCCATAGCGGGGAGACCTAGTCGGCCACGCACTTTGCAGAAAGCTTCCTCGCACTCGTTTTCTCCCACCTCTTACTGATTGAGGAAGGCAAAATGATGCGAGGCTTGCCCCTGAGAGCAAGCTTGACAAAAGCAGAGCCTTGTCTTAGACTGACCTTAGGAGAAAGTGGCTACGGAGGTCATTTTTATCCAAGGCGACAAAAAGAGGCGCCCAAAAGACGCACCTGAAGAGGGTGTGTTTTTAAATACCGCTCGACCGAACCGAGCAAGCCATTGTCAACGCCAAGCGCAATCTCAGTGAAATGATTGCACGCTACGATATCCTCTGTCGAAGATTGCCCAGCTGCATCGTGGCCTGGTTGGGCGGCTTTTCACCGGTTAGGATCGAGAGCGACGATGCGCCGGAGAGGAGTGAAGGATTCTCCAGGCCAACTCTGGGCGCATACGACCGCGCTCAAGATTGAATGAAAATCCTTACCACTCCTCCGCACCTTTGAACAACCAAAACCCCGTCCCGATTCTAATGAGGGCGGGGTTTGCTTTATATACAAAAGCAGATAAGGAAAACACCCTTCACCACCCACTTCGCTAGGATTTTGGCAGGGTGCGTGGCGCTACATACAAGGCAACCCCCTTCGCTGAAGCTACGGAGGGGTTATCCCGACCTGGTCGGGATAAAAAAAGGCCGGCAGATAGCGCCCTATAAACATTCTTTGGCGTCGCCGGCCTTTCGTAACCCTTGGCCGGCGTCTTTCATCCCGTAAAAACGAGATTTAGATCGCTGCCAAGAGCCAGCTCCTTATCCGATCCTCAAAAGGAACCAATCCCCAAACCGCTCTTTCGTCCCGCTCCAGTTCTAACTAACGGCCTTGGCTTTAATTAGCTGCGAACCGTTGGCTGGAACTGGGGCGGGACGTTTTTCTATCAAGAAGGTACGATCTTCTTTTTGTTTTTGTTTCTTAAAGCGGGTTGGATCGGAACCCGTTATCGAGCAGTAAGGGGGGAAAATAGCAAAGGGCTGATGGCTAATAGTTCGGGGGTTTTTGCTCTCCGCCATCTGCTACTCTCCTCCCCTACTGTCGTTTTTCCTTTTTGAAGGTACCCAATCCACGACCTTTTATCATACAATAGCTGGCAAGATCTGTCAAGAACTAAGCCTTGCTTGTCTCGACTGATTTAAGATTTTCCAGATGCGCTAGCAGATTGACGCCCAAGGGCGTCAGGTGATGACGGACCGCTTGGCCGGCGTACTTTTTCTCAATCAGGCCAGCCGTTAACAGGCGGCTAGTGTGACCAGCGGCAGTTTTGAAGTTCAGATGTAGTTTTTCTGAGATTTGCCAAAGCGGGAGACCGGGCTCTGAAGCTAAGGTTTTCAGAATCATCAAGCGGCGAGAATTAGCCGCTCCTTTAATAATCTTCTCTAGTTGCGATGCCCAATGCTGCATCTTTTTTCTCAGAATACTGACGGGGAACTCAAAGTATTCTTTGACTTTTCCCCAAATTTCATTCTTATATTCTCGAGAATATAAGAGTGACAGGGTTTTGTCAAGCCCCAAAAAAGGGCTTCTGGCAAGCGATAATCCAGGTGAGATTTAGCCTTCTTGCTAAATTCTTAGCTCCATCCCTTGCAAGTTATCCACCACGGCCCTACCGTAATCTTTCTGCCAAATCCTCGGGTCCAATATAATTACTTCTCTCAAATTGGAGTTGCCGAGAATCGGATAGATCACTCGCCGCAAACGGAAAATCGCCCTTGGCAAGGAGAGCTCCATAAAATTGTTGGCTGCGGGAGATAATTGCCGGGCAAAAGCCAAAAGCTTCGGATCATCCGGCACCTCAAAAGGAAGACTCATAATCACCAGCCGCTCAATAGGTAGGTCAAGATAAGGGTTAGGGTCAAAGGCTAGTTTCGGTAAGCGGAACCAGAAATCCAAAGTGGTCCCCAAAACCGAGCCTTTCTCCTTGAGAAAGGCCGCAATCTGATGAAGCAGCCCTAATGTTTCCGGCAGGGCTAATTGAATCCCCCTTTTTTCGATCTCCTCCCCATATTCTTCAAAAAAAGCAGATAATTTGGCCTTACCCGAGAAGATGACCACCGTTCTTTTTTTATCCTGAAGCAGCTCCAGCAGACCCTCCTCGGTGCTCTGTCTTTTTTGAGGCTGAGGAGCAAGCAATTTTGCTTGAGGGACGCTGACCGGTGCCTGAATCTTCCCTTCAAAAACTCCCAACAGATTTTCAAAGTACCGCTGGCCCAAGGAACCGCCAGCTGTATTGGTGGCCACAACCAAACGGGCAAACTGCTCTTTTGCCTCCTCCACCAGGAAGTACGGCTTCCCCTCTGGCAACGCTTCCAAAAAAACTTTGCCCTCTTTAGCTTTTAGCCAGAAGGTGAAATCTTTGCTCCCAGTCAATGACTCCAAGAAAGAGGCCATCTCCTCGCCTCGCCTGATAACCTCCGCTCGGCGAACTTGGAGAGTCTCTTGAAGCGCTAAGCTTTCTAGCCCACGATTCAATTCGCGGATCTGTTCCGCCACCTTTTCCGCCAGCAGTTTGGCCCGGCTACCTTCGCTTGAGCCCCAAAGGTGCTCCATCATTTCCAGGGTCTGGCCGGAGGGAGAAAAAGCCTCGTGCATCAGTCCGAGTTGGGCCAAGAAAAAAGTCAGTGAGGACGAGAGCTCTTTGACCAGTTTAAAAAGACGATCGCGCAAGGCCGGCTCGAGACCCTCCGCCTTCTCCAAAAACTCTCTTCGCCGATTAATAAAGCCTTCCAAAAGACCGGCCGTTAAGTAGAACCTCTCTTGCCGATAGGCCTCTTCTTCGAAATCCAAAGGGTCGGAGAGGACTAAGATGGCATTGGCAGGAACCTGCTTGATCTCCAAAAGCTCCCTCAAGGCCAGCGGCTCGACAATGGTTAAACCGTTATCCCGGAGCCGAGCCAGCGCCGCCTGATAAGCCTCCGAGCGGGCACCGGCCGCGCCTGAGAGCCATCTCTCCCAGAAATAAAACTCGTCCCGAGTGAGATAGGGAGCAGAAGAAGCTTTCTTTTCCCTTCGCCAAAGGATCGTCTTGATCAAAAGTTTGCTCTCCAAATCCGAAAGTTTCTCTTGACCTAAAAAGCGCTCAAAATCTGCTTCATGAAGATAATGGGAAGCAGGGTAAAGTACTCTCGCCTCGGGTATCAGTTGCTCGGGGTCGGGATAAGGTTCCGGCCAAAGAAAGAAAACGGGGCTGGTCTTGGCAAGAGAATAAGCCAAAGCCAAAGCCTGGGTCATTTCGTTCTCATCTGGTTTCAGCTCGACTAAAACCTGTCTGCCGGCGGGGATGGGCGTTGCCGATGGCAATAAAGCCGGCTCAATCGTTGTCAGCTGCCAAGTCCGCCCTTTCGGCAGAGAGAGAGCAGGCACTTTAATTTCGCCGGCCAAAAGCTCCTTAAAAACCCATTCGCTTTTGGTCAGATGCTTTCTCAGTTCCTTTTTCACTTTGGCTGGCAGTTGTGTCGCCAGCGTAAAAAGTGCTTGGAAAAGATCCCAAGTGGCGAGAACATCGCTCATCGCCCGGTGGCCGGGCCGATGAGGGAGATTAAGATAAAAGGCGAGAAAATTCAGGCTATAAGCTGGAAGACGCGGGAGCAAAGTCGCCGCCAACTCCCAGCTATCCAGCCGCGGATTGGGAAGTTTCAAACCATGCTCGGAGAGATACTCGAAATCAAAATTAACATTGTGGCCGCCGACTGGCTGATCGCCGATGAAAACTCGGATTTTCCCCCTGACCTCTTCCCAGCTCGGCGCGGTGGCAAGCTCTTCGGTTTTGATGCCAGTCAAAGATTCAATCAAACGAGAAGGCTTCTCCTTCGGCCTGACTAGAGTTTCAAAAGCATCAACGATGCCAAAATCTTTGACCCGGATCGCCCCGAACTCAATAATCTCGCTGGCCTTCGGATCAACGCCGGTGGCTTCAATGTCTAGAATAATGAAATCGTCTAGCATCAGCTTGGTTGAAAAAGAAGATCAGAGAGTCAAAGAACGGGCGATGGGCAGCCCGATGAAACCGGGATTGTCACCTCGCTTCCTCTCCGCTTCTCTCATGCTCTCTTATTGCCATCTCCTCCTCAACTCCACTTCCACTTCTTTCGGCTCGAAGCTCACTGCTTCCAAGCCAGGCGGAGCTTTAACCATCGTCTTATCCAGTACAATTTTATGACTGCCGCTGATTAAACCGGTCAAATCCACTGCTAGTTCAAGATTGCGACTATTAAGGTCGCTAATTTTCTCTGAAGCTCCGCTTAAAACCACTTCCACCATACTCGGTGCGCTCCCGACTAACTCCAGGCTCTCAGCGAGGCCGAGATAGCGCGGGACCAGCTTGAGGGTGGTGGTAGTCACCGAACTATTCAAGGCAATTCTCGCTCTGATGACGTTGGGGCTCCCCAAAAGAGCCAAGTGCGGCGGCAATCGTAAAGCGACCTCCTCTTCAAAATCCTGGAAATGACCGGCTAAATTAATCGGCGTAGTGGGAAGACTAGTTAAGTTTTGCAAAAGAGTCACCGCCCCCCGAATACTGACCACCTTTGGCTCCAGCGCCACCTCTCTCAAAGTGAAACCAGCCGGCAAATTGTTCTCAAAAGTCGGTTCAACTACCACCACTTTCGTATCGTCCCCCGGCGCGATTTCAACCCTCACTTTCACTTGAGGCGGAGAGAAAATTAAATGGTGCAAAATTCTATTCTGGGCATCGTACGCCGCCGGTGCGAGAGTAAAGCTCCGGTTACTTCTCTGGCCGCGCAGATTGACCACCAAAGCAACTCGAGCAATATCCTGGAGCATTCTTTCGCCGCCGTAAACCACCACCTCCGAAGGCTCTAGAACCAGAGATTGAATGGCAAAGCCACTGGGCGGGAACTCCTGAACTTCCGACTCAACGATAAAGGAGCGGGAGGTCGCCCGTTCAATGACCACTCTCACTTCTCGGGGCCAAAAAGCGATGACCCTTTCGCCTCCGCTCACTTGCACTGCTTCTTTCAATCTCACTGGCATTCTGGCCTCGGAAAGATCCAAAAAAGCCTCAATCCCGGAGGGATTTTGACCAGAGGATTTAACAAAAATTTTTACCCCCGGCAAACTCTCGGCTACAACCAAATCAGAAGAGAGCCCCCTGACCTCAAGCGGCAGTTCTAAAACCCGCGGCTGGACGAAAAGAAGCCCTGCCACGAGCCAGAGCAGCAAAGCAACCAAAAAAGCCATTGATAGTTCTTTCATAGAACTTCCCCGTGGTCCCAAGTATTCTTATATTCTCAAGAACACAAGATATAGGGGAGCAAAAAGGTAAAATCAGCGCAGAAGGCGCGCCATTAAACTTTCCAAATCGGTGAAGCGCAGATGGGAATAAGCGTCCTCGCCGACTAAGATACCAACCCGGCCGGCTCGATTCAAAGCCACCACCATGGCACCCAAGGAAGAAGCAATTTTCTTGAGAGCGGGGCTCGTCACATTGGGCGAGAGCCTCTTGCTCAAAACCCCCAAAGAGATCACCCGATCGCCCTCAATCAAAGCCGCGCCCTGTCTCAAATGCGACTTTGCGCCAAAGCTCTGAATCAGGAGCTCATCAGTTAAGGGCTGGTTGACGGCCAATCCCTTCTCAATCAGGGCTCTCAAAGATTTACCACGGCGAATAATCAGAATGGCTGAGAGCTTATTGCTTCTCAAAGCAGTCAGGGCATTAATCATCTCTCGCAAAGTCTTCTTAGAAGGGGTAAATTTTGTCTCCCGCATCAAAAAGCGATTGATAAGAGCCGTCAGTTCCGCCTGATGAGCCAAAAGAACAATCAAAAACCAAGCCAGAGTAAAAATCAAGAGAAGCCAAGCCAAAAGCGGCAGGGCAAAAAGTTGGGCCAGAAGAGCCGTGATGAGAATCCAAAATAAAGGCCTTACAGCTCGCAAGAAATTAGTCCCTTTCAAGATGGTATAAAGCCAATAGAAAAAAGCGGTGGCCAAAATCAGCTCCAACAGATGATTGACCGAGAGAAGCGAGCGCAAATAAAAAAGACCGGCCAAGAGCTGATCCTGAACAGCGAAGAAACTTTGGTTGAGGAAGTCAGACATTGAGAGAAAAGAATAAGAGAATGAGAATAAGAGAGCAAGCGATAGGCAAGTCTCTCCCTACCATTTAATCATAAGACAGGCTTATCCGCCCGTCATCCCGAACCACATCTCGGACTTGTTGAAGGATCGTTGCAGAATCTAGTGGTAAAATGGGAGGTAGCTGGCGGCTTGCGGCCAGCAGCGGGCGGCTAGCTACTCCTGAATCTAGGGACGTAGTGTCAACGGTAGCACGACTCTCTCCAAAAGAGTTAGTTCAGGTTCGAATCCTGACGTCCCTGCCAATTCTGAACACTAGCGACATCTTTTCTTGCCCCCACTACCTCCCAAATCTCCACCGGTTTTTCTTTGCCTTTGACCAAAACTGGCTCCAGTTTTTTGAACTCAAACTTGTTTTGAACTAATCCGTAAGTGGCTTGGCTGACAATGATCTGATTTTCCTTGGCGACGCCCATCAGGCGAGCGCCCAAATTAATCGTGTCGCCGATGGCGGTAAAGTCAGCCCGCTTATGAGAACCGATATTGCCGATAACCGCTTCGCCGGTGTGAATACCAACGCCAAAACTAACCCGCGGCAAATCGGGGCGTCTTTGGTGAAGTTCTTCAATCTTCCCCCTCGCCGAAAGAGCGGTTCTAATCGCCCGCTCGGCATGATCGTTTTGCGGCAAAGGGGTATTAAAGAGCGCCATCACTTCGTCGCCGACAAATTTATCCAAAGTGCCTTCCTCTTCAAAAATCGCCTCGCTAAAAGCGCTTAGATATGCGTTGAGCATCATCACCACCTCCTCCGGTTGCATCTTTTCGGAAGTGGGTGTAAAGCCTCGGATATCGGCGAAAAGGACGGTTACCGTCTCCTTGGTCCCGCCCAATTGAACCAGATCCTCGGACGAGGCAGCTAAAATTTTATCCACCACCTTCGGCGCGACATAACGGCCAAAAATTTTTGTGACTCGTTCTCTTTCTTTGGTTTCGGTCAAAGAACGCCAAAGAACCGCGGTCAAAAAAGTCAGGATGATGGCAGCTAAACCATATAAAGTATCGCCGATCAAGCCGGTTTCATAAATCAAAAGATTGCCCAAAAAATAGAGAACCAAAAGAGCAAACGTAGCCAAGCCGGCCCAAAGAGGCTTCAAATCCCAAACCAAAAGACCGACTACGAGAGCCAGGAGAAAAAGGATGGAAACAGTGCTCTCTTTGCTTGGCTTTTTCAAAAAACGTCCCTCCAAAACGGTTTGTGCCAAGTTGGCGTGAATTTCCACTCCCGGCATCGGGAGGCCGCGACTCGTGGGGGTCAAATGAGCATCGTGTAAATCAGCGGCGGTCGCACCGATTAACACTACCTTACCAGCCAAATCTTCCGTCTTGCCGGCGAGGATATCGCTAATGGAAAGGTAGCGAAAATTGCCTGGTCGGCCGGTGAAATTAATCAACACCCGGTTTTTCTCATCAGTGGTCAAGGAGCGACCGCCTAAGTTTTGCCCCAAGAGCACACCCAAAGCCGCAAATTCTTTCTCTTCAAAGACCCAGGAGGCTGGCAGACGCCTCGCGACGTTATCACTATCAGGGGTGATGTTGACATGGGCCAAGGCCAGGGCGGCAGTTTTTAATTCCGGCAAGGGCTCAATGAGTCGAGTAGCCAGCCATTGCCCCTTGTGATAAATCAGTTTCTCTGCCTCAACCGGCAAAATGACATTGCCGGCCTTTTTAATGGCTTGGGCTAAACTGCGGTCGGCCGCTTGATTTTCTGGCTCGGAGAAGTTGACATCAAAAACAATCAGTCTTGCCTCGGCTTGGCGAAGAGCATCAACAAGCCGCGCTTGAACTGCTCTTGACCATGGCCAGCGGCCGATTTGAGAGAGGCTCTTATCATCAATCGCTGCGATGACGATTTCAGGTGATGCCGGTCGCGGTAGAATCAAAAGGTCGTTCAAACGATTCTGCCAACCGCCTAAGAACCCGGCCCAAAAAAGAAAACTGATTAAAAAGGCGCTTCCCAAACTGATCAGAAGCGCCCCCCAAAACCCTTTGAATCTTTTTCTCATTGTTTTTGCTCCTACCCCACCCTCAAAACGAGCCATCATACACTATATGATATGCTACACGCCCAATGCTGAATACTGCCTCACTGACTCGGCCCTTGCCCCCAAGGAGTTTGATTAGAAGGATTATTGGAGGGTGAGGCATTAGAAGGGGCGGAAGATGTAGAAGAGGGCTGATTGGCGCCATCGGTAGTGCCGGAGGTGGCACCGGGGCTGGTGGGAGTAGTGGTGGTCTTGGGAGCTTGAATCAGCTTCTCAATTGAAGAACTATAACGGATCCCCAGCGCCGCTTCGCGCTCTAAATTCCACCTGAGCCAAGCCTTTTCGGCAGCGGTCAGGGTGAGGGGCGCATCCTGAAGCGGTTTTTGGGGGTCAGCTGTCCATTGCTTCCCCTCTTTCAGCTCCATCCTTTCGGTTTGGTTTGAAAAACCAACCCCGACTTGATTTTTCAAGCCAATAATTTTATAAAACTGACCGGCGAGATGGCCAAAGGACGTGCCGCGGACAGTCGCGACGGTGGTGGCCGTCTCGACGGTGAAGTTGTCTCGATCGGCGACTTCTCTAGCGCGAGTGAAAAGATTACCAGCCAGGAGTTTGAAAGATGGTTTTTTCTTGTCTAGCGAAGCAAGGGTCAATTTACCGTTCTCGCCCAAGCGCAGAACGCTGCCGTCCGAAAGCTTAATTTCGGCCCGGCCTTTGGCGTCGGTGGCGATGGTGGCACCAGCCGAAAGTCTATCTCCTGTCTTGAGTGTTCTGCTACCGACTCTTACTGCTTCAGCCAAGACTATCACCTCGGCCTGTTCGGTGGGGAGCGAAGAACTCACGCCAGCTGATTCTTGCCGGGCACAGCCGGCGAGGAAGAAAGACAAAAAAAGAATCGTGCTTAAAATGGACCAGAAAGCTCCTTGCCTCATAAGATCAATCTTGACGGTTATCAACTCTATTAATTATACGAGAAATCGGCCACAAAGATGAGCCGACGATTTTTGACTGTCTACTCAGCGCTAGACTCTTCGCTCACCGCCATATGCCCGCCCTCATCCCTCTTTCCTACTTTGTTTCTTTGAAAAGCGTTCGTTTTCGGCAAAAGCGGCAGTACTTTAAAAGCTCCAGTCTGGCGGTTGTGGTCTTCGGATTTTTGGTTGTAGCGTAACTCCCCCGCTGGCAAACAGCGCACAAAAGTCGGATAACCGGACGATTGACTTTACGCTTGGCTTTTCCTTTCTTGGGCATGAACAAAAAAATAATCAATGAGGACTAGCGATGGGTAGGTCGCCATAGGCGACCATTCAATGCGCTTTTTCCCTCGTTCTCTGGTTCTCTTTTCACACTCTCCTCACCTGAAGAAAATCCAACTCCACTGGCGTTTCGCGGCCGAATATGGAAATTAAAACTTTAATCTTGCCTTTGCCCTCGTCCACCTCGGAGACCACTCCATCGTAATCCTTGAAAGGCCCGTCAGTGATATGAACCAAGTCCCCCTCGGCGAGATCCACGGTATACTTGGGCTCCTCTATCGCCATTCTTTTTTTGATGTTATCTATCTCTGTCTTAGAAACAGGCACCGGGATGGTGCCCGAGCTGATAAAGCCGGTAACGTTGGGAGTGTTCCGAACCACGTACCAAGACCTCTCATCCACGTTCATATTGACCAAAACATAGCCGGGGAAGATTTTCCGTTCCACCGTCTTGCGCCTGCCGTCCTTAATCTCAATCTGCTTCTCCTTCGGCACAATGACAGCAAAAATCTTGTCCTGCATAGAAAGACTTTCAATTCTTTGACGCAAAGCCTCGGCCACGGCATCCTCATAGCCGGAATAAGTGTGGATGACATACCATTGCCCCTTCTCTTCCGGCCAGACGAACTTCTTCCCCTCTTTTGGTTCCGGCCCGGCCGGCGGAGAAGGATGACCTAATTGTTGCTTCGGTGCTTCCATGCTCTCAAATCCTAGATTCTTCACTCCGCTCAGAATGATACTCACCAGCTGACCCGCTCACCTTGCTTTTTACTACTCTATCTCCACATTTTCCACCTTCGCCGGCGGAGTGGTTTGGGCTGACTTCAGTCTTTGCTCCTTCCAGATTTCAACGCGAGTCACCAACTCCCTGACTCCGCGACTGAAAAGGAAATCCATGGCAAAAACCACCAAGCCGACTAGAAAAGAGATTAAAATCACACCGATTGTATAACGAATCGCCTGAGAAAGGGTGGGCCATTCTACCTTGGCCAACTCGGTGCGGGATTCTTTCAAAAAACTGAGGATCTTCTTCACAGCGCGATACGAATAGATGAATGTAAGCGAATAATACGAGTAAAATTTTTCTCTCCCTCTACTCTACACCCGACTCCTTATCTTTTTGACCATTGTGGTGCCCGGCGGGCACGCTTCAAGCCATATTTCTTTCTCTCCTTCTCTCGCGGATCACGGGTCAGAAAGCCGGCAGATTTCAGGCTGGTTTTAAATTCGGGATTCAATAAAATCAAAGCTCGGGAGATGCCCAATCTGACCGCTTCCGCCTGAGCACTAACCCCCCCACCCACCGTTCGGGCAGAAATGCCGACCTTCCCAGTCAGGCCCACTTGCTTAAGCGGCGAGAGAGCTACTTCGGCCAAAGCGGCCGGCTTGAAATAAAGAGTCGCCTCTTGATCATTGACCAGAAAGAACTTCTCGTCGGGATAAAGCCTCACCCGCGCCGAAGCGGTTTTTCTCCTGCCCAGACCGTAGACATATTTCTTGGTAGATGAAGTAGGCATATAGAGACTTATAGACGCATGGACTTATGGACCAACAGATTAAAATTGCTCAAATTCTATCTTCTCATACGGGTGTTCTCTGCCGGCGAAAACTTTCAAATGAGCCAACTTGGCCGTCCTTAATCTGTTTTTAGCCAGCATCTTACTGACTATCTCGGTAAAAAGCTGGGTTGGGTCTTGCTCCAAACGTGCTCGCAAAGTCTTTTGCTTAAGACCCCCCGGGCGACCGGAGTGACGAAAATAGATTTTGTCGGTCAGTTTTTTGCCAGTGAATTTGAGCTGGCCGGCATTGACAACCACAACAAAGATCGGCGGGGCAACGTTGGGAGTATATTGCGGAAGGATCTTGCCGGAGAGCAGCTGGGCAACTTTGGTCGCCAGCCGGCCGGCTGATTGGTTCTTGGCATCTATTAGAAACCATCTCGGTTTCAAAGCTGGCGGATAGAAATATTTGGTAGCTTTGACTGGATGCATGAACTGATAGCCTTATGGACAAATCAACTAACTACTCTCTACTCCCCACTCCTGACCCCCTTCTCTATCTCAACCCACTCTACTTGCGCCATCGGCGCGTTATCACCCGACCTCCTCCGACTCAGGCGCACCACCCGCAAGTAACCGCCGACCCGCGCCTTATACTTGGGCCCGATCACTTTGGTCATTTTTAGAACCGCCGGGCCGAAACCGATCTCCCGCGTCAGGGCCCGCCGAGCCAAAAGCCCTCCTTTTTTTGCCTTCTCCACCAAACGTTCCATAATCGGCTTGAGAGCCTTTGCCTTGGCTGAGGTCGTTCGGATCTTCTCATGTAAAATGAGCGAGATGGCTAAGCTCCTCAACAACGCTTGCCGCGCTTCTCTCTTCCTGCTTAATTTGACCCGGCTCTGCATAACACGATACCAATACACGAATCTATGCGAATGATACGAATTGATTTCCCTACCCTCACGCTTCCATATTGCTATCAACCATTAAACCTTTTTCATTCTCTTCAGAACTTCCAGCACTTCATTATAGGCTTTGGCTCCTAAGCCCTTCAGTTCCTTCAGATTCTCCAAACCCAGCTTTTCAATATCAGCCAAACTTTTGATGTTATGCCTCAACAAAGCGTTAGTGGTCCGCAAAGAAAGATTGAGCTCTTCCACCGTGGGTCCTGGGGCTTCTGCCGCCCGGGCTATTTCTCCCGACACTCCGGTAACACGAGAACTCTTCCCGGTAAAAACGGCGATCTGCTCTTCTAAAAGTTGGGCAGCTGCCTTCAAAGCCTCTCGCGGTGTAACGCTGCCATCGGTTTCGATCTCCATCGTCAATTGATCGTAATCGACCCTTTCTCCAACCCGGGTGTTTTCCACACGGTAACTGACCCTCTGGACGGGAGAGAAGAGGGCATCCAAAAGAATGGTGCCAATGGGTAACTCTTTAACGTTGACCTTTTCAGTCGGGCGGTAACCCCTGCCTCTTTCTACTAAAATCTCCATCTCCAAAACGGTTTTGCCGGTCAGATGAGCAATAACCAGATCAGGATTGAGAATTGTGACATGGGGCGGTGTTTTAATCGCCTCGGCGGTAACCGGCCCAACTTTGCTAGTCGCCAAAGTTAGGGTCGCCTCCGGCTCATCCCCCTCCATCTTCAATCGCAGTCCCTTGAGATTGAGCATGATGCGCACCACATCCTCCTTAACATGGGGTATGGTGGAGAACTCATGATCAACCCCGCTCAACCTCATCGCTGTCACCGCTGCGCCCGGCAAACTGGTTAAAAGAACCCGTCGCAAAGCATTGCCCAAGGTCAGCCCGTAGCCCGGATAACAAGGGCTAATGACAAAACGACCGAAGGTTGGTTCTTCTTGCTCACCAACCAAAGTGGGTACGATAATCTCTTCTACCATATGACTTGTGAAAAGAATTAATAAATAGCTTTTATCTGACCTGCTGACCGACTGAGCCGCTCACTTTTACCTCGAATAAAACTCAATGATCAGCTTCTCATCCACGGGAGTTTCAATCTCTTCCCGCAAGGGCGCGCGCAAAACCTCCACCGAGAGTTTCTCTGGCTCCACTTTCAAAAAAGGCGGGGCCAGGCGGCGTGCCAAATTGTTTTTTACCATCTCTCGAATGGCGGCCGGCGCTTGCTCAAAACTTAAACGGTCTCCTGCTCGGACTTGATACGAGGCGATATTGATCTTTCGGCCGTTCACTAAAAGGTGGCCGTGGGCAATCAGCTGCCGAGCGGCTCGATGAGAATCGGCCGCTCCACTACGATAAACCAGATTGTCCAAGCGGGACTCTAAAAGAGACAAGAGCGTCTCTGAACTGGAACCTTTTTTCTTGGTGGCTCTCAAATAGTAATTCTTAAGCTGTTTTTCGCTCAAGAGATAAAAAAGCTGGGCTTTCTGTTTCTCCAAAAGTTGAAGGCCGTATTGAGTCAATTTCCGCACGGCCGATCGCTTGCCGTGCATGCCGGGCGGTAATTTCCGCTGCGCTTTTTTGAACTTCTCGGCCACTGCTCGATCAGCCGCCAAAGCAAAACTCTCACCCAAGGCCCGATAGCGCTTCAAAATTGGACTCAGAGATTTCATTGGTAGACAACTGCTAGTGGATGAGTAGCGAAAGGCAAATCTAAATGCCAGATGCTAGATGTCGAACATCAAACCCTTCTCGCTCTTTTTGGTCGGGGCCCGTTGTGGGGCACCGGTGTGACGTCCCGCAGAACAGTGATTTCAATCTCGGAATTGCCGATCGTCCGAATGGCTGACTCTCGACCCACCCCCACTCCCTTGACGACGATTTCAGCCGAACCGACCCCCAAGTGTCTAGCCTTCTCCAAGATAGCCCGAGCAGCCTGAGAAGCAGCGAAAGGAGTGGCTTTGCGGGTTCCCTTGAAACCGACTTGGCCGGCGCTGCTACTCGCCACCACCCTGCCGGTCTTATCAGCCAACGAAATAATGGTGTTGTTGATGCCGGCGTGAATGTAAAAAACACCCTCCGAGAGCGTTTTCTTGCCCTTCTTCTTGGGCACCTTCTCCACCGCGACCGCTGCCACGCCGGTAGCTTTTTCTTGCTTCTCTTCCGCTGCTTGAGTTTCTTTCTTGACCATTCTAGACGCGAGATGATAAAAGTTCAATGCTCATTCTACGTCTTCGCTGCCGGCTTCTTGCGCCCGCTGCCGACTGTTACTCTCTTACCGCGCTTGGTGCGAGCGTTAGTCCGAGTGCGCTGGCCTCGAACCGGCAACTTGCGCCGATGACGCAGCCCTCGGTAACTGCCGATCTCCTGTAGGCGCTGAATATTAGAAGCCACCTCCCGGCGCAGCTCACCTTCAACTTTGAAGTGTTTCTCTAGATAGTCGCGCAGTTGGCCTACTGCCGCCTCGGACAGTTGTTCTACCCGAGTGTCGGGACTGACACCAGTCACCCGCAGAATCTGTTTGGCTAGAGAAGGACCAATGCCGTAAAGATAAGTTAGAGCGATCTCCACTCTTTTCTTATCAGGCAGATTGACTCCGGCGATGCGAACAACCATAGAAGGAGAGAGGTGAGAGGATGAGGAGGCAGAGTAGAGAGCGGAGAGATGAGCTCATTCTACAATCCCTTCTCTTCGCTATCCCCTATGCCCTCCACGCTCCTCCCTACTGTTTATCCTTGCCTCTGTTTATGTTTGGGGTTATTACAAACAACATAAAGCCTTCGACCGCGGCGAATGATCTGACATTGACGACAGATTTTTTTAACCGATGAACGAACTTTCATCCCGTTAGAAATGGATTGCTGCTGGCGACTGCCTAGCCTGGGTAATGTTTTGAACCTCGTCCAACATAAATATCGTCAACAAATAACCTCTTTAAAAGTCTCAGGTGTAGTTTCTAACAAGATTCATTCCTTTTCTCTAAACACAATCCGGCCCTTGGTTAAATCGTAAGGACTCATCTGCAAAACAACCGTGTCGCCAGGCACAATCCGGATATAGTGCGTACGAATTTTACCGGAGATATGAGCTATCACCTGATGTCCCCCCGCAATCTCGACCTGAAACATGGCGTTCGGTAAAGCTTTCAAGACTTTGCCTCTGACTTCAATAATCTCTTTATTTGGAGCTATCATCTTCAACAACAAAAGAGCTCTCCCCCAAAAGAGGGGAAATCGTGATCCCGCTAAGATTATTTGGCTTTCTCATCATAACTCAAGAAGTTGCGAGTGGCAAGTCCTTGGGTCTAAAAACTGTCCTCCAAAGATTCTTAGGGAAGCGGCGTGATCACTGTCGTGCCTGCTGGCCCCACCAGGGCTGTTGTTTCAAAATGGCAAGCTAAAGCCTTGTCCTTAGTCTCAACGGTCCAGCCATCTCGCAAAGTGACAATCTCGCCACTCCCCGAAGTCACGATCGGCTCCAAGGCCACCAAAAGCCCAGCCGGCAAAGACTGTTCCCCCAAAGAAGCAGGGGGATGGGCGAAATTGGGAATCAGAGGCTCTTCATGCAACTCTCGACCGAGGCCGTGGCCAGTCAATTGAGAGACGACTCGAAAACCGCCCTTCTTCACCTCCGCCTCAATGGCCGCGCTCACCTCTCGAATCTTGACGCCGGCTCTCAAAGTTTGAAGACCGGCCTCAAGCGCTCTCCGAGTTGTCTCAAGCAGCCTCTCAGCCTCTTCGCTGACCTCCCCCACACCCTGGGTGAAAGCCATATCGGTATGAAAGCCTTGATAGAAAAGTCCTAGATCCACACTCACCAAGTCCCCCTCACGAAAAGGCTGGCCAGTCGGAATTGAATGGACGACTTGATGATTGATGGAGACACAGAGAGCGGCTGGATAACCCCGGTAGCCCAAAAAAGAAGGCTGGCCTCCCACCTCTTGGGCCAAGGCCCTCATAACCTCATCCAAATGAAGACCGGTCTCACCGGGCCGAATCAGAGAAGAAAGTCTCCGAGCTAATTGGGAAAGTAGGCGGCCCCCTTCTTTGATCTTCTCTAGCTCTTCCTCGTTCTTAACGAGCATATTTTCTCACCAAAGCCAAAAGCCGCTTGCCAACCTCCTGTCGGCTGCCCTGACCGCTCACTCTCACCATCTCTCGGCGGAAGAACCGCTGCATTGTCTCGGCTGTACGGCGAAAGATACGAATCCGCCTCCGGAGAATACGCTGATCAAAGTCATCTCGCCTCCCCTCCAGCCGAGCCCGCCGGAGAAGACGCTCCACCATCGTCCGCATAGGCAGAGCCAAAAAGACGAAGAGAAGGCGGCGGCGATAGCGGCGAGCCAAAGCCGCCATCTTTCTCGCTTGAGGGAGATTGCGGGGAAAACCGTCAAAAATCAGCAGGGGGGCTTTTGCCTGTTGAATCAGAAATCGCTGGACAATCTCTTGAGTCATCGCCAAAGGCACCAATCGGCCCTGATCGACGATGGCCTTCACTAGACGAGCTTTTTGACTCCGGCCGCGACTTAATTGCCGCAACCTCTTTCCCATATTAAGATAAGGAGCCATTAGAGCTTGAGCCAAGAGCCGGCCTTGAGTGCTTTTGCCCGAGCCGGGCCCGCCGTAGAGCATCAGGATGAGCGGCTCCCTAAACCTCATAACGCTTAGTGATCAGAGTGGCTCTTACTTGGCGGATTAACTCCAAAGCCACACTCACCACAATCAGCAAGCTGGTGCCGCCGATAGTGAGAGAGGAGAGGCGGAAAATCCCTTGCACAATAAGCGGCATAATAGCAATCAGACCCAAGAAGATCGCTCCGGCCAAAGTCAGTCGATTAATCAAAAAGCTAAGATATTGAATCGTCTGGGGTCCGGGTCGAATACCGGGGATGAAACTCCCCTGCTTATGGAGATGGTCGGCTATTCTCTCCGGATTAAAAACCACCCAAGTATAGAAATAAGTAAAGAAAGCGACCAGCAGAAAGTAAAGCACGGCATAAAAGGTCTGATTCTGAAAAAGCTCCTGCACAAAAGCAGCGGCGGAGGACAGCCAAGGGGATCTCGCTGAGGCGAAGAAAGAAGCAATCAAGCCGGGGAAAAGCAGCAAAGAGAGCGCAAAGATAATGGGAATCACTCCAGCTTGATTGACCCGGATCGGCAGATAAGTGGTGCCGGCCAAAAGCAATCGGCCCGCTGCGCTTCTGCCGCCATAAGAGATCGGAATTTTGCGTTGTCCCTCAGTGATATAAACCACAAAGAAAACCGTCAAAAGAGCCACGAGCACAAAGGCTAACAGCAAAGAGAGTTTCCGCACGTCCACCAAAACCAACTGAGAAGCCACTACTTCGGGTAGACGGGCAACGATGCCGATAAAAATCAAAAGCGAAATACCGTTACCGATGCCAAACTCGGTAATCAGTTCACCCAACCACATCAAAAAGATTGTGCCGGCCGTGGCGGTCAGCAAAATACCGGCGAGTTGAAGAGCGGAAAGATTGGTTAAAACACCGATCTCAGAATTCTGAATAAGACGAACGGTGCCGTAAGCCTGAAGCAGAGCCAGCGGCACCGTGAGATAGCGGGTATATTGATTAATCTTGCGCCGTCCAAAGTCTCCCTCACGGTAAAGATTCTCCAAAGCAGGAATCGCCATGGTCATCAACTGCATAATAATCGCCGCGTTAATATAAGGCGCAACTCCCATCATAGCGATGGAAAAATTGAGTAACGAGCCGCCGGTGAAGATATCAACCAGCCCTAAGAAGGGGTTTTGACTGAAGAGTTGCGCTAACTCTCTGGTATCAACGCCAGGGATGGGAATAAAAACGGTCAGGCGGAAAACAGCAATGAGGCCAAGAGTGAAAAGAATCCGCCGCCTTAGGTCCCGCTGCTTGACCAGTTGTAAGATGAGATGCCAGAGGTTCATCCCGTTAGAGACAAGCAACGCGAAGCGTTGCCGTTGTTAATCGGCAAGACCGATATGAGATAAAGCTTGTCTGAGAGACTTGGAAACATATAGGTGGCCTGAAACTAATCTCTAACGGGATTAACAAGCATGAGCCTGCCACCCGCTCTCTCGATCTTCTCGCGAGCAGACCGGGAAGCGGCGTGAGCTTCAATCTGCAGAGCTTTGATCAGTTGACCTTCACCCAAAATCTTGATCCGCTCATTACTTTTCTTCAAAAAACCTTTCCGGCGAAAGAAAGAGAGGGTCAGAGTCTCCCCCTCGGCGATTTTCTCAAGTCTATCCAGATTGATCACCCGCCAGACTATTTGAGGCTGGCGCCTAAAACCTCTTTTCTGGGGAATCCTTTGAGAAAAAGGTGTCTGCCCTCCCTCAAAACGAGACGGAATTCGCCCACCGCTTCGAGCTTTCTGCCCTTTGGTCCCGCGACCGGCAGTTGTGCCGCCGCCCGCCGAGCTGCCCCGTCCCACTCTCTTCCGCGGCCGGCTCACCTTCAGGTCCTTGGTTAAATCATGAAATTCTACCATCATCACTTTTGAGTTGGCGCGGATGCCCTTTTTCTTGACGCTTTTTCTACTCTTATCTTAGCTGGAACCGGCTCCTTCGTCGCTTGCCTGTTCCTTCTAGCCAGAAGCTCACGGGGATCAACAATCTGCTTGAAAGCCTTCAGGGTAGCCTGCGCGTTGCTTAACTTATCGCTTGAACCCAAGGCTTTGGAGACGACATTCTTCAAACCGACTAGCTCCAGAATCGTTCTGACCGCTCCGCCGGCGATTACCCCGGTGCCTGGTGGAGCTGGTTTCAGTAAAACGTGAGCTTTTTTGAAGCGGCCTATTACCTGATAGGGCAGGCTGCCCTCCGCCGTGAGATGAACCAACTGTAAACTGCCGTAAGCTTTATCCAGAGCCTTACGGATGGATTGGCTGACATCGGAAGCTTTGCCGATCCCTAGGCCGACTTGGCCCCGATGATTGCCCACGATAACCAAGGCGCGGAAACGCAAACGCTTACCGCCCTTCACAACTCGGGTCACTCGATTAATCTCAATGACTCGCTCGATAAAATCTTTGGCTGATGGTTCAATCATCTCTCAAAATTTAAGGCCGGCTTCCCTCAGGCCCTCGCTTAAAGCTCGAATCTGGCCGTGATATTTGTAGCCGGCTCGGTCGAAGCGCAAACTCTTAATGCCCAAACCCAGGATTTTCTCGCCGGCTTGGCGGCCCAAAAGTCTCGCTTTCTCTGTTGGATTCGGTCCCTGGACCCGGCGGGTATCAAAACCTGTCAGCACCTTGTGATTGACATCGTCAACCAGTTGGAGATAGAGAAAACGATGGCTGCGGAAAACGACTGCTCTGGGAACTTGGGCTGTCCCCCGAGTCGTTGCCCGCCCGCGGCGATGGCGTCTCTCTCTGGCAGTTTGTCGCGTTGCCTTCATGTGCTCTTAGCTAAACTGGAAGCGGTTGCACTCTTGGCCGACTTACCCGCTTTCAGGATCACCCGCTCACCCTGATAACGGATGCCTTTGCCTTTATACGGTTCCACCGGTTGGACGGCCCGCACTGTCGCCGCGAAAGTTCCAACCCGCTCCTTATCTAAGCCGCTGACGACAATGAGGGGGCCTTCCACTTTCACCTCAATCCCTTGGGGGATGGGCAGATTAACCGGGTGAGAAAAGCCGACCGCAAGTTTCAAATTAGGACCAGCCACTTCCGCCTTGAAGCCTACGCCTTTAATCTCGAGAACCCGCTTAAAACCGGTGGTCACTCCTTCTATCAGATTAGCTGCCACGGCCCGAAAAAGACCGTGGAGGCCCCTCGCCAGTTTAGCTTCGGCAAGGCGTTGAACGAAAACCTTATGATCGGCTATCTCCACCTTTAAGAGTTCGGGTATGGGACGGGAGAGTTCCCCTTTCGGCCCCCGGACGATTAATCTGCCGTCCTCTAAACTGACGGCGACATTGGCCGGAATCTCGATTGGTTTGGTACCGATTTTAGACATCGCAGAGCAATTCGAAAGTCAAAATTCAAAGGCAAAAGCAAAAACAAAAAACACACTAACTTTTGAGTTTTGACTTGTGGTTTTGACTTTTGCCTTTTAACTTTTGACTCCCTTGATTACCATACCGCAAATAACACCTCCCCTCCTAATCGTCTTCGCCTGGCTTCGTGGTCGGTCAAAAGACCTCGAGAAGTGGAGACAACAACTAAACCATAGCCAGAAAGAACCCGAGGCAATCTTTTGACTGGCAGATAAAGGCGGCGGCCCGGCTTACTCAACCTTTTTAGTCCCCGGATAACCGGCTCCCGATCATGATATCGGAGGCTCATTTGAAGCCAAGAGTCGTTGCCTTCTCTCACCCGATTCACATCAGCCAGATACCCTTCTCTTTGAAGAAGCAAAACGATCTGTTCTTTCAAAACAGAATATGGCACTAAAACCTCCGCCTGACGCCGCCAAGCCGCATTCCTTAAACGGGTCAAGAGATCGGCTATCGGATCACTGGTTGGTGATATCTTGCGACTCCGCTTCATAGCCACGATGCTTTTATTTACCAACTGGCTTTTCTGATCCCTGGCAATTCACCGCGACGCGCCAATTCCCTAAAGCAAATCCGACAGATGCCAAAATCTCTCATAAAACCGCGATTTCGACCACAAATCTGGCAGCGGTTGACCTTCCGAGTGGAAAACTTCGGCGGCCTTTGAGCCTTGAGAATTAACGCTTTCCTAGCCATAAATCTAATAAATGCTCAATCCCACGCCCCGGATGACCCATGGGCTCACAAGTTGGGATCCCTTGCCTTATTTTATACTTTAGCATCATCCTGACTCCTTCTTAAACGGAAAACCAATCGCTTCCAATAACTTTCTTGCCTCTTGGTCTTTCTTAGCCGTCGTCTGGATGGTAATTGCCAAACTGAAGATCTTATCGGGAGTTTCGTAAATGCCTTCGGGAAAAACGATATGCTCGGCCAAGCCAAAAGTATAATTCCCTCGCCCATCAAACTTGTCTCCCGGCAAGCCCTGGAAATCCCTGACTCTGGGTAGAGCGAAAGTAATCAACTTCTCCAAAAAATCAAACATCCTCCGGCCGCGCAAAGTTACTTTCAGGCCAGCCGGCATCCCCTGCCGAATCTTGAAAGTAGCGATCGACTGACGAGCGAGGGTGGAAAAAGGTTTTTGACCGGTGATCGCCTCCAGATTTTTCTTGATGAATTCCACCAAACCGGCGTTCTCTCTGATCTTGCCGATGCCGACATGCACCACCACCTTCTCAAAACGCGGCACAGCCCAAGGATTTTTCAAGCCCAGCGTCTCTTGCAAAGCCGGTAAAATGTCGCTCTGGTAGCGCTCTTGCAGACTAGCTCGGACTTTTCCCTTGATCGCACTCATGATTTTTTAGGTTGAGATTCTCAAACCGCAGCCCCGCATCGCTTGCAATATCTTTCTTTCACTTTTTGAGCACTGAAACGAAAACCGACTCTGGCAGCCTTTTGGCAATGGGGGCAAAGGAGCTTCAATTTAGCAAGAGGCAACGGTTGATTGATTTCAACGATGCCGGCCGGCCGACGTCCGCCTCGGCGATTATGTTTTCTAGCCACATTCATACCGGCCACCCTAGCTTTGCCTGACTTCGGCAAGAGCTGTTCCACCACCCCAGCCTTACCCCTGTCCTTGCCGGAGAGGACTAGAACTTTGTCGCCTTTTTTGATCTTCATCACAATCATCTTATTACTACACTCTCCCCTACACCACTTCAGGAGCTAAGGAGATAATCTTGGTGAATCCCCGATCTCGCAACTCCCGCGCCACCGGGCCGAAGATCCGAGTACCTTTCGGGTTCTTATCGGGATTAATAATCACCGCCGCATTCTCATCAAAACGAATGGTTGTGCCGTCGCTCCGGCGAAAAGGCGCTTTTTGACGCACAATGACCGCTCGCACCACTTCCTTCTTTTTGACCAAGCCGCTAGGCAAAGCCTCCTTGACTGAACAGACAATGATATCTCCCAGAGAAGCATAACGACGTCTGGTGCCGCCCAGAACTTTAATGCAAGAGAGGAGCTTGGCTCCAGTGTTATCAGCTACTCTTAATTGGGTACGGAGTTGGATCATAGCAACACTCAATTTGGCTTTCTTACCAAGCAAGCCATAGCAGGCATCCGCCACCTTAAGGCCCCGCATCAAGTCTGCTGGATTCTGACGGAGCAGGTTGAGGGGATTCTTTATCCCGACTTCGGTTGGGATAAGGTGTCGGTTGATTCGGCTTGATTGAGCTTGAGATGACGCCCGTAGGTTGCGCACCTGAGCCGGCTCGTTCCGAGCTGATATGCAAGAGACGCAAATCTGTTAAATAATTATTCATTGGACTGATCATTTTGCTTGTTACGATTGACTTGCTCTTCGACCTCACGTTTGACACCGCCCGCCTCTCGCATAGCTTCCTCCTCCAGCAAAGCCCGTTCCTCTGGCGTCAGTTCGGTTTTTTGAACGATTCTTGCTAAGCGGAAACATTTGCGGGCGGAGTAGGGTCGACTCTCCTCGATCTCGACCAAATCGCCGCTCTTGGCCGCCTTCTCCTCATCATGGACCAGGAAATGCTTGGTACGGCGCACCGGTTTGAGATACAACGGGTGAGCTCTCTTGGTCACCACCCTCACCTTGATCGTTTTAGGCAAAACTTGCCCGATGACCAGCCCGATTTTTTTCTGGCGTGTCATAATCTAACTCTTACGGATTAAGTTAAGCAACCTTTTCTCTCTCAGGACGGTCTTAAGAACGGCGATCTCTTTTCTTAACTGGCGGATTTTGCGATAATTCTTGACCTTGCCTAAAGTCAGATCTAAACGCACCTTAGCCAATTCTTGCTGGCGTTCTTGGAGAAGAGAGGTGATCTTCTCTTCTGAACTCTGTCGAACTTTCACTAAATCGACTGCCATCATCACCAGTGCTTGCTAATAAAGCGCATTTTCAGAGGCAGTTTATAGGCGGCTTTAGTGAGAGCCTCCTTGGCTGTTTTTTCCGAGATTCCATCCATCTCAAAGATGATCCGCCCGGGCAGAATCTTCACGCCGAAATGATCAACCGCGCCCTTGCCTCCGCCCATGCGGGTTTCATTAGGCTTCTTAGTGAAAGCTTGGGCTGGGAACACCCGAAACCAAAGCTTGCCCTCTTTCCGAATAAAGCGAGTGATGGCTTTGCGAGCCGCTTCCAGCTGACGGGAGGTTAAGTGACCCCCCTCTTCTGCCTTTAAGCCGAAACTGCCAAAAGCCAGCTTACTGCCCGCTGTGGCTAGGCCCTTCAATCTGCCCCTCTGTTGCTTCCTATATTTCACCTTCTTCGGCAACAACATAATGTCTGTCTTCAAAAACTTTTTCCAAACCCTGCTCCCTCTTCCCCCCTCCCCCTCTCTTCCTTCCGATAAACCCAAACCTTAATCCCAACCGTGCCATAGGTAGTAAAAGCGGTATTAGCGGCGTAATCGATCTGCACCCGAAAAGTGTGCAGGGGCACCGTCCCCAGCAAGAACTGCTCACTCCGAGAGATTTCGGCGCCGTTGAGACGCCCGGAGATTAAAATCTTAATCCCCAAAGCTCCCCCCCTCATGGCGTTTTCCAGAGCCGCCTTGACCGAGCGACGAAACGGAATCCTTCTCTCAATCTGCTCCACTACCGTGGCAGCAATCACGGCCGCATCGGCCTCAGGATTTTTCACCTCCTGAACACTGAGCTTCAAATTGCCGCCCTTGACCATCTTCACAAGCTCTTTCCGCAACTCCTCGATACCGCTCCCGCCGTGACCGATCACCACTCCGGGGCGAGCTGTGAGAAGAGTAACCTGCACCTCCGGCCCAAATCTCTCAATCTCCACGCCGGCGAGAGCCGCCCGGCGCAACTTCCTGTTTAAGAAACGGCGAATCCGATAATCTTCCAATAAAGACTGCCGATAGTTTTTCGCGTCAAACCATCTCGATCTCCAATTCATCGAATAACCAACACGCAGGGAAAGTGGATGAGATTTGTGACCCATGGGGTGGGTAGGCTTATGATTTAGAGCTTATGGCTGAAGGGTTTGAGACCAGATGCGTTACGCTGGCTCTCTAAGAGCTTTTTAGTTTTCGACCCCGGACGATGAGCGACTAATGGTCGTGCAACTCGATTCTCCGCCCCCTGCTCCTTACCCTCCGTTTTTTGTCCCCCGCTCTTTGTTTTTTGCTCTTCCAAAACTACCGAAAAGTGACTGGTGCGCTTGCGCAGAAGGTCCACCTGTCCGCGGCTCCTTAACCAATATCTTTTATAAGTCGGGCCGGTATTGACAGAGATCCGCTTAATCACTAAAGAGCGCGGTTCAAGATTGAGATTGTGCCGGGCGTTGGCGAGGGCAGAGAGAACCACCTTGCGCAACAGTCGGGCAGTTTTCTGCGGGTGTAAGGCTAAGCGAGTCGCAACCTCCTCGGCACTCTTGCCTCGCAAGCCCCTCAACAAAAGCCGCGCCTTTTTAGGGCTTAAGCGGACAAACCTCAAATGGGCTTGGACTTCAATCATAATTTCTGTCCCATCAAGTTTTCCGATTACTCTTCCTGCTGCCGGCCGCCTCGCCGGGCGTGGCCGAAGCAGTCTCTTGCTGTTGAGCCAATTCCCGCGCCAGCCTCCCACCGTGACCGATAAATTTGCGGGTGGGAGCAAATTCGCCCAAACGATGACCGACCATATTCTCGGTGATGTAAACCGGAATATGGGTTTTGCCGTTATGGACAGCGATAGTCAAGCCGACCATCTCCGGCACGATTTGGGAAGCTCGGGACCAGGTCTTGATCACCTCCTTTTTGCCCGAAGCCACCAGGTTTCTTACCTTTTTCAGAAGGCTTTCATCAACAAAGGGACCTTTTTTCAGACTGCGAGACATCGCTAGACTTATAAGAGATAGTTGGCCAATTATTGCTTTCTCTTCTTCTTACTTCTTCTTCTCACAATAAACTTGTCCGAATATTTCTTGACGGGGCGGGTTCGCACCCCAAAAGCCTTCTTACCCCACTTGGTCTTCGGAGCTTTTAAACCGATCGGATTCCTACCTTCGCCGCCGCCATGGGGGTGATCGCGAGGGCTCATCACTTTGCCTCGCACCTCCGGTCGTCGCCCCAGGTGTCTCACTCGCCCGGCTTTCCCCAAGCGAATATTGGCGTGGTCCGGATTAGAAACGACGCCAATTGAGGCGTAAGCCTCTGCTGGTACCAGGCGCAATTCAGTGGAGGGCATCTTAAGCAAAGCATAGTCTCGGTCAAAGGACATGATTTGGGCGGAGCTGCCGGCGCTGCGCACCAATTTCCCACCCTGACCCGGCAGAAGCTCAATATTGTGAATCGGTGTGCCGGCAGGGATGTTTTTGAGCTGCATCCGATTCCCTACCTTAACCTTGGTGCTGGGATTATAAATGATTCTATCGCCAACCTTAAGATTTTGTGGCGCCAGAATGTATGATTTAGCCCCATCAGCAAAAACAATCAGGGCAATAAACGCACTCCGATTCGGATCATATTCGAGCGATCTCACCTTGCCCGGAATACCGAATTTCTGTTGCTTAAAATCCACCAAACGATAAAGTTTTTTAGCACCGCCGCCGCGATGCCTAGTTGTAATCTGCCCCGCCCGACTGCGACCGGAGAGCCGCTTTTTACCTACAATAAGCGCTCTTTCCGGCTTTTTCTTGGTCAGAATTCCGCGGTAAAGCACGCTAGTAGCTTTCCGCAACCCCGGGGTCACCGGTTGATAAATCTTGATCGGATTCATTGCACTCTGTTCTGTCCCCCAACCCCTAATAACATCTTTCTACTTCTTCGGCTCTTCGAATAAAGCCAGTTTTTGGCCCTCGCTCAAAGTGATAATCGCTTTTTTGCGCTCCTTTCTCTTGCCCCAGATGCCTCGAAAGCGCTTTTTCTTACCGGGCGAAGTGACGAGATTGACTTTCACCACTTTCACCTTAAAGAGTTCTTTGAAGGCCTGGACGATCTCGGGTTTGGTGGCTTTTGTTTCAACCCAGAAGGCATAACGGTTCTGCCGGCCCAAATTAACCGTTTTCTCGGAAACGATGGGGGCAAGAATCAATTTGGTTTTTGATTCTGTCATGACTGGAGTCTCTTCCAAACCGTCTCCTCTAAAATCAAATAAGGGTAACGAGCTAAATCCAAAACGTTCAGAGAGGAGGCGTCTTTCACCGTCACCCCAACCAAATTGCGGAAAGCGCGTCCGCTTTCCTGTGTCTGGGCGGCAGGCAAAACTATCAAAATCCTTTTACCTTTAGTCAAAAGTTCACCCAAGAAGAGCAGCGCTTCCCTGGTACGAATCAGAGGCTTTTCAAGCTTCATAATAAAAACCTCCTGATCCCGGCTCTTAGCCCAGAGGAGCGCCCGAAACGCCTCCTGCCTCTCGCGACGATTGAATCGGATCTTTCTCCTCTTACCAGTCGGGCCGAAAATCACCCCGCCGCCGCGCCAGAGAGGAGAACGGATAGAGCCGGCCCTCGCTCGGCCGGTGCCTTTCTGCCGCCAAGGCTTGCGGCCGCCGCCTCTGGTCTCCCCCCGGGTCTTAGTCTTGGCTGTCCCTCGACGCAGGTTCCTTAAGTAACCAACCAAAACGGTCGCCATTTTAATGTCAGAAAGTCGGCCCGCTGCCACCTCCTCCGGCGAAAGAGGGCGCAAAGCAGTTTCTCTTTGGATTAAAGTCGCTTCTTGCTTATTCATTCAACTGAGACTTGAACTACTGTTCGACTAACGGCTGGACTGGTTCTGAAGCTTACTTATCACCACCCAGCTCCCCCTGGCTCCCGGCACCGGTCCTTTGATCAGTAATTGATTATTAGCCGGATCGATCGCCAGAATGGTAGTCTGGAAAGTTATCGTTTTACCCCCCAACCGGCCAGCCATTTTCATACCCGGCATCACCCGTGGCAAACCCATTGGTCCGATCGAGCCGGGAGCCCGATGATGGTCATGACCATGAGTTTCGGGTCCTCGATGAAAACCATGCCTTTTGATAGTACCGGCGAAACCTTTCCCTTTACTGACGCCCTGGATCTTCACCGCCTCCCCCGGCGCAAAAGCCGCCACAGTTACCTTGTCTCCCCGCCGAAGATCGGAAACCCCCCGAATCTCCCTTAAGATGTGAAACTGACCAAGCCCTTTCAGCGCTTCCCGCTGGGGTTTCTTCATCTTCCGACTCTCTCCCGCACCCAACTGGACAGCCTCGTAACCATCCTTTTCAAGAGTCTTGATGGCTGTCACTAGATTGGGTGAAGCCTCAAGCAAAGTAACGGCTTCAAGTCTGCCGCCTTCCGCCACGATTCGACTCATTACCTTTTTTCTGGCCAAAATGCCGCTCATAACTAAGAAGGGTGATGAAGGAAGAAAAGCTTTTTTAAAACCCCTCCCGACCAGTCGGGAGGGAGGGTCATTCTTAGCTACGCCCTACACCCTATTCCCTATGACCTTGTTACATCTTCACCTCGATGCTCACACCGGCCGGTAAAGAAAGATTGGTCAAAGCATCGATAATCTTCGGCGTTGGGTTTAAAACCTCGATCAAGCGTTTGTGGATCCGCATCTCAAACTGCTCGCGGCTGTTTTTGTGGACAAAGGTTGAGCGCAGGACGGTATAAACCTTCTTCTCGGTGGGGAGTGGAATTGGTCCCACCACCTCTGCGCCTACCCTCTCCAAAGCGTCCAGAATCGTTTTGACCGAACGATCCAAGATCCGATGATCATAGCCTTTCAGCTTAATGCGAATCCGCTGTTGCTCCTTGACCTCTTGCTCTGGCTTGACCGCCTTGGCGGGCATCTTAAAACCACCAAATTATTAATACTACCTCTTGGGAGTTAAGTATCCTTCCTTAAAGTTCCAACCCACGATGTTTGTCTGACCAGAGATGACAAGCCGTTAAGGCACTTTCGCTCATAAGAAGGAGCAAGATCGGCGTAATCGTTGGCTGGAACCGAGGAGGGACCTTTCAACTCGCTTTTTTTATTTAAGGATCTTGGTGACCACGCCGGAAGCGACTGTGTGGCCGCCTTCCCGAATAGCAAACCTCAGACCCTGCTCCATGGCGATCGGTGCCAAGAGCTTGACAGTCATTGTTACATTGTCACCCGGCATGACCATCTCCACCCCTTCTGGCAATTTTTCAATCTCACCCGTCACATCGGTGGTCCGGAAATAAAATTGCGGCTTGTAGCCTTTCGTGAAGGGCGTGTGCCGTCCACCCTCCTCCTTGGTCAGGACATAAATTTCGGCTTCAAAATCGGTGTGGGGAGTAATCGAACCGGGGGCAGCGATCACTTGCCCTCTTTCTACATCTTTTTTCTCAATGCCGCGCAGAAGCAGCCCAACGTTATCACCGGCCTGACCTTGATCGAGACTCTTGCGGAACATCTCTACCCCGGTCACCACCGTCCTGCTGGTGGGACGGATGCCAACAATTTCCACTTCATCGTTCACCTTGACCACTCCCTGCTCCACCCGGCCGGTCACCACCGTGCCCCTCCCCTTAATGGAGAAGACATCCTCCACTGGCATCAAAAATGGTTTATCCAAAGGCCGCTCCGGATTGGGGATATAGTTGTCCACCGCCTCTAAGAGCTTTAAAATCGGCTCAATGGCTGCCGGATCAGAAGGATTCTCGTAAGCTTTCAGAGCGCTTCCCCGGACAATGGGGGTATCGGCTGGATATTTGTATTTCTTCAGCAGCTCCTTCATCTCCTCTTCCACTAAATCTACCAAAGCCGGATCATCCACCGCATCCACTTTGTTGAGGAAAACCACTAGATAGGGTACCCCGACCTGCTGGGCCAGAAGAATATGCTCTCTAGTCTGAGGCATCGGGCCGTCAGTCGCCGCCACCACCAAAATTGCCCCGTCCATTTGCGCCGCGCCGGTGATCATATTCTTGATGTAGTCGGCGTGGCCCGGGGCGTCGATGTGGGCGTAGTGTCTTTTCTCGGTCTCGTATTCCTGATGAGAGGTGTTAATTGTCACCCCCCGCGCTTTTTCTTCCGGCGCATTATCAATATCCTCGAAATTCTTGGCCTGAGCCAAACCTTTGAGGGCCAAGACTTTGGTGATCGCCGCCGTTAACGTGGTTTTACCGTGATCAACATGGCCGATAGTACCAATGTTGACGTGCGGCTTGGTGCGCTGAAATGTTTCTGCCATAGCGTTTTTTCTTAACGATTACCTTAATAAATATAGACTAAAGAAAGATTCTTGGGAAGAACCTCCCAAAAATTTACTGCTTTAAGTTGTGTGCTTTAGGATATACCTTTCGTCAGTGCTAAAGGCATTGGTCCCTTAGGCACCTTTCAAAGATACACAAAAAGAAAAAAAGGCGCAATACCTTCATCAACGGATCCAGTCTCCCTCAAAACAAAAAGCCTCCCAAAGGAACCGAGGCGGATCCCTCGAAAGGGAGGCTTTTGGGCGACATTGTGTTCCGAAACCACTCTTTAGTAGTGCTATTGCCTCTTGCCAGAAGGTACGGAGAAAAACGGAAACCTACCTCTCCATTCTGTCCTGAGCCAAGACAGATATTCAGTGTCGTACTCCCCCCGGGGTGCATCATCGCCCGGATGGTGCTGGCTCCCTTGAAGAAAATCACGCCGCTTATGCCCCAAAGCAGAAAGCCGTTCCAGCCTGTCAGGAGCCGATAAGCTAACTCCAGGGGCCCCCCAGCGAAAAGAAAGAAACCGAAAAGAGTCGCCAAATAAACAACCAGGGCCATCAAGATCCTCATCAAATTCATAAGGTTCGCCTCCGAAATAAAGATAATTCCAAGCTGCTCTTTTAAGGTGCAAAAGTCAAGCCCTAAACCAAAAACTTGCCAAGCTCACTTCTTTAAGAATACAATGTAACTATCATTCTCAAAAAGGAGGTACTTTGACAAATGACTACTCACTCCGCTGGTTTATTCTCGCCGGCCGACACACCCAGCAACCAACGCCCTTCTCCCCGCTGGCAGCTCAAGTTAGCGGAGGCCGGTGATCGATCCCTCGCCTTGGAGATCCGGAAGTTCACCCCCCTGCCGCAGGCTAAGCTCCTTTCAGCCAGTTACTATCGCCTCCCGCCACCTCTTCAGAAATGCCGACCTGAATCCATTGAGATTGTCCTGGCTCCCCTCTATCGACAAGTCGACAAGATACTTTGTCCAACTCTTTTTTCTCTACCCCACTTGATCGCCCTGATAGACGGTTCTCTCTATCACGCAGTCTTGAGATTAGATCAAAAGAAGATCCGCTGGGAGATACGTCGCCGCTCCCTGGCTCTCAAGGCAGGTGATGGAAGATGAACCGCCCGGAGAATGTCAACTGGGGTAAGATTCATCGAGATGAATTTAAAGAGTTGACGCAAACCGATCTCACTCATTATCCTTTGTGGCAGTTGAGTATGCTCCAAAGCCGTCTCCTTTTGACCCTTGAGGATCTGCACAAACAGGTCCATCAGTGCCGCCGTAAGCTTGGCCTGCCGGCGCGCAACTACCCGGTAAAACTTTATCAGCAACCGATCCCAAATCAGAAAACTCTAGCCAAACTGAAAAAAAGGCGGCGCAAGCGCCGCCGAGAGATGCCGAACTATGTCTTGTCTTCTGACCCGGCGGTACAAAAGGAGAGGATCAAGTCGGTCATTCGAAACTATGAGAGGTTTCTCAGCCGAGTTGAGAAAATCATCCAAACCAAGCAAGAAGAGAAGAGAATCACTCCATCTTCTCTGAACTCACTGAACGCTCTTTGAACCTTCGATCGATCTCCAACCTCCAGGGCAGTCGCCTTAAGGGCGACTGCCCATTTTTTGATAAAAATAACTAAAGGGGCTGCCTCCTTTATTTTAGGAAGCAGCCCTTTTCTTAAATTGTGATAATCTCAGCTTACCGAGCAACCGATCTGCGATCAAGCCGACCCTTGTCTAGTTATTCTTATATTCTCGAGAATATAAGAATGATGAACAAATTAGGATGAAAGATAGAATAGAGTCGAAGCATATCGGCTCCCGCCTCTGCCAAATCAGCCGGTCAAGATCGGCGTTTCCATTCTCCCTTGTCTAAAACATTACCGGTACGGTCGCTTGGGCATCAAACTGCGGCTCGCCGGAGGGATTATCTTTCTTCAGAACCAAAGTGCCGGTACTCCCCGGTGTTTGGGGCGGAAAAACAATCTGGGCGGTAAAAGGCACAAAATTAGTTGTCATCCAGTCGCCCTGGGCTTGAGCAATCCCCTGCCCGATCACTTGATTCTGGCTGTTTAAAAGTTCCACCGGAAAAGAGGCCTCAAAAAACCAGTTGCCCACCGCCTGACCGGTAATAACAAGAGGGCTCGCGACCGTCTGGTTGGGAGTGGGGCTTGCGACTTGCACCGGCGCCTGCTCACCTGTTTGATTGTTCGCCGCGTTGTTATTGTTAGTGGTTGTGTTCCCGCGCGAAAGCCACCAAACTAGTCCCAAAACAACCGCCAAAATCACCAGCCAAACGATCGATCTCTTCATCGGATGTAAGTGTTAAAAAATAAGAAGTGTAGGGCTAGTATAACACACGGCCTTGACAACTATTGTCAAAAAGGTAGAATGGCTCTTGCGTCGTCTTGAGAGGCGCCGTCCCGGGCTTCCTAAGGATGTACCTTAGGGAAAACTAAAATCGGGACAGAGGAGCACTTTAACATGACTGAAAAAACTGTAAGAGTTGATGCTAATCACGAAGATGTCGTGATTGATAACGCGGATGGTACTACTACGGTTTATCATAAAGAACTAAGAGTTACTTCTCCTATTCCAACTGTTTATTCAGTACTGATTGGTGTTACGACCCATTATCCAGACGGCACTAGCAAACACGAAGATAAACGATAAATAATTCCCCGCCAGCGGCGAGTTTTGCCCCGAGCTACTGAAACCGTTTTCCCAGAAATGAATTGTCCTTTTTGAATCAACCTGCCGATTTTCGGCTCAAGAACGAAAAAACTATGCGGGGATCCCCATCCCAAGGATCCCCCGCTCTCTACATTCCCTCAACCTCCTTGTGAGACGCGGGGGTAGCACTCAACAGCTACCCCCGTTTTTTTGTGTCGTGAGATATAATAAAAATGCCATTCCGGGATCGTCCCTAGCCGCAACCGCGACATGCGGGCAGGCTAACGGGGAGCTATCCGGTAGCACGATAATCGTTCCGGGGTCGTCTAAGGGCAGGACACTATCCTTTGGAGATAGGTATGATGGTTCGAATCCATCCCCCGGAGCCATAGAAGACGATACGAACTCATTTTTTGAAGATGAGAGTGTTCGCTCGCCCAGCCCCGCCAAAGGCGCGCCACCTTTCACTTCAGGTTTCGCTTTTTGGATTTATGTATCAGGTTTGGTAAAATAATTTCAAAAGTTTGAGCGGAAATTGAATTGGGAGCCAAATAGGATGAACATCAGCGAAAGCTGGAGTTTTTCCTTTTACAGCGCGGTTTTTACAAGCTCAAAAGTGTAATATGTGGTCACCCCGAGGCAATCTTCTCGGAAACGCCGGCAATCAGCGAAAATGGCAGGTGATACTGCGCCACGATCTGTTTGCCGTCGATTTTCAAGTTCTCAAAGGGGAATAAGATAAGCCGGCGCTTTTGTTCCGGCGTCCGGCGCGGACTGCGGTAGATATCGCAGGCGCATTTGGCCACTTCAAGGATCGTTGTTCCCTGCCCGACTTATGTGGCGCTGACAATCAAAAACATCGGCGGCATTCCGGAATGTTCGTTCCGGTGGGATTTGAGATAGAAACAGGTCTCCAAAGATAGCTGGCCTTTCCATTCTTATATTCTCGAGAATGTAAGAATGATGAGATCCTTCAACCGGGCTCAGGATGACGGGCGGCGTGTCATTTCGGGTACGCTTTCGGACCCTCCGAGGTGTCGTCCACCTGCCAGCCTTTTTCCAAAAGTTCGGAGCGGATGATATCGGCCAAGTCAAAATTGCCGCTCTGGCGCGCTGCTTCTCTTTTCTCGATCAAAAGCTCGACATCGCCGGGCAGAACCGTGATTAACTCTTTGGCGCCCAATCCCAAAACGTCATCAAAATAATGAACCGTTGCTTTGATGTCGGCCGAAGACAAATCTTTCCGATCCAGCATCTCGTGGAGATCGGTCAAAAATTGGGGGGTGTTGAGGTTCTCCGCAAGATCGGTCTCCAGTTTTTCTTTGTATTCAGGCACGATCTTGCCTTCTCCCGCCGCGATGAAGACAACTCTACGAATCTTTTTCCATAATTCCTCCGCCCGGAAGAGCTCTTTTTCGGTGTAATCGATCGGGGACCTAAAATGGCTCTGCATCACCCACAAGCGAACCGCTTGTTTGGGGAATTTTTCCAGCAGTTCTTTGACGGTGACAAAGTTCTCCTTGCTCTTACTCATCTTCTCGCCGTTGATCAGAACCAAGCCGGTGTGCAACCAAAAACGAGCCTGTTTTTCATCCGTCAGCGCTTCAAATTGAGCGATTTCATTCTCATGATGCGGGAAGGAAAGCTCTATGGCTCCGCCGTGGATATCAATCGTTTTGCCGCCAAAGAGCTCTTTAATAATGGCTGAATCTTCAAGATGCCAACCCGGAAAGCCTTTCCCCCACGGCGAGTCCCAAGCAAAAGGATAGTCGGTCGGCGCTCGCCGTTCCCCTTCGCCCCGATTGGAGGTGAAACTCTGCGGAGCTTTCAACCACAAGGCGAAATCCAGGGGATTCTCTTTGCGCGGGTCTTTCTCCACCCGCACGCCGGAGATAAGTTCTTCTTTCCTTTTCCCCGAAAGCTCGCCGTACTTCGGGAATTTGTCCAGAGAGAAATAAACATAACCTTCTTTTTCATAGGCGAAACCCTTGTCTATCAGCCCTTGAACGAACTGAATCATTTGAGGAATATAATCGGTCGCTCGGTGATATTCGGGAGGGAGATTGCCGAGAGAAAGCATATCGGTCTTGTGCTCTTCGAAGAAAAAATCAGCCAGTCCTTTCGGGTCTCTTCCCTGTTTGACCGCCTCGCGCAGAATCTTATCCTCCCCCTGATCGGCCTCATCAGAAAGGTGACCGACATCGGTCACGTTCTGGATATATCTCACGTTATACCCCAGGTGCCGGAGAAAACGAGAGAGGAGATCAAAGAAAATATAGGTCCGGGCATGCCCCAAATGCATCGGGCCGTAAACTGTCGGGCCGCAGACAAAAAGAGAAACCGCCCGAGGGTCCTGCGGGATAAATTCTTCAACAGAAGAAGTGAGAGTGTTGTAGAGCTTGAGAAGCATAGGGTTTAGAACCAAGAACGGAGAGCTGGGCAGAAAGCCCAAGGATTATCTCCCAACTGCTCTCCGCCAACTGCTCACCGCTAACCCAGATGGTAATTCGGTTAACATCGCTCCTAAGACAACTAGCGCCCCCCCTAAAATCTCTCTCCCACTCATAGTTTCTCCCAAAAAGAGAAAGGACAAAAGAGCGATCTGAGGCAGGATGGTAGCGCTTAGGACGCTCGCCTCAAAAGCTTTGAGATAAACCAGGGCGTCATACCAAAGAGAGGAAGCAAAAGCCAAGATGCCGCCCAAGACGACAATGGCCAAAAGAAGGGGCCAAGTTAAAGCCGGCATGGGGTTCGCCAAAAACCCAACGGGCAGAAGAATCGCCGTTCCGACGCCGCTCCCCACTAAACTAATCATGAGCGGAGAAAGGCTGTGAGCAACCATCACCCGCCGCATCAAAACAGTGGTGAGAGCAAAACCGGTTTCAGCCAAAAACAGAAGAAGAAAACCAAAAAACATGCCGGTGGTCGGCGAGAAACTAATAAACAAAAAGGCGCCCAGCAGAGCCACCAATATTCCCCAACCCTGCCAACCGCGGGGCTTTTCCCCCAAGACTGCAGCCCCAATCAAAAGCACCAAGACGGCATTCAGTCCCGCCAAAAGACCGGCCAAAACGCCGGAGCTGTATTGCAAACCAACGATGGCAAAAAGCGGCGCGCCGGCAAAACCCAAAAGGGAGATTAAAATCAGAGCCGGCAGGACCGCCGGGGCTGGCCAAAGTCCGAGTCGGCGGCGCTGAAAAGCAGACGCACTCAACAATAGAAGGAAGGCAGTTAACTGAACCAAGCCGGCCAGAAGATAGGGCGAGATGAAAACCAAACTCTGTTTAATGATGATGCGGGAAGCCGCCCAGAGAAAAACGGCAAAGAAAGATTGGAGGAGGTAAACGCTGCGCATACAACAAATCCAAATAACAGATGTCCAACTATCAAATCAAGCTCCAATGCTTCAAATTCCAATTAGATTTATGAGAGTCATCGATTTGGTGCTTGGACTTGGACATGGGGTTTAGAGTGAAATTTCCCTTCTCCCCTCAAAGGCCCTCGCTAGAGTCACCTCATCGGTATATTCTAAGTTCCCGCCGACCGGCAGACCCCGGCCTAAACGAGTGAGTTTGAACTTGAAAGGAGAGAGAAGTTTGGCCAGAAAATGAGCAGTCGCCTCCCCCTCCAGAGTCGGATTGGTGGCCAAAATAACCTCGCGAATGTTTTTGTCCTTTCTCAAGCGACTCAGCAAGCTCCGCAGAGTCAACTCTTCCGGTTTTTTCCCTTCAGTTGGCGAGATGCGGCCGCCTAAAACATGATAGAGCCCTCTGTAGCTTTTACTTTTCTCAATCATCAAGAGATCAAGCGGGGTTTCCACCACACAAAGCAAGCTCCTGTCACGACCGCTGCCTGAGCAGAGTTCGCAAGGGTCACTCTCGGCCACATTGTGGCACTGGGAGCAAATTTTGATGCTCTTACCCAAAGAGAGAAGCACCTTACCCAAAACAACCGGATCAACTTCCGGTTTGTCGGCGAAATAGAAAGCCAGCCGGGCAGCGGTCTTGGGACCCAAGCCGGGCAACTTAGACAAAAGAGAGATGAGGGCGCGCAGAGAGCGAGGCAGAAGAGGCATAATGAGCGGGTGGACAAGTGAGTAGGGGCTTAAGCCGATAAGACTCTTGGCTACTTACCAGCTTACCAGCTTACCAATCTACCTGCTATTTACCTCCAAATAGCTTTGTCACATCCACCTCGCCGGTGATCTCTTTCATTTTATTGGCGGCCTGTTCCTGAGCTCGAGCGAGAGCAGTATTGAGCGTGCTTTTGAGTTGGAGCTCCAAAGCAACCTTGTTGTCCGAGACCAGCAGCGAGGGGTCAATGGTAATCTGCTGAACCTTCTGCTCGCCGGAAACAACCACTTTAATCCTGTTATCCAAAGCCGTCTCTTCGATAAGAGTTTCCCTCAGTTCTTTCTGCAGGCGACGAGTCTTAGCCTGAAGTTCAAATAATTGCTTGGCCCGGTCGAAAAGCATTTCGTTCGCCACCTTCGTCTTGTCAAAAGATGGCGGTCATATTAAGGATACTGGCTAGTCTATCACCACCTTCTCCAGGATGACAGGTTTAATCGGCAGGCTTTTTTCTCCTTGATCATTGTTTTTGACTGGCACGGCGGCGATTTTGTCCACCACCTCCATCCCCTCAACCACCCGGCCAAAGATAGTGTAACTCTTGGGGAGATCCTTCTGGTCTTTCTGAACGATAAAAAACTGACTGCCGTTGGTGTCGGGGCCGGAATTGGCCATGGCGACTGTTGCGCGGCTGTAGTCTTCTTGTCCCGAAAGCTCATCCTCAAAGGTATAGCCCGGGCCGCCGGTGCCGTATCGGCTGGTGTCCTCTCCCCGGCTTTCCGGATCGCCGGTCTGAATCATAAAATCCTTGATGACCCGATGAAACTTCACTCCGTCATAAAAACCTTTGCGAGCCAGAAGAACAAAGTTGGCCACTGTCTTGGGAGTGACTTTGGGGAAAAGGGCGATAACGATCTCGCCCGCTGAGGTTTTGAGGGTCGCCTTTTTCACTCCATCCAGCTCCTTTTTCTTCATCTCGCCGAAAGGCCCCTTGACTTTGGTCTCAAAACGAGCCGCCACCCGGGCATCAAGATTACTACCGCTCCAACCAATAAGAATGGCGACCAAAGGAATCAAAACGGCCAAACCCACAAATAGCCCTCCTCTGGCATAAGGCGCCAGCTTCCTTCTCTGCCTATCCTTAAGCTCAGCTTTGAGCGCTTTTTTTGCCTCTTCTTTCTGCTGCCGACGCAGTCGATCTTTTTTACCCATACCAGACAAAGAAACTGATAGACCGGTCCATCAACTCAATATATCTATGAGTCTAGAGTAAGCCTTTACTCCCCCAAAAAAGAAGCATCGGCCCGACGAATTGAATGATGATAATGGCAACAATAATCACAGCCAATTGCCGCCAAAACGAGTTGGTGAAAGATTCTTGCCGCTTAGCTTCTGCCTTAAAAATTTCAATAAAATGCTGCATCTTCATCGGACCGGCTGAACAACTAGAGCTTTAAAGAAGCGAGCCCAGAAACCCTGCCGCGGAGGCTGAGACGGAGCTGCCGGCGCGGCGTCCACTACCGATTTTACCAAGCCCATCCTCTCTAATTCGAGGGTTGGCGGCGCCGGCGGCGGAACCCCCAGCGAAGGAACGCGGAGATCCAAGGCGATCAGGCGAAAATCGGAAAAGACTTTGGCCGAGGGCACAGCTTGGGCCACAGCTGCCTGGACAGCGGCTAAAACCCGCGCGTCTTGAGCAATCTGCGCCGGTGTTAAGACAACCGGCGATGTTTCTGCCGGCGATGGCTCAACCGGAGTTTCGGCAGGTGGCTCCCCGGAGGGAGAAGAAACGACTGCTGTCGCCGGGGCGACAACCCGGACGGTGAAGGTGAGAAGCCGGTTCAATTGGAGCGGATCGGCGCCCGCAGCCCTAAGAGCAAAGCTATAGGCAAGAGAAGGTACGTTGATGGCAGCTGTAATTTTCACTGAGGCGGAAGCCGGCAAAACCGAAAGGGCAGGAGGCACAATAACTGCCACAAAACCCTTGGGCACGGTAGTTAAACTCAATTTGACCGGATAAGGATAATCCCCTCCCACGGGGGTGGCCTCCACGGCAAAAGAAGCAGTCTCGCCAGCTGCGATCTCCGCTTCTCGAGGATTAAGAGCGACTTCAAAGCTGGAAGGAGCAGTTGTGGTTTGGGAGGTGGAACGAACGGAAAGCCCATTCACCACCCAGCTGCTATAGATGGTCGGTTGAAAAACGAGGGTGAGCTGACCATTCTCGTCGGAGGTGCCCACCAAAGAGCGAGTCGGGAAAAAACCCGCCTCGGCATTTAAGATGGCACTGCTGTTCCCTACGCTGAAAGCGGTGGACACCGGGACAGAAACAGAACCGGCGGTTACTGTCACCTGATAATTACTCTGGGGAGAGAGACCGGAGAGAACAAAGCTGGTTTTCGAAGAACCGACGATCGCATCGGCCGTCAATTTGTGTGGCCCACCGGTTGCCAAAGCAGCCAGACCAGTAGCCCCCTGAAAACCATATGCCAGCTCGGTGTTGGGAATCGGGGTAGGGAAATTGGTGCTGGGAGTCACCAAATAGGCATTAGAAGCCAAGGCCGAAAGATCGGCTGACCCAAAATCCAAAGTGAAAGTTTGGCTTTGGGAAGCAGCCAAACCCAAGCCTACTAACACTAAAAGCAGCAGGGCCACAGCTAAAACTGCCCTTAATTCGCTGCGGAAAAGATGCCGCAAGAGCTCCATAACTCTATTCTAGCAGACGAGCGGGCAAGTAGGAGCAAGTAGATCAGGCAGAAAGGAACAAACCACCTCCCTCTCCTTCTCGCCTGCTCACCTGCTATCCTGCTAATTCTGTCTCTCTCCTCTTCTCCAGATTCTCAAAACTCATCCTTTCGGCGCGGAAGAAAAGCTGGCGCACCCCCAAGGGGCCGTTGCGGTGTTTACTGATAATGATATCAGCCAGATTTTTTTGCTCGGTTTCTTTGTTATAGTATTCGTCGCGATAGATAAAAAGCACCACATCGGCATCTTGCTCAATCGAACCCGATTCCCGCAAGTCGGAGAGCTGAGGCACTCGGCTGGTTCTTTTCTCCACTTCCCGTGAAAGCTGAGAGATAGCAATGACCGGTATCGAGAGCTCCTTCGCCAAAGCTTTCAAGGAACGGGAAATCTCAGAGATCTCTTGGACGCGATTGTCGGAACGGCGGACTGATTCCATCAGCTGCAGATAATCAACGATGACCAAATCCAAACCCTTCTCGGCCTGCAGCCGCCTAGCCTTGGTGCGCATCTCCAGCGAAGTACTGGAAGGAGTGTCATCGAGATAGATGGGGGCTTCCGCCAATCTGTTCATCGCGTCGCCAATCCTGACAAAATCGTTTTCCTGCAGCTGGCCGGTCCTTAAACGCCAAGCGTCCACCCCGGCCTGAGCCGAAATCAAACGATCAACCAATTGCTCCCGCGACATCTCCAAGCTGAAGATGCCGACCGCTTTCTTCGCCTCAACCGCCAGGTGACGGGCGATCGAAAGAGCCAACGAAGTCTTTCCCATGCCGGGGCGGCTGGCCACGATGATTAAATCCCCCCGCTGCAAACCGGCTAAAAGTTCGTCCAAATCATTAAAGCCGGTGGGCAACCCTCGCAAAGCGCCGCGATGTTCGTGCAGCTGATCGATTCTCTCAAACGCTTCCCCCAAAACCTCTCTAATCGGAATGAGACTGGAGCGCAGATATTTTTGAGAGACAGAAAAAAGCAACTGCTCGGCCTGATCCAAAACCTCATCAACCTTTTTCCCCCCGGCGGTAACCCCCAGACGTTCAATCTCCCGCGAAGCGGCGATCAGGCGCCTCAAGGTGGCTTTGGAAGAAACGATATCGGCATAAGAGACGAGATGTGCCGCTGAAGGCACCAGATTGACCAGCGAGGAGAGAAAACTGGCGCCGCCGATCTCCGTCAGCTGCTTCTGGCTCTTCAGCATCTCGGTGACAGTCACTAAATCCACCGGCCGCCTCTGTTCATAAAGAGTGACCATCGCCTCAAAGATGAGCTGATGGCGCTCATCATAAAAATCCTCCGGTTTGAGAAAATCGGCGACTTTACCAACGCCCTCCGGATCCAGCAAAAGCGAACCCAAAAGTGAAACCTCCGCCTCCAGATTGTGCGGCGGGACTAACTCAACCGCTTCGATTTCTCTAGCCGTCATGACTGTACAAGCAAAACTTCAAGACTGGTTGAAGATTAAGGCATTTTAAGACGAACAAAAACACCTCCTGCCTGCTCACGCTGCTCATCTACTGACGCTACTCGTTTTATTCGCCGGGTAAGCCGAAAATTTGCCTAATCGCTTGAAAGCGGTCCTCCTCCTCACTCATCATAGCCTCCCGACTCTCGGAGGACAAGCGCCCAGCCTCGGGAGCAGTCGGCTGACTTTGCTCATCGTAAAGTACCCGCCAAGCTCCCGGCCAAAAAGCCGCCAGTGTCTCTTTGAGAACTTTCTGATTGCCCTCCCTCTCCACCATCTGTTGATAGAAACGAGAAGCGAAACAGAGCTCCAAGACCCCCTCTCGCCACCTGACTGCCGCCTGTCTGAGAATAATCGCCAAAGAAGGTTTTCTCTGGTGAATGGCGCCGAGCGCTTGATGCCATTTATTCTGCCAATCTTCCATCTCCCCCACCGGCAGATCGGCGGGCTCCTCTAGAGCGACAGAGGGGGAATTCGGCTTGCCGTTTGAAGAAGGGTTCTTCTTGTTGAGACCGGTGGTGCTTTCCATCACTAAGAGCTCCAGCGGCAAAAGGGGCATCTGGGTTCTTTTCAGGCGCTCGAACGTCAAAAGCGCCTGGTGCAAAAGAAACCGCAACCGAACCAAAGAGAGTTTTTCGGCTTGCTGGCGGCTCTCTCGCAACTCTTGATCGGAGAGAAGGAGTAATTTTTCTTCTCCCAGCTTGATAAAAAAGAGCCCTCTTAAGAAATTCGCCCAAGCCTCCACCAAACGCAGAGGATCATAGCCCCGCTGATAAAGCTGGTGGATGAGTTTTAGCGCCTCGTTTAAATTACCCCCCTCGATAGCTGCCAAAAGCTCCCTTAAAACCTCATTCCCGACTAGACTCAAAAGTTCACGCAACGATGCCTCACTCAGATCACTCAAGTAGGAGAATTGTTCCAGGAGAGAAAGCCCATCCCGCAAACTTCCCCGCGCCTGCTCGGCTAAGACGGTCAAAACCTCCTTGGCAAGATTCAGCTTCTCGGCTTTGGCCACTTTACTTAAATGATCGGCAATCTCTTGCAACGTCAACAGATTAAAATCAAAGCGCTGGCAGCGAGAAAGGATGGTCGAGGGCAACTTGTAAGGTTCGGTGGTCGCCAGAATAAAAACAATGTGAGGCGGGGGCTCTTCCAGAGTTTTCAGAAGAGCATTAAAGGCCTCTTTGGTGAGCATATGGGCCTCGTCCAAGATCAGAACCTTGTATTTGCCTCTAGCGGGCGCAAAATGAATTTTCTCCGTTATTTCACGGACATCCTCAATCCGGCGATAAGAGGCAGCATCAATCTCAATCAGATCTAAAAAAGAACCGTTCAAGATGGCAGTGCAGTTGGCACATCGGCTGCAGGGTTCTCCCTCTTTAGGCTGAAGACAATTTAGAGCGGCAGCTATAATCCGCGCCATTGAGGTTTTGCCGGTGCCACGCGGCCCGGCAAAAACATAAGCCTGGCCGAAACGATTATGCGCCACGGCGTTTTTCAGCGCGGCCACAATCGCTTTCTGACCGACAAATCCGGCGAATTTCCGCGGGCGATATTTACGATAGAGAGTGGTTGATTCGGCCATAGTTCGACGAGCCCACCGCTCATGGCGGCGAGCCCACTGTCAGTATCAATTCAAGGCTTAGCAAGACAAGGTCTCTTCCCCAAGACTTATCATAGCACCCTCGACAGGCTAAGGACCGGTTCCCCTGGACGGATTAAGGGCAAGCTCCCTCTCATCATGCTGTCTTACCCCAAATTTTAGGGCTTCCAGTCCTTGATGGTCAGCCGGGAACCTCTTTGCTTGACCAGCACTTTCTGTCTTTCCCTCCAGCCGAGGGAGCGAACCATCTCAATTGGCAAGGTGATGCCAAAACTGGCCCCGCCGGCCACCTTGGTAATTTTCCTAATATGCCCTGCCTCTAATTTACGTCTTGTTTTCATCCTCCTGAAAGGTTCTTAACGAAAACATTAATAACAAGTTTTTCTCAACTCATCATAGATACTTTGATAGTTGTTATTCACCTTGACCGAACAATCAACTGACGCAGCAGACCGCCAACCAGCTTCATGCCCTCATTTTACTACTGAGCTATCTACTGAGATAGCTCAGTAGATGAAATCAACCTCCAATCGCTTCTCCCCGCTCACTCCTCCGCCTCCGGCAGACCCTTCTGCAGCTTCGGCTGGTCGGGGTGAAGGAGGGCTACGCCCTACTCCCCATTCCCTCTGCCCTACCTCAGCTTATAATAAATCCGATCCGCAATCCTCAAATCCACATATTGGAGCGGAGCGTCACCGACCACCTGCAGCACTTTGACCAGGTTGTCCAGCTGGGCCTCCGGCGAGCGGGTAGTGTCCAAGATGACCCTAAAGCCCTTCTCGGTCTCCACTTCAACTTCAAAAGTGGTCTCCGGAACAGTGATGCGCTTGATGGAGGTCGCAGCTTTGGCCGCAAAGTTGCTCACCAGACCGGTGATAAAATCGACAAATTCGGCTGTTACCACCCTTTGGCCCAAATCAATCGGCACATTCTTAAGATCCACCACTTCCGGCAGAGGGCTTGCCAAGGGAGCATAATCGTAAACCACGCCCTCCCGGTTAATCAGAAACTTTTCGTTGTTGGTCTGCCAGATAATGGCGGTGGCTCTTTCGGTGACCTTGATAATCAAAGAGGCTTGAAACAGATTGCGCCCCAAAGCAATATCCTCAATCTGCAAAAGACGCTTAAGGAGGCGGCGCTTGAGCAGCTTTTCGGGCAAGAGAAGATATCTCCTTGCCCGCCAGCCCTCGGGGAAGGCCGCTTCCAGAATTTTTTCCCGACTGACCAAGTGATTGTTTCGGACCTCAAGTTTTTTCACGATGAAAATCGGAGAGAAAAAAACTGCGTAAAGAAAAAGCACTAAAGTCGCCAAAGCTGCCACTTTAATGTTGACAGCCAAAGCAGTGGTTTTCTGCGGGCGGACCCTTGCCTTAGCCAAATGGGGAATCCGCCACCGGGTCTTTTCCGAGAGAGCCTCGGTTTGCAAACGAGGCGACAAAAAGCCCTTGGGCAGAAGAACGCGGGGAGGCGCCTCCAAAGTGACTGGTCGCTTGAAAAACGAGAGTAATTTTTTGAGATGGCGCAGTTCGGGAGACATGGAGCAAGAGAAATGCTAAGCGCTAAATGCCGAAGGTTGAACTGGAGACAGAACCACCTAACTTATCTTCTTCAGACTTTCGGGCAAAACCGCCGTCAGCTTGGCAGCCAGTTTGTCGGTCTCGGCTGCACCCAAGGTGATGACCACGTCACCCGGTCGAATCTCTCGCCGGAGAAAAGCGATAATCCGATCAAAAGCCCCCAAATACCGAGCATTCTGGCTCTCGCGGTTGATCGCCCTCACCAAGTCCTCCGTGGTAATCAGCTTTTTTTCGTTAGCTTGGTCCCTGACAGCCCAAATCGGCGCTATGATCGCCAAATCGGCGTGATGGAAGCTCTTGGCAAAATCGGGCAGGAGCAGCCGCGTGCGGCTGAACTGGTGGGGCTGAAAAATAACCAAGAGCCTTCTTCCCCAATAGAGCCGGCGGGCGGCGGCCAAGGTTTTGACAATCTCGGTCGGATGATGGCCGTAATCATCAATAATGGTTAAATCGTTGTCCTGTAAAACCACCTCAAAACGCCTCTTGGTCCCTCGAAAGTTTTCCAAGGCGGTCTGAATCACTGAAGGGAGCACCTTAAGTTGCCAAGCTACAATCGCCGCCGCGGCAGCATCCAGGGCCAGATGGACACCAGGCAGCGGAATGAAAGTGCGCAAAGAAAAACTCCCGTCACGCGCTCTTAAAATAAAATTGTTTTGGCCGGCCAGCAGCGGCCCCATCTCCACCACGAAATCGTTCTCTTTTCCTTCGCCGTAAAAGATAGTTCTCCGAAACCGATTAACCACTGCCCTCGCTACCGGATCATCGCCGCAAACGACCACCAGACCATCCGAGGGAAGCTTTTTGATGAACTCGCCGAAAGCTTCTTGAATCTCATCAAAACCCCGGCTGTAATAATCGAGATGATCCGGCTCGATATTGGTGATAACGGCGATTTTAGGAGAGAGATCCAAAAAGGAACGATCAAATTCGCAAGCTTCAACCACCATATAAGGGCCTTCTCCCCAGCGAGCACAACCGCGAATGCTCCTGACCTCGGCCCCGATCGCCACCGTGGGAGAAAGAGCGGCTCTGTCCAAAATCTCCGCCAGCATGGTGGCGGTCGTTGTCTTGCCGTGGGTGCCAGAGACGGCGATGCCGATTTTGCCCCGCATCAGCTCATCCAGCGCCTCCGAGCGTTTACGTAAGGGGAGGCCAAGCGCCCTGGCTTTGTTGAGCTCGGGATTGTCAGAAGGAATGGCTGAAGAGTAAACCACCAAATCAAAGCTCCGGTTGATGTGATTGGGATGATGGCCAATCATAATCTGAGCCCCCAATTGCTCTAACTCCTCTCTTTCACTGAACTCTTGGATATCAGAGCCAGCCACCTGATCGCCCCGACCCAAATAGAGCCGAGCCAAACCCTGCATACCGATGCCACCAATGCCGATTAAAAAAATTTTCATACCCCTGCTCCCTAGGCCTCCTTCCGGCAAATCCTTCTGCAACCCCGGCTGGTCGGGGCGCAGGAGAACTAGGCCCTACTCCCTATTCCCTAACCCCTTCTTCTGTCATCGCCGCCAACCCCTCCGTCAGAATGACGCCCGGGCTCAGAGAGCTTTCGCCCTTGAGACGCTGATCGATCAGAAAAAGCTGGTGATGCAAAGCCCTCAAGCGCTCGAAGGAGACGTTTTGGGCTTTCCTGAGCACCAGATTCATCTTGCCGGTTGTCCAACTATCGGTCAGCCCTTCTCTCAATTTTTCTCTGGCCTGATGACCAAACAGCTCCAGCGCCCGGCGAGCCAAAAGTAAGCTTCTGACAGCAGTGGCAATCTGATGGATAATATAGAAGGCGGCCTCATCCGACAATCTCTCCCAATCTCCCGCCAAACCCTGGATAATAGCCAGGGCTTTTTGACCGTCTCCCCCCACCACCGCATCAATCAATTCAAAGATAGCTTGACTTTCCTGCGGCTGAACCAGAACTTCTACATCCTTCTCCTGAATCGCTTCCTGGCCGCGGAAACCCACCAATTTCCGAATCTCTTGGCGCAATCGGCCGAGATCAAACAGCGGTTCCTCGAAATAACGACCGTTCTTATCCTTCTTTCTCACGCTCAAATCACGCCCAGCGAAAACCGCCAATCTCTCCGCGGCTCGCTCGTCAATTGTACCGCCGGCTTTTTGGGTTTCGTGGCGAATCCAAGCGTTGAGCTCTCGGCTGCGCGGCAGAGCATAATGACGGAAGAGCGCTTTGCCCTCTTGCGCCTGAAACTCCAAAAAACTTTTCAATTCGCTCGGCGGCGTTGCTGCTCCTTCCCAAAAAACCACCAAGGTGGCGGGAGAGAGATCGGCCAGCAGAGAGCTCAAAACTTCGCCGTAAGGAGCGCCCTCTTCGGCCAAGAAGTGCTTCAAAAGAATGAATCTAGCCTCTTCGCTAAAAAGCCCAGCAGCCAAAAAGGCGGCTCGTATTTTAGTCTCATCCAGTGCCTCGTCAGAAGCCAGAAAGGCAAAATAGAGACCTTGCGGGTGTCGGCGGAAGAATTCCTTTTTAATCCGAAGGCATTCGTCTTCTATCGCTAACTGATTGGGACCGTGGAGGACAAAAATGGGCATAGCCAAAAACGACTCACGACCAATAATTAATGCCAAAAGAAAACCCAAGGGCTCACCGATTGTCAAGCGCTGGGCGCTAGAGGCTCCGTGCTAAATGCCTCAACGCTTTTTCCTCCCCCTCCGCTTTTTCAATTATGCCACTGCCAAGGACTATCGCTCGATGGCCCCGCGATGAGGCAGAACCATAAAAGACAGCCAGCTGACCGCGGGCCGCTCCCCAAGCCGGCCGCCTAAACTCAACCTTAACCCCACCGGGAGTTTTTTTCAGAATCGCCGGCAGAGCTTTTTGACGATGGCGAATTTGAACTTCACAGAGAAGAGGCAACTTCGGTTGGCCATAAGTCCAGCAAAGGTTCTTCACTTTCAGCCACGAAGAGAAAAGGCAGGGGTCGTTCTCCGGCGCGACGACTAAAGCGTTCCTGGCGGGATCCTTAGCCACAATATAGCGCGGCCTTCCCAAAGCCAAGCCGAAACCTTTTCTCTGACCGATGGTGTAGAAAAAAATGCCTTGATGGTCACCAACTTTCTTGCTTGTTTTTAAGTCGTAGATCGGACCTGGCAACTCTTTAATCCTCCGCTTCAAAAACTCCACTAAATCAAGCTGACCCACTGAACAAATACCGGTGGAATCTTTTCTCTCGCGGCTGGGGAGGCGAAACTTTCTGGCCAGCTCCCGCACCCTCGTTTTAGTCAGAGAACCGACTGGGAAAACGACCTGCCGCAACTGCTTCTCAGTCAGCTGGGCCAAGAAATAACTTTGATCCTTGCCTTTGTCCAAACCGCGCAGAAGAAGAACGATTTTCCCGTCCGGTTTCACACCCGGCGGCAGCCAGCCGAGTAGTTTTTTCAACTCCTGGCTCTTGACTTCTTGCAACCGAGCATAATGACCGAAAGCGACCAGATCAAAACCTTGCTTTTTAGCTGCCTGCAAAAAAGCGCCAAATTTGACATAGCGATTGCAAAAAAGGTCGGGATTGGGAGTGCGCCCTTCTTGATACTCGCGATAGAAATAATCCAAAACCCGCCTTTTATAAAGCGGCTCAAAATTGAACTCCTGCCAAGGAATTTTTAAAAATCTCGCCACCTCCCGCGACCACTTTTTATCCTGCGGGTAGCTGCAGCGGGGATCGGGATCGCGGTAATTACACATGAAGCCGGCCTCAACTTCAAAACCTTTCTCTTTGAGCAACGCGCCGGAGACAGAAGAATCAACGCCTCCGGATAAGGCCAAAAGAACTCGCTTTTTGGCTTTTGCCACCATCGCTTTTCATCTTAACAAAAACAGAGCCGCCTCAAAGACGGCCTGCCCGATCTCTGACTTCTATTTTTGTTTTCTTTCTACTTTTTCTTTCCCATCACCTCCACCACCACCTCTCTTTCCCTCGGCTCGGTGTCAAAATCAATCAAGAGGATACTCTGCCAGGCACCTAAAGCTAATCGGCCGTTCTCAACTGGCACAACCAAATGATGCCCGAAGAGGATCGAGCGGAGATGGGAATGGGCGTTGCCCTCGTTGTGATCATGGCGATAAGACCCATTCTCCGGCGCTAATCTCCCCACCAACTCTTGGATATCCAAAAGCAGACCCGGTTCATTTTCATTAATGAGGAGCGAGGCGGTGGTGGCGGTAACAAAAATCAAGACCAAGCCACGCTCGACCCCCGAAGATTCAACCGCTTTTTGAATCTCCCCCGTTAAATCCTGAATCGCGCTACGACCTTGGGTTTGAACAGAGAAACGCACCATTTCGCCCCGATGGAGAAATCATAACAAAAACCCGCCCCTCAGGGTAGCACCAAAGGGGCGGGCTTTCTTTGATCCCCTCGTGCCTCACTCGAAGAGCGAATAAAACAACGAAGGTAACAACAAGACCGAGAAGTAAAACGGCCATCATGATGGGTCACCTACCTTGGCTGGATCACCGGCCGGCGTCTTTTTTCGCCGAGCAACAAACAAGCCGGGATAGAAGAGAGGAGTAACTGCCAACCAACTAAGAGCCAGAGCTAAGTTGCCGAACATCGGACTGCGGTCAAACAAATGACGAACCGGCGCCAGTAAGAGAGAAAAAACACCCAACCAAAAGAAGAGATAGATGAGATGGTAATCGAATCGCAGAAGCTTCAACCACCACTCAGGCACCGGCTCATCCCGTTCGCAGGGTTCATGTACCACTAGACAGCAGGTAAAAATCAGAAGGAAACTAAAGCTCACCGCCGCTCCAATGAGCCACAACCACCAGAAAGCAGCCAACCAAGACAAAAAATTTGCCCAGCTCATTCTAAAACACCTCCGCGTTTATCCCCGCCGGGAAAATAGATTATTAAGATACAAAAGGCAACTGCATCATAAACCAAAAATCGGCTTCTCGTCAAGAAAAAGCTCGGCAGAAAAGCCGAAGAGGCTGACACCGAAGACAGTTGATTGCAAAAGGAGGTGCCTTTTTATTCCGATGACGAGGAGAGCTGGCCAAGTCCTTCCGATCCTCTTCTGGAGCGACCGACAGAGGTAGTCTCCCCACCCAGAGATAAGAGCCAAATCTATGGCGTACACCACCTAACAGATTGGCATGGAGGAGCTTATGAATTACGCAGCGCTGCTTCGGCAGAGAGAGGAAACCCTCGACCGAGCGACAGAGATATCAGAAAAGACATCCGATCATGACCGCCTCTCTTGGTAGCTGCACACTCATTGGCATTATTGGATAGCCCAACCTTCGCCCAAAGGTGGTCCGGTTCTGTCACCGCAGCCGAAGCAGCGCCTTGGAAGCTGAACCGAGAATTGTCCGGATCCCGGAAGAGATTCTCTGCGATCTCACCGAAGCGACGAGAACAACCGGGCAACGGCCATGGTGGCTGTTGAACAACCAGTCAGGAGCCAGCAGTGGCATTCCAAACAGGAACACCACTTGCGTTTACGATACAATAAGATAGATGAAACGGGAGCTTTTTTCAGTCCAAAAGCTGGTCAATGACTATCTCACTGAGCAGTATCAGAAAACGCGGCATGAAAAGAAAGATTTCTGGCGAGTTTCTGATATGGGGAAATGTTTAAGAGGCCGCTACTACAAGCGATTAGAGATAGAACCAACTAACCCGCCGGATGAGCGGGCTCTCAGGAAATTTGAAGCCGGCAACATCTTCCACTGGTGGTTGCAGAGAAGAATCCGTTATGCCGCCTCCGAGATGGCAAATGTCAAAGTGATCGGCATGGAAAAAGAAGTGCGCGACGACAAGCTCAATGTCGTCGGTCACTATGACGCCCTTATTCAGATTGGCCGGATGAAAATCCTCTACGATTTCAAGACTGTCCACAGCAATGCTTTTCATTACCGCGATCAAAACAAAATCCTCACCCAAAAACATCATGCCTTGCAGATCGGACTTTACTTGATGCTCCTGAAAAAAGAGCATCCCGACCTTTCTGAGGCTCGCCTGCTTTACATCTCTAAAGACGATCTTTCGGTGGCCGAGCTCAAAGTGCTCTTAACCCCTGTTTTGAAGAAAGAGATTCTCCAGGAATTGAGGATTTTAAATCAGGCCTGGTCAAGGCAAACCCTCCCCCCCCTGCCGCCGCTCATTATGAAGGACCCGGTCAAAAACCGCTGGGTGATTAACTGGCAGGCTGAATACTGTACGTATCACGACCTCTGCATGGGCCAACCCCGTGAAGTTTGGCTCAAAAAGGCTCAGGAACTGGCAGAAGAGAAAAATAAGGGTCTAAAAAGCAAAAAACGCAAATCAAAAACCTAGATCTCTATCTCCTGTTTTCTAGTTGCTGGTTTCCTATTCATGCGTCACTACCACTCTCCCGATTTCGGTCTGGCCATCGCCACCATCGCTTTGGTGGTGATCGGGCTTTTGATGGTCTCCTCGGCCTCGGTGGTGGAATCGTTCACCAGTACCGGCTCGAATTACTATTACTCCCTGCGCCAATTAATCTTTGCTCTGGTGGGAGTGGGAGCCTGGCTTCTAACTCAAAGGATTTCTTACCGCCGCTGGGAGAATTGGGCGGTTTATCTTTTTTACGGCGCTCTCTTGCTTTTGGTGGTAGTTTTAATCCCCGGCTTGGGCTACCAGATCGGGGGGGCGAGGCGCTGGTTAAATCTCGGCCTTTTTACTCTGCAGGTCTCGGAACCGGTCAAATTGGCTTTGATTGTCTATCTCGCCTCGTGGCTGGCTAAAGAAAGCCGACTGGTGGGCAGCTTTCAAAAAATCGGTCTGCCTTTCGTAGCTCTTCTCTCGATAGTCACCATCTTAGTTGTTCTCCAGCCGGATTTGGGCACCCTGGGTATCATCGCTTTGATCATGCTTTCCATCTACTGGGTAGCGGGAGCGGCCCTGCGCCATATCGCTCTCATTGGAGGCATCGGTCTGGCGGCCTTCTGGCTGCTGATCCAGGTGGCGCCTTATCGGCTCAATCGCATTCTGACTTTCCTGGATCCCAGCCGCGATCCTTTGGGGATCGGTTATCATATCAATCAGGCGCTTTTGGCGATCGGTTCGGGTGGGCTTTTCGGCGTCGGTTTTGGTTATAGCCGTCAGAAATATGAATACCTGCCGACCGCCTCCTCGGATTCCATCTTCGCCATCATCGGTGAAGAGTTGGGTTTCGTTCGGGCAGTCCTCCTGATTGTCCTTTATGGTTTTCTGATTCTGCGGGGCATTAGGATCGCTCACAAAGCCCCTGATACCTTTGCACGACTTTTAGCAACCGGGATTACAACATGGATCGGTTTCCAGACCGCCATCAACATGGGAGCGATCACCGGACTTCTGCCTCTCACCGGCGTCCCCCTGCCCTTTATCTCTTTGGGGGGTAGCAGCTTAATCACCACTTTAATCGGCGCCGGCATTCTTTTGAATATCTCCAAATACACACTATATGAAGGGAAAAAAGAGAGTTCTCTTGGTCGGTGGTGGCACCGCTGGGCACATTCTGCCACTTCTGCTACTCGCCGCTAGACTGCAGCGAAAAGGTGCTGAGATTTTTCTGTTGCATTCGGGCAGCCAGCAAGACCGCGCGCTCCTGCACCACCACCCTTACGCTCGGGGTTTAAACCTGCGCTCTCTTATTGTCCCCGCCGGCAAATGGCGAAGATATTTTGACTTCCGAAACCTCTGGGATCTGCTGGTTAATCTAGTCGGCTTTTTCTACGTTTTTTTTCTGCTCTTAACCTTACGGCCCCAAGTGGTGCTCTCTAAAGGTGGCTACGTCGGCTTCCTGCCGGGCTTGGCCGCTTACTGCCTTCGTATTCCCCTTTTCCTCCACGAATCAGATAGTGTTTTGGGTCTGAGCAATCGTCTCCTAGCCTACTTGGCCCAGAAAATCTTTGTTGCTTTCCCGCTGGAAACTTACCGCTCTCTGCCCCCTGCTATTCGCCGAAAGTTAATCTCTACCGGCCTCCCGGTGAGCGATGTATTGAGACAGGCTACACCGCTACGCCGCTACGCCGCTACGCCGACCATTCTTATCACCGGCGGTTCCCAGGGAGCTCGTCAGATCAACGATCTCATCAGCGGAATCCTGCCTCAACTTTTAAACAAATACCGCCTGTTTCACCTCAGCGGCAAGTTGGATTATCCAGAGCTAAAAGAGCGGCGGGAGAAGCTACCCGCCGTCTTAAGAGATAATTATGAGCTTCATTCTTTCAAGCCCCTACAGACGCTGCTGAGGCAAGCTGATCTGGTCATCTCCCGCGCCGGTGCCACCACCATTTTTGAGTTAGCTGCCGCCGGCAAGCCGGTCATTCTTATTCCCCTGCCCGGTTCAGCTAACCGACACCAAGAAAAGAACGCCCATCAGCTGGCCAAAAGAGGAGCTGCTCTTGTCCTCACCGGCCGAAAACTCTCACCCCCGGCACTTCTTGACACCATCAGGCGATTGATGACGAGAGAGGCCGCCCGGACCAAATTGGCCCAAAAGATCAAAGCACTGGACAACCCCCAAGCGATAGAAACAATCAGTCGATTCCTGCTAAACTAGGCATAGAGTTTTAATAAACTAAGTTTTGATTATGGATCGCGGAACCGCCCTCGCCGTCATCATTGTGGTGATTATTGCTGTGGCGCTCTTCTTCGGACCGTATCTTCTCAGTAGTGTTGGCCTCGGCTAGCTCAAGAGGGAACAGCGGGCACTGATCGCCCAATTTCACCCGGCCCAACCAACGGTGCACTGAAAGGCCGCCGGGGGTGATTCCCTTAGGCTGACCTTTCAGCTGTTGCGCAAAAATTTAAACAAGAGTAAACTCAAGAGGATCCACACAGGGGCCAAACAACCTATGTTAAGTCCCAAAACCATCTCCAAGCTGCGCCGAGAGCTTAAGACGGGAAAGAGCCGCTATTCTCTCCTCTTCCGCGCCCTGGCTGAACCAAACCGCTTACGATTGTTTCAACTCTTGGCGCATCAGCCCGGCATCTGCGTCACTGAACTGGCTGCAATTCTTAAGCTGACCGTGCCGGCAGTCTCACAACACCTGAAAATCTTGGAGATGAGCGGCTTGATTAGAAAAGAACGGCGCGGCCAGCTGAGCTGTTATCAAATCCAACGGAACAAACCTCTCACCCAAACCCTTATCCGCCTTTTGCGATGAACAAAGTGATTATCTATACTACTCCGCTTTGCCCCTTCTGCGAGATGGCCAAGGAGTTCTTTCAAGAGAAGAAAGTGACCTACCAGGAAAAGGATGTCTTCTCGGATTCAGAGGCCAGAGCGGAGATGGTGAAAAAGTCGAACCAATTGGGCGTGCCGGTGATTGAGATCAACGGCGAAATCGTCATCGGCTTTGACCGGCCGCGCCTGGAAAAACTGCTTAAACTTCGAGCCTAGACTCTAGTTTCTGTTGTCTAGTGTCTATGTTGTATGACTTGATCATTATTGGCGCCGGCGCGGCCGGACTCTCGGCTGCTCTTTACGCCGGCCGCTATCGCCTCAAGACTCTTCTCTTGAGCCGCGAGTTCGGCGGCGAAACGACTATCGCCGGCAAGATCGAGAACTATCCCGGTCTCCATTCAATCGAAGGCCACCTTTTAATGAAGACCATGCAAGAGCAGGCCGAGGAGGCGGGGGCAAAGCTGATAGCGGGCGAAGTCGCTGAACTCAAAAAAGAGAACAGCTGTTTTTTAGTCTGGGCAGGAAATAAAAAATATCGGAGCCGGGCCCTGCTCCTGGCTTTGGGTGCCGGCCGAAAAAGACTCGCTCTGCCCAAAGAGCAAGAGCTAACCGGCAAGGGGATTCATTATTGCGCCCTCTGCGATGGCCCGCTTTATCGCGGTAAGAGAGTGGCCGTGGTCGGAGGCGGCGATACGGCGGTCAAGGAGGCGCTCTTTCTAGCTGATTGGGCCAAAAAAGTTTTCCTGATCGTCCGCGGCAAAATGTTAAAAGCCGAACCGATCAATCTGGAGAAGCTGAGAAAAAGGGGCAAGCCAATAGAGATCCTCTGGCGAACCGGAGTCAAGAGCTTAATTGGCCAAAAGACCTTGCAAGCGATTGAGCTAACAAACCCCCAGCGTCAACTCTCGCTGGACGGACTCTTTGTGGCTATTGGCCATCAGCCGCTCAAAGAGCTACCCCGTCGTTTGGGAATCAAGCTGGACCAGGCAGGCTACATCAAGGTAGATACTAAAATGCAAACTTCTCTCCCCGGCGTCTTCGCCGCTGGTGACGCAACCAACTTTTTCGGCGATTTTAAGCAGGACATCACCGCCGCAGCGACAGGGGCAGTGGCCGCCACCTCAGCTTACGAATACCTCAAAGGGCGCGGCAGAATTTGCCACTGGCATGCCAAACCAAAAATAGAAAAGAGAATGAGACATTAGGCATTAATCATGAGTCATCTTATGGTCCATCAGCTTCCCTCCCTCCCCTATCCTTACGATGCCTTGGAACCTTACTTTGACGCCCGGACGATGGAGATTCATCATACCAAGCATCATCAAGGTTATGTCGATAAGCTCAACGCAGCTTTAGAAAAATACCCGGCCTTTCAAGCCCGGAGCTTAGAGGCGCTCCTTACAAATCTGGCTGAAATTCCGGAGGCAATAAGAACCACCGTGCGCAATCAGGGCGGAGGCCATTTCAATCACTCCTTTTTCTGGCCGAGCCTAAAACCGGGCGGCAGTCGGCCAACTCCCGCCCTCCTGGCTAAACTTAACCAAGCTTTTGGAGATTTCTCGTCTTTTCAGCGGCGGTGGACAGAAGCAGCCCTCGGCCTCTTTGGCAGCGGCTGGATTTGGCTCATTCAAGACGAAAGGGGTCGCCTCTCCATTACAACGACTCCCAATCAGGACAATCCTCTAAGCCAAGGCTCTAGGCCTCTTTTGGGATTGGACCTCTGGGAACACGCCTATTATCTCAAATATCAGAACCGCCGAGCTGACTATCTTGAGGCTTGGTGGTCAATCGTGAACTGGGAAGGGGTAGAAAGGCTCTCCTCAAAAAGATGACTAAACGCTTGGCTATCCGAATCAAGGGCCGAGTCCAGGGCGTCTGGTTTAGACGCAATGCTCAAGCCAAAGCAGAAGCATTGGGCTTGGTGGGTTTTGCTCAAAACTTACCCGACGGCTCGGTTTATCTTGAGGCGGAGGGAGGAGAAGATAAACTAGAGAGCTTTCTTCGGTGGTGCCGCAAGGGACCGCCCTCAGCTCAGGTCACCTCCTGCACCCGAGAAGAGCTGGCATCGCTCAATCGCGAAACCGGCTTTGAGGTAAGATAGAGATATTATGAAACTCGCTTTGCAACTCATCTTAGTTCTAGCCTTGAGTCTGGTTTTGTATCTTATTTGGCAGAGCCCGATTATCAATCCGCCTCGGCAGGAAGTCTCAATTTATTTCAGTCAGGCACAAGACAATGAGATCGTTCAGGTGCCGGTCAAAAGAATCGTCCCACGTTACCAAGAGCCGATGACTTACGCCATCAAAGCCTTAATTGAAGGGCCGACGGCAGAAGAAAAAGCCCAAGGTTTGGGCAACTCCCTCAATGCAGGCACAAAGCTCAATTATATTCAGCTTTCGGACGGGGTGGCAACTTTAGATTTCAACGAACGCTTCGACACGCCGATGGGTGGCTCGGCCAGAGTGATGGCGATTTATCAAGAGCTCTTCCGAACGATGACTCAGTTCCCGGAGGTCCGAGAGATAAAACTCACGATTAACAACGGTCAAAGAGAAGCTGTGCTCGAACCGTAGATTGTAGTTTAGCTTTTCACCAGTGCGCTACTTCAAGCTTTTTGTCGCGCTTGTCTTGAGTCTCTCTCTGCTGACTGCTTGCGAGAAGACAACTCAAAGGACCCCAACCAACAAGGAGGCGGCTTCTCCTGCCGTCCAAAATAAGACGGTTATAGTCACCTACACCGACAGCGGTTTTAGCCCCAGCAATCTCACGATTAACCGCAACGATACCATTAAATTCGTCAATCAAAGTTCAGGCGATTTCTGGCCGGCCTCTTCCCCTCATCCGCTTCATACCGATATTCCCGGGTTTGACGCTCAAAAGACAATTCCACCTGGCGGAAGCTATGTCTTCACCTTCATTCAAAGCAAAACGGCCGGATTCCACAATCATCTCAACCCAACTCACCGCGGCACCATAACGATTCGCTGATGAAGAAAAGCTTTGGGCTCATTTTGGTGCTGGTCTTGGCGGGTGGAGGATGGTATTTCGCCGCCCAGCTTCTGCCTGATCGTAGCTTGAAGCCGTTGCCGCCAGCCGCAGAGTATGAAGCCCGCCTCCCAAACTGGCGAGTGGGGAAAATAGCCGACAACTTAGGCCCCATCACTCGCCTTAAATTAAGCCCGGACGGCCAGTTGCTTTTCGCCGCCACGCTGACCGGCAAAGTTTGGGTGCTCCGACGAGAAGACGGCCAATGGCAAAAACAAGCCAAAGTTTTTTACGAGATCAAGCCCGGTTTCACACCGGGAGTAGAGAACGGCCTGACCGGTCTTATCCTGAGTAGTGAGTTTGCAACCAACCGCCAGCTCTTCTTGCTCTACGCCCGCAAAGGCCCGACTTCTCGAGAGAACCAAAACCAAATTTTGAGATTGACTGTCGGCGAAAAAGACGGGGAGCTAATCGGCGTTAACCCAACCGTCATTTACAGTGGCTTGACTCCCACCGCTGTCTCCCACCAAATCCAAGGCGGCATCTCTCTCAAGATAGAAGGCAAACCTCATCTTCTTTTTTCGGTCGGCGACACTTACTTCAATCCCCAGTACGCGAAAGATTTAACTAAAGAGGCCGGGAAATTAATTCTCATCCAAGAAGACGGAAGCGATCCGTTGGGTGCCAGACCTTATCCTTTGTTTCCCAAAATTCAAGCGGTGGGTCTGCGCAACAGCTACGATTTGGCGCTTGATCCAACCAACAACTGGATTTATCTCTCCGGCAACGGGCCGGAAATAAACGACACGATCGCTTACGTTCCCCTCTTGGATCCCTCCCTCAAGTTCGACTTCAACTGGAGCGGCGACGGCCAAACCCTAACCCAACCACTGGTGAATAACCAGCCAAGGCCGGAGTACATCATCAAACATTGGGAGACAACTGTGGCGCCGGTTGATATCGCTTCTTACCAACCGGGCCAGTTTATTCTCAATGTCTTCTCAACTGATCGTTATCCGAAAAAAGAGATTATTTTAGGCACTCATCGAGGAACGCAAGAAGCAACCTTACAAACGCTGGCTAGCCGCAAGGAGGGCATAGATGGCGGCAATCCTCTGGGATTGGCCGTCGGATCCGAGAAAGAGCTCTATTTCGGCGATTTTTACGACGGCGCGATTTATCTGCTTTATAAAAAGTAGCTCTAAGAGCAGAAAGTATTGACAAAGCGAAATTTCCTGCTACGCTTGAAACATCCCAAAACAAAGGAGGTGAGATGAATCTTGAAAGTCAATTTCAGTTTCGTCTGGCCTAAATATCTCAAAGAATTCTACGGCGAGCGACTCTACGACCTGCCGTTACGCGACGGCAGATTCTCCTGCGACCTCGAAGTCGCCAAGCCGGATTCTTTAGCCCATTGCCTGATTGCCTTGGCTCAAAAACTCCGCTCCCTGCAAGCAGCGGGCACACTACAAGGAGTAAGCAAGGTGTGGGCTTGGGAGAAAAATCACGGCCAGAAGGCGTATTTGGTCTTTACTTACGAGACCCGCTCTTTCATCTTGGTGACCGCTGAGACCCCCGTTAAAGCCCGAGTCATGGTGCGGAGGGTGACCAGAGAGGAGATTATCAACTGCTACCGGGTAAACATTAACCAGCGCTCCTCACCCGTCCCAAGATCATCTCGTCGCCAACAGGCCCAACTTTTCTCTCGTGCAGTTTTGAGAGGCGCTTCTTGATCTAGAGCGCCTCTTTGCTTATTCAGCCCGACTCCTCCTGCGTTTCTCCCGGGGCGCCCATCTCCCCTGCCCGCCTGTTTAATCCATTTATCATTCTGATATTCTCGAGAACGACAGAATAAAGAAACCAACTGCCACTACCACCGCTAAATGCCGGGCACTACACGCTAGATGTTCAAGGTTATTTTCTTGAATCGTTCCCCCCTCTCGGCATAATCACGAAACATATCAAACGAAGCACAAGCCGGCGCAAGCAGTACCACTCCGCCTTCCCTCACCGCTTTGTGGGCGGCTCTGACAGCTTGCAGCAAAGTGGAAAATTTCTCCCTCTTAATCCGCGGCGCAAAGCGACGCAGAGCATGTTCCAAATGGGGTGCCTCCTCGCCGATCAAGGCAACGTAAACTACTTTGGTTTTGGCCAAGCCCCTTGCCCAATCGACAAAAGAAGCCCCCTTAGAAGAGCCACCGGCGATCAAAGCAATCGGCGAATCAAAGCTCTCGGCTCCGGCCAAACTGGCTTCCGGCGTGGTGGCGATTGAGTCATCAACAAAAACTACCCCATTTTTCTCCGCCACTTTCTCCAAGCGATGAGGCAAACTTTTGAAGCGCCTGACTGCTTCGGCGATTCTTTTCGGGGCCACTCCCAAGATCAAACCGCAGGCGACCGCCGGTAAAACATTCTCCAGATTGTGTGAGCCGATTAAAGGAATCTCGGAGAGGAGCAAAACCTTTTGCTGGCCTCCTTGAAGGGTCGAGAAGATCCCCTCCTCTTTGAGAAACACCCCTCTTGTCAAGGGCGTTCGACGACTGATAAAAACAATCTGCGAGGGCGCATCGCCGCTGACACTGCGCAAAGCGAAGTGATCGTAGTTAGTGATAAGAAAATCCTTCGGTCTTTGATAGCGGAAAATCGAACTTTTAGCGAAAAGATAGCGCCGGAAATCGCCATGACGAGTCAAGTGCTCGGGAGTGACATTCAAAAGGACCGCGATTTTGGGAGAAACGGTCAGATCTTCCAACTGAAAGCTGGATAACTCCAGAACGACCCAGTCATCTTTTCTTAATCTTGGTAGCAAATCCAACATCGGCAAACCGATATTACCAGCTAAGAAGACTCTTCGAAATTTGCGGCGCAGGATCTGATAGATAAGAGAGGCAGTAGTGCTTTTGCCCTTAGTGCCGGTCACGCCGACAATGTTGCGGGTCGGAGAAAGTTCAAAAAAGAGGCGGGTGGCGGAGCTTAATTTGGAACGGACCGCCCCGAGCTTAGGAAGATTAAGCGGCACTCCCGGGCTGCGGAAAATCAGATCAAAAGACTGCAACGAATCGAGATAATTTTTGCCCAAAATCACTTTGGCTCCCAAACGCTTGACCGGGTCCAGGTTTGGAAGCGTTTCTTGTTCGTCCAAAATCGTAAGGTCCGAAACTTTGGCTCTATGAAAAAACCGCAGGAGGGATTCCCCCTCCTTGCCAAAACCTAAAATGGCGATCCGCTTGTTGCGCAAAGAATCTAGCAGACTCATAGACTTATAGACTGACAGACGAATGGATCGATGCAAGAACGGACCGGCAGATTGATGGGTCTAAGAATTGATGGCCCTTAGCTCTGGGTCTACGGGTTCGGCTCACCCTCTTCCCAATAGCCCAATAACCAGCCCTACAATAGCAAAAATTGCTCCCAAAAGCCAGAATCTCATGGTTACCTGCGTCTCTGGCCAGCCTAGGGCTTCGAAATGGTGATGCAAGGGGGCAATCTTGAAAAGCTTGCGCTTAAAAATTTTTCGCCAAAGAAGCTGCAGGATCACTGACAAAGTTTCAACCAGAGGAATGAAAGCCAAAAAAGGCAAGACAACTACCCCCACACCGTTAGGAATCAACGCCGCCACCACCCCCAGAACCGCCCCCAAAGAGGTTGAATAAACATCTCCGCCGAAGAAACGGGCTGGATAGATATTAAACCAAAGATAAGCCAAAAGCACCCCGACAACAGTAGCACAGAAGATCGCCAAAGACACCTGATTGTTGGCTAAAGCCAGAATCGCATAGCTGCCGTAGGCGATTGAGAGTAGCCCGCCGGAAAGGCCGTCTAGACCGTCGGTGATATTGACAGCGTTGGCAGTGGCAATAATTAAAAAGATGAAAAGCGGAATATACCAGAGACCAAAGGAGAAATCCCCCACCGCCGGAATATGAATTAAATCCTTACCCAATTTGAAATAAAACCACCAAGCTCCGATCACCCCCACCAAGAAAAGCCACCAGAGCCGATGCCTGGCTCGAATCCCCTTGATCCCGCCTAAGCCCCGCACATTAATCCAATCATCAATCATCCCCAAAAGACCGGTCGCGACGAGCGCGAAAAGAGGCAGATAAGTTTGGCTGCGAGTCAAATTAATGAGGAGGGTGATAATCAAAATCGGCAGCACCACCATCACCCCGGCCATGGTGGGGATAAGCCGTCTGTGTTTCTCAGCATGAAGTTGCTGGAAAACAGTGGCTTTGGTGCCATACAAAGTCTCCTCCTTGGGCCTCTTCCAGAAGCGGCTGCGATAGAGAAAATCAGACCAAAGAGGCAACAAAATCATCGCTAAAGCAAAACCCAAAGCCGCGCCTAAAAAGATGCGAATCAGCTGATCAATTAAGATAGATTCTGTCATCCTACTTTCTGGGTTCTAGATTCTACTTTTTGCTTTAAGACCTCCACTAACTTGTCTAGCTCCCGGGTTCTAGAAGCTTTAAAGAGAACCGCGTCGCCCGGCTCCAAAAGGTCCAAGGCGTTCTCTGCCTGACCTTCGGCCAGCACCTTTATCTTATCCTCTGGAAAGTTAGCTGACAAAAGGCCTTCTTTCGTCCAGGTCGCTTCCGGCCCGACCATCGCCACCAGATCCACCTGCGAAGCCAACAACTCTCCCAAGCGCCGGTGGATCTCGGGAGCAAACTTGCCCAACTCATGAATCCCACCGATAATCGCCACCCGCCGCCTTTCTCCCCTCAGCTGGTTCAGGGCCCAAAGCGCTTCGCGAAAAGAATCATAAGAGGCATTGTAAGTATCATCAATCACCAAAAAAGAGCCAAGGAGCAGTTTCTGCATCCGATGCTTGGCTGCTCTGAAACTGCTTAAAGCGGCAGTACTTTTGCCTAAATCACAACCTAAAAAAGAAGCTACAGCCAAAGCCGCCGCCCCCGCCCAAGCAAAATGACGTCCCAAAACAGGTAAGACAACTGCCCAACTCTCTCCCCGCCGACTTACTCGAAACCGGAGGTAATCCTGGGCTTGCTCCACTTGCTCGAGGCGAAAATCAGCATCAGCTGACCGGCCAAAGGTTATGACCTTTATCCTCCGCCCCTCCAGCTCCGAGCGATACTGGGGAGTGCGAGGATCGTCGGCATTCAGGACAGCCAGACCACCTTCTCGGATGCCTCGCAATAACTGTCCTTTCTCCTTTGCCAGATGCTCCTTGTCCCTAAAAAAACCAAGATGAGATTCGGAAACGTTGGTCAGAACAGCAATGTCAGGTGGGGCAATCTTGGTGAGGTAAGCGAGATCTCCCGGCCGATCGAGCGCCATCTCCAAAACCAGATACTGAGGATAATCCCACTGATGGAAAAGCCACCGTTTCAATCCTTGTCTCAAAACTTGCCAATAACCCCGCCAAGAGATTTTGAAAAGTCCTCCTTGGGGATACCCCAGAAACTTTTCTCCAATGATGCTGGCCGGCACTCCCCATTCACTGTTGTAATTCTCAAAAGAACGCCGCAAAGAGGCGACGCAAGGTAAAAGGGTTCGATAGATCGCTTCCACTGTGGAAGTTTTGCCCTGACTGCCGGAGACGGCAATGATTTTCGGTCGGTATTTTTTCAGCACCCACTTAGCCACCGTGCCCAGCAGCCGATAGGCCAATTTCTTGAAGATAGCCTTCATTTCACTATTGCCTGTCCCCCTCAACCCTACTCCCTACCTGGTGGGTGGAATCTGCAGATAATCCAAAATAAATTTAGCAATCTGGCCAAAAAGCGGCGCGGCGGAGCTTTCGGCGAATTGGACTGTTTTCGGTTCATCGATCCGAGTCAGAATGACAAAGCGGGGGGCCTCGACCGGTCCGAAACCGACAAAGGTACCGATCGTTCTAGTCTTGGAATAGCCGCCGGGGATCGGCACTTGAGCGGTGCCGGTTTTGCCAGCGATTAAATAACCGGGAACAGCCGCTCTTTGGCCGTGGCCGTTTTCCACCACGTTGACCATCATTGCCGAGAGAATCTGGGCAGTTTGGGGTGAGATGACCTGCCGGATCTCCCTGGGTTCAATTTTAACCGGGCCGGAAGGATAGAGTATCTCACTTATGATATGAGGCTGCAGCAACCGACCACCGTTGGCAATCGCCCCAGTGGCGGCGAGCAGTTGAATCGGCGTCACGGCGATCCCTTGTCCGTAAGACATCGTGGCCAGATCCACATCAGACCATTCACGGGGCGTTTTCACCTGTCCCGCCACCTCTCCCGATAACTCCACGCCTGTCTTTTCAGTGAAGCCGAAGTCTTTCAGATATTTATAAAAAAGCTGCTTGCCCAATTTCTGAACGGCAAAAATTGCCCCTGTGTTGATCGATTGCTCCAAAACTTTTGTCATATTGACTTCGCCGTACACCTTCTCCTCGGAGTTCTTGATCGTCCGATCCAGTACCTGGACGGAGCCGGAATCAACGTAAGTGGTATAAGGGCTGACCAACCCAGCATCGATCGCTCCGGCCATAGTGATGACTTTAAAAACACTCCCCGGCTCATAAGCCGCCGAAACATTGGGATTAGTAAAAAGTTCAATCGGCGTGGTGTTGTAAAGATTGGGGTCAAAGGTCGGATAGGCTGCCGCAGCCCAAATAGCTCCCGTTCTCGGGTCCATCACCAGAATCGAACCCTGCTTGGCTTCAAACTTCACGACTGCTTCTTTGAGCGCTTTTTCGGCGTAATACTGGATTGCCCGATTCAAAGTCAAAACCACAGATAAACCATCTCGAGGCGCAAGACTCCTTCTTTCTCCTAAGGCAATCTGCTGGCCGGCGACATCCTTTTCGGCCCTCAAAAAACCATCCACTCCGTGTAGCTCTTTTTCCAGAAACGCCTCCACGCCGTACTGACCGAACCGATCACGATTAACAAAACCCAAAACATGCGCCGCCAAAGTGCCCTCCGGATAATAACGATACGATTCGGTTGTTATATACACTCCAGGCAACTCCAAGTCCCGAATTTTTTGAGCTTCGGTCTCATCCATCTTTCGCCTGAGAGGCGGTATATAGAGTTTGCCGGATTTGAAAATCTCAAGCAAAGCGCCCTCCTCCCAGTCCGGTAAAAAAGGCTGGAGTTTGGCTACTGTCAGCTCCGGATAGCGAATCTGCTTGGGGACAACGTAGAGGCTAAAGAGGGTGACATTGGTGGCTAAGGGATAATTCTCGCGCAGCTCTTGATCATAAACTAGGATCTCGCCTCTTCTGGCCGGCAAAGTTTCAGCGGTCAGATGCTGACTACGAGCCAAAGCCGCGTAGTAGCTGTGGTTGATAACCTGATGCTGGAAAAGTTTGACGACGATACCAGCCAGAAGGACCAGAATTAGCCACCAGATCAAGCTTAACCGACCCTCCCAACTTTCGGCTAAATTCTCCCGTTGGACAGCCATAAGACAAGAAAAAGAGAGAGGCAAACTCTCTCCTTATTATAGCAGTACCCGCCTTTTCTTTTTCACTTCGCTATCCAGCGGACTCAAGAAAAAGAAGCGGCGCTAAAAATTAAAAATCCACCGATCGAATCGGAGGACTACCAATCGCCTCTTCACTGACCCACTCATTTGTCTTCTTTCATTCTCGACTGGCCAGCGGCCCTGGCACAAGCAGATAACGGATGCTTTCCACCGGCACCATCTTGGGGCCAAGACTGATGGTTCGGCTCTGCTCACCACCAGTAGCTTGAGTTTGGCCCTGGGTAGTAAGAGGCTGCTCTCCCGTCGCCGGCGCCACAATCTCCACATCGCCTGAAGCATTCTGGTCGATGACGGCCAGCGACTTGAGGCGAGCCGCCTCCACTGCCAGCCTTTCATTCTCGCCTTGTAAAGCCGCCTTTTCTCTCTCCAAAACCTTCAAACTGAAACCTTTAGTGGCGCTGATGTTGACAACCAAGAGATAAAAGGCTCCCAAAACCAGAATCAAAAAACCGCCCAAGGTGAGAACAGAAATCCTCCCGAAGCGAAACTTGGGCAAGCCCTTCAAATTGATTTTAACTCTTTGCCTCACTTCCAAACTCTACTTTCTAGAAACTAGATTCTATCTTTTCCGCCACTCTCAATTTTGCACTTCGAGCACGCGGATTTTGCTGTATCTCGGCCCACGGCGGTTTAATAACTTTCTTGGTTAAGAGCTTCAGACGATTGTTTTGAGCCTCGGCCCTGAAAAATTGCTTTACTATCCTATCTTCCAAAGAATGAAACGAAATGACGGCTAATCTCCCTCCGCCCTTCAGAATCTCCAGAACTTGGGGCAAAACCTCTTCGAGATTGACCAGCTCTCGGTTAACGGCGATTCTTAAGGCCATAAACACTTTGGTCGCCGGATGGAGCTTCCACCTTCCCTTTTTTGGCAAACCCAGCGCCTCCAAAAGTTCAAAGGTGGTTTCTATCTTCCTTTTCTGGCGAGCCTCACAAATCCTCTTGGCGAAAAATTCAGACCGGCTTTCTTCGCCATACTCACGAAAGATCCTAGCCAGGTCCTTTTGGCTCAAGCTGTTGACCAAATCAGCGGCTCTTAAATCTTGCCGCTCATCAAATCGCATATCTAAAGGTGCCTCAAAACGAAAAGAAAAACCTCGAGTTGGATCGTCTATCTGAAGAGACGAAAGGCCGAGGTCAAATAAGACGCCATCGATTCGGCTGATATTAAATCGCTTGAGCTCCGTGAGAAGAGAGTGAAAAGAAGCGCAAACAAAAGCCACTTGTTTCTGGTAACGAGGCAGAAGATTTTTTTGAGCATAGCTGATAGCTTTCGGGTCTAGGTCAAAAGCGACGAGGCGGCCGGCAGATGAAAGGCGAGAAAGAATCTCTGCTGCGTGACCGCCGGCTCCCACCGTGGCGTCAACATAAATGCCTGCCGGATCGGTCACTAAAAGATCCGCCACTGTCTTGACTAAAACGGGAATGTGCATTGTCTCAAAGGTCAGCGGGTTAGCAGGTAAGAAAACTGGATAAGGCCTGTTTTGATTTCTTACCTGCTGACCGGCTGACTCGTTATCTCGGTCCTCTCTCCGATGGCGCGGTTTCAGAAGGGAAGGAGGGGTGAATTTAGGAGGTGATAGGAGGTGAAATGTTTAGAACGTTTTTGAAGCGTCCTAAAAAGCAAATTGTTGTTCCCCACCCTGCCTGCCAAGATGGCCGACAGAATAGGGTGGATGAGAACGATGTTTTAAAGGGTGCGCGCCGCGCCACCGGAGAGAAGACCGGTTCGTCACTTTTGTCTTGGCAAAAGTGGCCACAACCGCCCAGCCAAGCACTTCACGCTCTTTTCATCAGCAAAATTTCTTCCTGCCCGCTCCCGATTTGTCTTATGAAGACCTATCGGGAGATGCACTGAAATGAAATTTGCAGACTCAGCACGATCGTTCCGTGATGGCTGGCCTTAAGGAAAAATTGATTTTCAAATTTCAAGCACCTCAGCGATGGAAGAAGCTTCGCTATCGGTTTGCTTTTTGTATTCGTTCCAAGCCTTCGGTTCCCAAATTTCCAGCCGGTCCGAAACTCCGGTCACCACCGCTTCCTTTTTCAGCTTAGCGTACTCCCTCAAATAGCTGGGGACCATCACTCTCCCCTGCCGATCGGGTGTAATCTCCATCGCCCCGGCCAGCATCAAACGGGCGAAAGCTCGAGCATTCTGCTTGGAAAGCGGCATCGAGGAAAGTTTGCTGACCAGCTTTGCCCACTCTTTTTGAGGATAAATAAAAAGGCAGCCATCTAGGCCACGCGTGACGACTCCTCCTTTCAAAAGAGCGGCGCGGAATTTAGTGGGGATAGCCACCCTGCCTTTCTCATCGAAACTATGAGTGTATTCACCTATAAACATCTGCCTCCTATCTTTAAATTGGCTGGCTTATCGGCTCACCTGCTAACCTGCTGATCCATTAATTATCCCCTAGGCTCTACCACTTATCCCCACACTTATCCACATCTCTTCCATTATACACCACCAGCTTCCCACCGAGCAAGAGTTTTTATCCACCGAAATCCAGCCTGGTTACAATCAACAAAAAAGGCCTAAGTCAGGGTTATAACCTGTAAAACTTAAGCCTTCAAAAAAGAACTAAACTCGATGGAAGCTGTAGGCCTTGGAGATGTTGCCGTAGAGATCCAGCAAACGATGCGAGAGCTGGGGGAGATAGCACCGATACCAGCCGGGCGGATAGTCTGAAAAGAGATCCCCTACCAAAAGGCCTCGCCCATGAGGCCAAGGACCGATTAAGATATATTCCCGCACGCAAGTGTAAGTCGCCCAAATCCACGGCCAACTTCTCTCCCTGCTTCCTTTTAGAATCGGAGGCCAAGCACAGATCACGAGCGAGGGCTGATATTGAGCCACGGCTGCTTGATGGTCCAATCGCTCAACCCAATCACGGCAGGGCCGTAGATCAGTGGCCCGATACTCAACGCCCGATAGATAACCGGATTGCCGAAGGGCAACCGCGAGCAAGCCATAGCCGGCTCCCACTTCAACCACTATCTGGTGCTCGTTCTCTTGAATATGCTTGACTAACTCCTTCATTCCTTCATCTGAAGGAATGCAACAGAGTACTCCGTTGAGAGAATCTGTACTGCGTCTTTTCTTGGCTAGAGATTGAGCAACGCTTTTGGCTGCCTCTTCCGGCAAGGGGCTGGCCCCCGCAAACTCATCGATCAGTTCTTCCACTGAGCTAACAAGGTTCATCAACTCCTTCACTGGAGTCACCTCCTTTGAAAAGTAGCTTCAGGATAGCAAAAAGCGTGCGGGAAATCAAGAAGAGCCACGCGCACGCTCTTTCCCAGCACCCATCGGCCCCAACTTGGGCTGATAACTAGAGCCTGCAATCAATTCAGGATGACCCCGATAGTTGATGAGACAACCATTGACTGATTTCGGCTATCTGAACTCTGTCTTGCTTCATGCTGTCTCTCTCGCGGACAGTCGCTTTCTTATCCTCCAAACTCTCAAAATCAACCGTCACTGCAAAGGGGGTGCCAATCTCGTCCTGCCTTCTATAACGCCTCCCGATGGAATCCACCTCGTCATATTCGGCAGCGAAGCGCTTTTTGAGCTCATCAAAGATTTTTTTGGAGAGCTCTCTAAGCGGCTCTTTCTTGACCAGCGGCAGAACGGCAACTTTAATAGGCGCTAGTCTCGGATCCAACTTCAAAACCACTCGCCTCTCATCGCGAACGGTCTCCTCGTGATATGCATCAATCAGAAACGCCAAAACTGCCCGATCCACCCCGCCGGAGGGTTCAATAATATAAGGCCAAAATCTCTTTTTAGTCCTCTCGTCGAAATACTTCAGATCTTTGCCGGAAAGCTTTTCGTGTACCCGCAGATCAAAGTCCCCCCGCGAGGCAATACCCTCTAGCTCCGAACGTCCGAACGGAAAATCATACTCAAGATCGATCGTCCGCCGAGCGTAGTGAGCTAGCTCTTTTTTGCCATGTTCACGCCGATGAAGATTTTTCTGCTGGAGGCCGAGAGAAAGATACCATTTCCCCCTCTCCACAACCCAATAGTCGAAGTATTTTTTCTCGTCTTTGGGATGGATAAAGTACTCCAGCTCCATCTGTTCAAATTCGCGGGTGCGAAAAGTAAAGTTGCCCGGCGCAATCTCGTTCCGAAAAGCTTTGCCGATCTGGGCCACGCCAAAAGGCAGTTTCAGGCGGGTGGTATCCAAGATGTTTTTAAAATTAACGAAAATTCCCTGGGCGGTTTCAGGGCGGAGATAAACCTGATGCGCTTCATCTTCCACTGGTCCGGCAAAAGTTTTGAACATCAGGTTGAATTGCCTAGCCGGCGTCAAACTGCCACCGCACTCGGGACATTGTTTGAGATTATCTTGCTTAAATCTCTGGTGGCACTTTTTACATTCCACCAAAGGATCGGCGAATTGCTCTAAATGGCCACTGGCCTCCCAAGTTCTGGGGTTCATCAGAATCGCACTATCCAAACCGACGATATCCGAACGCTCAAGCACCACCTCCTTCCACCAAGCAGCCTTAACATTGTTTTTAAGCAAAACACCGTAAGGGCCGTAATCCCAAGTGTTAGCCAAGCCGCCATAAATCTCGGAGCCGGGATAGATGAGAGCTCGGCGCTTACAGAGAGACACCACTTTTTCCATTAAATTCTCCATTGCCTATTGCGTCATTCTGAATTGAATTCGAAATCCAGCCGTAAAAGGCTTTTGTTTTCTGGATCCCGAAACACGTTCAGGATGACAGTTTGCACGGCTATTCCTCTTCCACCAATACTCTTATTCTAACTTCAATCTCGCCCGGCAGGATAACCGTTACCGGAAAGTCGCCCAAGGTTTTGAGAGATCTCTCAAGCCTCACGCCGCCGACCGGGAGTCGCAAACCAAGAAGCCGACCGATCTCTTGGGCGATATCACTCCTGGTGACCGAACCGAAGAGTTTTCCCGCCTTGGCTTTTCTCTTAAAAACTAGGGGAGTCTTCTGCAGTTGCGGCATAAGAGCCAAAACACGGGCTTTGGCTGCCTCCGCCTTCTCGGCCTGACGCGAGTGAGCTTGTTCCAGCCTCTTCAGTCCGCTCGCCGTCGCCAAAACCGCCAAACCTCGAGGCAGAAGAAAATTGAGGGCGTAGCCCGGTTTAACTTCTTTGATCTCGCCCTTATGACCCAAGCCCGCGACCTCTTGTTGAAGAATAATCTTCATAGCCCCTCCCTCTCGTCTCTCTCTAATATCTCTTTTGCCTTACCCACCATCTCTTCGGCTCCATCATCTGTGACTACGAAGTCCGGCTTCAAGCCCTTTTCCAACGACTCTCCCCGAGGGGTGAACCAAGCCGCGATGGTGAGTTTCAAAATCGAGCCGTCAGCAAACTCATCCACTTCCTGGACCGTACCTTTGCCAAAACTTCTCTCCCCGACCAAAACTGCCCGGCCATTATCTCTTAGCGCCCCGGCGACAATCTCAGCCGCCGAAGCGGTGCCGCCGTTTATTAAGACCACCACTTGAAGATTGGCCAGTTGCCCGCTTCCATCAGAAGTAAAGATGGTGCTCTTGCCGTCTTTAAATCTCTCCTCGACAATCTTTTTGCCGGCCGGCAAAAATTCATTGGCGACTTGAACCGCCGCCTGAAGCAATCCGCCGGGGTTATTGCGCAAGTCCAAAATCACCCTCTGAACTTGAGTCTGGAGAAGATCATTCACGGCCTGCCTAAAAAGCTTCTCGGTGTCATCCACAAACTTAGTGATAGAAAGAATATGAATGCCCTCCTCCTCCCGTAGACTGACACTCCTAAGATGAATGACAGCCCGAGTTATCTCAAAATCCAGCGTTCTATCCCCTCTTTGGACGGTTAAGCGAACGCGGCTGCCGACTGGCCCCCGGATTCTCTCAATCGCTCCCAGAATATCACCAACCGGTGGCGCTTCCCCGTCAATCGCTAAAACGGTATCCCCCGCTTTCAGGCCAGCTGTCTCAGCCGGTGAACCTTGCAAAGGCGCAATCACCACCAAATCCTCTCCTTGATATTCCATCTCTAGCCCCACGCCTTCATAATTGCCGGCTAACTCCTGGAAGAACCGCCGGCCCGCGCCGGGCAGATCAAAGGCAGAATAAGGGTCGCCCAGAGCCTCAACCAAGCCCCGAACGCTACCATAGACCAAGTCCTTGGTTCTCAAGGGGCCGTAATATCTCTCCTGAATGATATCAGCAACCGCCCAAAAAAGATCAAAATCAGCCCGACTGGCAAAACTGCCAGCACGAGAGTCGGAATACAAGAGGCGCCCCCTAGTGCTAGAGCCATGCGCAAAACCCAATAGATAGCCCAAAAACAACAACAAAAAAACGCCCAAGACCGGACCTGCCCACTGCCAAGTCCAACGCGGCCAGACAGGTCTCTGCCTGAAAGCAGCCAGCGCAAATCTTGCTCTTGGCGCTTTTGACTGGAGCTTCTCAAATCTGACTCCAGTTGAAGACTTAACTTTTGGCTTCACGACAGATATTCCAAAGGATTGCGAGCCACACCCCCATCCCAAACTTCAAAGTGAAGATGGGGCCCGGTGGTTAAATAACCAGCGCCCGGTGTGCCGGGGGTACCGCCGCTATAAGCGATCACCTGACCTTGGACAACATAAGCCCCGGTGGAGGCGGCAAAACCGGAGAGATGCAAATACGCCGTAGCTAAACCGTTGGCGTGGGTAATGACCATATAACTCAAACCGCGGGCGCCGCCGTCTCTTATTTTGGTCACCACACCATCAGCCGGCGCTCGAATCGGCGTCCCTTGGGGGGTAGCGATATCGATGCCGGTATGAGGCAGCCCGAAGGTCGCTTCGTATTCTCTGTCATAGAAACCAGCTGTCAACCGCCTTGAACTGATCGGCCAAACCAGTGTTTTAGGGCCAGTCGGCGCTCTTCTGAGTCCCTGCATCAAACGAGAGATCTCGGCTGAAACGGCTAAATATTCCCGCCGCGATTCTTCCAACCGTGCCGCATATTCAGTCTCTTGACCCTTGGTGATGGTTAGCAGATTGTTTTTGGCACTGATCTGAACAGCTAAACTGTTCTGTTCCAGCTCCTTCTCTAGTTGCAAAGCCTTGAGCTCCGCCTGAATCCTCTCTATCGTCGCCTTCTGTTCCTTGAGGGTGCCGAGCAAGCTCCCAAGCTTCCCGATCAGAGTGGTCATTTTCTCCTCTACCGCCCGGATATACTCCAAACGAGTCATAAAATCGGAGAAGGTGGTGGCGGTCAGAAGAATCTCCAGAGTGCCCAACCTTCTCTGCTCGTACGAAACCTGCAGAATCTCTCTTAAGACCAGCTTCCTTTGCAAAATCTCCTCCTCGGCATCCACCATCTTTTTATTGGTCAGGGAATGCTCCAGATTCAACGCCTCGCCCCGGGCGGTCAATCGCTTCAACTCTAGTTCGGTCTGTTGAATCTGCTGATCCAAAATCGCCACCTGATTGGCTAGAGTCTGCCTCTCCTTCCGTTTCTGCTGGAGCAATTTTTCCTGCTCCTCAATCTGTTGCTGAAGCTCCTTTAACTCCTCCTTTTTCTGGTCGAGCAAGCTCTCTGGCGTCCCGCTCATTTGCGCGAAAGCAACAGAGCCACTCGCCGCTAAACTCAAAACCAAAAATAAAACAACAACTCGCTTCATTTCGCTAACCGCTAACCCTTGCCTCATAGGTACTTTTTAGTTGCCCAAAAGCTGGAGAGTCCCCCCACTACCAAGCCGACAAAAAGTTGAAGCAAAATCAATTGCAAAAGCAAAACCGGGCTGAAAAGACCGGCAGCAGAAGAACCGAGATCGCTTAACAAAAAACGGATGACCACCGGTTGAGCAAAAGAAAGATACAAAAGATAGATTACCAAAGTTGAGAATAAAGTCGCAAACAGACCGTAAAACATCCCTTCAATAATAAAGGGCCATCTGATGTACCAATCGGTGGCGCCGACCAGCTTCATAATTTCGATCTCCTCCCGGCGGGTAAAGATGGCGATCCGGACAGTATTAAAAATAATGAGGAGAGCAATGAGGAGGAAAAAGAGGCCCAGGAAAAAACTGCCCCGCCCCAGGAGAGCCGCGAAGCTTCGGAGGCGCTTAATCAGCTCCTGATTGTTGCTGAAGCTGGTGCTTTTAATCAAAGCGGCAGATGAGCTGCTGTCGAGATTCTCTACCACCCTCTCAATGCGATAAGGGTCTTTGACCTTGACTTCCAAGCTGGCCGGGAAAAGATCCTCGTCTTGGCCGATCACTTCGATCAGTTGCCGATTGCCGCGGTTTTGTTCCAGATAACGCTTGAGGGCTTCCCCTTTGGAAACATAAAGCACTTGACTGATATCAGGCCAAGCACTCAGCTCCTCCCGCAAAGCTTGGATCTCTTCTTCTTTAGCGTTGTCCTTGAAATAGATCGCCAGATCCAGTTTGGCATTGATCGCTTCGATCGCCACCCCTAACACCACCCGCAGAGCAAAAAAGAGAGCAAAAATCAAAAGTGCTTGGCTCATAATGAAGATTGAAAGCAAAGAAAGCCAGCCGTTGCGGCGGAAAGAAAGCAAAGCGGAATGGAAAATTCTGTAGAGAATGATCATGAACTAGACAAATGAGCAAACGGACTAATGCACTAATGGACAACTAAACTTCGTATCTCCCCTCTTTTCTGTCCCGGATTAATTGCCCATCCACCAACGTGACCACCCGCTTGTGGATCCGATTGACAATATCCTTGTTGTGGGTGGTTAAGATAACGGTTGTCCCAAGACTATTGATTTTGAGCAGCAACTGGATAATCCCCCAGGCAGTTTTGGGATCCAAATTACCGGTCGGCTCGTCAGCCAATAGCAACCGAGGGCCGAAGACCAGCGCCCGAGCGATCGCCACCCGCTGGGCCTCCCCACCGGAAAGCTCTCGGGGGAAATGATTTTCCTTATCTTTCAAACCCACCAGCTTTAAAATCTTCATCACTTCCGCCTCAATTTCTCTAGGTTTTTTATTGCTAACCTCCAAAGCAAAAGCCACGTTTTCGAAGACAGTCTTTTGCGGCAAAAGTTTTAAGTCCTGATAAACGACACCAATCTGGCGACGGTAGTAAGGGATATGTTTCTTTTTCAAGAGATGAACGTCCCGGCCGTTGATGGTGATACGGCCGAAAGAAGGCTTTTCTTCGCAGGTCAGAAGTTTAATCAAGGTAGATTTGCCCGCCCCCGAAGGACCCACGATGACAACAAACTCCTTAGGCCGGATCTTCAAACTGATATTCTTGACCGCCTCAACTTGACCGTAGAATTTGCTGACTTTGTCGAAGATAATCACTTACCAATAAGTCAAAAGTAATTTGGATTTTGACTCCCCCACGTGTCCTTTTCTATCTTACCCGCTGACCTGCTAACCCGCTTTTGTTAACACGCTTTCAATTACCTCGTCCAGATCGCCGTCCAAAACCGCTTCCACGCGTGCACTTTCAAAGCCGCTGCGATGATCTTTGATCTGTTTATAAGGATGGAGTATGTAGCTGCGGATTTGATGCCCAAATTCGGCTCCACCTCCGACCCGCAACTCTCTTTCTTGACTCTTTTTCTCTTCTGCCAAATGCCGCTTTAAGCGCATCCTCAAAATCTTCATGGCCGTGGCTTTATTTTGGGCCTGGGAACGCTCATTCTGAACCGAAACGGAGATGCCAGTGGGCAAATGAATAAGGCGGACGGCCGAATCGGTGGTGTTGACCGATTGGCCGCCGTGGGAAGAGGCGCGAAAAGTTTCCACCTTCACATCTTTTTCGGCTAGTTTCACTTCCACCTCCCCCAAATCCGGCAGAACATCGACTAGGGCAAAAGAGGTCTGGCGGAGATTTTGGGCGTTAAAAGGTGAAAGCCGCACCAAGCGATGGACTCCCTTTTCGGCCTTCAGGAAACCATACGCATACGGCCCCTCTATCTTCACAAGGGCGCTTTTGATACCGGCTTCCTGATGGGGGGTCTTCTCCAAAACGATCGCCCGAAAACCGTGCCGCTCAGCAAATCGAAGATACATCCGGAGCAGACTCGAGCTCCAATCAGCCGCATCCACTCCGCCCGCCCCGCTATGAATGGTGAGATAGGCATCCCTTAAATCCCATTCCCCTTGCATGAGTTTTTCCTTTTCTAGCTGGTCAATCTTTGCCTCCAGCGCCTGAAGCTGTTGAATCTCCGCCGGCGCTTCCCGAAAGTGCTCGTTTTGAGCGAAGGCGGTAAGATTTTCAATCTCTTCCTCCAATTGACTCATTGTTTCCCATTGCTTCTTTTTGATTTCAAACTCGCGAGCCACCTTGCCTGCTCGCTCCCCGTCCTGCCAGAAAGCCGGCGAGCCCATCTCCTTTTCTAATTGTCGGAGCTCTTTTTGGACCCGGGCAGGGTCAAAGATACCTCCGTAAGGCACTCCATCTCTCTCGGAGCTCTTTGACCCTCAGCTGCAATTCTTTACTCATCTAAAAACCATTCTACCAAAAAAGCGGCCCGGAAATGAGGCCACTTTCTCAAAATCCCGAGTTTGGGATTAGGGACCCCCTCAACTCTAGGGATCGTCTTGTATTCTTCTTTTGAGAAACTACTCTTTTTCTGGCCTGACAAGAAAAAGGTTCATTGTCAGAGCTCTAGAACCAGTTCATCATCATCCTCGCCCGGCAGGGTGATGAGAGCTTGGGTTTTGAGTCTCCGTCTAGTCCAGAGGGTAGCAGCCAAAGCCAAAACTGCGCTCAAAATGATAGCTAGAATCGGCAAGCCGGTTTCAATCAAGCCGCCCGGTCCGTAAACCGGACCTGCCCCTACCGGCCCGGCGGGGATTGACGCCCGTCTCGCTTCAATCTCATTGGAGTAGACGGTTAAGATCTCCGGTCGCTCAGTCGCCGTCAGCTCGGCCCGGCCGAGAATCCTAACCGCTCGGCTGGGTAAACCGTTAATAAAAACCCGGATGGTAGCAGTTTTACTCTCACCAGGCACAAGATTGCCGGGCAACCAGATAACTTGGCGGTCAATCACCAAGAGATTGCTCCAAGCACTTAAAGCCGAACTTAAGCGGGTGTAGGTCGGGATCAAGAAGACCGCCCGCACATTGGTGAGGGGGGCATGGCCGCTATTTCTGACCGTTAAGTCATAGCGAATGATGCTATTGGTGGTAGCGGTCGGGCTCTCCAGTTCCGCCACCAAACTGGAACCGATCAGGCTCCCCAAGGAGGGAGCGCCACTTTGAATGACCAGCGTGGCAAAGTCATAGCGGGTGATGCCGTCTTTGATAGCGGTGACTTTAACCGCGTCGCTGAAGGCGCCTGTGGTATTGCCGGCGGTAAAAAGACCGTTCTGATTGATACTACCAGCAGCGCTGTTGATCACCTCCCAAATGAAGGTCACGCCGGAGAGAACCTGACCGCTGACATCATAAGCGGTGGCGGCGAATTGGAACGGCTGGCCGAGGTTGAGGGTTGCCGGATCTGGCGAGATGACGACGCTGTTGAGCAAGCCATCAATTATCTGAGCAAAGATATCTATCACCTTAGTGTCAGAGACGACCACGGCGTCTTTAATGGCGGTAACCCGCACGGTGAGTGGTTGAGCGATGCCGCCGGAGAGAAGTTGAACCACGGCGCCGCTGCCGGAGATCATGCCGCTACCGGCAAGAATCTGCCAACTGAAAGAAACTCCAGTCACCAAGTTACCAAAGCTGTCTAGAGGCCGGGCGGTCAATTGCTGATAGGTGTTGGTCGGCATGGAGGTTCTTTCCGGGATTAGCACCACCGCGGCCAAAACCCCCTGCCCCTCAATCGGATTGATAACCACCGAGGCAAAAGCCTCCGCCGTTTCGTTCCCTAAAGTCGCCGTCACCCTGATAACGCCGCTGAAATCGCCGGTCACCCCATCAGCCGTAAAAGTGGTGGTGCGGCCAAGGGTAGGATTAAGGGTTCCGATGGAGCTGTCCAGTAAACTCCAGCTAAAAATCACCTGATTTTGATCGATCGTCTCTCCTGCAACCGGTGTGGCTGTCGCCACAATATTCCCACTCTGATTGGGCTGCAAAGATAAAAGATAGGGAGTCAAAGTCACCCCGGCCAGGAGATTGCCGCCGCCAGCCGTCTGAATAACCACCGAAGCTTGAGCCGACCGGGTAAGATTGTTAGAAGTCGCGCTGACGATAATTAAAGCGGTGCCAGAAGCCCCAGCCGTATAAGTGGCCTGAAAGCCGCTCCCCTGCAATGTCCCGCTGCTACCCGGTCCCAAACTCCAGCCCCAGCTTCCGGGAGTTAAGGGACTGCCGAACTGGTCGAAGGCGGAAGCGGTGAAAACCTGAACCGCACCGGGGGCCAAGGCCAGAGCCTGTGGCGTGATTGTCAGATAAGCCAAGAATGGCTGGTTGGGATCAACGATTTGAAAAGACAAGATGGCTTGGTAAATTTGGTTTTTAAAAGTCGTCTCGGCTCTGACCGTTACCGAACCTGGCGCGCTGCCGGCGCTAAAGAAGCCGGTTTGGGCGTCGATATTGCCGAGGCCACTGCGGCTCCAAGCAAACACTAGACCGGGGATGACGTCACCGTTGGTATCATAAGCCACAGCAGTAAACTGGACCGAACTACCGACTGGCAAGGCCGAGATTATTGGATTGATGATAATTTGACTCAAAGAGATCTCCGCCGCCCGATTACGCACCTCAATCACCGCTTGAGCGGTTTTAGTCACACCGTTGCGGCTGACAGTCACACCGATATACTCATAGGCTGTTTCGCTGACCGAGGGGGCGGTATAAAGACCACCGCCGGTAATTGAACCGGCTCCGGCAGCCACCTGCCAAATCACCGTCAGATTAGAGGTCAAAGGATTGCCAAATTGATCGTAAGCCGTGACGGCCAACTGGAGACTATCATTCTCCAAAACGACGGCGTAATTCGGGCTGATGACCACTCTGTCCAGGGTCGGCTGAACCACTTGATCCGGCTGAAGATAAACCCGAGCACTGCCGCTTTGGGTGACACCTTGATAGGTGGCAGTAGCGGTGATGATTGCGGTGGCAGCCGCCGGAATGGAGGCGGGCGCAGTGTAAAGACCGCTACCATCAAGGCTTCCACCGCCGCTCTTGGTCCAGCTGAAAATTAGATTGGTAATCTCAAGATTGTTTTGGTCGTATCCCCGAGCGCTAAACTGCTGGCTTTCACCGCTACCCAAAGAAACCGTGGCTGGGGAGACCACCACCAGAGCAAGAGCTCGGATCGGCGTTATGGTGACGGAAGCATAAACGGCGGTGGCAATGCCGGTGGAGCCTTGACGAGCCTCCACCCTCACCGCGTTCGAGTAACTGCCCGGCAACGTCCCAGCCGTCAAGAGACCACTCTGGGTGATGCTCCCGGCTTGCGGCAGGCGCATCGACCAAGTAAAATTGACCCCGCTTACAATCTCCCGACCCAACTCATCAAAAGCTTTCACCACAAACTGGAAGCTCTCTTGGGGATGAAGGGAGATCGATCGTTGGTTGAGAGTAATGTAATTGAGGCGTGCTGTGTTGGCCTCGCCACCCCCTCCGCCGGAAGCCGGCAAAATCTTAACAGACACATAAACGGCGGTGGCAATGCCGGTGGAACTCTGGTGCCCCTCAACTTTGATGGCGCTAGGATAGTCGCCGGGGGTCACTCCGGCGGTAAAAAGACCACTTTGATTGATTGTCCCGGCCGCGCTCTGAGAAGCACGGACCGACCAAATGAAACTAACTGAACCATCAAGAATCGGCGAGCCGGTTTCGTTATAGGCGGTCACTGTGAAGCTCTGAGTTTGACCTGCCTCGACCTCGGCCGAAGCGGGCGAAACCCGCAGATAATGCAAACGATTAACTTGAGCCGAAACGCTTAAAGGGGCGAAGATGGGCGCAGCAATCAAAAGCGAACCGAAAGTGAGAACACCAAAGCGGCGCCAATTGCGCAGCGCTTTATACCACCGCCTACAACGGAAAAACCAACTTAAGAAAAATTTGCTCAACACTCCACCTCCTTCAAGTGGGCTCACGCTGGGCAAAAACCCATAATCTGATGAAGGCCCACTCTTCCGGCCGCCTTCTGGGGGAGTTAGAAAGGCGACCAGAAGAGTGAACCCCATCCCCAGTTTTGTTAAAAACTGGGGATGGGCAACGGTTTTCCTGATGTTGCTCAGTTGGCCGGGTTGACTTGTACGGTGAAGTTTATGGTGAGCAGCCGATCATTATAATCGGTGCTTACGCTGAGACTGTAAGTGCCAGCCGGGAGAAAGTTCTGGGTGATCGGTTCATAAAACCGAAGTCCAGTCCGTTCTCCCAAGAAAGACCAACTTGGTACTTGACCGGCCCAATATAAACTATCGGGCTGAATCTCAGCGATGTGGTTGTCGTTTTCGTCGACCACGTGGAATCGATCCCAGACAATCGCCAACTGATCGGTTGCCGGATTGAGGACTTCATTAATGACAATCAAAGAACCATCCTCAAGACGATAAGGGAGCGAATTGCCGTCTTCGTCTTGGGCGTCCTCACCGATCAGGAATAGCTCCGGGGGAACCGGCGGTGGCGGCGGCTCCTCAACTGATGCGATTTCAATCTCCCACCATCTGATGGAGTCCGGCACCTCCACCGCCCACATTGCCTTGTTTTCAATCTTTCTCACTGGTCCGACGGATGTCTCCCAGCCAGCCGGTGCCTGATTGAAAAAATGATCCGCCACAGGCACTATATCGGCGATATTGATGACTCTATCGCCGGTGCCGTCCACCCACCAAGGCACGACGCCTTGGTTAGGATCCGGCGGGTTCCAACTGGCAAAGAAGTAGGTTGCCAGCGGAGTCACATCACTGATGTTGACCACTCCGTCCAAGTTGTAGTCGCCAGCAAGGACCCAATAAAGAGTCCTTGTTTCAAGAACATACCACAGAAGAAGCTCCTCAGAAAAAGAAGAGGAAGTCTCTTTCAGCGCTTCTTCAAGTGCGTCTCTCAAGGCTTGCTGGCTGGGTTTTTCCGCCTGAGCGGAGATGGAGATGGTTGGAGTTGCCACTCTATCCCCGCCACCCCCGCTGCAGGCCCCCCCGAGCGTCAGGAAAACCAAAAAAGCAAGGTACCACAGGGGACGCATACAGCATCCCTCCTTTTATTTGGATTTTCGCTGCCTAGATGGGCAGCATTCCAGGGAAGAGAAGGAGGACCGCCTGATGAAACCTTAAGGGAGGATTCCATAACCAGTCTCCCCTGCTTCCCCAGAAGGCTGACCATCCCCAAAAAGGGAAAAGAATTTTTCAATTTTCCGCAGCTAATAAAAAAACCAATGTACTCTACCGACCACCAGCCAGACGCTGCTGGTCATTTCAACATTGGCTTTATTTTGATGTCCTGGATTTTTTGGTACAGGGAAAAGAACTCCTAAAAAGTCTCTCCCAGAGCGAGCTTTATTCAGCTCGCCAAAGCCCCTTTTGGCGGGGCATTTTCAACCTAGCACGGAAGCGAAAAAGTGTCAAGTATTTTCTCTGCTGCTAGACTCAAAAACCTTAAGGAAGGGCCGCTTTTCAATCTTCCTCCCCACCCCTACGCCCTGCTCCTCGCCCTCCGCTCTCTGTCTTCCGCCATAGGCTATATACTACCGGCCATGGCACTTTTTAAATTTGACCGGTTTGCCGCTTGCATCTCTCGCTCCGCACGGGCAGGGGTCGTTCCGGCCGATATTGCGCTTTTTGGCGTAAGCTTTAATCTCTGCATCAGTCATTCCCGCCGGTAAAGATAACAATCCGCCGATAGGCGGGCTTTCCTTTCGCTTATTCTCTCGTTCTCTCATTTTCTCCGTTTCTCTCTTTTCCTCCCCCACTCCGGTTTCCGGTTCAGCAATCTCTTGTGCCTCTCCTGCCTTTGCCTCCACCGGCGCCGGGGCCGAAACCACTCTCACCCGGTAAATCAATTCGGTCACATCAGCGGCCAGCGCGTTTTGCAACCTTTCAAACATGGAAAACGCCTCTTCTTTGTATTCAACCAGAGGATCCCTTTGACCAAACCCCCTCAGCCCGATGCCTTCCCGCAATTTGGTCAAAGCGTCAATGTGCTCAATCCACAAAGTGTCAATCACCCGCAAGAAAACCTGTCTCTCCACCTCCCGCGCTTGGCTTCCCCACTCTTTTTCCTTGGCTTCATATCTTTTTTGCGCCAGTTCCCAGAGGGTTTGGCTAATCGCCTCTCTGTCGCCGGCCTCCAAAATCATTTTTTCTGTCTCTGCCTCAATCCCCAAAAGTCCTTTGAACGCTTCCAGAATCTCCCTCAAATTCCAAACACTGACAGGACCATTGGTATGGAAAGAGACCACCCGGTGAATGGTTTTTTTAATCAGCTCCAAAAGCCTCTCCCGGACGTTCTCCCCCTCCAAAATCCGCCGCCGCTCGGCGTAAATGAACTCCCGATGCTTGTTGGCCACATCGTCATATTCCAGCAAATGCTTTCTAATATCAAAGTTGTGCCCCTCCACCCTTTTCTGTGCCATTTCAATACTCTTGGTAATCCAAGGGTGCTCGAGGGGTTGCTCTGCTGGCAGCTTCAGAGTGGTCATTATCCTTTTGAGGCGATCAGAACCGAAGATGCGAAGCAAATCGTCTTCCAAAGAGACGAAAAACTGAGAAGAACCCGGGTCTCCTTGGCGGCCACTTCGGCCCCTTAACTGATTGTCAATCCGGCGGGATTCATGCCGCTCGGTGCCAAGAATGTGCAGCCCACCCAACTCTTTGACCCTAGCCGCCTCTGCCGCGTCCGGCGGGTTGCCACCGAGCACTATGTCTACTCCTCGGCCGGCCATATTGGTGGCGACCGTCACCGCTCCCAATTTCCCGGCTTGAGCAATAATCATAGCTTCTCTTTCATGATGTTTAGCGTTCAAAACTTCGTGCTTGATACCGGCGCTTTTCAGCATCTCAGATAAAACCTCTGATTTTTCAATTGCGATTGTCCCAACCAAAACCGGCTGGCCTCTGGCGTGATATCGCTTAATCTCCTCCACGATCGCCTTGAACTTGGCTGCTTCGGTTTTGTAAATCAGATCTTCCCGATCAATTCGAATCATCGGTTTGTTGGTCGGGACGACCACCACCTCTAAGCCGTAGATCTTCCAAAACTCCTCCTCCTCTGTCTTGGCGGTGCCGGTCATACCAGCTAGCTTCTTGTAAAGACGAAAATAATTCTGAAGCGTGATAGTGGCCATGGTTCTGCTCTCCTGCTTGACCGGCACATTCTCTTTGGCTTCAATCGCCTGATGGAGACCTTCCGAGTATCTTCTACCCGGCATCAAGCGTCCGGTAAACTCATCGACAATAATCACCTCCCCGTCTTTCACGACATAATCCTTGTCTCTCTTGAAAAGAGCATGGGCTTTCAGTGCCTGTTCAATATGATGGGCCAAGATCGTGTCGCCGGATTCATAGATGCCCTTTTTGCCCAGCGCGGCTTCGATTTTGGCAATGCCAGTTTCAGTTGGCACGACCGTCCGCAGTTTTTCGTCAATATTAAAATCAACTTCCGGAACCAGCGAGGGTATGATCCGAGCGAATTGGGCGTAGAGCTTGGTTGATGCCTCGTCTGGCGCCGAAATGATTAAAGGGGTTCTGGCTTCGTCAATCAAAATTGAATCCACCTCGTCGACAATGGCGAAATTAAGCCCCCTTTGCACCAGCTCCTCGCGACTTCTGGCCATATTGTCCCTAAGATAATCAAAACCGAATTCATTGTTGGTGCCGTAAGTGATATCAGCTTGGTAAGCCAACCGTCTCTCTTGAGGTGGCAAACCGTGGACCAAGTACCCTACCTTCAAGCCCAGAAATTCATAAATCGGACCCATCCAAGTGGCATCCCGCTTGGCTAAGTAATCATTGACTGTGACAATATGAACTCCTTGGCCAGTCAAAGCATTCAGGTAGGCCGGCAAAGTGGCAGCCAGAGTTTTACCTTCACCGGTTTTCATCTCAGCGATCTTGCCCTGGTGAAGCACCATCCCGCCCAAAAGCTGGACATCAAAGTGTCGCTGGGCAAGAGTTCTTTTGGCCACCTCCCTGACGGCCGCAAACGCCTCCGGCAAAAGAGCATCGAGACTTTCGCCCTTGGCTAGCCTCTCTTTAAAATCAGCGGTTTTTTGCGGGAAAGCCTCCGGCGCCAGTTTCTCGAAGGACGGTTCCAAGGCATTAATCTTGTCAATCAAAGACCGCAAAGATTTTAAGATTTTCTCGCCTGGATCGCCTGCTAAACGATTAAGAAGAGAAAGGATCATAAACTTGGGCAATAAGGAGTGGGGATGAAGGATAAGGGGCTAAGCAAAAGACCGGGGTGCTTCGAAAGAGCTCTTCGTTTCTCTTGATAAGCCAAAAGCTGACGGCGGACCTCCTCTAACATCAGATCAATCGCCTCGAGAATGCTGCCTCCGGTTGCTTCAGCGCGCAAGAGCTCTCTCGGCACCCGTAAATTAATCTCGGCCCGAAAGGGCTGGCCCTCTTTAATCGTCTGATCAAAAGCCAATTCCACCCTAGCATCCAGAATCTGATTAGAGAGACGGGTCAAAGCAGAAAGCTTGGTTTCTAAATACCCCCTAATCCCCTCGGAGACCCGGTAGCGAGTGCCTTGTAAGATGAGCTTGATCATTCATGGCTTGGGTTGAATGGATCTAAAAGTAAGATACGGCTGAAGCACTTTCGGTATGGTCACCGCGCCGTCTTTGGCCTGATAGTTCTCTAAAACAACGACTAACAGCCGGCCGATCGCTACTGCTGTCCCGTTCAAAGTATGGACATACTCTGTGCCCGACTTACCTGCCAACCTGCCAACCTGCTCACTCGCCAGCCTGTAACGAATGCCGCCGCGCCTAGCTTGGAAATCGGTGCAGTTACTGCAGGAGGTAACCTCCAAATATCTCTTCTGACTGGGCAACCAGACCTCCAAATCGATCTTCTTGGCGGCTGACAAACCTAAGTCGCCGGCGGCGACCAGAACCTTGCGATAAGGGAGGGCAAGGGCTTGTAGAATCTTTTCTTCCAGCTTAATCAGATACTCGTGCTCTTTCGGTGAGTCGGCCGGTTTGACGAAAGAGAACATTTCTAGCTTATCAAACTGGTGAGTGCGGATAATGCCCCGGACATCCTGGCCGTAGGAACCGGCCTCCCGCCGAAAACTGGAAGAAAAACCGAGATAACGCAAAGGGAGCTTCTCTTCAGGTAAAGTCTCTTTTAAATGATAACCCAAAATACTTTGCTCGGCGGTGCCGAGGAGATAAAGCTCATCTTTTTCTAGGTGATAAACCTCCTCTTGGCCGTACGGCAGATAGCCACCGGCCCGCATCACCTCTGCCTTCACCAGTTCAGGCGTGATAAGAAGTTGAAAACCTTCTTTTTTGAAAAAGTCAGCCAGCCAAACCAGGATCGCCCATTCTAGCTCCACCGCCTCATTTTTCAAAAAATAGAACCGGCTACCTGAAGTTTTGACTCCTCTCTCCACATCAATGACCCCTAAAGCTTCGCCCAAAGCGAGATGATCCTTCGGAGTAAAGGGAAACTCTCGGGGCTCGCCCCAGACATCAACGACCTGATTTTTCTCTTTGCCTCCCTCTGGCACCTCGGACAGAGGTGGATTGGGAATCCTGTCTAACTCCTCCGCCAACTTTTTTGTCTGAACCGTCAAACGATCCTCCAAAGTCTCCAGTTTTGTTTTCAACTCTTTGCCGGCAACAAGGTCTCTTTTTTTAGCCGCCCCTTTGCGCTTCTGTCTTAAGGCCTCAACTTCGCGGGAGAGCTGTCTCACTTCAACCATCATCTTCTCCAAAGCTGACCAGTTGATGACTATCCCTTTCTTTTCACTGCCTTCTTTGAAACGAGCTAGATTATCCAGCCAATAATTAAGAGAGAACATTTTACTTCTTCTTAGGCTTGATAAAAGGAAAGGTCACCGCTTCCCGGACGCTCTCAGCATTGGTCAAAATCGCCACCAACCGCTCGATCCCCATCCCGAAGCCGGCCGTCGGCGGCATGCCATATTCTAGCGCCTCCAGAAAATCCTCATCGTACGGGTGAGCCTCTTTGTCCCCCTCTTTCTTATGCTTCAGCTGTTCCTCAAATCTCTTCCTCTGATCGAGCGGATCATTAAGTTCACTGAAAGCGTTGACTATCTCCATGCCGTCAACAACCAACTGAAAACGTTCAACCTTGGTCGGATCGTTTGCTTTCCTCTTGGCCAAGGGTGAAAGCTCCAACGGATGGTCGATCAAAAAGACGGGGCCTAAAAGCCGGGGCCGAGCGGTCTCTTTATACAGTTCGTCCACCAGCTTGCCCCAGGAAGCTTTACCTTGGAAGGTCAAACGCAATTTTCGGCGTCCAATCTCCTGCCGCAACGTGGTTGAATCCCTCACCTGATCTATGTCGATGCCGGCATATTCTTTCACCGCTTGTCTAAAAGACAACCGCGGCCAGGGAGGTTTGAAATTGACAGTCTTCCCCCTGATTTTAATCTTCAGGCTGGGACTCGCCGCTTTGACAGCGCTCACGACCAATCTTTCGGTTAGCTTCATCAAGTCCTGATAATCGGCGTAAGCTTGGTAAAACTCCAGCATGGTGAAATCTTGAAGATGCTCTTTAGAAACACCTTCATTGCGAAAAACTCGCGCAAATTCAAAAACCTTTTCGAAACCGGCTACAATTAAGCGCTTCAGATAGAGCTCGGGGGCGATCCTCAAGTAAACCTCGCAATCCTCGGCTTCGTAGTAAGTCTTGAAAGGTGTAGCTAAAGCCCCACCCGGCACAGACTGCAAAACCGGCGTGTCAAATTCCCAAAAACCCTCCTTAAGTAAGAAGTTTCTAAGGGCCTGAATGATCCGGTGTTTGACCACAAAGCGCTCTTTGACCTCGGAGTTCAAAAGGATATCCAAAAAACGCCGGCGAAAGCGGGTTTCGATCTCTTTTAAACCGTACCAGCGACTGGGCAGGGTTCTTAAAGCTTTAGCGAGAATCTTAAAGGTTTTGACCAAGAGAGTCTTTTCTTTGGCTTTGGTCAGGACCAAATGGCCGCTTACCTCCAAAAAATCACCCACATCCACCAAAGAGAGGAGCGGGAAAAGATTGTCTAGGTCGTCGCGGCGGAACATCAGTTGCAAACTGCCGGTTTCGTCTTTGAGGTCACCAAAGACTAACCCGCCGTGCTCTCTCTTGGCCATCAAACGGCCGGCTAAAGCAATCCTTTTCAGTCTTTTAAAGCGCGCGAAAGAGCGGCTCACCTCAATCAAAGAAGCATCTTTCCGGCCCCGGCTGGGATACGGATTGATACCTTTTTTGAGCAGCGCCGACAAGTGTCTTTTTCTTTCGGCGATAATCTGCGCCTCTGATAGGTGTGGCCCGAAAGGCATAAAAATCAGGGGAGAGACTTAAAATCCTTCCTCTTTATGATACCAGAAAGCCCGAATCGCACGAGTCATGCCCAGCTCTCGCAGGTCCCGGGCATGTGACGAGCGCAAGACAAGCCTATTTTATCTCTAGCACCCAGTATTTACGCTTGCCGTCAGGAGCTTCGAAGATAAACATCTCGCCCCGGCGGCGGCCTAAAAGCGCCCGGCCCAAGGGGGATTCGTTGGAGATTTTGCCGGAAGCCGGATCGGCTTCGTTAGAACCCACAATGGCGTATTCAACCGCCTTGCCGTTAACCTGCAGTTTGACCAACGAGCCGACAGTCACCACTGAGCGGCTCCGGGTGCCCTCGTCAATCACCGTGGCGTTTTTGAGAAGATTCTGGATCTCCTCAATCCTGCCCTCCAAGAAGGACTGCTCAGTTTTCGCTTCAATGTACTCAGTATTCTCCGAGAGGTCGCCATACTCGCGAGCTTCTTTAATTCGCTCGCTTAAGTTGCGCCGCTCAGTCAGAAGACGAGCTAATTCTGCCTTGAGCGCCTCCAGTCCTGTTCTGGAGATAAAATGTTCTTTGGTCATAGACAAAACACAAGCAACTCCCCCCTTCCACCACACAATCGCCTCCAAAAAAGATGGGAGGCTAGTCAATAGGGGCAGTTTAAACCTGAAGCCGCTGGCTTGTCAAGCCTCTATTTTTTGCGGCCAGAACCACATTCCTTAAAAGACAAACCACCGTCAGTGGCCCAACCCCGCCCGGCACAGGCGTGATGAAGGAGGCTCTTTGTTTGGCTTTCGCAAACTCCACATCACCGAGCAGTTTTCCGCCAACTCGACTGATTCCAACATCAATCACCACTGCTCCTTTTTTAATCGCTTCTCCCCGAATCAAGCCGCTCTTCCCCACCGCCGAGATGACCAGATCAGCCCGCTTAAGCTCCCGGTTCAAGAAACGTTCCTTCTCCTGCAGAACAATCACAGTCGCTTTGGCTTGGCCCAGAAGGAGAGCAAGGGGCATATTCACAAGCGGTGTGAAACCAACCAAAGCCACCCGCCGGCCGGCCAATTTGAGCTTGAGCGCCCGAATAATCTCCCAGATCCCCGCCACCGTCGCCGGTAGAAAGCGGAACCGACCGTAGAAGAGTTGGCCCAAATTCGCTGCGTGAAGACCATCCACATCCTTAGCTGGGTCCAAGTGGTCAAGCACAACCGCCGCATCCAAATGGCGAGGGAGGGGCAGTTGAACAATCACCCCCGAGACTTGCGGATCTCGGCTCTCCCGAGCAACGAGCTTAAGCAACTTGCCTAGCGAAACACTGGCCGGCAGGCGAATCCAATGAAAGCGGATACCAATCTCCCGACTCTTCTTCTCTTTCTGACGGATGTAAGCCAAAGAGGCTGGATTGCGGCCGACCGAAATCACTGTGAGGGCGGGCGGCAACCGCATCTTGGTCACCTCTTGTTTTAATTGAGCTTCAATTCGGCTTGCAATTTTTTTGCCGTCGATCTCCATAAGCGAAAGAGGCTAGGCCACCAGCGCCATCGTTAGAAAAATCTCACGATGTCGCGGTAGGCTCCTAAAAAGGGCCACCAGCGCCATCGTTAGAAAAATCTCACGATGTCGCGGTAGGTGACAAAAACCACCAAAGCCATCAGAAGCAAAAAGCCGACTAAATGGATCGCGTTCTCAAAACTAGGTTTTAAGCGCCTTCTCACAAGGCCTTCCCCTATCGCAATCATCAATCGGCCTCCATCCAAAGCCGGCAAAGGTAAAAGATTCAAGAGAGCTAAGTTGACCGTCAAAAGAACGATGAAATGAAGAAACTGGAAGAAGCCCAGATTGGCTGCTTCCCCAGTTAAGCGGGCGATGCCCACCGGCCCGGTCAGTTCGGCAGGAGCTTCTCCCTGCACCAAAAACTGGCCGATCACCCTCACCAGACTGGAACCGATCGCGCCCGTGACGCGGCCGGTTTCCAAAAGGGCTAAGTAAGGCACCGCCCACCAGGCATAATGGGCCTTCAAGATCGCTTTTTCCAAAATCACACCCAGAGAGCTTCGGCCTTCAATCATCTCCGGCTGAGCCTCAAGCGAGAGCTCTTCTTCGCTTCTTTTAATCTTCAAGTTCAACTTTTTCCCCAAAGAGCTACCGGTTATCTCGCTGACTTCTTGAGGTTCAAGCACGGCTTGATTGCCGATTTCAATAATGTAGTCCCCGGCTTTAAGGCCCGCTTTCTCAGCCGGACTTTCGCCTCTCACTCCAATAATCTGAACCATCTCTTTTTCGGCCCAAGCGGTTGGGAGGGTCTGGATTGTGCTGTAGAGCGGAGGCAGGCCGCCTAAGAAACCGAAGAAAAAGATAAGATAAGCCAAAATGAGATTCATGACCACGCCGGCGACCGCCACCGCTGCTTTCTCCCAAGGTGATCGGTTTTCCAAGGCAGCGGGATCAGAACTTTGGCCTCCATTCCCCCGTAAGCGGACGTAACCGCCAATCGGGATTGAGCCGAGACTGATGGTGAGGTCTTGGGCCTGCCAGCGCCAAAGGCGGGGCGGCAGGCCGAGACTGAACTCCTCGACGGCTATCCCCAAACGCCGAGCCACCCAAAGATGACCCAGTTCATGGACTAGAACCACTAGCGAAAAAACCAGAATAAAAAGAACGATTGAGATTAGCATAGCTCTTAAGCTCCCAACACTGGCTGTTCAAGGCTGAAGACTAGATACCCCGAATCACGCCTCTCGATGGCTTCTGGCGAAATCAGCCCAGTCATAGAGCAAACTCTTATAAGAAGAATTGGGCAAAGGATCAAGTTCGGCTTTGGCCGCCGCGATATAACCATCAACGATCTTTTTGGCGTATTCTCTCACCCCCAAGGCTTCAAAGTTTTTCCTGACCGCCTCAATCTCTGCAGGATCAGCTTCAGCTCGGCCCAAAACTCGGTCAAAAAACTCCCTTTCTTGAGCCGTCGCCTGGCTATAAACATACCAAGAAAGAAGCGTTCTCTTGCCGGTCTTGATATCGGAGGCCCCTTCTTCCTCCAAAAGATCGCTCAAATCGTCATAAATCTGAAAAGCCAAACCGACTTTGAAGCAAAACTCCGCTAAAGCTCGAGGGGCAGGAGCTTGGGGCTCCCATCGGTCTAAGCCGATCAGGCTGCCGGCCAGCCCGGCAAAACGGAAGAGCTCGGCTGTTTTGTAAGAAATCATGCGCATGATCGCCGCTTGGCTGATGTGATTTAAAGGCTGGTGCTCAAAACGCAAGTCCAAAACTTGACCTTCGATGATGCGCGGCAGGGTGGTTTGAGTGAAAAAGATGAGCAGCTTGGCCACCAGCTCCGGCTCAAGCTTGTTATTTTCAACCGCGCTCAAAAAAAGATAGGTGCCGAAACTGCCCTGCACATCGCCGGCTAAAATGGCCATATTTTGGCCGAAGAAGGCTCGGGCCCGCTCCCCAACGCCGAACTCCTCGGCCTTGGTTTCAAAAAGCCGGTGCATCGACGGTCCGCCTCGCCTCTCGTCGCTCCGATCCATAATATCATCGTGCACCAAGGTGAAAACGTGGTGCGCTTCCAGGCCAGCAGCCACCCTCAAGGCTCGGTTAGGCTCCCCGCCCGAAGCCCCACAAGCGAGGAGCAATGCCCCGGGCCGCATCATCTTGGCTGGTCGCCGAAAATAACTCAAAACCGCCTCCTTGAAAGACGGATCTCCAACGCCAAAGCTCCGGATCTCATTCTCTAAAAGGTCAGTGATTCCGGAAGAGGTCTCCTGCAAAAAATCTAGCAGCTCCTGCTGACTCATAGCACAAAATCCCACTAGCTTTTACCTGCCAAAGCGCCGCTCCCGCCGGTTCCACTCCTTAAGCGCCGCTCGCAAATGCCGGGGAGTGAAATCCGGCCAATAGACGGGCAAAAAGAGCAACTCGCTGTAGGCGCTCTGCCAAAGCAAAAAATTGGAAAGGCGTTGTTCCCCTGAGGTGCGGATAATGAGATCGGGATCGGGAGTCTTGGACCCGCCGTAAAGATAACATCTCACCAATCTCTCGTTCACCTCGCTCTCTCGATGGTCTGCTTTAAGAATCTCTCTGATGGCCCTGACTATCTCTGCCCGCCCGCCGTAAGAAAGACAGAGGTTCAAAACCAGTGCTTTGTTTTTGGCCGTTTCTCGGACGGCTCTTTGGAAAAGCTTCTGCAGATCCCGGGGGAAAGCTTGAATTTCTCCCCAAATTTGGATCTTGATGCCCGCTCGCTTAATTTCAGCCAATCCGTTCTCAAAAACCCGACGAAGAATATTAAAGATGAATTTAATCTCTCGCGGGCTTCTTTGCCAGTTCTCCGTTGACCAAGCAAAAAGGGTCAGGTACGGAATCTTCAGGGCCCGGGCCGCCAGAATAATGGCCTCAATATTTTTCTCAATCGCCCGCCGGTGTCCGGCCCAACGGGGCAGACCCCTCCTGGCTGCCCAACGGCGATTCCCGTCCATGATAATGGCAACATGTTGGGGAATTTTGTTCACTTAACTACCCTTGATCTCGTTTATCTTCCTCTCAACTGACTCTTCGACTTGATGGTTGGCCAGATCGATCTCCTCTTGGATTTCTTTAATGATTCTCTTCTCGTCATCCTCGCCGAGCATCAAGCGTTTGATCTCCCTCAAGCTCTCGTGGCGCAGATTACGCAAGGCCACCTTAGCCTCCTCCCCCTTGGTCCTTAGGACCCGAGCTAACTCCTCACGCCTCTCCGCGGTCAGGGGCGGGATAGAGAGACGGATGAGAGCCGCCTCGCGAACGGGCGCAAGACCCAGAGGTGAGTTGCGCAGGGCGGCCTCAATCGCCGCAGCGATGGTCTGGTCCCAAGGCACAATGACAATCTGCTGGGGTTCCGGCACGGTGATGGTTGCCAGCTCCTTGAGAGCCAGCCGGCGGCCATAAGCTTCAACCTGAAGGCTATCCACCAAACCGACTTCGGCCCGAGCACCGCGAACCGCTCTTAATTCTTCCTGCCAAAGAGCTAAGGTCTTGGCTATCTTCTCTTTCAGTTGCCTTAAAAGTGCCGGCTGGTCCATGCGATCAATGCCAAGAATCAATCTTCAAGCCGGAGTTGAGGCCCCGGCTTTCTCCCCTACCGCAAAACGGACAAAGCGTACTACTCCAATCTTCTCTTTGACTTGCAGGGCAGTTTCATTGATCAGTTCTCCCACCGTTTTAGTCGGGTCTTTGAAGAAAGGCTGCTCCAATAAACAAAGCTCACGAGCCAGACTCTCAGGCTCCTGCTCGCCTCGCTTGAGGTCGGTTGGCACCTCCGCCCAACTTAAATAGCGAGGTGCCAAACCGGCTACCTGAACAGCGATTTCATGAGCCAATTTTTGAAAGCGCTCGCTCCTGGCAACGAAATCGGTTTCGCACTGAAGCTCCACCATCGCTCCGATTTTACCGCCCAAATGAACATAGCTGGCCACCACGCCCTGCGAGGCCGAGCGCCCGCTCTTTTCGGCCAAAATCTTGGCGCCTCTCTTCTGCAGAAGCCTGAGCGCTCGTTCGAAAGAGCCGCCCTCCAGCAAGGCATCCCGGGCGTCGCTCAAACCGGCTCCTGTTCTTTCTCTCAACTGCTTGATCTGGGCTAAATCAACTTTTGGCTTCATTAATCGGAGGCTGGCTTTTTGCCCTTAACTTTTAACTTTTGGCGGCTCGAGCTTTCTTAGCTTGTAGTTTGACCGTCTCAACCTCCCTTTCTTCTGCTTCAGCTATCTCTTCTGCCTCTACCGGCAGTTCTGCTCCCACTCCGGCCCCATCGACTGGGGTCTTATCTGTCGGGGTCCGCTCCAATTGAGCAGCCGCAGCTTGAGCCCGCTTCTGTCCCCGTCTGAAAGCTTGGGCCACCAGGGCGGTAATCATCTCAACTGACGAAGTGGCATCGTCATTGGCTGGAATCGGGTAGCGAGCTAAGGCGGGATCAGCATTGGTATCTACCACCCCAACGATCGGTAAACCCAACTTATGGGCTTCGCGCGCAGCGTTTTTTTCCTTCACTAAGTCCACCACGTAAAGAGCAGCTGGCAAGTCAGTCAGCTCAGCAATGCCGGCAAAATTTGCTTCCAGGTCCTCTTTCTGCTTCTGCCAGGATCTCTTTTCCTTCTTGGTGGCAAAAGGATTCTGCAGCAGCTCTTCTAGCTTACGGATTCTTTTCAAACTCTTGAGGACCGTTCGGAAATTGGTCAAAAGCCCGCCCGGCCAACGAGACACAACATAGGGCACACCTGCCTCCTCAGCATAGCGCTTAATAATCGGTGCCACCTGCTTCTTGGTCCCCACAAAAAGGATTTTACCCCCTCCCCGACCGACGGACTCAACGAAATTAAGGGCTTGCTTCAAGTATTCTTGAGTTAATTCCAAATTGATGATATGCACCCCCTCTCTCTCGCCAAAAATAAAAGGCGCCATTCTCGGATGCCAACGAAAAGAACGATGGCCGAAGTGCATCCCGGCCCCAAGCATCTCTTCCAAACTGGGCAGCTTGAGCTCACTCATTGAATCTCCTTGAAACCTCCCTCCCATCAGTCTGTCCAAGAGACCAAAAAGCTAGTGTGAGCTATACAACTAGCCAGGAGAAGTCTCCTGGGCCGCAATCACTAAAAACAAACCGATGGGAGGTGCGAGATAGACAATAGTCATCTTAATATTGGCAGAACGGAAAGTCAAAACCATACTGGATAGTCTCCCCCTAGGCGACCTCAAATACCGGCCGGCCAACGCTTGCTCCCAACGCGGAAGGTGCTGGAGTAAAACCTGTGCGTGCACCGCGGAGCTCCGATTGAAATGAGGAACGCAGTGGTGGGCTCGAGCCGACTCGAACGGCTGACCTCATCGATGTCAACGATGCGCTCTAACCAGCTGAGCTACGAGCCCGCAAGCTCTCATCCCCCTTAAATTATACAGTCTCTTTATCCTGCCTGCCTCATTCTATTCCCCCGCCCCTCGCCCTCTTGTATCATAGATTTATGAATCCGTCAGACCGGCATCTCGAGGATATCTTCTCTGGCCTTGAAGAGCGTCCCCGCCGCCCAAGCAATAAAAGAGCCCCAATCAAATCCCCCTGGCTCTCTTTGGTCGTGGGGACAATCATTTTTCTCTATGACGTTTTCAAGACTGTCACCACTGTCTTGGGGATCGCCTTTTTGATTCGCTTCTTCCTGATCCAACCCTTCTACATCTCCGGCGCTTCGATGGAGCCGACCTTTCAAAACAACCAGTACATCATCGTCGATCAGATCTCGCCCAAGTTTCGCCCTTATGGCCGGGGTGAGGTGGTGGTTTTTCGCTATCCCAATAACGTCGCCTTCCAATACATCAAACGGATCCTGGCTCTTCCCGGCGAAGAGATAGAAATCAGGGACAATCGAGTTTACATCTACAATGCAGAATATCCCCAAGGCATCGCCTTAGCAGAGACTTACACTCAAGGCCTGACTGCTCCTCACTTCCAAAGCACAGCCCGTTTCAAGGTGAATGAGAATGAGTACTTCGTGATGGGAGACAACCGCCAGCACAGCGAGGATTCGAGAGATTTCGGGCCGGTGAAGAAAGAACTGATCATCGGACGGGTCTGGATTCGTCTCTATCCTTTTAGTGATTTCGCCGTGATCGGCAAACCAATCTACGGACAGAACCTCTAAGAGCACTAGGGCGCGGCGAACAGCCAACGAGCAAGACCTGCCCGAGACGGGACCGCTTTGCGCTAACTGACTTACGCGCCCTTATGCGCTAATCTTCGTAATCCTGATCACCGAGACCGGCTGCCGGTGTCCTTTGGTGCGCCGATAACGGACCTTGGGTTTGTACTTGAAAACGATAATCTTCGAACTTTTCTCTTGTCGTAAAAGCTCAGCCTTGACCGCACCCCTTTTGAGATGAAGACGACCCTGGCGCCAAACCAAGAGAGGCTCGAATTCAAGCCCTTGACCGCTTTCGCCCCGACATTTTTCTACTGTCAAAACCTCATTCTCCCGCACCAAATACTGCTTGCCTCCCAATTGAATGACAGCGAAATCTTCCATTGACTCTCTCGCGCTTAATAGAAAGCAATATAGCTAAAGTTTTTCCACCTGTAAAGCAAGGCTGAGGTGTTGATTAGTGATCGACTCCGCCAAGGGATGCGGCTTTTCTTCTAAGTGACTCCGGGTCGCCTCCAAAAGCTCTTGGGCCCGGCGGCGGAAAAACTCGCGCACACCGGCGTCCTCGGCATACCATCTCACTCGCACTTTATCCTGCACTGTTAAACCAAGCTCCTTTCTTCTCTGCTGAACAAAACGAATGGCCTCCCGCAAGAGACCCTCTTGCACCAAAGCAGGAGTTAAAGCTGTATCTAAAGCCACCCTCTTACCCTGCTTAAGGGAAGCCAAACGAGGGAAAGAGGCAGAGAATTTGATTACCTGGACGTTGACCTCTTCGGCCAGAATCTCTTGCATTTCAGGCGAGAGTCGCTCGCGCAGATAAAGAGTGGCCAAGGGCTGCCTCACTCGAATCTTAGCCTCTTCTCGCAGACGCAAAGCCTCTTCAGCCAAAGTTTTCACCCGCTCCATCTCGCCCATCAATCTTCTCTCTCTTAAGCCAAGGGTCCTGACCTTGGGCCAGTTAGCCAAATGTACCGACTCGAGGCGGCGAGAATTGTGGAGAACCTGAAAGAGTCTCTCGGCCAAAAACGGGGTAAAAGGAGCTAAAAGCAGAGCACTTCTTTGCAAAACAAAATAAAGCGTCCGAAAACCGCTCAGAGCTTCTTTTTTGTTATCGGGCTGGGAGAGGCGCTTACGACTGCGACGAAGATACCAGTTAGAGAGTTCGTCAGCTAATCGCAAGAGTGATTGGGCGGCACTGTAAACATCAAATTCGTCCAGAGCCTTGGTCACTTGCCGGGTCGTTTCGCCTACAACGGCCAGCATCCACCTATCCAGAAGGCTTTTCGGTTGAGGAGGTTTGAGGCTCGGCACGAAACCAACTAAAGGCGCATAGGTGGTGAAAAAAACCAGACTGTTCCAAAACTTAAAAATCAAGTTGCGAACCACCTCCTCCACATCCTTGGGGTTGAAATTTTTAGGCAGGCCCGGCTGATTTACGGAATAAAAATAGAAGCGCAAAGCATCAGCACCGGTTCGATCGATAATCTGGCTCGGATAAATAACGTTCCCCTTGCTTTTGCTCATCTTCTTGCCGTGCTGATCCAGAACATGGCCCAAAGAGATAACATTGCGGAAAGAGGGGCCCTTGCCCAAAAGAGTTGAAATCGCCAGTAAGGTATAAAACCAGCCTCGAGTCTGATCAACCCCCTCGCTAATGAAATCGGCCGGAAAGGCAAGTTGCTTATCTATTTTGTCTCGGTTCTCAAACGGATAATGCCACTGTCCAAACGGCATGGCCCCGCTGTCAAACCAAACGTCCACCACCTCTGGCACCCTCTGATACTCCTGTCCATCCTTGACCAATATGATTTTATCAACCTGTGGCCGGTGAGGATCAAAATTCTTGCCAACTTGTTTTTTGTCCTTAGCCAGTTTTTTAAGTTCAGCGAAGCTGCCAATCACCAAAAAGTCGCCCTTTTTGTTCTCCCAAATCGGCAGAGGGGTGCCCCAATATCTCTCCCGCGAGATCGCCCAGTCTTTGACCGCCTTAAGCCATTCGCCAAAACGGCCCTCCCTCAAATGGGCAGGTACCCAGTTAATTTTCTGATTGTTGGCGAAAAGCTCTCGACGAAGAGCGGAGATGCGAAGAAACCAAGAATGCTTGGCATAGTAAAGCAAGGGCGTCTCGCAGCGCCAGCAGAAAGGATAATCATGGGCATATCTCAAAACCCTAAAAAGCAAACCTCGTGCCCTGAGATCTTCAATAATCTCTTTCTCCACAGCCGGCTCTTTAACAAAGCGCCCGGCCCATTTTTGAACGCTTGGCAAGAAACGACCGGCTTCATCAACGGTGTGGATTGTGGGTAAATTGAACTCCTCGCCCAAACGGTAATCATCCTCGCCGTACATCACCGCGGTGTGAACGATGCCAGTGCCGTCCTCGGTGGTCACAAAATCCGCAGGGTACACCTTACACGAACTCTCCGATTTGAGTGAAGAGATATCAAAGAGTGGCTCGTAAGAAAGTCCTACCAGATCCTTACCTCTGACCGACCTAGTAGCATCGCTTAAACCCAGCGATCTGGCTCGCTTTTTTGCAGCAATCAGTATCTCTGGTCCCGCGGGGCCAGGATTTTCAAAAAACCCATATTCAATGTCCTTGCCAACCGCCAACGCCACATTGCCTGGCAGAGTCCAAGGGGTTGTCGTCCATGAAAGAATATAAACATTGTGTTTTATCCTCTGCTTGTTAATCTTCTGCCCGGGCTTCAAGCGAAATTTCACAAAAACCGAGTCCTCCCCTATCTTTCGGTAGCCTAAAGCCACCTCGTGCGATGAAAGAGCGGTGCCACAACGGGGGCAGTGTGGCACCACCTTGTGCCCCTTATAGAGCAGACCTTTTTCCCAAATCTGCTTGATAATCCACCAGAGCGTTTCGATATATGCCGGCTGGTAGGTAATATAGGGCTCCTTCAGATCCAGCCAGAAAGCGATTCTTTCGGTTAAAACCTCCCATTCCTTTTTGAAGCTCCAAACATGCTTCTTGGCCAGCGCATTAAAGCGGGCGATGCCGAACTTTTCAATCTCTTCCTTGCTTTTTAAACCTAACTCTCTCTCCACTGCGATCTCAACCGGCAAACCGTGGGTGTCCCAACCGGCTTTCCGCTCAACAAAAAAGCCCCGCATGGTCTTATAGCGAGGAAAAAGGTCTTTGAAGGCTCGGGCCTCGACGTGATGCAGGCCGGGGGCAGCATTGGCGGTGGGGGGTCCTTCAAAGAAAACGAACCTTTTCTTCCCTTTGTTTTTCTCTAGACTTTTTTCGAAAATCTTATTTTTCCGCCAGAATTCCAAGATCCGCTCCTCCTCTTGGGGGAGCTTAAGAGAAGCCTGAAGCTGGGGGAAAACTCTCTTCATTGTCTGCGCTCCCGCTTTTCGCTCAAAAGAAATTTCTTGGGATCCCGATCTAAATCAACGAACAGATCGGCTTTCTCCACCAGTTTGGAGGAGGCGCTGCGCCCGAAGGCCACCACCTCCACCTGCTGACCCAGATTCTGAAGATATTCCACTAAAGGCAGATAATCACCGTCTCCCGAAACCAAAACGATAACATCCAACTTGGGGGCTAAACGAATCGCGTCCATGGCTAAACCAACGTCCCAGTCCCCTTTCTTGTGTCCGCCATAAAAAACCTGCAGATCCTTTTTCCTCACCTGATAGCCCTGACTCTCCAAGGCATCAAAGAAGCCCTGTTCTTCCGGACTCTCGGCGCGGATGACATAGGCAAAAGCTCGAATCAACTTCCGGCCGTCGCTGGCTTCTTTTAAGATCTCCTTGAAATTGACCCTCTTCTGATACATCACTCTGGCCGAAAAATAGAGGTTGGCCACATCGACAAAAACCCCAACTCGCTGTTCTTTAAAACGCATATTGAAAGAGTTTAAGTATATCAACGACTCTAACTTTTTGAAAAGCTTGACCCTTCCTAAATTATAAAGAACAGGGGCTGTCTCTTTAAGAGACAGCCCCTGTTTTCACCTATTCAATCTAATGTGCAAAGGCTAGCTACAGCTGCCTGAAGTCGCGCTGCAATTCATGCAGGTCCAGCAACTTCCGGTCAAACTCATCAAATTGCCGCAGATGTGGCAAATCGGTGCGTGCAGATGAGACCGAGCAAATGGAGCACCATTGCCGAGGGACGATCCGTTGTCATGCCCTCGACTGGCGGCTATCCCGACCTCAGTTTGTTCTTCGGCGGTTAAAAAGCGCAAACCCAGGTATCGGCCGAGATAATCGAGGATCGAACTGGCGAACTGGATATTCTTCTCACCCACGAGGCCGGAGGGATCGAACTTTGTCCCGATGAGTTTCCGCACGATTTCCTTGAGAGGCGTTCCGCGCTGAAGTGAGTCGGAAATCTGAATGCAAAGCGCGTTCAGAAGCCCGGCAACGGTCGAGCCGTCCTTGGCGACATCAACAAAGATCTCCGCCAATTTGCCGCTACCGGGATAAGCCGAGGTGTGGATGTAGAACTCGACATCTCCGATGGAGGCTTTGTGACGCAAGGCAACAAGCGTTTTGGGCAGTCTCTTCTTCAAGCCGCGCAAGCCAAATTCTTCAACGACATCGATCCGCCAGTTGGTTTTCTCCTCAAGGGACATGGTAAACGGTTGCACCTGTTTGCAGCCGTCGCGGTAGATGGCGATAGCCTTGAGACCGAGTCTCCACGCGTCAAGGTAGATGTTGGAAACGTCGTTCACCGTCGCGTTTTCCGGCAAATTTACTGTTTTGCTGATGGCGCCGGAAACGAACGGCTGAACCGCCGCCATCATCTTCACGTGGCCCTGCGGTGAAATTGCGCGGCTGCCGTTCTGCGCAACGAAGGAGCAGTCAAAAACCGGCAAGTGTTCCTCTTTCAACCCAGGCGCACCTTCGATCGTGCCTTCTTGTTTGATGTGCTCTTCAATCCCGCTGATCTCGTGGGATGAATACCCAAGGTTGACCAGCGCTTGTATCACCAACTCATTAACCAAGGTGATCATGCCCCCACCCACCAGATGCTTGTGCTTGACCAGCGCCAGCTCCGGTTCAATGCCCGTCGTTTGGGCATCCATCATGAAACTGATGGTGCCGGTGGGGGCCAAAACCGTGGCTTGAGCGTTGCGGAAACCGTTGACTTCGCCCAAAGCGAGAGCCACGTCCCAGACTTCTCGGGCGGCTTCCAGAAGAACACGATCTTTTATCGCCGCTTCGTTGATCGCCTGCGCCGCCTGCTGGTGCTGATTTATGACTCCCAGCATCGACGCGCGGTTTGCCTCAAACGCCTCAAAGGGCGCTTTGAAACTGGCGATATGAGCCGAGGTTGTGTACGCCTCTCCGCAAAGGAGAGAAGTGATGGCGGCGGCGTAAGCCCTGGCCTCTTCCGAGTCGTAAGGCAGGCCTTGGAGCATTAAAAGCGCCCCCAAGTTGGTGTAGCCCAAACCGATGGTCCGGTAGCGATGGCTCATCTGCTCAATCTTCTCTGTCGGATAACTGGCTCGCCCGACGATGATCTCTTGTGCTAAGAAGATGAGGCGCACGGCATGGCGGAAAGTAGGGACATCAAAGGTGCCGTTCTTGCGACGGAACTTAATCAGATTGATCGAGGCGAGGTTGCAGGCGGTGTTGTTGAGGAACATATACTCGGAGCAGGGATTGCTCGCTTCGATTCTGCCGTCCGCCGGACAAGTGTGCCAGCGATTGATGGTGTCGTCGAACTGAAGCCCGGGATCGGCGCATGCCCACGCCGCGTGAGAGATAAGGTTCCACAGATCTCTCGCCTTGTAAGTGGCGGCAGGGGTTTTCGTCACGCGGAAGATCGTCTGCCAATCGGCATTCCTCTGTACCGCGTCCATAAAGGCGTCGCTCACACGAACCGAGTTGTTGGCGTTCTGATACTGAATCGAATGCCAATCCTTGCCGTCGAACGAAAGATCAAAATTGCCAGCCGCCAAGAGCCGCGCCTTTTTCTCCTCGATCATCTTGCAGTTGATGAAGTCGAGAATGTCCGGATGGTCGATGTTCATCACGACCATTTTCGCGGCGCGGCGGGTGGTTCCGCCGCTTTTGATGGAGCCAGCGATCGAGTCCGCGGCCGCCATAAACGAGAGCGGTCCCGAAGAGGTGCCGCCGCGAGAGATCGGCTCACCCTGGGCGCGCAGACGCGAGAGGTTCACTCCCGCGCCGCTCCCACCGGCGAAGATTAGGGACTCCGTATTCCACCACTCCCGAATAGAGTCCAGTGAATCATCGACTTCAAGGATAAAGCAGGCGGAGCATTGCGGTTTGCCGTTTGAAGAAGAGCTATCTGGCGCATCCTTAACGCCGAGGTTGAACCAAACCGGCGAGTTGAAGGAGAAATATTGGTGCAGGAGCAGGTGTTTTAGCTCTAGCTGGAAACACCGGGCTTCTTCCTCGCTGCCGAAATAGTCTCCTTCCAATCCCCAACGAGTCAAGGTGTCCACCACGCGATCAATCATGGCCTTCAGTGAATTCTCGCCTTTCCGGAAGTATTTTTGCGCGATGATGGCAACCGCGTGGTCGGAATAAAATTCCGGGAATTCCAATCCGTCTTGGCGGAAAACCACCCCTCCTTTCGCGTCGCGGATTACCGCGTCAACCTTTCTCCATCCAATTCTGCTGTAAGGATCCCCGGCTGTTAGAAAATCTGTCACTAGGCACACCCTGTCAACAGACGAAACACGCATATAACAACGACCTCCTTTTGGAAATTTTTTTAATGTACACTTCGGTGGTGTCAAAGACACCCCCGCTCCAGTTGAAGCAACAAACCGGGGCGAGGCTACCTTCGACCCCCTAAAAGCTTTTTAATCTCTTCCCGAAAATCCTCCAGATCCTCAAACTCCCGGTAGACCGAAGCGAAACGAATGTAAGCGACTTTATCCAGCTTTTTAAGATGTTTCATGGCAATCTCGCCGATTTTTTTGGAAGCCACCTCGTCCTCTCCCAAGGCATAAATCTCCTGTTCAATCGCATCGATCATGCTTTCTATTTTCTCGGTTGCCCCCTCCGCCGGGCTTTTCTCAATCGCCTTGTAGATCCCAACGGCCAATTTCTCTCTCTCAAAAAGTTCCTTGCGGCCGTTTTTTTTAAGCACTGTTAAGGGTTTTCTTTCGATCCGCTCGATAGTCGTAAAGCGATAACGGCACTTAAGGCACTCTCTTCGGCGGCGGACCAAATCGCCCGCCTCGCTCTCCCGGCTATCTACCACTTGAGTCTCTCCACTTTGACAGGCAGGGCATCTCATCTCTTCCGGCTTTCATTCTTGCTTGAAAGGGGTCAGAGAGATCGCTGTTACAGAGCAATCCTCTTCCCTCCCTCGAAGAGCTCTCCAACCGGCGATTCTCCGCTTCAACAATGACGCAAAAACATCAGGCCGGGAACTCTTCAGCTTTTGGCGGCTTAACGATATGTTGTGCCGCATACTCAACAATAGCACAAGATATAGTAGTGTCAAGCCGGTTTTGAGGAGAGCTTTGGTAGCCAGAAAATGGAGATTTTATCCACACTGGTTGGAGGTAAAAGATCAGAGACCCTTAAGGCGGTGCGAAAGAAGCCCCCTACAGGAGGCTTCTTGGCAAGGTCAAAATGGCTTATCCCTCTTGCTCACTTACTTACCTGCTCTTGGGTTTCACGTTTTAATCTTCTTTCTAATAAACGCTGGCACCTCCAGCTCTTCTTTTTCTTCCTTCGGCATCGCTTCCGCCGCTCGGCGGGCGATCTCTTTGTGCTTGGCCTTGGTCGGCACCTCCTCAAAACCGGTGGCGATCAAGGTAATCTTCACCTCTCCTTGCATCGCCTCGTCAATCACTGCCCCGAAGATAATGTTCGCTTCCGGATCAGCGGCTTCGGTAATCAAGCGGGCCGCTTCGTTGACTTCGTACATCGAAAGATCCGGTCCGCCAGTAACGTTAAAGAGAATACCGCGGGCTCCGTCAATTGTGGTTTCCAAAAGCGGCGACTCCACCGCCATCTTGGCCGCTTCCAGCGTCCGGTTATCTCCGACACCGTGGCCAATTGCCATCAGAGCAGTACCGGAATCAGCCATAATCGCCTTGACATCGGCAAAGTCGACATTGACCAGACCGTGGGTCACCACCAGATCAGAAATCCCCTGCACGCCGGAGCGCAGAACATCGTCCACGATCGAGAAGGCTTCCGGCAGCGAAGTTTTTTTGTCAATCATCTGCAGCAACCGGTCATTGGGGATGACAATCAAGCTATCCACTCGCGTTTTGAGCTCTTCCAGCGATTCCTCAGCCACTCGCCGGCGCCGCATCCCCTCGAAAGAGAAAGGCAGGGTGACCACGGCGACCGTCAGAGCCCCCAGCTCTCGGGCGATTTCGGCGATAATGGGGGAGCTGCCGCTGCCGGTACCGCCACCCAGTCCGCAGGTGACAAAAACCATATCGGCGCCCTTCAAAACATTGTAAATCTCTTCTTTGTTTTCTTCGGCACTGCGGCGTCCCAAATTAGGGTCGCTACCGGCGCCCAAGCCCCGAGTGGTTTGCTCGCCGATATGGACTTTGAGGGGCGCAGCGGAATGGAAAAGAGCTTGAGCATCGGTATTGATCGCCACAAACTCCACCCCCCGAACGCGGGCGTTAACCATGCGGGTAATGGCGTTGCCGCCGCTCCCGCCGACCCCGATGACTTTTATTTTAGCGAAAACGTCTTCCCCCTCGAGCAGTTCGTGAGTGAAAGAGTCTTTTTTTCTTGCCACTTTGACCTCCTTGGCTTTTAAAAATAAGTCCCAAAAAAAACATGGAATAAGGCCAATAGAGAACGGACGGTCAAAATTGGCAAGCTTGAATGGCTGTTGCTCTATCTAAACAGATTTCTCAACTTGGTAATGAGCTGCGCCAAACTCATCTCCGGTACTCGATAACCCCTCTCGCCTTCGTCCAATCCCCACAACATCAAACCTATGGCCGTAGTATAACGAGGGTCATCAATCCTGTCAATCATGCCTCTCAGCTCCAGCGGAAAGCCGACATAAGCTGGCAAGGCAAGGTATTTTTTGGCCGCATCAATGATGCCGGGCATTTTGGCCCCGCCGCCAGTCAAAACCACACCGGCCGGTAATTTGCCGTCCCGATTAACCTTCCGGAGCTCTTCCCGCACCATGTTGAAAATTTCACTTAAGCGGGCCTCGATAATCTCGCCAATGAAGCGGCGCGAAACCATCTGCTCTTCCTTCTTATCGTACTTGGAAAGATCGATGGTCTCCCGATCGGAAAGTCCCACCGGCGAAGCTGTGCCGTGCTCCAGCTTCAATTTTTCGGCTACCTCCAGCAACGTTTTCAAAACAATCGCCAAATCGTTGGTGATATCAGATGAACCGACCGGCAGAACGGCCGAATGGTAAATATCACCCTCTTCAAAAACCACCAAGCCGGTCGTGCCGGCTCCGATATCCACCAAAGCCACCCCTAATTCCTTCTGCTTTTTCGTCAGAGCCGCCTTGCTCGCCGCCAGCGGAGCCAAAACTAGATCGGCAATCTGGGCTCCGGCCTGCTCAACCGTGCGACGCAAATTGCGGATAAAAGGCACTCCGCCGACAATAACGTGGGCATTGACTTCCAAACGATGGCCGGTCATGCCCACCGGATCTTTAATCCCCTCCTGATTGTCAACGCTGAAGGTACGGGGAATAACGTGCAGGATTTCGTGATTGGGTGGGGAGGAAAGAGCTTGCACCGTCTCAATCGCCCTTAAAACATCTTCCGGCGTAATCTCGTCATGGCTACGAGCAATCGCCACCACGCCTTTGTTATTAAGAGATTTAATCTGCTGCCCGTTGATGGAAACATAAAGAGCATCACTTCCAACCCCGGCCATCCGCTCGGCTTCCAAAAGAGCTTGCTTGATCGACTCGGCGGTGGTCTCCATATCAGTCACCAAGCCGCGCCTTAAGCCCGAGTTTTCCACCATGCCCACGCCGACCACGCTTGGCAACTGCTCCTCCTCTCCCCGGTGACCGATAATGCAGGTCACCTGGGAGCTGCCCACATCAAGACCGCTGACAATTCTCTCCTTCATACCCCTCCTTAAATGGCGCGCTGGTTTTACTGGAGCACAGTCGAAAGAATCTTCTCTTCCAAGCCTTCCATTGTTTCGGCCTCCTGCGCCGTTCTATGATGAAAACCCAGAAGATGCAAGATGCCGTGGATTAAAAGATAAGTAAAAGCCTCTTTCTCGTCCCTGCCGGCCCGGGCCTCCTTCAACACCTCATCATAGCAGAGATAAATATCGCCCAAGTAAAATTCTTCTTCGCTCGAGGCGAGCCGGCCGGGATCCCTCACTTCGTGGTAAGCGAAAGAGAGAACATTAGTCGTGGCATCCGTGCCCCGATATTGCCGATTCAACCGCCGCATCGCTTCACTGCCTACTACCGCCACCCCGATCTCGTGGCGCTCATCTCTGCCGGCTAAAAATTTGGCGACTTTAAAAACAAATTCAAGATACTCCTGATCCACGCCCTCAAAACTGTATTGCTCCAAACCGAAATAAACCCGTCCCATTGTCATCCTCAGGCACCGAGCAGTTTTTTCACCACCGCCGCCACTCTCTCGCCGGAGGCCCCTTGCCCCACCCGGCTTTTGGCTTTGCCGATGAGGGGCCCGGCCGGCAAACCGGGGTTCTCGCCAATGACCGTTTTAACCAGATCCTCCAGCGCTTCATCGGAGAGCTGGGGCGGTAGATAAGCGGTTAAAAAGCGCAATTCCGCCTCTTCCCGAGCCGCTTGCTCTTCCCGGCCGCCGGCTTTAAAACCCTCGATTGCTTCCCGCCGTTTCTTAATCTCTTTCTCCACCAGCCCAACCACCTCTTCATCCGAAAGCTCACCTTGTTTTTCAATCTCCCGATTGTGCAAAACCGCCAGCAGAAGACGGAGCACAGAAACCTTCTCGCTCTTACCTTGCTTGAGTGCTTCCCTCAGCTCCTTTTCTATGGTAGCCTTCAGCATCTTTTTCCTCGCCGTTATATGCTAAACATTATGCGCTAAATGCTCGTTTTTAAAACATCTCCTTGGCTATCTTTTTTTGGATCTCCAATCGTCTTAGAGCTTGCATCCTTCTCTGCCGGCGCGTCAAGGGACGGAGATAAAACCGCTTCTCCTTAGCCCGCACCAGAAGCCGGCTGGCAACGAGCAGCCGGGAAAAACGCCGCAGCATCGCTCCGAAGCTTTCTTTATTCTTGCGCTTAACGTAAACCACCATAAGAACCGAACAAAAAAACAAAACCGATCCTCATTATTCTAGAGAGGGAGATCGAGAAATTCAAGCCTCATCTTGGGCCGTGGCTGGACTCGACCAAGTGGCCGGCAAGAGGTGCGCCGCCCAAAAGATGAAAGTGAAGATGAGGCACAATCTGTCCTCCCCACTTACCCGCGTTGACTGTTACCCGAAAACCTTGGGAGGCCAGTCCAAGTTCATCGGCCAAAAGTTTAATCCGATAGCAAATCCGGCCCAGAAGTGCTTGATCCTCTTCTCGGAGATCAGTCCAGCTCCCGATATGCTTTTTGGGGATAACGAGAAGATGAGTCGGCGCGGCGGGGCTCCGGTCGTCAAAAGCCAAGATTTCGTCATCCTCATAACGCACCGGGGTGGTGCGCTCTATCTCCCCTCTGGCTAATCGACAAAAAACGCAATCGCTCATAACCTGATTATAAAAGCTACTCCGCCCCCTCGCCATCTCGACCAGCCTGACTACCTTGGCTGCTAAGCAATGCCTCTCTGACCTCTTCATCGCTCACTTGGGGAAACTCCCGATAAAACTGCCCCACGGCACTGAAAAAGGGCGGAGTTTGAAGAATAATTGTTCGGTCTGCCAGAGCTGCCAAACGTTTGGCGGTCTCGGGCGAAGCCACCGGAACGGCCAAGATGATCTCTTTCACACCCTGCTGGCGCAGATAATTGATTGCCGCTTGAGTGGTCTGGCCGGTGGCCACCCCATCGTCTACCAAGATAACTCTCTGGCCGCTCAAGTTCGGCGCTTTTGTCTTGCCTCGAAACGTCGCTGCCCGCCGCCGAGCTTCGAAGAGCTCCTTCTCTATCTCTGCCCTGAGATAAGCCGGATCGATCCTTTCGACCGCGATCTCCTCGTTAAAGGTGACCACTCCGGAGAGATCAACGGCTCCGATGGCCAGCTCCGGATTGCCGGGAAAGCCTATCTTCCTGACGATGGTGAGATCGAGCGGCAAATCGAGAGCTTTGGCCACCTCCCGCCCGACAATCACCCCGCCGCGAGGGATGGCTAAAACCAAGGTTTGGGGGCGTCCACGCCAAGGGAGAAGGCGTTGAGCTAAAAGCCGTCCTGCTTCTTCCCTATCCTGAAACATAAAGCATAGCGGTGAGCGTAGAACAGAGAGCTGAGAGAAGAGAAAGCTAAGAATTGGATTCTAGATTCTCCGCCTTCACCTCCTGCCACTCCATCGTTTCGGCCTTCCAACGAAAAGCCCCCAGAGAGGTAACCTTCTCCTCGCTGGAGAACAGCTTTTCAACCAGAGCGTCGCTTTTACGCCGATGAGCGTGGATCTTTTGCCCGATGACTTTTGGCCGCTCGCTGAACTCCAGGCGGAACTTATCTTTGGGGGTTTGAAAGATAATTATTTCCTTAAAGCCGTCGCCCTCCTCTCTCGGCAATGCCTCTCGGCTCCGCTCCAGAATTGGAAAGCGCTGAGCAATCTTTTCCAATGTTTCCTGCCACTCTTCGGCTCTCATACTCGTAGAGGCATTCAAAATCAAGCCAGCTCCTGACTTGACTGCCTGCCTAACTTTTTTTCCAGTCGCTGACCGAGGTTCCGTTCCAAAACGGTTTCCTGCGAACGATCCTTCATATCGCGAATAATCACTGTGCCGTCGTGAATCTCCTGATCGCCGACAATCAGCGCCACACGACTCCCCGCCCGATCAGCCGTCTTTAATTGAGCTTTTAGGTTACCTCGGCCGAAAGCTCCGCCCACCCTGAAGCCAGAGGCACTCAACTCTCGCATCAGACTCAAAACTTTTTTCTGCGCCCGCTCGCCGACCTGGACCAAGAAGATATCAACTTGGGAGGCAACCGGAATTTTAATCCCCTGCTTTTTGAGAACTTCCACCGTTCTCTCGATGCCACCAGCAAAACCGATGGCTGGCGTCTCCGGTCCGCCCAGCTCTTTCACCAAGAGATCATAACGACCGCCTCCGCCCAAAGCGATATTTTTGTGAGGTGTCTCTCCTTCTTCAAACACCTCAAAAGTCGTCCTCGTATAGTAATCCAAACCCCTCACTAAGCGGGGATTTAATTCATAGTTGACAGCCAGTTCATCCAGTGCCTCCAAGACGGCCGCCAAGTGCTCCCGGCAACTCTCGCAAGTCACATCCACTAAAGAAGCGGCGGCCTCGCTTAAGAGCGGCTGACAGGCAGCCACTTTGCAATCCAAAACTCTTAAGGGATTCTTCCTTAATCTCGTGCGGCAGTCGGGGCAAAGTTTTTTCCCTTGGCCAGCCAGAGCTTTCTTCAAAGCAGCAACAATCTTAGGACGGCATTTCAAGCAACCCAGAGTGTTGATTTGAAAAACAATCCCTTTCAGCTTCAGCCTCTTGTAAAAAATATCCAGCATCCAAATGAGTTGCGCATCAGTCATCGGATCACCCACTCCCAGAATCTCGGCATTCACTTGATAGAATTCCCGAAAGCGCCCAGCTTGAGGGCGATCATAACGAAAGATCTGCCCCAGGCTCCAAAGCTTCAGCGGCTTGGGTTCAACGAATAAACCTCGCTCCAGATAAGCCCGCACCACACCGGCCGTAAACTCCGGACGCAGGCCGATTGTTTCACCTCCTCTGTCTTTGAAGGTGTACATCTCCTTATTAACAATGTCAGTTTCTTTGCCCACGCCCCGCACAAAAAGCTCGGCCGTCTCAATCGTCGGCACAATGATTCTCTCGAAGCCAAAAGAGGTCACTACTTGCCTAAACGTGTCTTCCACAAAAAACCAATACGGCTGCTCCTCCGGCAAAACATCCTTTGTTCCCCTTAAAGCTTGAAATTTTCTTTTAGACATCGGCTAATCTTACCCTCCAATCCCTACCCCAATCTTAAATCATGCACCTTCAGGCGTAAAACCGGATGGCCGGCAAAGAAGCCCCTTTCCAGAGAAACTGCCGCTTCCACCGCCTGGCCCACCCTCAGGCGCTCGGTTTGCCCACCTTCCCCGAACCAAAAGCCGGGGAGTCTCAAGCCCTCAAATAAAAGTTTGAGATGTCTGCCTCTCTGACCTTCCAAGAGCACCGCCTCTTTCAACCGCACGCCTTTCAGCCAAAAGATCGGCTCCTCATTGCCCAGACCGAAAGGTTTGAGACGAGAGAGTTCGGCATAAAGTTCAGGCACCAAATCTTGTCCTCTTAGCTCCTCGTCCAAAAAAAGAACCGGCCGGAACAGGTCGTCCGGCAGGCGGGAGGCGATCTGCCAAAGCTTTCTTTGAAAAGCCGCCCAGTTGGCTTTCTTAAGCGCAAGACCGATCGCTCCCTGATGCCCGCCGAAGCTCTCCAAAAGGGGCGAGAATTCCCCCACCAACCGGTGGAGGTCCACGCCCGGAACGCTCCGACCGGAGCCTTTCAAACTCTCCCCCGTCTCTTCCAAAACGATTGCCGGCCGGTTGAACCTCTCCGCTAAACGATTGGCGACTAGCCCGGCCACTCCCACCGACCAGCCCCGGCCGGCGAGGAGAAGAATCTTTCTGTTCAATTGCTCTTGGGCCTCCTTTTCCGCCTCCTTCAGAATCGCCTCCACGAGCCCCTGCCGCAAACTATTGAGTTGATGAAGCTCCTGGGCCGTCTCCCAAGCCTCCAAGAGGTCAGTCGCGCTCAAGAGCTCGTAAGCCAGCCGAGCGTGCTTTAAGCGTCCCGCCGCGTTCAGCCGAGGCCCGATTAAATGACTGACATGATAACTCTCAAGCTCCTCTCCTTCCAAAGCCAGCAACCGCCTTAAAGCCCTCAGGCCTGCCCGCGGCGAAGAAGAGAGTCTCTCCAAGCCAAATTTGGCGATAATCCGATTATCGGAGATTAAAGGCACCACGTCGCTGATCGTCCCGATCGCCGCCAGCTCCAAATTCTCCTCCTCCCATCGGCCGGTCAATGTTTTGGCCAGTGCCCGGGAGAGTTGCCAAGCGATCCCGCTGGAGGAAAGCTCCCGAAAAGGATATGTTTCCTGCGGCAACTTGGGATTCAAGATTGCATCGGCTGGCGGTAACTTCCCTTTCGGTTCGTGATGATCCAAGACCACCACCTGGACTTTTTTCTTCTTGAGAAACTCAATTTCTTCCGAATAAGCAGTCCCGGTATCTACCGTGATCACCACTTCGCCTCCTGCCGCCACCATCTTCTTCAAAACCGGCAGCTTCAAGCCGTAACCCTCCTTCAACCGCTCCGGCAGATAAACTAAAGGCGAAAGATTCAATCCCCGCAATCGCTCCGCTAAGATGACCGAGCTCACTACTCCGTCGGCGTCGTAATCGCCGTAGATGAATACCTTCCGCCGGCGGCGGCCGCTCTCTTGCAAAATCTCAACCGCCTTGGCCATCTCCCTGAAGGCGAAGGGGGGGTTGATATCCGCCAGCCGCGGCACCAAAAACGCGGCAGCCTCCGCCAGCGAAACCCCCCGCCTAAGCAGCAGCCTTTGCAAAAGAGAACCCGGCGGCCTCTTGTCTCCACCGCGCAATCGCCAAATTAAACCCTTGAGGCTGCGCATAAGTTTAGGCCGGTCGCCTGCGGCGACCTTTCCAACCGCTTCTTCTCTAACGCGCCAATTCCCCGGCCTTGCTTTCCGCCCTCCTTTGCCACCAAACGAGAATCGGTGTTGCGATAAAAATAGAAGAATAAGTCCCGATCAAAACGCCGACCAAAAGCGCAAATGCCATCCAGCGCAAAGTTGTCCCGCCAAAGAAGAAAACGGCGAGCAAAACCAGGATTAAAGTGTAGGAGGTATTGATCGAACGGATAACTGTTTCGATAACGCTGCGGTTGGCCAATTGTTCAAAGGTTTCCCCCTCCTGCCGCCGGCGCAAATTCTCCCGGATCCGGTCAAAGGTGACGATCGTGTCATGCACCGAAAAACCGAGCAAAGTCAAAACGGAGGTGATAAAAAGGCTGTCCACCTCTGCTCCCCAAAAACGGGAGGCGAGAGCGTACGCCCCCAAAAGAATGATGATGTCATGAATGAGCGCTAAAACCGCCGCGGCGGCAAAACGAAAAGAGGTGACCGGCTTGGGGACGCGGCGGAAAGAAAGAGAGATGTAGAGAAGAATACCCAAAACCGCCACCAGTACGGCCAAAACCGCCTTTCTCTTCACATCGAGACTGATGGTTGGACTGACCGTCTCGAACCGCAACTCCTCCACCTGCCCAAAAGAGCGCCCAAGATTCTCCAAAATTTTTTCCTTTTGTGCGTTGGTAATCTCCCGGCTCCTGACCAAAAAACGGTTCTCGCCAGAACTTTGCACCGCCACTTCCAGATCGGCTTCCGTTTTGTAGGCTTGGGCCAGCAGATGACTGGGGTCAGCTGCGCTCTGCGGCTGTTCTAATCTGATCTCCAGCAAAGCTCCGCCGGCGAAATCAACTCCCGTTCGGTAGCCGAAAAAGAAGATGATAAAAAGACTGACCAAAACCGCCAGCACGGAAAGGAAAAACCAAATTCTAGCCGTCCTTAAAATGCTCATGGCGCGATAACGAATAGACTAACTCATGCGAATGATACGAATGCTCTTTTGGCCGACCTGCCGATTCGGCTAACCCGCTATTTCGTCCCGCCTTACCCCCCAGCCCCTCAAGCCCTTCAGGCCAAACACCTCCACCAGAAGCCAAACCAGGTTGCGGGAGGCGGTAATCGCGGTGAACATCGAAACCAAAATGCCGATGACGAGGGTCAAAGCGAAACCCTTGACCAAGCTGGTGCCGAAATAATAAAGAATGACCGCCGTGATAATGGAGGCAACGTTGCTGTCGCGAATGGACGTCCAAGCTCTTCTAAAACCTTCTTCAATCGCCGGCAGAATGGTGCGGCCGGCCCGCAATTCTTCTTTGGTTCTTTCAAAAATCAGGATATTAGCATCCACCGCCATGCCAATCGACAAAAGAAAACCCGCAATCCCCGGCAAAGTCAGAGTGACCGGAATTAAAATGAAGATCGCCAAAGTCACCGCGGCGTAAAGGAGAAGCGCCAAAGTCGCCACCAGTCCGGCCAGTCGATAATAAAGAAGCATAAAGAGCACAACCGCCAAAAGCCCCAAAACGCCGGCGATGATGCTTTTTCTGACCGACTCTTGCCCCAAAGTTGCTCCGATATTACTCTGCTGGATCAATTTAATCGGCACCGGCAAAGCGCCGGCATTGAGTTGAATCGCCAGCTTCTTTGCCTCTTTGATATCAAAACCGCCGGTAATGACCGCTTTGCCCTCGCTGATTTTCTCCTGCACCTTGGGCGCTGAAATTAACCTCTCATCCAAAAAAATGGCGATCGGCTTGCCGACGTTCTCCCCGGTCGCTCGGGCAAATAAATCCTTACCTTCTTTGTTGAATTCAATGGCGATCTCCGGTTCGGCGATCAATTTCCCCTGCCCCTGATTGACGACCACGTCGGCACGGGTGAAAAGGGCGCCGGAGAGGCCGATCTCCTGCCAATCTTCAATCTCTTGCGATTTAACTTGATTATTTTCGTCGATACTGCGCCCCGCAATCGGCACTCGGAATTCCAGCTGGGCGGTTTCGCCGATTAACTTGATCGCCTCTTCGATATCTTTGACGCCGGGGAGTTCCACGATGATGCGACTGTTGTCCCGGGTTTTCTGAATGACCGGCTCAGCCACGCCGAAAGCGTTAATCCGGTTGGTGATAACATCCAAAACGCCGCTGACCGCTTCGTCGGCTTTGCCAGCCGGCACTTTAGACAGATCGGTCTCGTAAGTCAGCTGGGTTCCTCCCACCAGATCCAAGCCCTGCCGAACTTTCAACTGACTTTTTAAACCCAAAAAAGAGGCCAGCGGCGGAATATCTACCACCAAAGACCCCAAAAGCACAAGACCGATGAAAATCAACCACCAAGTTTGTTTGGCCATTGACTCTAACTCAAGAGAGGTTACTTTCTTATCCTATATAAACCAGCTGTTTTAGCCAAGCAGATGCCGATATAATTCAAGATACCGCGGCGGGCCGGCTGAACTTAAAATGCTTTCCATTAATTCAATGGAAGAAACTTCCACCCGTGGGATCTCATAATGCTCGGCGGCGACCCGTGCCAGCTCACTTAAAATACCCTCACCCAAAGGTCCTTTGACCCGAGCCAGCGTCAAGTGGGGCGTGAAAGGCTTGTGGTCCGTGAGATGAACTTTCCTCTTGGCCAAGGCTCCGCGCAAACGCTCCACCAAACTCTCCAGTTGCCCGCTTGGCTCCTCAATCCCGAACCAAAGCACACGAGGTCTTTGCCAATCCGGGAAGGCTCCTAATTTGGTAAAAGTCAGAGTAAAAGGCCGAATCGGCAAAGCCGCCTCTTCAATCGCCGCCTTGATGGCCGGCATTGCCTCCTCCGGCGCGCCGCCGATGAAAACCAAGGTCAAATGGAGGCTCTCCTCCGGCACAAATTTCAGCGAGCGGTCGTAAGGCAGACGATGCAAAAGCGCCGCGGTCTTGTGCCGCGCTTCTTCATGCAGATGAATGGCGATGAATAAACGCTTCATCCTTTTTGGCTGCCGGGCTGAACTTCTCCGCCGTCGTTCTGAACTTGTTTCAGAATCTCTTTGATCTTCGCCGGATCAGAATTTTTATCCGCCACCAAGATGCCTCGGTCGGTCGCGACAATAATCAAATCCTTGATCCCCATTGTCGCCAGCGGCTGACTGTTCTGGTTCAGCATCAGGGAATCGCGACTCTCCAAAGCCACCACCCGACCTTTGACCACATTGCCGTTTTCAGCCTTCGGCAAAAGAGCGTAAAGTCTCTGCCAAGAGCCGATATCATCCCAAGCCGGGTCGGCTTCGAGACCGACCAGATTTTCCGCCTTTTCCGAAACGGCGTAATCAAGAGAGATCCTGGGCATCCTGGCGAAGGCCTCTTTGACCTCCTCCGATTCCCAATGAAAATGAGTTGAGATGAGTTCCCGAATCTCCATCAAGGGCCGGTCAATCTCCGGCGCATGCCGAGAAAAAGCCGCCAAAATCGTTTTGGTTGGCCAAGCAAAAAGCCCGGCGTTCCAAAGAACACTGCCTCGTTCAAGATACTTTTGAGCCGTCTTAAGGTCCGGCTTCTCCTTGTGCTTGGCGCGAAAAGCCTCCGAATCCGGCAGCTTCTCCAAAAGTTCGAGATAACCCAAGGTCGTCTCCGGCCTATCAGGTTTGATACCGATTTCAACCAAAAAATCGCCTTTCTGGGCAATCTCAATCGCCTGCCGAAAAGCTCTTTTCAACTCCTCCGGCCGGCCGATGAAATGATCCGACCAAAGAGTGAGCATAATACTCTCCGGGTCCAGGTCATAAAGTCGCAAAGCCGCCAAAGCGACCGCCGGCCCGGTGTCACGTCCTGCCGGCTCCAGCCAGATTCTCTCGGCAAAATCCGGCAAAAGCTCGGCGATTTTCTCCCGATAACTGGGGATGGTTTGGATAAAAATTCTCTCCTTGGGCAAAAGCCCCTCCAAGCGCGCAACGGTGTTTTTAATCAGCGGCTCCTCATCAATCAGCGCCAAAAACTGCTTGGGCTTTTCGCGGGTGGAGAGAGGCCAGAGCCTCTCCCCCGCTCCGCCGGCGAAAATCACGGCGTAAGTCTTCATCTGCCTCACTGTCATCCTGAATTCATTTCATAACCTTCTAAGAACGAACAAAACTTCACTTCTTCAGTATAGAGAAAGCCGCAAGGAGCGTAAAACTCTTGACTAGAATGATTTTTTATAGTATAATAATTAAATAGCTTGAAAGAGCCATTCCGGACCGGAGCCGGGATCCAGCCAGAAAACAAGAGTCCCCTTTCATCATCCTGAAATCCTGAACCACCCCCGTCATGCCGAACTCGTTTCGGCATCCAGAAAGCAAAAACCAACAACCAAATCGCATGAAGTCAAACAAAACCAAGCGATTTTTAGACCTTCTCGAAAGCGAACTCTCGGGTATCATCGGCCTTGTCCTCCTCCTTTTGGTGGCGGGGGGTTTTACCTTGGCCGGCAATCTTAGGACTCAGGAAACGGCCGGGAATGAGACGATTCTGGATCTTGGCTTTACACCGAAACAAACCGTCGGCACAGCCGAAACGGCGCCGGTTGTTTTCACCGTCCAAAATATCACAGCCCCTCAATTGACCTTCGGCACAATTTACCAACTCAACACAATCCGGATCAGCAAAACCAACGCCAAGATCGAGGGCAACTACCTGTCTAAAGCAAACGGCCTCACAACCCTTGGCAGCACCGTGACGATCACCATTGCTTTTGACGCACCAATCACCGGCACTGTCTATGCCAAAGTGGCCCCCGTCGCCGGAACCAGCGGCGGGACGGTCGTCGTCAACGGCTCGTTTTACAAAGTCCAAAACTCCGTCCCGGCTCAAGTCGTCCCTATTACCCTTAGCAACGACGACGCGCTTGAGCTCAAATTAAGCGGTTCAGTCCAACTTTACTCCATCTCCGCCGCGTCGGAGACTGGTAGCAACCTGATCCTTCCGGCCCCGGTTATCGCCCGCCTTTTGGCCGCACCCTCCGCCGCGACTTTGGAGGTGGGCGGAAGTTTGGCTTTGACTTTCTTCGGCACCACCTCGGACGGCAAAACGGTGGTTGTGGATCCGGCAGATCTTCATCTTTCAACCAGCAATGCCGAGATTGCCGCTGTCAGCCCCAACGGCCGCATCACAGCCCAAAGCGCTGGTGTGGCTTTTGTCAATATCAATCACAGAAATTATGAAGCGAGCACTTCGGTCAAAGTCACGGTGAAAGAAGCGACTGCGCCGGCAACGGAAAGCGTGAAACAGGAAGCGGCGCCGACTCCTTTGGAAAGCTTTTTGAATAAATTGAAGCTCCCGGCCAGCGCGCCTGTCACTGAAGAGCCGGCAGCCGGTAGCACGAAGCAGGAAGGTGCGACACAACCCTCCGCCAAAACTGCGCCGGCATCCGCCGAAGAAGCCTTAGCGAAGGCGGGCCAAACCTTCGCCAAGAATCTTAGCGCAAGCTTCAAGAACTTTACTCAAACAATCGCCCAGACAGTCCAAAAGATAACCGGCGGCGCCTCGGCCACTCCGCCAGCTGGCGGACGACCCGCTTCTCCAACCGTTCAACCCGTTACCGGTTCCCAGCCACCCGCGACCACACCTGCTACCGCTAAGCCGACAATTAGCCGAAAGCTCTCTGATCTCTTCAAGAAAATCGGTCAGACGATCGTAGGCTTGATCGGCGGCGGCCAGCTGGATAAGCCCGCTCCCGGCGCCGGCGCGACGCCGCTAAGAGAAGAGATCGGAGATGAAGAAGCAAAATAAAATAAAATGCACTTCTCAAACAAAACCGCCTTCTTGAGAAGGCGGTTTTCTTTGAATCGTATCTAACTAACTTCAGCCGTCTGTCTCTTTAAAATACTCTCTATCCTGCTCATCTGCGCCAACTCTCCAATTCGCTCGTAGATCTCTTTGGCCTCTCTCGCTTTGGCTAGGCCCTCCTCGACTCGGCCGTGTTGAATCTCTAGTTCACCAAAATAAAGAAGGTCGAAAGCCAAATCATTTTCCTGGCCGCTCTCTCGCAAAAGCCCGATACCCGACTCGAATTTTTGCAAAGTATCGTTTTGGATCAAACCGGTGGATTCCACATCCAGCATTGCCCCGAGAGTCAGAGCGCGGCCCCGGATCGATTTTTTGGGGCTCTTGACCAGCGTGGGTAGAAGCTCCCTGGCTTTGTTAAATTGGCCCGACTTAATAAGAGAGAAAGTTTGTTCGGCTCTAGCTATCGCCGCGGCGCGCCGGAAACCGCTCTTCTCAAAATACTGCGCCGCGCCTTCAAACAATTCGGCGGCTAGGTTATAATCACCCTGATTTCTTTTAATGAAACCCAGACCCGCTTGGGCATAATAAGCGCTGGTCGTTTTAGAGATGCTCTTGGCTAGCCGCTCCGCTTCTCGATACAACGCTTCCGCTCTGCTCAAATCCCCTGTTACTGCGGCAAGCCCGGCTAAATTATTCAAAAGCACCACCTCATCGCCTTTCTCTCCTCTTTCTCTGGCGAGCAATATCAGCTCTTCAAGAATCCCCCCGGCTCGTTCCGTTTGGCCTAAAGCCTTGTAAACGACGGCCTGTCCGTTGCCCAACGCAACTCTGTCGTCATAACTGGTCGCGAGAGGTAACGCTTTCTCGTACCAATTTAAGGCCTCTTGAAGATGTTGAGTTTCTTTGTGCCACCAACCCAGCGCTCCGTAAATCTCGGCCTTCAACGCATCAAGATCCGCCGCACCGTCTCCCGCGCTGGATTTGGCCTCGATCATCCTGAGCAAATCAAGGCTCGTCATCAGATCCGTGCGAGCTTCATCATAAAGTTCAGCGTAAGTTTTGTCTCTCCCCAGCTCTTTATGAAGCCTCACCCAAATCAGCTGGTCGTGCAGTTCCATCTTTTCAAACGGCGGGTGGGTCTCGGCGAAAAGCGTTTTGGCCGATTCCACAATCTCAAGCGCCTTCTTCCGCTCGCCGATTGAGCGCCAAAGATCGACCGCTCTAAGAACCCGTTTAATTTCCGCGTCTAGCAAACTATCTTTCTCCCCGTCCGAAAGCTCCCGCAAAGTCCGGAAATCTTTGCTCTCATCAAACACCCGCCAGCCCAGCTCGCGGATTTTCTCAAAGATTCCCCCTTTGGCTCCCGGCTCTTCTTCAAAACCGAGCCGAGTGGCGTAGCGAATCTGGTCGAGCGCCGTGCCGTAAAGCCAGGCTTTCTTCAATTGTTCGGCGTAAAGATCAAGATAATAAAGCGCTTTCAGATAATCGTCGCTGTGGCGGTAATGATGAACGAGACTTCTTAAATCGTCGGGATTGTTTTTGGCGAGATATTCGGCAATTAAGCGGTGGTTAGCTTGACGCTCCCGGACCTTGCCGATGCTCTCGTAAATCGCGTGCTGAGTAGTGCTGTGCGAGAATTCCCATCTTCCGTCGCCCAAATCCCTCACCATCAGGGCAACCCGGGCGTTGCGCAAAGCTTTTCTGATTCTTTCTAAAGAGAGACCAGAAATATGCCGCAAAATCTTCTCGTCAAAAATCATTCCTACCACCGAGGCATCCCTCAAAATTGCTTTGACATCCCCCGAAAGGTTCTCCAATTTCCCTTGCTCAATCTTGTAGATATCGGTAATCTCCTCCTGCCCAAAAACCTCCTCGTCCCCAATCCGCGCTTCGCCCAAAGCGTAATAAACCTTTTTCTCACCGTCCCGCATCACTTCTTTTTCCCGGAAGTAGTCCTTTTGGCGTCCTTGATAGCGGGTGAAGTACTCCAGAATCTCCAAGACATGGCGCGGAATACCCTTGGAGGTCTGACTGATATTGATAAAGAAACGGGCGTACGCCTTTTCATTCCTCTCCAAATCCTCCGGGTCAAACTCTATCCCAATGTTGCTGGCTAGAGCCAAGTAGTTTTCCTTCTCTTCCTCCCACCATTGAAGGGCGGCGGGAATATCGCGGTAATAATCTCCCTCATAAATCGGCAGCGGTTCAACCGGGATCTCGCGGTAGTGCGCTAAAGTTTTCATCGAATTAAGAAGCGGCATAACCCGTTCGTCCTCTTCCCCTTCAATCCAAGTCGTCAAAACCTGAAGGGCGCTTCTCGCCCCCAAACGGGGAAGCACTCTCGCCGTCAAGTTAGCCGAGTCGCGGTCAAAGAAATGGATATCCTCCATAAAAACAATCGCCGGCTGATTCAAGCTGGCGAAGCTTTTTAAAATCTCCGCTGCCAACTCCGCTCGCATTTCCTCCCGCTCTTCGGGGGCAAGATAGCGGGTGGTGTCGCTCTCGGAAAAATTCAAACCCAAAACGGCGTTCAATAAAGCGAGTTTTTCCCCTTGGTTCTTCCAAAGATTATTGACTTTCAAATACTCTTCGATAATCGCTTGTTTTCTCTCGGCCTGGCTAATGTTTTGCAAGGTAAAGGCGCTCTCCAGAATCCCTTTCCATAAGGCAAAAGAGATATTTTGGGTGGCTCTTTCGGCTCGGCCTTCGATCACTTTGACGCCGTGTTCTTCTTTGTCGCGGATAAAGGAAGCAACCAAAAGCGTCTTCCCGATGCCGGAAGGTCCTTTGACCGAAACTATTCTCCCCTCCTCTTTGGCCTCCTCGTAATATTGATTCAAACGCGCCATCTCCTCTTCCAGGCCGACCACCTTTTCCGCTTCAATGTGGCGGAAAGTCATCGTTTCAATGTTTTTAATGAGGTGAACCGGAATCGGCTTCTCGTAGCCCTTGAGTTGAATTGGCCTTAAAGGTTCGGATTCCACCCGCGCCCGGTTAATCTTCTGAAAAGTGATCTCGTCCACCACCAAACCGCCGCCGGGGTTATTGGTGTAAAGCAGACGGGAGGCTTTGTTGACGCTCTCGCCGTAAACCGTCCGGTTGCCGCCGACGACTAAAAGAAAGGCGTAGCCCTTGGTGCAGGCCATGGCTAGCTCGATTTCGTCCTCGCCGAATTTCTGCTTTAAGTTTTCTATCTCTTCCTTAATCCTGACGGCGGCCATGGCGCTGTTGAGTTCGTGGTCGCCGGCGATAAAATTAATCATCACCGAATCGTGATGAACTTTATCCACCTTGCCTCTAAAGTCGTTCGCAATCTCAAAGACTGCCGACATAAAACTGTTGGCTCTCTCGTAAGTTGTTTTTTCCAGATCCAAGCCCTTCAAGCGGACAAACAGGGTGCTGATGGGCAACATGTCCGGTTCCGGCTCTTCTTTCCGAAAGAACTGGTTTTTCACCTCCTCCCGCCGGGTTTGGCTTAGATGCTTCTCGCGGAAAGCCACCCATTTCTCAATCTCGGCCGGCTCCTCGGGAAGAATAAGGGCCGATTCAGCCAAATCCAAGGTTTTGTCCTCTGCCGCCAACTCACTCAACGTGTAGGCGCCGATCTCCTCCTTGTAAAAAACCTCGCTCTCGCGGGAAAGTCGCTTTTCGGCCGAAGGAGCAAGGACGATGCTATATGCTCCCGGCTTGGCCTGTTTCTGCAATTCTTCCGCTTCTTTCACTACCCCTCCAGTCAGGTCGGCTCTCCTCTCGCCGTCGCCGTAGGAAACCACCATGGCGTCGCCGAAAGAGATGCCAAAGCGAACCCGCCAAGGAGCTTCAATCCCCCGCACCTTAATCGCTTGCAAAGTTTGGATTTTATTCTCAATCGCCCGGGCGGCCAGAATCGCTTTGGCAACCGCCCTTTCGCCGGTAAAAACGGCGCTGGTGCCATCGCCAAACACCCCATTCATCATCCCGCCGTAGGCGCGGATAGTCTCCCGTGCTTCGTTTAAACCCAAGCTCATATGTTTGGCCATCTCCCGCGAGGCATATTTGGGCTGGTCGACTGTCTCGGTTAAATTGCGGGCAAAACGGGTGAAGCCTTCGTAGTCGATAGAGAGAACAGCCACATCTTTCAGAGTTTGGGGCCCTTTCTCCAGGGCGGGATTGATATACTCCTGCTCTAAAGTCCCTAGGAATTTCAAATACTCCCGGTTACGCAAACGTTCGGAGTCGCTCAGATTATCTCTTCCCGTTTTTTTTTCCGGCTTAAGAGATTCACCCGCTTCAGCCGGCGGCCAACTCTCCCGCTTTTCCTCGGGGATCTCCAAAATCGGCTCTAAACCGGCAACGCTTTTCTCTTTCTCTGCCTCCATCTTGACCGATAATTAAATCTTTTTGCACTCTAGCAAAATCCGCCTCTGATGTCAAGTTTCGTGGCTCTCAAAGCATAAAACAAAAGGGGCCGCTGAAAAGCGGCCCAATTTAAGAAGTTGCCTGTCTTGCTTCTAAGGGAAAAGATGATAAACAGGCAGAAAGGTGGAAACAACAGCTTTAAGAAAGTCTCGGGGCCACCAAACTAAGGTTGCCGTCCAACTAACCGCTGTAAGCCCCCATCCCCACACAAACCATTTTCTCTGGACGGCTTGAAACTGCTCTAAGCTCTTGAATTCTCTGGCTGCCCAAGCCCAGCGATTCCCTTTGAAACCCAGCCAGAGACTGATCCACCACCCCGGCAACCCCAGCATAAACAGGCTCAAGCGAGGCAAGCTAACCGGGAGGCCTGCCTCTGGATCTCCGAACAGAGCAACAATCAAAATAGCCAACTGGACGAAGCCCCAAAACCACAGCCGATGAGAAAGGGTCCAGAAAGGTCCCAGCAAATAAGCTCCCCAATTAAACCTAATCTCCGCCAACTTCCTCGGCCAAGGTTTTTGGAAGCGGGGCGGCTGAACCAGTGCGCCGAATAACTCCCAAGGCCCGGGAGGCAAAAGGAAAGGATTAGGATCAGCGGCGGATCCCTCTTCCCTCCCCAGAAAGACCTTACCGCTCGGACTAGTGTACTCGGTTTCCGGTATATCGCCTCTCTGGCAGATTGGGCAGACAAGGAGGTCTTTCGCTACCCGCTCCAATTTAGACCCGCAACTGGAGCAGTACTCCGGTAGCTTGATTTCCTGTCTGCACTGCAACGATGCGCCGCAATAGGGACAAAAATCTGCTCCGAGTCTCTGAATTTCCTCCCCGCAGGCAGGACACAACAACGACCCTTGCTCCTGAACCGTCATTTTTCCATCACCTCCTTTTGGTTGAACTCGGTCAGGGGGGGATGAGTAAGTCGTTGCTCCAAGCCAAGACAGCCAAAACAAGATCACAATCGCTATGCTTGCCATTTCGGCTGTAATCTCACCCCGGGCGGCCTTGCTGAGAACGAGTCCCCCCATTATAAGGCTCAAACCCCACCACCAAGGCCAGTTTTTCATATGCCACCTCCCACCTTGACCAGAGTCATATGACCCTCGATGTAGATCAGCCAGACATCACCGGTCGGTACTCCGACCGGTGCATAACGCGTGCCGTAGATTGGACCCGCCCACCGCTGAAATCTTTCATCTGGGCTTGAGCCCCGGGGAAGATCGGACTCTCGATAGACTCTAGCTTGAAAAAGCTTCACCAGGCTCTCATCCTCGGGGTCCAGTTTCGTGAGCGGAAAGGGGATCAGGTACATTCTTTCGCCACCGACAAAAGAAACGGCGAAACGATCCGGCTCAATCGCCGCCCCCGGTGCATCGCCTAAGCTGAAGGATAGACCAGAGGGAGCGGCAGCCACATAATATTCCTTTCCTTCCCTCTGACTGTAAGCGGCCGGGGCAGATTTTCCCCCGTTTGGCGGTTAATCTCGAACCACCAAAAGTTGACGGAAAAATCCATTAGGTCCCGCCCCTTGGCTGTTGAGCGGCTCATCTGGGCCGGCGGCAGGCGCGTCCATTGGGTGAGCTGATTGAGATAAAGCCCCTTGCTTTTCGGCGGCTGAGGCGGTGAACAAGCCGAAAAGAGAAACAGAAAGGACACGCTTATCAAAGCACGCAAAAAGATCACCTCCTTACAATGGATTTTCAAGACTGCAAGCTGATTTCAGCTTAGCAGAGCAGGCGAGAGGAAACAAGAGGCTCTATCCCCGGTGGAGAAAAAGGCGGTGAGAACCAATAGACAATCTCCGAAGGATTCTTTTCTCTGGCAGAGGGAAATCAAGACTCAAGATAAGCGCGCTTTGCCTCAACCGGCGGAGAGACGGCGAAAGTTTCTTGAGTGAGCGCGGGGTGAGATAAAGATAGATAATATCAGCTTTCTTGAGGGGAATCTTAAAAAGATCGCGGCGAAGGACGCGAAGGTTGTTGAGCGCTTGGCGACTGGCGCTTAGTTGCATTAGCCAAACAAGAAATTTCGATTTCTCTACCGCCACCACCCTGAGCCGCGGAAACTTTCTCGCCACCGCCAAAGCCACCTTCCCTTGCCCCGCACCGAGCTCGTAAAAAGTTTTTCGGCCGCGGAGATGCGGCGGCAAAATCCCAAGCAGTTTTTCTATCACCGCATCCGGCGTGGAAACCAAGGGGTCCTGAAAATGAGTGAGATAAGCGGAATACACAACAAAACTCATCACGCCTAAAACGAGCGTCAAATAGATAACCAGAATAAAAATCAGGCCCAGCTCCGCCATAGCTCCTTGGCTTTCTTCAGCGCCTCTTTATCGGCTTCAAAAGTAAGCTTTGCTTTGGCCTCATGAACGAGAACCCAAAGCGCTTCCACAAAGCCCTCCCCAAGTTGCGGCGCAAGCGCCGCTTTCCGAGAGGCTTTGAAAAGAAAAAGCTCAACTCTTTTCAAACGCACCTCTTTCTCCCCTTTGACTCGATAAAAATATTGATGAGAGCCGAGTGTTCCAAGCAAATCCAAATCGCCTGCCAAGCCTGTTTCTTCCCTTATCTCCCTTTCGGCTGCCGCTTCTCTCCTTTCACCCGGACCGATGTTCCCCTTGGGGAAAACCCATTTGTCCTTGTCGGTATGAAGCAACAAAACAAAAAGCTCGCCGTTTTCTTCCGTCATCACGACTCCGCCGGCGGAGTGTTCAAAGATAGCCATGTCTTTCGCCGCTTTGTCCCGGCAAAGCGGCGTAAACCGGCCGGCCAGACGCTGGAGTGGCTATTCATCTGGCAAAATCCTTGCCTGCTCGTCCCAGTTTTGCTCATCCGATGAGCTCAATCGGGATCTCGCTGGAGCAGGCTTTCACCAATTCAGAATGCCACTTCGCAATGGCCGGACTATCTAAGGTTAATAAAGCAACAAGAAACTACAACTCACCTCTTTAGCGGATTCCACTCTTAGCGTATAGTTTTTGAGAACCAGCGTACAGCAAAGAGCAAGTAGCGAAAAAAAAGCTCCCCCGATTTCACCGGGAAGAGCCCTCGTGTTTAAGTTGCCAAGCACAAGCAGATGGCTTAAGAATCAACGGACCTCCAAAAATAGCAGCCGGTAATCGTTTCTAATATCCAACAATTCAAACGTATCACCTCGCTTCTGATGTATTTTCAAGACTACAAACCGATTTTAGACTACCATAACTAGCAACCAGCAGCAAGCGGCCAGCGATTAAAAATCGCCGACTTACGGGTTATAGGGTCCCGAAGTCAGCGATCACCTTGTGTTTTTCCTTTGAGCGCAGATCTTTTCTTTTTGTGAAAAAGAAAAGTTTGACTTTACACTAACTCCACTTTAGCCCCCGCCTCCTCCAGTTTTTTCTTCATCGCTTCGGCTTCTTCTTTCTTGACGTTTTCCTTGACGGTTTTAGGAGCGCCTTCCACCAAATCTTTGGCCTCTTTCAAACCGATCTCAACCACTTCGCGGACGGCCTTGATGACATCAATCTTCTTCGCGCCGGCCTCCACTAGATTGACAGTGTAGGTTGATTTCTCCTCAGCCGGAGCAGCACTGGCGGCAGGAGCGGCGCCGTTAGCGGCGACGGCCATCACTGGCGCGGCGGCCGAAACACCGAACTTATCTTCCAAAACCTTGACCAGTTCGGAAAGCTCCAGCACCGTCATCTTCTCCACCATTTCCACCACTTTTTTGGCGTTGTCAGAGAGCTTGGAGAGATCCGCTCCTTTTTTAGTTGCCTCGTTATTCTGCATCTCGTCAGTCATTTGACACCTCTTGATAATTTTTTGATGGAATCTTACCGACCCGAAGATTCACTTATCGCTTTAATGGCAAAAACAAAATTTCTTATTACTCCGGCGAGTGAATTAACAAAGCCGGCGGCGGGGGCATTCAGGCTCCCAATCATTTGCGCATAAAGCTCCTGCTTGCCCGGAATCTGCGCCAGCTTTTCTAACAGCTCGGCCTCGATTTTCTTACCATCCATCAGGCCGGCAAAAAGCTTCACTTTCTCCAGCGACTTCTTGCCAATCTCAAAAACCAGTTTGGGAATCACTGCCTCATCTATTGCTTGACCCTGAACCGGCACAAACAGCATCAGCATCTTGCCGATTTTTTTGAGGTTCAGTTCTGAAAGGCCCAAATTTTTGAGGACAAGATTCAGGAGATTATTTTTCACCACTCTTAAACGCACTCCTTGCTCACGCGCCTTCTTGCGGAACTCATCCATTTCCTTAACGGAAACCTGATGGAACTCGGCCAAAACGACGGAAGAAGCGCTCCGGAGAGCCTCTTCTAATAATTGAATTTCAGCTTGCTTTTGAACCTTCGTCTTCGGCATAACAAAATTCACTCATCTTGTCATCCCGAACTGACCTTGGTGGTCATCCCGAGCGAAGCCGAAGGATTTTTCCCGATTCGGAAGCCAGACAAAAGATCGCTTGTTTTTATCTGGAGCTTGAAAACCGAGAGATCCTTCTTTGGATGAGCCGGGATCAGGACAACCCGAGAAAGATCTATTCGGGACGACAATTAAAACAAAATCTCGTCCGAAGACGAGGAATCACTACCCGCGATTCTAGCTTCTATTTTCTAGATTCTAGATTCTGGTTTTGCTTCCTCGGCAGGGCTTCTTCCGCCAGCCGGCGGAGGCCTGCGGTCTTCGGAATAAACTTAGATTAGCAAACGAACACAACTTGTCAAGCAAGTAAAGGCTTCACCGCCTCGAGCACCTCCTGAAAAACTTCATCCGCTGGTGGAACGTTGTCTATAACCCGAATCTCGTTAAATAACTCAGCTAAGCGCAGGAAATGCCGGCGCACCTTCTCTAAAATCTGTCGCTTTTCGAAACGCTCTTTTGAACCATCGCGGGATTCTAACCGAGCCAGAGCCACTCCAACCGGCAAATCAAAAAGCAGGGTGAGGTGGGGACGCAGGCAATCTTGGTTGAGCCGGATTAAGACCTCCCGATCGACACCCTCGGCTGCTCCATAAGCGATGGTGGAATAGAAGTACCGATCGCAAAGAACCAACTTGCCTTCACCGAGCCAATGCCGAATTTTTTCAACGTGCTCCCGGCGATCGGCCACAAAGAGCTTCTGTAACTCCAGTGGGTCAAAAGGCTCTCCGCTTTTCAACAGTTCTTCGGCTTGCTTGCCGGCTTGACTCTCCAAAGTCGGCTCAAAGGTGGTAACAATATCGAAACCCGCCGCCCTCCAATATTGAGCGAGCCGCTCTAAATGATAGGAGTGACCCGACCCGTCAATCCCCTCGAAGACAACAAACTTACCTCCCATCGGTAGATCCAAAACCGCCGCGATTTGCCGTTTTTGTTTCATTCACTTCCTCCCACTCAGCTTTCTCCACTCTGACAAAAACTCCCTGACCGACGGCCTCTCCTCTGGCCACCGTCACCGGCTTCTGACCAATGTTCTGGACTTGAAAAAGAATCTCATCATTCTCGCCGCAATAATCCTGATCAACTATCCCAACGGCGTGAGGTTTAATCAGGCCCGGCTTTTTCATTGGGGCAGAGCTGCGCAGAGCCAAAAGCAGCATATAACCGGGAGGAGTTTCCACCACCACGTTGCAGGGAATCCGAGCGATGGCGCCGGGGGCAATGACTGTTGTTTCGCGCGTAATTAAATCAAAACCAACCGAGCCAGCTGTTTTATAAACCGGCAGAGGCAGAGTTTTATCAATTCGCTTAAGCCGAACCTTCATAGCGCCACTTTCTGCTTTCTATTGTCCAAGCCCTAGATCGACCCCGGGTCGATCTTCATCCCCGGTCCCATGGTGGTGGCCAAAGAGATTCTCTGAAGATAGACTCCCTTGACCGAGGCCGGTTTAGCCGCCCGGACCGCTTTAATCAGAGCTAAAAAGTTTTCCTTCAAGGCTTCTTGCGAAAAAGAGAGCTTGCCGAACGGCACATGCAAAACCCCGTCTTTATCCATCCGGAATTCAACCTTGCCTTTTTTGAACTCGGTCACAGCCCTCCCTACATCCGGCGTCACCGTGCCGGCCTTCGGATTCGGCATCAGGCCCTTGGTGCCCAAAATCTTCCCGAGCTGACCAAGAGCCGGCATCATCTCCGGCGTGGCTATGAGAATATCAAAACCGAGCCAGCCGCCGCTGATCTTTTCAATCAGATCTTCCTCGCCGGCAAAATCTGCTCCGGCTTGCTTGGCTGCCCTCAGATCATCTCCCCGAGCCACAACCGCAATCTTTTGCACCCGGCCGCTCCCAGCCGGCAAAACGACTGTCCCTCGCACGTTCTGGTCGGAAGCTTTGGTATCAACCCCCAATTTAATATGGGCTTCCACGGTGGCATCAAATCTGGCCGGCGAGGTTTGCCCAATCAAAGAGAGCGCCTCATTCAAATCGTAGGCCTTGTTTTTATCCACCAATTTCGCCGCCGCCAGATATTTTTTACTCCTCCCCTCTTTGTCAATCGGAGGGAGGGGCCTGGGTTGTTCTCCTTTGGGTTTTGCGGTTTTTGCTTTTTTTTCTGCCATTCCCTGCCTCCTTAAAAGCAGTGCCAGCGTCCCGTTCGCCAAACGAGACTCCTGCCTGAAAAAATACTAAGTTGCCCCCAACTCCCTCTTTCTGTCTCTTTTAATCCAGCCCCAGTGAAACCACCACAAGAGCCAGCCAACCACTACGCCGGGGGCCGCTTGATTGACGCGACGTTTAAAGTCGTTGTTTTGTTGCTTGATAAATTGCTCTTTTTGCTGTTCAACGGTCAAAATCTGTTCCTTGGCTACTTTGGTCTCATCAAGCGTTGGCGTCCGGTAATCGTACTGCACAAACTCCTGCGGCCAAATATAGCGGTCCAAAACCGCTCCGGCCAAGTTAATGAGGCTGAAGATGAAAACAAAAAGTCCGACAAGGGCGAAGAGGTACAAGTAAATGGTGCGAATGAGCGGCTGCATGGGTTAATAGCTGAACCAATAAGCTCTGCAGAGAACCGGCGATAGATAGCTCGTCTTTGGTGATTGCCATTCACCTAGCCCCCCGCTGACTTATTCTTTTGCTTTCTTGTTTTACTTTTCTATCTCCACCCCCATCTGCCGGGCGGTGCCGGCGATAATCTTTTTGGCTTTTTCCAAATCGTTGGTGTTCAAATCCGGCATTTTTCTCCTAGCGATCTCTTCTACTTGTGCTCGGGTCAGCTTGCCAACTTTCTCTTTGTGCGGCACGCCGGAACCTTTCTCCAATTTTAATGCTTCTCTAATCAAAACGGAAGCCGCCGGCTGCTTAACGACAAAATCAAAACTCCGATCCTCGTAGACCGTGATTACCACCGGCAGAATTGTTCCGCTTTCTTTTTTGGTTTTTTCGTTAAAGCTGTTGACGAACTCCATAATGTTGAGGCCGTGCTGACCCAAAGCCGGGCCGACCGGCGGTGCCGGCGTGGCCGCTCCGGCCGGGATTTGGAGCTTGATTTGAGTGAAGACTTTTTTCGCCATGAAGAAAATATCAAATTCTAGGTGCTGGAGTATCCGATCCCAATGGAGCCCAGAGTGGGACTTGAACCCACGACCTACTCCTTACCATGGAGTTGCTCTACCACTGAGCTATCTGGGCCCAACTACGTTCTGATTAGCGGATTGGAGCTACAACGGGAAAGACACTTTAGAAGATGACCGCCTCTCCCCGCCATTGGTTTGAGCGCTGCCCGCGAGAGCGGCGGCGGGAACTGTCTGGGCTGGCTTGCCGCGCGGAGCCCAACTCTAGTTGGGGTGAAGCGTGGTGCCGGGGGCAGGATTCGAACCTGCGTAGGCGTAACGCCGCCAGTTTTACAGACTGGTACTTTTGGCCGCTCAGTCACCCCGGCTCTGTATTATTTTATCAAATCTGGAGCCGGCGGAGGGAATCGAACCCACGTCAATGGTTTACAAAACCACCGCTTTACCACTAAGCTACGCCGGCCTTAAAGAGCCTTCTTCATAATCCTACTTATCGACTGACCCGCTGATCTACTGATTCGTTTTCAGTCCTCTCCCTTGCCCCTCTCCTCCGCTCCCTACTTTATTTCAGTTTCTCCTCTGCTTCAGCCAGAAGTTTTTTGTACTCCTCGTTGGCCGGCTCTAAAATCAGCGCCTGCTCGTAAGCGTCGGCTGCTTTGCGGTATTTTTTCTGCATAAAGTAAGCCAAGCCCAGATTGACGAAACGAGAGGCGATTTTGTTGTTAATCTCAAGCGATTTTTCGTACGCCTCAACCGCCTCGTCATACTTCTCCTCCTGGTAGGCAATCAAGCCGAGATTGTTCAGGAAAGTGTCATTATCTGGTTCAATCGTCAACGCCTGCTGGAGGGCATCGCGGGCATCCTTGTAATTTTTCCCCTTGAGATAAACCAACCCCAGTTTGTTGTAAAAACGAGCCTCTTGGGGATTCTCCACCACCAGAGAAAGATAAATCTTCTCGGCCGCTTTCAGTTTACCCTCCTCCACCAGTTGATCGGCCTTATCCTCTCGGCTCTCCTCGGGAGTTGTTGCTTTCTCCTCTTGAGCCTTTTCTGCCTTCAAAATCTTTTCGGGAATCCGGGGCGGCAAACGGCGCAAAAGCAACACCAGGAAGAGAATGGAAGCGATGTATAAAACAAGCTCAGCCATAAAGATAGAGACTAACGCAAGAGGGGCATGGAGAGGGAGGCAATTTTTAACTCCATTAGTCTACCAACTCTTGCTTCCCTTTGCCATTTGGCATTTGTAATATCATCTCCCCCAAAACCAGATTGGCGTTTTGCCTGCGGCCAAGAGAAAAGAGGGCCTCATCCAGCCAGGAGGCAAAATTAAGCAACTCTTCCAAGGTAATGGCGTCTAATTTTTCTCCCAGCCAATAATCTCTCACTCCCGAAGTTTTCCAGTCGATCAGGAGCAAAACTGCCTCCAGCCAAGCGCGCAGTTTGTCGGTGAGCTCGGCGCCTTTGAAACCTCTCTCCAGAAAAGCCAATCTCTCGAGCAGTGAACGGCGCAAAAAATCTAGCACCTCCTCCACCTGCGCCTGGCTCTCTTGCAGAGCGTTCTCATCCCGGGCCAAAGTCAAAGCCTTGCCCACTTGGCCGGAGGCCAAGAGACTGATCTTGTTTCGCTCCTCTGGCCTGGTCCCCTCTTGAGCCAAACGTGCCTGAATTTTCTCCCGCTCAACCAAGCCGAACCGTACCAGAAGACAGCGAGAAACAATCGTTGGTAGAAGAAGCTCCGGGGAGTTGGTGGTCAGAATAAGGAGAGCGTTTTTGGGCTCCTCCAAAGTTTTCAAGAGAGCGTTAGCAGCCTCAGTGGTCAGTCTTTCGGCCCCCAAAAGAAGAGCGATTTTCGGCGTATACTTAGCGGCTTTGAGACCGAGAAAGTAATTCAACTCCCGAATCTCCTCAATCTTAATGCTCTCCCTCCCCTCTAAAACCAAAAGGTCCGGATCCGGGCCTTCGCCCTTATGGAGCGCCCGCGCCAACTCTTTGGCGAAACTCCCCTTGCCCACACCCCGGGGGCCGACAAAGAGAAAACTTCCAGCCGCGATCTTCCGCCTGACCAAGGCCTGTGCCAGACGGAACGGCACTTCGCTAAGAATAAGTTTATCCAGCATACAAGCCTACGAAGCTACGCAGACTCACGAGTGAAATTCACTACGCCGGCTACATTGGCTACCGGGTTTGCGGGCTAAGTTCTTTTGAGAACCTTATCGGCCAAACCGTATTTGACCGCCTCTTCGGCGCTCATGTAAAAATCCCGGTCGGTGTCCCGCTCAATCCTGTGGAGAGGCTGTTTGGTGTGCTCAGCCAGAATTTTGTTGATCCTCTCTTTGAGGCGCAGAATCTCTTTAGCTTGAATATCGACGTCGGTCGCCTGGCCCTGTGCTCCGCCCATTGGTTGGTGGATTAAAACCCTCGCGTTGGGGAGAACAAATCTCTTACCCTTCGTGCCGCCAGCCAGCAACACCGCCGCCATCGAAGCGGCCATGCCGACACAAATGGTTGAGACCGGGTTGCTGACATGCTGCATCGTGTCGTAGATCGCCAAACCCGACATGACCATCCCGCCCGGGCTGTTGAGATAAAGATAGATATCCTCTTTGGGATTTTCTTTCTGCAGAAACAGTAGCTGGGCGATGACCGAGTTAGCGACGTTATCATCAATCGGGCTGCCTAAAAAGATAATCCGGTCCTTAAGCAGACGAGAGTAAATATCATAAGCCCGCTCGCCGAATTGACCTTGTTCAATGACGACAGGGACGTAATAAGACATAAAATCAGGAATGAGCGTATAATGGTTAGCGGTTTTAAGGAGAGGAAACTTTTGAATTTTGACTGCCATTCTATTATAGCAAACTCCTCTCCAGAAGGCGGTCGATCGTTTTCTGCCCCACAAGCATTCTTTTCAAGCGTTCGTACTGGGGCTGGCCGGTGCGATAAAGGAGCTCAATCTCCCTTTTCTGCTTGGGGTAATGCTCTTTGAGGTGTTCGATCTCCTTCTCAATCTCGCCTTCAGCCAATTGCACCCCTTCCTTCTGGCTAATCTCCTCAATAATCAGACCCGCCCTTAAACGACGCTCGGCGAGGGCCTTGATTTTTTCGGAGGCCGGCAAAGAGAGGCCGGATCTTGTCTTTGTCTCCAACTCGGCCCTCAAGGCTTCCTCTTCTGCCTCAATCAGTTCCGGCGGGAGATCAATCCGGGCGGTTTCGATCAGTGCGTCTACCAAAAGCTCTTGGTATTTCTGTTTCAACTCCCTTTCTTTCTGGTTTTTGATGAATCTCTCAAGAGCCACTCTTAAAGCCGTCAAAGTGGGCTGATCAAATTCGGCAGCGAACTCATCGTCAAGCTCCGGTAGAATCACTTCCTTAACCGCCTGCACCCTCACTTTGAATGATGCCTCCTGCCCGGCAAATTCGGGAACTTTAAAGTTGGCTGGCAAAACCAGAACCAATTCTTTTTCTTCTCCCTTTTTCAAGCCGACCAGATTTTCTTCAAAACCGGGGATAAAAATCTTCTCCCCTAAGATAAGGGGATGATTTTTGCTTGCTCCCCCGGGCAACGGCTTGCCTTCGACAAAACCCTCAAAATCAATTTCCACCAGATCCCCGATCTTCGCTTCCCGCTCCACCGCCTTAAAAACTGCTTTTTGCCGCCTTAAAGAAGCCAAAAGCTCTTCCACTTCCCCCTCGGCCACCTCTGTTTTCTCCCGTTTAATCTTAATATGCTGATAATCCCCTAAAATCACCTCCGGCCGGGTGATGATAAGAAGGGTGATTTTCGGCTTGGCCAGATTTTTCTCTAAAGCCAAGACAACCGGATTCAAAACCGGTTTCAATGCCGCCTCCTCCACCACCTTTTGATACAAAGCGGAGAAAGCCAAACCAAACGCTTCGTCAAAAATCGCCTCTTCGCCGAAATGAGCGTAGATCGCCTCTTTCGGCGCCTTGCCGGGGCGAAAGCCGGCAATGTTTCTCCTACTCAATTTTTGCTCTGCTTGCTCGACAAAGCCACGCCAGAAAGCGCTTTCCGGTTCAAAAACTACCTCCCACCTCCCGCTGCCTAATTTGTTTTTCTGAATCAGCATCGGTCTCTATATTCTATCCTACCCTAAATCAAAAAGCCGCCCCGGGATCGTACGGGGGCAACAAAAAGAGTTTTTTATTTAAGCAGCGGCTCAAACTGCGGACGATGTAAGTTGCGCAAGGCGCGAGCGACTGCCCTTATCGGATGACCGGGGATTGGGGTCAATCTGCCACGCTGAGGTCCCCCAATACTTCCCACAGAAGACTCTAACCCAAAGCTTGTTTATCTCCGTCAATGATCGCATTCAGCCCCTTAAGAGTGCCGTCGAAACCAATCCCCTCCTCAATCTGGTCTGTTTGACAGCGGTGACCTTCCTTTCGCCAACCGCTCTATGCTATACGCGCTGACCCTTACCTGTTGACTCGCTCATCCGCTAGAGCCTGAAACAAGTTCGGGATGACAGCGGAGAGATTATTTTTTCGCTGTGATGGTGATTTTCTTCTCCACCTGACTGCCGTCCAGCTTTGTCAACCGGACTAAAAGCTCATGCTTTTTGTTGTCCAAGGTCGGCGGTTTGATCATGTACTCGTACGGCGCGGTTGAAACTTGCCCCTGCAAAATGCTGTCGTAGAAAAAACTAATTTCTTTGACCGAAGCGGGATCCCGGACAACGGCGACAGCTTTAAACTCTCCTTCCACTTTGGCACCATCACCGGGCGATGAAATGGCAAGCTCCGGCAAAAGAGACAGATCGGCCGGCCCGCTGTAATATTCGGTCGGAACGTTATTGTAGCCATTGGCCTTCGCCCAAGCAATGACCGGATTTTCCCAGGGAGCATAATCGGGACGCTCGGAATGGAGGACGGTGAAAATTCTTTCTTCGGTCAACTCCTGGGGGAAACCTTCCGGCGCCAACTTGTCCGGCGCCAAAGCCACCACTCTCCTTCTGACATGAAGATCATCTTTCTCCTTCGGTACGCCCCAGGAGGTAAAAATTTCGGTTTTGGTGGAGGGACTGGCGTCGGTCGGAAGTTTGCCGGAGAGAGAATCAACTGTCACCCGCACAATTCCTTCCGGCTCAGGAAAAGGCAGATTTTCTTCATTGGCCAAGATCCGCCGCATAAAACCGTTCCAAATCGGCGCCGCGCCGATTGAGCCGCCGGCCCGGTTCATCGATCGATTGTCGTTGTTACCGACCCAAACGCCGCTCACCACTTTGGGGGTATAACCAACCGTCCAAGCGTCCTTGAAACCATCGGTCGTCCCGGTTTTGGCGGCGACGGTTTGACCGGGGATGGTGAGCGGCCCGCCCATCCCAAAAACCAAAGCCCGGGCCGCATCATCAGAAAGAATGTCGTTAATCAAATAAGCCACCTGCGGGTCCAAAACTTTTTTGCCGCTAGTAGGTTTAAACTCCTCCAGAATCTTGCCCCTTTTATCCTCCACTTTCAAAACCGCGACCGGTGCGTGATAAACGCCGGTGGTCGCGAAAACGCCATAAGCCGAAGTCAGCTCCAGCAAAGTGACGTCCCCGCCCCCCAAAACCAAAGAAAGCCCGTAGCGGTCAGGATCATTGAGAGAGGCAATCCCCATCTCGTTGGCCAAGGCAGTAGCGTTTTTCACCCCGACCAAAGCCAGAGTTTTAACTGCCGGAATGTTGATTGAATTGGCCAGCGCTTGACGGAGGGAAACTGGCCCCCTTTGCTCACCATCATAATTGTTGGGGCTGTAACCTTGGCCGAAGTCGGTTTTGACATCCAAAAGGAGAGTCGCCGGCCCCATCCCCTGCCGGAAAGCTTCGGCATAGATGATCGGCTTAATCGCCGAGCCGGGCTGATTGGGGCGAATCGCCACATTAACCTGCCCATCAATCTCCTGATTGAAATAATCGCGGGAGCCGACCATCGCTAAAATTTCGCCGGTTTCAGGATTGAGAGAGACAAGCGCAGCATTATTAGCCAGATAATTTTTAGCGTTGAATTCGGCCCGGCTGGCGATCACCTCTTCAGCAACCTTTTGATAGTTCTCATAGTCCAAGGTGGTGTAGATCTTGAGTCCCCCCTGCTCCAAAAACCTTTCGCCGTATTTTTCGGCCAAAAGTTCACGGACGTAAAAGACAAAATGCGGCGCTTTAATCGCTTCGCGCCGAGGCTGGATCTCAATCTTCTCGGCTTTGGCCTCCTCGTACTCTTGCTCGGTGATGTAAGAAAGCTCCAGCATCCGCTTCAAGACAAAATCTTTTCTCGCCATCAAAGCGTCCACATTCTGGCCGTAAGGCGAGTAGAAGGTTGGCGCTTGCGGGATCGCCGCCAGAAGCGCCGACTGGGCCAAAGTCAAATCTTGCGGTTTTTTGCCAAAATACATCTCGGCGGCGACCGAAACGCCATAAGCGCTCCCGCCGTAGGGAATCTCGTTCAAATACATCTCCAAAATCCGGTCTTTGGTGTAAACTTGCTCCACCTCAATCGCCAAAATCAGCTCCCGCAATTTTCTCGCCAAAGTCCGGCGAGGAGTCAAAAAGGCGTTTTTGACAAACTGCTGGGTGATTGAGCTTCCCCCCTGCAGCTGACCGCGGGTGAAAGGGGCGATCAAAAGACCCCTGACGACTCCTCTCAAATTGATGCCGGCGTGCTGGTAAAACTCGGCGTCCTCCACCGCCACCGTCGCCTCCTTCAAACTTTCCGGCATCTCGGCGAAACTGATCGCGGTTTTCTTTTTCTCCGAAAAGATGTCATAAAGCGGGACGCCGTTCCGATCGTAAATCTTGGTTGATTCCACCGGCCGGGCCGCCGCGAGCGAAGCCGGGTTCGGCAACCCCACCGAGAGCACTGCCAAAGAAAAGGAAAAAAGGAAAAAGAAAAAGACAAAAATCGCCAAAAACAGCTTCGGCCAGGAATTGATCCCGATTTGCTGAAAGCCTTGGCCAAAGAGAGCGAAAACTTTGCGCCGGCGTAATCTTTGGTGAAGACGCTCACGAAAGCTGCCGCTCCCGTATTGAGAAAGTTTGATGAAATCGCTCACAAGAGTATGTTACCTTAGGGATTAGTGAATAGGGAGTAGGGCGTAGGGATAGGAAAGATTATAATAAGGACAATGAGCAGGAAAATTGATGAGCTCTTGACCCGCGCGGTGGAGCAGGTGGCCGAGAGAAAAAAATTGCAAAGGCGGCTTGGCTCCGGCAAAAAACTGCGGGTCAAATTGGGCATCGACCCGACCGCCGATACGATTCATTTGGGCAACGCCGTGGTTTTGTGGAAGCTGCGGGAGTTTCAGGATTTGGGGCATAAGGCGGTTCTCGTCATCGGCGATTTTACTGCTCAGATCGGCGATCCATCCGATAAAAAAGCGCCGCGGAAAGTTCTCACCGAGGTCCAGATCAAAAAAAATATGCGGGGCTACTTAAAGCAGGCCTCTCGTATTTTAGATCTTGACAAAACTGAAATCCGTTACAACAGCCAGTGGCTGGGGAAGCTCAAGCTCGCCGATTTCCTAAAACTTGCCCAGCTCTCAACCGTTGATCAGCTCTTGGAGCGGGATATTTTTGCCAAGCGCCGCGCCGAAAATAAGCCGGTCTTTCTCCACGAGATTATCTATCCGATTCTTCAGGCCTACGATTCGGTGGCTGTCCGCGCTGACGTTGAACTCGGCGGCACCGACCAGACTTTCAATCTTCTTTTCGGACGGAGCTTAATGGCAAAGCTGGGGATGAAGCCGCAGGAGATCTTAACCTGCCCCCTGCTCATCGGTCTAGATGGCAAATCCAAGATGAGCAAATCCCTAGGCAACTTTATCGGCGTGCTGGAGCAGCCCTCCGAAATGTACGGCAAAGTTATGAGTTTGCCGGATCCCCTCATTCTCCAATACGCCGAGTTGGCGGCGAGATACGGGCAGGCCGAGTCAAGTCAATTGAAAGCTCGACTGACAAGAGAAAACCCCCGTGATCTCAAAATGGAGTTGGCGCGCCGGCTTGTCGCCCTCTACCACGGATGGCCAGCTGCCCGCCAAACCGAAACCGAATTCAGACGGGTTTTCCAACAGAGGCAGCTGCCCTCTCGCCTCAAAGGCTTCGCCGTGCCGAGTCGTCGCCTTCTGCCGGTTGAACTTCTTGTGAAGAGCAATCTTGTCCAGAGCAAAAGCGAAGCCAGACGGCTGATCGAGCAAGGAGGGGTAAGATTAGAGGGCCAAAAAATAACCGACCCTAAAAAGAAAGTGTCGGTTAGAGTGGGGAGTACGTTAAGAATAGGTAAAAGACGTTTCGGGAAAGTCAGCCGAATTTTAGCTTAGAAGCATAGAAAAAAGATTACGCAAATTGCGGGCGACGGAGGGTTTCTCTCGGCGGCGCTTAAAGCCAACAGAGTCGGCCAAAGGCTTGCCTAGCCTAGTCCGCCGGCTTTCCTTGTCAAACTCCAAGCCACGGAAGTCGATTATCTCTTTGATGGTCATCTTTTAAAAAAGTGTTAGTTAGCCCCACCGCTCAAGCCTCGATGAACTCCGCCAAGGCGGAAGATTTTATTAATTAAATGTTGAGTCATCGGGTATTCAGCATCGGTCGTTTTTTCTGATTTATTCTTCATTATAGGGTATTTTAAGGTAAAAGTCAAGAGTTTTGTGCCTCCAGACGCTAAAAATCCAGTTCTTTCCCCCGAAACGAAGATCGGCGCCCTCCCCGGCATCGGGCCTTCCAAAGCTTCCGCTTTGAGGCGGCTCGGGATTGAAACGGTAGAGGATCTTCTGCTCTATCCCCCGCGGGAATGGGAGGATCTTTCTTCCCTCACTCCCATCGCCCAGCTCAAACCGGAAGTCAGGCAGGTGATCAAGGCTCGCATCCTCGATAGTCGCCTTTTTGTCTCGCCCCGCAAACGGATGGCGATTTTAGAGGCTCTCCTTAAGGATGAGTCCGGCCAGATTAAAGCGGTCTGGTTCAACCAGCCCTATCTGACCCAGACGCTCAAAAAAGGAAGACAATTCTTCTTCATAGGGACGCCGAAACTGGTGGGGACGAGTTTCCTCCTCAACTCCCCGGCTTTTGAAACCATCACTAAAACTCCCCTCCACAGCGGCCGCTTGGTGCCGGTCTACCCGGAAACGAAAGGGATCTCCTCTAAATTCCTAAGAAGTAAATTAAGACTGCTCTCTCCCCTCATCCGCCGACTGCCCGATTTCCTGCCGGAAGAGTTGAAACAGCGTCTTTTGCTTCTTCCCCGCGCCGAGGCGGTGGCGGAGCTTCACTTCCCTCGAAGTTGGGAGAGCTTGGCCCGAGCCAAAAAGAGACTGGCCTTCGACGAACTCCTCATCCTGCAGCTGGCAGTCCAAAAGGAGAGACAACGCTGGGAACAGCTCGCAGCCCAGCCGATCCCGTTTGACCCCGCTCTCCTGTCCGCCCTGGAAGAGACGTTACCCTTCCCCCCCACTCAAGGGCAAAAAGAGACCCTTTCAGAGATCCTCTCCGATACCGCCAAAGAGCGGCCGATGAATCGGCTCCTGCAGGGAGATGTGGGCAGCGGCAAAACGGCGGTGGCGGCACTTGCCACACTGGCCGCCGTCAGCGACGGCCGGCAGGTCGCCTGGATGGCCCCGACTGAAGTTTTGGCCTATCAGCATTTTCTGACCCTAAAGAAACTGCTAGCCAAAAGCAAACTTTCCCTGGCCCTCCTGACCAGCAGTTTCCAATTCTTTGAGGAGGAGAAAGTGAGTCGCCGCCGCCTTCTGTCCAAAATCAAAAACGGCGAGGCAGAGGTAGTGGTCGGCACCCACGCTTTGATTCAAGAAGGGGTGCGTTTCAAGAATTTGGCTCTGGTCATCGTCGATGAACAGCACCGTTTCGGTGTCAGGCAGAGGGAGAGTCTCAAGCACAAAGGTTTCTCGCCTCATTTTTTGAGTCTGACCGCCACTCCTATCCCCAGAACTCTAGCCCTTTCGGTCTACGGCCATTTGGATCTTTCCCTCCTCCAAGAACTGCCGGCCGGCAGGAAAAAGATTATCTCCCGCCTAATTTTGCCCCACGAGAGAAAAAAGATTTATCAACTGGTGGCCGAAGAGATAGGGCGCGGCCGTCAGGCTTTTATCATCACGCCCTTGATTGAGGAGAGCGAGAAACTGAAAGCTAAAGCCGCCACCGCCGAATTCAAGCGCCTGCAAAAAATTTTCCCCCATCTTCGCTTGGGTCTCCTGCACGGCAAGCTGCCGGCCGAAGAAAAAAGAGCGGTTTTGGAAAAGTTCGCCGCCGGCAAAATTCAAATCCTCGTTGCCACCACGGTGATCGAGGTCGGGATTGATGTGCCCAACGCCACAGTTATGCTGATTGAGAACGCGGAAAGATTTGGTCTGGCTCAGCTCCATCAACTGCGAGGCCGGATCGGCCGCGGCGAGCATCAAGCCTACTGCTGCGTTTTGATGGGAGAGGGGGGAGAAGAGGTCAAAAAGAGACTGGCGGCCTTTACTCGGCTCCAGGACGGCTTCGCCTTGGCCGAGCTAGATCTGAAATTAAGGGGTCCCGGCAATTTCTTCGGGCCCGAGCAATCGGGATTTTTGGCAAACCTCAAATGGGCCGATCTCTCAGACCTGCGGGCGGTAGAACTGACCCAAAAAATCGCCCAAAAAATCCTCGCGAGCGATCCGGAACTAACTCGCTATCCTCTGCTTAAAACCAAGGTGGAGGCCCAGCCGATCATTGTGCACGAGGAATGAAAAAGAGAGCAGAGACGAGGGAATGGGGTGAGGAAGAGACAACTTTTGAATTTTGAATTTTAACTTTTGACTTTGTCTTACCATGTTCCAATGGAATGTTTCTTGGCCTGATTTAAAAGCCCTTTGGCAAAGCCGGGAGGGCCGGCGCTTGCTCCTGGGCGGGACGGCTGTTCTGGTTTTGGCGATTGTCACTCTGGCGATTCTTTGGGGACCAAGCCAAAATGAGGGATTGATTATCCCCCTCGAAGAAGAAACCCAAAAAACCTCTACTCAAGACGAAGCAAAACTCGTCATTGACATCGGCGGTGGGGTGGCGCGCCCGGGTGTCTATCGGTTACCCTCGGGTAGCATCGTGGAGGATGCAATCCTTTTGGCCGGTGGCTTCTCTTCGTCAGCCGATCTAAGAATGGTGGAGCAGGCCATCAATCGGGCTGAACTCTTGCAAAATCACAGCAAGCTCTATATTCCTAAAATCGGCGACCAATTGCCCGCCTCCGCCCCCCTCGCTCCCGCTCCCAGCTCACCGCTGAACTCGCTCACCAGTTCGCCCGCTAGCCTAGTTAACATCAACTCTGCCTCCCTGGCTGAACTGGATACCCTCCCCGGCATCGGTCCAGCCACCGCTCAAAACATTATTGATTTCCGGCAAGCTAACGGAGCTTTCAGGCGCAAGGAAGATTTGAAACTGGTCCCGGGGATTGGCGAAAGTAAATATGAGAAGATAAAAGAGTTAATTGCGATATAGAAAATGGGGGCTCCGCCTCGTTCCGATTCAGCACTGATGTGCGGAGTCAACATAGGAGCATAGTTTGGCGCGGTGGTGAAACTGGCAAACACACTGGGTTTAGGACCCAGCGCCGTAAGGCTTGTGGGTTCGACTCCCACCCGCGCCACCACGCCAAGCGCGGTGATTGTCCCACTAAGCGAAAGGCCATGGCTCAGCGAGTGAACTCTAGATGAGCAATACACGATAAGCGGTGAAACGCCGGCTTTTTCTTTTAACTCATGCCTATCCCTCAACTCCTGCCCTCCCTATTCCCTATGCCATACTCCCTTAGGTATAATGAACCTAAGCAAGAAGCAACCTTCGTGCGGGAAGTGCGGTCGAACTTCCTTCTAAAGGTAGGTATTATCACTTATCAATAGAAGCTTATGCCAGCACAAGAGTTTCTGCCGACTATAGGTGAAGCGGTTTTAAACCCTTTGCAGGAGCTGTGGACCCGCTTTCTTCTTTTCCTGCCGGCTCTAATCGGCGCCATCGTTATCCTCATCATCGGTTGGATTATTGCCGTTGGCTTGGAGAGGATCGTGGTTCAGATTCTAAGGCAAATCCGGATTGACCCGGCCCTCAATCGCTGGGGGATGAAGACCCTCTTCAAGCACGCCCGGGTTGAGTTTGAAACCTCTGATTTCGTCGGCGCCTTGGTTAAATGGTCGGTTCTGTTGGTGGCCTTTTTAGCCGCCTCCGACGTTTTGAACCTAGACCGAATCACCGACTTCCTGAATCGAATTCTGCTTTACGTTCCCAACGTCTTCGTGGCGGTGGGCATCCTCCTGCTTGGTTTCCTGGTGGGGCATTTCACCGGCGTGGTAGTGCGAGGCACTTTAGGTGCCGCCCGCATCCGCTCGGCTTCAGCTTTGGGAACTGCAGCCAAGTGGACGGTTTTCATCTTCGCCATTCTCATTGCTCTCTATCAACTGGGGATCGCCTCAACCTTCATTAACCAGTTCATCACTGCCCTTCTTTTTGGCATCGCTTTGGCCGGCGCTTTAGCTTTTGGCTTAGGTGGCCAAAAAGCAGCCTCAAGATGGCTGGAGGAGATAGAGAAAGAGGCTACTCACCGCGAAAAGTAGATTAGTCTGTCAGATTATATGAAAAAGCCCCGACTCTGCTGGCGGGGCTTTTTCTAGTCCCCTCCTTGGGTTTCCGGCTCAAACCTCTTTTAGCTAGTAGCCTCCAAGGTAATCGAGAAGGTCAACTCCCGGCCGTTTCTATCCACTACCACTTCAACCGTCTCGCCGGGCTTATGTTTTTGCAAAACGCTGACTAGACCACTACTAGCCGTCAAATCCTCTCCCCCGAGGCGGATGATAATATCTCCCGCCTTAAGACCAGCCTTGGCGGCTGGCCCATTGGGAGTAGCCGCCGGCTCATTGCCCTCGCCAGCCACTAAAAGAGCCCCTTCATCCCGAGAGAGCGAATAGCGTTCGGCCAGTTCAGGGGTGAGATTGAGGTAGCGCACTCCCAGACGAGGCCGCACGATTTTGCCAGAGCTCTGGTAAGAATCCAGAGCCGATTTGAGGTAAGAGACCGGAATAGCGAAACCTAAAAGCTGTCCCGACATATCGACGGCCGTATTGATTCCAATCACTTGGCCGGCCAAGTTCACCAAAGGCCCGCCGGAATTGCCGGGGTTGATGGAGGCATCGGTTTGAATGACGTTCTCCAATCTTTCCGTTCCGCCGCCGCCGTCGGAAGCCACAATCGCTCGTCCCACCCCGCTGATAATGCCTTGGGTAACCGTGTTTTGATATTCACCCAAAGCGTTGCCGATAGCGATCACCCGCTGACCGATCTTGAGGCGGCTACTCTCTCCCAATTCAACGGTCGGCAGATTAGCGGCAGAGATCTTCAAGAGAGCCAAATCGTTGGAAGGATCTTGGGCCACTACCTTTCCCTGATAACTTTTACCGCTGGTCAAAATCACCTCATAAGAGGCGTTGGCATCAGCCACCACATGCTTGTTGGTGACAATTAAACCATCCTTCTCAACAATAAAACCGCTCCCCCCGCTCTTGACCCTGAAACTGCCGCCAAAAAAACTCCTCAATTCCCGGCTGGTGGTAATGGAGACCACCGTCGGCAGAACTTTCTCCACCGCACTAATCAAAGCCGAGTTCTCCTCCACAGTAATCTTTTGTTCTTGCTGGCTAATCTCACGGGTAACTTGAGCCGGGCCCGAGAGAAGCCAAATCAAGCCGCCGCCTAAAAGACCGCCCAAAAAACCAAAGGCCAAATTGTTCCAAGGCTTTTTGAAATTAAAAAGATTCATAAGCTAATAGACTTATAATTTCTAAATTCTAGATTCTAATCAAATGACCGCTGCTGCCAAATCCAATATTAACAGAAATCCAACCAATGCCCCTACGATAATTAATTGCTCGCCCACGACCCGCAAGGTTAAATTGCCGGCCAGGAAATGGCGCAAAAATTCAAGATAAAGATAGTAGAAAATGAAAAGCAGAAAGGCCTTGAAAAAGATGCCTCTTTGCCAGGGAAAAAGGACAAAAAGCACCTCTTCCAAAATCACTACCAAAAGCGCGAGGTAAAACCAAAGAGGCATTTTCTCCAGCCCCGCCCGGCTGGCCCAAAGGTAGAAGGCTAAACCGGCTAAAAAAGCCACCCAAAGAGCCACGGCTGAAAGTCCCCAGCCGAAGAAAGAAGCCGCCGAAAAAACTCCCACTAAGACAAAGAACAAAGCCGCCAATTCTCCCCAATAAAGACGAGCTAAATCCTTAACCTCAAAATGCCCATCCCGGCGCAAGTTTTGAAAGGCTTTCAAAAGATACCAGAAAGCCCAGAGATAAAAGAGCAAAATCAGCTCGAAAGCCCAAACTGAGCGGACAATAAAAATCGCCACTCCCAAAAAAGCTAGACTCAAAAGCAGGCTGCCTAAAAGCTGCGGCAGGAAGGCTCCTTTGAGACCTTTCTGCCACCAAAAAGAAAAGAGCAGAAGCCAACCGAGAAACAGAGCCACCCACCAAGACAAAAAGACGGGAGCAAAATAGATTAATTGAGCCAAAACCAAAACCGCCGCTAAACCAAAAACAGCTACCCGTTCTTGCCAAAGGAAAGCTACTCCCCGCTTGATGAGAAGATCTTGCATCTCTCTATTCCCTATACCTTACTCTTGCTCTTGGCTCCCTACCAACTTGCCGCGTCCTCGCCTAGGATCACTTTCGCTTCCGCGCCAGAGGCTGAGCTCATCGCTTCAGTGCCAACCTGACCTTTCAAGAAAGCGGCCAGCTTGGCCACATCAGAAGCTTTGGCGCCAGAGGTGAGATCGTAAACGGTCGTCTTGGTTACACCCCGAGTTGGGTTATTGCCTATTAAGGTTATCGTGTGGCCTTCGGTTCTTAATTGCGCCGCCACTTTGGCCGCCAAGCCGGTGATAGTGGTGCCGTTTAAGACCTCGACTTTTAGGGGTGCGGGTTTGCCTAGCTCGGCTGGTTCCTCACCGGCGATCATCCTCTCAACCGCTGTCTTGAGAAGAGAGTAGTCATCTCCTACCGGTTTAAGCACGAACTGCTCGTTGACTCGCGTGCCGTAGAGAAGACCGGCAGGCGAATCGTCAAGAACCCGAGTGGCGATTTGAGCCGGCTCAATCCCGGCCAAGAGCTCAAGAGCCCTTTCAATCTCGCGCCAAGAGGCATCGGTTGAGATATGATCCTTCAAAATCTCATACAGCGCCAGAGCTCTAGCCGGACTAACCAGAAGATTGAGGCTTTGGGCTTTGTCGCGGAGAGCGAAAAGAATCTTCTGCTGGCGGGCAGCCCGGTCAAAATCGGAGGTAGATTTACGGGAGCGGGCATATTTCAGAGCCGTCGCCCCGTCCATCTTATAAGTGCCAGCTTTGATATCAACCAAAGTGTAGCCGCCTTTGCCATCGGGATATTCGGGGTCATATAAGTCTTTCTCCACCGTCACCGTCACCCCGCCCAGCTCATCAATCAATTTCTCGAAGCCAGCAAAACTGATGCTCAAGAAATAATGGACCGGCATCCCCAAGAGATCGGCCAGCACTGCCTTGAGAGTGCCGGGCCCGTCCTTCAGTTCTCGCTCGCCGATCTCAAAAACCGAATTGATTTTCGTGTTGCCGTAGCTGGGCACTTCCACATAGAGATCGCGAGGCAGGGAGAGCAAGAAGTGCCGGCCGTTGGTTTGGGTCGAGAGACTCAAGATCATCAAAGTGTCGGTCAGCTCCGGCCCGTCATAGGTCGGATCCCCCGGATAACCTAAAAGTGCCAGATTGACTCTGCCCTCTTTCTCTCCTTTCAGCTCAACGCTCCCGAAAGAAAGCAGTTGACTCAAAGCTGAACCTTCTGGCAAAAACTTGATAGCGGCCTGGGCGCCGAAAAAGCCCAGCGCCAAAAGCACCACTACGCCGACCAGAATCTTGAAGCCACGGTTTCCGCCAGAGCGAGATTCTCCCTTTGCCTCGCGGATTTTTGGGGGGGCAGATATCTTTGACTTATCCTCCTCCGGCGGATTTTCCTCATATTTGATCCTGATCATACCAGTTCAAAATTAAAATATAAAAAAACAAAACTAGCCCGAAAATGTGATAGCGATAGGAAAAAATTCTATTGGCTTCAATGCTATCGCGCTAATCTTCTGTCAATATAACATAAGCAGAGAGAGATCAGCAATTAGAGATCGGGCAAGAAAGTTCAATTCGCAAAACAACAAGAGAGTGATTAAGATGTAATAAGGAAACCGCCTTCCACTATTCCCTTACCCCACGAAGCGATGCCTCAAAATCGACGTTTTCTGCTGCATCTTTTGGTAACTCAGGAAAAGAAGCCCCTGGTCCTAGGAGGCATCCTTTTGCTGGTTTTACTTCTTTTCCTTGGGCTCTCCCTGCTTTTCATCATCGCCACCCGAAGCTCTCTCAATCCGGAATGGGTCAGGGGGGCTTTTAAGAACAGCCTGGCTCAGCTCGTCAGCCAAGAGCTCTCGGCAACTCTGGAAAAGAATCAATTGCCGGCTGATGGACGAGCCACCACCGTTCTCATCGCCAGTCTTCTGAATCAAAACGGAGAAGAAAAACCAGCCATCAAAGTTGAGGTCTTAGAGGGGGAACTGTCGGTCACCCCAGCGGAGAGCGGCGAGCTTTTTCAAAACTTCCTGCTGCAAGCCGGCCAAAAACCTGGAGTAGTCAAACTGAAAGTCCAAGCCGGCTTCTTGGAAAAAACGCTCTCCCTGACTCTTTTTGATCCCAACCCCCCCTCGGTGCCGAGGGTGGATTTCCCCGTCGCCGGCAGCACTCTCGCCAACTCCAAGCCGGAGATTAAAGGCAAAGCCTCGCCCGGAACCCGAATCACTCTTTTCACCGACGCCTTTGAAAACGGTGTCGGCGAAAGCAATGAACAAGGTGATTTTACCATTACTCCTAACACCCCTCTGAAAAACGGGCCTCATCTTTTGAGGGTAGTGGCTGAAAATCAGTACGGTCTCAAAAGTCTGCCCTCGGAGCCAATCAAGATCACAATTGACGCCAAAGCGCTCTCCTTGGATTTGACTAATCTCCGCCTAAGTCCCAATCCGGTCAAAGGAGGCGAAGTCGTCAGTGTCTTTGTCCCAGCTTCGACCGAGGTCAGCCAAGTTTTCCTCCTTTTGGCCAATGAACGCCACGAATTAAAAAACCGCTACGGCTCAAGCATTTTCTCGGGGAGAATCATCGCGCCAAATGCCCCGGGCAGCTACTCGATCAATCTGATGGCCCAAGATCAAAATGACAACACGACTAATTTTAATAATGCGGCGACGCTCAAGGTGCAGTAGAAAAGAGCATTGAGAGCACAGCAGTGAGTATCGAGTGATAGGTAGCCCACTTTCCGCACGGCAAAAAGCAGTTCACCATTCACTCGCTGGCTTACCCGCCGACCTGTTGACCCGCTATTCTACTCCTTGACGCCTCCCGAGCTAACTGCTATTCTGCCCCTCGGAGGGAAAAATCAAAGAAACCTTAAAAAGAGCTGCTTTTTAAGGCTTTTTTATTCCTTTCAAGAATAATGTCTAAGCAAGAACTGCCTCCTTTACGCCCGCAAGGCTCTCCCAGGAAGATTAATCTTTCTTGGCGCCAGCACCTAACTTCTCTAAGCAAGAGAGCCTCGCGGTTCTCGCTTAGGAGCTTTAAATTGCGCCGCTCCCCTGTTGCCTTCGGCGGGCTGGGAGAGAAAAGCTTGGGGTTTTTGCGCAGCGGACAGGGGGTCTTGATTATCGGCACTCTGATCGTTTTGGCACCGGCCCTTTTTGCTCAAGTCCCTTCGGGGATTGGAGGCACTGCCGTCCGCTACCGGACCGTGGCTGAAATCGCTTCCCTCGCCTCGGATCTCGGCTTAACCAACGACCCCAACTACAACACCGAGGAGCTCACCACTTCCCTGGACGGTGATTATCTTTTCAAAACCGGCACCTTAGAGACAATTATCAGCAAAGGCAACCGGCGCGAGACGATTGAATACGAGGTCAAGCCGGGTGAGAGTCTCTATTCGGTGGCCGACGGCTTCGGCCTCTCCACCGACACCCTCCGTTACATCAACAAGCTCCCCGGCAATACTCTAAAAGTTGGCCAGAAATTAAGAATCCCGCCGGTGGATGGGCTTTATGTTACTGTCAAGAAAGGCGAGAACTTAAGCGCTTTAGCCTCCCGCTACCGGATTGAAACCGACAACATCTACAAATACAATCCCAATCTAAAGGAGGGAGAACCGATCTTCGCCGGTCAAGAGATCTTTATCCCCGGCGCGGTGGTGCCGAAAGCTGCAACTGGCACTAAAAGCGGAGGCGGCGCTTCGGTGGTTGGCCCGTCGGCCCTGCCGACCGGCGGCCAATTCATCTGGCCAGTGGCTTCGGCGACCAAGTTCATCTCTCAGGGCTTCGGCCGCACCCGCTGGAACAAAAATCACACCGGCCTTGACTTAAATCGACTCAACGGCTTGACCGTCTATGCTTCGGCGGCCGGAGTGGTCAATTACACCCGCCAAAGGGGCTATGGCAATCTGATGATTCTCAACCACGGCAACGGCTGGGAAACTTACTACGCTCACCTGGCCAAATCGCTGGTGCCAGACGGCAGCTACGTCAAACAGGGCCAGGCGATCGCCGTGATGGGTTCTAGTGGTTGGTCCACCGGCACTCATCTTCATTTCGAGATCCGCAAAAACGGCGTGCCGTTGAATCCATTGTCGTATCTACCCCGTTAGAAGTCGTCCCGACCTTCTAGACACGAAAACGGGTGGGAGATTTACCTCCCACCCGTTTTTGTTGTTGTCCGTCAAAAAGGGCAAAGAACCCAAAGGTTCAAAGAGTCCAAGGCCCAAGGTCCTAACTTGCGAGAACAGCAGCCGGGTTACTGGAGGCCCAGTCGCTGCCGAGCCAGCCGTAGAGCCAACTCCACCTGTCGCCGCCCCAAAGGCGGCTTTTTAAATCTCTGAGATTAGCCTCAGATCCTCTAAATGTCGCACAATTTTTGATAAAATAAGGCCGTGAAGAAGCTAACAGCCTTTATTGATGACTTCTTAAACGACCTGATTGTCGGGAAAAACCGTTCTCTTAAAACCCAAGAGAACTATCGACACTATTTGGGGAGATTTTTAGATTTCGCGGGTGATATTCAACCGAGAAAGATTGACCTTGCCCTCATCAACCGCTATAAACTCTATCTCTCAAACCTAAAGCCGGCCCTAACCCACAAAACCAGAAACTTCCACCTGATCGCTTTGAGAGCTTTTTTGAAATATCTCGCCAAAAACGATATCGCGACCCTCTCGGCCGAGAAGATAGAGTTAGCCAAAGTGCCGGAGAGAACGGTTGATTTTTTGGAGATAGATGAGGTGGAAACCCTCTTTGAGGCGGCAGGCGGCAGACGGCAGGCGGCAAGCAGCCAGATTAAACCGCTGCGCGATCTAGCAATCTTAAAAACCCTCTTTTCCACCGGCCTTAGAGTCTCGGAGCTCTGCTCGCTGAAGAAAAAAGAGGTGAACTTGGAGCGGGGCGAGTTTGTGGTCCGGGGGAAGGGCGGAAAAGTAAGATTGGTCTTTCTTTCGGAAGAGGCGAAAGCAGCGATCAGAGATTATTTAAAGCAGAGAACCGACAACAGCGAATATCTCTTCGCGGGGAAAACCGCGGGAGGAGTTGCCCCGAGCTTGCCGAAAGATATCAGCCGGAAAGATAGGCCCCTCACTCCCCGCTCGGTGGAACGGCTGGTTCGGTTTTATGCCACCAAAGCGGGAATAGTGAAGCATGTTTCGCCCCACACACTTCGCCACAGCCTAGCCACTGACCTCTTGCGTCGAGGGGCTGACATTAGATCGGTCCAAGCGATTTTAGGCCACTCTTCCATTACCACTACCCAGGTCTATACCCACATCACCAACCAGAGACTGAAGGAAGTGTATAGAAGGTTTCATCAAAGATGATGAATGAGCTCTGCCCCTATTCACCCATAGACAACATCGCGGCCAAGTGACCGCCGACCGGTTTGACACGGGCGTTAGATCAAAAACCTCTCCGCCGGGAGCGGGCGGTCCAGTAAAAGAAAGCTCATCTCTTTGGTCACCTGAGCTAATTCATTTCTGGTCTTGGCGTCCAGTTTGAGCTTCTGGATGGTCTCCGGCTCGCTGGCGGTCAAAAACCGCAGCGCTTTGACAGTTCGTGGATTTACTGCCAAAGCAGAGGGCTCTTTTTTCGCATCCGCTGCACTTAGCACGCCACCGACTTGGGCGCTGAAGAAAAGTTTCTCTTTGGCAGTTAATCTTTGCCTAGAGAGAACCGAGGAATAAAGTTCCGGCTGAAACCCCAAAAGAGAGCTCAAGCGCAAGATAAAATAACTCCTTAAAAGCGAGAGGTCGGAAAATTCTGTCTTAAGAAGCCTTAAACTGCCTAGGAGAAGAGCGAAAACATGGGGTACTGGCTCTCTCTCCCCGACCAAACGGTCAATCAATTCAGCGAAGTAGGTAGCTAAAGCCAACCTCTTAGGATCGAAAGCGAGCTCATCAAAAACTTCCAGCGTCTCGGCGTTGGTGATAATATCAAAACTCTTGCCGGCGGCGAGCCGCAAAAAGTTATAGCGCAAAAGCTCCAAGAATCCCCTGAGCTTACTTTGAGATCGACGAATCCCTCTCGCCGCGGCCGTCAGCTTACCCTTCTCCCACGAGAGAAGGGTGATTAATCGGTCTCGCTCGCCGCTGTCGCGATGCTTGAGGATAATGCCAGAAACGGAGTAAGTGCTCACAAGAGCAGTATATCAGCGACCAAGAACTAGAGACTGACATTTAAATTTTCAGAACTGATTGGATCCGCCGATAATGTGATGCGCTGGCTCGAGTAACACCAAGAGCGATAATCTGTGGAGCTTCACACGGGTGATGGTGTCGGATAAGCTTTTCCAGCGATTTAAATTTTGGCTTCAAGGTTGTAATGAGGCAAAGATATTCTTTGGCCGTTTCTTTTTTACCCTTCCAAAGAAAAGTCGACTTAACTGGGCCCAAAACCTGCACACAACCAGCCAGTTGCTTATCCAAAAGCATCTTGGCTATTTTCTCAGCCAAAGCTTTACCAGGAAAGGTTGCGAGGACAACGAACATAGTCCAATCCCGGTCTAGGCTTGCCACGCCTAGTCTTGATTCTAGCCGGAACAATCTGGTGGACCCGAGCGGATTTGAACCGCTGACCTCCTGTGTGCAAAACAGGCGCTCTACCGCTAAGCTACGGGCCCCTAAACCGGTGAAAGAAACCAACTAGTCGGGATAAAGCCTAGACCAAACAGAATACCTAAAAAGATGGCGACCAAACCGATCACAATATAACCGTAATAAGTGCCGCCGGGGCCGAAGATTTTTTCGGCCCAGCCGATTGGCATGCCGACTGATTTAGCGATCCGGCGGTGATAAACAATCAAAAGCAAGCCGCCGAAAACCCCAATGAGAAAAAGAAGAAAACGCATCGCTTTGGCTATCAAAATTGCTGCCCAATTCCGCTGGATTGGTGGGCGCACCTGGATTCGAACCAGGGACCTCAGTCTTATCAGGACTGCGCTCTAACCAGCTGAGCTATGCGCCCGTTCATCTTGTATCTTAATTCAAAAGCGGCTCTGATAAAACGGACTAAGATCGCTCAACCAAAAACAGCCCCTTAAAGGAGCTATTTTCTTTCAAACCCTGAAGAGGAGCTAGAGCGCGGGCTCGACCACTTCCTTTGTCTCGGGAAAAGACAAAGGCGCGTTTCCCCTGTTCCGATTAGACTCGGAATAGAAAGGAGGTATTCCATCCCCACCTTCCGGTAGGGATACCTTGTTCACGTTATTTCCTGATTTTCATCAGGACGTGGACTATATCTTCATCCTCAAACAATTCGCTTTTATTGGATGATATGAACCGACAACTTCAGCAAATGCTCGCCAGGAATGAGCTCGGACAAAGAATCTCCAGTAATGAGGATCTATTCTCTTGCTTTGGTAGCTATCCGATAAGTGGATTTCCGCTTTGTAGCATCATGCAGAACCCCCAGCAGATAAGCTTTGCTCATTTGAGGAGCCGACGTGTAGTCTCTACGGAGTCTCGCCTCAGCTTGAATCATGGCGAGTTCCCTCGGTATTACCCTGTCCACTCTCTAATTATAGAGTGAATTTAGGCTTCACCGATACAGTCGGGTTTGTTCCTCCGATCGCTCGGAGGAGTCGCAACTTATTTTACGACTTCACTCTCATCGCTGGTTTCACCCTAGATCCCGGTAAATCGGGAGCTTCGGGTGCCCCCAACTTTGGTAGTGTGACGGGCGGTGTGTGCAAGGCCCGAGAACGTATTCACCGCACCATGTCTGATATGCGGTTACTAGCGATTCCGGCTTCATGCAGTCGGGTTGCAGACTGCAATCCGAACTGGGGCCGGTTTTGTTGGGATTAGCTCCGCCTCGCGGCTTAGCGACCCATTGTACCGGCCATTGTAGCATGTGTGTCGCCCCACACATAAGGGCCACGCGGATTTGACGTCATCCTCGCCTTCCTCCCCCTTATCAGGGGCAGTCTCCCAAGTGAAGTTTAACTCGGGACGAGGGTTGCGCTCGTTGCGGGACTTAACCCAACATCTCACGACACGAGCTGACGACAACCGTGCAGCACCTGTTCCGACCTCCCCGATAAATCGGGGTCGCCGTCTGTCTCCAGACAACTAACGGGTCGGAATGTCAAGCGTGGGTGAGGTGCCTCGCTTGCTATCGAATTAAACCACATGCTCCACCGCTTGTGCGGGCCCCCGCCAATTCCTTTGAGTTTTAATCTTGCGATCGTACTCCCCAGGCGGGATGCTTAACGCGTGAGCTGTGCCACCGAGGGGGTCGAACACCCCGATGGCTAGCATCCATCGTTTAGGGCGCGGACTACCGGGGTATCTAATCCCGATCGCTCCCCGCGCTTTCGTCCCTGAGCGTCAGGTGCAGCCTAGCAGGCCGCCTTCGCCTCGGGTGTTCCTGATGATATCAACGGATTTTACCCCTCCACCATCAGTTCCACCTGCCCCTGCTGCCCTCAAGCTGCTCAGTTTCCTGAACCTTCTCCCGATTAAGTCGGGAGTTTTGATCCAGGACTTAAGCAACCGCCTACGGACGCTTTACGCCCAGTAAATCCGGATAACGCTTGGGGCCTACGTATTACCGCTGCTGCTGGCCCGCCCCGTCAGAAAACTGACGAAACGAACTTGGACTATCTCTTCTCGCTAAAATAGCGAGTCTCACGTATAGTCTCTGGGGATCTCCCGATCAATCGGGATTTCCTGCTGATTGTTCCGCAACCCTCATACCGCAGCGAGGTTTTTTAGGGTTGGTGTAATATTGTCACGCTTCGGTAATCACACATTAGCGAAACTTCCCAGCATACAGTGAGATTTAGACTACGCACCATCCCCGTTTTCGTACGGGCACGTAGTTAGCAGCCCCTTATTCGCCCGATACTGTCGAAGTCATCTCGGGCAAAAGTGGTTTACAACCCGAAGGCCTTCTTCCCACACGCGGCATTGCTGCGTCAGGCTTCCGCCCATTGCGCAAAATTCCCTACTGCTGCCTCCCGTAGGAGTCCGGGCCGTGTCTCAGTCCCGGTCTGGGGGGTCACCCTCTCAGGCCCCCTACCGATCATCGCCTTGGTGAGCCGTTACCCCACCAACTAGCTAATCGGACGCAGGCCCCTCCCAAAGCCCAAAAGGTTTGGTGTCACCACCACATCGGGGATTACCCCCGCTTTCGCGGGGCTATACCCGACTTTGGGGTAGGTACCCACGTGTTACTCAGCCGTCCGCCGCTATCCCGATAAATCGGGACCGCACGACTTGCATGTATTAGGCATGCCGCCAGCGTTAATCCTGAGCCAGGATCAAACTCTCAAGAATCCAGCTCCAGTTCTGATCAACTGGGACCGGACAAAAATCAAACGAGTTCCCGACTCTAACTCCTCTTCAGGATTTTGTAGCTGCCCGATTTGTCAAAATACAGCGAAAAGAAAACCACCTATGTCAAACAGATAGGGGTTCTTCAAGAATAATCTGATTCTTAAACTAGCGTTTCTTCTTCCTTAATTATAAGGGGAGTCTCCCCGAAGTGTCAAGGGGGAAACTTGGAGGGGCTTACTTGGAGGTTTTCTGACCCGTGGCCAGTTCCAAGACTTCACCGCCCAAGAGCCCTTTCCGCACCTTTTCGGTGGCCCGAAAACCAAGATAACGCCCCAACATAAGGCGCAATTCGGCATCCAGAGCGGGCAGCGAGCCAAAAAAGATACCGGCCACTGGTACCAGAATCCACTGAGCCAGATACTCCAGCAACTTGCTTCTGGCCAGTTTCTCTCTCTTCGGCAAGAGCTGGAAGCCGATCCAAGCTGCAATAAAAACTCCTATCCAGGTCAAGGAGAGGACGTTGCGAGCCAAGATCGGCAAATTGAAAGCGACAATCGTATCGCGGAAATCGCTGTTTAAAAGAATCGGCATCCAGCCCCCTGCCGCAATCAAGAGCGAAGCGGTCGCCCAAGAGATGTGGCCCTCCAGCATTCGAATCACCCAAATCCATCTCCGCCAAAAGGAGATGGCGGCTCTTTGACTGAAAAAGTTTTGCATAAGATACGGGAAATGTTCAATGCCGTAGGCCCAGCGCCTTTTTTGCAGATATTGAGCCTTGAGAGTCGCCCAAAAACCATTACCCAAAACTGCATCCATCGAAACGGGAATAAAAAGCGGTACCACTTTATAGTTGCCTCCGAAATGGTAATAAGCCTGGTAAAAAATCCTGGAGTCTTCGTTGACGACTGTCTTATCCCAATACCCCACTTCCACCAGAGTCTGCATCGGAATGGCCTGGGAGGAAAAGGTGACCAAACGATAAGGGCGGGTTGATTCAATCATCTGCCAGAAAGAGGAGGAGAAAGCGACCAATCGGTTGATGGCCGGGACCTGCCAGATGTTGTTGTTAAAGAGCGGAATCGGCTGATAACTCCGGCGCAGACGATCGGGAGTAATGACATATTGATAAGTCAGATAAGCCAGGTACTGGGGATGCACCACAGTATCGGCATCAAAAACAGAGAGAATAACATTCTTCAGGGGGATCTTTCTTAAATCCAAATAGCTCCGGAAATGCTCGCCGGCCCAGGTGATGTTGGCAGCTTTGCCTTTGAGCTCCCCCGGTAAATCATCCGGATGAACATAAAGCAGAAAATCAGCGAACTGCCGGCGGAAACGTTCGCGCAGTTTTTCAGCCATCCTTCGTCCCTCCTCCCCGGCCCTCGCTTCCAAGGCCAAAATCACAATCAGGCGGTCTCGCGGATAGGCGGAGGCGAGCAGCGCTCGCAAAGAGGCTTCCAACACCTCCTCAGTCTCCCGATAAACAGCAAACATAACGCCGTGAAAGATCTCTCTCCAATCAATTTGGCGATCCGGTTGCCTAAGCAGCTCCTCAACCGCTTGGCATTCCTCATGCAGTTGAGCGGCGTCAAAACCTCGGCTGACCAGAAGCTGATCACGTAGCTCCCGGGCCCAGGCTGAAAGATGATTGGTTTTCCGGCATCGTTCGAGCCAATCAATTAAAAGGCCTCGCTTCAAATGCACCAAGCCGGCCAAAAGATGCCCAGCCATGACCAGAGCCTTCACCAGCCAGTAGGTATCAAAAAGGATAATAAAATAGGCCACCCCCACGGGCCAGAGAAAAGACAGGCAGACGGGCAAAGCCAGCAGGGTGAGACTGCAAGCGCCTGGCAGGATCTCCCAAAAACGTTTCTTGAACCTGATTTGCTTTTCCATGACTTTCTTGCTTGTTTCCGCCGTTAAAAAAGATTGAGCATCGCCAGAGAGAAAACCCCGACCAAAGCCAAAAACTGAAGCAGCAGATTAGTCCCGATGAGGAGCCAAGAGGCCAGGATATCTTTCTGGTAAATGGCGTGAATGAGGAAGACATTAACCACTAAAATGAGAGAAAGACCGATCATCCAGAGATAGCGATTCAAGAAAGAGAAAGCTCCTCCCAAGGAGAGATTAAGACCAAAAGTCAGCGAGTAGGGGGCCACCGCCAAAATCCAAATCAACCAAGCGATCAGATTGAGAACAATGCTTCCCCCAATAAAAAGTGAGATAACTTTCTCTCGCCTCTTAAGCCGGCCCCATTGGTAAAAAAACGAGGCATCAACTTCAAAATCCAAAAATTTGACTCTAAACATCACCTCCCACCCCGGGGCCAATAGACTAACGGATTAGTGGACTGACGACTCTTGGTTGAAGCCTCCTTTCGACTACTAGTCGATGCGCCTATCAGTCCATAAGTCTGGTTGCTTTTTATTTTATTATTCTCCCCCGCGCAAGTTCAAGGCCAGCATCAAAACAATCGGCAAAATCAACCACCAAGTGGCATAGCGTATGAGAAAACGAGCTAAGACCGACCCGCTAAGAAGCATTTCTTGGGTAGCCGAAGGCAAAAAACTCACTACTGCCGAAGCGATCAAAGCCGCCGAAAGAAAGCCATAAAGGGCCATCACCAGGTGAGTCATTAGACCGCGGCCGACGGAAGCGGGGTGGATTAAAATTCCCCCCTTAAGAGAGATAATTAAAAGCACTCCCACTAGAAGAATAATTTGAACGGTGAAGATGGGCAGAGTGCCGCTTTCGCCGGTCAAAGCTCTTTGCGAGATTAGCTGATGGATCGCCTCTCCCCAGCGTTCAGTAATGAGCACGGCGGCATAAGCTCCCAAGAGGGTTACCACCACTCTCTCGCGCAAAAGAAAACCATAAAGCACACTGACGATAAAAAAGATAGCCAAAACTAGATCCCAACTAGGATTCATCCCCTTAGCAATAGGTCGCCTACAGTGACCGGATAATTTTTACAACTTGTCTCAGCAAGGCACATTCACTTCCTCAAGCAAAGCAGCTATTAGAATCAGGACGCAATCCCCAACAGGCTTCATTGTTCGATCACCGTTCCCGAGGAGGCGTTCACCACCAATTTAAAGAGGCCTCCCGTCTCGGCCCGGGAGCTCAAATACCAGGCGGCTACCTGATCTTGGGGATGAAGCAGGAGAAGATTGGTCCTGACTGCTCCTTCTCCCCTCAACCAAGCCTCGCCTCCGTTGTTGGCCGCGATCAAAAACACCTCTTCGGGCCAAACCTTCAGCAATTTGGTGGCAATCGATTGCAGCCGATAGGGCAATTTCAAAATCTCCTCTTCCACCTCACTGACTCGAAAGGCGGTCAGGGGTTCGATGATAAAGGTTACCCCTGTCGGATCGCCAAAAAGAAAATAATAGTTTGAAAGCCGCTCCCGCGAAAGTTCGCCGGCAAAATCCAAGGCGACGGCCAGGAGAAAGCTCTCGGGATGGCGCTTTTGGGCGATCCCAAAAGCTTCGACGAGATCATCTTCTACCCCGATGACCGAGAAATGGCCAGGCAAAGATGCTGAGGAAGAGCGGGCTTTTTGATTCTGCAGACTGAAGCCCAAGAAAACCATTAAAAACAGAAAGGCCGCAAGCAGGCCGATACGTTGAAGCATTTTTCTCACAATTCTCTTAACCGCCGATGGCACCTGAAAGATCGTTTCCCGCCTGGATCGCTGGGCTTACTGACTCAAAACTGTCGCTTCACCAGTTTCGGCCTCAACCACTGTCTGGAACGTCGCGCCGCTGCCATCCAAGGCCCGATAAGTGACGTACCAAGCCAGCCGCTGCGTTACTGGCATAGCAAGAGTAGCGGTGGCTTGAAAGTTCGGGTGGCGGGCACGAAAACTCTCGCCGCCCTTCTGCTCAGAGGCATTAATGGCTTGAGCGTAATTAATCTTCCAACGCTCGTTGGGAATGGCAATAACGGTGTAATCGAATTCAAAATCCCGCTTGAGCATAATAAACCGTTTGGGGGCCCTGCCGTCGCGAGGGACATTGACTATGTAGTAATAAGGATCGCTGGGATTGCCGGTGGCAAAAATAAAGTAGTTGCTCACCAAGCCCTGAAGATCGGAGAAGGAATTCTCAAAAGTCATAGAAAGAATGACCAATTCTAGATTGTTGTTCAATTCTTTAGCTAATTCGATGGCTCGGCTGGTTTCGTTTTTGAGAGCTTGACTGGTGCCCAAAAGCAACTCCGGCGACAGGCCAGAGGCGGGCGCGCTCGCCGTTTCTTCCGTCGGCTGAGCTTCTTCAGCGGAAGGTTCGGTGTTGATTGGCGGATTAACCGGCCGGCGGCGACAACCTGTCAGAAATAAGCTGAAAGCCAAAACTAGGGCAAGCAAAATAAGACCGCGACGCAACATCCTAAAAAAGATAACGCCATCTCCTATGATAGCAGTTCTCAGTCTCAAGTTCCAAGGCCTTACAACAACCATTAGAGAAAGAGCAGTTTCTGAAATGCCTCCGGCGGGATCTCTATCTCGCCCAGAGCGGCCAGCCTCTTCTTGCCCTGTCTCTGCTTGGCTAAAAGCTTGTCTTTGCGAGTCCGATCGCCGCCGTACAGCTTAGCCAGAACATCCTTCCTTAAAGGTGGAATCTCTTCACGCGCCACAATCTTGCTATCCACCGCCGCTTGTAAGATAACACGGAAGAGCTGCCTGGGAATGAGCGTTTTTAATTGGTTAAGCAAGAGCCGGCCTTGGCGGTAAGCTTTCCGCCTCTCTACCAGATAAACAAAGGGAGGCACCAACCGACCATTAACTTGGATCTCCAGTCTCGCGAGGTCAGCTCTTTTATAACCATTTTCCCAAAAGCTCTCCGAAGACAAACCCTTGGTTCGACTTTTCAGCTGATCATGAAAATCGACCACCAGCTCTCTTAAAGGCGCCTGGAAAGTCAGCAGAAGCCTCTCGGGGGTCAAAGTTTTGGTTGCCAAAAGAGCCCCTCCCCGGCTCTGAACCAGTTCCGTCACCGCCCCTAGAAAGAGCGGAGGCGTCACCACTTCAAGGTGGGCTTGGGGCTCCTCGATCCATTCCACCGATTCTTGCCTCGGCAATTCACTCGGATGGCGAATTAAAATCTTCTCTGTCTTGCCTCGTAGTTTAACCTGAAAAGAAACACTGGGGGAAACCGTGATAATCTCCAGCGCAAATTCGCGCTTGAGACGTTCCTTGACTATCTCAAGGTGGAGAAGTCCCAAGAAACCGCAACGGAAACCGGAGCCCAACGCCTCAGAGCTTTCCGGCGTAAAGGTCAGGGCAGCATCAGAGAGCTGAAGTTTGGCAAGAGCCTCTTTCAAATCATCTCCCCGATCGCGATCCCGAGGAAAGAGACTGGCATAAACCAGAGGCTGAAGAGTGCGATAGCCGGGTAGGGCTTCGACTTTGCCAGCTGTTCTAAGCCAAGTCATCGTATCCCCTACTCGCACCTGCGAGAGATCTTTGAAACCAGTGACCAAATAACCGATCTCACCCGACTTCAAGCAGTGAGCTGGTTTAAGCTCTGGCTGGAAATAGCCGACCTCAAGTACTTTGCTGGCCTGCTTTTTGCCTAAAGCGATCACCTTTTCGTCTTTTTGAATCTCGCCTTCCATCACTCGGATGTAGGTTATCACCCCCCGATAGCTGTCAAAGCGGGCATCAAAAATCAAAGCCCGGAAAGGCTTCGCCTCCTCACCGGCCGGCGGCGGGATCTTTTCCACCACCCGCCTTAAAACCTGCTTGATTCCCTCGCCGGTCTTGGCCGAAACCCATAAGACCTCATCGGGTGCCACCTTCAGCAAACTGACCATCTCCTCCGTAACCTTTTCAGGCTCGGCGGTTGAAAGATCGATTTTATTGACTACCGGAATAATGGTTAGGCCCTGTTTTTGGGCCAGCTCCAGATTAGCCAAGCTCTGCGCCTCAATCCCTTGGGTAGCGTCCACCAAAAGAATCGCTCCTTCAACCGCGGCCAGAGAGCGAGAAACCTCATAAGCGAAATCAACATGACCAGGCGTATCAATCAGATTCAGAATATATTCCCCTCCTAACCCCTTCACCGGCTCACCAGCCAACTCACTATACTTGTACTGCATCCTCACCGGCTGTAATTTGATGGTAATCCCCCGCTCCCTCTCCAACTCCATCTGGTCCAGAAGCTGCTCGCGCATCCGGCGGGGTGGGATCGTCCCGGTCATCTCTAAGAACCGATCGGCCAAAGTACTTTTCCCGTGGTCGATATGCGCAATGATACAAAAATTCCTGATCTTATCCCGCATAATCTTAAGTCTAACAAAAAGGGCAGAGGAAAATCCTCTACCCTTTTATCAGTCGCCGCCGCCTTCTGTTGGTCGCCCAAGACAGAAAATCGCTCCTCTCTCTAAGATCACAAAACGGGCACCGCAAGGTTCGCCGGCGCTGCCACCGCATTCCAAAACCTGGCCCGAGGTCAGGCAACTGAGAGGGTTCTGAAGCGCGCCGCAATAAGGGCACCTACCGTCTCGAACTACCGCCCCGCCTTGCTTTTGCACGATGGAAGCTACATCATTGTCTACTCGGTACTGCGAGAGAAACCAGCGGGCCGAGAAAGCGCGTTGGTGAGCCGGATCAGCTGTGCAAGAAAGAACCACTTGTTCCCTTTTCAAGTTTTCCAAAAACTGCTCATCTAAAAGAACCAGGTAGCCAGGGCAACCAGCCCAGCGACAGCGGCGAAAGTAGCCAAGATAATGAGTCAATTTTCTTGGCAAGGTTCTCACCTCCTTTTCAATGCCAACCTTTTTCTCTTCAAAAGACAAAATGAGGTGCTCGCATTTCCGGGGCCCACAAGACCTGCGAAATACTCATCTGACTTCTGGAGGGAACATTTTCGAGCAAGTAGAGCATAGGACGCTCTTGACAATAAGTAAAGGAACTGCTAGGCTAAGCTTGTCCTGTGGGCTTCACCTTCAGGACCATTCCGAGCTTGCCGAGGAAGTTTTGGAGGATGAGAGGCCCACAGGCACCCTAAAGATCTTAAGTCCTTCTTTTTAGAAAAAAGAAAGACTTGCGCTCAAAAGGAAAACTAAAAGGTGCTCGCACTGTCGGGGCCAGCGAGACCCCTGCAATACTCGACAAGATCTTCATCAAAGGTTTTCCAGAGAGGACTTTCTAGAAAGCACTCTCGGGAAAGCAGTTGATCGGCCTTCTCAAACAACTGCTTTTTATTTTCGCTGGAGGAGCTGGGCGGTTCAGCATCCGCCACATAAGCGGAAGCTCGCAGGTTCGAATCCTGCCTCCAGTATGTACTTTGCTTTCACAATCCTAAAAGCAGAGGTGCGATTATGATCGCTTAGGAGAAGATCAAACTCATTTGGTTTTCTGTCCTTGCCCTCTGCGCCTTCGGGCTTTTGATTTTACTAATCTTAAAACCAAAACCCGAACAGCGCAGATTGATTCCAGTCTAGTTGATAGTGATGCCGGCCCTCGGTTTGGTTCTTACCGCCGGAACCGGAATCAAAATCGCCATGGACCGGCCAGCACCTAACCGCCGCTAGGAGAAAAGTTTTGAGCCCTGAAAGGAAATCCTCTTTCAGGGCTCATTTTTTACTGCACGATGAGATAGGCACCCAAGAGCATCAAAATCGCCACCATCGCCCTCAAGAAGAGCCCTTCTTCCTTGAAAAAGAGGCCGCCGAACAAGGTTGAGAAAAAGGCAGAGAGACGCCTGATCGGCGCCACCACTGAGGCAGGGGCCAAAAAGAGGGCCTGCGCATAAGTCAGGCGGGAGAGCAAGGTGAGAAAAGCTACCCAAAAGATGCCGCCGGTGAGGTTCTTGAGGGCCGCAGCCAAATAATCCAGCCGCCGATTGACGGCTAAGTAGAGTAACCCGTGATTGATGAAGAGAGTTAAGTGAATCAGAAAGATAAAGCTGATCACCTCCATTCGAGAGAGGACCCACTTATCCAAGATCGTCGCCAGCCCCAAAAGAGCCGTGGCGACAATCATTAAAAACTGATATCCGACAGAGCTCAACTTCTCCCCGCCCAGAGCCCTTAAAGGATGAAGTAAAACCTCTTCCAAGAAATCAACCTGGCTTAAAAACCAAAGGCTCCAGAGAAAAAGAAAAATCCCCAGAGCTTGAGGCAGAGAGAGCTTCTCTCCCAAAAACAACACAGCAAAAAGGAGAGTAAAAAGCACACTTAAACCGGAGAGGGGCGCTACTTGGGAAACATTCAGATGGCGCAACGCTTTGGCCGAAAGAAAAAGCGCCAAAGTGCCTAAAAGGGAAGCCAGATAAATCGCCAGCCAAAGACGGGGTTCAAAAATCCATTTGACCCAGGGCAAAAGCAGCAAGGCTAGGAGGAGATTCGCCCCGGCCAGAAGAACGGCATATTCAAAAGAATGCTGAACTTTAAGCTCCTTTTTCTCCAAAAGGGTAGTGGCGGAAACACCGAGGGCCGAAAGGAGGGCATACCAAAACCAGAGCATCTTCAAAGCTTAAGTAATTGTTTGATGACTCTCAAAGGCTGACGGATAAAGTTGCTTTCCGGCACCTTGAAAAGCGCCATCAGGGCTAGGTAGAGAAAAAGAAAGATTAAGCCGGCCAAGGCGGTCTGCGACAAAAGGCCTAAAACGGTGTGAGTATCAACCACCAGATCCATAACTCTTAAACTAAGATAACCGCCAGCCGCCGCGACAAAGCCGCTGATTAAGGCCGCAAAAAGAAAATTCAGCCATTCACCCAGACGAAACCAAGGCGTTCGCTGTTGCAGGTAAACTGCCAAGAGGGAGGCGTTGAACAAAACCGCCACCGAGATCGCCAAAGCCAAACCGACCACTTTCAGATAAGGAATCAAGATGAAAGCCGCCAGAAGATCAACCACCAGAGCCGCTATCCCGGCCCCAAAAGGCGTCAGGGTATCCTTGTAAGCGTAGAAAGCCCGGGCCAGGATCGGCAGGGCCGAAGCGGCGATCATGCCGAAAGTCATAAAAGCCAAAACGGAAATGGCAAAACGAGTCTCCTCCCAACCGAAAAGCCCAGCTCCCAACACCAAACGGATAATCTGCGCTCGAAAAAGCCAATAAAAGAGCATCGCCGGCAGAATTAGAAAAGCCATCTGTCGCAAACCCTGATTAACAACCTGAGCAAAGTCTCGTTTTTTCTTCTCCAAGGCCAAGTCAGATAAAAGAGGAAAGAGCGCTACCGCCAAAGAGATGCCAAAAAGACTGACCGGCAAGCTGTAAATATTGTCCACCAAATTGAGAACGGCGATACTGCCCACGGCTAAAGTTGAAGCGATGATGGTATTGGCAAAGACCATCAGTTGATTAGTGGCCAAGGCTAAGGTTCGCGGTAGCATCAAAGCCGCCATCTGCCGCAAGAAGGGGTGCTTGACTTCAAATCGAAAGCGATAGCGATAACCCAATAAAAAAACAGAAGGTAGCTGGATAAAAAGATGGAGCAGAGCTCCCAAAACTACCCCATAAGCAAGGCCTACTGGTCCGAAGGGCGGCACCAGATAAAGGACGCCGAAAATGATGCCCAGATTATAAAGGATGGGGGCCAAAGCATAGACCAAAAAATTGCGGTAAGCGTTCAAAATCCCGCCGGCCAGGTTGCTCAAACCAAAAATGAGGGGCGAAAGCAGCATCACGCGCATCAAAACTGTCACCAACTCCTTTCTTGCCGGCTCAAAACCGGGGGCAATGAAAGAGCTGAGGGCGGGAGCAAAAATGAAAAGCAGTAAAAGAACAGCCGCCAAAAAAGCCACCCCCACGTTGATCAGGATATTAACTAAAGCCCAAGCTTCCTCTCTGTCTTTTTTGAGGGAGGCCAAAAAAAGAGGGATGAAAGCTGATGACAAAGCTCCCAAAATCAGCAGATTAAAAACCAGATCTGGTATCCGAAAAGCAGCGAAGTAGGCGTCTAAGACTTCGCTAGCGCCAAAATGCGAGGCTAAAGTGCGGTCCCGTAAAAGACCGAACAAACGACTAACCAAAGAAGCAACGGCTAAGATAACCGTTGCCTCTTGAACAGAGGAAGAACGAGAGAGAAGTTTTCTGATCATGAGCCAAAGAAGGATTCAAACTCCTCTTTCGAGAGAGTTTCCTTTTGAATCAATTGCGCGGCCACTGCTTGCAACTCGTTTTTATGCTCTTTGAGGGCCGCCTCAGCGATTTTTTTGGCCTCTTCAATAATCTCTTTGACCTCCTCGTCGATGGCGGCGGCGCTCTTTTCGCTGTAATTGGGACGCTCGTGTAATTCTTTGCCTAAAAAAACCAGCTCTTCCTTCTCGCCGAAGACGATTGGGCCCAGCTTCTCGCTCATACCAAACTCCATCACCATCTTGCGGGCCAACCGAGTCGCCTCCCGTAGATCATTGGCCGCCCCGGTGGTAATGTCCTTAAAAATCATTCTTTCTGCCACCCAGCCGCCCAGCATAACGGCAATATCACTCAAAAGCTTCTCCCGCGAATGAAGATAGCGATCCTTTAGGGGGTGGCTCCAAGTATAACCCAAAGCCATGCCGCGGGAGATGATGGAAACTTTCTGCACCGGATCCCCCAAAGGCAGGGTATGGGTGACAATCGCATGGCCGGCCTCATGATAGGCAGTGATCTTTTTTTCCTCGTCGCTCAAAACGGAGACTTTCCTCTCAGGACCCAAAAGCACCTTCTCCACCGCCCCCTCCAGATCTTTCAGGCCAATCTTCTGCTGGTTAGCCCGAGCCGCTAAAATCGCGGCCTCATTGACCAAGTTCTGCAAATCGGCGCCAGAAAAACCAGGCGTTTGAGCCGCGATCCGATGGAGATCAACCCCTTCCTCCAGGGGCTTGCCTTGGGTGTGAAGATTCAAGATTAACTCTCTCTCGCGAATATCCGGCCGAGCTAAAACCACCCGCCGATCAAAGCGCCCGGGGCGAAGAAGAGCCGGATCCAAAATGTCTGGACGATTGGTGGCCGCCATCACGATGACGTTGGTATCGGTTTCAAAGCCGTCCATCTCAACCAAAATCTGGTTCAAAGTTTGTTCCCTCTCATCATGACTGCCTCCCAGGCCCGCTCCCCGATGACGCCCCACTGCATCGATCTCGTCGATGAAAACAATACAGGGAGCATTCCGTTTGGCTCGCTGAAAAAGATCTCTCACTCGTGCCGCACCCACCCCAACAAACATCTCCACGAATTCCGAGCCGGAGATAGAAAAGAAAGGCACGCCGGCTTCTCCTGCCACCGCTTTGGCCAGCAAGGTCTTGCCGGTGCCGGGCGGGCCGACCAAAAGAACCCCTTTGGGAATGCGAGCTCCAAGATTGAGAAATTTGCTGGGGTATTTTAGAAACTCCACCACCTCCCAGAGCTCCTGCTTGGCCTCTTCCGATCCCGCAACATCACGGAAAGTAAGACGGCGTCTCGTCTCGCCGACAATCAGACGCGCCCGACTGCGGCCGAAGGAAAGAGCCTGACTGCTGGCGCCTTGGGCCTGACGAAAGATGAACCAAAGAAAACCAAAAATTAAAAGAAAAGGCAAAAGCGAAGAAAAGAGATTAATCCACAGAGCCCCTTCGCCCTCGCCCTTAACCACCACCTGTACTTTGGCCGGATCGATGCCTAAATCGAAGACGGAGGTGGCGGCTTCTTTGCGAGCGGTGTACTCGCTGCCATCTTTCAGCAGAACGTTTAGGGTATCTCCCTTAACGGTAATCTTATTGACTCGGTTGCTTTCAGTGTCAGCAATCACGGTTGACAGAGGTTTTTCCTCTGATGCCCGATTAGAACTGACGGCTGAGTAAATTAAAGAGAGCGCCACCAAGGCGATTAAGACAATACCCACAATCCGGCCGTAGTTTTGGAACATAAGAAAATGAGTCAGAATATTGGCCTGCGGCGAACTCGGCTGGTAGCGGGGGCAGGATTCGAACCTGCGACCTCCAGGTTATGGGCCTGGCGAGCTACCACTGCTCTACCCCGCGATGATTGGACTTATAGCCTTACGGGCCACATCAATTAACGGCCTGTCAATCTATCGGTCTATTAGTCTATTTATCAAAGAAATAATACCACCATTTGTAGGGTGTGGACAGGTTTTTGAGCTCCTCCTCCGGTGAAGGAGCGGCGCCTTTCCCTTCTCCGTTCCCGATCAAAGCGATTGGTTCGGGAATCACCAGCACCTGCTCGCCGGGCTTGCGGTAATTGAGCTTTCGGCGGGCCTCTTTCTCCTTGAAAGAATCGGTCTTCAGATAGGCAATAAGATTTTTAAGATCCTGATTCTTGATCGTTAGGTCATCGATCTCTTGACGTAATTTGACAATCTCGCGGTCCAATCTATAGACCTGAAAAGCGGCCAAGATATCAGCCAAGGAAAGATAAACAATCAGACCAGCCCCCATGATTAAGACAGATTGGGAGCGAAATCGCTTGAGCCGGGCTTTTCTTTCCGCCGAGCTTTTTATCACTCCTTTATTCTAACTGATTCTGGGACTGAAGAAAATTCGCTTAGGGAGAGAAAAAGCCGCGACACGCTCACCGCCCACAATTGGTCGGCCGGGCAGGATTTGAACCTGCGACCCGCGCCTTATAAGAGCGCTGCTCTACCACTGAGCTACCGGCCGGCGGGGCGCAATCAGCCCAAGAGACAGTTTTACCTTATCTCGCCCCTAAATAAAACCTGGCCTGGTCTAGGGTTGGTATCCTTTTCCAAAGTGACGGCAATCTCATCGTATTCCGAAAGAGTGTTCTCGGTGGAAAAAAAGTTCAGGTATCTCCCTCCCCGACCAAGCGGCGTCACCTTGCCGGTAGAGAGCTCGTAAGGAGGAGTTTGGTGCGTTTCTCTCAACCATCCCTCCAGAAAAGAGCCCTCCGGCAAACTTTTCTCCCTAGGCAGCACCACTTCTAAAAGCATCCTCCCTGTAGCTGGGTCAAAAGAAGCCTGGGCTGTCCCCCCTTGCCATCCTAACTCCTCCAATAGCGCTTCACCGCCCAAAGTGATCGGAAAACCGTGCGGAACAGTTCTAAACATATACTGACCCAAATAAAAACCGGCTAACGCCGCCACCACTACGATGGCCGACAAAATAACCAGAAAATGAACCGGGATAGTCTTGTCCATTTTACTCACCGACCGATTGGCCCACCAACTAGCCGGCCCTTCACCCTTTTATATTCCCGACCGGCCTGAAAGAGGCCACTTTAGTGGAAAGTCCAGCCTGATGGACCGTCTCCACTACCTCGCTGATATCTTTATAAGCGCTACCGGCTTCTTCAGCCAAACCACTGAAAGAGACCGAGCGGACATAAATGCCCCGCTCTTTCATTTTAGCCTGAAGTTCGCTCCCCCGCACTTGTCTCTTCGCTCTCGCCCGGCTCATCGTCCGGCCGGAGCCGTGAGCGGTGGAGCCAAAACTTGCCTGCATAGCTTTCTCCGTCCCTAGGAGCAGATAGGAACCGGTTTCCATCGAACCTCCGATAATCACCGGCTGCCCCAAACTGCGATAAAGAGGATCTAATTCCTCCTGCCCGGGCCCAAAGCTCCGGGTGGCGCCTTTGCGGTGAACTAGAAGTTTTTTCACCTGGCCGTCTATTTCGTAATCCTCGATCTTAGCGATATTGTGAGCTACATCATAAATCAACTCCATCCCCAACTCTTGCGTCGCCCGACCGAAAAACTTCTCAAACACCCCTCTCACCTGATGCATAATCACCTGCCGGTTAGCAAAAGCAGCATTGGCCGCTGCTGCCATGGCGGCATAATAACGCTGTCCCTCCGGGCTCCCGAAAGGAGCACTCGCCAGTTGCATATCGGGAATCTTAAAACCGTACTTGGTTAAGCTGTTGGCAAAAATATCCAAATAATCGGTTCCCACTTGATGGCCAAAGCCGCGACTGCCGCAATGGATCATCACTGTAATTTGGCCTTCTTTCAAACCAAAGACCTCAGCCGCCTCCCTATTAAAAATCTCTTGAACTACCTGCACCTCCAAATAATGATTGCCGGAACCCAAAGTGCCGAGTTGATTGATGCCCCTTTGCAGCGCCTTCTCGGAGACTGCTGCCGGATCGCCCCCGGGGATAGTGCCATGCTCCTCAGTGCGAGAAAGGTCTTCTCTCTGACCGAGACCTTTTTTAATCACCCAAGCTGCACCTTCCCTCATCACTGCCCGAAACTCATCGGCCGAAAGCCTCAAGAAACCTTGCGAACCAACCCCAGCCGGAATGACAGCAAAAAGAGCGTCAATTAATTTTTCAATCTGCGGCTTAATCTCTGCCTCCGTAAGATTGGTCTTCAGGAGCCGCATCCCGCAATTGATATCAAAACCGATGCCGCCGGGTGAAATAATCCCCTCCTCCAAATCAAAAGCGGCCACCCCGCCGATTGGGAAGCCGTAGCCCCAATGGCCATCCGGCATACAGTAGGCAGATTCTTGAATCCCCGGCAAAGTAGCCACATTGGTCACTTGCTCAAAAACGCCATCGTCCATCTCCGAGAGCAATTTCTCTGAAGCGTAGATTCTTGCCGGCACCCGCATGCCGCTTTTGAAGCTCTGGGGAATCTCCCAAAGATAGTCGTTCACTTTGATAATCTCTTGGGGAACCATTTGGAATTGCCGAATTGAGGATGAGGGACTCTCTAAATTCTAGAAACGCCGCTTAGTTTTCTTGTTGAGCGCAGGCCTTTTGCTTTGACACAAGACAAGACTTGATGATTATACATCCACCACAATCACCGCTTGCCAGCCTCCGTTCTCTCTCTTCAACTCAAACATATGCCGGGTGATGGCTTTGACGTCGCTGCCCAGGGTGTGCCTCTTGGGATCGATTTTCTCTCCCCTGACTCTGGCCAGCAGATTCAATTTACCGCCCTGCTCCTGCAAATTAACTTCAAACTGACTCAAAGCCAGCGTCTCCGAATCCTTGTAGATAATAATTTCGCTCAAGAAATCATAGAGAAGCTCTTTGGCGTCGGAGTAATCCTTGAGCTCAATTGTTCTTTGAACTTGCGGCTCAATTTGGGCGAGTTGAAATTGCAGAGATTGAATCGCTACCGCCGCTTCATGAAAAAGGGCAGGTAAAGTGGGAGCTGTCACCTCCACCGCCAAATCAGCATGAGCGATATTTTCCAAAATCTTATATGGCATAAGCAAGCAGCCTACGGGTTATAAGCCTGCCCTGTGAGATCCTGATGAAAGGGTTGATTCAGGGTTCCCGAGAATGCGAGCACCTTATACTACTTTCCCTTTGCGGCCTCGCACTTGTCTTTTTTTGAAAAGAAAAAAGCAAGTCTTTAGGTATACCAATCCGCCACCGTCGAAGCGGCGTAAGCCTCCGGCTTGGTTTTAACCGTAAAGCCGTTGCCTTGAATCAGCCCAACCACCTCGCGAATCAAGCTACGCGTTGCGCCATTTTTGCCGATATCGACATGAATCTCAAGATTGCAGTCCAAAACCTCTTTCCGATGCAATGCCTCAATCAGCCGGCCCGCTACCCCCAACGAAAGTAGCGCCTCCTCATAAATCCGGTGGCGCAGGGTCGGGGGCGTCCTCTGGCCTTTTTTAGACCAGAAATAGATACCGCCGCGGCCGCGGCGATGAACCACAATCGCCGTCACCAACTCCGTCCAACTTCCCCTGGTCTGTGAATCGCTCCCGACGATAACCTGATATTGCCTTTCTCTGTCCTGACGCAAAAAAGAAGCGATTCTCTCCACAATCTCGCTCAAAGTTATCTCCCCCAAAGTCGGACTAAAAAAATCTTTCACCTCCGTTCATCCCACCTTTATACCACCTTTATATTATAGCCCAGATATCATCCCCAATTCATCTCGGGATCCAGCCAGTAAAAAGGCAAAGATTGTCTCGTTCTACTCAACTAGTTTGACTGACTTTCCGATCTCCAAACCTAGCCTTTCAATCATCCCTGCCGGCAGTTCCAAAACATAACGCACCGGCGTTCTCGGCTCGATCACCACTCCTCTTTCTCCAGCCGGCGGATTCGGCTGGTTCTCGTTAACCTGCACAATTTTTAAGCTCTCGTCCAGCCAAACAAAATCGAGCGGGAAAAGCATCCCCGTCATAGTGAAGCTGTATCTGCCTTCCACCGGAAAAACAAAAAGCATGCCGGCATTGTCCGCCAAAGATTCTCTGCCCGCCAGGCCTTGTCTTCTCTCGGCCGGCTCATCGGCGATCTCTAAGCTGATCTGATACCGGCCGATTTGAAGATAAGGAGGCTGGCTTAAAGTATCACTTTGTCTTACCTGGGCTAAATAGATAAAACCCGCTAGAATACCGGCCGCAATCCCCAGTAAAATAAGCCCCACCGCTTTCATAGTTATATCTTATAGCTCTACAACAGATTCTTAGACTATATATAATGGAAGATGTATTCCGGGGTAGCTCAACGGTAGAGCAGCTCCCTGTTAAGGAGACGGTTGGCGGTTCGAGCCCGCCCCCCGGAGCCAAATTGGATAGCTCTGCCCTTGCCGCTGAAACAAGGGCTCTTGACTTTTCTCGTCCCTTAAGCGTACTATTACCTTGTTTGTAGGTTTGTCAGTGAGAATAAGTCAAAAAACAAGGTAGCTTTTCTAAGGTACTTCCTTTTAAAAGTGCCCAATTTAGCTTATTGCCTGACAAAGGTCAGGTCGACTACAAAGTTATTAAGGAGTAAGAAGGAGAAAGATTCGCATGGCCAAAAAGTTGTTTGTGGGAGGACTTTCCTTCAGCACCACTGAAGATGCTCTCAGAGAAGCTTTTGCCGCCGTTGGTCCAGTGGCTTCGGCTTCCATCATTACCGACAAGTTCTCCGGCCGCTCTCGCGGTTTCGGCTTTGTTGAGATGGAGAATGACGAGGACGCCCAGAAAGCGATCGATGCCTTAAACGGTAAGGAGCTCGACGGCCGCACCATCACCGTCAATGAGGCCAGGCCTCTGGGTGAGCGCCCGGCTGGCGGAAGAGGCGGTTTCCGTCATTAGAGAAAACCTCCACTGAAAAACAACCCTCCGATTGGTATCGGAGGGTTGTTTATTGCAGATAATCTTTCAATTTTTTACTCTCGCGCGCTTTGCGCAATTTCTGAAGAGCCTTAGCTTCAATCTGACGAATTCTCTCCCGCGTCACTCCAAACTCTCTCCCCACCTCTTCCAAAGTGTGAGGCCATTCACTGTTCAAACCGAAACGCATCTTCAAAATTTTCTGCTCCCGCGGGGTTAAGAGATGAAGAACTTGTTTGACATCTTGCCTCAAAAGCTCAAAGGCTGAAGAATCGTCCGGTGTCGGCCTCTCCTCGTCCGGTACAAAATCGCCTAAAACGCTATCCTCCTCATCGCCGACCGGCTTCTCTAGAGAGACGGTCTCTTGAGAAATCTTCAGGATATGTCTAACTTTGTCTACCTCTAAGTCCATTTCGCGCGCGATCTCGGCCGGCGTTGGTTCCCTCCCTAACTCCTGGACCAACTGCCGCTGGACCCGCGCTAAACGATTCATCGTTTCCACCATATGGACCGGGATACGGATCGTCCGAGCCTGATCGGCGATCGCCCGTGTAATCGCCTGACGAATCCACCAAGTGGCGTAGGTGGAGAATTTGAAACCTCTCTTCCAATCAAATTTCTCCACTGCCCGCATCAAACCGATGTTGCCTTCCTGAATCAAATCCAAAAGCGGCAGGCCGCGACCAATGTATCTTTTGGCGATGGAAACGACCAAGCGCAAATTAGCCTCGGCTAAATGACGAGCCGCCTGCTTATCGCCGGCGGCGATCCTTTTGGCCAGCGCCACCTCCTCCTCGGCGACTAGAAGCGGCACCTGCCCGATCTCTTTCAGATACATTCTGACCGCATCCTCGGTCTCCCGGCTGACTTCATCCTCTTCCTCTAGGACCTCCAAGCCCAGGGTCTGGGCTTTCTTGGCCCGGGTTTTGGTCCGAGCTTTCACCTTAGAGGGCGCCCAAATCAGTTCCTCCGGCCGGTCGATAACAGTAATCCCCTCTTTCAGCAGCAGATCATAAAGTTGATCTAATTGCTGGATATTCTCTTCGGCTTGAGGCATGGCTTGAGAGATCTCGCTCTGGGTAACAAAACCCTGGCGTCTGCCCTTCATCACTAAATCTCTCCAAGAAGAAGGTACTCGCTTCAAAAAGTCTTCCCGCCGCCTTTTCTCTTCCGCCTCGCCCAAAAGATCGAGGGCTTTTTCCGGCTCTTGCTCGGTCGCGGGGAGATCGGTCACCTCTCTCATGAGTTCTTTTTTGGTCGGCTTCCTAAAAGCTTTCTTGCTTTTCTCCCGGGGCAGATAAAGGGCCTTGCCCTTCTTAGCACGCCAAGGGGCCCTCTTCTTCAGGGCCTTCTTCTGAACAGCTTTTGAGCGCGCCGAAACTTTGCTCTTCTTCAGGAAACGCTTGGCAACCTTTTGTCTCCGGAGCCTCCGCGGCAGTTGTGCCCGAGCTTTCAGTTTTTTCAACGACTTTTTCGGCTTAGCGGCTCGGCGGCTCTTCCTGGTTCTAGTCTTGGCCATAAATCCGTAAAAAACCTCAAATCAAAAATTACTTTTCCCTCAATCTCTCTAAGAGCTCCTTGAGAGCAGTCCGATCCCCCCGAGCTTCCGCTTGGGCAATCCTCTCAATTAACTCCTGTCTTTGCTCTCTGCTTTTCTGGTCTTTGAGTAGGCGAAGATAAAAAGCGATCTCGTTTCTTGTCTCCTCGGGGTCCAAGTTCTCATACTCCCCTTCCACAATCAAAATCGCTTCGGCCAAGCGGGTTCTCTCTGGTTCCGCCAACCTCTCCAAAAACAAAGCTGGGGAAAAATTTTCCTCTCTCTCCCCAGTGTAGAAAGAAGTCAACTGCCTGTAAATCTTCTGGCAAAAAGGATCGGAAAAAGCCAGTCCGGAAACCTCCGGCAGAAAGAGGGGGAGATTGATCGGAAAAACCACTAGGAGTGCCAAGAGCTTACGTTCCAGAAAAGAGGCAGTTTTCACCTGAATCGGCGGGGCCGGCGGGAGTGAAGCCGCAGGGCTCTTTTCCAAACGCCTTTTAACCGTTTCCCGCAGAGCCATCTCCCCCACTCCCAAACTCTCCGCTGCCAGCTTAATGTAAATCTCTCTCTCTACCGGGTCAGCCAAAGAGGCGATAATCTCTTCCGCCACCTCAGCCACTTTTTGCCTGGCTAAAGGAGTCTCCCAGCCAAAACTCCTTTTGGCCTGAGCCAAGAAAAACTCAACGGCGCTTTTGGCTTCCTTGAGGGCGGTAGCCCAAAGGGAAGGTTCTTTTTGAATTGTGGCATCGGGATCTTTCTCCGGGAGATCGGCGACCTTGATTTTAAAACCTGCCTGGCTGGCTGCCGGCAGAGAGCGCCGGATCGCTTCCCGGCCGGCCTCGTCATTGTCAAAAGCGAAGATCAACTTGTCAGTGTAGCGCCGCAGAAGCTGGGCTTGCTCCGGAGTGAAGGCACTGCCCGAGACCGCCGTCACGTTCCTGACCCCGCTTTGGTAAGAAGCCAGGAGATCCATCTGACCCTCCACCAAAACGGCGAAGTCTCTCTTTTGAATCTCTTCCTTGGTTAAATCCAAACCGTAAAGCACTTGGCTTTTACTGAAAACTGGGGTTTCCGGCGAATTTAAGTACTTCGGTTCATCCGCCTCCGAAAGCGCTCGACCGGTGAAAGCAACGATCCGGCCCAGATGGTCGCTGATGGGAAAGATAATCCGCTGGCGGAATTTGTCGATCAAACGGCCGTCCCGCTCGACAGCTAAACCCCAATCAGTTAACTCTCTTTCGCTTAAATTAAGCGAACCCAAATGCTCCAAGAGTCCCTCTCTCGGCGCATAGCCGAGCCTGAACTTCTCTGCGGTGGCAGAAGAAAGGGCTCTTTTTGCCAGATACCCTCTGGCTATCTGGCCTTCAGGTGCTTTCAGTCTCGCCTGAAAATAGTTGGCGGCAGCCTCATTGGCGGCTAAAATTCTCTTTTTGATACCTCTCTCCTGCGGCCGGCGCTCCAGCGTCACCCCAGCTCTTTCGGCCAGCAGCTCCAAAGCTTCAGCAAAATCCATCCCCTCTTTTTGCATGATAAAGGAAAAGAGATCGCCCCCACGACCGCAACCAAAGCAATGCCAAACCTGCTTGTCGGGGCTGACGGTGAAGGAGGGTTTTTTCTCAGCGTGAAAAGGACAAAGCGCCACAAAATTCTTCCCGGCTTTCTTCAGCGGCAGATAACTTGAAATCACCTCAATGACATTGAGGCGACGTTTAATCTCTTCAACTGGGTCGAGTTCAATCACACCTCAAGTTGTAAGATTCTCGGATTCTATAAAACGCTCCATGACTTGCCTGGTGGCAGTCCCCGGCTCTCAACTTAGGACTCCTGGGAACGAAAATCAACCGAAATTTCCCCCTTGGCTAATCTCATCCCGGATATGGGCAAACCGCCTTCGGCATAAAAACGTATCGCTCTGTTGAAAGGTGGGAAATCGGATAATGCCCGAGAAAACTACCTGCTCTGGGTCAATCTTAATATTGAGTTCTGCCTTGAGCTCTCCGATCCATGTTGGAACGGGATTGTTCCCGCCCCCCGGTCCGCTGGTCTCACCGAAAAGTCCAAAAAGCCGCCTTCTTGGCCCCCAATCGCGCTTGTGTCAAAGAATCTCCTGCCACTTTGGATTATAGAGAAAATCTCCCGAGTAATATTGATCCAAGAGAGCCTCCTCTCACCTATATCCTACTGGCGGTGAGGCAGGGATTCGAACCCTGGATACCCTCACGGGTATACTCGCTCTCCAAGCGAGCCCGTTCGGCCACTCCGGCACCTCACCTTAAATTTTTAAAATGTTATCTTTTTTCAATGCTCCACCGCTTTTCTACTGACAGCGAGGTTCCGCCGACGGTGGTGATAGGGATAGACCCTCCGAGTGATGGGGTGGTTTTATTATACCCGATTTTAGGCTTAGAGAGGCGGCTTTTCTTGACAGACTCGAAAGCCTGACCCTATAATAACCTTGCCTTTAAGAAAAAATCTTCTCAGATCACCTTTCTCTCTCGCCTGAAGAGCAGGTGAGGGGCCCCACAGGGAAAGGGGTGATTGGTTGTTTCATCCATCTAGCGACTACTCATCTGTCTTCTGATGTCAACTTATGAATTAACCTTTATCCTCTCCGGCCAACTTTCGCAAGCAGAGGCGGAGGAAGCAGCCGAAAAAGTCAAAGGGCTTATCGGTGAGCTGACCGGTCAACTGCTCAAAGAGCATGCTTGGGGCTTACGGACCTTGGCTTATCCGATCAAGCAGGATACAAGCGGTTATTATTTCACTCTCCTCTTGGAATTGCCCACCGGCAAAGCGGCCGAGCTGGAAAAAGAATTGAGGCTCCAATCCCCCCTGATCCGCCATCTGTTGATCTCTTTGGCGAAAGAAAGGTTGACACCGGCTGAGGTCTTTGAGTTCGAGGAGGGAACATCCAACTCTCTGCCGTCCGAACCGATGCCCTCAAGGAACAGCGGTCCAAAAACCAAAAAAATCGAACCGGAGCAGGAGCCAGAGAAAGAAAAAGTCTGAAAAACTTAGGGTTTAATTTTAAGAACAACTCTCTATGCGCGACCTGAATCGAGCAGAGCTCATCGGCAATCTCACACGAGATCCGGAACTGCGGACCACTCCCAGCGGCCAGTCGGTGGTCAGTTTCACCATCGCCACCAATCGAAGCTGGGTTAATCCCACCGGCGAGAAGCAAGATGCGGTTGAATACACCGACGTGGTAGCTTGGGGCAAGCTGGCTGAATTAATCAGCCAATATCTCGTCAAAGGGCGTCGCGTCTGGCTGGAAGGAAGGTTGCAAACCAGAAGCTGGGAGGGGCCCGACGGCAGCAAGCGCTACAAAACCGAAGTGATCGCCTCCAACATCATCTTCCTTGATCGCTCACCCGGCGGCGAAAAAGCCCCGATTGAACCGACTACTTCCGCCTCGCCGACCGAAATGCCCCCCGCCGAAAGCGGCGAGGAGATGATTAATCTGGACGATATTCCTTTCTAATTTAACCGCTGACCATGCCTCGCAAGACGCCCACTCAACCTAGACCGCTCATCCTTATTAGCGAGAAGAAGACTTGCCCTTTCTGCAGTCAGAATATTCGTTATATCGACTATAAAAAAATCAAGCTTCTCAACCATTATCTCTCGCCTTTTATGAAAATCGAACCGCGGAGGAGAAGCGGACTCTGCGCTCGTCACCAGAGAGCCGTAGCCAGAGCTTTAAAAAGAGCTAGACATTTGGCCCTCCTGCCGTTTGTGTTGAAATAATATTATTCCCTATTTTGCCTTGGGTTGTATCATCCCGCTGGCAATCGAGACGAGATGCATCCGCCCAAGACAGGGCCCCAAAAGCAGCAAAACCGCCCGACCGGAAGCTTCAGGGCCGTTCGTCTCACTCAATGCCTGTCTGCTCATTCCGATCAGCTCCTCTGGAGCGAAACCCGAGAGCTCGCCGAAGCAAAATTCAGCCGATCCAAAGCGCCGCTTAAGCTATGGTCAGGCTCTTAATAGGAACTATGTACCACCTGACAGATCTCAAACCGGGGGTTGTGATTGAATGGGATGGGACGCCGCATTTGGTGGTCAAAGCCCAGCACACGAAATTAGGCCGCGGCGGAGCGATGCTTAGAACCACACTCAAGAACCTCATCTCCGGCGCTTCTTTTGAAAGAACTTTTAAAGGCGAAGAAAGGTTCCCACCGGCCATTCTTACCCGCCGCAAGGCTCAAACGCTTTTCGGGGACAACGAGAGCTTTACTTTCATGGACGCAGAGAATTTCGAGCAATTTAAATTAAGCCGAAAACTTCTGGGGGATAAGCAAAATTTTCTCAAAGAGGGAGCAACGGTTGAGATTCTTTATTTTGAGGAAAAACCATTGCAGGTAGCTTTGCCAATCAAAATGAACTTTCGAGTCACTGAAGCCGAGCCTAATGTCCGCGGCGATTCGGCCACCACCCCAACGAAGAATGCTATTATTGAAACCGGCTACCGCTTAAGGGTACCTATTTTCATCAAAGCGGGCGATATCATTACCGTTGACACTCGGGACGGGTCATATGTTGAAAGAGTCAGCTAGGCTAATGAACGAATAGACTCACAGGCCGATAGTCAACGGAGCAGTCATTAATCCATAAGTCTGCAGGTCTATTGGTCTATACGACTCAGGCATGTCTCTTTCTATCGGCATTGTTGGTCTCCCCAATGTCGGCAAATCAACGCTGTTTAATGCACTCCTCAAAAAGCAGCAGGCTTTGGTGGCGGGGTATCCTTTTACCACTATCGAGCCGAACGTCGGCATCGTGCCGGTGCCGGACCCAACTCTGGAAAAACTGAAACAAACAATCTGCCAGAACGAAAAGCTCTCAGCCGACTTCAAAGTTGTGCCAGCTACTGTCAAGTTCGTTGACATTGCCGGCCTGGTGGAAGGGGCTCACCGGGGCGAGGGTTTGGGTAACCGCTTTCTAGCTCACGTCCGGGAAACCGATGCCGTTCTTCTCTTGGCCAGAGCCTTCCAAAGAGAAGAGGTTGTTTGGTCGGGGCCGCCAGCGGTCGAAGAACAGTTCAGGATTCTAACTAACGAATTGAAAGAGGCCGGGATTGAAAAACCAGCCCTCTATGTAGTCAACGGCGAGAAGGCAGAAGAGAACGAATTTATTTTTATCAATGCCCAAACGGGTGAGGGCTTAGAGCAACTGATTCGGGCGGCTTACCAGCTTCTCTCTCTCATTACTTTTTATTCTTACAACGAAAAAGAATTGCGAGCTTGGCCGATCTTACGAGGAACAAAAGCTCCGCAAGCCGCCAGTCAAATTCACACTGATTTCGAGAAAGGTTTCATTAAAGCCGAGGTCATTGCAGCTGAAAAATTCCTTACGGTCGGCTCTTGGCAAAAAGCGCGAGAAAAAGGCCTCTTGAGACAAGAAGGTAAGGAGTATGAAGTCCAGTCAGAAGATCTCGTCTACTTCAAGACTAGAACTTAGTCCCCCGTCCTAACGCCGCTGCCAGCTAGGCCCCGGCCAAAGAGACTGAGCAAAGCGTTGAAGAGGCGGGCGATCAGAGAAGACTGGCTGGCGACTTGAGAAGAGGTGGTTGAGGAAGGGGCTTTGGGTGCCACTTTAGCTACTGCTTTCCGGTAGAGCTTGGAGACGGTCCGACGCAGAGACAACTTGGGTTTTTCTACCCGAATATTCCAGTAAACTCCCCAGTCCGGTCCGATCCAAGTGGAGTATTCAGCGACCGGCTCAACATACTCGCGATAAGTGCCGGGGCGGGCCGGCGCTTTCATCTTAAAGGTGAAGCGCCCGATATTGCCCGGCGGCGTCCCTTGATCAATCAAGGTCAAGCGGTTTTTAGAAAGCCAGCTTAGATGATAAAAGCGGCTGCTGCGGTCGCGGGGCCGGGAGGTCCCCAGTTTGACCACCCCTGGCACTTCCTCTTTTAACCAAGGAATGGTCCCGGTGTTGCGAAATTCAACCCATAGTTCAAACTCCTCGCCCGGTGCCACGGTCGGATAATCAGATTGTCTGACCCAGCGAGCTGAGAGTTTGCCCCCCAAAACTTTAACCACCATCGGCGAGACCACCTGTTCGTCTCCCTCCTTAATGGAGAGATCATATTCGCCCGGCGGCAGCGAGTGGGGTTTGATCTCAATCGTCAGAATTAACTCTTCCGGCTGGGTCGCCGCGGCGCTGATTTGAGTAATGCGAGGGGTTAGATCAACGGAAAAAACCGGCCGTTGTCTGACATCAGCCAGACGCAGAGTGACTCGGCGGCCAAAAACTCCCCGGATCTTCAAGATAGTCCCCAAACTGCTGTAAAACTCCCGGGGCTGGAGACTGATAATCTTAATGACATCCACATCTCCCTCCACCGGCGGCGGGGTTTCCGCGGGAGGAGCAGTCGGTGGGCTGTAAACATAACCTCCCCCTCCACCACCTCCTCCGCCGCCTCCCGGCTGCTCGCTAGCCGCGGCGATAGTGAAGTTGGAGTTGCTCTCATCGTAATTGTCAGGATTTAAAACATCAGAGATTTTAATTTTGGCCGAGGAAGCGGCCGGGCCGGTCACCGTCCAAAGATAACTGCCATCATTAGCGGTAGAAGAGGCCAGGGTCTCATAAGTTGAACCATTTCTGGTCAGCTCAATCTTCACCTCCGGCACATCTCCCGTTATCTCCCACGTAATCTCTTTTGCTTGAGCGATGGTCCAAGTTTCCCCGCCGTTGGGAAAGAGTACGGTGATAATCGCATCACCGTCAAAGACGGTTAGGCTCATGGTAGTAGTCTCGGTCGCAGCTCGGCTATAAACAGAAAGGAGTAAAACGAAAACGACCGCTAAAACAGAGAGGAGTTCCCCCTCCACCCAGCGCAAGGTAGGAGAAAGAAGGGCCTGGAACCATTTGATTTTCAAGAGCAGGAAGAAGAGAGCGATGAGAGCCAAAGAGAAGAGAAGACCAAGTTGCCCGGCCGGACCAGCCAGGAAAGTTATCAGGAACGGTTGAAGGGGGATCTCTTGCCCCGGCGAAGGCGGGAGAGGAGAGGGTTGAGGAGCGACTGGAGCCGCCGGCGGCGGTTTGGCTCCGGGGCGAGGACCCGGCATAATCGGCGCTAAAATCCTCTCCAAAAGGGTAGGTTTTCTTTCGGTCACCTCAATCTCCCAAACCGTCTCCTCACCGAAATAATTCTCCGCCCGATCAACCAAACGAAACTTGGCTTGGTAAAGACCGGTTTCTGCCGGCGCTTGAATTCTGAAAGAGAAATCTCCAATGGAGCCGGGAGGAACCAATGCTGTCTGCAGGAGAGCCGGATGAGCTTGGTCCAACCAGCTGCCGCGATCAAAAAACACGCTCTTTTCATCCGGCGGCACCACCTTCAAGCGAATCTGATCTGTCCCTTCTCTTGTCCAAGCAAAAGTGCCGGTGTTGCGGAAGCCAACGGTGAGAGTAAGAGTTTGGCCCGCTTCCAGTTTCAAAGGAGAGGCAGGAGTCTGCACCGCCAACTTAGCATCATACAAACCATCAACCACTCTTAAGCCATCTTTTAAGATCGCTGTTTGGCTATCGGGGTTGATGACCACCAGGTCGAAAACTCCCGCGGGTAAACTTAGGGGCTCAAGCCACACCGCCAGCTCACTGGCAATTTGACGGCGAGGAGTAAAAGTCAAATTCCCCACCCGCACCTTAGCGCCGCTTTGGAAGTTGCGGCCGGTGATCAAAAGCTCTCCGCCGCGCTGACGAAAAATCTCACCAGGCAGAGCCGAGAGAATCTCGGGTCTGGCCGGCAGCACGAAACCTCCGCCGCCCCCGCTCGGCGCGGGAGGAGCTTCTGCCTCGATAGCGAAGGTTAAGTTGCTCAAATCGAAATTATCAGCGTTATAAACATCGCTAATCTTAATCAGGGCCAAAGGGGCAACCGAGCCGGTTACCGTCCAGAGATAACTTCCGTCATTGGTGGTTGTCTCGGCAATGGTTTCGTAACTTTCGCCGTTATCCCGCGAGAGTTCAATTTTAATTTCCGGCACATCGCCGGTGGCCTCCCAAGTGATCTCTTTTGCCTGCCCGATGACCCAAGTTTCGCCGCCGTTAGGCGTCAGAACGGTGATGGTGGCAGCAGCATCAAAGACAACTAAAGTCGCCGGCGCTACAGCCGCCCGGCTATAGAGGGAGAAAAGAAAAACCAAAGCCAAAGCCAGAAGAGAGAAAAGCTCTTCCTCTAAAAACCGAAGCCACTTGAGACGAAAATTCCCCTTAGTTTTTGTTTTGAACATTGATTTTTAATTATACCATATTTAGCCCCAGCTGTCAATGGAAAATCGGCTCCCAAAGCCACTAAGGGAGCTACTGACTTTGCCTCTAGAGCCTGGGGTCTAGATTCTAAATTCTATTTTCTATTTTCTAAACCCTCCTCCTTCGGCACCCCGAAAATCATCTTGCCGGCCGCCGTTTGAAACATCCTGGTCACCACCACTTCCACCTCGCATCCCAAATACCTCCGGCCGTTCTCCACCACCACCATGGTGCCGTCCTCCAGATAGCCGACGCCTTGAGTTTTATCCTTACCTTCCTGAACGATGCGGGTCTCAATCACCTCTCCCGGTAGAACCACCGGCCGCAGGGCGTCATGCAATTCATTGACGTTCAAGACCTGCACTCCCTGAATTTGAGCCACTTTATTGAGATTAAAATCAACCGTCATTAAGCGGGCATGCCTCTCCTTGGCCAACTTCACAATCTTAGTATCCACATCGTTGCCGGAGCTTACCTCTTCCAAAACCTGCACTCTGACCTGCTTGTCTTTGCCTAGCTGATTCAGAATTTCCAAACCTCGTCTGCCTCGCGCCCTTTTCAAATCGTCCTCCGAATCAGCAATCTTCTGCAACTCTTCTAAAACAAACTTAGGCACTAAAAGGCGGCTCCCCAAAAGAAAACCAGTTTGAGCCACCTCCAAGACCCGGCCGTCGATAATGGCGCTGGTGTCCAAAACAATCTCTTGCGGCCCGCTCCGGCCGACCTGCTCGCCCGGTCGAGAGGCCAGAGCGAGAATCGCCCGATAAAGCTGCTCCAAATAGCGGCCGAGGCTTTGTCTTTGATTGTAAAAAATGTTAATGACCAAAGCCACGACGAAGATATTAACAATGAGGGGCAACCATTGATTATAGGGGGGAGAGAGCCGCGAGAGAGGCACGGTAACAAGAGCGCCGATCGCCAAGCCAACAATCACTCCGGCCAAAGTTGTCAAGAAAACTCCAGAGGTGATGCGAATCGCCCCGCTGGTGAAAAGCAGGTAAAGAAAGATTAGAGCCAGAACGATTAAAAGAAGAATCTGCAAAAAAGTCATGGAGCAATCAAACGCTTTAAGAAGCTTTTAATTCCAGACCAGCCGGGCCTTTCTCCACCACCACTTCTTTAATCTCTCTTTTCTTGACCAAAAGCTCGGCCAGCGGATTTTCAATCAGGTTCTGGATCAATCTCCTCACCGGACGAGCTCCCAGCTCCGGCTCAAAACCGTTAGCCGCCAAGAATCTTTCCGCCGGCGAGGTCACCTCAAGCTCTATGCCCTGCTCCTTCAGCCTTTCCTTAAGTTCCATCAGTTGCAATTTCACAATCTTGACAATCTCTCCTTTCCCCAGAGGATGAAAAACAATTATCTGGTCAACTCGGTTTAAAAATTCCGGGCGAAATTTTTTCTTCAGATCGTCCAGGACTTTTTGCTTCAGCGCCTCATAACGGCTCTGAAGATTTTTGCCAGCTGCAGGCGTCTGAAAACCCAAGGCGGCTTCGTTGAGCAAGGAGGTGCCGACATTGCTGGTCAGAATGATCAGCGTATTGGTGAAATTAACTTTGCGCCCCTGGGCGTCAGTCAAAACACCGTCTTCCAAAATCTGAAGCAGTAAATGGAGCGCTTCCGGATGAGCTTTTTCAATCTCATCAAACAGAAGCACGCTATAGGGTTTGCGGCGAACTGCTTCGGTCAGTTTTCCCCCTTCCTCATAGCCGACATAGCCGGGCGGTGCGCCGACTAGGCGGGAGATGTTGTGTTTCTCCATAAACTCGCTCATATCCAGCCGAATTAAAGCCTCCCGATCTTGAAACAGCTCTTCCGAGAGCACTTTGGCTAGCTCGGTTTTCCCCACCCCGGTCGGCCCGAGAAAGATAAAGGAACCAATCGGCCGATTGGGAGCGCTAATCTTCACGCGCGAGCGTTTAATCGCCGAGACCACCCCTTTAATGGCTTCGCCCTGTCCGACGATTCTCTTTTTCAGTCTCTCTTCCAGACGGTTCAAATTGATCAATTCTGCCTTGGAGAGTTCACTGATGGGAATACCGGTCCAATGCGAAACCACCTCCGCGATGCCTGAAGCGGTCACATGGGGCCATTTCTCACGCTCCAAACTTTTTTCGCCCAAAAAACCTTTCAATCGCTCCTCACTGAGAGAAAGCTTCTGCGCTCGGGCAAAATCGCCAGCCTGAACCGCCTCTTCTTTAGCCGCCTGTAGCTCCTTTAATTTACTCCTTTTCGCCACCAAAGCAGGTGCTAGCTCGGAGGCCAGATGGAGAGCCGAAGCGGCTTCATCAATCAAATCAATGGCTTTATCAGGCAAAAAACGTTCGGGCAGATAGCGCACCGAGAGGTTGACGGATGCCTCCAAAGCTTCATCATCCAAAATAACCTGATGGTAATTTTCGTAACGTTCCTTGATGCCTCGCAAAATCTCCAAACTCTCGCTCGGGGTTGGTTCTTTCACAAAAACCGGTTGGAAACGCCGCTCCAGCGCCGCATCTTTTTCAATGTGCTTGCGATATTCATCGAAAGTTGTTGCCCCAATCACTTGGAGCTCGCCGCGCGAGAGAGAGGGTTTCAAAATATTGGCGGCATCGAGTGAGCCCTCGGCGCTACCAGCACCCACCAAAGTGTGCAGTTCGTCCACGAAGAGAATCACGCTACCGGCTTTTTTGGTTTCATCCAAAATCTGATTCACCCTTTCCTCAAACTCACCCCGATATTTTGTACCCGCTACCAGCGCCGAAGGCGAGAGCATCATAATCCGCTTATTTTTGAGATTGTCTGGCACCAAGCCCCCGACAATCTTCTGAGCCAAACCCTCCACAATCGCCGTTTTACCGATGCCCGGTTCCCCCACTAAAACAGGGTTGTTCTTGGTTCGCCGCCCCAAAATCTGAACCACCCTGACGATCTCGCTCTCCCGCCCGATCACCGGATCCAATCTCCCTGCGGCCGCGAGGGCCGTTAGATCCATGCTAAAACGATCCAGCATCGGAGTTGAACTCGAGACCGAAGAAGAGCTCGTCAAGCGAGGCCGGGTTAAGTAGGCTGTCTCATTCGCTTTTCTCGCCTCCACTGGAAGAAAACTATTCATCCGGCGCAAAAGGCGCGAAAGCTGGGCAGCTAAAGCGGGAATCTCCACCTTAAACTCCTGCAAGATGCGATAAGCGCCACCCTCTTTTTCTCTTAAAAGAGCAAACAAAAGGTGCTCCAAGCCAACTTGGGGGTGGCTGTACTTCGCCGCCGTTACCACTGCCTGCTCAATTACTCGGCGCAGGCTTTCGGTCAAACGTGGCGGGGCGGTTCTTTTTTGGCTTTTCTCCTCAAAGCTTAAAAGGAGCTCCACTTTTTCTGTACTTATTCCCTCATTGGCCAAGAGATCAAAGACCGCACCTTCCGCCAAACGCAGAAGAGCCAAAAGGCAGTGCTCGGTGCCGGTGTAAGACGAACCGGCCTCGGCCGCGATCTTCTGCATAAGAATCAGCGCGCGCCTGGCTTCAGGGGTGAATTTTTGTTGGAAGAAAGAATCAACCATCAAGGCAAGGGAGTTCTAAACTCTAAGAGCTAAGGGCTGGTTTGGTGAGGAGCAGATTTTTTACTGCGTTTGGCAGGAGGGGTTTTTTCTTGAGGGATCTCCTCCGCCTTCGTTTCAGAACCGGCCAGAGAAGCCGTGGCAGAGAGTTCTTCGGCTGGCGCAGGTGTAGGAGCTGGTTGCCCCTCGGCCGGGAGGATTGGCGCGCCGCTTTTCTTTTCCACATCGATCTGATAGCCGGTCAGCTTGCTGGCCAAACGAACATTTTGACCTCCTTTACCAATAGCTAAGGAAAGCTGGTCGTCATCCACTCTGACCAAAGCTCTTTTTTCCTTCTCATCAACCACCACCTCTTTAATCTTAGCAGGCGCCAAGGCATTCATAATAAACTGGGCCGGCTCCTTATCCCAAAGGACAATGTCGATCTTTTCATCCCCGATTTCTCCCATCACAACCTGAACCCTGACCCCGCGCCGGCCAACTAATGAGCCAACCGGATCCACCGCCTCCTCCTTGGAAAAAACTGCCACCTTAGTACGAACCCCGGCTTCCCGAGCCACTGCCTTGATCTCCACCACGCCGCTGCCAATCTCCGGCACCTCCATCTCAAACAATCGGCGGACCAAGTCGGGATGCGAACGGGAAAGAACCAACTGTGGCTCTTTCTCTCCCTCTTCCACCCGAACTAAATAGACCCTCAGCCTCTGCCCGATCTGCAAATGATCACTCTTAGATTGCTCCGAAGGAAAGAGAATACCCATGGTTTTACCCACATCGACAAAAACGAGATCGCCTTCAATTCGCTGCACCACGCCGTTCAAAACCGTGCCTTCTTTGTCCTTGTAAGCTTGGAGGATCATCTTCTTCTCCTCCTCCCGCAGCCTCTGCATAATTACCTGCTTAGCGGTTTGAGCAGCAACCCGACCATAATCGGCAGGCGGGAAAACTTCTTCCTTGAGCTCATCTCCTACCTTAATCTCTCTCTGGATCTTCTTGGCTTCTGCCAAGCTCACCTCCCGCACCGGATCGGTGACCTCTTCCACCACTTGGCGCACCACAAAAAGACGGAACTTCTCGGTCTTAGGATCGATCTTGACCACCACCAACTGCTCCTTTTGGCCAAAATCCTTGCGATAAGCCGCAGCGATAGCAGCCTCCACCACCTCCAAGATCGCCTCCTGGGGGATACCTTTTTCTTCCGCGATCTGTTCAATGGCGCTTAAAAATTCGCTTTTCTCTTTCATAAGAATCTTTGCAAAGGTTGGAAAAACGGGCTTCTCATAAGCCCGTTTCAGTCCAGCTTTATTATACCGCTTCTTGGATCTCTAAAGCAAGACGTTTCTCAGGTGTCGGATGCGACTCCTGCCTGGCAGACGCAAAAAATGGATCGCCACCACATCAAAACGGACGGGTTGATGAAGCCAGCCTTTCTCCTGCAGATAAAGGAGGGCGGCTTTTTTGAGATGAATCATTTTGCGCCGACCGATTGCCTCCTCGGGCAAAAGCTTCTCTCCCCAAAGAGATTTGACCTCAACGAAAACCACCGTCTCTTTCTCTTGGGCGATTAAATCAAGTTCGCCGAAATGATTTTTGACGTTGCGGCCCAAGATCCGAAAACCCCGCTTTTTCAGAAAATGCTCGGCCAGCGCCTCCCCCAAATTCCCCTTGACTCTAAGCATCAAGTCGAACCTGTTGAAGCAGTTGGATGGGGCGAAAAGCGCTCCGGTGCCAAGGCGAAACCCCGAGTTCGGCTAAAATCTGCTGATGTAATTTGGTCCCGTAACCTTTATGCAGCTCAAAGCGATAAGCTGGATACTTCATTTTTCCTATTTTCATCATTAAACGATCTCGAGTAACTTTAGCCACGATCGAAGCAGCGGCGATGGAAAGAGAATGAATATCTCCATCAATCACGCCGCGAGAGGGACAGAGAGAGAATTTCACCGTCCGGCCATCCACCAAAATAAAATTGGGCCTCAAGCGCAAACCCGCAAGGGCCCTGTCCATAGCTAGTCGAGTGCCGGTCCCCAAGCCCAAACGGTTGAGTTCTCTAACTTCCACTAAACCGCAATGCCAATCCAGCGCCAAGGCCTGAATCTCTTTGAAGATCTGCTCTCGCCTCGAGTGGTCTAGGCTCTTGGAATCACGAATGCCTAACCGGTAAACTTTTCGGCTGTGCAAAGGCAAAATAACGGCAGCGGCTACAAGCGGTCCGGCCCAAGCTCCTCGGCCAACCTCATCGACCCCCGCGACGAGCTTAAAACCTTGGGCTAGACACTGCCGCTCCCATTTGAGATGTGGTTTGGCCGGCATATGAAAGAGGGTTAAGGCTGGGCAGCTTGAGGGTTCGAAGGTTTCCAAGCCGGACGCTTAAGCGCACTCTCCCGAAGACGCCGGGCTCGGCCTCGGGAGCGACGGAGGAAGAAGAGACGGGCCTTTCTCACCCTGGCCTGCTTTTTAAACTCGATTTTCGTCAAAGTGGGAGCGAGCAAAGGATAGTTCTTTTCCACCCCGATGCCGAAGCTTTCCTTGCGAACAGTGAAACTGCCATCCGGGCTTCGGGGTTTCTTGACTTTAATCACTAGACCCTCAAATGCCTGCACCCTTTCCCTGCCGCCCTCTGAAATCTTCTGGTGTACGACCACGGTTTCGCCCACTCGAACTGCAGGCAGGGAGACAGCTGTCGGCTTGAGCCATCGCTCTTCTTTGGTCATCGGAGTTTATCTTGCAAATAACGCCTCTCATGGTAAAGAAATCTTCTGCAAAAGTCCAGAGAAAAAACTAGGGAGCAATGTAGCTTGCTCCCTAGTGTTTTAGGTTCACTACCAAATCATAGGCTCCACTAAGTTGCTCAACCTCAAGATCCAAACCGCCGCTCTCCACACCCAAAGTGTAGCCGAACCGGTTAGCTAGTTGTTCTCCCCAAGCAAGGAGGCTGGTTTGCCAAGCATCTGATTCACCTATCATAAGACCGAGAATGAGCGGCTCTTGAGCCTCGAGAGCTAGATAGAGAAAGCCGGCATGATAGATAAGTTGCCTCATCGAGCGGAGGGAATTCACCCGAATCTCTAAACCAGCTTGACCGAGAACGGCACTGAGACTTTCATTCGACATCAGGCGAAGGCTCAGAGCCGATTTGGCCGGTCGCAGAAAAACCAACTGAAAACCATCGGCTTCTTTCACAAACACCACCGGTGTGCCTAACCAAGAGCTGAGAGCGAAAACCCCTGACTGAATCGGCACCAGCTGGCTCAAAGCCTGGTGGCGGCTTCTGACATCCACTCGGTAAAGATTCTTTTGGCTGAGGAAATAGATCTGCCTGCCCAAAACCAAGGGCGGCAAATCTAACTTCACTCCCTCGACCAGGATGTGCAGCCGGCCGGTTTCGAGCTGATGCAGCACCAGTTTCTCCTCCAGTTGATAGAGAATTTCTCCTCGACGATACCAAGTCGCTAAACGAGACGGGAGGCCGTTGATTTTCTCCACCTCCCCGCCGGGCTTCACTAAGATAACTTGGGAGGTATCGTCTTGAAGAAGCCAAGTTAAAAGTACGCCCTGTTCACTAACGGCCGGAAAGCGCACCTCCCCCGGTAAATGGCTCAAGCGGAAGAGATTGGTTAGTCGCAGATCGGCACCATACAACTGGCCGTTTCTAATCAAGAGTAAATCGGCATCAGCGAGTTGGGGCCAGAAAATCTCAATCTGTGGCAAGGGCGGCAAATGAGCGAGGCTGTCGGCAAACGCCGAACCTAAAAGCTCACCTTTGGTGCGTAAAAGCTCTTGCCAAACTAGTTCTGCCAAATAAAGATCGTCTCGCCCGTCCACCATCTCTCTGTGATTGTAGCCTTCCAGCACGCGCTGCTTGCCCCGCAAAGCCAAACTCAAGGCTGAACCGATGGAGACAGCGCCATCGCTCCGCACGCCGAACTGTTGGATGAGAATCGCCGGAATCTGATACATCTGGTGATTAGTAAAGCCCTCGTCCCGGAAAAAATAGCCGGCAGCCAAGAATTCCAGCAGATCCAAATGCTTTTTAATCCAAGCAGCAGAACGTTTGGGCAGAGCGCCGGCAAAGGACGAGATCCGGCCTCGATGCGATTCCAATTCTCTCTGCAACTGGTCAAGACGGGGATTATTGACCCCGCTCAACGGCAGCGGCAGGCTCCGGTCAAAGTTGGTAAACCGAAGCGGTTCATACGATTGCCAGTCAATCTTGCCGATCAAAAGCTGAAGCTCAATCAAGCCGCTCTTGTTAATCGCGTGAGTAACCACGGCCCGATCGGCCAAATAAGAACCCTGGCCAGGCGCCCCTAAACTAATCAGCTGAACAATCTTGCGAGGCTCATCCACTAAAGCCTGCGCCCCAACTAGGCCGCCGTGGCTGTGACCGATGATTCTCACTTCCGCGCCGGCCTGAGTGAGTTCGGCATCACCCTCAATTAACCGAACCAGATCTTTGCCCGCCAACCAGAAAGGCAAAGAGGTAAAATCGTAGCGGTACTCTAAAACTTTGAACCGTTTCCTCAACTCCCCACCCGAACTGATCTCCAGTCGCCGACGATGGAGGCTGAAATAGTTCGGGTCAATTTGATCCTGAACGCCATGAATCAAGATTAAAGCCATCCTTCCATTTAAGGGAGAAGTATCCATCGCCACCAGCTTGCCGCGAGCGCCGAGAGCTTTGACCTTGTCAACTGTCAGATTCTGCAGGAAATTGTCCGACGGCCCAAAAGCAGCGTATGCTCCGGCCCCACCACTCGCAAGGAGTAAAGGCAAAAGGAGCCTCAAAAACCAGATTCTCAAAGAACATCACCTCCTTTGGTAGAATTTTTGTTTGAAACAGTTTTGTCACCCGGCTAAACTGCCGCCCCTTCTAGAACTTGCCTAATCTCTTCCTGAAGTTCTGGCGAGGGCTGAATCGAGAGATGAGTCAGGATCCGTTTCTGACCTCCATTTAAACTCAGAATCAACTCCACTGGCAACTGGCCGGGATACCGCTCCAGAACCATCTTCAACGCCTGAAGCTGACCATGGGTGACACCCGGAGGAAGACTAAGGCGGCAGAGGTTGGCTTCCTGAACGAGATAAGGCACAGCTGGAGAAGTGGCAGCCAAATCTCGCAGGAATTTTTCGCTTAACTCAAAAGCTCGGTGAGCGACGACTTTGGCTTCGGGCTGAAGGCGCAATTTCTCTCCCTCCTCAATGATTAAATCCTTAACGTTGACAATCCCCTCCACAAAAAGCAACTTGTCTTTCACCCAAAGTGCGGGGGCTGCCTTTAAGACCCTCGGGAAGACAATTACTTCCAACGAGCCGGTCAGGTCTTCCAAGACAATAAACTTCATCGGCTCACCAGTTCTGGTCATAATCGGCTGAGAGCGAGTGACGATGCCTGCTACTTTCACGAGGCGACCATCAAAAGAATTATCCAGTTGCTTAATAGGCGTCACTCTGGCTCCTAATTTTTCGGCTACGGCTTTGAATGGATGATGGGAAACATAAGTCCCCAAATACTCCTTCTCCCAAGCCAGCTTGGTTGATTCGTTAAGCGGCTCAGTCAAAGGCAACTCAATCTCTTTATGGCCCTTGGCAGGGAGAGCGCGAAAGATGGCCAATTGATCGCTACTGACCTTGGGCGAACCGCGGCCAATCATCTCAACCAGAAAGTCCAGGGCGGCTAACAACCTGGCTCGATCCCCAAATTCATCCAGCGCCCCGGCTTTAATCAAACTCTCCAAAACCCTGCGGTTGAGAGCCTCCTTCGGCACTCGATTTATAAAATCGCTCAAGCTTTGGAAAAGCCCGTTTTGTTTTCTTTCCTCAATGATTAAGTCGGAAACCTTGCGGCCGACATTTTTAATCGCGTTCAAACCAAAGCGGATATGGCTAGTTGCTTTAACCACAGCAAAATCAGTGAAGCTCTCATTGACCGACGGAGGCAAGACTTTGATCCCCAAGCTTTCGGCCTCAGCGATGTTTTTGGCGGTTCTGTCCAAGTCACTTTGATCGGAGGTGAGGAGCGCCGCCATGAACTCGTGGGGGAAATTGGCTTTCAGGTAAGCAGTCCAATAAGCGATCATGGCATAACAGACCGAATGAGCTCGATTGAAACCGTAACTGGCGAAAGGCTCAATAAAGTCAAAGAGTTTCTCAGCTACCTTTTGCTGAAGACCGTTCCTGACCGCGCCTTCGACAAATTTTTTTCTCTGCTCAGCCAAAAGGGTTCTAATCTTCTTACCGATCGCTTTGCGCAGGACATCAGCCTCTCCTAAAGAAAAGCCGCAAAGCTCTTGGGCGATCTTTAAAACCTGCTCTTGATAAACCGCAATCCCGTAGGTTTCTTTTAGAATTGGTTCCAGTTTGGGATGGAGATAGGTGATTTTTTTCCTGCCCCTTTTACGGTCAATGAAATCGGGAATAAACTGCATCGGCCCAGGGCGATAGAGCGCCACCATCGCTACCAGATCGCTAAATTGAGTCGGACGCAGTTCTTTTAAGTAACGGGTGATGCCCTCTCCTTCCAGCTGGAAAACCCCGACCGTCTTACCTTGACTTAAAAGCTGATAGGTTTTGGGGTCATCGAGCCGAATCGTTTCGATGTCAACCTCTGTACCTTGAGTTTTGCGCAAGATGCGCAAGGTGTTGCGAATGATAGTCAGATTCTTCAAACCTAAGAAATCGATCTTGATCAATCCCACCCGCTCCAAAGGCCCCATCGCATATTGAGTAATAAGCATCCGTTCACTCTTGGGGGCATATTGAATGGGGGTGTAGTGATAGAGTGGTTTGTCAGCTATGACCACACCGGCGGCATGGGTGGAAACATGTCGAACCGTACCTTCCAACTTGAGGGCAATATCAAAGAGCCGCCGGATTTTGGCATCTTTTTCATACCATTCCTTGAGGTCCGGAATTGTCTCCAGGGCTTGCTTCAAGGGTATGTGCTTGCCCTGAACGGGCGGTGGCACCAATTTAGCCACTCGATCAACCTCGCTATAACTCATGCCCAAAGCCCGACCGACATCCCTCACCACTGCCCGCGAGGCCATGGTGCCGAAGGTGGCAATCTGTGCTACCTGCAAGCGACCATACTTCTCTCGAACGTAATTGATGACTTCGTCTCGGCGATCGTCAGCGAAATCAATATCGATATCAGGTAAAGAGATTCTTTCTGGATTAAGAAAACGCTCAAAGAGGAGATTATGTTCCAAAGGATTGATGCTCGTAATGCCCAAAAGGTAAGAAACTAAACTACCGGCGGCGCTACCGCGGCCCGGCCCTACCACAATACCTTCCTTCTTGGCCCAGTTGACATAATCGGCCACCACCAAAAAATAGTTCTCAAAGCCCATCCGTTCGATCGTTGAGAGCTCAAGCTCTAACCTTTGCTTGATTTCGGGCGTTACCTCAACCTTTTTCTCCTTTAGACCTTGCCGAACCAGCTGACGCAAAAGCTCTTGGGCCGTAACTCCCGCCGGCAAGACAAAGTGGGGGAAAACAAAACGATCCAAAGGTATCTCAAGGGCAGTCTTGATAGCCACTTGAAGAGTATTCTCCACTACCTCCGGTTGGTCGCGAAAAGCCGCGGCGATAATCTCTGGAGCGGGCAGGTCGAAGAACTCATGCTTCATGCTGAAGCGATGGGGATCGGAGAGTTGGGTATTGGTTTGAATACAGAGCAGAACATCCTGGGCTTCCTGATCTTCCTCGCGAACATAATGAGCATCGGCCGTCGCGACCGCCGGAACTCGCCAGCGGGCCGCTAAAGCCAAGAGAGCGGCATTAACCTTGGCCTGCTCAGAGATGCGAGGATGAAACTGGAGCTCTAGGAAGAAATCCTCGCCAAAAAGTTCGTGATAAAACTTCAAGATCTCTTGAGCTTTTTCTTGGCGACCAGCAAGAATGGCTTGGGGCAATTCGCCCTGCAGACAACCGGAGAGGGCGATCAAGCCTTCTCGATGGGCTTTTAACAATTGGTGATCAATGCGGGGGCGGAAATACCAGCCCTCCAAATGAGCCAAACTGGTAAGTTTCATCAAATTCTGATAGCCGGTCAGGTCCTTGGCCAGTAAAGTGAGATGGTGGTAGGCTGCTTCCCCGCTTCCCTGGGGCGGCCGCTTGAGATCTTCGGTAATATAAGCCTCAAGACCGATGATCGGTTTTAAGCCTTTTTCTTTGCATTTCAAATAAAACTCAATCGCCCCGTACATATTGCCATGGTCAGTCAGGGCCAAGGCCGGGGAACCAAAACTCTTGGCTCTCTCGGTGAGTTCATCGATTTTCGAGAGTCCGTCCAGGAGGCTATAGTGGCTATGGACGTGAAGATGAACAAACTCCACCATATCATCTTCGGCTTAATCTCTACGGCGCTCGAAATAAAAGAAGCTCAATAAAATAAGCAACAGAACTCCAGCTAAACCCAAGATCAGAAAACCGATCCGGGCCAAAACCCAATGAGTTAAATCCAATAAAAAGTTAACCAGCTTTTGACCATAGGCCGTATCGGCCAAAAACCAAACTAGGAAAAAGAAAAAAACTAGGCAAATCAAGGCCGCCCGCAAATAGCGCAAAAAACGGCCGAAGCGGAGAGAGAAAGCATGCCTGAAGCGCTCCCCGAAAGAGAGAAGTGGCCGATCAAAGGAAGTGAGATCTAAAATTGCCTGAAAATAGCTCTCCAGGGCCTGATTGACCTCCTCACGGGTGGGCAAAAAGCCAACCTCGAAAACGATGCGACGATGAAGCTCCCGAGCTGCCAGCAACGCTTCTAACTGGCCGAAAACCGCCCGGGCATTTTTCAGCTTAGTTTTTAAATCTTCGCCGGAACTTAAAGAAGAGAGTGTCTCGCGAAAAATCTTTTCGGCTTCAATCACCGCCAAGGCCCAAGCCGACGGCTCCCGACCTTTGGCGAATTCTTTAACATTCTGCCACTCCACTGACAGATCCAGCTCCTCAGCTTGAGTTAACTCTCTCATCTTCCCCTCCCCATGCGAAAAGGCCAAGTTCAAAGCCCCTCTTAAATCACTAGGTTGACGATGCGGCCTTCTTTATAAATAATCTTTTTCGCCCGGGTGACCCAAGGTCGAAGTTTCACATGCCTCTTAATCTCCGCTAAAACCTCTGCCTTGGCAGCTCGAGTCTTAACTCGAATCACTCCCCGCAGTTTACCGCCAACCTGAACAGGCAGATCCATCATGGCTTCTTGCGTCAAAAGCGGCCCAACTGTCGGCCAGGTAGCAGCTGAGAGCTCTCCTTGGAATCGCCAGTTGGACCAAATTTCAGAGGTTAAATGAGGCGCGAAGGGGTAAAGCAGGATCAAGAACCGGCGCCAGCTCTCCCGAGAGAGCGCCTGCCCGAAATGATTAAAAAATTCCATGAAGCTGCTGACGGCGGTGTTGAATTTCAGATTCTCAATGTCGGAGGTAATCTTGCGAACCAGCCGGTTTAAGGCCCTCCGGACATCGGGGGTTTCTCGGGAGACAACTGATCGCCTTCCCTGCCAAAGCCGATTCAAAAAACGATAAACCCCCTCTATGCCCCTGATGTCCCAAGGCAGACTTTGATGGAACGGCCCGATAAACATCTCATACATTCGAAACGCATCGGCGCCGAATTTGCTCACCAACTCATCAGGATTGATGACGTTGCCACGGGATTTACTCATCTTAAAACCATCCGGTCCCAGAATTAATCCCTGATGACGCAGCTTTAAGAAAGGTTCATCAAATGAAAGGTAACCCAATTTATGAAGCACTTTAGTGATGAAACGGGCAAAGATTAAATGACCGGTGGCATGCTCGGCTCCCCCGACATAAAGATCGACCGGCAACCAGGCTGACAAGACCTTTTTATCAGCAAATTCTTTGGTGTTTTTGGGATCGGCGTAACGCAAGAAATACCAAGCTGAATCAACGAAAGTATCCATCGTGTCGGTTTCCCGTTTGGCGCCTTTGCCGTATTTTCTCTCTACCCCAACTTGAAACTGCCTGGATAAAAGAAGGGGAGACAAGCCGGTTGGCTTAAAAGCCACATCAGTTGGCAGAAGAACCGGCAGATCTTTTTCAGGCACTGGCAAGATACTGCCGTCTTTTTGATAAATAATCGGAATCGGCACTCCCCAATAGCGCTGGCGAGAGATTAACCAATCCCTCATTTTGTAATAGGTTTTTTCTTTGGCCTGAAAAAGTTCGGCGATTAAAGGGATCGCCTTCTGGGAGTCCTGGCCATTAAAGATGTTGGAATTCATTAACTTGCCCTCGCCGGTGTAAGGCAAATTCCCGCCTTGAATCACAGGAACAACCGGTAAATCAAACTCTTTGGCAAAAGCCCAATCTCTCTCATCATGAGCCGGCACGGCCATGACCGCGCCAGTGCCATAATGCGGCAAAATGTAATCAGCCACAAAAACAGGGATTTTTTTCTTGCTCGCCGGGTTAAGAGCAAAGGCTCCTGTCCAAACGCCTGTTTTCTTTTTTTGCTCCCGTTGCCTCTCTAAATCGGTCTTATTGAGCGCCGCTCTGATATAAGCCTCGGCTTCAGCTTTCTTCCCCAAGGTAGTAATTTTCTTGACCAAAGGGTGTTCCGGCGCCAAAACCAAATAGGTAACTCCAAAGAGGGTGTCCAGTCGAGTGGTGAAGACTTTGATTCTCGCCCGGCTAGAGACGAGCGGAAAATCAATCTCGTAGCCGACACTTTTCCCGATCCAATTCCGCTGAAGTTCCTTGGTGCTCTCCGGCCAATCCAATCTTTCTAAACCGACGAGCAGCTCCTCGGCGAAGTCAGTGATTTTAAAGAACCATTGGGTCAGTTCCTTTTGGATAACGGGTGTCCCGCAGCGCTCACAGCGCCCGTCTGTCACCTGTTCGTTGGCTAAAACGGTCTGATCTTGGGGGCAAAAATTCACTTTGGCCTTCTCCCGGTAAGCCAGATTGTTCTTATAGAGTAAAAGAAAAAGCCATTGGGTGAAGCGGTAATAAGCGGGGTCGGAGGTGTTAATCTCCCGACCCCAGTCATAAGAAAAAGAAAAACTGGCTAACTGCTCCTTAAAGCGCTGGATGTTCCTTTTGGTGCTCTCTCGAGGATGAAGCCCGGCTTTAATCGCCGCGTTTTCGGCCGGCAAACCAAAAGCATCAAACCCCATCGGATGGAGCACCGTGTAGCCTTTGGCTCGGTAATAACGCGCTAAAATATCGCTCCCCACATAACCCCTAGGGTGCCCGACATGCAGTCCCTCGCCGGAAGGGTAAGGAAACATGTCAAGAATATAGAACTTTTTGCCCCGAGGTAGGGTGGGGGTTTGAAAAGTTTTTTTCTCCTCCCAATGCTGACGCCACTTGGCCTCGATTTTCTTGTGGTCGTATCGCCTCATAAATATCGGCTTTAGACCCCGAAATAAAAAGAGTCTAAACCAATTCTAGCATAAGGGGAGAAACCAAAAATAACCGGCCCGAGTCTACTAGTTGACGGAGAGCCGATGATCGACGCAGAATCTGCAGCCTGGCTGGAGTTCTAATGGCACAATTAGCGGTGCCAATTTTGACGAAGAGTCCGAAGGTTGGCTGGCGTAAATTTTGTTCTGGTGGACCGGATGGGAGTCGAACCCACGACCTCTTGCATGCCATGCAAGCGCTCTAACCAACTGAGCTACCGGCCCAGGCGAACGATGGCGAGTCTGAGTTAGGCATTAAGATTTTGTGTAGTCAAATCTTGATGCCGCTTTTTATATCTTGATCAACCTCGCAAACCGGTAAAGCAAAGGGATTTTCCATTCTTGGCCACGGAAGGTCTGATAAATCGCCGCCAAACTCAAAAGCATAAAGAAAAGAAAAGTTAAGCGATTGAGCCACTGCATCAAAAGAAACCCTTTGACAGGAGCCACAACCGAAACGGTCGCCCCCAGAACCCAAAGTACAATCGCCGCCAGGGTTTCGGCCACGAAAAGAACTATCCCTTGCTTGATGTGAAAAACAATAAACGGATGGTCCCGTTTTAAAATCAGCGGCACCAGAAACATCAACCAAATGTAAGAGAGGGCCGCGAAGCCTTTCTCCTCAAAGACCAAGCCCCTTACCACCGGCTGAGAAGAAAAAACCGGGGACGAATTGGTCGTCGTCTGTTCCTGCTCCATCTTTCTCCAGAATAACAGAAAATTGCCTAGAAGCCTTCCTCTTCATCGGGAGCAGAGGAAATCTCCTCTTTCTTTTCAGGCAGATCGGTCACCACCGCCTCGGTTGTCAAAATCATCCCAGCCACCGAAGCTGCATTTTGCAGAGCTAAGCGAGCCACTTTGGCCGGATCGACGATTCCAGCAGCCATCATATCCACCCCGAAGCGGTTGGTAGCAGCATCATAGCCAAAACCGGCCTTCTCTTTCTCCACTCTAGCCAAAACTGCATCCGGCTCTTGACCGGCGTTAGTCGCGATTTGCTTAATCGGTTCAGCCACCGCTTCGTAGAGAATCTCTAAGCCCAGTTTTTCGTCTTTGTTGTCGACCTTCGCCTCCCGAAGCGCCCGACGAGCATTAAGCCAAACCACTCCGCCGCCCGGCAAAACACCCTCCTCGACCGCCGCCTTGGTGGCATTGATCGCATCTTCAATTTTGTACTTCTTATATTTCATCTCGGTTTCCGAGGCCGCTCCTACTTTCAACACCGCCACGCCCCCGGAGAGCTTCGCCAAACGTTCCTCTAGTTTCTCCTTTTCAAAATCAGAGGTTTCTTTTTTCAACTGCAGGCGAATTTGCTCAATCCGATTTTTAATCACTGCCTCACTGCCCTTGCCGCCAATAATAGTCGTGGTGTCTTTGGTAATAACCACTTTATGGGCCGAACCGAGTTGCTCCCGGGTCGTCTTCTCCAACTTCATCCCTTTCTCTTCGGAAATCACTTCCCCGCCGGTCAAGATGGCAAGATCCTCTAGCATCTCTTTTTTTCTCTCGCCAAAACCCGGAGCGGAGACGGCAAAAGCATTAAAAACGCCACGCAACTTATTGAGTACCAAAGTGGCCAGCGCCTCACCCGAAACTTCATCGGCGATAATCAGAAGCTCCTTTTTCCCTTCCCTGACTAGACTCTCAACGAGAGGCAAGATTTCGGTAATCGCCGACACCTTCTGGTCGGTAAGCAAAATCAGCGGTTCCTCCACCACCGCCTCCATCCGGGCGGTATCGGTGACCATATAAGCCGAAACATAGCCTTTATCGAACTGCATCCCTTCCACCACCGAAAGCTCCAGCCCTAAAGTGGGAGATTCCTCCACGGTAATCGGTGCCCGATCGCCGACTTTTTCCATCGCCTCAGCGATCATCTGGCCAATCTCGGCATCATCGGCCGAAATGGAAGCCACTTGAGCTTTCTCCTCCCGTTTAGTAATCGGCTGGGCCGCTTTCTTAAGCTCCTCAACTAAAAGCTCCACCCCTTTATCGATGCCGTGCTTGAGAGCCATAACATTGGCCCCGCGTTCAATCAGATCCAAGCCCCGGCTCAAAATCGCTTGAGTCAAAACAGTCGCGGTGGTAGTGCCGTCGCCGGCCTGATCACCGGTTTTTTCAGCCGCTTCTTTAGCTAACTGGGCGCCGGCATTCTCCACTTTATCCCTCAGATCGATCTCCTTGGCGATGGTTACTCCATCGTTGACAATCAACGGCGTGCCAAAACCGCGATCCAAAACCACATTGCGCCCTTTCGGCCCTAAGGTCACCTTCACTGTATCAGCCAACTTATCCACCCCCCTCTTCAGCGCCTGCCGCGCCACCTTGTTGAATTTGATAGTTTTAGCCATAGTTGTTCTAAACTCTCAATGCTAAATGCTGAATGCTGAATATTATCTTTCTATCGCTAAGATGTCGGAGAAGTCGAGGATATAAAGCTCCTCGTCATTAACTCTAACTTCGGTTGGCCCATACTTAGTAAAAAGCACAACGTCACCAACCTTAGCTGGCGCCTCTTCCCTCTGACCGTTCTCCAGGAGCTTGCCGGACCCAACCGCCAAAACCTTCCCCTTCTGCGGTTTCTCTTTGGCCGTTTCCGGCAGGAGGATGCCAGCCGGAGTTCTCTCCTCTTCTTCCAAAGGCTTGACAATTAGACGGGAATTAACTGGTTGAAGCTCCATTTTGACTAAAAGATTTAAGACTAAAAAAATTTTGGCTCAAAAAACTATTATATATTATAGCAGAAAGTTGGCTACCGCCACACTAAATTCCACCGGGCTTGGGCCGGACCAGCAAGAGCAAGGCAAGTCCCAAGGCGAACATAAGGAGAATCCGCCCCTCTTGCATGCTCCAGAGGAAATGATCAAAGAGGGCCGGCATCAGGATCAGTAGCCAGGGAGCCAACCCCAACCAAGCAAAATGAGCTTGGCGCCAAAAGGCAAGAAAAACACCTAAAATCACTGCCCAAAAAATCAGAGCCCAAACTCCCAGCTCGGCCAGGCTCAAGAGGAAAAGATTGTGCACCGGCTGGTACGACCAGGGGGCAAGATTCGGTCGGAGTCGAGCTAGCTGGGTGAGGTAAGCGCCGCCGCCAAGACCCAACGGCCAAGATGCCTGAATCATGGCAACTGCCTCCCGGGCCCCCGAGATCCTTTCCTCAACCGACCTTTGCTCTTTGGGGATAGAGAGATTAAAACGACTCTGCCAGCCGGGCCAGAGGAGCAAGAAGCCAAAGAACAAAACCAGAAGCCAAGGCCATCTCCCCTCGGCTTTCGAAGCCCAAAGAAAAAGCAGCGCCAAAATGAGCATTAGAAGAGCAGCTTTGGAGAAAGTCAGGAGAGCCAGCCCAATCCCGGCCACCAAGCCCACCCAAAGCCAGCGCCGAGAGAATATCCCTGCGCCCAAAGTGAGAAGGAAAGACGAAAAAGCTGCCCAAGCCCCCAATACATTGGGATGGGAAGAAAGGCCATAGGCCCTCAACCGCCTCTCCCCTAGAAAATCAACCACCGCGTTCTCCTTCGAAGAGACATCCAGATGGCTTTCATCCAGAAAGAAGAGACCGGCTGAATGGCCGGAGATAAACTGGATCAGGGCAACTACCGCCTGAACAATCACGCCGACAAGAAGAGGCAGAAAAATCTCCTTTAAACTTGGCTTTCTTTCTAAAATATAAAAGAAGAGGATGCCAGCCAAAAGAAAATGAAGCGAGAAATTCCAAGTTAGAAGTGGAGCCGGAGAAAAACTTAAGCTTAAAAGCCCCAAAAAGCCCGGTAAAAAGCCAATTAAACTCAAGGGGGACGAGATGATTTTTTCCTTCCTCAAACCACGCCCGAGAAGAAAAAGGATCAATAAAAAAAGCAGCAGCAGATCGCTGCCGTATAGTGAAACAGAACGCCATTCATTGAAAAAACCCCCCGCTTCGTAAGACAGTAGAACATCTTTGAGCTGCCAAGGCAGGATAATCAGCAACAGGCCAAAAACAATCTTCTCTATCCTTTCAAGAATCTTCATTCCGCAAAGAGATTAATTTGGCCGGCAAGCGCTCTTGGAAAAAAACGCTTCTTGCCTCCGGATGAAACTTTAAGATCGCATCGCTCATAATCTCTAAGGGAAAAGGAGTTTTTTGCTTACGCTCGATTCTCTTCCGTTGAAAGAAACGGAGCCAACCTTCCCAAAGCGGTCCCAAGACCAGGTAGAAAAAGAATTCTTGAGTTGCCTTAATCGCTTTCATTCCAAAATTGAAACGAACGAGAGGCGCCGAGTAACTGCTTATGCCATACCAAGGGAAGCGCCCTTTCAGCCAGCTGTTTGCGGTCACCAAGCGAGGCAAAATGCCGCTGTCAAAAACAGGTACCAGAAGATAGCTCCAATAGGCAAGGTATGGGTCTCCTCCCGGGAGAGCCACTTGGCTCAAATCAAGCGCCTCTTCGGTCACGAAAAAATTAAGACAAAATCGGCCGGCTATTTTTTTGCCCTGCCGCTTCTGGCCTAAAAGAAGAAACCAGCAACTCACAAGCCAGCGGGTGAACCAGAGCCGCCCTTTTTTAACCACCACAAAAAGGTCAATATCGCTTTGCTCATCTACTCCGTTGAAGGCAAGTTGAAGCGCGACAAAAACTGCTTCCACAAACGGAAAAAAAGAAAGCCAAGAAACAAAACGCCGTGTTTTAGCCCAAAGGAAAGCGGCTTTTTTCTCTTTGGCCCGCCGTTTTAGAATGAGATCTTCCCTGCCCTGGAGACAAATAAAATTCTCGCTCCGCACCAAGGAGAAAGGCAGCCGGTCCGGGCTTTCGTGGGTCAGTCGAAAGAGCTCGTTTTTGGTCAACGGCCAATTCAGCAGGTCAAAAAAAGCGACGGTTTCCAGTAAAAAGGAGGGATGAGCCATGAGAGGTTAGGGATAAGAACAATAAAGTGTTTTATACTTTAAATATAAACTACCCATTGCTATTCACTCAGCCCTGCACACCCATCCTCCCCTCTATGAAACGTTTATTTTCCGGCATTCAACCCACTGGTCTTCTTCACCTCGGCAATTACTTGGGGGCGATTCAACAATGGATTGAGCTGCAAAAAAAATACGAGAGCTTCTTCTCAATCGTTGATCTCCACGCCATTACTCTGCCTCAAGAGCCAAGAGAGCTAAGAAAGCAGATCTTGCAGATAGCCAATATCTACCTAGCCGCCGGTATCAACCCAAACAAAACTACTCTTTTCGTTCAGTCGGATCTCTCTACCCACAGTGAGGGGGCTTGGCTGCTCACTACCATCGTCAAAATGGGAGAGCTCTTCCGAATGACCCAGTTTAAAGACAAAACAACTAAATTTAGAAAAGAGGGTATCCCGGTTGGCTTATTCACTTACCCTACTTTGATGGCCGCTGATATTTTGCTCTATGATGCCGCCGTGGTGCCAGTGGGTGAGGACCAAAAACAGCACGTTGAGCTAGCACGAGATCTAGCACGGAGGTTCAATAAAAGGTTTGGTCCAACTTTTGTCATCCCCCAGCCGCTCCTGCCCAAATTCGGCGCCCGGATTATGGGCTTGGACGACCCGTCAAAGAAGATGAGCAAATCCGCCCCGAGCCCGATGAACTATATCGCTTTAACTGATGAACCGGAAACGGCGCGTCAGAAAATAATGAGGGCCGTCACCGACTCCGGCCGAGAGATAAAATACGACCCCAAGAAAAAACCGGCGATCAGCAATCTTTTAACCATCTATTCCCTGCTCGCTAATCAAACGATTGGCGCTTTGGAGAAAAAATATCAAGGCAAAGGTTACGCTGTCTTCAAAAAAGATCTGGCTAATGTGGTAGTCAAATTCCTCACACCTTTTCAAAAGAAACTGGCGCGGCTGGAAAGAACGCCGGCTAAAACCAAAAAGATACTGGCGGACGGCGCGCGCAAGGCTTTCAAGGTCTCTTCGAAGAAAATCGAGGAGATGAAAAAAAGAATGGGGCTGGGGAACCATTAGTCAAATTCTCTTGGGCAATTCCCATTTGACAAAAAGATACCGGTGCCGAGCCTACCTACCCAGATGTTGCTTCAAGATCTGACGGTATCGCTCATTGTCTAACACAACTGCTCTGACTGAATTAAAGTCGTCAGCTCTCGTTTTTTGTCGTCCAGGAGCTCCTTAGAGATAGCTTCTATATTCAAACGCAAAAGTGGTTCGTTGGCAGAGGGGCGGATGTTCGCCCACCAAGCGGAAGACCTGATAGTCAGCCCATCCAGCCAATCAATGGCCTCCCCAGAATAGGTTGCGGCTACTTTTGCCATCACCTTTTGAGGATCGCCTACTTTGAAATTCGTTTCGGGAATCTGAAAATAGCGGCGATGAGGCTCAAGGAGCTGGGAAAGGCAACCATTGAATTTAGACAGAAGCCGCAGAACAAAGAGAGCGGCGAGCAGGCCGGAGTCGGCGTTGAAGTTGTTTTGAAAGAAATAATGGCCCGAATGCTCCCCGGCGAAATAGGCGCCGTATTTTTTCATATCCTTTTTAATGTAGCCGTGGCCGACTTTGGTGCGATAAGCTACGGCTTGGTGCTTCTTTACCACATCCCTTACGTTCCAACCGCAGATTGCGTTGTAGAGAACAATCCGTTTGGGGTCTTCTGACAAAACTTCGTCCATGACCATCGCGGTCGTTTCGCTGCCGGTGACCAAATTTCCTTTTTCGTCCACCAAGAAGACTCGGTCGGCATCCCCGTCAAACACCATCCCCAAATCGGCTTTTTCTTCCACAACCTTTTTTTGAAGAGTACGTTTGTTCTCCGGTTCGATCGGACTGGGCAGATGGTTCGGGAAATTGCCGTCCGGTTCAAAGAAAAGTTCGACCAATTCCACTTGAGGCAGGTGCCGGCAAAGCTTTTTCACAATCGGCCCGGCTACCCCATTGCCGGCATCAACCGCCACTTTCAAGGGTTTAATCTGCTTGGGGTCAACGAAAGTCAAAAGATGTTTAATCCAATCGTCCGAAACATCCTTTTTTTCTAGCTTGCCTTTTTTGTCGCTGGGCACTAAGATTTTGTCATTACTCTCGCTCATCAGGTTGGCGAGAGCTTCTATTTCTCCTCCCCCGCCGAACGATTCTCCGCCGCGTAAAGTTATTTTCAGCCCGATCCACTCTTTCGGATTGTGAGAAGCGGTGACCATGACCGCCAAATCAATATCCAAAGTGCCGGCCGCGAAGACCGAGATATCGGTCGCGATCATACCTAAATCAATGAGATCAACCCCTCCTTCAAGAAAGCTTTCGCACACCGCCCGGTGAATCGCCGGCGCGGCCAGGCGCGCATCCCGTCCTACGGCCGCCTTCTTGGGCTTGAGCATCCCGATCAAATGCCGGACGATGATTTTGGCGTCATCCTCGTTGAGTTCGGTGGGATAAATTCCCCGAATATCGTAAGCACGAAAAATAGATTTTTCCATTGGCTAATCGATTCACCTGCTGCCTATCCTTTGGCAAAGGTTATCCCCCAAATCTCTTTGGCTCCAGCTGTTCGCAAAACCTTCGCTGCCTGATTCAAGGTCTCGCCGGAAGTCGCCACATCATCCACCAAAAGAACTTTGCTCTGCAATAGCGGCGGACCATCGTAGGCAAAGGCTTCACTTAAATTTTCTCTTCTTTCTTTGAGCGAAAGCTTGGCTTGGGGATAGGTTGTTTTTCTTTTTTTCAAGCCCGCAAGAAGGGGCAGAGAAAGAGCTTGACTAATCCGGCGAGCCAAAAGATGGGCTTGGTTGTAGCCCCGAAAAGCCTGCCGCCAAAAATGAAGCGGCACGCCAGCCACATAATCGAAGCGCTTTCTAAGCACCGGATAAAGCAGCAGGCTTGAGAGCATGCTTTCGGCCATGAAATCAGAGAGAGCGGCAAAATCGTAATACTTAAATCGGGTCATCAGTCTCTTGGCCAGCTCCTCGTAATAGAAGGCAGCGATCAAGCCGGTGAGGTTGGTTTTTTCGCGGCAACTTTCGCAACTTTCAAAATGAGAGCTTATCTTGCCGCAGAAAAAACAGGTCGGTTGTTTGACCGGCACCAGGGCAGAAGCACAAACAGAACAGAGGGCCTCTCCTTCTCGCCCACAACCGAGGCAGCTAAGAGGCAAGATCGCATCCCAAAAAAAATTCAACCATTTTTTATTCATTCACCAAGACAGTGCCTGAATAGAAGAACTTGATGATCGCCTCAAAGTTCTGGCCTTGACTGGCCATATTATAGGCGCTCCACTGGGAGAGTCCGACACCGTGGCCGTTGCCCTTGCCTTCAAAGATAAAATTAGGGGCTGAAGTTTCGGCATCTTTGCGGATAGTAAAAAGCATACTTTTGATCAGAGTGTTGTGAGTCAAATAATCGAAGCGCCGGCTACCGACAGAAAAGCTTCGGCCGCTACTGGCAGTGAAAACCACCGTTTTGACTCGGCCGGAAGGATAGGTTTCAGAGACAACCAAATTGGTGATCGCTTCATTGTAAACACCAGCGTTCTTTAATTCCTGCTCGAAGCGATCTTTAAGGTAATCTTGAGTGATGGTCGCCTGCCAAAGAACCGGTTTGGCGTAAGGATCCGGCACCGCTACCAAATAAGGTACTGCCCTCTCCGGCGCGCCATCCGCCCAGACATTCTCCACATTGGCGGTGTAGCCACCGCTGTCGGAATGGTAATAAGTAGAGGCATAACTGCCGCCATATTTCACCACCACTCCCTTGGTCTCGGCTACCGCCCGACCGATGGCCGGATTAACGACTTCATAATTGTAGCCGTAATAAACCTGCGAGCGAGTGTCATCGTAAAGATCAAAGATATCTGCTACCGGAGCGCTCCGCGCTCTTAAGGCCCAAGTGCGGGCGATGACTGCTTGGCTTTTCAATGCCTCTAATGGCCAAGTAACGGGCATCTCGGCTACCCCTTTGAGATAATCTTCCAATTCCAAGTCATTCACCAGCCAAGCTCGGCCGGAGAGCTTGGACCGCTCTAAGCGGATAAGCCCGCGGAAAGTGTTGTAGAGATTGCTTACCCCGGGATCAGTAATTCGCAAGAGCGAGTTGTTGAGAGGAATAATCTTGACTAAACCGGCTACATCCTTGACCCAACCTCCCATCTCTACTCGCAAAGCGCCGTTAGGAGTGATTTTGACGGCGCCACCCGATGAACGTACCACTAAATTGTCGGCGCCGTCCCGCACAACAAACGCGCCGGTGCCTTCAACGAGAACGGGGCTGACAGTCGGAGTCAAGCCCACCCTAATCGGATTTTGCAAAACCAACTCTTGCTCAACCTTAATCTCCCAGACAATCCCTGGGTCATTCAGCCAAATCAGATATTCAGCCACGGGGCGAAAGGTTTCTCGGTAAGTCCCGATCGTGTCCGGCGCTTTAAGGCTGAATTCAAACCTCCCGCTCTCCCCTGGCAAAACCCTCTCCTGCGACAAAGCCGCCGGGCGATTAGGGGAGAGCCAAGTGGAAGCTGCAAAACTGCTTCGCCGGTCTAAAGGCGAGCTAGTGCCCAAACGAATAGGATGCCTGCCGGTTTTCTCCCAAGGCACATTACCGGTATTTTCTAATTCCACCCATAAAGCTATCTCTTCGGCCGGCTTCAAAACCAGCGGCGAAGGTGATTGATTCTTCAGGCGAGCGGTGTAAACCGCCGGGCCCACTTCAATCTGCCAAGCCAGACTGACCGCGGGGAACCAAACCAAATATTCGGCTACCAAATTGAATTCCTCCCGAAAAACTCCTGCTCTCGGAGGGGCTTGAATCTTAAATTCCCAACGCACCTTTTCCGTGGGTTTCACTTCAACCCGGGGCAAAAGCATCACCCGATTGTCGGAGAGCCAGCTGGCATGTCGGAAAAGGCTCCGGCGATCACTGGGACGGGAGGTAGCCAGCTTGACCGGATTGGCTCCATCGGCTCGCCAGATGGTTGTCCCGATGTTCTCTAACTCCACCCACAAACTAGCCTCGCCGCCACTGACTACTTGGGGATTAGCTGATTGATTAATTACCCGGTAACGCGGGCCCGGCGGGACCACCTCAATGACCAGCGCCGTTTGCGAGCCTTCAAGCCAAGTCAGATATTCAGCCACTAAGGCCAGGCTTTCGGTATAGAGACCTGTTCTATTCGGCGCTTTTAAAATGAAACTCAAAGAAGCGGTGCCGCCCGGCGGGATTTTCTCTTTGAGCTGGGTGAGGCGGTTAATGGATAGCCAGCTTTCATCGTAGAAAGGACTTGTCCGGTCCAGGGGTGAAGCTGTACCCAGCCGAACCGGATTAGCGCCTTCACTCAACCACTCACTGCTCCCGGTGTTGAGCCAAGAGAGAGTTATCTCCCTCTCTTCTCCCGGGTGAAGAAAAACTTTTGGCGCTGTCTGACTCTGGGCCCGGAAAGTACCGGTTTGAGCCGAAGCAGAGGGAATCAGGCAAAAACCACCGGCCAAAACCAAAAGGCACCAAAGCAACGCCCGATGATCAAGAGACCACATAGCTTCATCTATTATAACCTTCTTCGGACCGTTCCAACTAACACTAACACTGGCTGTTTAATTTATAATAAAAAGGTGCTTTTCTTTTTCTCCCGCAAAAAAACCGAAGCGAGCCTTGAGGATCCAGCTTCAGCTCTCTTCGACGAAACATCGGAGGCCGAGAGCTCGGCCGACACCACCGAAGAGGAGATCGAATTGCCGGTGGATCTTATCCGTCATGAGGGAGAGCTGATTATTCATGCCCCTTTGGTCGGCGCCAAAGAGGAAGATATTTCGGTGACGGTCCGAGGCAATGAGATCACCATCAGCAAAAACGCCACCGCTCCCAAAAGCCCGGGGGAGATTTTGATCAATGAATGCTACTGGGGGCCCCTCAGCCGCACCATTAGTTTGGAAGAGAAGATTGAACCGGAGAAAATCACCGCCGAATTGAAGAAGGGGGTCTTGACCGTCCGGCTTCCGTTTTGGCGAGAGAAAACCAAGGTGGTGCAGATTACCGCCGATGAAGAGGAAGAAAATCACTAAAGCCGTCATCGCCGCCGCTGGCCTGGGGACCCGGCTTTTGCCGGCCACCAAAGCAATGCCCAAAGAGATGCTACCGATCATCGACAAGCCGGCGATCCAATATATCGCCGAGGATTTAGTGAAGGCTGGCATTCAAGAGATTATTATGGTGACCAGCTGGCAAAAGAGGGCGCTGGAAGACCATTTTGATATCTCGCCGGAGCTGGAGCGAGCTCTCCGGGAAGCCGGTAAAGCAAAGGAGCTCAAAGAAATTCAAAGAATCTCCAAGCTGGCTCATTTCATCTATCTGCGCCAGAAACAGGGTAAGGGCAACGGCATCCCGGCCTTGGAAGCGGCGCCGATCGTGGGGGAAGAGCCCTTCCTCTATGTTTTCGGTGATGATTTGATTCAGGCTCAAGATAACTCCTCTTTCTTAAAATCGATGATTAATCTTTACCAAAAAACCGGCTGCCCGGTGATGCTCACCACCCCCGTCCCCCCGTCGGAGTTGCCCCGTTTCGGAGTGGTAGCCATCCGTCAGGAAAACCGCTTGGCGAGGGTCATTGACATCGTTGAAAAGCCAAAGCCCAAAGAGGCCCCTTCCAACTTGGCGGTGATCGGTTACTACATCCTGACGCCGAACCTGACGCAGATTCTTAGGGCAACCAAACCTGGCAAGGGCGGGGAGCTCTGGCTGACCGACGCCCTAAAAAGGTATCTCAAAAAAGAGAAGCTCTACGCTCTATCTCTGAAAGAAGCCGCTTGGTACACTGTAGGAGAGCCGCTCAGTTATTTGGAAACGATTCTCGCCTTCGCCATCAGAAAGCCGGAGCTAAAAAAAGTCGTTCGGCGGTTTGTTCAAAGACACCGTCTTTAGAGAGATTATGATAAACGGCAAAAACTGGCCAAGAATCTTGATTGGGACTCTCGCCCTAGCTCTTTTATTGAGTGGTTGCGGCCGGCGACCACCGAGCGAGAGAGGAGAAAAACCGGCACCTTTCCCTAAGGAGCAGGTGACCTTGGAATATTGGCGGCTTTTTGATGATTCCAGCCTCTTTCAGAGATAGATCGCCAGCTATCGGGAACAACATCCCAATGTCAACATCGTGGTCAAAAAGATCGTACTGGCCGAAGGCGAAACGATTTACGATTATCAAAACAAGGTCATCAAAGCGATCGCCGACGGCGAGGGGCCGGATCTCTTTATGCTCCACAACGACTGGCTACCTTACCACCTTAACCAGCTTGCCCCCGCCCCCAGCAGTCTCATCAGCGCCGAGGATGTCAGGCGAACCTTCCCCGAGGTTGTGCAGAACGATTTCGTACAAAACAACCGCGTTTACGCTGTGCCTCTTTCTATCGATAACCTAGTGCTTTTCTATAACACGCGAATTTTCGAGGAAGCCAAAATCAAACGCCCGCCCCAAACCTGGCAGGAGGTGGTGGAGCTGGTGCCGACTTTAACCAAATTAGATCCTAGAAATCCGCGTCGCATTCTGCAATCGGCTATCACCTTGGGGGTTACCGATACCCACATCTCCCGCTTCGCTGATATCTTGGCCGCCCTGATGATGCAATACGGCGCCGAGATGGTCAGCCCCGACCGGGAGAGAGCGCTCTTTGACTCGCCCCTGCCCGGCACCCCAGCTCGCTTCCCGGGCAAGGAGGCGCTCGATTTTTACGTCAGCTTTGCCAACCCTCAAAAAATAACCTACAGCTACACCGACACGATGGCTGGTTCGCCGCCGCCGGCCAACTGGCGGGCTCTGCTCTACGCTGAGCAAAAAGAGCTCCAGAAAAGATACGATTTCCCGGCCGATATTCAAGCTTTCATCGAAGGCAAGGCGGCGATGTATCTTGGTTATATTTACAAGGTCCAGGAGATTAAGCGTTTTGCTCCCAATCTCCAGTTCGCCACCGCCAAACTTCCCCAAGTCAGTTTGGACAGCCCCAAGACTTTAGCTGACTATTGGGGAGAAACTGTTTCCAAAAGCAGCCAGCACCCGGATGTGGCCTGGGATTTTCTCCGTTTTATGATCACCGCCCGCAACAGCTCCCGTTATGCCCAAGCCGCCAAGCGAGCGCCAGCCAGAAAAGACCTGCAGGAAGGTTATCAAGATCACGTCTATTTTGGCCCGGTGGCTCAACAGGTAGCTTATGCTCGCTCTTGGTATCGCCAGAACACGACCAAAGTGGAGGCGATCTTCGCCGATATGGTGAGAAAGGTGCTTTACGGTGGAGTTGATGCTCAAACCGCTGTCAGAGCGGCGGCGGAAGCGATCAATCAGCTTGAATCAGTCACGGCCCGATGAACAACAATACCCCCCCTATAGATGTTCCCTTAATCATTGAGCAAATAGCTTCGGGGCTCTATCAAGCCCTCATAGGTTCTAAAGGAGGAATTTTCTGGCTTGTTTTCGATATCTCAGCTGCCCTGGCCGTTCTCATGGTGATAGTCGGGGGCATCCTCTACAGCACCGGTAACGCTGAAGGGGGGAAAAAGGCTATTACTTGGGCGCTCCTCGGTTTGGTCCTGGCCCTTATTGCCATTACCATTGTGAAGTATGTCAAAAAAAACATCCCCATCAATTTAATTTAATCTTGAAGCCTCCTCCCCCACCATCCACCACTCTTACCTAAACCCTTGGCAAAAAGTCTCCTTTGCCCCTAAAATAGAAGGGTCAAGAGTTATTGGTTAAATCTCCTTGGTCGATATGAAAAAATTACTTGGCCTTATCTCCAAAAGCTACCTTTACTGGACAGCTCTTCTCCTTACCTCTCCGGTCTTGGCCCAGTTCACCAGCCCTAAACCCACCCCTATTACCTCAGGGTCTCTCCAAAGTGTGATTGACGGCATCTCCAACGCCGTGGCTGGCTTAGCCGGGGCAATCGCCGTTCTTTTCTTAATCTACGGCGGGATTATGTACATCGTGGGCGGCGAAGCCGGTAGCAAGAGCGGACGTGCCATCATCACCAACGCCCTGATTGGTCTAGTGGTAGTGGTTCTGGCTGTGATCATTGTTAAGTTCGTTCTGGGAGCGATCGAATAGCCTAAAGATTGTCTGAAAAATCCGAGAAAAAACCCCCTCCTCGACGGAGGGGGTTTTCATTTTGTTCTACCCGCATATCCTAGCTGGCGGTGGGTGTGGGATTCGAACCCACGACCCCGGTTTTAGCCGAGGCACGGTTTAGCAAACCGCTGCTTTAGACCACTCAGCCAACCCACCACGTCACGTCGGAATGGACCCGGCTCAACGCCATCTCAACCAAGGTTGAGTGCTTTTTGCCTCATCGTTCCTTCCCCGCGCCGCAAACGGATCCGGCCTGAATTTGCGCCGCGATAAGATATTAACCCCTTCCCAAGATACAGGCTATGTTGCCTCAAAGAAAGAGAGTCGGTCTACTCCAATAATCCACCGAGCCTTAGAGCTTCAGACTCAAAACCTTATCGGCATAGACCAAAAGCAGTAGCCGGGCCGTCCGAGCATAGAAGAGGAAACTAGGTATCGCCGGTGTTTCGGAAGCGATGAAGGGAATCGGCTGAATCGTTCCCTCCAACTCCACTTGCTTGAGCTCTCCCGCCCAAACTAAAATCGCACTGTCTTGTTTCCAGTCCCAAACGAAATCCTTTGCTCCCAGATCGATCTCCCTGAAAAGTTTGCCGGATTGAGTTTCCCATAACTCCAGTCGGCTACCGGTCTGGTACGCTAAAAACTTGCTGTCCGGTGACCAGCGAGGCTCCGCCGCCGGTTCTCCCCCGGCGGTAATTTGAGAGATTGAATTCTGGGTCAAATCCACCAGGAAGCGATTGCCGGCGGCATCGGTTGAGCCGTAAAGCAGAAGGTATCGCCCGTCGGGGCTGAAGAGGAACCGAGGATCGGTAAACCCACCCAAACCCTCCACAATAATTCTCCTCCACTCCCCACCATCGCGATTGGCGATGATAATCGATTTTTCGCCGCTGGCCGAAAGATAGAAGTAAGCGATCTGATCGCCAGCCGGAGAAAAGGCCACCCCTCTCATCCCGTCGGTTAATTTGACCGGCTGAAACCCCTTGGCCGTTCTTCTTTCATTATCCAAAAGGAGGTTGGTGAAGTTGGCCGAGAGAGCTCTCCCCACGCGCGGCCTTTCACCAACTTGCAAAAAAGCACCCGGCAGATCGGAGTTATCAACTAGATTAGGCAAATTGACTCGGCCAGAGAGTTTTACTATCGCCGCCGAACCATCCGGCGCCCAGACTGCCTCTGCTACCCGCCCCAATGGACGATCAAAAAGCGGCACGACTTTGTTCTCTTCGATCAGCCACTTTTTAAAGAACCCGTCCCGCTCATCATAAAAAGAAAAAGACTTGCCGTCCCGACTAACGCTGGGGAATCTCAAGGCGAGCTCTTTCAAACTCTCCTCTATGCCAGGGATGGGATTGAGCGCCACTACCAAGGAGAGGGTCTGATTTTTCTCCAATGCCACCTCCCTCGTTTCGCTGATATAGCCTTCCTTCTCGAAGAGCAATCGGTAGTTGCCGGCCGACAAGCGCAGAGCAGTCCCTTGATCAACCTTGAGCTGCCTATTTTGATTGAGCGTGAGATTCACCTCTCTCGGCTCAACCGCGATCTCCAAAGTGGCTTTGCCGGCAAAAAAGAAGTTGAAAACCAGAAAGACGGTCAGGCCCAGTAAAACAACTCCGCTGACTACCAGACCCAGAAGCCCCCAGGGCAGGCGGGGCAAAGCCGAAGCCCTTTTTTCTTTCCCCAAAAGCTCCGCCCGCAAATTTCTCAGCAACTCATCCGAGGAGGAGGAAGCTGGTTCTTCCGGCGGCGGCAAAGGAATTTTCCCTTCCATAATAACCTCTACTTAAAATCCTACCCAAATTCCGTGCTTATAGCTAAACTCAAAGGCCTCGAACTCTTCATCCAGCACCTCTTCGATCTGCTCGCGGACATCAGAAGGCAAAGTTACCCGCGTCCCCGTGAATCCGGTACCAAGGAGGGAAGTGAGCCATACTTGGGGCAAGACAATATCAACTTCCCCCAACCCCCCGGGGACACCAATAGCAGCGACCTTGACCTTAAGAAAAACAAGCCATACTTGGCTCAGGCTGAAGATCCCCAAATCCATGGGGAGGTGAGAGAAGTATTCATCCTCGGAGGTTACCTTGCCGTCTTTCTCGGTATCATCAATGATAATCCCGGCCCTCTCGACCCCAACTACCCCTTTCGGATAGATATCCAAATCGGGCAAGCCGTTATCCAGATCGTCCTCCGGGGCATAGGTGATAATTTGCCTAGCTACTAACTCACGATTGAATTCTCCGTTCTCTCCCGTCTCCCGGGGCATAGCTAAAAGCTCAGCCAAAACCTGCCTAATCTTAGTCCTTGCCTCATAAGCTCTTCTCTCATCTAAGCGCGGGCTTTTCTGCCAGGCCTTCATATTGGCCACCTGGGTGCCGCGAAAAATCTCTCGGGCGGCTTGCTGGAAACGCTCCTGCACCTCGGCTCCTCCCCAACGCCTCAAAGATTCCTTAACCTGCTCCAACTGCGCTGTCCGTTCCAACTTCTCCAAATCAACCAGTGGCTCCTCCACCCACTCCTCTATCCACCGAATCTCCTCCAGGGCTGCCTGAAAATGCTGGTAGCTCTCCTCGTCTAAATTCGGTAACCCCAAGACGGCTTGAGCTCCCAAAGCGGGCGAAGAGCCGTTCTGCTGAAGAGCTCCCCCTAATCTCGCCTTGATTCTTTGGAGCCCGGCTCTGGCTTTCTCCAGAGTAGTGCTGGTCTTGTCTTCCGTCTCAACCTCTCTCGCCTCCAGATATCGACGAGCAGCCCAGGTCCGAGTAGAGGCGTTGCCAGCGGCAATCTTCAAAGCAGGCAGATAATCCTTCAGCATCACCGCTATCTGAGCAGTGAGCTCATCGTAGATGGAGCGCAAAACCTCATGCCTCTCAAACCGATATTTTTGCCAGTCAAAGTCGATCGGGGTATAAAGCCCCTCCTCATCGACCCTCTCACTGAAATCAACCGCTTTAATAAAAAGCCCCTGTCCGGTATAGAAAGCTGCCCGGCGGATGAGCGGCTCCCCCCCCTGGAATTGACTAACGGTCAGAACGGGAGCTCCTTGGCGCAGACCGCCGATAGCCAGATAGGCGTGTCGCCCAGCTAGATAAAGAATGGTCCTCAAAACCCGCTCGTCGATGGGGAAGAGCTTCTGGCCGGTGCCCTCATCTTCCTGCCATTGCAACTCCTCGCTCATCGGTTGGCCGTCCTCAAAAAAACCCCAGGCATCAAGCCGGGGAGGCACCCGGCGCCCCGCCTCGTCGCGACGCGGTTTCGCTAGAGCCAAAAACTCCTCGACCAAAGCTCGGTCGGCCGGGTCGTCGTAGTCAGGATAGATGGGGAAGGATCCCCCAGGGATCCCGATGTCAAAGGTCATCTCTCCGGAGCTTAGTCCCAAGGCAACCAGGACAACAATCAGAAAGACTAGGATGCCCGAAAACCACACTATGAATCTGGTGCCGATACCCAACATTATGAATCGCCGGATTAATTCTTAATTATATCATAAAAATTCCCATTTGTAAATCCCCCTTGGCCATCCCCTAGCCGGCACTGCTCCCTCCGCACCAGGAGAAGAGGCAATAAAAAGGAGAGGGGCAAGAAGCTCTCTTGACGTTTCCCGTGATATGTGATACAATAACTAATACTCAAAATAAAAGTAAAAACAAAGTGCTCAAGAGGGAAGGCATCCAGCTGATTCTCAAAAACCGCCGCAGGATAACAGTCATCCTGCTGGGAGTTTTTATTTGGCGCCTAGCGATTCTCCCCGCGGGGCCGGTCTTGGCCCAAACACCTGATGCTCTCACCGCCAGCCAATATGGTTCCAGCCTTTCGGCTTCTGCTGTTTTTCAGCCAGCGGGAGTCTCTAATCAACTCCAAATCCAGCAATGGCAGCAGCTGGTACCTGTCCTGGGCAGAAACGCATGGATAGTTGCTTGGCCAGCGCTTAAAAAGATTCTGGTTCAGGCAGGGCTTGTTGCGGCTGCAGGCGGGACCTTATATCTCTTTCGCGGCCAGGTCGGAGCGGGTTTGAGGGAGGTTTTGGAGACTATTTTCCGATTTCTCGATTATATTCTAACCATTGTCACCGCCAGCGTCGTGGGGCTCTTCACCGCCTTCTATGAGGCGGGAGATTCCCTCATTATGGGCCGGGGAGCAGCCGCTGAGGCTTTCCCGGGATTCAGCGAAGCGATCAAAGATGCTTGGGGTTTTGTTCTGGGCATAGCCAACCTGATCTTCCTCCTGGCTTTGATTATCTCGGCCTTGGCTCTGATTCTCAAAACCACCGGCTACAACCTTAAAAAGGTGATCGGCAGCACCCTTCTGAATCTGATTCTGGCCAATCTCAGCTACGTCTTGGCTGTTCTTGTTATCGCTCTCGGCTTCAGTTTGGGCAGCTGGGTGGGCTCAAGCCAGCCGGGAGCCTCCGCCGGACAAAGCGGCGCTTGGGTGGGGCATCTCATGAACAATTTCCTCGTGACTTTCGTCGACCCTGCGGTTGAGAGCGCTGATCCGGATACGGGGCAGGTTGAGCCAGTACACTGGATTGATGATTACGTCGAAGCGAAGGTCAATGATGGGTCGCTCAAGAAAAAAGACCGGGGCGCAACGACCCTCATGCTGTTCGTTTTAAGCGTCATCGTACGATTTGTCATCTTCCTGACCATCCTCAAGCTCTTCCTTATCATTATCGAGCGGCTCATCAGACTAATCGCCTTGGTCATCATCTCCCCTCTGGCTTACGCCGCAGCCCTCCTGCCAGCGGCTCAAAACTGGGTGGGGAAATGGTGGGAGCAGTTCATAGCCTGGGTCCTGACCCTGCCGGTGGCTTTAATTCTTCTGGCGATAGCAAGTAAAATTCTCACAATCTTCACCCAGCAGGAAAGTTTCACCGGAGAAGGTTTCGCCCTTAAGAGAATTGTCGAGCTGCTTAGATCTCCCTCCCCGGACCAAACGGCGGCAGAACTCCTGGCTTTCTTGGCAGGAGCGGGTTCAGTCTTAGGGTTATTCTGGCTCGCCGGAGAAACTCCCAAATTGGTCGGAGCCGGGCAAAGCTGGTTAATCGGTCAGTTCAGCGGCTTCGCTAAAGGAATTGGCAAGACCGCTTTGGGAGTCCTGGGTCTCAGCGCAGCGGCCACCACTATTGGTCTGGGAGAGGCTCTGGCCAAAAAGGGAGAGGCAATAGAAAAGGCTGCAGGTAAGCCCACCTGGAAATCCTACCTGCCTAAATTAGCCGGAGCGGCCCTGCAGAGACTCCCAGCTATCCCCACTGCCACCAAGAAAATCCTGGCCGGGGTGCGCAAGGAACAAGAAAGAAAGTTAGAAGGAGGGGAGATCGAATTTATGAAATCAGCCACCAGGTATATACCCCCCTTGCGCAAGGCTGTCGGTTCGCAGTTGAGAGACAGACAAGACAAGATCGTCCAAGGCATAATCAGGAAGCCGCTTAGCCAAGAAGAGCTGGATCAGCATCTCAACAAGGCCCTCAAGGATGAAGACTGGATGGATGTAGTCGGTGAAGCCCTCAGCCGAATGCTGGTCAGGGGCGGAGTCAGCAAAGAGACTAAAGCTATGATTAGGACTGGAGTGGCCAGATTTATTCAAGAACATCCCGAGATGGAGGAGCTGGCCATAAACGCGGCCAATAAGTTCCGCTGGGGGATCCTCTACCCGGTTTTTAGAGAGGCTATAAAGCAAACAAAAGAGGCAAACGCAGAGATGTTTAATCAATTGGGCCAGCTAAGATTGGCTTATGAGAACGCTAAGAAAGAGGCAGCCAAATTGTTGGGAAACAACTCCCCCCTTAACTTGAAAACCGCCTCGGCTCAACAAATCAACCAGTTTAAGAATCAAGTCAACCTTTATGCCGAGAGAGCAAAAAAGCGCGAGCTCATCACTCGGCTATTGACCAAAGGCGGTGCCATGTCATCCGAAGAGGCCAGCGACTTAATTCAGAACACCAAAGACCTCCAGCTCCTGGAGCAATTAATCTCTTCCAAAAATCAAAAACTGCTTAACGCTCTCAAAGATAAGGAGATTATCAAGTGGCTGGCCGACCTGAATGAGGATACGACATTCAACAAAAAAGACGAGCTTAAACGAGCAAGTGAGGAGGGCAAGAAGGCTATAAAAGCACTCCTTCGGGAACACCCCTCGCTCAAACAACTAGGCAAATCCAAGTTGGATAATCTAGCTTCTCTAGTTCCAAAGATTCTGAAGCTGGAAGACCAGTTCAACTTG